>Ga0213833_1000045_pt1 | contig 414490 bp, 378 predicted proteins | sample SWATP21_FD_160575 | JGI IMG/M metagenome (GOLD analysis project Ga0213833, IMG submission 160575) | Coastal seawater microbial communities from Marineland, Florida, United States - SWA TP2 #1 | ecosystem: Environmental > Aquatic > Marine > Coastal | place: USA: Florida | collected 2016-08-14
TTTGTTACCAGCTTTGGTGGTGGCATCTTAGCGGGCGCCGTTGCTGGCGGCGCTGGCCTGCTGATCAGCCGGCTCGCCGATGACGACCTTCATCAAACCATCGTTGCCATCAGCGCGGGGCTGATGGCATTTTGGCTGGCAGAAGATTACGCCCATGTTTCCGGCATTGTCGCCGTGTTGGTCTGTGGCATTTTTATTGGTGAAGCACACCGCAAAGATCGCGAGGGCCACCAGCAAACCCACAACACATTAGAACTCGGCGCCTGGGTTTCAAACGCTATCGTTTTCCTGTTGGTGGGAGTAAGTATCACCTTTGAGATGTTTGCGCACCAATGGCTCACCATGCTGATCGCGATTACTGCGGCGACTGCAGCTCGGGCATTTAATGTTTATTGCATGATACCGATCGCAACCGGCATCAAATTAGGTGACAAAGTGCCACTGGCCTGGCGACATATCTTATTTTGGGGAGGCCTGCGCGGCGGTGTTTCACTCGCCTTGGTGCTCTCAATTCCGTTAGAGGTCGAAGCTTGGTATACCATTCAGGCTGCCGTATACGGCGTGGTTTTGTTTAGCTTGCTAGTACAAGCCACGACGGCTGAACCACTCATTAGAAGGCTGATCAAATAGTCGAACAACACTAAGAAGGCACCAAAAAAGCCCGCTATTGCGGGCTTTTTTGGTAACCCAAATGGATCAGTGCCTACGCGAAAGCCGCAGCCACTGCCGAACCGGGTTCGACGTCGACCCCCAGGTCGATCAATACGGTTTCTAATGACTCTAGGCAGAATCGGACATTAGCCTCGGTACAGGCTGAACCCATCAAACCAATACGCCAAGCTTTGCCCGCAAAGTCGCCCAAGCCTGCACCAATCTCTAGGTTGTACTCAGACAGCAAGCGCCCACGAACAGTGGCGTCATCAATGCCTTCTGGAATCATTACGGTATTCAGCTGTGCCAAGCGTTCGCCCTCGGGCGGAACCACTGTTAGGCCAAGCACCGCCAGGCCAGCCACCAATTTCTCATGCAAGTTTTGATGACGCGCCCAAGCGTTTTCAATGCCTTCTTCCTTCAACATGAGCAGCGACTCATGGAAAGCATACAAGTCATTAACTGGCGCGGTGTGGTGATAGGCTCGCTTAGCACCAGTACCCCAATAGGCTGTCACTAAATTCAGGTCGAGAAACCAGCTTTGCACTTTAGTCGCGCGGTTGTTCGCTTTCGCCAACGCGCGCCCACTAAAGGTAACCGGTGAAATACCGGGTATGCATGACAAACATTTCTGGGTGCCGGAATAAACCGCATCTAACCCCCAGTCGTCCACCCGCAACTCACTACCCGCTAATGAGGTCACGGTATCAACGATAGTGAGGCAATCATGCTGACGGGCCAACTCAGCAATGGCTTTCGCGTCGGACACTGCGCCTGTTGACGTCTCAGCGTGTACAAATGCGACAATTTTGGCATCCGGGTTGGCCTCTAACGCCGCCTTCACTTTCGCCACATCAACCGCACGTCCCCATGGGTCATCCACCATCACGGCGGTACCACCACAGCGCTCTACATTTTCCAGCATGCGACCACCAAATACGCCGTTACGGCATACGATGACTTTGTCGCCTGGCTCAACCAAATTCACAAAACAGGTTTCCATTCCCGCCGAACCCGGCGCCGAGACCGGCATAGTCAGCTCATTCTTGGTTTGGAAGGCATATTGTAATAAGGCCTTAATTTCATCCATCAAACGAATGAATTCAGGGTCGAGGTGGCCAATCGTTGGACGCCCGAGCGCGTCTAACACACGCTGCGACACATCGGATGGACCTGGGCCCATTAAGGTGCGCTTTGGTGGAATAAATTGACCCTGAAATTGCTCTTGTGCCATGCGTAGCTACCGAAAATAATCAAAATTTGTAAAAAAATCAGCGGGCGATATTACCGAATATTGCCCACGCTGTCTGCGATATACTCGCCGCCTATCTGGTTCACTTAACGACAGGAGGTTTGGAATGGGGTTTTTAGCGGGAAAACGCGCCTTAATTGTAGGCGTAGCGAGTAAGCGTTCAATTGCGTGGGCGATTGCCGAGGCATGCGCCCGTGAAGGGGCGGAGTTGGCTTTCACGCACCAAAACGACAAGCTCAAAAGCCGGGTGGATGAAATCGCAGCCGCCACTGGCTCAAACATTAATTTGGAATTGGATGTCGCCAGCGATAGCAGTATTGAAAACTGCTTTGCCGAGCTTAAAAACCACTGGGACGAGTTCGACATCCTAATCCATTCCGTTGGCTTTGCACCGCGGGAAGCCCTATCCGGCCGTTTTGTTGAGGCCACAGACCGTCAGTCTTGGTCGATTGCACAGGACATCAGTGCGTACAGCCTCACCGCCCTGACCCGCGCAGCCTATCCATTTATGAAGGCGCGCCAAGGTTCAGTGCTAACGCTGAGCTATCTGGGTGCTGTTCGCTCTGTCCAAAACTATAACCTGATGGGACCAGCAAAAGCCGCGTTAGAAAGTAGCGTGCGTTTCTTAGCGGCTGACCTAGGCAAGGAAGGTATTCGGGTTAACGCCATTTCCGCCGGCCCGATCAAAACCCTCGCCGCCTCCGGGGTGGCTGGATTCCGTGAAATGCTGAAAGGTTATGCGGATATGGCGCCACTGGGCCGTAACATCACCGCTGAAGAAGTCGGCAATACTGCCGCCTTCTTAGCGTCCGACCTCGCGAGTGGTATCACCGGCCAAATTATTTACGTTGATGGCGGTTTTAACACTACCGGCTTTCTGGGCGCCTAGCAGGCCTTCTCAAGCCAAAGGCCAAGCCAAAACTAGTGGCGCCAAGTGCGGAACAGCGAACTTATACTAAAGACGTTTGCTCACCTTCACGACGCGCCACAATCACCGCACCGCAGGAATCGGAAAATACGTTAACTGCGGTGCGGCACATATCCAACACGCGATCGACCACCAAAATCAGCCCCACCCCTTCGAGTGGCAGTCCTAAGCTGCTGAGAATCACCGAAATAGCGACCAAACTAGCGGATGGAATCCCAGCCACGCCAATCGACGTGAGTAAGGCCAAAATCACTACCGTTACTTGCTCTGCAAAACTTAAATCGATGCCATAAAGTTGGGCCACAAAGATCACCACGACACATTCATATAACGCAGTGCCATCCATATTCACGGTAGCGCCTAAAGGCAAAACAAAGCTTGTGACGTTGCGGGACACGCCGGCGCGCTCATTGACGCATTCCATGGTGACCGGCAAGGTTGAGGCACTAGACGAGGTTGAAAAAGCCGTCAGGAGCGCTGGCGTCATTGCCTTATAGTGCTTCAATGGATTCACGCCACCAATAACTTTTAACAACACCGGCATGGTCACGAAGGTATGCGTCAGCAACGCTAGCAGCACCACCGTGGTAAATACCGCCAATGCCGCAAATTGACTAAACCCGGTTTCTGCCACCACTTTAGCCACCAAGCCAAACACGCCAATCGGTGCAAAGCGCATAACAAGATTGGTCATTGCGACCATCACATCCGATACACCTTGCCAAAAGCTTTGCTGGGTACTTTTTAGCGCTGCCGGTAGCGATAACACCATCGCGCCGAATAACAAGCTGAACGTAATCAAGCCAAGCATCTCGCCATTCGCGGCAGCGGCAACAATATTAGTCGGCAGCATGCGTAAAAATATCGCCGCTATATCACCCGCGCCGCGGCCTTCTACTTTGGCGGCAAACTCGGAGTCGAGCACATCAGGTGGCGGGGGCGCAAAACTGCCGGGGTTCAGCAAATTAACGAACAATAAGCCGACCAACACGGCAAAGCCGGTGGTCATCAAATAATAGACCATGGTTTTGCCACCCAGCCGTCCCAGTGCTTGCGGCGTACCAATCCCCATAACACCGACAATAATCGACGACACAATCAACGGCACAATCAACATTTTGAGGGCATTCAGAAATAATTTGCCAACAAAACTAAAGCCTTCCCACGGCCCGACCAACAAGCCAGCCAGTACTGCCAGAATCAAGGCAAGAAAAATTTGTTGGTATAGCGGCCAGCGCCATGGCTGTGTCATCAATCTCTCCCAGCAAAAAATTAATTGGCTCCACGGACTAAGCCGATGGAATGGCAAACAGCGCCCCACAACGAGGTTCACCCATCACCCTAGCAAGTTTAGCGGCAGTGCGCAGATACAAAAATGCCGTGGGTTGGCATGCCAACCCACGGCATCATTCAACTAACACTCAATACCGACTTATAGCCGATCGAGATACAGCTTGACGTCGGTGTTCTCTCGAATGTCTCGCAAGGTAGCAAACAACTCAGCACGGCCACGGAAATTCTTAAGCTGAGCTTTAAGTGCGGCCTTCTCGGCCACCGAGTCAGCATCATCGCCGTCAGGATCTGCTACCGCAGACACGGCAAATATCACCACGTCGCCACCCGTGATACTAATACTACCCACAGACTCCGTATTAGCACTCGGACGCTCCGCGGCAAATGCAGCTCGCAAGGCCAAGGGATCGAGTAAACGGCTGTCGCGTTTAAGTGCGCCATGGTCTTCAACCTTGAGACCCTGTGCCTTTGCCGCCTTAGCAAACGCCTGACCGTCTTCAACTGCCTCTTCTACCGCATTGGTGAGCTCTACCGCTTGCTCACGGGCCAAATCCAATGCCAATTGCGCTTTAATCTGCTCTCGCACCTGATCCAAGGTTTTTTGCGCAGCTGGACGATAGTCGTTTTTCCGCAGGACTACCGCGGTGGTGTCGTCGAGTTCGATGACCTCTGAATTCTCGTCATCCTGTACCACAACATTTTCAAATGCGGCACGGCGAACCGCCCGATCAGCTGAAATACCGGTACCACTTTCGCTGGTAAACCAACCGCTGGTACGCACATCCAGCTCTAATGCATCTGCGGTTTCGGTTAAATTTTCTGGGTTCTCGTAGGCCATTTCGGACAGCTGCTCGATGAGCTCGCTATAAAGCGCTTCGGCCTTCTCTTCACGTAATACGGTTTCAATTTCCAAACGCGTGTCTGCAAAGCTACGGCCCTTTTCGGCTTGAATAGCGTCTAGCTTAATCAGGTGGAAGCCGAATTGGGTTTCCACCAGGTCAGATAACTCACCGGCCTCGTCAAGGTCAAATAACGCATCCTCAAACGGTTTAACCATCACGCCACGAGCAATCAAGCCTAAATCACCACCCTGCGCAGCAGAGCCCGGATCATCTGAATGATTTTTTGCCAGCTCAGAGAAGCTCTCACCAGCCTCAATTCGCGCCTTAAGCCCCTCTAGCTTGGCTTTAGCGGCATCGCTATCATCACCACTAGCAATCAAGATATGGCTGGCCTGAAGCTGTTCAGGCGTCACGTAGCGGCCTTTGTCTTCTTCGTAGCGCGCTTTTGCCTCATCCTCAGTCACATTAACGCGAGCCATTAGGTCGCTAACACGAAGCTCAATGTAATCAACCCGAATCTGTTCTTCGGACCAATAGCTATCGGCATTGTCTTCATACCATTCGTTGATAGCTTCCTCACTAACCGTGACCTTACTGGCAAGATCAGACAAGTCGACAGTGGCAGTACTGATAGTGCGCTGTTGATTTTGCAGCTTCCATAAACGATCAATTTCCGCATCAGCCACCGGCGTTGAGTCCGTTAAGCCTTGCTGCAGCTGGCCCACGCGCAGGCTGCGACGCAGACTTGCCTCATAGCCAACAGCATCCATACCAATCGCTGCAAGAAACTGGCCATAGCGAGTTTCCGAGAAACGCCCATCTTCTTGCAGATAAGGGTTGTCGCGTAATGCCGCGATTAACTGCGCATCAGCGACATCATAGCCATCATTGCTTACGTGCTGGGTGAGCGACTCAGTACTCACCATATTTTCAAGCACTGAATACTTCAGTGCGCGCTCATCGATCTGCTCAGCAGCATCACCCAAACGGCGTTGCTCGGCTTGGTAACGGTTCTGGTAGTTTCGCTGAAACGCACGCTGGGTAATTTCGCCATCACCCACTTTGGCTACGGTAACTTCACCGCCGCCCGAGAAATAAGAGGTAACACCCCAAAACGCAAATGGCACCACGATGATGCCGATGATAACAGTGGAGATCCAACCTTTAATTCCGTCACGGATTGACTGCAACATGCCGTCCGTCTTCCTCAAAATTCAATTAATTTAGTGTTGTTTGCTGGTAACCCACGGCTGCCGATTACCACATTAAGGCAAGGGAGCATAAAGGGGTTTGGGGATAAAAAAAAGGCACTCTTAAGAAAGAGTGCCTTTTTAATGTAGTGGCGGACCGGACGAGACTCGAACTCGCGACCCCCGGCGTGACAGGCCGGTATTCTAACCAACTGAACTACCGGTCCACCGATTTGGTGGGCGCTGCAGGGATCGAACCTGCGACCCTCGCCTTGTAAGGGCGATGCTCTCCCAGCTGAGCTAAGCGCCCAAATCGTCAACGGCGCGCATTATAACCGTGATCTGGCATCTGGCAAGGCTAAGTTAAACTTTTTTTTCATTTATTTTCATTCACCGCCATTTCGCCCATGCAGAGCCGGTTTTTGGGCAAAAAAAAAGCCGGTAGATTTCGCTACCGGCTTTTTTTGTGAAAAGCTTGCGCTTCTTAGTTCACAGCATCTTTCAAAGCTTTACCCGCTTTAAATGCTGGTACTTTGCTAGCTTTGATCTGCAAAACTTCGCCAGTCTTAGGGTTGCGACCGGTGCGAGCAGCACGATCACGGACTAGGAAGGTACCGAAGCCAACTAGCGTAACGCTGTCGCCAGTTTTTAGCGCACCAGAAACGGTGTCCACTAGCGCGTCTACAGCGCGGCCAGCGTCAGCTTTAGAGATATCAGCGCCAGCTGCAACAGCATCGATTAGTTCTGATTTGTTCATTTGAGTTATTACTCCTCTCGGGATTTAGATAGGTAGTCATTATTTATTCACGATGAAAACGACTAACTTTTTCATCGCTATCGTTATGAGTAGTGACGCACTCATTCCACGGACCAGTCTTAAGTCAGCTCATCACGCTGATAACCCAAGGTTAAGCCGGGCTGCCCTTCTGGGAGGGCGGCTCGGTGCATGAGCAACCGGAGAAACTTTTATACCAATGCGTTTGAAACCAAGTCAACCAATTTTCTTAGTGATCACCTAAACGCTAGTGCGGGCGACTACTAGTTTTCTCTTCCGCACCTGCCTCCGGCAGGTTGGCATACTGGCCTCGCACCACAGTTTCTGGGCTCGGCACATGCTGTAACGCATGCTCCAGCACCTGATCAATCCAACGGACAGGAACAATCTTGACCAGCTCCTTGACGTTTTCTGGAATTTCTCGCAGGTCTTTCACATTCTCTTCTGGAATCAATACTTTACGTATCCCGCCTCGGTGTGCAGCTAAGAGCTTTTCTTTCAATCCACCAATCGGCAAGACCTCGCCACGCAGGGTAATTTCACCGGTCATGGCGACATCGGCTCGCACTGGCACACCCGTCAACGCAGAGACCAAGGCCGTCGTCATTGCTGAGCCAGCACTTGGCCCGTCCTTAGGGGTGGCGCCTTCAGGCACGTGAATATGAAGGTCAAATTTTTGATGAAATTCAGGGTCAATACCAAGGGAATCAGCGCGACTGCGCACCACGGTCATGGCTGCCTGCACCGACTCTTTCATCACATCGCCCAAATGGCCAGTGTTTTGAAGCCTTCCCTTGCCCTTCATAATGGCCGATTCAATCGTCAGCAAGTCGCCACCCACCTCAGTCCATGCCAAACCGGTAACTTGGCCAATACGATCTTCAAGCTCCGCCTCGCCATAACGGAAATGACGCACGCCAATATAATCTTCCAAATCTTCCGGCGTAATATGACAAGCCTTGCCCTTCTTATCCGCAAGCTTACGTACCGCTTTGCGGCATAGTTTGGCCAGCTCACGCTCTAGGCTACGTACCCCTGCTTCGCGGGTGTAGTAGCGAATGAGGTCAATAATGACGTCATCACCAATGTCAATTTCTTCTGGCTTCAGGCCATGTCGACCAATTTGCTTGGGTAACAGGTAGTTGCGGGCGATATTAAGTTTTTCGTCCTCGGTGTAACCGGATAGACGAATCACTTCCATCCGATCCAACAAGGGACCGGGAATATTCATACTGTTAGCGGTACAAACAAACATAACCTCAGACAGGTCGCAATCCACTTCAAGGAAGTGGTCGTTAAAGGTGCTGTTTTGTTCTGGGTCCAACACCTCTAACAAGGCCGATGATGGATCTCCACGGAAGTCCGTCGACATTTTGTCGATCTCATCCAGTAACACCATCGGGTTCTTAACTTCAGTTTTGCTTATTTTTTGTACAATTTTGCCCGGTAACGCCCCAATGTAAGTACGGCGGTGGCCACGGATTTCAGCCTCATCGCGCACACCACCCAAGGCGATACGAGAAAACTTGCGATTAGTCGACTTGGCAATACTCTGCCCAAGGGAGGTTTTACCCACCCCTGGTGGGCCAACAAGACAAAGAATCGGGCCACGCATTTTTTTCACCCGCTGCTGCACCGCGAGGTATTCGACAATGCGCTCTTTTACTTTCTCTAGGCCGTAATGATCGCTATCGAGGATGTCTTGGGCTTTATCCAGATTGACACTAATGCGGGTCTTCTTCTTCCAAGGAAAACCCAATAGCCAATCTAGATAATTTCTCACCACAGTCGCTTCGGCAGACATCTGCGGCATTTGTTTGAGTTTATTCAGCTCAGCGTCAGCTTTTTCTTTCGCCTCTTTGGGCATGCCGGCTTTTTCGATCCGCTCGGCCAACGCTTCTAGGTCACTGGGGGCATCGTCCATATCTCCCAGCTCTTTTTGAATGGCCTTCATCTGCTCATTCAAGTAGTACTCGCGTTGACTTTTCTCCATCTGTTTGCGCACACGACCGCGAACCCGCTTTTCCATCTCGGCCAAATCAATTTCGGTCTCAATTGCGCTTAACACCAACTCGAGACGCTCGAGCACATTCAGCGCTTCTAATAACTCTTGTTTCTTGTCGAGCCGGATATTGAGATGCGCCGCTATCGAGTCACATAAGCGCTCTGGCTCGTCCAGGCTGGTCACCGCCTTCACCACTTCGCTAGGCACTTTGGTATTGATTTTGACGTACTGCTCAAATACTGACAGCACCGCGCCCATCAACACCTTGGCCTGCTCTTCTGGTGTCACATCATCCGAGATTCCATGCTCGCCGACGTCAGACAGATCTTCAAGGTAAGACTCGTGCACCTCGTATTCCGCCGAGATGCCATCGTCGTCATCTAATACCAAGGCGTTAACTTTGATGCGAGTGGAGCCCTCAACCAACACTTTGACGGTGCCATCGGGCAGTTTTAACAACTGCAGAATGCTAGCCAAGGTACCAATTTCAAATAAATCGTCAGCCTCAGGGTCTTCCACCTCTGCTGAGCGCTGCGACAGCATCACCACCTTTTTGTCGCTCGCCATTGCCTTGTTAAGCGCCTGAATACTCTTTTCACGCCCTACAAATAGTGGCGTCACCATATCGGGAAACACCACCACGTCACGCAGGGGAATAAGGGGAGCTACACCACTTTCAACTAATGCTGCTGTCATTCTTTTGCTCTTTGCCTTGGTTCTATTCTGTCTTTTTGGCCACGTCACCCGTGACCCTTTAATTCCGACCACGCGTTGGGGACTTTTTACTGCCCCCAAAACGCAAACACCGGCCCAATAAACTTGGCGCCGGTGCTTACAAACTCAAACGGAAACAGGACTAGCTGTAGTCAGAGGCCGCCAAATCGGTCGGTTCTTCCTGTTTCTGTTTTTCGTAAATCACCAGCGGGTCGGCATCACCGCGGACTACCGCAGCATCAACCACTACTTTGGACACGTTTTCCATCGACGGTAAGTCATACATGGTGTCTAACAACACGTTTTCAATGATAGTGCGTAAACCACGAGCACCGGTACGGCGCTCGATCGCGCGACGGGCGATTTCGTGCAGGGCATCATCACGGAACTCAAGCGCCACACCTTCCATATCGAAGATGCGGTTGTATTGCTTGGTTAACGCATTGCGTGGTTTCACCAAGATATCTACTAGGGCTTCTTCGTTAAGCTCATCCAGCACCGCCACGACCGGCAAGCGACCAATAAACTCAGGAATTAAACCGTAGCGCGCCAAATCTTGTGGTTCGCACTCATGCAGCAGCTTGTTAAGTTGCTTGTCGTCTTCTTTGCTTTGTACTTCGGCATTGAAGCCAATACCGCTTTGGTCAGTACGGGCTTGAATCACTTTTTCCAGGCCAGCAAATGCGCCACCACAAATAAACAACATATTTGAGGTATCAACTTGCAAGAACTCCTGCTGCGGATGCTTGCGGCCACCCTGTGGCGGAACTGAGGCAATCGTGCCCTCAATCAACTTCAGCAAGGCCTGCTGTACGCCCTCGCCCGACACATCACGCGTGATAGAAGGGTTATCTGACTTACGTGAAATCTTGTCAATCTCATCAATGTAAACAATGCCACTCTGTGCACGTTCTACGTCGTAATCGCAGCTTTGCAGCAGCTTCTGCACAATGTTCTCTACGTCTTCACCCACATAACCAGCTTCGGTCAGCGTAGTGGCGTCAGCAATGGTAAACGGCACATTAAGCATTCTGGCCAGGGTATCGGCCAAGTAAGTTTTACCCGAACCCGTAGGGCCAATAAGCAAAATATTACTTTTGCTGAGCTCAACATCGTCGTCATCCGACTTCTTGTTCTTTTCAGACTCAGCAACTCGTAAACGCTTGTAGTGGTTGTATACCGCTACCGCCAACACCCGCTTAGCGCGCTCTTGGCCAATCACGTAATTATCAAGATGCGCCTTGATTTCAACAGGCGCAGGCAACGGAGAGTCATGACTTTCCTCCGCTTCCTGAACTTCTTCTTGGATGATGTCGTTGCATAGATCAACACACTCATTGCAGATATAAACCCCAGAAGGGCCCGCAATTAGCTTATCTACTTCGTGTTGAGTCTTATTACAAAATGAGCAGTGCAATACTTCGTTGCGGCTGCTCCCGTTATCTTCGCTCATATAACCTTACTCTGGGTTAACCCATGTTTTGTCGCCATACCCTAGATATAGGTATAACACTCGGGTTTTTAAATGCCAAACAGCAACCTATACAGGTTACCGAGAGGAAAGCACCTCATCAATTAGACCATATTCTTTGGCATCGTTCGCGCTCATGAAATTATCGCGATCGGTATCCGTCTGAATACGCTCTAGCGGCTGGCCGGTATGATCCGCCAACACGTTATTTAGGCGATCTTTAATGTACAAAATTTCTTTGGCGTGAATTTCGATATCACTGGCCTGGCCTTGGAACCCACCCAACGGCTGGTGAATCATGACGCGGCTATGAGGCAACGCAAACCGTTTACCTTTTTCACCGCCAGCCAACAACACAGCTCCCATGCTAGCGGCTTGACCAATACAGATCGTGCTCACCTTGGATTTAATAAACTGCATGGTGTCGTAAATCGCCATGCCGGCAGTGACTGAACCACCAGGCGAGTTGATGTACAGATGAATATCTTTATCCGGATTCTCAGACTCTAGAAACAACAACTGTGCCACGATTAAGTTGGCCATATTGTCTTCCACTTGCCCTACCGCAAATACTAGGCGCTCTTTCAACAGGCGCGAGTAGATGTCATAAGAGCGCTCGCCTCTTGATGTTTGTTCAACCACCATTGGCACCAAGCCAAGGTTTTGTGCATCAAGCGCAGAGTTGTGGATGTTATGCATATGTATCCCCAATAGTTATCAATTCGTTGTAGTGAGCGCTACCCAAAATAATTTGCGCCCATAAAAAAACCGGCCAATGTTGAGTGTACAACAGTGGCCGGCTTTTGGGGGTTTGCTAGCGGGCTATTAAGCGCCTGTCAGCTCGGCAAAGGTAGTGGCCTTATCGGTTACCTTGGCTTTCTCTAGAATCATGTCTACCACTTGCTCTTCAAGTACAGCGGACTCAATGCCTGCCATCGCTTGCGGGTTGCTGCGGTAGTACTGCTTAAAGGCATCTGCTTGGCCGTATTGCGCAGTCATACGATCCAGTGCCGCTTCGACTTTATCTTCGTCCGCTTTCATATCATTTTCACGAATCAGCTCACCAAAGATCAGACCCACATGCACACGCTGACGTGCTTGTTCAGCAAACATTTCATCCGGGAAGATGTCATCAGGCAGGTTGTTGTCACCGGCACCGTATTGCATCGCACGCTGCTTAGCTTCTTCGCGTAGACGCGAAATTTCTTGGGTCACCAAAGCGTTAGGCACTTCCACTTCGTTAGCGGCAATTAAACCGTCGATAACTTGCTCTTTTACCTTGTTGCTAATGGCTGCATCCAACTCGCTTTGCATGTTGTTTTTTAGCTCTTCACGTAGTTTTTCTACGCCGCCTTCTTCTAGGCCAAGCTTCTTGGCAAAGTCATCATCTAGCGCGGGCTCAACACCCTCTTCTACCGCTTGCACGGTAATGGTGTAAGTCGCGGTTTTGTTAGCCACTTCTTCAGTGCGGTAGTCTTTAGGGAATTTAACCTTGGCTTTAACTTCGTCGCCCGCTTTGGCACCGATTAGCGCCTCGGTGAACGATTCCTCAAACTCGTCAGGCATGCTGCCTTTTCCAATCAGGAACTGAGCGCCTTGGGCGGTGTTACCTGGGAAGGTACCGTCGTTACCTTCTGACTTACGGGTTTTGCCTTCGAAGTCTACTTTTACGCGATCGCCAGCCTGTGCTTCACGCTCAACTTCTTTCCACTCAGTGTGCTGTTGCTGCAATTTAGCCAGCATATCTTCTAGGTCAGCATCACCAATTTCGGCGGTAGGACGTTCAACCTTAATCTTGTCGACACCCTTTACGTCAAATTCAGGGTAAATCTCAAAGGTAGCGGTGTACTCGAAGTCTTTACCTTCTTCCATTGAAACCGGCTCAATCTCCGGCATACCCGCTGGGCGCAGATTCTCTTGCTCTAACGCAGCTTGGTAAGAAGGTTGTAATTCTTTCTCGCAAACTTCAGCGCGAACAGAAGCGCCAAAACGATTCTTCACTAGGCTAGCGGGCACTTTGCCTGGACGGAAACCAGGTAGTCGCACGGTGCGCGACACTTCTTTTAGGCGCTCTGCAACTTTAGGCTCTAAATCTGCAGCAGGAATAGAAACAGTCAACTTGCGACCGAGTGTGCTGGTGTTTTCGACAGCAACTTTCATAAGAACACTACCTAGCTTGGCCCGGCTGTTCGGGCAATACATAAAAAATCAGCGCCGTATAGGCGCTGAAGTTTGTTGAATATGGTGCGGGAAGAGAGACTTGAACTCTCACACCTTTCGGTACTGGTACCTAAAACCAGCGCGTCTACCAATTCCGCCATTCCCGCATTGTTAGTTAAGGCTTTGTAGCCGCCGCTTTGGCGTTGCCACCGAGATTCAGTTAGGTGCTTGAACCTCATCCCCAACGGCGCGCGATTCTACACAGCTTAAATAAAATTTACTAGCTATTTTTGCGCTTGAGCACGATTTTCCAGCATTGCGACCGCTGGAAGCTGTTTTCCTTCCAAAAACTCGAGAAAAGCACCGCCACCGGTAGAGATATAAGACACCATTTCACCAATGCCAAATTTGGCCACAGCCGCCAGCGTGTCACCACCACCGGCAATCGAAAACGCGTTACTGGCTGCCACAGCTTTGGCCAATGCCTTAGTGCCACCGGCAAACTGGTCAAACTCAAATACACCTAGCGGGCCGTTCCAGACAATAGTACCGGCGTTGGTTAACAGCGGTTTTAGCGCCTCGGCTGACTGCGGCCCAATATCAAAGATCAAATCGTCATCTTGTACTTGATCGACTGGCACCACACGCGCCTCAGCGTCAGCGCTATACGCTTTCGCTACCACCACATCAGTTGGAATCGGAATATCCGCACCACGCTCACGCATTTTTTCCATCAAGGCTTTCGCTGCGGGTACGAAGTCTTCTTCATATAATGACTTACCCACGTTAAAACCAGCCGCGGCAATAAAGGTATTAGCGATACCGCCACCCACAATCAATTGGTCTACTTTGTCAGCCAACTGATCGAGCACGGTAATTTTGGTGGAGACTTTAGAACCACCCACAATCGCAACCAACGGTGGCTGTGGCGCTTCTAGCGCCTTACCTAACGCATCAAGCTCGGCAGTTAGCAGAGGACCAGCGCAAGCAATCGGTGCGTACAGACCCACACCATGGGTAGAAGCTTGGGCTCGGTGCGCAGTGCCAAAGGCATCCATTACATAGATGTCACATAAAGCCGCCATTTTTTCGCACAGCTCTGGTGAGTCAGCTTTTTCACCCACATTAAAGCGTACGTTTTCGCAGAGCACGACTTCACCACTTTCTTGTGGGAAACCATCTAACCAGTCACGTTGCAAACGAACAGGCACACCTAGGTCGGCGGTTAAACGACGCGCCACCGGGCCCAATGAATTTTGCTGCTCAAAGTTGCCTTCTTCAGGGCGCCCCAAGTGAGAAAGCAAAATCACCTTAGCGCCGGCTGCAATGGCCATTTTGATGCTAGGCAAAGAGGCGCGGATACGAGCATCAGAGGTGATACGACCATCTTCAATAGGCACATTGAGATCTAAGCGGATCATGACTCGCTTATCACGTAAATCCAAATCAGCCATACGAATAAAGTTCATCGCGTATCCCTATCTTGTATTTTCTATTGTCTGTTGAGTTTGCTGACGCTTATTGCGCCGCCATCAAGCCAGCGCCATCACACTAGCGCCGTCGAGCATACGACAAGCATAGGCCCATTCATTGTCATGCCAAGCCAAAATACGGCATAGGTCACCATGTGTATGGGTCATTTCTTTATCCACAATGGCGGAGCGCGCATCATGAATATAGTCACAGCTAACCAAAGGCTCTTCACTAAAACCCAACAGGTTAGGTTGTTGGGCAGCGGCTTCGGCCAGCGTGTGCTGTAGCTGTTCTGTGGTAATGGTTTTATTCAGCGTTAAGGTCACTTCCGCCAGCGACATATTCATCACCGGAACCCGCAAGGAATGAGCCGCCAGCTTACCGCTTAGCTCTGGCATGACGTTCATCACGCCGTAAGCCGCACCACTACTGGTCGGCACAATCGCCTGCGGCGCCGCGCGCTCGCGACGCGGCTCGGCGTGCCAACCATCCAACAATTTCTGGTCAGCCGTCCAAGCATGCACGGTAGTGATTAAACCCTGTTGAATGCCATAGGCTTGCTGCAAAGGCGCCAACACCAGCGCAAGACAGTTAGTGGTGCATGAGGCGTTGGATACAATCTTTGCAGAAGCTGGCAACTCGGTGTGGTTAAAACCGACCACCATCGTAAAGTCAGCCGCCTTTACCGGTGCGGAAAACAAAACGCGCTGGGCTCCAGCCGCGAGATGGGCTTCACCTTGCTCACGGCGATTTTGCCCCGAGCAATCCAACACAATATCAACACCTAACGCCGCCCAGGGCAATTGATCGGCCGCGGCCTGCTGCAAGCGCTGAATATGGCGCTCAGCAATGCGAATACCTTGTTCATCAGCCGTAATTTGATGAGCAAACCGCCCATGCACACTGTCGTATTGGCTTAAGCGTGCAATATCACTATTACTGACCTCAGCCGTTTCATTAATCGCGACCAGTTCTAGGCCCTTGGCTGCCCAGTCATTCTCAAAATAAGCGCGCAGCACCGCGCGACCAATACGGCCAAAACCATTGATCGCGATTTTTACAGTTTGAGGTTCAGTCGATGACTTAGTCATTGAGTCCGAGCACTTGCTCCAATGACGCAACCACGTTCTCTACGGTGAAACCGAAGTGCTTCATCAAGGCGCCGCCGGGTGCCGACTCGCCAAATTGGTCGATTCCAACTACCACACCGCTCACACCCACATAGCGATACCAGCTGTCGCGAACGCCAGCTTCTACCGCCACGCGAGCAGTCACTTCTGCCGGTAATACCGAGGCCTGATAATCCGCATCTTGGCGTGCGAATACATCTTGTGATGGCATCGACACCACGCGTACTTGCTTGCCTTGGGTCTTAAGCTGCTCCGCGGCTGCAACAGCCAACTCCAGCTCAGAACCGGTACCAATTACAATCGCGTCTGGGGTACCGTCGGTATCCACCAGCACATAACCACCGCGCTCAATCGCTGCCAACTGGTCAGCATCACGTGCTTGCGGGGCAATACCTTGGCGCGACAGCGCTAGCGCTGATGGAGTTTCAAAGTTTTCGATCGACACCTGCCAAGCAACGGCGGTTTCAACCGCATCAGCAGGACGCCATACATCCAAATTAGGAATTAAACGCAGACTCGCCACATGCTCAACCGGCTGGTGCGTTGGGCCGTCTTCACCTAGGCCGATAGAGTCATGCGTCAACACATAAACCACACGTTGTTTCATCAACGCCGACATACGCATCGCGTTGCGCATGTAATCAGAGAATACGAGGAAGGTGCCGCCGTAAGGAATAAAGCCGCCGTGCAAGGCCAAACCATTCATGATGGCGCCCATCGCAAATTCGCGCACGCCATAGTGAATGTAGTTGCCGTTAGCATCTTGGCCAGTTACTGACTTTGATTCACCCGAAACTGTTAGATTCGAACCACCCAAATCAGCACTACCACCAGTTAACTCTGGTAATGCTGGCGCATAAGCATTTAACGCCATTTGCGATGCTTTACGGCTCGCCACTTTAGGGCCTTCAGCTTGCAACTCATTAATATATTGCGCAGCGGTCTCGGCGAAGTTGTCGGGCAAATCGCCTGCAAGGCGACGCAGCAATTCATCAGCCTGCTCTGGGTGCGCATCGGCATATGCATTAAAGCGCTCACTCCACGCAGCTTCTGCTTCCGCACCCGCTGGACGGCAATCCCAATCAGCCTGAATGGCAGCTGGAATTTCAAAAGGTGCTGCGGTCCAACCTAGCGATTCACGCACCAAGCTAATTTCATCGTCACCCAACGGTGCACCGTGACACTCTTCCTTACCCTGCTTGTTAGGCGAACCAAAACCAATCACGGTTTTGCAGCAAATCAAGGTAGGACGATCTTGTTCTTGTTTGGCGGCTTCGATAGCAGCATTAATCGCCTCGGCATCGTGGCCATCTACATCGGCAATCACGTTCCAGCCGTATGCTCGAAAACGGTCAGGCGTGTTATCGGTAAACCAGCCCTCTACTTCACCGTCGATTGAAATGCCATTGTCATCCCAAAACGCCACTAGCTTATTCAAGCCTAAGGTGCCTGCTAGCGAGCAAGCTTCATGCGAGATGCCTTCCATCAGACAACCGTCACCCAGGAAAGTCCAGGTGCGGTGATCAATCACCTCATGGCCTTCACGGTTAAATTGGGCTGCCAGCATTTTTTCCGCCAAGGCAAAGCCAACCGCGTTGGTAATACCCTGCCCCAGTGGACCAGTAGTGGTTTCAACCCCGGGGGTATAACCAAATTCAGGGTGACCCGGGGTGCGGGAATCTAACTGACGGAAATTTTTGAGGTCATCAATGCTAAGCTCATAGCCGGTTAGATGGAGTAAGGAGTACACCAACATCGAGCCGTGGCCATTAGACATCACAAAACGATCACGGTCTGCCCAGTGTGGGTTGGCCGGATTGTGCTTCATGTGATCCCGCCACAAGACTTCAGCAATATCCGCCATTCCCATTGGGGCACCTGGGTGACCCGAGTTGGCTTTTTGGACGGCGTCCATGCTGAGTGCACGGATGGCATTGGCGCGCTCGCGGCGCGAAGTAGTCGTGTGTGACATTAAGCAGTTGGCTCGCTGTAAGAATACGGAGAATTTGCGGCGCGCATTTTCTCAAACCGTGGGGTGCTGGGGCAAGCCGAAGCCGAAAATCGCCCACATTGACTGCCAAATAACCCATTTTTGCCGACTATTAAGCGAAAACTGCGCAGTTAGCACAGGCTCGATCAGTTTCCACCGGGTTAGTTTTTTGCCAAAGCGGGCCTTGGCCGCCTACTATGATGCACCTCGACTAGCTATTAAAAAAGAACTCCCCAATGGCAACACAGCAATACGATTTAGTGGTTTATGGCGCGGCCAGTTTTGTCGGCAAAATCCTCAGCAACTACCTGTTTAAGCGTCATGGCGACAATGGCGACCTCAAATGGGCGATTGCGGGTCGCAATCAACAGAAGTTAGATGAGGTCAACGCCTCACTTGGCAGCCAATTACCGACGCTAATTGCTGATGCCAGTGATCGCCAAGCACTCGAGCAAATAGTCGCGCAGACGCGAGTCATCGTCAGTACCGTGGGCCCCTACGACCTTTATGGCTCGGAACTCGTGGCCGCCTGTGTTGCCAACGGCACGGACTACTGCGATCTCACCGGCGAGGCGCAGTGGATGCGCAAAATGATTGACCAGCACCAAGCCACGGCAGAACAAAGCGGTGCGCGGATTGTGCATAACTGCGGGTTTGACTCGATCCCCTCCGACCTTGGGGTCGACTACCTACAACAACGCGCTCAAGCAGAATACGGCGAATACTGCGTAGACGTTCGTACCGGCGTAAAAGGCGCACGGGGCGGCATGAGTGGCGGCACCGTAGCCAGCCTAATTAATGTGGTGAAACAAGCCACCCAAGACGCTGCGCTACGTAAAGAACTTCAAAACCCCTACTCGGTTTGTCCTCCCGAGTTTCGTAAGGGTGTGCGCCAACGTAATGTCGCCAAACCCGAATACGACGCACAAATGCAAAGCTGGCTGGGCCCGTGGGTGATGGCCGCGATTAATACCCGCGTGGTTCATCGCAGCAATGCGCTGCTTGGGCGTGCTTATGGCGACGACTTCAAATACGACGAAAGCATGATGATGGGCGATGGTTTTAAAGGCCGCAGCCGGGCCTTCGCGCTCGCTGCCGCCATGGGCAGCTTTTTAGGGCTTGCCGCCTTGGCACCCACTCGCAGCCTGCTAGAAAAATTCGCACTACCTAAACCCGGCCAAGGCCCGAGCCCAGCGGCGCAGAAAAAAGGCTTCTGGGACTACCGAATCTACGGCACCACAGCCAGCGGCAAACAACTCGTGGTTAAAGTAACCGGTGATCGCGACCCGGGCTACGGCTCAACCGCAAAGATGCTGGGCGAAGCCGCGGTATGTTTAGCACAAGACATTGCCAAAGAAAGCAAAGCCGGCGGTTTCTGGACACCTGCCACGGTGATGGCAGATCCACTGCGCGACCGTCTTATCCAGCACGCGGGTTGCAGCTTTAAACAATTGAGCTAATGCCCCATGCAGCTTTCTGCATTTGGTCAAAAATTCAGCGCCGAATCCGGCATTGTCACGCTCATGGAAGACTTGGGCGCAGCGCTGAATGACAATCCAGATATTCTATTCATGGGCGGCGGCAACCCAGCCCGCATCGAGGCGCTGGAACAGCTATTTAAGCAACGCCTCGACACTATCTTAGGCGACCGAGAAACCCGTCACAGCTTGCTGGGGGTGTACCAATCGCCACAGGGCGATGCCGCCTTACTGGAGCAAGTCGCAGGCCTACTTAAGCAACAGCATGGTTGGAATATCAGCGCCAGCAATGTGGCTATCGCCAATGGCAGCCAGGCAGCATTCTTTGTGCTTTTTAACCTGTTTGCAGGTTTACAAAACGATGGCAGCCGCAAGCAAATTCAGTTGCCACTGGCACCTGAGTATTTGGGTTATGGCGACAGTGGCTTAAGCAATCCCTTTTTTACCGCTACCAAGCCCACGATTGAGTTACTTGAGCAACAACAGTTCAAATACCACGTTGATTTTGAGCGTTTAGAAGTCAATACCGATAGCGCCGCACTCTGCGTCTCACGCCCTACCAACCCAACGGGCAATGTGCTTACCGACAGCGAGATACAGCAACTGGACGCGCTCGCGCAGGCACAGGACATTCCGCTCATTATTGATGGCGCCTACGGCACCCCATTTCCAAATATTATTTTTGAATCTGCCACTGCACATTGGAACAGCAATACCATTTTAGTATTGAGCCTCTCCAAATTAGGCCTACCTGGCGCTCGCACCGGCTTCGTAATTGCTAATGAAGCAGTGATTGAGGCCTACACCCGTGCGAATACCATCGTTAACCTAGCTTGCGGCAACCTAGGCACTGCGCTAGCCAAAGCCCTTTTCAGCGACGGCGAAATATTACGCAGCAGCAATCAAATCGTTAAACCCTTTTATCAAGCCCGAGTAGAACACGCGCTCGAATGTTGTCAGCGCGAGTTGGCCGGTTTGCCCTACCGCATTCACAAACCCGAGGGCGCGATCTTTCTGTGGCTTTGGTTTGAGGATTTGCCTATTACTAGTCAGCAGCTTTATCAACAATTGAAGGCTGAAGGCTTACTGGTTGTGCCAGGCGAGCCATTTTTTGTCGGCCTCAATGCTGCCGAGAAACAACAATGGAGACACCATCAGGAGTGCATCCGTGTGAGCTACGCGCAGCCACCCGAAGTGGTTGAGCAAGGCTTTCGCTTGATCGCAAAAACGATTCGTCAGGCTTATCGATAAAGCTCGATACAGCAATACGGGCGACTCAAATAAGCCAGTACAAGCTAATTGCGCTCACAACAACCAAAAACAAAATAGCTTATAAAGCTACAACCCCCACCAGAGCGTGCTATAACTAGTTTATGGGGTCAGACAAATACAATCATAAGCCAGCACCTGACAAAGCACAGGCTGCCACTATTGATGCGGCGCAAAGTCAGGCAATGACGGCTGTTGCGGATAGCAACCGTAGCGAAGCACCGGCTAGCAAGCCTGCGGCTCGGATTTTAGTGCTGGACGACCAGCCCGCTGAGTGCGCCTTAGTCGCCCGCCATCTGTCTCGCGCCAATCAAAACTACTACGTGAAACAAGTTTCTGATGTGGACCTCATGGCCGCAGAATTGGAATCCGACTACGACATCGTATTTCTCGATCTGCACCTTGATAGCTGCACTGGGCTGGAGCTAATCCGAGACCAGCTACAAGGCTTGCCGCACTTTCCCATTGTGCTGCTGACCAACGATGACAACCCCGACACACAGGCCGAAGCCCTCGAACTGGGCATCGCCGACTTCATTCGTAAACGTGACGTCAGCGCTGCTCTATTAGAAAAGTCGGTGCGCTATAGCACCAATCTCTACAAGCAATATCACCTAAAAGACCAAATGTCGGCAATGGAACGCGCCTTATCTGTCGACCCCATTACGGGTCTTAACACGGCGTCATACTGTTTCCTCGCACTCGACAAACTATTGCAAGCAAAGCAACACAATCACATTAGGGTGATGGCTTGCCAAATTACCGATATCAACAACATCAGTCGCAGCCTCAAAAACCAAGACGAAACCGTCCTGCTCCAGCAATATCACCAATGGCTTGCGCGACAGCTTCCGAACAACACTACTATCGGCAGCACACATGACAACCAGCTGATCGTCATTCTCACTAGTGACAACACGCAAGCGACCGATGCATTCTGCGCCAGCCTGGCCAAGCAACTGATTCCGATCGATTTAGGTCATGATCACAAAACCTTTTCGGTAACCCATAGTATCGGCACTGCCAGCCATAGCCGGGCAGACAAGTCCAGCAGCAATGGGCTAATACAAGCCGCTATGACGGCGTTGGATGCTGCCAAGCAAAGCCGTCGCGCCTATGAAAGCTATTCCCCCGAAAAACATCAAGCCTTGGAGCAGCGCGCCATTATCACGCGCGACATTACCCAAGCCATTGAAGAACAGCAGATTCACTTTGAGGTGCAGCCGCAATTTAAAGTAGCGGATGCCAGCTTAAGTGGCGGCGAAATGCTAATGCGTTGGCAGCACCCGGAGCTCGGGCCCATCAACCCGCAAGACCTGGTTGAAGCTGCCGAAGCCACCCAGCAAATTCTCACCCTCGGCAAATACGCCTTACATGCCGCGCTAGAGCAAATTGATCGCTGGCTTAATAATGGCACGATGCATAAAGATTTCAGGCTTGCCGTTAATGTGTCAGCAGCTGAACTGGAATCAGAAGGTTATTTTGATGCCGCCGCCGCCGCGCTCACTTTGCACCGCGACGCAGCACAGCACCTCGAACTTGAGCTCACCGAAAGTGTTGACCTTGCCAACCCTGAAAAGGCCGGCCGCTTACTGAAACAACTGCGCAAATTCGGCGTGACTATCGCCATCGACGACTTCGGTACCGCCCATGCCAACTTAGGCAACCTCTGCTTTATTGACGCTGACGTGGTGAAGTTAGACCGCAGCATCCTCATTGCTGCTGACCAGCAAGGCCGAGCGCGCTCTATCTATCAATCAGCCAGCACCATGCTACATAACGTTAACGCCAAAATAGTGGCCGAGGGCATTGAAACCCCAAGCCAGATGCAATTAGCACGCGATGTAGGCATTGATATTGTGCAGGGCTATCTGCTTTCCCACCCGCTACCGATCAACGCCTTTGAAAGGCTATTAGAAGAGCATCAGCCAGCGCCGATTTTGGCTCAAGCGCTATAAACTCACTTCTATTACCTGGCTCTTTACGCCGCTCTCCATTTAATCGAACAACCCATACTGGGTGTTTGCTCAGCAGGACCATGGCCCGTCGCGGCTACCTGCTGCATCGCTAAAACCAACTCGCGCGGCACATCAGCAGCAGCTGGCTCGCGGCCAGAAGCGTCTAAGCGGCCCCGATATTGCAGCCCACCGCTCGCGTTATAGCCAAAAAAGTCGGGGGTACAAATTGCACCAAAAGCTTTTGCAACCGCTTGGGTTTCATCAAATAGATAAGGAAACGGATACGCGTGGGACTCTGCTACCTGACGCATATTGTCAAAGCTATCCTCTGGGTAATCAGCCGGATCATTCGCACTGATTGCGACCACGCCAATACCCAGTTCCTGCAACGCCTTGGCATCATTCACCAAGCGGTCATTGATCGCTTTGACATAGGGGCAGTGGTTGCAAATAAACATCACAAGCAGCCCGTTTTTGCCCATGCAGAGATCACGGCTATAACGCTGGCCGTCGACGCCCGGCAACTCAAAATCTGGGCAGGGCTGGTCGAAGTCACACACCGGGGTATGCATTAATACCATCTTTTTTGTCCTTTGATTGATCGTTGCCATTGTAGGAGTCTTTAGCGCTTGCGGCATAGCAGCAACGAGACGTATAATCCGCATTAAATCATTATATCCGAATTGATTGATTTAATATCAACAGGTTTTTCGGATCTACCCGACCGCTTTTGAGGTGTTTGTAAATGAGCAGCTATCTGTTTACGTCTGAATCTGTCTCCGAAGGCCATCCAGACAAAATTGCCGATCAAATTTCTGATGCCGTGCTCGACGCCATCTTGACCGAGGACAAGCAAGCCCGTGTGGCCTGCGAAACCTTGGTGAAAACCGGCATGGTGGTAGTGGCAGGCGAAATCACCACCAGCGCGTGGATTGATCTAGAAGACCTTGTACGCAACACCATTCTAGAAATCGGCTACAACGACTCTGATATGGGTTTTGACGGCGCCACCTGTGCCGTACTTAACGCGATTGGCAAACAGTCGCCCGATATCGCCCAAGGCGTTGATCGCGAAAAAGACGAAAACCAAGGCGCCGGTGATCAAGGCCTAATGTTTGGTTACGCCACCAACGAAACCGACACGCTGATGCCTGCGGCGTTAGAGTACTCACACCGCCTAGTACGTCGCCAAGCTGAGGTACGCAAAAACGGCGTATTGCCGTGGTTACGCCCAGACGCAAAATCGCAAGTCACGTTGCGTTATGTAGACGGCAAGCCGGTAGCGATTGATGCGGTAGTGCTATCAACCCAACACGCAGCAGATATTAAGCACGCTGACCTAGTTGAAGCTGTGCGCGAAGAAATTATTAAACCGGTTCTACCGGCAGAATGGCTGAGTAACGACACTCTTTTTCACATCAACCCCACCGGCCAATTCATTATTGGCGGTCCGGTCGGTGATTGCGGCTTAACCGGTCGCAAAATTATTGTCGATACCTACGGTGGCGCAGCCCGCCACGGTGGTGGTGCATTCTCTGGTAAGGACCCATCAAAAGTAGACCGCTCCGCGGCCTATGCAGCCCGCTATGTTGCTAAGAACATAGTTGCCGCAGGCCTTGCCGAGCGCTGCGAAATCCAGGTGAGCTACGCCATTGGTGTAGCCCAACCCACCTCTATCACGGTTGAAACCTTCGGTACTGGCAACGTTTCAAATGAAAAGCTGACCCAACTGGTCCGCGAGCATTTCGACTTACGCCCCTACGGTATTGTGAAGATGCTTGATTTGATTCAGCCCATTTACAAAGGCACCGCCGCCTACGGTCACTTTGGTCGTGAAGACCTGAATGTGCCGTGGGAGCGAACCGACAAAGCCGAAGCCCTAGCAGCAGCCATCTAAGCCGATCGAGCAACGCAGCACGAATGCAGCCGATCCAACAAGGAAATCTCATGACTGATTACATCATTAAAGACATCAATCTCGCCGACTTCGGCCGCAAAGAAATTGCGATTGCCGAAACCGAAATGCCGGGACTTGTGCAAACACGCGAAGAATACGCAGCCAGCCAACCACTAAAAGGCGCGCGTATTGCTGGCTCATTACATATGACCATTCAAACCGCCGTACTGATTGAAACCCTGAAAGCGCTGGGCGCCGATGTGCGTTGGGCCTCGTGCAACATTTTCTCAACTCAAGACCACGCCGCGGCGGCGATTGCTGCCGGCGGTACACCCGTATTTGCTTACAAAGGCGAAACGCTGGAAGAGTATTGGGACTACACCCACAAAATCTTTGAATGGGCTGACGGCGGCTCACCCAACATGATTCTAGACGACGGTGGCGACGCTACCTTGCTACTGATCTTGGGCTCTAAAGCAGAACAAGATCCGAGCATTCTAGACAACCCAAGCAGTGAAGAAGAAACCTACCTTTACGCGGCCATCAAAAAGCGTTTAGCTGAGCAGCCTGACTGGTACAGCAAAACCAAAGCCTGCATCCAAGGTGTGACTGAAGAAACCACCACTGGCGTTCATCGCCTATACGAAATGGCAAAAGCGGGTGACCTGCCCTTCCCTGCCATTAACGTGAATGACTCAGTAACCAAATCGAAATTCGACAACCTTTATGGTTGCCGCGAATCACTGGTGGATGCCATCAAACGCGCGACCGACGTGATGATTGCAGGCAAGGTTGCCGTAGTCGCTGGTTACGGCGATGTGGGCAAAGGTTCGGCGCAATCACTGCGTGGCCTAGGCGCCATTGTTTGGGTTACTGAAGTTGACCCAATCTGCGCGCTACAAGCTGCTATGGAAGGTTTCCGTGTAGTCACCATGGAAACCGCGGCCCCTGAAGCGGATATCTTTGTGACCACCACCGGTAACTTCAACATCATCACGCGCCCGCATATGGAAGCGATGAAAGATCAGGCCATTGTTTGCAACATTGGCCACTTCGACAACGAAATTGATATCGCCAGCATTAAAGACTGCGAGTGGGAGCAAATTAAAGATCAAGTGCATCACGTGATCTTCCCCTATGGCAAACGCATCATCATGCTCGCGGAAGGCCGATTGGTTAACTTGGGCTGTGGTACTGGCCACCCAAGTTTTGTAATGAGCAATAGCTTTACCAACCAGGTACTGGCGCAGATGGAATTGTTCAACCATGGCGAACGCTATGAGAACAACGTTTACGTATTGCCTAAACACCTCGACGAAAAAGTGGCTCGTCTACATTTGGCTAAAGTGGGCGCTCAACTGACCGAGCTGACCACTGAGCAAGCGGATTACATCGGCGTAAAAGTAGAAGGCCCATACAAACCCGAGCACTATCGTTACTAACATGAGTACTCCCAATAGCAACGACGGCAAAACGCCCATCTCGTTTGAGTTTTTCCCGCCCCGCACCGAGCAAGGGCGGGAAAACTTGCAAGCCACTTGGCGCGAACTCGCCACACTAAAGCCCGAGTTTTTCTCGGTTACTTTTGGCGCGGGCGGCACTACCCAAGATGGCACCTTCGACACCGTTAAGGCCATTAGCACCGATTGCGGTATTGAAGCGGCGCCGCATTTAAGCTGCGTGGGCTCTACTCGTGACAATATTGCTGCGCTTCTACAGCAGTACAAAGACGCGGGTATCAAACGTATCGTGGCGCTACGCGGTGATTTGCCGAGCGGCATGATGTCGACCGGCGAGTTCGCCTACGCCAATGAATTAGTTAGCTTTATTCGTGAGCAGCACGGTGACCACTTTCACTTAGAAGTGGCCGCTTATCCGGAGTTTCATCCGCAAGCCAACTCGCCGGATGAAGATCTAGCTAACTTTGTGCGCAAGGTGGAATCGGGTGCCAATAGTGCCATTACTCAGTACTTCTTTAATGCGGATGCTTACTTTGACTTTGTCGAGCGCTGCGAAGCCGTGGGCGTGGAAGTGCCGATTGTGCCGGGCATTATGCCGATCACTAACTACACCCAATTAGCGCGCTTTTCTGACGCCTGCGGCGCAGAAATTCCACGTTGGATTCGTCAACGCTTAGCGGCTTATGAAAACGACGAAGCCTCATTGCTGGCGTTTGGGCACGATGTGATTGTAGAACTCTGCTCTGAGCTGCTAGACGGCGACGCGCCGGGCCTGCATTTTTACAGCCTGAATAAATCTGGCCCCACAAGCCGTATTGTTAGGGATTTAGGTTTGGCCTAATAACTTAATCTTTAGGCAATAAAAAGGGACGCTACTGCGTCCCTTTTATATTTAGTCCCCCAAGATCTACGGGGAAGTAAAGAATGCCGCCCAAGTTTCAGGATCTGTCGGATCAAAGTTATTACAGGCATCTACATATTCCTGAGGCACTTGGCCACTGGGGTCGCCATTACAAAAAGTACTTTGAATGGTTTCTGCTGTAGCCGTAAGCGGATCAAGCGGGCCTCCTTCATCCCCACTACCCGGCTAAGTTTCCGGACAACCCGAACCAATGGTGTCGACTAGTGGTGGACCCACTAACGGAACTAAACAGATTAGAGCCTCTAGCGCAGAGATCTCATTAATCGGACAACTGTCCGCACCATTGCTGCAATCCTCGAAGCAGCTTGGGTAAGTAGCGGGGTTTTGAATATCACATTCACCGCCACTACCTGGGTCGGGATCCGGTTCCGGACAGGTTCCACCAACTACCCCTACTAATGCTGGCCCAACTTCTGGTATCGCGCATAACAAGGTTGCTTGTTCTAGGATGGGTTCTACTGGGCAATTGCCACCCGTGTCGGCGGTGCAATTAGCAAAGCACACCTGATAGGTTGTGGGATCTGTCGGGTCGCATATTGCGCCAGGGTCAGGGTTCTCACATGCGTCACCGACGCCATTGTCATCGGTATCCGTCTGATCATTATTAGCATCAATTGGGCAATTATCGCATGCGTCACCAATACTATCCTTGTCGGCATCCTCCTGATTTGGATTTTGATCAACAGGGCAGTTGTCAACGTCGTTGGCTACGCCATCGCTGTCGCCGTCACCATCACAGGCGTCCCCCTCACCATCATTATCAAGGTCTTCCTGACCAGGGTTTGCTACATTGGGGCAGTTATCTAATGGATCACCGTTACTATCTTCATCGTCGATGCCATCATTATCGTCATCAGCATCACACACGTCGCCAAATTCATCCCCGTCTTGGTTACGCTGATCTGAATTGTGTGTGGCCGGACAATTATCCGTATCGTCTAACACGCCATCATTGTCAGCGTCCTTGGCCGCAGTACTGGGTCCACCACCGGGCCCACTATCCGCACTAGTACAACCTGCGCCAAGCGCGAGCATAAAGCTGGCGAATAGAATTACCAGCCAGTTGTTTTGTTTGCTAAGCATTTTTACAAGTCCCCTTTATTTATTGACCCAAAATCCGAAATTCCACGCGACGATTCTGTGCGCGACCTTCGGGGGTTTCATTGCTGGTAACAGGGAAGTTTTCACCATAACCACGGGCTTCCATCCGCGTAGCAGGCACGCCCTGTTTGAGAAGATAAGTGCGTACGGATTCCGCGCGACGCTCAGACAGATTCTGATTCATCGCCGCAGGGCCACTGGCATCCGTATGGCCAGCAATTTCTACCCGCATTGACGGCTGCGCATGCATTGCGCGCGCCACATCGTCGAGGTGAGCAAATGAATTATCGAGCAGCTTATCCGAGCTAGACGCAAACTGAATGCCGTTTAACACGATTACTTGCTTTTCGATTGCACAGCCATGTGCATCAACCTCAGAGCCAGCCAAGGTATCAGGGCATTCATCACTTGCATCGATTACACCGTCGTTGTCGCTATCCTTCGGTGCCGGCGCTGCAACTTCAACCTCTTGATAGATAATTTTTTCTACCACACGCTCCACTACGCGCTCTTGCCAAAGTGGAATTTCTAGGCCCAGGCCATACTGGATATCATCTACGCCGCTAAGGAAATCACTATTAACATAACGAGCATCAAAGCGTAGTCGCATGTTATTGCGGCTAATAGGAGGCGATAACAAACCAAGACCGGCGTTTACATAAGGATTGGTGTCATCCAAGCTGTCAGGCGTTACGTCATCGTAAACAGCACCGAGACCGGCCAACAAATAAGGCTGCCATTGGGTCGGCTGCAAGAAACGCCAAGCCAAATCCAACCCCAGCTGGGTTTGATAGAAATCCGAACCACCGCCGGTACCGGTATCAAGCGCGGCCCAAGCAACTTGCAGCTCCCAACGCAGATGCTCATGTTCACCCCAACCGTAGTTAAAGCGAAAACCTAAACCGTCCTCGGTATTACGTACCTTATCGGTATCAATGCCATATAAGTTTAGACCCACTGTATTTTCTGCCAGCGCAGCCGAGGACCCTACACACAAACCCAAAGCTGCTGCTGCAATACCCTTAAATTTCATTTCTCATCCTTATGCCAAGCCGCTGGCTTGTGTTTTTATAATGCCAATAGACCAAAACTAGCCACATTTGCATTGAAATAATCAGCATCAATAATAAGCCGACGTTACTGGGTTATCACGGTAAACCGACTAACGGTTGTTAAGCAATATTAAACGGTGGGTTTTCTCGCCTAATCTACTTATTTTTCAACCGGCAGCAGCACGGACTGGTGACAATTAATTTAAATAGTTATGCTGTGACCAACATTGGGAGAACATCGTGATTGCGACCACTGGCACGCTAGCAACTGGCTTGCGCAAAGCATTTTTTGTTGAGTTTGGACTGTACGCCCTATGGCTTGGATTAAGCCTGAAAAACGGTGCTTCCATTGCCGCCGCCATGTGCGGCCCCTTACTGACTTGGGTAGCCATACGAGTCGTCGTTACCGCGAAAAACTTCGCTCAAACCGAGCTAAATAAATCCCCCCGCGAGCCAGAGGAACGAGTGGGCCTGTTTGGCGCGATCCGACTATTTTGGGGCGAGCTCTGGATTACCTGTCTAACCTATTCTTTCTTTTTCCCTTTCGAGCAACAATTTACGCCACCGGCCCCGACCAAGGAACTGCCCCATCAAGGTTTACCCATTGTTTTGGTACCCGGCTTTGCCTGCAATCGCGGGTATTTTTACTTGCTGCGCAAATGGCTGGCCAAAGCCGGCTACGGCAAAGTCTATGCAGTCACCCTGGAACCGGTATTTGGCAGCATTGAGAAAAACGCGGAATGCCTAGGGCAACAGCTGGAAAGCATCTGTGCCCATAGCGGTAGCGAAAAGGTAATTTTAATAGGCCATAGTATGGCTGGCCTGACCATGCGGGTTTATCTGCATCAACAAGGCGGCGCCAAACGCGTCGCTAAAGCGATTTCCCTAGGTGCGCCTCACCACGGCACGGTGATTGCCAAAGGCCTCGGCAAGGTTGGCAAAAATCTTGAGCAGATGCAGCCTTACGGCGACTGGAATACTGCCTTTAACGGCGCCACCCTTAAGCAACCTGCGCCGGTACCCTTCGTTAACGTCATTACGCCGCACGACAATATCGTCGCCCCTCAGCATAGCTGCCGACTTGGCGAGACTTATGGCAAGCAGGTGGTGCTTACTGGCATCGGCCACTTAGAAATGATTGCCTCTAAGCCGGTACTGAAGGTGATTTTGGATGAGCTGAAAGATCAGCCCTAAGAGCTACTTACTGATGCCCGCAGTCACCGCATAGCGCATCGCTTCATCAAACGGCATATCGACCGGCGTTAACTTATCCGGCTCTATCAACAAGGTATAACCACCAATTTGGTAACTCATCGGCATATAAACCGCCACATGCTCAGACAGATCGATAGCAGCATTGAGCCGAAGCAACGATTCACTGGTAACAAACCCAATCACTTTGGCGTCCAAAGCGGGGATATGAACCAACACAACCTTGTTGAAATCGGCGTTGCCCGATTTTGAGAAGTACCCTAAGAAGTCACTGACCGCACCGTACAAGGTTTTCACTACCGGCAAGGTTTGCAGAAACTGCTCAAACCATTCCAATAGTTTTTGCACAAACCAGGCGCGAACGGCAATACCGACTAGCAACACTAATAAAAAGCCAGCAACCAAACCCATGCCGGGTAGGTACATATCATCGGGCAGCCCTTTTTTCAGGGCATTACCCAACAAGGCCTCACTACCGCTACCCAGCCACCACAGCATGTAGATGGTGAGCCCGATCGGCAGCACCGTCATTAAGCCACGGAAGAAGATAGCGCCGAGTTTAGCCAACATGGCTATTTACTCGATGGGCCAGAGATGAAGTCGACCACACGCAAGATCACCGCACGGGGCGTAAAACGCACGGATTGGGCCATCAACCAATTAAGTAACCCATGAATCACAACGCCGCGACCTTTCAGCATCTTGCGATAACCAAAAGCAGCAACTTCGGCCGACGTTGGTAAATTTTTGCCCCGTACGAGCTTCGAATTTTCCATTTCCGCCAAGGCCTGAAAACCAGACTGCGTAGCCCCAGGACAGAGCGTGGTCACGGTAACGCCAGTTTTGCGCAACTCATAGCTTAAGGCGTCCGAAAATGACAGGACATAGGCCTTGGTCGCGTAATAAACCGCCATCCACGGCCCAGGCTGGTAAGAAGCTGTCGACGCCACATTCAGCACTCGTCCACTGCCTCGTTCGACCATATGCGGCAGTAGTAAATGCGTCAGGCGTGTCAGGCTGGTTATATTGAGCTGAATCATTTGATTTAACTTGGCCCAGTCGCGTTCCAAAAACGCGCCAAAATCGCCAAAGCCAGCGTTGTTAATCAAATAATCCACCGGCTTACCGCCCAGTGCAGACACCACCGTGCGGGCAGCATCCACATCTGACAGATCGCAAGCAATAACATCAACCGCCACACTGTGACGAGACTTTAACTCGTCGGCCAAGGTAGCTAAGCGATCTTGGCTTCGCGCCACCAACACCAAATCGACTTTATCGGCTGCCATTAAACGTGCCATTTCCAGACCAATGCCACTCGATGCGCCCGTGATTAATGCTGTAGTCATGACTATTTCATCCGCGATTTAAGTTTGGTTGGCGAAAACCAACCGGGTTTCAGCTCTGGTAGGTTGTACTCCCAAGGCTGCTCTTCATGGTGTAACTTGCCTACAAAATAACGCTTTTCAGCTAAGTCGTACACCACCTCGGGAATTGTGGTAGCCGCTTTAATGTCATAAAGCGGCAGGGTATGGCCCTCTTGGAATTTCCAGAGTCGGTTGGTGGCATTAAATCCATCCACCATCACAATGCCCCAGCTATCCTCGTCAAGATAAAAACGGCGTTTGCGGAAGTGATGGCTAGTGCCGCTGCGTTTGACCGCATCAACCACCCAAACCCGATGTTTTTCGTACCGCGTGAATTGTGGATTTAGGAAATCTTCACGCAACACTTGGTCGTAGCTAAGGCGCCGATCGTTCAGTGCAAACGCGTTATAAGGAATAATCATTTCGCGTTTGCCAATGAGTCGCCAATCGTAACGGTCGAACGCACCGTTATACATATCAATCATGTCCACAAATAACAGCCCCTCAGAGCCAGGATTCGGGAAGTCATAGCCAATCGGCGGAATCCGCAAGACCTTGTTATAACCGCCACCCGCTGCCCAAATTTTGCGTTTGCTGTGATCTACATCAATCGTGTCATGCGCCAACACGGTCGCGCCCTGAGCTTGGGGCGGGTACTTGGTTTGTGCGAAGTAATAGATCAACAAATTTTTGCCCGAGGCTTGTCCAGGTTCCTGCAAATTACCGTAATCGAATCGAACCTTTACATCGGATTTCACCATCCGCCAATCACCCGACGGCGATTTAGCAATGTTAGTCACCAATCCAGCAAAGCTATCGCCGCGATAGCGAACTCGATGATTCCATATGGCTTGCGCACCATGTTCCGGACGACGAAATGGGAAACCTAGGGTGGCATCCGCTAAACTATCCGAACCAACCAAACGGGCCGTGTTCTCATTTTTTAGCGTGGCATCGTAAATCGCCTGCGGGTAGGCCACCGTACGATGACTCGGGTACACCGGCATCTGGTAGTTGTCATACGTCTTAAACAACGCCTGATGCCCAGCAGAAAGATAGGACTGGTACTGCTGATAATTTTCGCTGGTGATAACGAATAAGGGCACTTCATCCGCGAAAGGATTGGCTAAGCCCCCATGACTATCACTGACTGCAGGCAGCTGACTGGCATCTAGCCCACCGGTCCATGCTGGAATACTGCCGTCTTTATTGGCACCCAGTTCTGCACCGACTGGTGTCAGCTGCCCAGTATTCTCACGCGCGGCCGCGGCTTGATCTTCCGCTACGTTAATACCGCCACGCGCAAATACCCCGCCAGCGCCAGCCGCATTGCCATACAGGTTTCCGGTGTTGTTTCGCCCGACTTCAGAGGCAAAAAAACCATGGGATTCAATATCATCCAAATACTTTAGCCACTGCGCGGCAACGGCCTTTGCACTTTTATATCGGCCGGCCTCAGTGAAGGCCTCACGCGCACCACTGAAGTTCTGCTGCTGGTAGCGCGCCAAGCCAAGCGCCAATAATGCTTCATCGGCATTGTTGCCTAACCCGCCCAAGCGATTAGCCGATACCAATGCCAGTTCTGCTTGCTGCCACTGCCGTGCGTCTAGGCGCAGTTGCCCCAACTGCAACCACCAAGGACCCTCCGATTTTTGTGCCAAGGCCTGATCGAGGGCGGCAGCAGCCTGTTGCCTTTCCTGCGCTTGCTGCCACAAGCTCGCTAACAAAACATAACGTTCTGCACTGGCCGCCAAACTGCCATCAGCCAACCAGTCTTGTAGCAAGCCCGCGCCATAAAATGGCGCACCGGCATCCGCAAACAGGCGTACAAACTGCAACAAATCATCTTCTGCCTCTAACAAGCCATAACGATAGGCCATTTCTACCGTTGCTAGCGCGCTGTGCTTTTTCTGCTGCTGTAATTGCAAGTTGGCCAACTGCTGCCAATAGTCCAAGGTGGTGGGAAACGCTCGGGTCATTCGCAGCAATAGCGCTTCTGCTGCGGGGTAGTCCTTGGTGTTGAAATAAACGGCTAGCAACAAGCGGTACCAGTCTTCATGTTCCGGTTTTTCGCGACCACCATCAATTTGCTCAATCGCGCTTTGCAAAGGCCGCTTGGCGAGCGCATAACGCTGGGTCTGAACATAAGCGCTGCCCAATAACACCCACGCCTGCGCGGTGGCACCACCACCTTCTTTAAAATAGGCTTGCATGGTGGCGATGGCCTTGTCGTACTGGCCGTCTACGTAATAGAGCTGGGCCAAGTTATAGCGCACGGGCTGTAATGCTGGGCCTGCCAAGGTTTTTTCGGCTAATAGCCGTTCGTAATAACTGAGCGCTTTAGCATTGTCTTGGGACTGCACCGCATGAGCGGCCAATTGCTGCAACAATAAGGATGTCGCGTAGGCATTGCCCTGAACTTGCTTGAGCGCCTGTTCTGGGTTTTTCGCCAGTTCGTCGACACTTGGGGGTTCTTCAATATCACCGCTCACCACGCGTGATGTTGACTCATACTGCGCCGCCGAGGCCAAAGGCTGCCACGACATGCATACTATGCCTACCATCAATACCTTTATGAGTCGCTCAAAGCCCATGAACTAGCGCCAATTGCCGTAGAAATCTTCGGGTTTAAATTCAAGCTTCTGACGCACCTCACGCGCTTGTCCCGCCATCGTTTTCCGGTCGTACTGCCAAGACAACACCGAGGTAATGGCAGCATCTTCAAAAATGCCTTTGGGGTTTGCATCCAGAATACGTGGGTTGCGCACCTGGCCATTGGCGTCGACGATAAAAACCACTTCGACCCAACCCGAAATACCGCGGTCATACGCGTACTTAGGAAATTGCGGTCGTCCGGTACTTACGGGCACCAGTTTCTTGCCACCAAATTTATTACCGGACCCGCCGCCACCGGCACCACTGCCCGCCCCTGCAACCGCGAAAGCATTACCGGTTAAGCCAGAGCTTAACGACAAATCCACCGCCAAATTAGCCGGCCCGGCCTGAAACGGCGGCATGCTGACTTGAGCACTAGCGACATTGGTGATTGGAATGGTGGGTACGGGCTCTGGCACATCTTGTGCCTGCTCAATTGCCTGTTCAGCACTCGGCGCTGCACTTTCACTTTGCTCGGCAGCGTCTTCTTGATCTGGCTGCACCAGCTCGAGCGTGACGGAATCCAAATCCGTCGGCACCGCTGGCGCATCGGCCTGCATCGCAATCAATTGCCACATTAGCCAAAACAACCCCAGCGCCACCAAAGCAGCACCAACGGGCGGCCACAATACGCGGTTGACTGACGCTAACGCCGACACGCTTAATGGAACCTCAAACGATCCGCCAAACGATCGACTTCACGCATCACATTCTTGCTCATGCGGGTAGAGAAATATAAGCCGGATAAGGCCACTACCATCCCCGCCATGGTCGGTACCGTAGCGCGCGACACGCCACTGGCCAAGGCACGCACCTCGCCGGAACCACCCAACGCCAACACATCGAACACCTGAATCATGCCGGTCACAGTGCCCAGCAAACCAAACATAGGGCACATCGCTACCAGTACTTTAATGAGCTGCACGTTGGTATTCAGCGCCATACGCGCTTCAGAAATCATGCATTCGCGAATCCGGTGAGCGTACCAACTGACTTTGTCATCACGGCCGTCCCACTCTTGCACCCAAGCTGACATACGCCTTGGGTATACGCGGCGGAAAAACCAATAGCGCTCCAAAATTAGCATCCACAGCAAAAAACACACGGCAAGAATGGCCCACAGCACGTTGCCGCCGGTATCGATCATGGAGTACAGCGCATGCAGTGGCCCCCAACCACCGGCAAAAAAACCTTGGATGGCATACAGCGGATTTAACTGTGCTGCGTCCAAGTAATTTTTAACGAGTTCAATCTCTTCCATGCTAAGCCTAGTTAGACCTTATTCGCAGCGCCGCACCAATCTCCAGCTAAGGTGCTTTGGCCACATTGGCTTCCACTACGCGAGCCAATAAACCCGCACTTTGTTGCTCAAGAATTTGGATTAACGCGCGACTGCGCGACGCCAAGAAGGCGTGCGCAAATAACAGCGGAATCGCCACTACCAAGCCCAACACAGTCGTCACCAGTGCTTGAGAAATACCGCCCGCCATCAACTTGGGATCGCCTGTACCAAATAGCGTGATTGATTGGAAGGTGATAATCATGCCGGTTACAGTGCCGAGCAGACCGAGTAAGGGCGCGACCGCCGCAAGCAGCTTCAGGGTGGTTTGGCCGCGTTCTAACGCGGGTATCTCGCGCAGGATGGCATCGTCAAGTTTCAACTCGAGGGTCTCGGTATCCTCAGCATCAGACGCTTTAAAGACCGACAAAATACGGCCCAGCGCATTACCACTATCCGGTTGAGAAGCCTGCTTGGTTTGTGCGTGAATGGCCTTGCCTCGCAACGTTAATATCACTAAGCGCACGGCTGCTAGCAACAAACCAAAAGCACCCAGCGCTAAAATCACATAACCCACCAAGCCACCTTGTTTGACGCGCTCTATGAGGGTCGGGCTTTCGACCAGCAGCCCAAGAATCGCCCCCCGAGTTGGGTCAACCAGCACCGGATGAAAGCCATCGCGCGCCTTTGTCATCGCCTCGGCGTCACTCACCGCACCGCCGCCGGGTTGTTTACCGAGTCGTTCAAGCCGTCCGTCGTTATAGCGTAGATAACCGGCATCCGACAGCACACTGAAACCACCCACCCGCACTACGCTTTGTTGACTGGCATTGCCATCCGGCGCAACCACCGCTTGTGACAGGCGCTTAACTTTGCCTAGTTCGGTGGCCTCCTGTTGCATCAGGAACCAAAGCTCACGCAAGCCATCATTGCCAATCACACCCGACTGATTGGCGATAGCAGCGAGCTTGGCCTCGCGATCGGGGTTGTCGAGACTGGTCAACGACAAGCCAACTGAGCTCTGTAAGTCACCCGCAAACGACCGTGCCACGCTAAACAGCTCGCGTAAATCGCCGGATTGCTCGTCTAACTCGTCTTGCAGTTGCTTAAGTTCGGCCTCGGCCTCGTCTAACTCTTTACGCAACTTGCGCGCTAAGTCTTCGGTTTCTTCATATTCTTTTTTGGCAGCTCGAACCAAGCTTTCCTGCTTGCCACGAGCTCGGCTAAATTCGCGCTCACGCTCGCGGTTAATGGCGTCACTTTGCTCGGCACTTTTCTGTACCTGTTCCAATAACTGGTCAAGGCTATTGGGCTGCTCGTTAGCAAACACCGTCGGCGCCGATAACAGCACCCAAAAACACACTAAGGGAAATCGAACCAACCGTGCTATGTCATTTGTCCAGCGGCGCATCATGACGCACCTCCAGCCAGCTGTGGCGCAGGCATGGGTAGCTCTAATAAGTCAGGCGCTGCCTGCTCCCTTGCCATCCGAATCCCACGACGAATTGCCGGTGAATAAGCCCCAGACAACGGTTCCCAACGCTGAGATTGAGGGTTCCATTGGCCCGATTCTTTACCGTCTAAGCTCTGATAGAACAGCCCAAGTCGGCCAATATGCAGGAAATCTACCGTGCGGCTATCTACCCCTAGCAGTAGTTCCTGCCGCCAAGCACCGATGGTTTCGCCGTAGTCAATTTCTTTTTGCCAGGCTTCCAACACCTTGCGGTATTTGGTGGCAACCGCTTGATCAGGGTCATTTAGGGTTTGGCGCAAATTCTCAATCCGTTCAACCCGCTCATCCGCCTTAAATGGCAAATCCAGACTGACGAAATCCGCCAAGGTATCGATCATTTCTTGCAGTAGCGGCAACACATCGCGCTCAACTTCCTGCACGGCTTCCATCTGTCGGGCAATTTCCGCTTTCTTTTCGTCTTGCTTAGACAGCAAGGTTTCAAGTTGCTTGGTGTAAACCTTTAACTTCTCGGTTTGCAAGGTAGTGGTTAAAAACTGTTCGCGCAGGGTTTGGCTTTTTTGCTCGCTGCGATCAATGCGTCGTTGCGAGCGTTCGGCATTAACATGCGACTGTGTTGCGGTTCGCATAGCCTCACGGTGTTTACGCGCATCTTCCTCCGGCCCGGCCAAAGCGGAACCCGCCAATCCTACACCCAGCGCCACGCTAGCCGCGCACGCAGCCAACATGGCTACGTCAATAAGTTGTCTCATCTGTCCCCTCACTTTACGCCTCATATAGGGCCCCACCCGTCTTTCCAACGTTATTGTTGGTAGAGCCCAAAGCACACTCGGATTATTTAGAACAAGCGACCCGCCTGCTGCAACTGGATGGCATACATCACAATCGCGGTATCAATACCCGCCAAAATGTCATCCAACATAATGCCAAGACCGCCATTAACCTGTTTGTCGACCATGCCGATTGGAAAAGGTTTAAGCACATCGAAAATTCGGAACAGGAAAAAGCCCACTACAATCCAAATCCACAATGGCCACTCACCCACTTTGTCGTGCAAGCCAAATAACTCGCCCGACCCAACCATGCCGTCGGCCGCCAGATACACAACCGGCAACATACCGACTAAATAGCCAGCAAATTCGTCCCATACAATACCGCCATGGTCATGTACGCCCAGCCAGTCGGTCGTGCGCTGACAAATATAAATACCGGCTAGCGACACCACCACCGTGGCAGCAATGTATTCAACCGGCGATAGACCGGTAAAAAACAACAGAAAAAGCGGAATAGCCGCAGCGGTACCGGCGGTACCCGGAGCGAAGGGCGATAAGCCACTACCAAAGCCGAAGGCCATGAAGTAAATAGGATTTTGAACCAAACCACGCAAAGTCGGCTTGACGGACATACTGTGCTCCCAACGCAAAAAATGAAACTAGCGTCAGTTTAACGCAGATAAACCGAATATGTTGCGCAGCTTGGAGCAGAGCCTAGAAACTGATAACGATGACTAAAAGTGTTGAAAACCAGGCACTTGGCTAGCCTGCTCAAACGCAGTCCGAAGCCAGCTAGCACCGCCCATCAACTCAATCGCACCGCTACGCGCTTGGGTGATTTTACCAATCCGGGTTGCCCACGCAGGCACATCTACCGTTGCTGGAAGAGTGAACAATAAGGCGTAGTCATCACCGCCGCTGAGCATAGCCTGCGCGGCAGGTTGCCGATCTTCCAGACAAGTGACTGGCACACAGGCTGCGAGCCCGTCGCCGTCCAACTCGGCGCCGACACCAGAGGCTTGGAGCAGGTGCCCAAGATCGGCTAATAAACCGTCGGATACATCAATCGCCGCACTCGCAAGGCCGACTAACTGCTGGGCCTCATTGACCCGTGGTTGAGGAAAATCCAGGGCCTGGGATTGCACTGAGGGGGCTAACTTGCCCGATTGACGCGCCGCAACGGCCAGCGCCGCCAAGCCCAACTGGCCAACCACGCAAAGCTGATCGCCGGGCTTGGCCCCGCTGCGCTGCAGGGGGGCTTGTTGCATTGGCAGATAACCGCCTGCGGTTACCGAAACAGTGAGCGGCCCGGCTGTGGTATCGCCACCAATTAACGCCACCCCAAACTGCGCCGCTAAGGCATGCAAACCGGCAGCAAAATCTGCCAACCAGGCTTCATTAGGTTCAGGCAAGGTAAGGTTTAGGGTGATCCACCGTGGCTCCGCACCCATCGCCGCCAAATCCGACAAATTGACCGCCAGTGCTTTATGCCCAATGGCTTTAGCCGATGTGCCGGCAAAAAAGTGCACGCTTTCGACCAAGGTGTCGGTCACCACCACCAGTTGACGGGAATCGGCATTTACCACCGCACCATCGTCGCCCACGCCGATTGCCAACCAGTCTGGCTGTACGCTGGCTGTAAAGTATTTTTTGATGAGTTCAAATTCGGTCATGGCGGCCGGCCTAACCCGAGTCACGCCAGCTAGCGCAGGATTTCAAGCAACACCACTGCGGCGCCGCGTCCGTCGTACCATTCACTGGCGCGGTAAGCGATTTCGCCCGGCATGCTTGAGCTCGAAATATAGACCCGATCGGGCTCAACCGTATGAATACGAGCATGTCCCTGCCAGAACTGCAGGCTTTGAGTAAAGTCGACTTCGCGACTGCGACCGCCACGGTCATGCACGATAATGCGCACCCGCTCACGGCGAAAGAGACGATCCACATCATCACGCGTCAGTGGCCCCATTTCCGCGGCGTGAGGTAATAAATCACCGCGGCTATCCCAAAACGTAGGATCTAATGGGTCCAGGCGCATGTTATTGCTTCTTATGCGCCGCCACTTCAAAACGGCGATAGTCTTTCGACAATTTATCCATTACGCCGTTAATGTATTTGTAGCTATCTTCTGCACCCATGTCTTTGGCCAGCTCTACCGCCTCATTCACCACCACGCGGAATGGAATATGCGGCTGGTTTTTCAGCTCACAGCTACTCACCAGCAAAATACTTTGCTCTACTGGGTCCAAGGAGCCCCAAGCACGATCCAACAAGGGTCGGATTTGGTCCCGCAACGCCACTTCCTGCTCCATGGTTTGGCTCAAGAGGGTTTGAAAATAGTCGAAGTCTGCCAACCGGCGCAAGGCATTCATCTCAGCGTCTTCTTCCGACGGTTCATCCTGAGGACGAAACTCGACCAATAGCTGAGTGATGCCGGTGCCATTGAGCTCATATTGATACATCGCCTGAACCGCCATATGGCGGGCCAGCGAGCGTTTTTCGGCGTTACCTAACTTTGCGGTGGCCACTTAAGACTCTCCATCGCGGTCATAAACATACTCGACCACTTCCAACCCGAAGCCGGAAATCGCATGCATGTTTTTCGGACGCGACAATACGCGCATTTTCTGCACGCCTAAATCGCGCAAAATTTGTGCACCAATACCGTAGGTACGCAAGTGCGGGCTATCGCGGTCAACTTCTTGAGCCTCGGGTTCGGCTTTGTGTGGCATCGCGATACGCTGAATTTGCTCAATCAACTCGCGCGATTCTTCCGGCTTGCGCAGCAGTACAACAACGCCGTGCCCTTCTTTCGCCACCCGTTCCAGCGCGTCTGAAATCGGCCAGCCAAACTGCTCGTGCTGTACGCCTAAGACGTCGTTTAAGGTATGACGCAGGTGCACCCGTACCAAGGTTGGCTCGTCTGGCGTAATGTCGCCTTTCACCAACGCTAGATGCACGGTTTGGTCGATAGTGTCTTCATACGACACCAAACGGAACTCGCCAAATCGCGTTTGCACGGTGGACTCCACCAAACGCTCAATCACATGCTCGTTTTCGTTGCGGTAACGAATTAACTCGGCCACGGTGCCGATTTTGAGATCATGCTCTTTGGCAAATTTTTCCAGATCAGGACGGCGCGCCATGGTGCCGTCGTCATTCAAAATTTCTACAATCGCTGCGGCTGGGTGACAACCCGCTAAACGGGCCAAATCGCAACCCGCTTCGGTATGACCAGCGCGTGTTAGTACGCCGCCTGGGCGTGCCATTAACGGAAAAATATGACCTGGCTGCACAATATCTTCCGGCTGTGCGGTGGGACTCGCAGCGGCTTTAACGGTAGTTGCACGGTCGTGCGCAGAGATACCGGTAGTCACGCCTTCGGCCGCTTCAATCGACACGGTAAAGTTGGTGCCGTGGCGCTCAGTGTTTTCCTGCACCATCAGTGGCAGGCGAAGCTGCTCACAATGTTGCTTGGTTAGCGTCAGGCAGATTAGGCCACGCGCGTAACGCGCCATAAAGTTAATGGCTTCGGGCGTAACATGCTCGGCCGCCATAATGAGATCACCTTCATTTTCGCGATCTTCATCGTCCATCAGCACGACCATTTTGCCCGCGCGGATATCGGCAATAATTTCTTCAGTAGTGTTCAGGCTCACGCCGGACCCTCGTTGTAGGTCTTTAAAGCCGCGAATTTTCGCAGATTTGGCAACAAAACGCTTTAACTAAAGCGCCATTTGTCGGTGGCTTAGGCGTTGCGTCCTAAAAACCCGCTCGCCTGTAGCCGTTCCAGCAAAGCATCGGGCGCATCACCAGCTAGCAATAAACGCTCGAGGTAACGTGCGATCACATCCACTTCGAGATTCACCTTCGTACCTGCCTGATAACCGCCAATAATGGTGTGCGTTTGAGTATGCGGCACGATGTTGACGTCAAACACACAGCCCTCAACCTTATTCACCGTTAGGCTGACGCCATCAATACAAACCGAGCCTTTAGCCGCAATGTAACGGGCTAGCTCAGTCGGCACTTCAAATTCAAAACGCTCGCTGCGACCTTCTGGATAGCGACGCACGACCTTGCCCAAGCCATCCACATGGCCGGATACCAAATGTCCACCTAAAGGCGTCGCTGGGGTAAGCGCTTTTTCAAGGTTCACCGAACTACCCGCTGCCAAGTCACCAAGGCTGGTTAGCGATAGGGTTTCGTTCGATACATCGGCGGTGAATGCTTCACCATCAATCGCAATTGCGGTAAGACATACGCCATTAACGGCGATGCTATCGCCAAGGCTGGCACCGGCAAGACCTAAGCCACTCGCATCAATCTGAATACGCAGATCTCCACCTAAGGGCTCTTGATGAATAACCTTGCCGACGGTTTGAATGATTCCAGTAAACATAAAACTACTTTAAGAAATTAAGTTAAAGCGGATTAAGACCACGATGGCGTTAAGGTCAAACGCAGGTCATCACCAATTTGGCGGCAATCGTCTAACTGCAACGCCACCCGCTGCTGCATCTCGGTAACGGTTGGCAAATGGAACAAGCCGCGAGCGCCATCCCCCATTAGGTGCATGGCTTGGTAGACCACAATCTCGTCAATGGCTTGCGCCGTTAACAACGCGCCGTTGAGTACCGCGCCAGCTTCCACCATCACATTGTTGAACTGCTGCTGACCCAACCACTGCAACACAGTTTGAATACAAAGCTGGCCCTGCTGATCAGTCAAAACAACCACTTCAGCCCCTGCGGTCTGTAACGCTGCCACTTGTTCGGCTTGCTGCGTACCCGCTTGAGTGGTGAGCAACACTACCCTACCGGGACTGGCGAATAACTTAGCACCGGCCGGGCAGCGCAATTGGCTATCCAACACCACTCGCACCGGTTGGGCCGGCAGCTGATCTAGCAAACGCTGATCGCGCACATTGAGTTGTGGGTCATCGGCCAACACGGTGCCAATACCGGTTAGCACCGCGCAAGCAGAGGCACGCAAACGTTGCACATCAGCCCGCGCCGCCTCACCGCTAATCCAAACACTTTCACCCGAGGCCATGGCCGTACGACCATCCAAGCTACTCGCCAGCTTGGTAAATACACGCGGTTTACCTGCTCGCATGCGCTTGAAAAAGCCTGCATTAATTTGGGCAGCTTCCGCCTCAAATAGGCCGCAATGAGTTTCGATACCCGCCGCCGATAATTGAGCTAAACCCTGTCCTGCCACTGCAGGGTTAGGGTCTTGAATTGCCGCCACCACGCGGGCCACACCCGCTTCAATCAGCGCCTGCGAGCAGGGGCCAGTTTTGCCCGTATGACTGCAAGGTTCCAAGGTCACGTAAGCCGTAGCGCCTTTGGCTTGAGCGCCCGCCATCTGCAGAGCATGCACCTCAGCGTGCGGGCCGCCAGCCTGCTTGTGCCAGCCTTCACCCACCACCGCAGCGCCGTGCGCAATCACGCACCCCACGGCGGGATTAGGGCGTGTGGAATTAGACCCACGCCGCGCTAGCCGCAAGGCCTGCGCCATATGCTGGTAATCAACTGGGGTAAATGTGGCGCTAGTCATTAGAGACGGTTAGCAGCAATCCAAATACACAACACGGGGTTGCCGATTTGGCGCGGCCTACTTGTTACCACCTAAGGTGGTGGTCGATTTAAGGCGGTCAATTTCGTCTTGGAAGGCAGATACATCCTGGAACGAACGATAAACCGAGGCGAAGCGAATATAAGCCACGTCGTCTAATTTACGCAGCTCATCCATCACCCATTCGCCAATTTGACGACTTTGGATTTCGCCATCACCGGCACCGCGCGCGCGGCGCAAAATATTATTTAGCGCCGCTTCAATTTCGGCTGCACCGACTGGACGTTTTTCTAGCGCTAGCTGCAGCCCCTTACGTAGCTTAGCTTCATCAAACGACACCCGCTCATCGTTACTCTTAGCCACCCGTGGCAGGCTCAGTTCAGCCCGCTCGTAAGTGGTGTAACGCTCGTCGCAAGTGTTGCACTTGCGACGACGGCGCACGCCATCGCCTTCATCAATTAAGCGCGAATCAATCACGCTGGTGTCGGCGGAATGACAGAACGGGCAACGCATAGCTAACAGCCTCTATCGGGCAAGATGCCGCTTAGGCCGCGTATACCGGGAATTTAGCGCACAAGGCTTTTACCTTCTCGCGAGTGGCATCAACCACCGCGGGATCGGCGTCGTCCGAACCTGCCGGAATGCTATCCAATACGTCGCAAATCCAACCGGCCAATTCAACGCACTCAGCCTCACCAAAACCACGGGTGGTAATGGCCGGTGTGCCAATACGCAAACCAGAAGTTACAAACGGCGAACGAGGGTCGTTAGGCACAGCATTCTTGTTCACAGTGATATAGGCATCACCTAACGCCGCATCGGCCGCTTTGCCGGTGATGTCTTTATTGATCAGGTCAACCAAGAACAGGTGGTTCTCAGTACCGCCCGACACAATGTTGTAGCCACGCGCTTTCATCGCAGCAGCCATGGCTTGGGCGTTGCTTTTCACTAGCGCTTGGTAGGCTTTAAATTCGGGATCCAGCGCTTCTTTGAAAGCGACCGCCTTAGCTGCAATGACGTGCATCAATGGACCACCCTGGGTACCGGGGAATACCACTGAATTCAGTTTCTTCTCAACTTCAGGGTTGGCTTTCGCCAGGATCAAACCACCGCGTGGGCCACGCAAGGTTTTGTGCGTCGTCGTGGTGGTTACGTCAGCAATCGCCACTGGGCTTGGATATTCACCCGCAGCGATCAAACCTGCCACGTGCGCCATATCCACAAACAAGTAAGCGCCGACTTTGTCGGCAATCTCACGGAAACGCTGCCAATCGATCACTTGTGAGTAGGCAGAAAAGCCCGCCACAATCATCTTCGGTTGATGCTCAACTGCGAGGGCTTCGACCTCGTCGTAATCAATCACGCCTTGGTCAGTAATGCCGTACTGCACCGCGTTGTAAATTTTGCCCGAGAAGTTAACTTTGGCACCGTGAGTTAAGTGACCACCGTGTGCCAATGACATACCCAGCACAGTATCGCCTGGCTGACACAGCGCTTGATAAACCGCAGCATTGGCTTGCGAGCCAGAGTGTGGCTGCACGTTTGCGTAGTCGGCACCAAATAGCTCTTTGGCTCGCGCAATCGCTAACTCTTCGGCAGTATCTACATACTCACAACCACCGTAGTAGCGTTTGCCTGGATAACCTTCTGCGTATTTGTTGGTTAACACGCTACCCTGCGCTTCCATCACGCGTGGGCTGGTGTAGTTTTCACTCGCAATCAGCTCGATATGTTCTTCTTGGCGAACCTCTTCAGCGTTGATGGCGGCTAGTAGTTCGTCGTCATAACCCTTAATGGTCATTTGGCGGTTGTACATTCACGGCTCCGTATCGAGTGAATAACTAGAAAACAACAAAATAGGCCGCGTATTCTACGCGCTAACCACAACATATAGAAGATTACGACACTTTCAGCTCGGCAAATCCCGACAAATCACAACAATTTGGCGTCACGCCTTATCCAAAGCAAAAATTTCGCGCAAAAATCCTCCCGTTAAGTCGCCACAGCGCCAACAAAGCGCTCCCATTCCACCCCCTCATCAGCGATAAGAGTGCGCAACTTTTAGCCAATAGCCGCTATAATGGCGCGTTTTACGATATTGCCTGCGACGTAGTGCCAGCAGTCCCATGCCAGCCCGAGAATTACTCAAAAAACTCTTCAGCATTCCGGTGCTAATACTGGTTGGGATCATCCGGCTCTATCGGCTATTCATCTCCCCGTTATTGGGCCAAACCTGTCGGTTTAGTCCTAGCTGTTCGAACTACGCGATCGAAGCATTGCAAGTTCACGGCGTCTTTCGTGGAAGCTGGCTAGCCGCGCGCCGTATCAGTCGTTGCCATCCGCTTAATGAAGGCGGCTACGACCCGGTACCCGGCACCGATTGCAACCATTGCCACCATGAGGAAAAGAAATGCCAGAACTGAGATTGCCAGATGGAACCGTACGCCAATACGACGCACCGGTAACTGGCACCACGGTGGCCACCGACATCGGCCCCGGACTGGCAAAAGCCGCCTTAGCGATTAAGGTTGATGGTGAACTAAAAGATTTATATTTCGAAATCACTGATGACTGTGACTTTGAAATTATTACTGCGCGCTCTGGAGAAGCCTTAGAGCTACTGCGTCACGACTACGCCCACGTCATGGCGCAAGCGGTACAGGAACTCTTCCCCGACACCCAAGTCACCATTGGCCCAGCGATTGAGCACGGTTTCTACTATGACTTCGCGCGCGACGAATCTTTCTCGCCGGAAGATCTCGCCACCATCGAAGCCAAGATGAAAGAAATCATCAAGCGCGACATCCCGATTCAACGTGAAGTTTGGCAGCGCGACGACGCGATCAAACACTTCGAAGGTATTGGCGAAAAGTACAAAGCAGAGATTATTGCCGACTTGCCTGCCGACGAAGAAGTCACGGTTTACCGCCAAGGCGACTGGCTAGACCTGTGCCGTGGCCCACATTTGCCATCAACCGGCAAGCTACCAAAAGACGCCTTTAAGCTGCAGAAGCTAGCGGGCGCCTACTGGCGTGGCGACAGCAACAACGCCATGCTACAACGTATTTACGGCACTGGCTGGACCGATAAAAAGGCCCTTAAAGCGCACTTGCTGATGCTGGAAGAAGCCGAAAAACGCGACCATCGCAAACTCGCTAAAGAAATGGATTTACTGCATTTCGAAGAGCATGCCCCCGGCGCTATTTTCTGGCACCAAAAAGGCTGGACCTTATTCCAAAACCTGATCGCCTATATGCGCGAGATGCAGGAAAACAACGGTTACGTTGAAATCTGCACCCCCGACGTGATGGATCGCAGCCTTTGGGAAAAATCCGGCCACTGGGAAAAGTTTGGTGAAAACATGTACACCACACAAACCCCAGACGAGCGTGTTTACGCCATTAAACCCATGAACTGCCCAGGCGGCGTGCAAGTATTCAAACAAGGCAACCGCAGCTACCGCGACCTCCCGCTGCGCATGGCAGAGTTTGGCCGCGTACACCGCTACGAACCTTCTGGTGCACTGCACGGCATGATGCGGGTACGTGAGTTCACCCAAGACGACGCCCATATTTACTGCACCGAAGAGCAGTTGATTGACGAGTGCCTAAAAATTACCGACTTGGTGTTGAAAATTTATCGCCAATTCGGCTTTGACGATGTTCGCGTTAAATTCTCAGACCGCCCTGAAAAGCGCGTCGGTTCTGACGAAATTTGGGACAAATCTGAAGCCGCCTTAAAAGCCGCTTGTGAAGCCGCCGGTTTAGAGACCACACTCAACCCGGGTGAAGGTGCTTTCTACGGCCCTAAATTAGAGTTCGTATTACGTGATGCAATTGGCCGCGACTGGCAGTGTGGCACCTTGCAGGTTGACCTCAACCTACCAGGCCGCCTTGGCGCCACATACGTTGGCGAAGATGGTGAAAAGCATCATCCAGTGATGCTGCACCGCGCGCTGTTCGGCTCACTGGAGCGCTTTACTGGCATCTTGCTTGAGCACTACGCTGGCCGCCTGCCACTGTGGTTATCACCGCATCAAGTGACTGTGTGCACCATCACTAACGACTTTGATGATTACGCCTACGATGTAGTCGCCAAATTACGTCAAGCGGGAATTAAAGCGGATGTTGATCTACGTAACGAAAAGATCAACTACAAGATTCGCGAGCACGCACTCGCCAAAGTGCCCGTGATGTTTGTGATTGGTGGCCGTGAACGCGACGAAGGCAAAGTCACAATTCGTCGCTTAGGGCAGAAAGCTCAGGCCAACCTGGCGGTTGACGACGCAATCAGCATGCTACTGGAGGAAATCCAGCAGCGTGTGCCACTACCGCAGGACGCTGAAGCCTAAAACGCGTTGCTCACACCAATAAAAAAGCTGGCCTAGGCCAGCTTTTTTATTGCCCGCGTCTAGCTATTTTCTATCCGCGATGCGAGTTAAGGTGTCACCGGTTGACGTGATGAGTGCTCAATCTCAGTTCGAAAACACCTTACTGTCTAGCAGGCCTAATCGCGGCCCAACAGTTCCTTAATACGGTCCAGTTGACTTACGCCCCACTGAGCCAATCCAACGTCAACATTACGCTCTAACAAATAAGGGGTAGCACCACCATTTAGCTGCACACGCAACTCAAGCAAGCCAAAGTCCAAGCTAGGCGTATCGTCCATATCGGCGGTAAACATGCCCATCCGTAATTCGCTCTTACGCACAGGCTCCCCAAAGTTATATTGAAACTTCACCGCCACCATCATGTCCGATTCATCAGCCTTAACCGCCATCGGCATGGTTACGGCTAGCAAGACAAACAGCACCACGATTAACTTAGCCACCCACTTAGCCTGTACGCGGCTAGTAAAGCCGCCCATATGCGACTCAAAACCCTGAGCCGAATAATAGCCACGTTTATGACCAACCCAATAACCCATTTTTGTAGTGAAAAGATTCATGACCCACCCCGTCTATTGATATCCCCTGACGCTAGTATTGATGAAGCTCATTAGGATTGAAGTTTTACCGGACAACTGGGCCTATATGCGGGTTGAACAACCACTCAATTCGCTAAAAGGCAGGAATTCAGGGATAAACGGCGAACGAGTAAAATGCCTTTTTCAGCCTTATGCCGGTAAGCAATAGGCACAAAAAAACCGGCTAATAAGCCGGTTTTTTTGTTTAGACAGCAAGCAGTTACTTGCTAATAACGCGATGCAAATAGAGCAGCACCAAGGCGCCACCAGTCGCAGTAAACAGGGTCGCTAAACTAAAGCTGCCGGTTCCACCCAAACCAATCAGTCCGCCAATAAAACCACCGACAAAGGCACCGGCAATACCTAGCAACATGGTTAGGATTAAGCCACCGCCATCTTTACCCGGCATGATCCACTTAGCGAGTGCACCCGCCAGAATGCCCATCACAATCCAAGATAAAATTCCCATTAGTGCATCCCCTTTTCTATAGGCTTGGTAAACGTATTATTTTTTGTCGCAGCCTTGGCAAACCCCGTAAAGGGTGAGGCTGTGATCGACTAACTTAAAATTATTTTGCTCAGCAATTTCATGCTGAAGGCGCTCGATGGTTGGGTCCATAAATTCCACTACCTTGCCACAGGTCATGCAGACAATATGGTCGTGGTGATGACCTTGGTCGAGTTCAAAGACGGCATGGCCACCTTCAAAATTATGGCGTTCCACTAAACCGGCAGCTTCAAACTGAGTTAGCACGCGATACACGGTCGCTAAACCAATTTCCTCGTTCTGCTCTAGCAAGGTTTTATAAACGTCTTCCGCGCTCATGTGGCGCTCAGAGCTACTCGCTAAAATCTCGAGAATTTTGACGCGCGGCAGGGTTACCTTTAAGCCGGCTTTTTTTAGGTCGCTTTGTTCCATCAACTCAGTCTTAATCAATTCGCTCGAAACGAGCATTTATGGAGATCGTGCGGCTAGTTTACCAGCCCAAGTCCCGCTTCGCGCGTCTGCCTGCTGGGGCTGGGCATTTGCTAGGGTTGACCCAAACCAGATTTTGGCTGCTCGCTAGGCAACGCGGCAGGCATTGGGGGCACCAACAACTCTGGGTCTACACGCTGCTTGCGCCAATTCATCCGCCAATCAAGGTGTGGTCCAGTTACCCGTCCTGTGGCACCAATCTCGCCCAGCAATTCACCCTGCTCTACCCGCTGCCCTTCCTTCACCGCCGATTTGTGCAAATGCAAAAATGCAGAGGTTACGCCGTGGCCATGATCCAAAATAAGCGTGCCACCGGAAAAATACATATCGTCATGTACCAACCGCACGATACCGGCAGCCGGTGCTACAAAGGGCGTGCCAGTTGGGCGTGCAATATCAATACCGAAGTGAGGCCGGCGCGGTTCACCGTTCAAAACACGCTGACTCCCATAAACTCCAGAAATGGGGCCCGTCACTGGCCAAATAAAATCAGCAAAAATATCCGCCCGCAGATCACGGTGTTTACGCGCCGCCTTGGCCGCAGCGACCTCTTTACGAATACGCTTTAAGGCTTCGGCATTGGGTGTTACCTTGCTGGGCGGCAAGCCGTTAATACGCTGAATACGGTACTCACGCGGCTCAATATGTAGGGACCATGACTGTTTGGCCTGATTGGGACAGTCTGCGGTGAGAGTGGCTTTGGGCCCATGATCACGACCAAAACCAAATACAAAGCGCCCAAGCTCATCCACCTGCAGTGATTTACCATCCAAGGCAACGGTACAGGCTCTGGCGCCTTCGCCTCGCACCAGTTGCCCCTGCACCAGTTCTTGCGGCTGCCAGCGAATAGTCGCTTGACTCACCACCGGTAGCGCAACCAAGGTAAACACAAAAAAACACAAATAATGACGCATAGTGATCTCGTATCGCAGTATCTGGTGGCAACAACAATTATTCTAACTGGCCGGCGTGAAACACCAAGGTAGGCACTTGGCGACCGTGGTGACTACCGCCCTGCTCAGTATAAATCCGCACACGGCTAACGGCTGCATACGGCACATGCCAACGAAAGGTATTTTCGATCGGCTGCCCCATCATGCCAGTCAACACACTGCGGATTACTCCACCATGACACACCAACAAAATATGTTGGCCGGCGTAATCCGCTAACAGTGCCTGCCACGCCTGTTGGATTCGACCTGCAAACTCGGGAAAGGGTTCAGCACCTCGAGGGCTATTTACCACCGGATCGAGCCAAAATTTCAGCACTTGCTGCGGGTCTTGGGCATTCAATTCGGCCGGACGTTGCCCCTCCCATACGCCGAAACAAATCTCACGGAAGCCATCGGCCACGGTGAGCGGAATGTTTCGCTGCTGACTCAGCTCAGTGGCAAATTCTCGGCAACGTAACAATGGCGAGGTCACAATATGATCCCAACCAATAGCTGCCTGCGTGGCGTCGCGCATCTGCGACCAACCTAGCTCGGACAATGGGTCGTCTTTCGTACCCCGGTACATTTCGCCGCCGGCAGGTTCCCCATGACGAATCAAATCAACCGTAGTTGTCACCGGATCATTTAAGGCATCGGCTAATTTCGCCAAGGCTTATTCTCCTAGATGTGCGGCTTTAAGCTTACGGCGACGCTCTTTGGCATCTTTGTCAGAGGCCAGAATCCAATGTGGGAACAGCAACACCCGCAGCAACGCGATCAACATGTAAAGGTAGCTGAGGCTGAACATGATGCCGCAGAAGATCGACACATATTCAAAGTTGATATGGATGTATTTGATACCCCACCAGCTCATCACATCCACCAACGCCGAAATCAACCCAATGGGGAAGATAATTTGGTAATAACGCAGGTGATTAAACTGCATTGAAAACGGCACACCAATCACCAAAAACGAGGTGGTAAAACCAAATAAATGAGCGTGGGTGAAGGCGATCAACTTGCCCAAGGACATATTGGCAAAATATTCCTCAGCCGAGCCGTTCATATGAATTTGATAAAACGCCAGACTAGCGCCAAAGGCAAACGCGATGCCGTACATAGTTAATGCCATGGCCAAGCCGCGCTTTACCCCCGTTGGGTAGTGGTACAGCAATAAATCTTCTTTACTGACCTTAAACGGCACCGTGACCTTATTCAGCCAAATCATAAAGAAGAAAAACAGGATTAACCCAGCTGGAGCAACCGTGGTAAGCAGCATGCCAGGGGGCTCGGGCACAGCCACCAAATCCTCTTCAACGATTTCAATATCGGCTAGGAAGTCAGCCTCGCCAAAATCAAAACCTTCCTCGGCCAACGCAGGCGCAGCGCCTAGCAACACCATCAGCATTGCGACCAGTTTCACGCACCGCATCCATCTCCACTGAGCCAATCCTGTTGTCATCGTTCGCAATCTACCTGTTGTTATTGTTGCTGTACCTGAGCGCCCAACGGCAGCGCTAACGCTTAAGCCGAACGTAAATCATCGCACCGGCCTTTTTCACCGCATAGGCTAGCGCCTCAGCGGCAGAAGCAGCGGCCTCGCTAGCCTCTACCTTGGGTGCAAACTGGCCTTTAAAGCGCTGCAAATCACCGGCGTCGACGGCGCTGTCACCAACTAAGACCACTTGATCGACAGCGAGCTTACGCGTGGTAGTGACCAATACAAAGTGGTTCTTACCCGCATGTTGGAACGGCAAAATAACTGCCATGCCTACCGGCTTACCATCAGCCACTGGCAAGTAAATAACGGTTTCATCGGCCTGGCTTAGGCTCACGCCCATTGCTGCGGCGCGTTGAATATCGTTATCAGTAAAGATCGCGTCCAACGGCTTGTAAGTTTTCACCTCGGCGAAGGCCTGCTGCACCGGCTTAGGTATTAGGTTTTCCACATCTAGCCAATTACCGGGCTTACTGGGTGTAGAAGCTGCATTGCCGGGATTGGACTTGGCCGCGCCTTCTTCTGCATTGTTAATGCCATCCGCATCGCTATCTTGGGCAGCAATGAGGGTGAAAGCGGCGGCATTGTGACCCGCTTGGTCAAACGACTTACCGTAAGAGTTTAGTGGGCTACCACCGCCATCAACGTGACAGGCATTACATGACGGCATAAAACCAAACTGGGCTTTATACATCCGTGCATAGCTGGGCTCAGCCTGCACCCAAGAGCTCGCCAAGCCATTCACTAACAGGCTCGCTGCCAACAGCGACAACGTGGCCGAGAATGGGCTGCGCTTTGCATGCTGGCTGATCAAAATATATTTCATAGCGTATGTCGTTAACGGGTTACTGCATTTAAAAGTCGAACAACAAAGGCATGGTATCAACCATCTGCTGTAAATGGTTTTTACCTTGTTGCTCGGCCGCATCCAATTTCGCCCGTTGGCGAGAGTTGGCGGGCGGCATCAATTTGCCTGCCTTATTGGTACCGAGGTAGCGTTCGTAATCCAACACTTCCACAATTTCATCGGTGGCCTGAATGCGTTCGAGCACGGTTTGTTCGTCGGGGCCATTCATAAAATCGAGCTGCGCATTTGGGTTGCCACGGTGACAGGCGAAACAATAGGTTTCAAACACTTCCAGCACCGAACCTTGGCTAATTTCCAACGGCGGTGCGCCGTCTACCATCGGCGGCGACATGCCCTCGGTGGTATGACAGCAGCTAGCCGGCAAACGTTCAGCACCCAAGGCGGTCAACAGGCCTTTCATGATGGGAATGCGTTTAAAGGGGCGAGCTTGAAACAGGCCTCGTAAATTTTGGCTATCGACCGCCTCTAACACCTTGTCTAGCTCGTAGTCGCTGGCGGCTTCTAAGAGTTTGAGATCGTTGTCACTCAACAGTTGAGACAGGCCAAAAATACCTTCAACGGTATCCGAGCCATACACAGCATTGGCTGGGCGCGGCGTTAATGGGTCAACCTCAACCCGCATTGGTGGCAGTTTTTCAAACTCGGTCAACCCTAACTCGACTGATTTTTCCGAAATACTAGCGGCGGTTTCTCCCATGCCAAGTAAATCTTTCAAGAAGAGCAAGAAGGCATTGCCCACTGGCTTTTCAGTCAGCGGGTTTCGGTTGGCCAGATCACCGTTTTCTAGCCGAATACCTTCACTCGGCCAGCTCACTGCTTGTAAGGCTAGGTGCCGTTGTACCGCTTGGCTTTGTGGATCAAAGCTACCCGGGCTCCAAAGGTACTCTAAAGCCAATTTCAGCAAGCTACGGCGACAGGCATTGCCGGCTTCGGCAGTGCCACAACCATCCATCCAAATCCGCTGAGTGGTTAAGATGGCGTTGCCCTTATCGGCCATGTCATCAATTTCTTCTGGGTTGGCCAGCGGTACTTTAATAGGGGCAGAGAAATAGTTGTCTCGATTGGGGTGATGGCCTTGAATCAGCTCAGCCACGCCAGGATTAGCGTTAGTCTCATCCCACGGCCGTACTGGAAAGATAGGGGCGCCCGCTTGGTGACAAGTGGTACAAATCGCCCGTTTGGCATAAACAATTTTGGGGTTTAAATCGGGGCCATAGTCCTTAACCAGCTGAAATTCAAAGCGGCCTGCCATTTCGTTATAGCTAATGACTTCAATTTCATTGGCGTCTTCCACAAACCCCAAAAACAGTCGCCCACGAAACATCTGATCAAAACTATGTTTGCTATCAGGCTGACGAATATTGGCGGCCGCCAAAATGCGGGGATGTTTAAAGTTGGCCTGCCCCTTCAACAGAGAGCGACCATTGGGAATCATGGTAGTGACCGGTGCTTTATTGCTTTTGTCTTGGCTGGCAATTAAGGCCAGTAGGTCATCAAACGGATAAGGCAGGCTGCCATGTTCTTTGATGAGATGGTCAAACAAAGACCGGGTGCCCTCGGGCGGTAAGTCTTCGTCAGACACAAACTGGTCATAGAGACTTTGGGCAGCTTCGGATTGCGCCTCTTTTGCTGAGGCTAGCTCGCTTACCTTGAGCGAACTGACTTCATCACTACCGCCACCAGTAAATTGCAAGGCGATAGCCGCACCCAATACCAAGAGCACAATAATCGCGAGCTTTTTCATGGACTATACCTTGCCTTCCTAACCTACAAAAACAAGAGGCCAGTGATGCGCTGCACCAATGGCCCCCTTTATATATCGACTGTTAGCACAACACTGCGGTTGGCCTACAAAAAGAGGGCCGTAGCCCCCTTTCTGCATTTACATCATCTTCAAGAACTCAGTTAGTGCGCGCTTGTCTTCTGCACTCAGGTCAACACCAAATTGGTGGCCCTTGTTTTCGATCAAGTCGTCACACTTCTGGAACGTTGGGCGGTGCGGATCAGAGCTAGCAAAGTTAGCCACCGGAGTGCCGGCTGATACTGGCAACTTAATAAAGCCCTGACCATCTTCACGCAACGCGAGTTTCATGTCGTGTGTGGTAACCGTGGTTTTCTGTGGACGATGTGGTTCCACATTCGGGTCATCCGACATTAACAGACGCTGCATGGCAATTTCGTATTGTTGCACACGACCTTTCACGGTGTAGTCGATGGTGCCGTCTTCTAGATAGGTCAACTCACCCACTGAGTTGTTATGCAAGAACGGCGCAATCGCCCAAGCAGACAATAGTGAAATGTTACGGTAATAGCCGGCACCAGAGCCTTCACCACCAATTTCGGTTTCACCCAGTTCCATGCCGCCCACGACAGGCACCATCCGGCTCACACGACGCGGCACGGTGCCAACCGATGGACGCTCACGGAAGGTTTCCGAAGCAAACTCTTCCCAGATGTGGCCTTCGTCATGGTTGTCGTGCATCGCACGGCACATGTTCACGCCGACTTCGTGGAATGGCGTCAGGTTGTCATTACCCAACCAGTCTTGGCCAAACAAGCCATCTTTCGCAAACTGTGCTGGACGCAACTTACCGTTTTCGTCACGTGCCATATGTTTGGCTTTAAAGGCTTTAGATTTACGTTCTTCTTTGGTGAACTCGTACTCCCAAAATTCTTCGGCGCCAAATACATGGCCTTCGTAGAATTTCTCTAAGGCGTCTTTATCAAACTTAATTGACTCAGGTGGCACCTTGGTAGAGTGACAACGCGCACACTCGCGAGCGTAGACCTTACGGCCTGCTGGCACCTTGGCGGTGTCGATAAAGCTAGCACCCGGCGTGCCATCGACATCAACCGCGTTCATCAAATAGGTAGGACCAGAGGTCATGATGTACTGCGCTAGGTGACCCATTTTCGCATCGGCATGGTTCCAAGCTTCACACTCTTCTGCACACTGCTTAATGCTCATTGGGTTTTGGCGCGCTTTGTCACCAAAGAAAGTGCCTGGATACGGGAAGTTAGGCACCCAACATTCTTCGGTACACATACCAATATTGATGTATACACGGAGTAAGGCTAGGCGATCACCGACTGAGTCCTCACCACCTTTCAGCACGTGGAAGGTAGGCGCTTCTTTTAACTCACCGGTGAAGGGGTCTTTCATCACGTGCTGGAACACGCGCTTGTTCATAAAGTCGGTGATGTTGTTTTGCGTACCCGGATTGTTCATAAAGTCATTCGGGTTAATCGAAGTGTCTACCGTACCCACACGCGCAGCACCAATCGCTTGCACAGCAAAGTGCTCACGCGGGGTACCGGATAAGAAACCGGTTAACGGCTGGTTAACGTATTGGTTACCAATCAAGCCCATAATGTTTTCCCACTCGGGCTCATTCGGGTCTTTAGGCGGGTTGGTTGGGTCAAACGCTACGTGACACTGCACGCAAGGGTGACCAATCGCAAAGCGACGATTATTCTCACGCTCACCCTCCTGATAAGGGGTACTGCGTGGATCAAAGATCACATTGCCGTCTTCGTCCATTTCTGGCTCACGGAAGTATTTGCGATATCCCAGCACACCGGTGCTGTGTGGGTCTTGGCAAATATCTACCCAATACGACTCTTCGTTACCTTGTTTACAGTCTGGGTCATTAATCATGCCCCATTTGGTAAAGCGGTAAGGGCGAGTGCGCGTATCCATCCACTCGGCATAGTGCATATTCTCTTTGCCGATGGTACGAGACAGGTGGATTTCGTTTAGATCTTGGTTACCAAAAGTACCTTTGAACCAAACGTCACGACCACGGCGCACCGACTCGCGCAAAGCTGCGGCTTTGGCCGGATCGACTTTTTCTACGTCTTTGTAAAGGCTATTGGCTATACGACAACCTTCGGCGTCGTAGCCAGTGGGTTGTGGCTGATCGCAATCGGGTGGATCGTATTGCGGAATTGGCACAATGTCCCAAGTAATGGGGCCGCCACGTTCATGCTCTTCTGGACTGGTGCCTTCATGCCAAATTTTGCGTGAAGCAAGTGTCGAATAGAACGTATCGTCATAGCGATCGAAGTTTTCAACCACTTTAGGCGAACCATGATAAATACCGGTAAGCTTGCCGCGTTTGGCTAACTCTTCCAATGGCGCGCTACGCAGGGTTCGCGTAAACGGCGCATCATCAACGGGGATTTCCGCAAAGCCTGCGTCGTTCACTGGGTGACCAGGCGCCGGCTCAACGAGATTGGGGATGACATCGAGTGCAAAAGCCAAGCCAGCTGCTGCAGTCATTGAGGTCAGAGCAATAGTGATCTTTTTCATCACTTTCCTTCCTTCTTATATTATTTACCCAAGGTAATCAGCGAATAAACTAAGCCAACTCTTTAAGCAGTGCAACTGCTTGTCAAATAAGATAATTTAGTAATTTCCCCTAGCGCCAAATGACTAGCCCGGTGGCCAGCTTAAATCGCGCCCACCCAAAATGTGCAAATGCAGGTGAAACACAGACTGACCGGCCTTTTCACCACAATTATTAACCAACCGAAAGGCGTCCCCATACCCTTCCTGTGCCGCAATTTTAGGCGCCGTCAGCAGCAGGTGACCCAACAGGGTTTGATGCTCAATTTGCGCTTCATTTAACTGTGCAATCGGCGTTTTCGGGATCAGCAAAATATGCATCGGGGCTTGTGGTGAAACATCGCGAAAGGCCAAACAAAGGTCGTCTTCATAAACAATATCGGCCGGAATTTCACGCTTAATGATTTTGCTGAAAATAGTGTCGCTGCTCACGCTCGCTCCCCAATAAATAGATTCGTTGAAATCCATACCAGCAAGTTAAAATGCCAGCATGCCTGAGAATAATAGCCCACTCCTGCCCTCTGCCGAGATAACAATTGAAGCCGATGGGCTGCCTGTTAGCCAGCAATACGACGACCCCTACTTCAGCCGCCAAGGCGGCTTGGCTGAAACCGAGCATGTGTTTTTAAACGGCAACCGAGTGCGCGAGCGCTGGGCGCAGAGCCCGTCATTTGTAATTGCCGAAACCGGCTTTGGCACCGGCCTCAACTTTCTAACCACCTGGCGCGCGTGGAACGACGACCGTCCGCCTGAGGGCTGGTTGCATTTTATTTCCACCGAGCTACACCCGATTCCGCCTGAGCAGCTCAGCCAGTTACACGAACAGTGGCCTGAACTCGCCGAGTTATCCGCCTTACTCAGGCAACAATGGCCACTGCCCCAACGCGGGTTTCATCGGCTCAATTTCCCGCAACACCGTGTCAGCCTAACGCTGCTTTACGGCGATGCCCAAGCCACCTTGGCACAACTCGATGCCACCGTAGACGCTTGGTACTTAGATGGTTTTGCGCCCACCCGAAATAACGGACTCTGGAACGACGCTTTATACCAACAGATCGCCAAACTCAGCGCTCAGCAAACTACATTTGCAACTTATACCGCTGCTGGCCATGTACGCCGTGGCTTAGCAGCCGTGGGCTTTGATGTCAGCAAGACAGAAGGTTTTGGCTTTAAACGCGATATGAGTATTGGCGTGATGCCCGGTGAACGACGGCATCAAATCCTACCCAACGCTGTCACCATTGTGGGTGCCGGCATTGCCGGCGCTTGCGCTGCCAGCACACTGGCCGAACGCGGACTCAAAGTCACCGTGCTTGAAGCAGGCACGGCGGCAGCTGCAGAAGCTTCAGGCGTCTTCGCTGGCCTTGTCCGTCCTTGGCCAGAACTCGAACGCAGCCCACGCGAACGTTATTTCGAAAATGCCTTTCTTCTCACTTGCCGCCACCTGGCCGCACACGGCCAGCAACCATGGCTGGATTGCGGTGGCGTACAGCAAGGTTTTGACAACCCAGGCAGGGCCGCCCAGATCGAAGCACGCGGTTTTAGCGACCAGTTATTACAGCAACGAGAGCAGCAACTGTTGTATCCACAGGGCATGAGCGTTGCGCCTAAAGCCTGGTGCCAAGCACTGCTGTCGCATCCCAATATTACGGTGCGATTTCAACAGGCAGCTAAACTCAAAGATTATCTTCAGCAGCCCGACAAGGATGAACCGGTCATTCTGGCGGGTGGTTGGAAGCTGGCGGTCGAGTCTTCACCCGAGCACTGCAAGCTACAATTCATTCGCGGCCAATTAAGCCGCATTGCAGAAACGGGCCCAACCATTGCCCGTTGCCATCACGGCCACTGGTTAAAGCAACCAGGCGATAAACAATGCAGCGTAATCGGTAGCAGCTTTGTGCCCAACTCGGATAACTGCGAAACCAGTGTGGCCGAACATCAGCAAGTGGTGAGCAAACTGCAGGCAGAGAACATCTTGCCCCCCAACGATTACGATGCGGCCGAGCTATACGCCAATGTGCGCCTCGCCGCGAATGACCGCATGCCGGTAGTCGGCAGGCTCAGCAGCCCCAATGACCCCGCTATCTACGTTTCTACCGCGCATGGTTCGCGTGGCTTAACCGGCGCTCTACTCGCCGCCGAGATACTAAAAAGCCGGCTCATGCATGAGCCGGCTTGTATTGAGTCTGATTTGCTTAACGCGGTAGATCCGGTGCGTTTTGCTAAGCGTGTACGTGCCAAAACACGACCTTAAGCACCCTTAGCATAGGCTTAAGCTTGGCGACTACGCCGCTTGCAGTTCACGCACCTTATCAATGTAAGTTTGCATTGCGGTGTCAGTGTCGGTGCCAGATAACTTGCTCCACGCATCGTATTTAGCACGACCCGCCACATCAAGCATGCCTGGGCGCTTACCTTGTACGTCGCCAACAGTGGCTTGTTTAAAGGTCGCGTACAGGGTTAGCAAGTCGTTATTGCTAGGACGTGAAGACAGTTGTTGTACTTCTTGTTGGCAGCTTTCAAATTCTGCTTGTAGGTCAGACATATTTACTCCTCCCAGAGAGCTCAATGCGGTTCAAATAATACGTGAGTTGGGCGAATTAGAAACCCAACACATCAGGCATATCGTACATGCCCGGTGCTTTGTTGTGCACCCAGCAGGCGGCTCGTACCGCACCACTGGCGAACGTCATGCGGCTACTGGCTTTGTGCGTTAATTCAAGCCGTTCGCCAATATCGGCAAACATGGCGGTATGTTCGCCCACCAAGTCGCCTGCTCGTACCGTCGCAAAGCCTATGGTTTGACGGTCACGCTCGCCGGTAATGCCTTCTCGGCCATAAACGGCGCATTCATTGAGGTCGCGGCCCAATTCATCTGCGATCACTTCGCCCATTCGCAAGGCGGTGCCTGATGGTGCATCCACTTTATGGCGGTGGTGCCCTTCGATGATTTCAATATCAACGCTATCGCCCAAGGTTTTCGAAGCGGTTTTAAGCAGATTCAGCAGCAAGGTAACGCCAACGCTGTAGTTAGGCGCCATGACCATGGCCTGCTGTTCTGATGCTGCCTGTAACTCTGCTTTCTGCTCGTCAGTAAAGCCGGTGGTACCGATCACGTGGTGACAGTTATTGGCTAGGCAGGCCTGCAAATTAGCCATGGTAGCGACGGGCACGGTGAAGTCGATTAATACATCGGCTGCCTTTGTGGCCGCATCAATATCAGCGGTAATCGCAACGCCATTTTCAGCAATGCCTGCCAATAAGCCTGAATCTTGACCGATAAAGCTCGAACTAGGGGCTTCGGTTGCAGCAACCACGGCCGCGTTTGGGTTTTCGTTTACCGCCTGGATTAGCATTCGGCCCATTCGGCCTGCCGCACCGGCAATCGCAATATTTGTCATTTCTATCTCTTAAGCATTATTAGGGCGCCTTCGTGGGCGCGCTCAAATCTTTGCAGACAATGGCGCGGTCACGGTTGCCAGCCATTGCTGCTCATCCGCTGGCAGATGTTCTGCGAGCGAGTTATATACCCGTTGATGATACCGATTCAGCCAACCCAGCTCAGCTTCGGTTAGCAAATTTGGATCAATTAACCGGCGGTCTATCGGCGCCAGGGTGAGGGTTTCAAACCCCAACATCGGGCGATCACCACCTGCTGGCACCTCGGCATCGGTTACCAGCACGAGGTTTTCAATTCGAATGCCGTAGTCGCCGACCTGATAATAGCCAGGCTCATTCGACACAATCATACCCGCCATTAACGGCTGCTGATTAATCCGCGGCGAAATATTCTGCGGCCCTTCGTGCACGCAAAGATAACTCCCCACACCGTGGCCGGTACCATGATCAAAATCCAAGCCCACTTGCCACAGCGCGTAACGAGCCAGCGCATCTAACTGACTGCCCGAAATCCCTTTCGGGAACCGCGCTAACGCCAGATTAATGTGGCCCTTTAACACGCGCGTAAAACGCTCGACCATTTGAAGGCCCTGATCACCCTCTGGCAACGCATCCAGAATCACCGTGCGGGTAATATCGGTGGTGCCATCGAGGTACTGGCCACCAGAGTCAACTAAGTAAATCTCGCTTGGCAGCAAAGGCGCATTGTTATCTTCGCTGGCCGAGTAATGTGGCAATGCAGCGTTAGCGCCCGCCGCCGAAATCGTATTAAAGCTGAGGTCTTTAAGCTCAACCGCAAACTGCTCGGCGGTTTCCAGCCGCAAACTACACAATTTGTCGGCTACCGATAACTCGGTTGCATCGCTTGGACGCTGCTGATCCAACCAATAAAGAAAACGGGTGACGGCTACGCCGTCTCGTAGATGAGCAGCCCGTGCGCCGGCTTGCTCAACTGAGTTTTTAATCGCCTTTGGTAGCACGCAGGGATCTTTGGCATTCAGTAATTGCGCGCCGGCAGCGGCCAGATGTTGGGCAATCGCGGCCGGAATGGTGCTGTAGTCCAAGCAGATAGCAGCCTCAACCACGCCGAGCTGACCCATCAAATCATCAAACTCTTCCGGCGCCCGTATCAATACATTAGCTGGCAGCGCCTCGAAGGCCTCGTCATCTAACCGGGCTTCATCCAAAAACAACTCAGCCGTGCCTGCCGCATCAACCACTACATAGGCGCCGAACACCGGGTTATAGGGAATGTCACTACCCCGTAGATTAAGCAGCCAGGCAACAGAGTCAGCTGCACTCAGCACGGTGGCATCGACCCCACGATTAGTCAGCACCGCTGCCACTGCAGAGAGTTTGTCGGCCACCGCCTGGCCTGCATAAGCCAGGGGGTGATTCACCACCGGATGGGCGGGTGCCGCAGGGCGGTCTTGCCACAGGGCATCGACTAAATTGGCGCTATTTTCCAAGCTAGCGCCAGCCGACTCACAGGCTTGGCGGAACCGGTCATGCTGACCTTGTGGATGCAACCATGGGTCGCAGCCGATCACCATATCGGCCTCAAGGTTAGCGGTTAACCAGCTTTCATAACTGAGCTGGGCAGAGATTTGGACACATTCCACCTCGGTGGCATCAGTTTGCTGAGCCGCCTGCACCGTATAGCGGCCATCAACAAATAAAACCGCTCGCTCTTGCAGCACCACGAGCAAGCCAGCCGAGCCAGTAAACCCAAGCAACCAAGCCAAACGTTCGTCGCTAGCGGGCACATACTCGTTTTGAAAACGATCGGCCCGGGGCACGATAAAACCGTCTAAGTTTTGCTCGCGCATTAACGCGCGCAAAGCCGATAAACGATCGTTGGTATTAGCAGAAGTAGTGGGATTGGCCATATTGAGGTGTCTTTGACTTTATCCGCCCACCGCCAACTGGCTGGCGGTGGTTAATAAAATCTCAGTTTACACTGGCAGGCAACGCCTGTAGACGCTTTCATTCAGCGCCAAAAAGCGATGAGCTAGTAAGGCTAAACCAGAAGCGCTGAGCTAGAAACGCTCGAAGAACGACTTAACGCCATCAAAGAATGAAGACGACTGCGGGCTGTGGCGCTTGCCACCCGCTTGCAAAGTCTGGTCAAAGGCTTCAATCGCATCACGTTGCTCACGAGTCAGATTCACCGGCACTTCAACCGCAGTGCGGCAGTAAAGGTCACCCGTGGTACTACTGCGTACCGATTTCACACCCTTGCCGCGCAAACGGAAAACTTTGCCGCTTTGCGTTTCAGGTGGCACTTTTAAGGTAACTCGCCCAGCTAGAGTTGGCACCTCAATTTCGCCGCCCAACGCAGCGGTAGCAAAGCTGATCGGGATATCACAATGCAAATTGTCGCCGTCGCGAGTAAACAGGTTGTGCTCACGCACCGCCATCTCAACAAACAAGTCACCTGGCGGGCCGTTATGCTCACCCGGTTCGCCCTCACCACTCAAGCGAATGCGATCACCGTTATCTACACCGGCAGGAATATTAACCTTGAGGGTTTTGGTTTTGCGTACTTGACCTGTGCCGTGACAACTTGAGCAAGGGTTTGTGATGATTTCACCACGGCCACGACAATTCGGGCAGGTTTGCTGCACCGAGAAAAAGCCCTGCTGCATCCGTACCTGACCACTGCCATGACAGGTGCCACATTTTTGCGGCGAGGTGCCGGGCGCACTGCCGGAACCATCACAGGTATCGCAGTTGCTGCGGGTTGGAAACTTAATCGTTTTTTCCGCACCAAATACGGCTTCTTCAAGATCAATTTCTAGCTCATAGCGTAGATCGGCGCCACGGTATGCGCGTTGTTGACCACCACGGCCACCGCCACCACCGCCGAACATGTCGCCGAATACGTCACCAAAAATATCACCGAAACCGCCGGCACCTGCACCGCCGAAGCCGCCACCAAATCCACCGGCACCGCCGCCGGCTGCACCGCCAACACCGGCATGACCAAACTGGTCATAAGCCGCGCGTTTTTGCGAGTCAGACAGTACGTCCCAGGCGTCTTGGGCTTCTTTAAATCGAGCTTCAGCTTCTTTGTCACCCGGATTACGATCCGGGTGGTTTTTCATCGCGAGGCGACGATAAGCCTTTTTAATTTCGGCTTCTGGGGCGTTTTTGCTAACGCCCAGCACCTCATAGTAGTCGCGCTTAGACATCGGTTAGCCCTATTGGCCGCCCTTCTTGTCATCGTCTTTCACTTCAGTGAACTCAGCGTCTACTACATCATCGCCAGCTGGTTGCTCACCAGCGTCTGCACCCGGTTGCGCAGCGCCTTCTGCACCCGCAGCTGCTGCTTGCTCAGCGTATAGCTTTTGCATGACCGGGCCAGAAACTTCAGTCAGCTTGGCCGCTGCAGCCTCAATGGCTTCTTTGTCGTCGCCCTTCACGGCTTCTTTTACCGCTTCAATCGCTTCAGTGATCGGCGCTTTCTCTTCATCTGAGATTTTGTCGCCTAGCTCGTTGATGCTTTTCTCAGTCGCGTGCGCCAAACCATCGGCTTGGTTACGTGCATCCACTAGCTCGTTGAAAGCGCGATCTTCTTCGGCATGCGCTTCCGCGTCTTGCACCATTTTTTCCACTTCTTCGTCTGACAAACCAGAGTTAGCCGTAATTTTGATCGACTGCTCTTTGCCAGTGGCTTTGTCTTTGGCAGACACGTGCAAGATACCGTTGGCGTCAACGTCAAAGCTCACTTCAATTTGTGGCATGCCACGTGGTGCTGGCGGAATATCAGCCAAGTCAAAACGACCGAGTGACTTATTGGCAGTCGCCATGTCACGCTCACCTTGAAGCACGTGAATGGTCACGGCTGTTTGGTTGTCTTCTGCAGTTGAGAAGGTCTCGGTCTTTTTGGTTGGGATTGTGCTGTTACGCTCAATCAACTTGGTCATACGCTGACCCATGGTTTCGATACCCAACGACAGCGGAATAACGTCGAGTAGCAATACATCTTTTACGTCGCCAGACAATACGCCGCCTTGTACAGCCGCGCCGATCGCCACAGCTTCGTCTGGGTTTACATCACGGCGTGGCTCTTGGCCAAAGAAGTCTTTAACCGCTTCGCCTACTTTCGGCATACGGGTTTGACCACCCACCAGAATCACGTCGTCGATATCCGACACACTCAAACCAGCGTCTTTCAGCGCTAGCTTGCAAGGCTCGATGGTGCGAGTGACTAGATCGTCAACCAATGACTCCAACTTGGCGCGAGTTAATTTCACGTTCAAGTGCTTTGGACCCGAAGCGTCGGCTGTAATGTAAGGCAAGTTCACGTCAGTTTGCTGGCCAGAAGAAAGCTCGATCTTGGCTTTTTCAGCAGCCTCTTTGAGGCGTTGCATCGCCAACGGATCGCCTTTCAAATCCATGCCGTTTTCTTTTTGGAACTCGTCGGCAAGATACTGGATCAGACGCAAGTCAAAGTCTTCACCACCTAGGAAAGTGTCGCCATTAGTAGCCAATACTTCAAATTGCTTCTCGCCGTCAATGTCGGCGATTTCGATGATCGATACGTCAAAAGTACCGCCACCCAAGTCGTAAACCACGACTTTGCGGTCGTCAGAACCTTCTTTGTCTAGGCCGTAAGCCAAAGCAGCCGCAGTCGGCTCATTGATAATACGTTTGACTTCTAAGCCCGCAATTTTGCCTGCGTCTTTAGTGGCTTGGCGTTGTGAGTCATTGAAGTACGCCGGTACGGTCACAACCGCTTCGGTGACTTCTTCACCGAGGAAATCTTCCGCGGTTTTCTTCATTTTCATCAACACGCGCGCAGAAATTTCGGGTGGTGCCATTTTTTTGCCTTGGGCTTCTACCCAAGCGTCACCGTTATCGGCTTTAACGATTTCGTAAGGCACCATGTCCTTATCTTTTTTCACGACCTCGTCGTCAAAACGACGGCCGATTAAACGCTTAACCGCAAACAGTGTGTTCTTAGGATTAGTGACGCCCTGACGCTTAGCAGGCTGACCTACTAGAACCTCACCATCATCGGTAAACGCCACAATCGATGGCGTGGTGCGATCACCTTCACTGTTTTCGATTACTTTGGTGTTTTTTCCATCGAGTACGGCCACACAGCTGTTGGTGGTGCCTAAGTCGATACCAATAATTTTGCCCATTTCCCTAAATCCTAAAAATTTCCGTAGAAAGTAAAAGTTTGTTGTTACCGCTTATTTGTGGGCGATAACAAAAAATACAAGTCTGTTGTCTCGACCTTTTATGGCGCTTTCGCTACCACTACCCGTGCGGCGCGTAATACCCGCTCGTTAAGCACGTAACCTTTTTGGAAGGTTTCTAATACTGTGTTTGGCTCAGCCTCTTCACTCGGCTGCATCACCATGGCTTCGTGCTGCTCAGGGTTAAACTTTTCACCCGTTGGGTCGAGCTGCTTAACGCCATGTTTAGCCAAGGTATCCATAAACATTTTGGTCGTTAACTCGCTGCCTTCGCGCACGGCTTCGAGCGTAGCACCCTCTTTCTGCGCGGCGTCCACGCCCATCTCGAGGCTGTCGAGTACGGCAATCAGGTCGGTAGCAAACTTCTCTAACGCATATTTACGAGCTTTATCACTCTCGCGCTCGGCGCGCTTGCGTACGTTTTCAAGTTCGGCTTCTGAACGCAGTAGGCGATCTTTTAATGCATCGACTTCGGCTAGCGCATCGGCCAATTGCTGTTCTTCAGAGGGCGTTTCAGCCTCTGCCTCAACGTCGCTGTTGCTGGATTCATTTTCGACTGCTACTGGCTCTTCGGCCGCCGCGGTTGCTTGCTCCGCCTCGGCTGGCTCTACCGCTTCTTCTGCTGCTGCCGCTGCTTGCTTCGCTTCGTCGTCTTTAAGGTCTTTGTTTTCAGTGCTCACCGATCACTCCAAATATCGCGCGATGCCAACCCAATTAAACAGGTAGGCGCTGTGACAGCGTAATGGGGGCTGGCAAATAGGCTTTCAAGCCTATTCCTGAGAAAAAATGGATTTATTTAACTGTGGCCGCAGCGAGCACTCGCTGCAGTAGGCTTAACGTTTTGTGTCGGCCTGTTGGCTACTGAGCGCTGCGCCGAGTAACCGCGCTGTAGCGTCCACAACGGGGATCACCTTGTCATAAGCCATGCGGGTAGGCCCCACTACGCCCAACACGCCAATGGCGTTATCACCCACTCCGTATGGCGTAGCCACCACCGAACACTGATCCAAGGGCTGATAACCCGACTCATGGCCAATAAAGATTTGAATTCCAGTAGCGTGTTCGCAACGGTCGAGAAAACCCAACAACTCGCGTTTTTGGGTAAACGCATCAAGTACCGACTTTAATTTACCCACGTCGCAAAACTCTTCGAAGCCTAATAAATTGGTTTGTCCGGCTACCACCACGTCGTTGGCAGCGTCGTCTTGCAATGCCTGCTCGGCTAAGGACACCGCGTTGCTCATCATCTGATTCATGGCTTCACGGCTAGCCGTCATCTCTGCTAGCAGGGCGCGCCTCACCTCTGCCATTGGTTGACCGGAAAAATGGGTGTTCAAATAGTTGGCTAATTGATGCAGCTCGTCGCGGTCGTAATCGCGATCCACATCCAACACACGGTTTTGCACGTCGTGGTCATTGGTAACCAAAATCGCCAACACCCGACGCTCGCTCAGTGGCAAAAACTCTATTTGCCGTAATGCCGATACATTCACTTTTGGCACGGTTACCATGCCCGCCATATGGGTGAGCTCCGACAACATATCGGAAGCCAATTGCACAATATTAGAAGAATCCAAATCACCCGCCCGCAACTGGTCTTGCAGCAAGTTCAAAGCTGCACCTTCAAGCGGCTCTACCTTAAGCAAGGAATCAACAAAAAACCGCAGCCCAGACTGGGTAGGGATTCGCCCTGCCGAGGTATGGGGCGACGCAATCAAACCATTGTCTTCGAGATCGGCCATCACGTTGCGAATGGTGGCAGGGCTGAGTTCGGTGCCGGTGCGGCTATTAAAATCTTGCGACAAGGTCCGCGACCCAACCGGCTGGCCGTCGCTGATATAGCGTTCCACCAAGGTTTTTAGCAAGTTACGAGCCCGCTCGTTTAGCTTGTCTAGGTTATTGCCGCGGTCCGCCATGATGGCCTCCGGTGAGGACTTAGAAGTTTCGGAGGAATGTTTTGCTGCCATTCGCAAAATCTGCCGATTTCGCCGAAAACTGTCAACTCCTGATTTTGCTACCCGCAAAGCGCCAACTCGCCGCTATAATGCCAACAGCATTGTCCGAACACAGTTTTAAGAATAATGGGCTTTAATACGGTTGGCATCATTGCCAAACATCCACAACACCTCCCTGCCGAGCAGTCAGCACCGCTTGCTGCCGCGTTGTCTGTGCTTGCTTCCACGCTCGCCAAACACAAAGTTGAGGTAGTGATTGATGAAGACAACGCCCAACAACTCGAAAAAAAATTACCGACCGCAGATCGTAAGTCGCTCGCAAAAAAAGCCGACTTAGTGGTCGTAGTGGGCGGTGATGGCACCTTGCTCGGCGCTGCCCGCGACATGATGCATACCGGAACCCCTATTCTCGGCGTCAACCTGGGCCGACTCGGCTTTTTGGTAGACGTGTTACCGAATAAACTCGAAGAGGCTCTAAAGCAGGTACTAAACGGAGACTATATCCGCGAAGATCGGCTCATCCTGGAAGCCAGAATTCAGCAGAAGGGTCAGCAAGTTTGTTGTCATTACGCCTTTAACGACGTAGTAATCCACAGCCGCGACTTACCGCGCATGCTAGAGCTCGAAAGCCACGTAGACGGTCAATTTATTAGCCTACACCGTGCCGATGGTCTGATTATCTCGACCCCAACTGGCTCAACAGGCTATGCCTTGTCGGGTGGTGGCCCGGTCTTGCACCCTAACCTTCAAGCTATTGGGCTCACCCCCATTTGCCCGCACGGCCTAGGCGACCGCCCCATTATCGCGCCCAGTACCAGCCGCATGATGATTAAACTCAGCGCCAGCGGCCACCCCAATGCAATTGTGGCCTGGGATGGCCAAATTCTAGAAGACTTATCGGCTGGTGACGAAGTGCATATCACGCCGGCCCACAACCATGTTCGCTTAATCCATCCGCCGGGTTATGACTATTTCAGCTTACTGCGCAGCAAGCTTGCTTGGGGCCGCGACCGGAGTGCGCAGCCCTAATGCTTAACACCCTGTCGATTAGTCAACTCGCCATCATCGAACGCCTTGAGCTGGAATTCCAAGCCGGCCTTACCGTCATTTCAGGTGAAACCGGCGCCGGTAAATCTATTTTGATGGATTCGTTAGGCTTGGTGCTGGGTGAACGTGCCGACAGCGGCATGATCCGGCACGGCGCCGAACGCGCCGAGATTCAAGCCGAGCTTGATGTCAGCAACATTCAACCGGCTTTGGCTTGGTTACAAGAACAAGAGCTGGATGAAGACGGTGAATTGCATATTCGCCGTGTATTACGCGACAACGGCAATTCATCGGCCTGGATTAACGGCCGCAAAAGCACTCTGACCCAGCTCAAAGAGCTAGGCGAACATTTGGTGGATATTCATGGCCAGCATGAACACCAGTCTCTACTCAAAGCCACCGCGCAGCGCGAACTGGTAGACGAATTTGCCCAAAACGGTGAACGCCTAGCTGAACTCAAACAGAGTTGGCGCCGGTGGCAAGAGTTACAGCAACGCTACGACCAACTTTCACAAGCCGGTGCTGATCGCGATAGCCGCCTGGATTGGCTAGGATTTCAGCTCAAGGAACTGCAAGAACTCAATCTACAAGACGGTGAACTTGAAGCACTCGAACAAGAGCATCGCAAACTCGCCAATGCCGGTCAGCTGCTGCAAGACTGCCAATTAGCTAGCGCCCTGCTTTACAACGACGAAACCAGCGCGCAAAGCTTACTCGCCCAAGCCGAACGGGCCTTAGAAAACGTCAGCGAAATTGATTCCAGTCTGGCCGAAGCGGCCGAGCTGGTCAGCAACGCCAGCGTGCAAGCCCAAGAAGCCGCTGACAGCCTGCGCCGTTATGCCGACAGCATTGAACTCGACCCAGAACGCCTAAGCTTAGTCGAGTCGCGACTTGCTCTAGCGCACGACCTCGCGCGCAAACATCAATGTGAACCCGAGCAGCTACTAGAAGCCCAAACCCAGCTCCAAGCAGAGTATGACGACCTGGCTCAAGCCGATGTGCGCAAAGAAGAATTGGCTGCCGATCTGGCCACGGCCGAACAACAATGGCGGCAACAAGCTGACGCGATTAGCGATATCCGCAAGCAAGCTGCCGCCGAACTATCAACGGCGGTGACCACAGAGATGCAGCCACTCGGCATGCCCAATGGCCAATTCCAGATCAGTGTTAGCGAGGCATCACCCTCTGCTTTGGGTCATGACAAAGTGATTTTCGAAGTCGCCATGAATCCTGGCCAACCCTTTCAATCCATGGCCAAAGTCGCATCAGGCGGTGAGTTGTCGCGCGTCAGCCTAGCACTGCAAGTGGTGGCAGCTAATGCCGTGCATGTGCCGGTAAGGGTATTTGACGAAGTAGATACGGGCATTGGCGGTGGCGTCGCGCAGATTGTGGGGCAGCAGTTACAACAATTAGCGGCTAGCTGCCAAGTCCTGTGCATTACTCACTTGCCGCAAGTGGCTTCGCACGGTCATCAGCATTTATATGTCCACAAACAAACTGATGGCCAACAAACCCAAACCGCCGTCAGCGAACTCCAACAGGGTGAGCGTGTCGAAGAGCTAGCAAGAATGCTGGGTGGCATTGAAATGACAGAGCAAAGCTTGGCTCATGCGCAAGAAATGTATGAACACGCGCAACAATCTGTAAGTTAGACTATTGCGCCTAATGTCGATTGACCGAATGAATAACCACATGAAACTGATTATTGCCGCGCTGGTCATCAGCCTTACCAGTGCTTGCAGCATTTATCGCCTCGGTGCCCGCCAAGGTAATGAAATCACCGCTGAAAAACTACAACAAGCGCAACAAGCGCAAACTCGCGAAGAGATCGTCGAGGCACTAGGCACACCGTTATTACGTGATCCATTTCGTAGTGACCGCTGGGACTATGTTTACTACTACAGCAAACATGGCGAAGAGGATATTCTGCGTCGTTTAACCGTATGGTTCGATGACAACCAAGTCAGAAAATTAGAGCATGCCGGTATTCCGCCACTAGCAGAAGAAACCAGCGATACCACTGCTAGCAGCAGCGAACTCGAAGTCGATAAGTCAGAAAAAGAGGTCGAGAGCTCGACCGAAAACCCTAGCGCGCTCGGCAGCGACAATTAACTAGCGACAATGCGTTAGCCCACCGCAAATGGGCTAACCTTTCTTAGCGCGGCGGCGGCGCACTTCTTTCGGGTCGCATAATAACGGTCGATACAACTCGACTCGGTCATTCTCGCGCAACACATGGTCGGGCTTCACTTGGTGACCAAAGATACCCATTGGGTTTGTGTTCAGATCAATTTCCGGAAATTTGCGCACAATCCCGGACAGTTCGGCCGCTTCTCGCGCCGTACTACCCTCCGGTACGTTAACCGTCAAAATTAACTGCTTATCCGGTTGCGCATAAGTCACCTCAACCTGAATCATTCCGTTACTCAACACACTACTCCGAACCAAACTGCCGAGACCCCGTGACAGGGCCCATCTAAACCGACACGCATTCTACCAATGGATGCCAATTAGCCCCAAGGCTTTAGGCAACAAGCCGGTCGCATTCAAGAACACCAAAATAATGCCAATACGCACGACGTAGCGCAGCAAGAAATGCCACAACCGGAATTTAAAGCCATCTGGCCAATCCAGCTCCTCACCCAATATCTTGCGAGGCACGAAACGCGCCACAAACACCGCCAACAACAACCCGCCCAATGGCAGCAGAATGTTACTGGTTAATCCATCCAATAAATCAAATAAGGTTTTATCTAACAGCGGCTTAAAGTCTGCCCAGATATTAAACGAGAAAATCGTGCCAAAACCCAGCAACCAAACTACTACGCCCGTGGTGATAGCCGCCAAACGACGACTCATATTACTGTGACGCATTAACCAAGAAACACAGGGCTCCAACAGGGAGATTGCCGACGTTAGGGCCGCCACCACCAACAAGGTAAAGAACAAGGTCCCCAATACAGCGCCGCCAGTCATTTGACCGAACGCTAATGGCAAGGTCATAAATACCAAACCGGGCCCACCGCCCGCCTCTAGGCCATTACCGAAAACAATGGGAAAGATGGCCAAACCGGCCAAGATGGCTACCGACGTATCGGCCAGCACCACTGCAAAAGCCAAACGCGGAATAGAAGCACCGGCAGGCAAGTAGGCGCCGTACATCATGATCGCACCCATCCCAAGACTGAGCGAGAAAAATGCCATACCAACAGCAGACAATACGGTTGCTGGGGTTAACTTAGAAAAGTCTGGGGTGAACATAAAGGCCATCGCGTCGCCCATATAGCCACTCGCAGCGGAATAACCGAATAGAATCAGAAGGATGCCGAAAAGCGCCGGCATTAGGTATTTAACGGCTTTCTCTAAGCCAGCCTCAACGCCGCCGGCAACAATACCAATCGTGATCAACAAAAACAGGCTATGCCAGAAGGCCAAGCGAGAAGGGTCGGCTACCAGCGCAGTAAAAATATCGCCGACTTGAGCTGCCGACAAGCCAGTAAAATCACCCGTTAAAGCTTGCGGCACATACGCAATTGCCCAGCCAGCAATCACGCTGTAAAACGACAGAATCAAAATACCGGTTAGGATGCCAATGGCCCCCACCAACCACCAAGCACCACCAGCCCCTGACTCGCGCGCTAAATCACGAAAACTGTCTGCTGGGTTTTGCCGACCGCGCCGCCCCATTAGAATTTCCGCCATCATCAGCGGTAGGCCAATCACCGCAACACAGAACAAGTAGACCAGCACAAAAGCGCCACCTCCACTTTCACCCGCTACATAGGGAAACTTCCAAATATTGCCTAAGCCAACGGCCGAGCCCGTGGCGGCAAGTACAAAAGCCAGTCGTGATGACCAAAGTGCGGAGGGAGCTGTCGCCATGATGCGTGAATCTCTCTAGTAGTATTCACTGCAGTTTATCGTGGCTGGCGACCTGCTCCTAGTCGCCAGCCAAAATTCCAACGGATTTACCGCTTTATTTAGAAGCTGTAGCGGATATCAATCGAATAGATATCGCGATCATTTTCTTGGTTACGGTCGCCAGCACCGGTAAACCAGGTGTATTTAAAGTTAGCGGTCCAGTCACCACGGGTGAACTCACTACCCCATAGGTAACGTTTACGACCTTCAACAAAGTTTCCGCCCGGGCCAGGCGAGTTACCGTTTACATCGACAAACACACCAAAGAGCTGCTTCAGGTTGGCGCCGAAAACCAGGTTCTTATATTCCAAGAACGACAATAAACGGAAGCCCCATGAAAATGGCGTCGCAAAGGTGCTGCCCGGTTCTGAGTTAGGCGCCTGACGCAGCAAACCTACCGCACAATCGCCATGAACACCGCCGCCTGTTAGCAAACCGGTCAAACCCGCTACCGTCGCTAGGGGGTTAGCAATTGGATTGTCGCCAAGACCCAGCGCGTCGTATAACACGTTGTTTACTTGGTTACACTGTGCGCCCGACGAACCGACATTACGCGCGTCCAGCTGGGCGCGGCCTTCGCCATACCAGTTGTCATCACCCGGCGCAGAAAATTGCAACTCGTCCAACGATGGCATGCCAAATACTTGGGTAGCACCGAAGTCACCAATAATGACCCATTGATTGGCTCCAAAAGGGTTCAAACTCGTGGCATACAGCAAGGTTGATGAATAGTTAGCCACGGGCAAACGCTCGTAACCATTAATAATCGAACCTGCTGCGATGACCGGCGTACCTACGTTGGTCACGTCATTAGGATTGCGGTTGCTGGTATAGATACCGGTAGGACCACGACCATCGTTTTGCGCCCAATACTCGTCGTAACTTAGACCGTTACCAAATCGATAGGCCTCAGTGTAAGTCGGAGCCGCCGCATCACGTGACTGGCCGAATACCGGACTGAGTGCGAACAAAGTCAAATCCACCGTGCTCAACTGCAATGGCATATCTGGGCGGTAAGCCACCTCACCCGAGACCGACACATCACCCAAGGTCGTGTTAAAGGAGATGCCGTACATCTCAATATCCTCAGGGTACTCCAAAAATACCGCGACGGTATCTGCACGGGTCAGAGCGCCCAAAATGTCGGCGTCATCCTCTTCCAACGCTGAACCATCGGTTCCGCCCGGGCCACTATGATCGTTACCCACCGTAAATAGGGTGCTAAACAAACCATGCAATTGGTGATCACCCGCGTCATCGTTGATGTCGGCAGCAATAAAGCTAGCGTAAGGCAGGCGCGAGTGGGTGTTGCTGTAATAAAACCCGAACTCAGTATCATTTAACCATTCGGCGTAATAGCTGAATTTAACGCCATATTGTCCGCCGTCTTCTGGGGTTCGGTTCTTGGCGCGACAGATAGTCCGACCCGCGGTTTCATTGGCGTCTTCACCATAAATTTGGCGCTCAGCTTGGTAATAACCAAACTCAGCCAAACGATCATCAATTTGCGTTTCTGGGTTGTTCGGATCACCAAACGCATCGCGAATTTGTGGGTCGTAAACCGCGTCATCGGTATTTATACAGCCGCGATCAGAGGCCGCGTAATCCCGTGGCATATCGTCTTGAATATTGCTCGGGTCTTCTGGCTCTTTGCCGAATGACAACATGGCGTAGGTGCCACCCGCGCCAGCAACATCAGAGGTAGCGAAGAAATCACCGCTTGGTGGAATATTAATCGGGCGCCATTTCAACTGATAGAAGGCGTCCATCGCGACGTTGTCAGTTAAATCAATACCAGCCCGAATCATTTCAGTAGGCGTATACAACTCTTTAAGATCAAGTCCGGGAGTGTAAAGACGAATAAGATTGGGAACGTTCACGGAGTTCACCGAGTTCACCACAAAGGTCAAGCTCTCACCCCAACCAATCACCTGACGGCCCAGTTTGACTGACAAACTGCGGTCAAACACATCCCAACTGCCGTAGGCATAGAAGTCTTCAATTTTGGCGTCAAAACCAATTTCATCTTCAGCAGCTTGCGAACGACGATTGGTTGAGCGTTGATGAATGCTATCAACATGGCGCTCCTCATAATCAATCGCGGTGGGGTCGTAATAAGCGATGCCACGCATAAATAGACCAAAGTCCTCCCAATAGACGTCAAAATCGGCAGTGGTTTTAAACACAGCGCGAACCACGTCACCCTTGTCGTAGTTCAAATTGCCGTTATCGGTGTTCTGGCTAAAGTAACCCGGCGCATCTACAAAGCGCTGGTGCTCGGCAGCATTCAGTACGCAACCACCGAGAATATCCTCGTCCACGGTAGTACCGGTCGGCAAGGCAAGCGACAAGCTTTCTTGGTTTGGGTCACCACCGGTTTGCGAGTCAGCACACAGCACCTCATCACCGGCACCCATGCCAGCAAAAGCAGGGTTACTGCGTTTAGAGATAATGCTGTAGTCACGGTCTTCAGCACGAACACTGACCCCCGCTGACATCAATACATTAAGCGAACCCTCTACTTCACCCCATTCGAAATTCAGGGCTTGGGCAGGAGTAGAAAACTGCAGCGCGACAGCGGCAGCAAGGAATAACGCATTCTTCTGGGTGAAGCGCATAGGTTATCTCCGTAGGCTAGGCGGAATAATAATTAATATACTGCTCAGTATACTAACCTCAACGAGATCAGTTTTGACATTTAGCGCCATATCCAACAACAACTTGGCGTTATCCGTGACGTTGAGCAGGCTATAATGCCGCCACCTTCATAATCGGCATGCTAGTCACCAAAGACGACCGCCCAAATGGCTAAGAAAAAAAAACAAAATACCGACAGCAGCGGCACCGTTGCGGTAAACCGTAAAGCTCGGCACGACTACCTCATTGAGTCGGAATACGAGGCCGGGATTTCACTATTGGGTTGGGAAGTGAAAAGCCTGCGCGCCGGCAAGGCCCAGCTAACTGACGGCTATGTGGTCATACAGAAAGCCGAAGCTTGGTTAACCGCCTGTAACATCAGCCCCCTCTCTACGGTTTCAACCCACTTCAAGCCCGAACCCATGCGTGCGCGGCGCTTGTTATTACACCGCGAGGAGTTAAATAAATTGATTGGCGCAGTCGAGCGCAAAGGCTACACCTTAGTGCCTCTGAAAATTTACTTTACTCGCGGCAAAGCCAAGCTAAAACTGGGCGTGGGCAAAGGCAAGAAGCAGCATGACAAGCGTGCTGCCGAAAAAGACAAAGATTGGAAGCGCGAGCAATCGCGCATTTTAAAAGCAGTTAATCGTTAGGGCGGTTCTGCCGAAGTCGCCGGCAAGTCTAACAAGGCCTCGGCGACCGCATCGGCAATATAGCCAATCGACATCGCGCCACCATAAGACCACACCGGCTCTACCACTAACACTCTACCCTGCTGCACTGCTGGCAATTGCTGCCAAGTAGGTGACTGCATTACCGATTCAAATGGCACAATCGGTTTAAAGATCAATAAATAACCCGAGTCGAGCTCCGCCAAACGCTTAACACTTAACTCTTTCTCGCCCCACTGAGATTTGCCAACCTCTACCGCCGAACGCAGCCCAAGCTGCTGTAAGGCATGATCCGGCATGCTGTTATGGCCATAAACCAAGGCTTTTTCAGCGCTACTAAAGCGCAGCGTGGTCACTAGCGGCGGCTGACCGCCAAAGTGTTGCTGGATATTCGCCTTTAACTCGGCCAAGCGAGCATCCATCGCTGCCAGTTTTTGTTCGGCCAGATCGGTTTTTTGAAATAGCTCGGCAATCTGTAAAAAGCGCAGCCGCGACTTTTTACCATTGGTGCGGTAACGATCGCTAAAGCTTTTGTAATACATCACCCGCGTAAACAACGAGAACGGGCGAGCAAAGTCTTTCTGGTTAGTGCCCAGAATCACCAACTCAGGGGTAAGACCCTTAACCTTTTTTAGCGAAGGCGAAATTCGCAGACCAATGTCTTTAACGCTGTCGGGTAATGCGGGCTGAACAACTAGGCGACGATAGTTGTCGACTTCTGGGGCACCTATGGGTACCACACCAAGCTCCAACATTTGCTCCAGCAGCGCCCAGTCAGTGACCACCACATTTTGTGGCGGCTGATCAAACCGATGTTTACCAAACGAATCGGTGATCTCATAAGCGCAAACAGGCCCTGCGACTAACAGCCCACTGAGCAACGTTAAGGTTGCACGCCAGCGGTTGTTTGCCAACAGGGCCTTCATAGCGTCATCCGCAAGGAGCTAGCGCCCCCGGCTAATCGCTCTATACGCGCACAGACTCGTGGCGCATCATCAGCAACCACAACAAGCCCAAGCCCATAATCAAGCTCACCACAACCAATGACACGCTAAAGCTACCGCTCAATTCAGCCACGGTGCCAGTAACGATTGGCGAGATAATTTGGGCAATACAGTAACCTAAGGTTAAACGCGCCATAACTTGCGTCGCCTGCTGACCGTAGGCATGGCCCACCGTGCTCAGGGTAAGCGAGACGATACCCATAAAGGTTACGCCGAATAACACCGCCGCGATTGCCGTGGTCACCAGTGAGCCGCTAAAGGCCAAGCAAAGGTTACCGGCAATGTTGATCACGAAAGCAATACGCAACGCATCGAGGCGGCCGATACGGCGGGCCAAGCGATCCCATAGAAATGGTGCAGGCGCTGCTGCTAAACCCACCAGCAACCACATCTTGGCGCCAAACCCTTCCAGCGGCTGAAGCTCAGTAATCAAAGAGGTAAAGGTCACGTTTACAGTGTTACTGAAACCGGCACAGAAATAGGCTGCCTGCAAGAACCATAACCATTTGGCCGAGGGCAGTTCTTTTACCGAGCCTTCACCAATATCTTCATCGCGGGACATTTCGACTTCGTTTTCTTGCGGCAATGGCAACAACACCATGGCAGGCACTAACAAGGCCAAACCAACTGCGGCTAGCGCTACCCACTGCAAACGCCAGTTAAGGTCTAGTGCAGTACCAAAGCCAGTGGCGTCGACCACCAAGGCGCTCACAATAATGCCAAGGCCAATACCACTAAAGTGCAAGCCAAGCTCACTCTTGTGGCCGTGATGATGCAACCAGTTCAGGATCAAACCAGTGCCCCACATAAAGCCCGCAGCGGTACCAATACCAGCAAAGAAACGGCTCACATACCAAACCAATACATGGTCATGGGCTGCCATCACGGCGGTAGACAACACCGCAACCACCAGGCCGTAGCGATAGAAGAAATCTTTCGCACGCAGGTCGCTCACTAACCAAACAATGAACAAGCCAGCGAGGTAACCCATATAGTTCCAACCCGCCAACCAACCGGCCGCGCTTTCGCTCAAGCCGAGCTGGGTCGACATGTTTGGAATCATTGGGGTGAATGAGTATCGAGCAATGCCCATACTCAGAATCAGGGCACAAATGCCTGAGAACAGTACTGTAAATCGTGTTGCTTTAAACAAGGTTCAAGCTCTCTCTAAATAATTGTTCTGATACGAGCCACCAGCTCGTTTGATGTGGTGCTGTGGCGCATCGCATCGACCAATTGACCTTCAGCATTAATCACGTAATAACGCGAGCTGTGATGAAAACCGTATTCCGACTCATCGGTTTCTGAAGGTCGTTGCTCAAAATGAGCACCGTAATCACGGGCGACTTGATCGATTTGTTCTTGCGAACCGGTCAAGCCCATGATGTTAGCGTGATACTTCTGAGTAAACTCTTGCAGCGATTCTTGTGTATCGCGTGATGGATCAATACTCACCAGCAATGCCTGCACTTGCTCTAGCTCATCCGCTTCCAACTTCTGCATGACATTTTGCAATACACCCATTGATGCTGGACAAACTTTTTCGCAATTTACAAAGCCAAAATAAACCACCACGGTTTTGCCTTTAAAGTCAGACAACGACACCGGGCCATTCACACTGGTTAAGGTAAATTCACCACCCAACTCACCGTCTTCACCACCCACACCAATTAATGGCTGGTTGCTGGTAGCGAAAAAGGTAGCGGTTAATCCAGCCACGGTTAATACCGCGGCCAGTAACACTAAGCGAACTGCAGATTTTGCTTTCATCAAAAGCTCCCGCCAACGTTAATTGGGTCTAGTGACCCAATAGCATGTTGTGATTCAAGTGCTGCATGATCCAGATTGAGCCAACAATCAGAATCGCTACCAAGACTAAGGCGAAAGCACCCGACATGGTGTTCCACATTTGCTCAGATGAGGTATTCATATGGAGGAAGAACACCAACTGAACCAATACTTGGCCTACTGCACAAAGCAAGATCAGGGTCAGAGTGACTGCTTCACCTGCCGTACCTGACATCACCAAACCAAAGGGAATGGCGGTCAGCACGATCGACAGAATCAAACCCGTAACGTATTCCTTAACACTACCGTGGGCAGCGCCACCGGCAGAGTGAGATGCATCATGATGTGCCATTACATGACCCCCATCAGGTAAACAAAGCTAAATACGCAAATCCAGATGATATCTAGGAAGTGCCAGAACACAGAAAGCAACGCCAAACGGGTACGGTTTTCGGTTGAAAGGCCATCACGCTTTAACAAAGCGAATAGCACCAACATCCAAACCATGCCTGCAAACACGTGCAAACCGTGGGTGCCGATCAAGCCGTAGAACGCTGACCAAGCACCGCTATCCCAGGCACCGGCACCTTCATGGGTAAAGTGAACAAATTCGTTCACCTCCATGATTAGGAAGCCAAGACCCAAAGCGAAGGTGACCCATAGCCAGCCGTAAAGGCCTTTCATGCTGTCGCGGTTAGCGGCCAACATCGCCATGCCGAAGGTGAAACTACTGGCCAGTAGCAGAGCCGTTTCACCCAACACGTAGTTAAGTTCAAATAACTCGCGCGCTTCGATTGAACCCGCAAAGTTGTTCTGTAGCACTGCATAGACCGCGAACAGGGTCGCGAACAAAATGCAGTCACTCAGAATGTAGACCCAAAAACCGAAGACCGAATCACCGGCATAGTCGTGGTGATGCTCTTCTTCAACGTAACCCGTGTAACCGGGCTCTGGTGCAGCTAAAACTGTACTCATGATTAATACTCCCGATTACACACTAATGGTAACAACGTCGTCAGCGACATCGTCTTTACGCTGTTTGGCGCGTTCCATACGCTCGTAATGCGCGTTTTCGATCGCTTCAATTTCTTCTACTTCTACGTAGTAGTCCTTGTTGCGCTCAAATGCGTACACAATCCACGAGCCCATGATGCCGGCAAAGCCAAGAATCGCCATCCACCAGATGTGCCAGACCATGGCAAAACCGAGCATCAGGAAGAAACCACCCATTACTGCACCGGCCCAAGTGTTTTTAGGCATGTGAATACGGTTGTACTTCTCAGGGCGTTGGTAAGCCAAGCCGTGCTCTTTCATGTCGTGCCAATGGTCACGGTCACGCACTTGCGGCAACTTAGCGAAGTTGTAGAACGGCGGTGGTGAAGAAGTAGACCACTCCAGCGTACGGCCATTCCAAGGATCGCCAGTCACATCTTGGTTTTTCTTCTGGTCACGAATACTCGCGAAGATTGAGTACAGCTGAACCAAAATGCCAGCCAATACTATCAGCGCACCAGCGGCCGCTACCAACAACCACATGTTCCACACTGGGTTGTCGTAGTAGTTAAGGCGACGGGTCATACCCATAAAGCCAAGTACGTACAGCGGCATAAAGGCCATAAAGAAGCCAACAGTCCAGAGACCACAAGCCCACTTACTCAGCTTCTCATCAAGCATGAAGCCAGTGGCTTTCGGCCACCAGTAAATCAAACCAGCAAAGTAACCAAACAACGAACCGCCAATAATCACGTTATGGAAGTGCGCAATCAGGAACAAACTGTTGTGCAGCACGAAATTAGCCGCAGGAATGGCTAGCATTACGCCAGTCATACCACCAATGGTAAAGGTTACGAAGAACGCAACGGTAAACCACATAGGTGAGCTGTACTCAACACGACCCTTGTACATGGTGAACAGCCAGTTAAATAGCTTCACACCGGTCGGGATCGAAATAATCATGGTGGCAATACCGAAGAAGGCATTCACACTCGCCCCAGCCCCCATGGTGAAGAAGTGGTGTAACCACACGATGAACGACAACACCATGATGCAGGCAGTCGCCCACACCAAAGAGGTGTAGCCAAACAAACGCTTACGCGAGAAGGTAGCGGTCACTTCCGAGAAAATACCAAAGGCTGGCAAGATCAGAATGTATACCTCAGGGTGACCCCAAGCCCAGATCAGGTTGACGTACATCATCTGGTTGCCGCCCATGTCACCCGTAAAGAAGTGAGTGCCTAGGTAACGGTCTAGGGTCAGTAGCGTAATGGTCACGGTAAGGATTGGGAACGCAGCCACAATCAATACGTTGGCGCAGAGTGAAGTCCAGGTGAATACCGGCATTTTCATGAGCGTCATGCCAGGTGCACGCATCCGCAGAATAGTGACCACAAAGTTCACACCCGTCAGCAAGGTACCAATACCCGAAATCTGCAAGGCCCAGAGCCAATAATCGACCCCTACCCAGGGACTATATTCGAGCCCGGATAACGGCGGGTAAGCCAACCAACCGGTGGCCGCGAACTCACCTACGAACAGTGAGATATTGAGTAACAACGCGCCTACTACGAACAGCCAGAAGCTGAGCGAGTTAAGGAACGGGAAGGCAACGTCGCGCGCACCAATTTGCAGCGGCACTACGATATTCATCAAGCCCACCACTAACGGCATGGCCACGAAGAAAATCATAATTACGCCGTGCGCGGTAAAGATTTGGTCGTAGTGTTCGGGTGGCAAATAACCGGCACCCGATTCGCTGGCTACCGCGATCGCTTGTTGCGAACGCATTAACAGCGCGTCTGAAAAACCCCGTAGCAACATGATTAGCGACGCAATCACGTACATGATGCCGATCTTCTTGTGATCGACCGAAGTCAGCCATTCTTTCCACAAGTACTTGAGTTTACCGAAGTAAATCACAGCACCCACTAGGCCCAAGCTACCAATCACAACCACGGTGAACGTGGTCACGAGGATCGGGTCGTGGTACGGAATGGAGTCGAACGTTAGCTTGCCGAACAGAATGTGCGGCTCGGTAACAACGGTGTGATTACTCGCCATTCAAAGCTCCAGTGTAGTGTTCAATAATGTTGCTAAATAGCAGTGGGTTTACGTTTGAGAAGTGCATTGGCGCCACATCGCGGCTCTTAACTCGCAATTCAGCTAGCTTCTCATCGTCGAGCGCCTGCGGCGCCGCCTTCACTTTAGCTACCCAGTCTTCAAAGCCTTGGTCGCTGGTCACAATGGCATCAAACTTCATGCCCGAGAAACCAAAACCACTGTAGTTGGCAGAAAAGCCTAGGTAAGTGCCCTCTTCTTCACCAATGAGGTGAACGCGATTTTCCATACCAGACATGGCATAGATTTGGGTGCCTAACTGAGGCACAAAGAAGGAATTCATTACGGTGTCTGAGGTAACCAGAAATTCAACCGGGGTATCCACCGGCATCGCCATCTCATTTACCGTTGCAATACCTTGCTCGGGGTAAATGAATAGCCATTTCCAATCCATCGCCACCACTTGCACCACCATAGTGGGCTTGTCGGACTCGATTGGCTTACGTGGATCCAGCGAGAACGAGGTGTAATAAGTAATGGTACCGAGCGCAATAATGATGAGGATTGGAATGGTCCAAACCACCGCCTCAATCTTGTTTGAGTGCTCCCAATTGGGTTTGTACTCATTTTTTGTATTGCTGGCGCGAAACTTAATCGGGAACCAAATACTCATCACAATCACTGGTATTACTACAATCAGCATGACCAGCGCGGAGATGATAATTAAATCCATCTGCTCTGCAGCGATGGGCCCTTTCGGGTCAAACAGTAGAAAATCACAGCCGGTTAACAGCAACATGCTTGTAAGCACGGCGCCGAACTGACTTATTTTTAAAACAGTCTTTTTCACATCCAACACTCAAGTTAAGGCTACTCGGGTAGCCGTTTCTGGTCTGTCATGGCCAAATGACCGCGACAGGCACACGCTATCGCAACGCCGAAGCGCTGACCAAGCAAACTAGGGAACTAACAAATATCGTCTTGCGACACAGCGGGGCGGGGGGCCACAACGGCAACAGAAGATTTAGGCTTACCTGAAATTTTATCTGTCATGTCGAGTACCTTATTAACCCCGGACCCCAGTTTAAGCAATTTCTGCAGCCTTGCCGAATTCAAGGTTTGCATATCATTTAACCAGCCGACAAAAAGCTCGATTAAGTCATGCATTTCCTGCATGCGGCGTAAGGCATAATCGTCCTTACCCGCTACACCTTCTTGCAACAAAAGGCTTCGCAACATCGACAAAGTAGGATCGATTTCCCGCTTTCGTCGTTCTTCAATCAAGGTGCGGGCCATTTCCCACACATCTTCCGGCGTGGTGAAGTAATCCTTACGATCACCTGGCACGTCCACCTGCCGCAACAAATTCCAAGAATGTAGCTCTTTCAAGCCCATACTCACATTGGAACGTGATATTCCTAATGCTTCACTGATTTGGTCCGCATTGAGCGGCTCTTCCGAAATCACCAACAACGCGCAAATCTGCCCCACCGTGCGGTTAATACCCCAACGGCTGCCCATTTCTCCAAAATGCTGGATAAATGAATGAATATGCGGTTCTGGCGTCATACAACTGGGTTCAATTTTCAGTAATTTCTGAAATTTAAGATATTTGAGCCATACTGTCAAGCCCAAGCCCGCCACTCATATACGATGAATGCCGAAACAAATATCTTTAATGTATTGATTTAAAAGGAAATAACCATGCTGCAACGCAGCATAAACCCGAAGCGCGGGCGGATTATACGCGATCGAAAGCACAATAGAGCTTGATTAGCTCACATTTTCACAAAAATGCGCCAACCCAAGCGACCGGACAACAAACAACACAACGTCGACCAAAACCGCAGTGAGCGTTGGCGTGCTAGCGACACCCTAACTGCCCAGCTCCAGTAACATACGCAAACCGGTTATCAACAAGACCACTGCAAAAACTTTTTTTAGCCTTGCCGAGTCCAGTTTGACAGCTAACGCAGCCCCAATCGGAGCACAGAGCACGGTCAATGGCACGATACAGGCAAAGCCAATGACATTAACCATACCCATCGTTCCCACCGGTGCATCACTCGGCGTCTCGGCTAGTAACAACAGGGCAAGTGTCCCCGGTAGCGAAATAACCAAACCGATTGCCGCCGCCGTGCCCACTGCCTTATGCACAGGATAGTTGTAAAGCGTCAGCAGAGGCACCGTAATGGTGCCTCCTCCAATGCCAACCATGACACTAAAGAATCCGGTAGCAATCGCCATTGCGCTTTGGCCTAACCGGCTTGGCAACTGCGTAAACAGGGCTGACTTTCCGGTCCGGAACAACATATTTAAGGCCGCTAGTGTCGCAATTACCCCAAACAACACCACCAGCCAATTGCCGTCAATACGAGTCACTAGCCCACTACCGACCAACACGCCGGCGAAAACAAAACCGACCCATGTCTTTAGCAACCCAAAGTCGACATTACCGTTACGCTGGTGCGACCGAATAGAGCTAATAGAAGTTGGCACAATGGTAGCCAGCGACGTAGCCGTTGCCACCAACATGGCCGACTCTGGCGACACGCCAAACCCCTGAAACAGAAAAAACAACACCGGCACGATTACGATACCGCCGCCCACACCCAACAGGCCTGCTAACACGCCGGCAAAAGCCCCTGTTGCGAGCAACGCCGTAAGCGTCGATAGGTTCGCCGATAAAAACTCTACAACACTCATTCCTAGCCCACTTGATACACCCAACACTCCCCGGCCAATCTTTTCAATCGGGCCCTTTTCACCCGGACCCTTTTCCAGGCTAGCCTTGCAGCTCTTGCCTTAGCAACGCTGCTCCAGCCCCTAGCGCATTCAATTTGGCTCGTGCCACAGCACGCGGCAATGGCGCCATGCCACAATTTGTGGATGGATAGAGCTTGTCTGCATCCACATACTGCAGTGCATTACGCAAAGTAGCGGCGACCTCTGCCGCGGTCTCCACGGTTTGGCTAGCCACATCAATTGCCCCCACCATCACTTTTTTGCCACGAATCAGCTCTAGCAATTCAATCGGCACTCGGGAGTTATGACATTCCAGCGAAATGATATCGAGCTTAGATTGCTGCAGTTTGGGAAATACTTCCTCGTATTGCCGCCATTCCGACCCTAAGGTTTTTTTCCAGTCTGTATTGGCTTTAATACCGTAGCCATAACAAATATGCACTGCTGTTTCACAAGCCAGCCCTTCGGTAGCTTTTTCTAAGCAAGCAATACCCCAGTCATTTACCTCATCAAAAAACACATTAAACGCTGGCTCATCGAACTGAACAATATCGACCCCAGCTGCCACCAACTCTTTGGCTTCTTGATTCAGCAGCTTGGCGAACTCCCAAGCTAGCTTTTCACGGCTTTTATAGTGTTGGTCATACAAGGTATCTACCATTGTCATGGGACCGGGCAGAGCCCACTTAATGGGCTGATCCGTTTGTTGCCTTAGAAATTTGGTGTCCTCAACAAACACAGAGGTAGGCCGACTGACTTGACCAACCACCGTAGGTACGGAAGCTTTATAACGATCACGAATTTTTACGGTTTCCCGCCGCTCGAAATCGACCCCTTTAAGCCCTTCAATAAAGGTGGTCACAAAGTGTTGCCGCGTTTGCTCGCCATCGCTCACGATGTCGATTCCAGCTTGCTGTTGTTCCTGCAAGGCAACACGCAAGGCATCTTGCTTAGCCGCCTCCAATTCCTCACCTGCTAACTTCCAGGGCGACCAGAGTTTTTCTGGCTCGGCCAACCAGCCTGGCTTTGGCAGACTGCCAGCAGTGGATGTGGGCAATAATGTTTTTAACACGATCTTCTTCCTAGGCAACTTACAGGTTGTAGTTAGCAGACCACTGTTCAAGTACTGAGCGGTAGGGCTTGATAAAATTTTCTTCGGCAAATTTGCCCTGTTTGACCGCCAACTGACCACGCTCTTCACGGTCGTACACAATCTGTGTCAACGAGTGATCGGCATGCCGCAAATTAGGCCGGTATTGACGACCAGCTACCGCATTTGCGTTATAAATTTCAGGCCGGTAAATTTTTTGGAAGGTTTCCATCGTGCTGATGGTGCCAATCAACTCAAGATTGCTGTAGTCCGCTAGCAAGTCACCGAAAAAGTAGAAGGCCAGCGGCGCCACGCTATTGGGCGGCATGAAATAGCGCACTTCAAAACCCATTTTTTTGAAGTACTGCTCGGTTAACGACGAGTCGCTCGGTCGATACTCAACCCCCAACACGGGATGTTGGTTTTCGGTACGGAAATACGTTTTGTTGTCGGATACGCTGAGGCAAATAACAGGCGCTTTGGCAAAGTGCTCTTGGTATGCATGTGAGCGCAAAAAGTCATTAAATAATTTGGCGTGCAACTCGCCAAAATCTGCCGGCACCGAAAAATCGGCTTTGCCTTTATTGTGATCAGGCAGCACTACACTAAAGTCGTAATCACGCACATAAGACGAAAAATTGTTACCCACAATGCCGTCGATTCGCTTGCCAGTCTGATGATCAACAATATTGGTTTTCAAAATTTCAATCGACGGGAAGCGGTGACCGTTACCCACCACGTCAATATCAACCGACACAATTTCCAGATTCACCGAATAGCGGTCTGCGGTGGGGTTATCCCAACTCGCAAGCGAATTAAACCGGCTATTCACCATTCTTAGTGCATTGCGTAAATTTTCCTGCCGACGTTCACCACGCGCTAAGTTAGCGAAATTTGTGGTAGCTCGGGTGCCATCGCTAGGCTGGTAATTTTCATCAAAACAAACGGTGTTGACGCGGTAGTTGAAACGTTTACTCATCCTAATCTTCTATCCGATTCTCAAATATAAAGCTCATGTATTCAGCAGCTGGCTGCCGCCCCAGTTTGGGGGCTCTAGCCAAGCACTGATGGCAATTTATACTCGGGTATTAAGATGAATAAAACTGATTTTATTTCATGATTTAATTACAAACACTCATACATTAATTCAGGCGCATTGCCGCGACTACGATGCCCCAGCACAATCTGCTCCCCGCCGAGCAAAAGCAGCTGGGTCGCACTCATGGTTAGCAAGCATGGGCGAGCTAAAACCGCAGAATAGAGCTTGTGAACAGACATAGAGTCCAGCTAGCTATTGAAAATCGCGCGCCTTTTCAATAAACGCTTTGATGTATTCCGTAGCTTGATCACCGTCGCGAGTACCCAGAAAAATTTGCTTGGCAATTCCTGCCTTACCCAAACGCACCACAGCCAACGGCAATTTGGCGCAGTACTCTTCAGCTAGCCAGCGCGGTAAAGCGGCCACCCCACGGTGACAAGACACCATCTGCAACATAATCTCGGTCGTTTCACTGGTTTTATGCTGTCGAGGTACTACTGCGGCAGGGTTCAAGAACTGAGTGTAAATATCTAGGCGGTCAGTTGGCACTGGATAGGTTAGTAGCACCTGGTCACGCAAATCTTCTGCTTGTACATACTCATAGCCCGCCAAGCGGTGCTCACTTGGCACCACCAACACCTGCTCGTAATCAAACACCGGCACAAAACTGAGGCCCGCTTTATTAAAGGGATCCGGCGTCACCAGCAGGTCAATTTCATAATCCAACAAGGCACCCACACCACCGAACTGGAATCGCTGCTTTACGTCAACGTCCACATCCGGCCAAGCGTCTAAAAACGGAGACACCACCTTCAGTAACCATTGGTAGCAGGGGTGGCATTCCATGCCAATGCGCAAGGTGCCCCGCTCACCTTGTGCGATTTGCTGCAGTTTTTGCTCTGCATGCTCAAGCAATGGAAGCACTCGATTAGCAATATTTAGCAAATACCGCCCAGCCTGGGTCAGCCGTAAACTACGGCCTTCGCGCAGCCAAACCGCCGTACCCAAGTTTGCCTCTAGCTTCCGTATGGTGTGACTGAGAGCGGATTGCGTGACACAGAGCTCTTTGGCCGCGGCAGTTAGCGAGCCGTGAAGCTCTACAGCCTGAATCACGCGGAGATGAATACGTTCAATCATTTAAAACCATGAATAATATTAATTAAATAATGAAAATATACCATTTTCATTCAATCTAATACTGGCCTACAGTCGGCAGCTCATTCCCCCGACCAGCTTTTTCCACGGACTTCTAGATGAACTCTGCCAGCACCGCCTCCGCCACTCTCGCTTGCCATGTAGCCAAGGTATCTGCTGTGGCAAAATCAACCTACCGGATTGAACTCAAGGCCCCCGCTGGCGCACACTTGCCCTACCGCGCAGGGCAATACCTGCAGCTAGAGCTAACGAACCACGGTAGCGAACCATTGCCACCGCTGTTCTACTCGATTGCCAACAACATCAATCCTAAGCGCCCTGGTCAGCTTGAGCTGTTCATCCAAAACAACTCCCCGTTAGCAATTCAAATCCTGCAACAACTCGCGAGGCTAAGCGAGACCCAAAAAACGGTATCGGTCAGGCTCCCCCTTGGCAACGCCTTTCTACAAACCGATCTACACTCCAGCCACTTATTAGTGGCGGCCGGTTCAGGGATTGCCAAAATAAAGTGCATCACCGAAGAAATCCTCCAACAACGCCCGCAAACGGAATTGCATATTTACTGGTCAAACAAGCAACGCGAAGAGTTTTATCTGCTAGATGATTTTTTAGCCCTGGCTGATCAGTATGAAAACCTGCGTTTCACGCCGATTCTGGAAACGCCCCACAACAGTTGGCAGGGTCGTACGGGCTATATTTATCAGGTGATTGAAAAAGATTTCGACAACCTTGGGGGCCGCCAAGCCTATCTATGCGGCTCTCCACAGATGGTTTACGGCACCATCGACAAGCTCAAAGCAATCGGTTTAAGCAAAGAGAACTGCTACTCCGATGTGTTTGAGTACGCGCCAAGAAACTAAAAATGGCACCGCAAGCTGGGTGCCATTAACTCGCTAACCACTGAAGATTCAGCCAAAGAATCTAGCGATCTGAAATTGGTGGAGGCGGGGGGAGTCGAACCCCCGTCCGCAAGCCCTCCATCTAAGGGTCTACATGCTTATCTCATCTTTTAATCTCACTGCCAGCAACCCGATGAGCGGGGAAAACCAACAGCCAGCCCGTTAAGTTTTAACAGATCCGTGCCGGACTCACTTCACTGCGATTCTATGTTGGATGAGTCCTGCTACCCACGCGCATAGACACACAATGGACAGAACCTCTAAGTCAGGTTATTAAGCTGCTAGAGCGAAGTTTTCGTCGTTGGCAGTTATATTTGCCGTGTCACTGGATTTACGAGGGATGTGACGTCCTCGGCATGCACCTTGAGACTTTGCAACCCGCGTCGAAACCAAATACGCCCCCGGAATCGTGCTCAAGAACCCCTATTATAGCGCCCTTTATGCGTAACAAGTTGCGCATCTGCCAATCACTTGTATGATGCGGCGTCTTAATAGTGTCGCCCACCTAAAAGAGAGCAATCAGGCATGAAAACACGCATCACCGAGACCTTTGGCATCCAGTACCCCATTTTGCTTCCGGGCATGAGTTGGATTTCGAAACCTGAACTGGTGGCCGCGGTTTCTAATGCGGGCGGCTTAGGCATTTTGGCCCTCGGCCCACTAACGCCCGACCAAACTCGTGAATCCATTCGCAAAATTCGTGAGCTAACCGACAAGCCCTTTGGTATTGGTTGCACCTTATTAATGCCCGGCGCGAAAGAAAACGCCGAGGTCTGCCTAGAAGAAAAAGTACCCGTCATTAACTACTCGCTCGGCAAAGGCGATTGGATTACCGAACGCGCCCACGCCTATGGCGGTAAAGTGTTAGCCACTGTTACCACAGTTAAACACGCGCAGTCAGCCGTTAAATGTGGTGCAGACGCGTTATTGGTAACCGGCCACGAAGCCGCCGCCCACGGTGGCGATGTGACCTCGCTGGTACTGATTCCAGCTATTGCTGACGCCGTTGACATCCCGGTTGTTGGTTGTGGTGGTTTTGGTGATGGCCGCGGGTTAGCAGCTGCGTTAGCGTTGGGTGCCGACGGCATTGCCATGGGCTCGCGCTTCGCCACGTCTAGCGACAGCCCGTTGCACCAAAACGTGAAAGATAATGTGGTGAAAAAAGATCAGCACGACACCGTTTACTCGCCCAACTTTGACGGCATCCCTGCGCGCTATATGAAAACGCCCAACGCAGTAAAACTAACGCGCAAGCCCATGAATTTTGTGTTCACGGCAATTAAAGCCACGCAAGCCGCCAAATATGTGGGCCAGCCCATTTGGAAAATTTTGCTTGGCTTGTTTGCGGCACTCGATAAGATTCGCTTACTGGCCTATTTTGGCGCAGCCACGCCCAAGCTAAAATCCGCTACGGAAGAGGGCGATCTAGATAAAGGCATGCAATTTATTGGTCAAAGCCAAGGTCTGATTAATGATGTGGTAAGTGTAGAAACCATCATGCAACGCATGGTGGCGGAGGCAGAAGCAGCCCATGCCGTGGTCAAAGCCAAGCTGCTTGCCTAGTTAATAACCAGTTAACCACCGTGGGGGTAAGCAATACGCTTGAGCCCACGGTCGGTAATCAACAGAAGTTGTTGTTGGCCGGCCACTTGGCTCAGCAACAAGGCCGTAATCGTTGCCTGTGTATTGGTAGTGATAACCGCAAACTGATCGGTGTAAGGCGACCAGCGCCACAACACCCCGCGCTCCCCTGCCAATAGTACCGAACCATCATCCAAAGCCAGCGACGCAAATAAAGTGGCTCGCGCCGGTCCTTGTACCACTGTCCAGTCCTTGCGGTAGCCTCGGCTAAATGCGACATGACCGGCAAACCCAAAGGTCACTACGCCACCATCAGCCAGGCCGGTCGCACCAAACCAAGTGCCATCGTAGCCGGCATGATCTTTACGCCACTCATCGCCATCTTTTGACCAATAAAGCGCACCCGCTTCACCCACCACCAATAGCTTTCGATCACCCAGAGCCACAATAGCATTCAAGTTAAAATCTTCGGGCTCGTCCCACTCAGGGTCGAGATAAAGGTCTTGCGGCAACCAACTTTGGCCACCGTCTTCACTGGTGAGATAAACGCCACGTGTCCCTACCGCAAGATAACGCCCCAGTTCATGGGCATAGGTAATATCCATCAAGGCGTAGTCTGAATCAGCAACCCAATGGCGCCGCTGCCAGCTCATATCGGCTTGGGCTTGATAAAGCGCTTGGCGATGCCCCAGCATCCAGTGGTCAGCACCTACGCTTTTAAGCCCGGTCCATTGACCCTGAGCCGAGCCCGCGACTTGCCAACCGTTGTTAACAACTATGCCACAATCATCGTTAGCATTAGCGAGCGACTTAGATAGTATCTGGCCACGGATGCCCACCACCAAAATCTGATGCGGCGCCACTAATACGCCGCCTGTTAATACATCACAAGGCGCCAAGCGTTCATCAGCCGCGATTGACTGCAGACTCATTAGACAACTTACGATCAGGCTTAGTTGGACCACTCGCTTCACGAAACAAAACCCTATGACATATAAAAAACGGGCCGCAGATGCGGCCCGTTTGATTCTAAACCCAAGAGAAACCGATTAGAACGCGTAACGAATATCGATACTGAAGTTATCACGGTCATTTTCTAGGTTGCGGTCACCCGCGCCAGTGAACCAGTTGTACTTAAAGTTCATGGTCCAGTCACCCTTGGTGAATTCACTACCCCATAGGAAGCGCTTCCGACCTTCTACAAAGTTACCAGCTGGGCCAGGCGAGTTACCGTTTACGTCAACAAAAATACCAATTAACTGGTTTAGGTTCGCGCCGAAGATGAGGTTGTTGTATTTCAAGAATGAAAGTACGCGGAAACCCCAAGAACTTGGCGTAGCAAAGGTTGAAGCATCTTCAGAGATTGGTGTTTGACGCAGCAAACCCACCGCACAGTTGGTGTTTACCAGAGGCGCGCCAGGATCCGCTAAGCCACCAATAACACCGATCACCGTATCAATTGGGGTTGAAGCGCCATCCAAGCCGATCGCGTTAGTGAGTACGTTGGTTACCTCGTTACAAGCAATACCACCGTTACCAGTGCTGGAGTTGTCCAACTCATTTCGGCCCACGCCGTACCAGTTTTCATCGCCCGGCGCACCGAATTGCAACTCATCAATACTCGGCATATCAAATACTTGTGTGCTCGCAATATCACCAATCAAAATCCACTGATCGGCGGCAAATGGGTTGGTACTGGTTGCATACAACAAGGTAGTAGATAGGTTGGCCACCGGTAATTTTTCATAGCCATGAATAATGGCGCCTGCCGGAATCACCGAGGTACCAATGTTGGTGACCTCTGAACCGTTACGGTTACTGGTGTAAATACCGTTCGGGCCACGGCCATTGTTCAACGCCCAGTAAGCTTCGTAATTACTCATGCCCTGATCTTTCAGCGCTTGTAATGCGGCTTGATCTTGGGTGTGAGCAAAGCGGTAAGCTTCGATATAAGAGGGACCTGCTGCATCACGCGCTTGGTTAAAGGACGGGCTCAACGAGAACAATGTGGCGTCTACGGTATTAATTTGCAGCGGCAACTCAGGACGATAAGCCACTTCACCCGACACCGACAGATCGCCAACGGTGGTGTTAAACGACACACCGTACATTTCAATGTCTTCTGGGTATTCTAGGAATACTGCAGCGGTGTCTACACGAGTTAAGGCTCCCAATACATCAGCGTCATCTTCTTCTAACGAGCCATTTGGTTGTGTGCCAACGGCGAACAAGGTGCTAATCAAACCATGCAACGGGTGCTGGCTGGCATCGTCGTTAATATCCGTCGCAATAAAGCTCGCGTAAGGTAAGCGCGAGTGATAGTTCATGTAGTAGAAACCAAATTCGGTGTCATTTAACCATGCTGCGTAGTAGTTAAACTTCAAACCAAACTGGCCGCCGTCGCTTGGTTTGGGGCCATCTGCCAAACAGATAGTACGGCCCGCAGTTTCATCGCCTTCACGTTCTGCTTGATAGAAGCCAAACTCTGCTAGACGATCACCAATTTCGGTTTCAGGATTTGACGGATCCCCAAATGCTTGTTTATTCCGCTGCGCATCGTAAATAGAAACGTCGTCACCAAAGTTAGTGCCATCGTTAATACAACCGCGACCCATTGCCGCCGCATGGTCAGCGGTATTCGGCACGTACTGGTCTTGAATATTGCCCAAATCCTCGGGCTCTTTACCGAATGCCAGCATCGCGTAGCCATCACCGGTTCCGGCCACGTCAGAGGTAGAGAAGAAGTCACCAATCGGCGGAATAATGATTGGGCGCCACTTAAGTTGGTAGAAGGCTTCCATACTTAAGTTCTCGGTCAGGTCGATTCCCGCCTTCACCATCTCGGTAGGAGTGAACAGCTCTTTTAAATCTAAACCTGGCGTATTCAAACGAATTACGTTGGGAGCATTAGCGGAGTTAATTGAGTTAACTACAAAGGTTAAGCTCTCACCCCAAGACACAATTTGCTTACCCAAGCTGACCGACAGGGTCCGGTCCCAAATATCCCAACTGCCGTAAGCATAAAAGTCTTCCAGTTCTACACTGAACCCAATTTCATCCTCTACCGCTTCGCTACGCAACGTAGCGCCGGGCTGGTGAATCGTATCGAAATGAGTTTCTTCGTAATCAACCGCAGTCGGATCATAGAATGCAATCATGCGGGCAAATAAACCGTAGTCTTCCCACATCACATCCAGATCCAAGGTAGTTTTCAGCGCGGCGTGAACCACATCGCCCTTGTCATAGTTGATGTTGCCTTGGTCGGTGTTTTGCGTAAACGTGCCAGGCGCATCCACAAACCGCTGGTGTTCAGCTGAATTAAGTACACAACCACCGAGCAAATCTTCAGTCGGGCCACCGTCTTGATTGGGGTCGCCGCCAGTGCCGGGGTCAGCACACAACACTTCTTCGCCGGCTTGAAAGCCAAAGAACCCAGGGTTGCTGCGTTTAGAAATTAGAGAATAGTCGCGATTTTCGGCTCGAAATGTTGCACCGGCACTAACTAAAAAGTTGGCGCTCATTTCAACGTCACCAAATTCGAAGCTAAGCGCCCAAGCACTTGATGAGGCTGCAGCCATTGCGCCGAGTAGGCCACCCATGGCAGCTTTACGCCCCAACGTTTTAATAATGCTCATCCGAACGTCTCCTTACGATGTCACATGTTCATTGGCGCTCCCGTCGCAGTGCGAGGCGCCGTTATATTTTGTTTTTAATGCAATCGAACTATGAAACAACGCGGCCCGACTTCCTGTGGACCTAAAGCTGTCTCCCCCATTTCATGCACTTTTTTCTTGATTACCACTAAACCTAGTGGCAATCGTCGTAATTGTTTTGTTGACTTTTTATCAAACACAGTGGAGACAAGCAAGCAAAAGCAGACAAAAGAGCGAATTCATTTGCCTTAACGGTGAACTAATTGGTTTTTTCGCGATCGCGAGAAAAATTTAATAACAAACACAGACTTACGATTGTTAGCAAAATGTTAGCTAACGAATGCTTACGGTCTAAATAGCAACACTTTGGGTTGAATAGATCACTTGGTCGCGGGCAAGCGGCGGCATGCTTACCAAAACCAAATAGGTCGTAAGACTCGCCGTGCCGGATGGCGACTCCAGACTCAATCAATCCAGATTAAGGAGGCGAAGCGACCACAGGGCACGGGAACCCCCGCAGGATCGCGACCCGATTGCCGATAAGAGAAAAATCGCTGGTCGCTCACTGTACAAAAATCGCCACCCGCAACCTCACTCACTCCCGCGCGCCGTAACCGCAATCGAGCTAGCTGATACAGGTTAGCGAGGTATTTGCTTCCACCCGCTTCGGTATCAGCAACAAATGCCTGCTCAGCCTCAGGCTGCTCAGCAACGAAACGCGCTTTGACTTCGGCCCCCACCTGAAATTCGGCTGGACCAATCGCAGGCCCCAACCAACAACTCACGCGAGCTGGCGGACAAGCCATCTTGTTGAGTGTTTGCTCCAATATACCCGCCGCCAAACCACGCCACCCCGCATGCGCCGCCGCGACGACCGGCGTGCCCGTGGCACGTTGACCATAGAACAGCACTGGCAAACAATCAGCCGTTAACACGGCGGCGGCCAAGCCCGGCAAGGTTGAAACCGCTGCGTCAGCCGTCGCTCCCTCGAGGTCATACCCAACCTTCGCTACTGCCACGCCATGCACTTGGTTTAGCCATAGTGGCTGCGCGGGGAGCGATAACGTCTTTTGTAAGCGCCGACGGTTTTCGGTCACGTGCGCAGCGACGTCACCCACATGGCCTGCCAAGTTAAGTGATGCGAAGCCCTGGACACTGACGCCACCTACCCGCGTAGTCACTGCCGCTCGAATAGTCGGCGGCAAATCCCATTCCGGTTGCAGTATCGCCAGCGACTCAGGCATTTTCGGCGTCTGCACGCAACACCGCGATCAAGTCTTGCATGTCTTTCGGCGGCGGCACTTGCCAGTCCATCTGCTCGCCAGTTTCCGGGTGAGTCAAGGCTAACCTCCGCGCATGTAATGCTTGACGCCTAAAATTACGCAACATGTCTTCCATCGCTGGGCTGGTGCCAGCCGGAATCGCCAAACGGCCGCCATACACGGGGTCGCCCAGCAACGGATGCTTAATACTGGCCATATGCACCCGAATTTGGTGAGTCCGGCCAGATTCCAGTTTGACCCGCAAACGCGTATGGCTTCGGTACTTCTCAAGCACACGATAATGGGTGACCGACTCACGGCCACCCTGCCTAATCGCCATACGGGTTCGGTCCCGCGGGTCGCGATCAATCGGCTTATCAATCGTGCCACCTGAAATTAGCCCACCGCGCACAATGGCCTCGTATTCTCGGCTAATCTCCCGCTGTTGTAGCGCTTCAACCAATTGGGTATGCGCCGTCAGCGTGCGCGCAATCACCAGCAATCCGGTGGTTTCTTTATCAATTCGATGCACTAAACCGGCTCGAGGCAACGCCTCTAACTCCGGTGCATAGTGCAACAAGGCATTAACCAAGGTGCCCCGCGTATTTCCCGCACCTGGGTGCACCACTAAACCGGCCGGTTTATTGATCACAATCAGCGCACTGTCTTCGTACACCACGTCAAGTGCGATCGGCTCTGCTTTAACGCTGGGTTCAAAATCAAGCTGAACCTGTAGCTGCAAACAGTCACGATGATGCACCACCTCCCGCTGCTCGGCTTGCTGCCCATTTAAGGTCAGTGCGCCACTGGCAATCCAGGCTTGCAGCCGAGTGCGCGAGTGTTCGCCAAATACCACCACGGCAGCTTGGTCTAAGCGCTGGCCAGTGGGTGGAAATAACAAACTAGCGGATTTTTCTATCTGAATCGTTGTCACAAATAACCCGAATTAATCACTTGCCGCTATACTGCGGCAGTTTAGTCAGTCTAATAAATCATAAGCGCCGCGGCGCAACCACAACGCATGCAAAAAACAATGTTCATTCGCAGCCTTACTATTATGGCCGCAATCTTCGCTACTAGCTTGCTTCCGGCTTGTAGCAGCACCCCCGACAGCGCCGGTCCGATCCAAAATATTACTGAACGCGACGAGCGCCGAATTGCCAAGCTCAAAGAACATGAGCTCTATCAGCGCGCGCGTCGGGCGTTGGATACTGGCGCCTGGGACTCGGCTTTACAACTCTATAACGACATTGAGCTGCGTTACCCGTTTTCTGATACCGCTCGTCAAGCCCAACTAGAAGCACTTTTTGCTCACTATCGGTTGTTCCAAGAAGACCTTACGGTCTCGCTCGCCAACCAATTTATTAACCAATACCCGCGCCACCCACATGTGGATTACGCTCACTACATGAAGGGCTTGGCCAACTTTCGCCGCGCCACGCCCGATGTTGGCTCATGGTTTCGCGCTGATTACACCGAGCGCGACCCCGGTTATGCCCGCGAAGCTTTTTTCGCTTTTGCGCGCTTAGTAAATAGCCTACCTAACAGCAGTTACGCCCATGACGCTCGCCTACGCATGCTGTTTTTACGGGAACGTTTAGCTCGCCACGAATGGCACATCTTGCAATATTACGAGCGCAAGAAAGGCTGGATTGCCGTTGCCAACCGCGCCAAGCTAATTTTAGAAGACTACCCCGGCAGCAGTTATACCCACGACGCACTCGTAGCAATGGCTAATGCCTATCAACAACTCGGCTTAACCGAGTTAGCAGAAGATGCCAGACAAACCGCGGCGCTCAATCCGAAAAGTACCGTAGTCTTTAACGAGCAAGAACGCGAGCAATTGACCGCCGAACCCAGTGCACCAGCCGGACCTGCTGACGACGCCCCATCCAGCGCTGAATAATTCGCCCTATCGCCTCACTAGCTAGCGATTTAGCTACACCGATTGCCCGGGCTTATAGCCCGAGGTAATCGGATAACGTCGGTCGCGCCCGAACGCACGCTGGGTAATTTTTACCCCAGGCGAGGCTTGTTGGCGCTTATATTCATTGCGCTTCACCATTGCCACTACACGACGCACCAGGTCCTCGTCGTAACCCAGCTCAACGATTGCCTCAACCGAGTGATCGGCTTCAATGCTCAACTCCAAAATCGGATCAAGCACCTCATAAGGCGGCAAGCTGTCAATATCTTTCTGGTCAGGGCGGAGTTCAGCAGACGGCGGGCGATCAATTACACGCTGCGGAATAATTTCGCGGCCTGCCAAGCGGTTGCGATAACTCGCCAGTTCATACACCAAGGTTTTAAAAACGTCCTTCAACGGGCCATAACCACCGGCCATATCGCCGTACAAGGTGGCATAACCAATCGCGGTTTCGCTTTTATTGCTGGTGGTTAACACCATCTTGCCGGTTTTATTCGACACCGCCATCAGCAACAAACCCCGTATCCGCGCCTGAATATTCTCCTCGGTGGTGTCGACGGGTAAGCCATCAAACCGCTCCGCCAGCATCTGATCAAACACCTTAACCGCCGGCTCAATCGCCATACTGCGCCACTGCACACCCAGCGCTTCGGCTTCCTGCACCGCGTCTTCATTACTCATATCGGCGGTATAGCGTGAAGGCATCAAAATGGCTTCGACCTTGTCAGCACCGAGTGCATCGGCGGCAATGGCGAGTACTAAAGCCGAGTCGATACCGCCCGACAGGCCCAACACCACGCCAGGAAAGCCGTTCTTATTAACATAGTCCCGCACGCCTAACACCAAGGCCGAGTAAACCTCAGCGAGTTCGGCGTCAGCTTCGGCAGCAGACTTAATAGGATCACATTGGGGCTGCCAGTGGCCGTCCTGCTTTTGAAAGTTAACCACTTGCAGAGTTTCTTCCACTCCCGGTGCCAGGTAACAGCATTCACCAAGGTGGTTATAAACCATCGAGCGGCCATCAAACACCAACTCGTCCTGTCCACCCACCAAGTTGCAGTACACCAACGGTAGGCCAGTTTGTTTTACGCGTTTACGCACCACATGCTGGCGCTGCGAAAGCTTGGCTTCATGAAACGGCGATGCATTGAGGTTCAGCAACAACTCAGCGCCTTCACGCTTAGCCAAAAGCGCTGGCCGCTTGTGCCAGATGTCTTCACATACCGTGATACCTAGGCGGGCCCCACGTAGTTCTATCACTAACGGTTGCTTGCCCTTACTGAAATAACGACGCTCATCAAAGACGCCGTAATTGGGCAAGCACTGCTTACGGTATACCGCTTGAACCTGACCTCGCTGCAACACATAGGCAGCGTTGTAAATTTTGTTGCCCACATACTCGGGCGCGCCCACCACTAGACACAGATCAGCATGATCAATGGCTAGCTGTTGGGCGATATAGTCAATGTGCTTTTCGATTTGGGCTTGAAAAGCCGGCCGAAACAATAGATCTTCCGGCGGGTACCCACAGAGCATTAACTCAGGATACAAAACCAAGTCAGCGCTCTGTTCAGCTGCCGCCTTGGCCTTGCTAATTATTTTTTGTGCGTTGCCAGCGATATCGCCGACCAGTGGATTGCATTGTGCAATCGCAATGTTCAGTTGAGGAGTGTTCGACACCTTGATTCCTAACTACGCCAACGCTTTGAGCATGGCAGAACCCAGCTCTGCCGGTGATGGCACTGTGTGCACTCCTGCTGCTTCCAAGGCAGCAAATTTGCCCTCGGCTGTACCTTGTCCACCGGAAACAATCGCTCCTGCATGTCCCATGCGCTTGCCTTTAGGCGCAGTGACACCCGCAATATAGCCAACCACGGGTTTAGTCACATTAGACTGGATAAATTCAGCCGCCTCTTCTTCATCGCTGCCGCCAATTTCACCGATCATAATAATGCCTTGGGTGTTAGCATCCGCTTCAAACATGGCTAAGCATTCGATAAAACCGAGTCCATGCACGGGGTCTCCCCCCATTCCCACGCAGGTGCTTTGGCCAAGGCCCACCGCCGTGGTTTGGTGCACCGCTTCATAAGTTAATGTGCCAGAACGAGACACAATACCGATGCTGCCAGGTAGATGAATATGCCCAGGCATAATGCCCATCTTGCACTCTCCCGGAGTAATAATGCCGGGACAATTAGGCCCAATAAGTTTGGTGTGACTGCGCGCCAAACCCAGCTTTACCCGCAACATGTCTTGCACTGGGATATGCTCGGTAATGCATACCACTAACTCAATGCCAGCGTCGGCTGCTTCTAAAATGGCATCGGCCGCAAATGGCGCGGGCACAAATACGACTGACGCGTTGGCACCGGTTGCCGCCACCGCATCATGCACGGTGTTAAATACCGGACGGTCCAAATGCTGTTGCCCGCCTTTACCCGGCCCGACGCCACCCACGACATTAGTGCCATAGGCAATGCATTGCTCGGCATGAAAGCTGCCTTGTTTGCCGGTAAAACCCTGAAAAATGACGCGGGTGTCGGCGTTAACCAAAATACTCATCGTTATGCTATTCCTATGCCGCAGCCGCTACTGCTTTTTGCGCCGCATCGGTCAGTCCATCGGCAGCAATAATATCCACGTCACTTTCAGCCAATAGTTGGCGCCCACGCTCAACATTAGTGCCTTCTAGGCGCACGATCACCGGCACCTTCACGCCAACTTCTTTAACCGCTTGAATAATGCCTTCGGCGATTAAGTCACAACGCACAATACCGCCAAAGATATTAACCAACACGGCCTTAATATGGCCGCTCGACAAAATCAATTTAAACGCTTCAGCTACCCGCTCTGCCGTAGTGCCTCCACCAACATCCAAGAAGTTAGCGGGGCTGCCACCATGCAACTTAATCAGATCCATGGTCGCCATCGCCAAACCAGCACCATTCACCATGCAACCGATATCGCCATCCAGCGAAATATAATTAAGTCCGTGCGCACTAGCCTCTGATTCTTTGGGGTCTTCTTGGGTCAGGTCACGCAATTCGGCCATTGCCGCTTGTCGATACAGCGCGTTGTCATCCAAATTAAGCTTGGCATCCAATGCCAACAAACATTCGTCGCCTTGTGCATCAACACTAATAATTAAGGGGTTTATTTCCACCAAACTGGCATCTTTCTGCAGCATCAATTGGTACAAGCCGCGGCAAATTGCCGCTAGCTGCTTTTGCAACGGGGCCGACAAACCCAAGGCGAAACCAAGACGGCGTGAATGCCAAGCCTGCAATCCCGCACCCAGATCAACGGTCACTTGGATGATTTGATCCGGTGTTTCTGCTGCCACGGCTTCAATGTCCATGCCACCAGCCTGTGATGCCACAAACATGATGCTTTCGCTGGCACGATCAACCAATACCGACAGATAGAATTCTTGACGAATCTCCAGACCTTGCTCAACCAATACTTGATTGATCGGCAATCCCGCCGCATCCGTTTGATGCGTGGCTAAGCGCTGCCCTAACATGTCCGCAGCAATACTTTCGACCTCATCTAGCGAACGCGCCAACTTCACCCCACCGGCCTTACCGCGGCCACCCGCATGAACTTGGGCCTTAACGACCCACACGTCGCCCTGCATTTTTTCTGCGGCCGCACGTGCTTCTGCCGGATTGCTAGCAACCGCACTTTGGGGAACGGGAATACCAAATTCAGCAAATACCGACTTGGCTTGAAACTCGTGCAAATTCATACACTACTTCGCTGTTATTTTTCGCTTAGATCTATTACGAATTAAAGACATCAATTCACGAGGCCGATGACGGTACCGACTGAAATGGACGCCACCTTGGCCTACAACCGTGTATTGTCGTATAAAGCAGCTAACAGGTTAAACTTTTTCAGCAACTATCTCAGCAACATTAGAGACAAAGCAGCATATTCATGAGTCGATTAATCGCTTTATTGGTCGTTTTTGGTGGCATCTACTGGTTATGGCAGCGTTGGCAACGTAATACACTGAATCATTCCGGCTCAGACCCATCCCAAAACCGCCAATCCACCAAAAACCAAAGACTAACCCAATGTCCGCGCTGCGATGCGATGCTGCCAGAAAGCAGTGCCCAACAGAAAGTCATTGCCGAAAGCTGCGACCAGGGCGAGCACTGTCCGCTGCGGAATAACAGCTAACCACACGCTGCCACTACGTTAGCAATGCAAAACCTAGGTTTAGCCGCTGATGACAACCGTTGGCAAACGCTGCGGTTAATTAATAGCATCCGCTACATATTGGCAGCGGCCTTCGCGTTGCTGGCTACCTTTACGAGCGACGATGCCAACTATCAGGCCAACGCCGAACTGCTTACCGCTCTGGCTATCGGCTTTTTTGTGCAAGGATTTTTCGCCGGGCGCTACCTCAATCAACCACAGCGCCTAACGCTCAGAAAAGTGGGGCTGCAGCTATTCATTGACTTTAGCCTGCTTGCGGTACTCATTGTTTACACCAAAGGCGCCAGCAACTACGCCAGCCTGTTAATCATCCCCACCATCGCCAGTAGCCTTTTACTACCAGGCTTTAGGGCCTATGTATTCGCCGCGCTATCCTCACTAACGCTACTGGCACTACCGCTAGAAGAAACCCTAATCCAACAACAAAGCAATGCCGACTTCACGCAGGCTGGGTTGCTGGGGTTAATGCTGTTTTTGATCGCGGCGCTCGGGCGCCTCGTGTCACGCCTATTAACCGCTTCGCAGTCCCGACTGGAAAAAAGCGACATCAACTTAGCTAACCTAGAAGCTGCATCCAGCTTGGTTATGCAAAATCTTGATTCCGGCGTGGTCGTGATTGATGGTGACAACCTGATTCAATTGATCAACAACGCGGCGGTACAAATGCTCTCCGTCAGACAGCCGCTGATTGGTCGCCCGTTGTCTTCCACTTCGCCGGCGTTGCATGAGCAAATAACGCTGTGGCGACTAAACCCAAGCAAACAGACGCCGGCATTCAATATCGGCGGCCGCCAACTGGTGACTCGGCTCGTGCCCGTCGGGCAAATGGGCAACGCCGGCATATTGGTGTTTTTAGATGATGCCGAACAGCTCTCAGCAGAAGCCCAACAAAATAAGTTAGTGTCGTTGGGCCAGCTAACCGCCAGTATTGCTCACGAAATTCGCAATCCATTAAGTGCTATTAACCACGCTAGCCAACTCCTAATGGAATCCCCCTCATTAGATGAAGCGGATGCGCACCTCAGCGAGATCGTACGAGAGCAAGTTAAGCGCGTCGATAACATTATCTCTAGTGTATTGCGACTGTCGCGCAAGGAACAATCCCGCCCCACTGTGATTGGCCTCAATAAGTGGCTAGCGGATTTTCGCAACTGTTTTATTTTGGAACACCAATTACAGGCAGAAGATTTTCACATTGAACTGAATTCGGAAAATGCAGAAGTCCGCGTTGATGAGGCGCATCTAGACCAGATCATAAGCAACCTATGTCGCAATGCGTTGCATTACAGCAAGGAAAATAATGCCAGCGCCCCGCTGCTAACGATCCGAGCAGAATATGCCAGCACGCCCGGTTGCTGGCATATTGATGTAATCGACAAGGGGCCGGGCATTCCCGCCGCACAGCAATCAGAGATTTTTGTTCCGTTCTATACCACTCGCCATGAAGGTACAGGCTTGGGGCTTTATCTGGCACGTTCTCTCTGTGAAGCCAATGGTGCTCGACTAATGATGCACGATACTGGCGAGCATGGCACAACTTTTCGTATGATCTTTACCTCACCCTTACATTAGACTGCCCTTACACTCAGGCCTACCAACATCGCCAGCATGACAACTTCAACAGACGCTAGAGAAAACGCGACCGTCTTGGTGGTAGATGACGAACCTCGGATCGTCGAACTCCATGCCATTACGCTCAAGCGGATGGGCCTACAGGTTGAACGGGCACTGAATCTGGCAGAAGCAAAAGCTGTCCTCGCAAACGGTAGCATCGACTTTTGCTTGAGTGATTTAAAACTTCCTGATGGCACCGGGCTAGATGTACTCGCCGCCGTACAGGCGGCGCAGCCAAACACCCCCGTAGCGATCATTACCGCCTTTGGCGACATCGACACAGCAACCGAAGCCCTAAAACAAGGCGCGTTTGATTTTGTCTCTAAGCCTGTCGACTTAAACCAACTGAGAACGCTAGCCACCACTGCATTACGGCTACGCCCCGACGAGCCCAAGCTGTCACGCCAAGCCTCACCGCTTGACCAGCTATATGGCATTTCCGATGCTATGGCTGAGCTAAAGCGAGTGATTGAAAAAGTTGCCCGCAGCCAAGCACCGGTGCATATCAGTGGCGAAAGTGGCACCGGTAAAGAAAAAGTCGCCCGTACCATTCACGAATTAGGACCACGTCAAGCGGCTCCGTTTATCGCGGTTAACTGTGGTGCCATTCCCAATGAGCTAATGGAAAGTGAATTCTTTGGCCATACCAAGGGCAGTTTCACCGGCGCCACCGCCAATAAAGAAGGCCTATTTCGCGCGGCTGACGGCGGCACACTGTTCCTCGATGAAGTGGCCGACCTGCCACCGCAAATGCAAGTCAAACTACTGCGTGCGCTGCAAGAAAAAACCGTGCGACCTATCGGCGGCCATCAAGAAGTCGCAGTGGATGTCCGCATCATTTCCGCCACCCATAAAAATCTCGGCGACTTAGTCAACAAAAACTTATTTCGTGAAGATCTGTTCTATCGAATCAATGTGATTCAAGTTGACGTACCCTCGCTTGAAGAACGCAAAGAAGATATTCCCGGCTTAATCAACTTCCTGTGTGAGCGTTACCAGCAACGCAGCGGGCAACAGTTGCGTGTCAGCAGCGAAGCCAGTGATTGGCTTAGCCAACAACACTTCCCGGGCAACATCCGCGAACTCGAAAACACACTGGAACGTGCCGCTGCACTATGCGAACAACATTGCATTGAACTCAGCGACCTCAGCCAGAAAACCCAACGAAACAAGGTCAAAGCGCCAAATAACTTAAGCCTGCCTGAGGGACAGGACCTCGATAGCTGGCTAGCGGGCATTGAAAGCCAAGTCATTAGCCAACACCTCAAAAACTCACAAGGCAATATCACTGCCGCTGCTGAATCCTTGGGTATTAGTTTTCGCCAGTTACGATACAAACTAAAAAAGCTGGGCATCAGCTAACAATCAACCAACAATAGTCGTCAAATTGACAATTATTGTCAGTCTGAATTGACATTATTTGTCACACGACCCAAATCCAATTAGCTTACATCATAATAAAAACAATGACTTAGGCTGTATGTTGACGTTCTTAATGTCCAAAACCCAGTTTGGCATAGCCGTTGCAACTATCCACAGCGAGGGGCATATAAACCCTGATTTTAAACATGATGCTAATAAGCAACGGAGATACAAAAATGACCAAACTCGGCAAAAAAATCCAAAAGGGTTTCACCCTAATCGAATTGATGATCGTGGTAGCGATTATCGGTATTTTGGCAGCCATCGCCATTCCTCAGTACCAAGACTACGTGGCACGTTCACAAGTGTCTGAAGCAGTACAACTGATGGGTGGTGCGAAAACTGCAATTGAAGAATATGTTTCACAAGAAGGTGCTTTCCCAGATGGCACAACAGCAGGCCAAACCGCTAACGACTTAGGTATCAAAGAATCTGGCTCCTATGTTGCGAGCATGGCATTTACTGCTGGTGCTTCAGGCGCTGGCCTCATCACAGTGACTATGAATGCAAGTGGCGTGTCTAGTGAAATTACAAGCAAGACCGTTAGCTTCCAGCGCGCCTCTGACGGCGAATGGACTTGCGTACGCGGTGCCACCAACCCAATAGCTGATGAACACCTACCTAACAGCTGTGAAAACGACGCTGCTTCATAATCCAATATCCGGGGTTATATCTGCCGCGCAGATACGGGGTTAAATCTGACGGCAGAATGGGGTAAGGGCGGTGTTTATACACCGCCCTTTTTTTGCTACCAACGTAACGATGTGATCATGAAAAAGATATTTCTCATTCTATGCACACTGTCATTAACGGCTTTCAGCATCGAGTTATTTGCGGTCCTATACAACTTCTTTGGTCGGCAAGCGGTACACCCAAAAGTTGAGGGCCTTAATAGCCTAGCCACCTTACTGGCCAACCCGGGTTTAGTGGCAGCGGTAGGATCATTCTTTCTCATTGGTTTGATCGCCCACATTGCCATCGCCTTGAGTAGCTTATGTAGTGCGTATATTGCTAGACATCAACTCGCGACCTTCCAGTCTCGGCTATTAGTTGGCATTCTTTTTACTGGGCTACAGCTGCTTTTGCTACGAGCTAGCAATCACATCCATTTTCCCAAAAGCTTGCATGACCAAGTGTTGCCACTGCCGGACTCTTGGCTATTACCATTGCTCATCTTGAGCATCGTTACCGCTCCCACAATCATCATTTTTCAAACGCTAATTAGAAGGCCATTGCTGGCTATTGTGCCTAGCTGCCTCTTAGCCATTACCGGTGCAGGCTATATTTCCGCCAACCAACACAATGCGGCTACGCGCTCGGCGCAGCCGAACATAATTATTTTGGGAGTCGATTCGTTGCGGCCAGACCATATGATTGGCGGCAACTATGACAACGTCAGCGACACCCCGTTTTTAGACCAGCAATTACAGCAGTCTATTTGGTATCAAAATGCCTATACACCGACCGCGCGCACCTACCCAGCTTGGGCCAGTTTATTGACCGGTGCCTACCCCAAAGGGCACGGCGTGCGTTTTGGTCTAACGAGCAGCGAACAAGCTAAAGCCCACGACAGTATTGCTTGGAGATTACAAGATAAGGGCTACCACACCGTCTACGCGATGGATGAGCGTCGCTTTAGCTATGTGGACCAAGCTTGGGGGTTTAAAGACGTACTCGGACCACGTGCGGGTGCCGCCGATTTTATCCTCGGCACCTTGCACGACATCAGCGCACTCAATTTGCTGAGCTTACTACCAAGAAGCGATATCATCCTTCCCTACACAGTCAACAATCGTGCGATCGAAGCCCTGTACGACCCTGTTCGATTTGCTCAGGACACCGCCCGGGATATTCAAAATACACCGCAAGACCAGCCATTATTTTTTGCCGCCCACCTGTGCTTACCTCACTGGCCGTTTGGCTGGAAAGATTATGAAGCCACCTATGGCTGGAAAGACTCCGAGGGCCGCCAACGCGCTTACGGCGACGCACTATCCGAAAGCGACAAGCAACTCAGCATTATCTGGAATGCGCTAGAGGCCAGCGGCCGCTTAGAAAACAGTATTGTTATTTTTATGTCTGATCATGGCGAAGGCCACGGTTTACACGATGACCATATCGCCCATCACGAGCAACTGATTACCGAAGACCCAAACCTAACCCCCATTACCAACACCACGGGTCACGGCACCAACATTCTGGCAATCAAACAACACGAAGTATTGCTGGCAATACAGGACCGGCGCCATCAGCAGCCACCGTTTCAAGTGGTGCGCGCGCCTGCATCGCTGTTGGATGTCTACCCAACCCTGCTGCAAGCGGTATTGCCCGAGCCAAGCCAGACGACGCCCACCCGCTCACTGCTAGCTCCCGAGACCATAGTGAGCGATGCTCCCAATTGGCATTTATTCTTTGAAAGCGGGTTTACCGTAAAAGCGCTGCGCAAACTCAACCCTTCTATTGAAGAAGTGGCTAGCCAAACGATGAGCTATTACCGCCTCACAGATAATGGACGACTCGCGATCCGCACCGACCTGTGGGACACCCTATTAGAAACGAAACAACGGGGCGTGCTGACCGCTGACCAGTCGATGCTGGCGTTTACTCGCGCCGGCATGACTGGAGAACCACTCGTGAGTTATTTTGATGGTGAATCAGAAAAACTCTCACCTACGATTTCCCACTTTGATAGCCGCACAAAGTTATTAAGAGAGCTCGTATACTCTCATTTCGATCAGGAATTTAGTAGTCTGCACAAGGCAGACTCGAATAACCCTATCCGGCAGTAAATAATGGCTTCTACTAATGCAACACAACTCGTAGGCCTAGCAAGGCGACTCGCCATTGATGGCCTCATCAGTGAAGCGCAGGCTGCCGATGCAGTCGCAAAAGCCAAAAAGCGCAAACAAGCCTTTGTGTCTTATTTAGTAGAAGAAAAGCTAGCCGCAGCCAAAGATGTTGCCGCCGCAGCAGCAGACGAATTTGGCACGCCGCTACTCGATCTGAGTGCGTTTAATCTTTCGCTGGCGCCGGTTGATCTGGTGAATAAGAAACTCATTCAACGGCACCACGCCCTGCCGCTTTGGCAGCGCGGCTCAACGCTTTATATCGGGCTGTCTGATCCCACTAATATTGAAGCGGCCGATGAAATCAAATTCCAGACCGGCCTCAATACCGACATTGTGGTGGTGGAGGATGACAAACTCACTCGCGCCATCAATGACGTTATTGAACGCAGCGAAACCAGTGTATTCGACGACTTAGCCGACGCTGACCTAGACAAGCTAGAAGTTGCCGATGAAGACGATCCAGCGGATGCAGCCGAGGATAGTCCGGGCATCGACGACGCTCCGGTGGTTCGTTTCGTCAACAAAATATTGCTCGACGCCATTAATAAAGGCGCCTCTGATATTCATTTCGAGCCTTATGAAAAAAACTACCGGGTTCGCTATCGCCTAGATGGCATCCTGCGTGAAGTCGCCACACCGCCTGCCAGCTTCGCGCCGCGCTTATCAGCTCGGATCAAGGTCATGTCGCGACTCGACATTGCCGAGCGCCGCGTACCACAGGATGGCCGCATTAAGCTCAACTTATCGCGCACTCGCTCAATTGATTTTCGGGTATCGACCTGCCCAATGGTATACGGCGAGAAAATCGTAATCCGGGTACTGGATCCCAGCAATACCCAAATGGGCATTGAGCAACTGGGCATGGAACCCAAACAACAGGAAGACTTTACCAACGCGATTAACCAGCCTTGGGGACTCATTCTCGTTACCGGCCCAACAGGTTCAGGTAAGACGGTATCGCTGTACACCGCCCTGAATATGTTAAATACCTCAGATCGCAATATTTCCACCGCGGAAGATCCGGTCGAAATCCAAGTACCGGGTATTAACCAGGTAAACGTATTACCCAAAGTCGGATTCGATTTCTCAGCTGCACTCCGCTCCTTCTTGCGGCAAGATCCGGATGTCATCATGGTCGGCGAGATACGTGACCTTGAAACCGCTGAGATTGCCGTAAAGGCAGCGCAAACCGGTCACTTAGTGCTCTCGACTCTGCACACTAACGATGCGCCGCAAACCATTTCTCGCCTCATGAATATGGGCATTCCACCCTTCAATATCGCTTCCAGTGTCTCACTCATCATGGCCCAACGACTCGCGCGTAAACTTTGCCCGCATTGCAAAGTAGAAGAGAACATTGCCAAGGAAGATCTACTGAAGGCGGGGTTCCGGGAAGATGAGTTGGAGGGCCTAACAACCTACCGCGCTGAGGGTTGTGATGAGTGCGGTCACAGTGGCTACAAGGGCCGCCAAGGCCTGTATCAAGCTATGACCATCTCGGAAGAGATGCAAGATCTGATCCTCAACAACGCCAACGCCAGCGAACTGAGCGACCAAGCCGAAAAAGAAGGCATTGGAAACCTTCGTCGCGCCGGCCTAAATCGGGTGAAGGAAGGCGTTACCAGCTTAGAAGAAGTCTACCGAGTGACCACCGAATAGCAGCAACCTAATGGCAACAAAAGAGAAATCCGACACGCTTTTTAGCTGGGAAGGCACCGACCGTAAAGGCCGTCGCATGAAAGGCGAAATGGGAGCCGCCAACGAAGCTGCCGTTCGTGCAGCCCTGCGAGGACAAGGTATTGCGGTACTGCGCGTGCGAAAAAAATCCACGCTGTTCTCGTTCGGCAAAGGCAAGGCGATCACGCCGAAAGATATTGCAGTCATGTCACGCCAACTGGCCACCATGCTAGAAGCCGGCGTACCGCTGGTGCAGTCGTTAGAAATTATCGGGCGCGGCGACAGCAATCCCAACATGCAGGCTTTGGTGAGCAATATTCGCAACGAGGTCGAATCCGGCACATCACTGAGCGAAGCGCTGGCTAAACACCCAAAGTATTTTGACGACCTGTTTATCAACTTGGTGGAAGCTGGTGAACGCTCTGGTGCGCTAGAAAGCCTGCTCGACAAAGTCGCAACCTATCAAGAAAAAACCGAAGCGCTAAAAGCCAAAATTAAAAAAGCGCTGGTCTACCCCGCCTCAATCATCGTGGTAGCACTCTCGGTAACCGCAATCTTATTGGTTTTTGTGGTACCCCAGTTCCAAGAGCTGTTCCGAGGTTTTGGCGCCGACTTGCCGGCATTTACACTGTTTGTTATCACGTTGTCAGAGTGGATGCAGGCCAACTGGTGGATTATCGCCATCGCTCTAGCCGCCGGGTTCTGGTTGCACAAACAGGGGCGGCGACGGTCCGACAAATATGTGCTGGCAACCGACAAGTTGCTGTTACGGATGCCTGTGGTTGGCGAGATTTTGCTTAAATCTGCCATCGCACGCTTCTCACGCACCCTAGCAACCATGTTTGCTGCCGGCGTGCCGCTAGTCGATGCGTTGGACTCCGTCGCAGGCGCCACCGGCAACAAAGTTTACGAGAATGCCGTGTTAAAAATGAAGGACGAGGTATCGACCGGACAGCCGCTGCACATGAGCATGACGCAAAGCGAAGTCTTTACCAATCTTTCCGTGCAGATGGTCGCCATTGGGGAAGAGTCGGGTTCACTCGATGATATGGCGAGCAAGGTCGCCGATTTCTATGAGCGAGAAGTCGATGACGCAGTTGACTCCCTGACCAGCCTACTTGAACCCCTCATTATTTCAGTCATCGGCATTATTGTTGGCGGCCTTATCGTTGCGATGTATTTACCTATCTTTAAACTGGGTGCGGTGGTTGGTTAGACATGAGTGATTATTTTGCGGCTTCCGTTGCCGCCTTTGAAAGCACCCCCTTATTTTGGTATTTCACCATCGCAATTGTCGGCGCCTGTTTCGGCAGCTTTATTAATGTTGTAGTGGCCCGACTCCCGGTGATGCTCGATAACGAATGGAACCTCGCTGCAGCAGAACAACTCGGCCAAACAGCGCCAAAATCTGCCCCCCTTACCTTGTCAAAACCGGCATCAACCTGTCCGCAATGTAATAGCCGTATCCGCCCACGCCACAATATCCCAGTATTGGGTTGGCTAGTGCTACGCGGACGCTGTGCAGACTGTAACAACCCCATTTCCAGCCGCTACCCGCTGGTCGAGTTGCTGGCAGCCGTACTCGCTTGCTTGGCTGCGGTACAGTTCGGTGTAAGCGTAGCGGCGATCGCCGCCGCTGGCTTCTTACTCTGCTTGTTGTGCATCGCCTTAATTGATGCCGACACTCAACTGATACCCGACACCATCGCCCTCCCATTATTATGGGCAGGCTTATTGCTCAATATTAATGGCCTCTTTGTGCCACTAAGTGACGCGGTTATTGGCGCTACCGCTGGCTATGGCGTGCTTTGGCTATGCTTTCAAGGCTTCAAATGGGTAACAGGTAAAGAAGGCATGGGCTACGGCGACTTTAAACTGCTAGCCGCGATGGGAGCCTGGCTTGGCTGGGAAGCACTTCCTTTGCTACTGTTGATAGCTTCACTAGCCGGTGCCATAGTTGGAATCACACTACGCATGACTAACCGATTAGCTGCACAACAACCTATGCCGTTTGGTCCTTGGCTAGCCATGGCGGGGGCAATTTTTATGCTGTGGGGAACAACCCTTACCGACTGGTGGCTTGGTTGAATATATCTCCAACCCCCTGGATAGGTCTTACCGGTGGCATCGCCTGCGGAAAGTCAGTAGCAGGCAATATTTTTGCCGACTTAGGTATTGCCGTTATCGATGCCGACCAAGTGGCGCGCGATGTAGTGGTGCCGGGAAGGCCAGAACTCGCAGAAATTGCAGATACCTTCGGTGCGCAGTTTTTACTCGAAAACGGCGAGCTGAATCGCGCAGAAATGCGCAAACATGTATTTGCCAACCCTGATGAGCGCCTAAAATTGGAAGCGATTCTGCACCCAGCTATTCGCAATGAACTCATCCGTCAATGCACCGCAGCCGAACAGCATTCACCCTACGTCATCGCGATGGTGCCCATCTTAGAAAAAATGGGCCTGCAAGACCGGCTAGCTCGCATTGTTGTGGTTGATGCGGCCGAAGACACCCAGTTGATGCGACTTTGTCAGCGCGACAACATGACCGAAGACGCCGCTCAATCGATGATTAATGCTCAAGCCAGCCGCCGCCACCGACTTGAGATTGCCGACGATATTGTTAAAAACAATAACTCGTTTAGCGATCTAAAACGTCAAATTGAGCAGCTTCACGAGCAATATCTCCAACTAACATAGTTAGTTTGGTTGGCTTGATATTTGCTAGTCCACTAGCAATATCCGACAATAACGTCTAATAATTAAATCAAACAGTTCTAGCTAACTGTTAATAGTATTAGTAGTGCGGAGATAGGCACCATGGATCTGGCTGGTAATACAATTGGAATGCCAGACTTAACTGCAACCGAGGCAGTCGTGAATAAAGTTGTTTACGAGCAACCACTAAACGAAAAAGTGCGCAACTTCCTTCGCTTGGAGTTTTTATTCCAGTTGGCGGAGCACACTATGCGTGGCAATACCGCTTGGGATCGCCGCCAGACACTTACCAGTTTTATCGACATTCTTAACCTGTTGGCACGCGGCGACATGCGCGGCGAAATGACCAAAGAGCTCGGCCATTACAGCAGCCAGCTGTCTAGCCTCCGCAATCGCGATGACTTGGATCAGCAACGACTGGCCGCCACCAAAAAGCGCGTAGACGAGTCAGTCATGCGCCTCAATGCCTATAACGGCCAACCGGGGCACCAACTGCGTGATCACGAATTGATCCATAGCATTCGGCAACGCAGTAGTATCACCGGTGGTACCTGCGCTTTCGATATCCCCCAACTACACCTTTGGCTACAGCAACCGCTTGAAGTCCAGCTGCAAAATTTGAAAACCTGGTTTTCAACGTTTGATGTGCTACGTGAAGGTTTAAATCTCTATTTAGAAATTCTGCGCGACAGTGCAACAGCGACCCAAGAGCAGTCACAACGTGGGGTGTTTCATCTCACCTTCAATCTGCAACGCGCTCCAAAGTTGGTGCAGGTATTTTTGCCGGACGATGCCGATATCTACCCTGAAATCAGCGGCGGCCGCCATCGCTTGTCGATTCGTTTTATGCGCCAGCAAGATTGGGGTATGCGCCCAGCACAGGTGCTGGAAGACGTTAATTTCGAACTTGCCTGCTTTAGCTTCTAAGGCCGGTTAAACGTACTAATACCGGCGATGCCTTGCGCCTCTTGAGTGCGCGCATACGGAATATCTGCCAATTCGCAACCGCCCAAAGCGTACACGGGCAACCCGGCTAACCGGACAGCCTGAGCGAACGCCTGCCAGCCTAATGTCGGCGCGTCTGGGTGCGAAGCGGTTGGTTTCACTGGCCCAAACACCGCAAAATCACAGCCCAACTGCTCGGCAGCTCGCAACTCATCAACCGAGTGACACGACGCCGCTAAATAGCCCCAGTTTTCCGATTTCCGACCAGCGGCTAGCCTCTCCAAATCCGTCGCCCAAGAACGACTATTGAGATAACTGCTTTTCAGGTGAATACCGTCAAACCCAAGCTGGCTTGCCCAGCTTCGCTGCCCCTCCGGCGTAGCCGCGCAATTGAGCAATACGGTTATACCTAACTTGCGCGCCCAAGCCACCACACGTTCGGCATAGTCAATATCCTGTGCAGAAGGTGACACAACTTCCGCAAAACCCGATTGCCGCCACTGCAGCAACTTCACTTGCTGCTGCTCCCAATAAGCCAGCTGAGCTTCTAATTTCGCCAAGTTCCAATCTGTGGCATCGGCAGAAATGGCGTAGTGAGAAGGCAACTGAATAGCCCGCACGATGGGACCATCGGCGGGTAACAGTTGCCAATCGGATAATTGCGATTGAGGCACCCAGCGCAGTGCTTGCTGATCCAAACTCTGCAACTCACCGGTCCACTCCCTAACCGTCCGCACATGCAGCCTAACGCTCCGCTCTGGGTAGTGATGAACCAGCTGGATTAACGGTTCAGAAGCCGCAATGCAAACCCCAATTTCCTCTTCAAGCTCGCGAGCTAGTGCCTGCTCCGCAGACTCATTGGCTTCAAACTTGCCACCGGGAAACTCCCAATACCCAGCCATATGCTTGCCTGACGGCCGTTGCGCCAACAGGATTTCCGGCTCACCAGCTGCCTGCTGCCGAATCAGAACACCAGCTGCAACATCAATTACCTTAGCCACAGGGAACGCGCTCAATCAGGCAGGGGCAACCGTGGAATTGGCGATTAGCTACGGTACTCGGCATTGATTCGAACATAGTCATGCGACAAATCAGAGGTCCATACGGTTGCCGCGGCTGTACCGACGCCTAAATCAATATTGATAGTGATTTCGGCCTGATTGAACACGGCTTGACCGGCTGCTTCGGTATAACTTGCGGCAACGCCGCCTGCCTCTACGATCAACACATCGTCGAGCCGAATAGTAACCGAATCAACCTGTAGACCCGCCACGGGCGCCCGCCCTACCGCAGCCAAAATCCGGCCCCAGTTGGGGTCACTGGCAAAGAGCGCGGTTTTAACCAAAGGCGACTGCGCCACCGTATAAGCCACCGCTTTAGCATCTGCTGCTGATTCGGCGCCAGTTACTTGCACCGCAACAAATTTAGTCGCGCCCTCGCCGTCACGAATAATAGCCTGAGCCAACTGCTGCATCACAGCCAACAACGCTTGATAGAAAATAGGCTCGTCTTCTGCTGTTAGCTCTACCCCAGCAGCACCGGTCGCGGTCAATGTGCACGCATCGTTAGTCGAGGTATCACCATCAACCGTAATGGCATTGAAGCTGGCATCACTGGCAGCGCTTAGCAGCCGCTGTAGCTGTTCTGTGCTGGCGTTTACGTCTGACGCGACATAACCCAACATGGTTGCCATATTCGGACAAATCATGCCGGAACCCTTGGCAATGCCGGTGAGTGTCACCTCACCACCTGACAACCGAACCTTTTGGCTAGCACCTTTCGGCAAGGTGTCAGTCGTCATGATCGCTTTTGCTGCTGGCAACCAAGCATCCTCTGCCAACTGTGAGACTAAACCAGCCGCCACTTGCTGAAACGGCTCGACCGGCAGCAACTCACCTATCACGCCGGTTGAAAAGGGCAAGATTGTTGTTGTTTCGACACCCAACGCTTGGGCAACGGCGCCGGTACTGCCCAAGGTTGCCTGCAGCCCCGCCTCGCCGGTTCCGCAATTCGCGTTACCCGAGTTCACCAACAGCGCACGCGGCGCGCTCAACTCAAGCCGCTGCTTGGCCACCGTAACGGGCGCGGCACAGAAGGCGTTTTGGGTAAATACCGCGACCGTTTGTGAGCCGGCTGCAAGTTCGATCAACAGTACATCGTCCCGGCCTTGGTAACGAATACCCGCAGCAGCCGTAGCCAACTTAACGCCAGCCACTGGATACAAGGTTGAAGGTGCAGATAAATTAACAGCCATCGGAGCTTTCCCAATACTCACAGGGCACGTGTGTGACGCGCCCAATTGAAACAAGATAGCGAAAGTTTACACGCCGCGGTTTGCAACTCGCTATTTAACGAGACAGCGACGCTATCGGTCGCTAGCACCGTCTTAGACTCTCAACTAATTCGGTTTACCGTGGCACTGCTTATATTTTTTACCCGAACCACAGGGGCAAGGGTCATTTCGCCCGACTTTAGGGGCATTACGCACCTGGGTTGTTGGTTTTGCCGCTGCCCGTCGTTGAGGTTGACGTTGTGAGGGTACCGCTGGCGCAGAGGCCGCTGCTGGCGGCGCCTGCGCCTCATCCGCCTCAGCCTCTTTGTTAGCGGCCGCATGCTCCGCGTGCGCTGCTTCCGCGGCCCGCTCGGCCATGGCGCGACGTTGCGCCTCGATAGCCTCAACTTCTTCCGGCGCCCTGACCTGGACCCGGCATAACACCGACAAGGTTTCAGACTTCAGGCCGTCCAACATCTGTTGGAACATGACAAACGCTTCACGCTTGTATTCCTGCTTAGGGTTCTTCTGGGCATAACCACGCAGGTGAATACCCTGACGCAGATAATCCATGGAAGATAAATGCTCTTTCCAGTGCTTATCTAACAATTGCAACAACATCGACTTTTCGAATGCCCGCATGCCCTTCTCGCCTACCAGCGCCTCTTTGGCCTGATAGTCGGCCACCAGACGCTCCAGCAGGTAGTTCTTTAACGACTGGCTTTCTAACTGGGTTTGTTCTTCTACCCACTGCGCCACCGGCATCTCAACATTGAGCTGTTCTTTGAGCTCGGTTTCTAGCCCTGCCAGATCCCATTGCTCAGGCAAACTACCGGCTGGAACGAAGGCGCTCACCATGCCGTCGACCACATCACTGCGAATCGATTCAACGATTGGCGACACATCTTCGCTCACGAGTATTTCGTTGCGTTGGTTGTATATGACACGGCGCTGATCGTTGGCTACATCATCGTATTCCAATAGGTTTTTACGAATATCGTAGTTATGCGATTCCACCTTTCGCTGGGCGTTTTCAATCGCTCGAGTCACCCAGCGGTGCTCAATCGCTTCGCCGCGCTCTAAGCCTAAGCGTTGCATTAGGCCCGCCATTCGCGGCGACGCAAAGATGCGCATCAAGGTGTCTTCCAGCGATAAATAGAACCGTGTTTTACCCGGATCACCTTGACGTCCTGAGCGGCCACGCAACTGATTATCCACCCGGCGTGATTCATGGCGCTCGGTGCCAATCACATAGAGACCGCCCGCAGCCAACACTTGTTGGTGGCGTTTTTCCCAGTCGGCTTTAATCGCCGCATGAGTCGACTCGTCTTCAGCGGCATCAAGCTCTGCTTCAAGATTACCGCCCAACACAATGTCGGTACCTCGGCCTGCCATATTGGTCGCAATGGTGACAGCCTTAGCCCGGCCCGCTTGCGCAATAATGTCTGCTTCACGCGCGTGGTTTTTGGCATTTAATACTTCGTGCTGAATGTTGGCCTTCGTTAACTCGGCCGAAATCAACTCAGACACTTCAATTGAGGCAGTACCTACTAGCACTGGCTGGGCAGTGGTATCCAGCACGTCGCGAATATCGTCAACAATGGCTTCAAACTTTTCCTGCGCAGTTAGGTATACCCGATCACCGCAATCTTCACGCTGCACCGCCACATTGGTCGGAATAACGACCACTTCCAGTGCATAGATATCCTGAAACTCATACGCTTCCGTATCAGCCGTACCGGTCATGCCCGATAGCTTGTTATAAACCCGGAAATAGTTCTGGAAGGTAATCGACGCTAAGGTTTGATTTTCGCGCTGGACCTCTAAGCCTTCTTTCGCCTCCAAGGCTTGATGCAAGCCATCTGACCAGCGACGCCCGGACAACACACGGCCAGTAAACTCATCCACAATCATCACTTGGCCATCACGCACAATGTATTCAACATTGCGACGATAAAGGTGGTGGGCCCTTAGCGCTGCCGTGGCATGGTGCAGCAAGGTAATGTTGGCTGGGTCATACAAACTTGCACCTTCTGGTAGCAAGCCCATCTTCGCCATTTCTTGCTCCAGCACTTCATGGCCGGCCTCGGTGATGTGCACCTGCTTAGATTTTTCGTCAACCGTAAAGTGGCCAGTTTCTTCGCCTTCTTCGGTTTTTTCGCCACGTTCTAAACGCGGCACCAGCTTGTTCACTTCCGCATACTGATTAACGTCGTCATCAGACGGGCCAGAAATAATCAGCGGGGTACGCGCTTCATCAATCAGAATCGAATCCACTTCATCGACAATGGCATAGTTCAAGCCGCGCTGAACCTGACGCTCACGGCTAAACGCCATGTTGTCGCGCAAATAATCAAAACCTAACTCGTTATTAGTGGCATAGGTAATGTCGGCGTTATAAGCCGCTTTCTTTTCTTCAAAGCTTTGGCCGGGCACAACCACACCCACTGACAGCCCTAAGAAGTTATACAGGCGCCCCATCCATTCCGCATCACGCCGTGCCAAGTAATCGTTTACGGTCACCACATGCACACCGTCACCCGGCAACGCGTTTAAATAGGCCGCAGCAGTGGCCACCAAGGTTTTGCCCTCACCGGTACGCATCTCGGCAATCTTGCCCTGATGGAGCACCATCGCACCGATTAATTGCACATCGAAGTGACGCATATCCAACACACGCACACCGGCCTCGCGCACCGTAGCAAAAGCCTCTGGCAATAAATCATCAAGGCTCTCACCTTGCTTTAGACGCTCACGAAACTCGTTAGTTTTAGCGCTCAGCGCCTCGTCACTTAGCTGCTGAAACTCAGTTTCCAGCGCGGTGATTTTCGCGACAAGCTGCCGCATCCGACGAACCAACCGTTGGTTACGGCTACCGATAAAAAATTTGATAATGCGGGCTAACATGCCGGCCTCAGCGAATAAACCTAGATCCTGTCATGACAGGGCGAACGAGTTATGACTCTAAAGACGATATTATGCCAGAGGCTAGGCGCAATGATGATTATCATTTACTTGCCGTCGCGCCCTAGTGCAACTGATTCAAGGTTTACTCTATCCAGAAAAGAAAAGGGCCAACAAATGCTGGCCCTGTGTTTGTTGCGGCACGCCCAGTACGGGCTTCTACGCTTAGCGCTTGCTCGCAACCACCTTCCAAGGATTAATCTTCTTGCCATCCTTGAGCAGTTCGAAATGTACATGAGGCCCCGTTGAGCGGCCGGTGCTGCCAATTCGGCCCAACACCTCGCCAGCAACCACCTGATCACCCACCGACACTAGATTTTCTTTGTTATGTGCATAACGTGTTGCATAGCCGTCAGCATGGGTGACTTCCACCATCAAGCCGTAGCCGGAACGACGGCCTGAGAAACTCACAATACCGTCGGCCACTGCAATAATTTCGCCACCATCAGGCCCTGCAAAGTCGACGCCTGAGTGCCACTTTTGCTTGCCACTAAAGGGATCGGTGCGTTTGCCGAAGGGCGATGACAACCAGCCGGTAACAATAGGCTGACCTTTGGGCGTGAGGCGTGCGGCAACATCGTCACCCACCACCAAATTTTCCAACACTTCCAATTGGCGTTCACGGTCGGCAACACGCGCATCTAACTGTTCAAGTTGCGCCACGACATCAACGATCTCAACTTGTAGCTCACTATCCGGACCACCCGCCGCAACCGGTGAAGTAAAATCTAGCGCTTTGGATAGCGTCGGGTCGGATTCTGCAAGTTGACGCGCGGTCGCTTCCATCCGGCCCAAGCGAGCTTGTAACTGTGCCACCCGCATTGACATCACCTGAAGTTGCGAGTCCGCATCTTCACGCATTTTTTGCAACTCTTCTCGCGAAGCTTCCAGGCCCGCTTCAACGCCACCACTGAGTTCCAACAAAGCAGCCTCATACTCGCTGTGCTCAACGGTGTGTATTGATGCTTCGGCAGGCGGGTTAGTCACGTTAACAAGGAATACCCCTAGTACAACACCCAGTGCTGCCAGAGGAGCAATAGCTGCAAGCACCCAAGCTGTGGGCACCTGTTTGAAACCGCCTTCCGTGCGTGTAAATAAGATAAACTTCATCGTTTCTCACTCCCGCTCTTATCCATAAGAGCTTGGTTATCGATGGCTCGCAGTGTTTCCGGACTAATCCAAAGCAACTCGCTTACCAGAAAGCTTGTCAGCAAAGCATGGTCGCTGAGCAAGCTACGCGAGCTAGTAGACCAAAGCCTACCGCTCGAAATTCGTGCACTTGGCCACATTGAGCCAGGTGACTTAGTGCGCGGAGAACTAATCCTATTAGTTTCCAATCCCGCTTTAGCCTCTCGTCTCCGCTTTGTGAGCAAAGACGTACTCAAAGCCATACGTCAGGAAGGCCGTTTAAAGGTGGAGAGGATCAAAGTACGTGTGGTACCACCTCGCCGCCAAGGGCGCACTCAACAGAAACGCGTTAATCGCTCGCTCAACCAAGATACCCGTGAGCATCTACTTCGGGCTGCTGCTGCCACGCCTAATCCGGATCTGGCAGCTGCGTTTCGTCGTTTAGCACAACACAAATAGTGTTGCGCTTAGTCTGATCGTTATTTAGGCCGCTTCTGGCTCTGCCGCGCCCGCGCCAAATGAAATGGGTGCTACTTGGGTATCGGTAAAAGTCACTTCTTCCCATGCATCCACTTCGGCAATTAAGGCACGAAGCAAGCGGTTATTCAGCTCATGGCCCGATTTGTAACCATGATATGAACCCAGCAAATTACGACCCATTAGATAGAGGTCGCCAATTGCATCTAACATTTTGTGTTTAACGAACTCGTCTTCATAACGTAAACCGTCGTCATTCAGGACGCGATAATCGTCCAGCACAATGGCGTTTTCCATGCTGCCACCCAAGGCCAACTGGCGCTCACGCAACATTTCAATGTCGCGCATGAAACCAAAGGTCCGGGCGCGCGCTACTTCTTTCACAAAACTCATAGCAGAAAATTCAAGCTCTGCATTTTGCGTTTCAGCAGTAAACACTGGGTGATCAAATTCGATACCGAAACTCACTTTGAAACCATCATGGGGTTCAAAGCGAGCAACCTTGTCGCCATCACGTACTTCAATGGGCTTGCGGATACGTACAAAACGCTTGGGCGCGTTTTGCTCTTCAATACCAGCCGATTGAATCAAAAATACAAAAGGTGCTGCACTGCCGTCCATAATTGGAACTTCAGGCGCACTCAAATCAACATAAGCGTTATCAATGCCCAAACCCGACATCGCCGCCATGAGGTGCTCAATGGTGCCAACCCGTAAATCGCCATCCACTAAGGTGGTCGACAACCGCGTGTCACCTACCAAATGGGCGTCCGCTTTAATCGTGGGCAAGCCTTCCAAGTCAGTACGGCAAAACGTGATGCCACTATCCACAGGCGCAGGACGCAGGCTCATATAAACCTTTTCGCCGCTGTGCAAGCCGACACCGGTAGCCTTAATCGTATTTTTCAGCGTGCGCTGTTTTACCATGACTAACTTCCTCTCAAACCGAGTAAAACCACTGTCTTACCGGTGAAATGCTGAATGCGTTTCGGAACAGAACTTTTTGACCAAATAAGTGCTAATGCGTTCATTTATTTTGTTTATGTTGCATCGCACAATACGCAATAATTGGGGCGAATCTACTATAACTAGTTAAAAAAATCAATATGCAACGCCTGATAGTCCTCAATTATTGGACAAACGGCCAATAATAATAGACCGAGCGGTCACCAAACATCTTGCCGGCCCAATCCCCAAAGGGCCGGCAAGTGCGGGACATTTCACTATCGTTAGCGACTAACCTTAGTCATTCATGCGACGCAAGAAAGCTGGTGCATCAAAGTACTGGTCGTCGTAACCATTCACACCTTCTGGCACAGTCACTCGAACATTACGTGGTTGGCGCAATGTAGGCGTCGCTACACCACCGTCGGTGCCGGTTGCTTGCATGGCTTGCTGCTGTTCCTCGGCAACCGCTTGGGTTTGAACTGCTTGCAACGGCGCACGTTGTGCCGCCTGCACGCCACCGATACCGGTCGCCACTACGGTTACACGGAATTCGTCGCCCATTTCCGGATCAATCACCGTACCGGCAATGATGTTGGCGTCTGGAGCAGCAATACCACGTACGATCTCACCCACTTCTTGGAACTCACCCATGGTGATGTTTGGACCAGAGGTCACATTCACCAAGATGCCTTTAGCACCGGATAGATCGATATCTTCCAGCAACGGGCTCGCAATCGCTTGCTCTGCCGCTTCGCGAGCACGGCTACCTGCGTTAGATGACACACCGCCACCCATCATCGCAGTGCCCATTTCTGACATCACCGTACGTACGTCGGCGAAATCCACGTTGATCAAGCCAGACTTGGTGATCAAGTCAGAAATGCCTTGTACCGCGTTGTGCAGAATTTCATTACCGGCGGCAAACGCATCCAGCATTGGGAAATCATTGCCCAATACTTGTGGTAGTTTGTCGTTAGGAATGGTGATCATTGAGTCAACAAAACGAAGCAGATCTTCACGACCTTCTTCCGCCAGCTTCATGCGGTTGCCACCTTCAAAGCCAAATGGCTTGGTGACTACAGCCACCGTCAAAATGCCTAGCTCTTTAGCAATCCGTGCCACGACGGGGGCAGCACCGGTACCGGTACCACCGCCAAGGCCTGCCGCCAAGAACAGCATATTGGCGCCTTTAATTGACTCGGCAATACGATCTTCAACTTCCTCAGCAGACGCTGCACCCTTCTCAGGGCACATGCCAGCGCCGAGGCCAGCCGTAATACTCTCGGAAAATTGAATAACGGAGTCTACGCGACGGGCGCGTAGGTTTTGGTTGTCAGTATCGGCGCAAATAAATTCAACGCCATCGATACCGGCTTTTACCATGTGAGAGATAGCGTTACCGCCACCGCCGCCAACACCTATTACTTTAATAACAGGCCCGGTATTCATTGTGTCTGGTAGATCAAATTTAGGCATGGTTATGTCCTCTGTTTTACTTTCTGTTTGGGGTCAGAAACAAGTTGGTTAAAAAGTTAAAAGTTAAAATCCGCCCTTAAACCAGCGCAAAATCCGGTTCATTAGGCTGTCTTCGCGATATCGGCCACTGCCCCCATGTTCAATGAGGTCTTTCGCGGCTTGCATTAGCAAGCCAACGCCTGTGGCATATATCGGATTGGCTGTTTTTTCTTCCAGCCCGTAAACATTGCGTGGGCTGCCGATGCGAACTGGCTTTTGGAATACTTCCTCAGCCAACTCACGAGCGCCGTGAATTTTCGAGCTACCGCCGGTTAAAACGACGCCAGCGCCAATCATGTCCTCAAATTTAGAACGACGTAGTTCTTCCAAAATGAAGGCAAACAATTCTTCGTAGCGTTTTTCGATCACTTCCGACATGGTGGCGCGCTTCACGGTGGCTGGGCCCCGGCCACCCACACCAGGAATTTCGACGATTTCGTCTTCGTTCACGATGGTTGGCAAGGCACAACCAAAGCGCTCTTTAATTTGAATCGCCGCCTGACGCGTGGTGCAGAACGCGGTTGCGATATCTTTAGTCACCTGATCGCCAGCGATCGGAATCACAGCGGTGTGGCGAATCGCGCCATCGCGGAATACCGCGATATCCGTAGTGCCACCGCCAATATCCACTAGACACACACCCAACTCTTTTTCGTCGTCGGTAAGCGTGCTGTAGCTTGATGCCAATTGCTCAAGCACCAAGTCGTCCACTTGCAGATTGGCGCGCTTGATGCAGGTCTCAATATTGCGAATCGCGTTAATTGAACCAGTAATAATGTGTGCATGAGCCTCTAAGCTCACACCCGCCATGCCAATCGGCTCACGAATACCGTCGTGGTTATCAATCACGTATTCCTGCGGCAAAACATGCAGAATTTTTTCGTTTTCTGACAAGTTAAAGGTACGGGCTGACTGCATAACGCGATCAACGTCATCCTGCGTCACTTCGCCGCCATGAATGGCGACTTTGCCGTAAGCGTTATGGCTATGGATGTGGCTACCTGCCACCCCTACATAAACACCCTCGATGTCACACACTGCCATTTGGCTGGCTTTAGCGACCGCGGCTTTGATCGACTCAACCGTCAGGTCAACGTTAGTCACAACGCCCTTGCTTAAGCCGGTGCACGGGTGAATGCCTTCGCCGATGATGGTCACATTGCCGTCTTCGGAAACTTCGCCCACCAATACAGCCACCTTTGAGGTGCCGATATCGACTGCTGCAACTAGTTTTCTCATGGCGTTATCGGCCATTTTTATGCTCCCAGTGAGGCCTGGCCCCACAAACTCGTATCAAAAAAGTTAAAAATTCTGTGTTGGTGCTGACGGGTTAAATCACGCGCCTGTTGAACGTTGCGCCAGCCGACCGCCATACCACCGTGGTAACGCAAATCGATATAGGCAATGTCTGCTGCTCGCTGGGCCAAACCGGCCTGCCATGCCTGCATAAACCGCTGCCAACGCATCTCATCCCAAGTGCTGCCCATGCGCAGTTCTAATAATTGTTCGTCGCCTTGGCCGCTCGAGTTGGACAAGCTGAGGTAAGCGCGCCACTGGCCATAATCACTGCGCTTAAGTTGCTTGAGTTCCCAACTAACAGTTTCCGACTGGGCCGCCAAATGCTCCTTGAGGAGCTGCTGCCACTGCATAAAATCCATCGCTGCTTCCGCATTACCGACATACAAGAGGTCAGGCTCAGTTAACTCATCCGCCTCTAACGCAAATCCATCCAAGGTAATAAAGCCTTGCTTACCCTTTTCGCCCTGCCAGCGTGCAAACGCATTCGCTTCGGTTAAGTCCACCACCAACGTGTCTGGCCAAACCCGCCGCACTGCAGCAGACTTAATCCAAGCTTGAGCTTCTAACTCAGCCACCAACGCGGGCATGTCGATTGCGAGTAAATCTTGGCCAAACAACGGTTTTAGATGGGGCCACAACATGCTGGCCTGCAAACCTTCGAAGTTGGCATCAACCCGCACTTGACGCACCGGATCACTTGGCCCCCAACGCAGCAAGCCGAGCACGCCAAGCAAGCAACAGGTCAAACCAATGGCAATGACCCAACGCTCTAGCACCGAACCTCTTCCCGGTTTGGCATAAATAAACTGCTTAATCGATGGAAGCGTCAGGCTCATAACACCACCCCATCGTCACTGAGTTCAGCACTGCCATTGCTGGCAGGGAAACTGGTTTCCAGAATGCGCCATACCAATTCGTTGAAGTCCGCGCCTGCAGCCTTTGCCGCCATCGGCACTAAACTGTGGTCCGTCATACCAGGCACACCATTGGCCTCTAACAGCCAAATCTTGCCTTGCTGATCCACCATGAAATCAATTCGACCCCAGCCAGTACAACCCAGCACCTCAAACGCCTTAGCGGCAACCAAGCGTGCTTGTTCTTCCAAGCGGTCGCTCAGCCCACTTGGGCAGTGATAGCCGGTGGTATCAGCCAAATACTTGGCTTGATAGTCATAAAACGCGTTCGGTGTTTCGAGGCGGATTGTGGGCAGTACGGTGTCTTGCAAAATCGCGGCAGTGTACTCAGCGCCAGTAATCCACTGTTCAACCACCACACGAGGATCAAACTCAGCGGCAGCGGCCCACGCCTCGGCCAGTTCAGCCGCGCTTTCTACTCGGGCCATGCCAATGCTGGAGCCTTCTCGAGCGGGTTTCACCATCAACGGCACGCCTAACTCAGCTATCACTGCGTCAGCCTGTTCAGCTGCTGTCATATGGTGGTACCCCGGCGTAGGTAAACGATGCGAGGCCCAGACAGCTTTAGTCGTTAACTTATCCATACTGACCGCCGCCGCGGCCGAACCCATGCCGGTATAAGGAATACCCGCCAAGTCCAGCGCACCCTGCAAGGCACCATCTTCGCCGCCGCGGCCGTGCACAATATTGAATACCCGATCAAAACCGCCGGTTAGCAGGTCTTGTAAATTACCTTGCTGCAAATCAAAACCATGCGCATCGACACCTTGCGCTTGCAAGGCAGTTAACACCGCAGCACCGCTATTCAACGACACATCGCGTTCAGCTGCCACGCCGCCCATGACTACCGCCACGCGACCAAATTCAGCCGGATTTTGGATTTGTAATACGGGCAAACTCATGACGCCAACTCCGAGCCTGACTCGGCTTCACCAATAATTCTGACTTCAGGGTGTAACGACACCCCATGCTGCTCGGCCACAGTGGACCGCACATGGTTAATTAGACGCTCGATATCGGCGGCTTTAGCGTTATCCGCATTCACAATGAAATTGGCATGCTTTTCACTCACTTGTGCGCCGCCCATGCGTAGTCCTTTCAGGCCCGACACTTCAATTAAGCGAGCAGAATGATCACCCACCGGATTGCGGAACACCGAACCGCAACTGCGCTGATCAATCGGTTGGGTGGCGGCCCGATGGGCCTGTAATTCACGAATCGCCTGAATGCCGGCTTCGGCCGAGCCCTTGGCAAATTGCAACCGCGCAGCCACGAACCAACATTCGCGCTGACTGATGGATTCGACACTGCGATAACCAACTTGCCATTCGCTCGGCGCTAGCCACTCGGTACTGCCACTGCGATCCATCACCTGCACTTCAATCACCTGGGCCCAAGTTTCTCCGCCGTGTGCGCCCGCATTCATCGCCAAGGCGCCGCCCAAGGTGCCCGGAATACCGGCGAAAAAGGCGGAATCCGCATAACCCCAGTTGGCGACTTGTCGCGCTAATCGGGCACAGGTCACGCCGGCGCCAGCGGTGACTACGTCGTCTTTCAGCTCTAGCTCTTGCATCGCTGCTTTCAACAGAATCACGACACCTCGAACGCCGGCATCACGCACCAACAAATTGCTGCCTAAACCCACCCAATGGATAGCAATATCGCTTGGAAGCAAAGCCATAAACTGCCCCAAATCATCCGTATCCGCCGGACGGTACACCGCATCGGCAACACCACCTACGGCCCATGACGTATACCGCGCCATCGGCTCATCCAGCAGCAAACGCCCGCGCAAAGCGGCGGCTCGCTGTTGTAGGTTTTGTTGCCATGCCAACATGCTTATAGCGCCTCCATTGCCTGCACCAACCCTGCCGAGGCAGCCCCAATGCTGCCAGCACCGAGGGTCAGCACCACATCGCCGTCTTCGAGCAAGCCATCGAGAACGGGCGCAAGCGCGTCGATATCACTAATAAAGACCGGATTAACTTGGCCGCGTGCTCGAACCGCTGCAGCCAGCGCCCGGCCATCAGCACCTTGGATCACATCCTCGCCGGCCGCGTATACCTCGCATAACAACAACACATCGGTGCCTGATAGCACGTCAGTAAAGTCTTCAAACAAATCTTGAGTACGGCTATACCGATGCGGTTGAAACACCGTGACAAGACGTTTGTCGGGCCAACTATTGCGCGCGGCCTCCAACGTAGCCGCTACTTCTGTTGGATGGTGACCATAATCATCAACCAGCAGCGCTTTACCTTGCTTATGGCTAAACTCACCGCGGAGATGGAAACGGCGACCGATGCCTTCAAATTTACTCAATGCCGCCTGAATATGGGCAATCTCAGCACCCAACTCCAAACCAATACCGATTGCGGCCAGCGCATTCAACACATTGTGTTTGCCCGGCATATTGAGGCGCACCTCAAATTCGGTCTCGCCGCGCTTAGCGGTAAACTGACAGGAGGCGCCATCTTGGCTAAATTCGGTTGCTCGCAGTTCAGCATCTTCAGCAAAACCGTACGTCAGTACCGGGCGACTAATTCGCGGCAATAAATCCCTAACCTGCTCATCATCCACACAAACCACCGCGCGGCCGTAGAACGGCAGGTGATGTAGAAACTCGATAAAGCTGTCGCGCAAGCGCTCAAAATCACCACCATAGGTACTGAGATGATCAGGCTCCACGTTGGTCACTACCGCCATCATCGGCTGCAGCAACAGAAATGACGCATCACTTTCGTCTGCCTCGGCGACTAAATATTCACTGTCACCGAGGCGAGCATTGGTGCCCGCACTGTTAAGCTTGCCACCAATCACAAAGGTGGGATCCAAGCCCGCTTCAGCCAGTACGCTGGCGGTTAAACTGGTGGTAGTGGTTTTGCCGTGCGTGCCAGCAATTGCAATGCCGTAACGGAAGCGCATCAATTCCGCCAACATTTCGGCGCGCGGAATGACTGGGATATTGGCTGCGTGAGCCGCCACCACCTCAGGATTGGTCTGCGCGACTGCGGTAGAGGTAACCACCACGGAAGCACCGGCAATATTGTCGGCTTGGTGCCCAATCATTACCGTAATACCTTGCGCTTCAAGCCGCTCAGTGACCTTACTAGCACGGATATCAGAACCGGAAACGGTAAACCCTAAGGTCGCTACCACCTCAGCAATGCCACTCATACCGGCACCACCAATACCCACAAAATGCACGCCACGCACTTGATGCATTGCAGCTTGTTGCAGTGCTTTTAGGGTTTTTCCACTCATGCTACTGCTCCGCTTTCTGGGTTTGATAGATTGCTTAACGACGGCAAGCAAAGTGCTGCTAAGCGTTCCGCCGTGTTTGGTTCAGCTACCGTGCGCGCGGCATCCGCCATTAATACCAGCCGTTCAGGGTCTTGAACGAACTGATCAAACAGTTTGGCGAGCATGTCCGCATCTAAATCCGCTTGCTGACAAACCAGTGCCGCACCCACTCGCTGCAACGCTTGAGCGTTCAGGGTTTGATGGTCATCGACCGCATGAGGGAAGGGCACCAACACGCTCGCCACGCCCGCTGCCGCCAACTCAGCCACAGTCAATGCACCTGAGCGACATACCACGAGATCCGCCCAGGCATAAGCGGCGGCCATATCATCGATAAATGCTTTCACATCCACGGTAGTCGGGATATCAACCTGCTGATACGCCAACTGTGCCGCTTCTAAGTTGCGCGAACCGGCTTGATGCCGAACGGTGATTTGAGCGGCAAATTTTGCCTTGGCGAGTGCTTGCGGCAAAACGTCATTTAGCGCTTGGGCGCCCAAGCTGCCACCCAGCACCAATAAGTTGATGCCACCGCCAGCGCGGTCGGCCCGACGCTTCGCGGGAGCCGGCAAGGCTTCAATGTCTGCCCGTACCGGATTGCCAAGCAACACACTGTTATCAGTCTCTGGGAAAGCGCCCGTAAAGGCGTAAGCAACCGCATTGGCCAACTTAGCTAGGTAACGATTTGTCATGCCAGCAATGGCATTTTGCTCGTGAATCACTAGCCGCTTGCGCAGCAACCAAGCCGCCAAACCACCGGGGCCCGAGGCGAAACCGCCCATGCCCAATACCGCGTCAGGCTGAAGTCGACGAATCACACGGATTGACTGCAATACCGCCGAGGCCAGACGCAGCGGAGCTAGCAACAAGGTAATAGCCGATTTCCCACGCAAGCCAGTAATGTTGATCCAGTTAATTGGAATATTGGCCGCAGGCACCAGTTTGGCTTCAATCCCAGCCCGCGTACCGAGCCATTCCACCCTGACACCATGGCTACGTAACACCTGCGCGACAGACAACGCGGGAATCACATGACCACCGGTGCCGCCGGCCATAATCAGCACGGTTTTCATGGCCTGGTCATTCTGAGTTTTACTCATGCCAAAGCCTCCCACTTACCATGGTCATGCACCCCAGCACGCATCGCTTTGGCGCGTTGCTCCTGACTGCTTCGGTCAAATAGATTGTTCTCTGCGCTGATACGGAGCAGCAGTCCACACATGGCCGCCGTCGACAACAACGCACTACCGCCATACGACATAAACGGCAGCACCACCCCTGTCGATGGCGCCAAGCCCACATTAACCAATACGTGCACCACCACCTGCAATAAGATGGCAACCGAAATACCCCAAGCTAAATAAGCTGCAAACCAAGCACCGCGCTCAGCCGCTTTGCGGCCCACGTTAAAGCCCTGCACCAACAACCAGCCAAACAGCGAAAGCAGGCTAATCACGGCTAACAATCCAAATTCTTCCGAGAACACTGCAAAAACGTAGTCGGTATGGACTTCCGGCAAATACAGGAATTTTTGCAGACTGTTACCGAGGCCAACGCCAAACCACCCACCCCGCGCGATAGCGGTCATCGACTGCCAAGCTTGATAACCACTGCCTTGAATATCTGGGTTTTCAGCTAAGAAGGCCAACAGGCGTGCTGCACGATAATCGGCACTAAAGATCAACACGAACACCACAGCCACCATAATGGCGCCCATTGAGAGCACCCATGCCAGCGGCAAACCACCCAAAAACAGCATCACAAAACAAGCGGTGGCCAACAAAATGGTCGAGCCTAAATCGGGCTGTAAACCAATCAGCAATCCGTAACTGGCGAGCACAATGCCGGGAATCAAAATACCGCGGAATTCGTTGGCCAAATTTTCTCGGCGGCGCACTAGGTAGTCGGCAAAATAAATGAGCGCGCACACCCGTGCGACCTCGGTGGCCTGCAGATTCAGGAAGCCAAGGTTAATCCAACGGCGCGCGCCTTTAATCTCGACGCCAATTCCAGGAATTAGCACTACCAGCAACGCAATAGCACCTAGCGCTAAGAACCAAAAACTAGCGCCCTGCCACCAACGCATCGGCAACACACAGCAAGCCGCTGCAACCGAAATCGCCAAACATAAATTAACCAAATGCTTCTTCAGGAAGTAATAGGCATCACCGGTATAGGCCTCACCTAAGGCAATAGAGCTCGTCGCAACCATTACCACACCTAGTAGAGTCAGCCCCAAAATCAATAACAACAAACGACGATCAATATTCGCTAGCGACTCGGCCAACGCCGCTGGCAACCGCAATAACGCAGCCAGCAACGAACCGAGCGGTGAAGCCGGCTGAAGTTGCATTGGGTAATTTGGGGTCGCTGTTGTCACTGTCTCTCTCGCTACGCTTTAATGCCAGCCACTACAGGCTATTCACCGCTTGAGTAAACGCTTCGCCACGGGCCTCAAAGCCACTAAACATGTCAAAACTCGCACACGCTGGAGAGAGCAAAACGGTATCGCCCGATTGAGCTAGGCGGGCTGCCTGCTGCACGGCTTCCTCCATGCTGCCTGCATGTTGAATCGCTGCGGCTCCAGCTAAAGACGCTTCAATTTGGGCAGCGTCCTTACCTATAAGCACCACGCTGTGGCATTTGTCTGCCACTGCTGCTTTCAAGGCTGAGAAATCTTGATCTTTACCAACGCCACCCGCGATCAATACTAAGGGGCCAGAAAAGCCTCCAATCGCTGCCAAGGTTGCGCCCACATTGGTGCCTTTTGAGTCGTTGTACCAACGCACGCCGTCCTGCTCGCGTACAAACTGGGTGCGATGCGGCAGGCCGGTAAATTTACGTAAGGTTTCCAGCATCGCGACCATTGGCAAACCCACCGCATCACCCAATGCGAGTGCGGCCAACGCGTTAGAGACGTTATGCAGGCCTGGCATCTTTAATTCGTTAGAACGAATCAAACGACGGCCACGATGGGCCAGCCAGCTTTGGTCTTGATATAGCTCCAAGTGGAAATCGCAATCCATTGGCGCCATCAACCCATAACGGCGAGTTTGCTTACTGCCGGTCACGCGGCTAGCTAATTCATCATCGGCATTAACGATGGCGACTTCGGCGTTTTGATAGATTGATAATTTCGAATGCAGATAATCATCAAAGCTGGGGTAGCGATCCATATGATCGGGCGACACGTTGAGCACCACCGCCGCTTTGGGTTTTAACGAATGGGTGGTATCCAACTGAAAACTGGAAAGCTCCAATACATACAAATCAGGCGCCGGACTTTGCAACACATCCAGTGCTGGCACGCCAATATTGCCGCCTAACTGCACCCGCTTACCTGCGGTACGCGCCATTTCGTTAACTAACGACACCACCGTGCTTTTACCGTTAGAACCGGTCACAGCAACAATGGGCGCATTCGCTTCTCGCGCAAATAATTCAATGTCACCGATAATCGGCACGCCCATGTAACGCGCTTGCTGTACAAACGGATCATCGAGCGGGATACCCGGTGACACCACCAGTTCGGCCGCCGCTCGCAATAAGCTCACCTCAAAACCACCGGTATATACCGGTACTTCTGGGTACATTGCCATCAGCTTATCTAGCGCGGGCGGTTGCTCACGCGAATCGGTAATCGCAACCGGCAAACCGCGCTTTAATAAATAAAGCGCCACCGAAAAACCGGTTTGACTCAACCCCGCAATCACGGTGGTTTTTGCCTGTTTGTATTGCGCTGACATACTGCTGGTATCCATTAAATTGCCGTAATGCATAAATGCGCCCTATCGAAGCTTGAGTGTGGCCAAACCGACCAACACCAGCATCAAAGTAATAATCCAAAAACGCACGATGACCCGCGGCTCGGGCCACCCTTTTAATTCAAAGTGGTGATGGATAGGCGCCATGCGAAAGATGCGCTTACCGGTTAGCTTGAATGAGGCGACTTGGAGGATGACCGACACTGTCTCCAACACAAAGATGCCGCCCATAATCACCAACACAATTTCTTGGCGCACAATCACCGCCATGGTGCCGAGTGCCGCGCCCAACGAGAGCGCACCGATGTCACCCATAAAAATCATGGCTGGATAGGTGTTGAACCACAGGAAGCCCAATCCAGCGCCCACAATCGCAGCACCAAACACCACCAACTCGCCAGTGCCGGCAATAAATGGGAAACCTAAATATTCAGCAAAGCCTGCGTGGCCAACCACATAAGCAAATACGCCTAACGCGGCGGCCACCATCACAGATGGCATGATGGCCAAGCCATCAAGCCCATCGGTTAGGTTTACCGCATTACTGGTACCCACAATCACAAAGTAGGTCAGCACAGGGAATAACCAACCCAAGGGGATGGTGACGTCTTTTAGTAACGGAATTAGTAGCTCGGTCTGCGCTGGCACCGTTGCGCTACTGTATAGATAAGCCGCCACACAAATCGCGGCCAAACTTTGCGCGCCATACTTCGCCTTCGCACTCAGACCTTTTGAATTGCCATATTTGAGCTTCAGGTAGTCATCCATGAAGCCAATGCCGCCGTAGGCCAACGTCACCAGCAATACCGTCCACATGTAGCTGTTGTCGAGCTTAGCCCACAGCAAGGTCGACACGGTCACGGCCACCAAGATCAGCATGCCACCCATGGTTGGCGTACCGGCCTTCGAGAAGTGTGATTCTGGGCCGTCGTCGCGAATCGGCTGACCAATCTGGCGTACCACCATGTGGCGAATCAACCATGGCCCCCACCACAGCGCAATCGTCAACGCAGTGAGCGTACCCAAGATGGCTCGCAATGTGAGGTATTGAAATACGCTAAAGCCGCTGTAGTACTGACTTAGCCACTCTGCTAATTCAACCAGCATGACCTTGATCTCCTAATGAATGAGTCGCGATGCGCTCTGCAACCGCTTTGACAACCTTGTCCATGCCCGCAGACCGCGAGCCTTTTACCAGTAGCACATCACCGGCCGCCAATTCGGCTGCCAGCTCGTCTACTAAGCTTGAATGCGTTTGGTGGTAGTGCGCTGCGGCACCAAAACCCTTTGCCATGGCCTGCGCATCGTGATCGCCGCAAGCCCAAAAACCATCGATCTTGTTGCTAGCAACCATTTCACCGGTCGCCTGATGCGTAACAGCGGATTCATCACCCAACTCTGCCATTTCACCCAAGACCAAGAGACGACGACTTACAAGATCACAGCCAGACAACCATTCGACAGCCGCCCGCACGGAAGCGGGGTTAGCGTTATAGCTGTCGTCAACTAATAATGCGCCATTGGCCAAGGCCGAAATCTGCAACCGACCCGCCACATTACGAACCTGCTGTAGGCCAGTCACAATCGCTTCCGCGGACAAGCCAACCGCAATCGCGGCTGCGGCAGCAGCACAAGCGTTTTGCACATTGTGCCAACCCGGTAATGGCAAGCTAACTTCGAATACGCCGCTCGGCAGGTTCAAGTTGAAACGGCTGCCAGCCTGATTGCCCTCAATCCACGACTGGCAATGTGTCCGGCTCACTGACACATCAGCCAACGCATCCGAACCAAACGTCACCGCACGCGCACCAATCTCGCGTCCCATGGCCTGCCAATCCGACGCCCATTGTTCGTTACTGTTAATTACTGCGACACCATTACTTTGCAGGCCTTGGTAAATTTCAGCCTTAGCGTTAGCAACGCCTTCAATGCTGCCAAACCCTTCCAGATGCGCCGGCGCCACCATGGTGATCATGCCGACATTAGGCTTAGCAATATCACAGAGCAATTCGATATCACCCTTACCGCTGGCACCCATTTCTACCACCGCATAGCGATGACTCGGCAACAGACTTAACAGCGTTAATGGCACCCCAAGTTGATTATTGAGGTTGCCTGCGGTTGCTAGGGTTTCTGCTTGACTGGAGAAAATCGCCATTAGCATCTGCTTGACGGTGGTTTTACCGCAACTACCTGTCACCGCCACGACTTGCACATTTAAGCATTCGCGCCAAGCTGATGCCGCACGCTGTAGCGCCACTTCGACATCCGCCACTACTACTTGCGGAATATCAACCGCCACCTGTCGTGCCACCAGCGCTGCGACCGCGCCATTGTTGCGAGCCTGCTCAACGTAGTCATGGCCATCAACGTGCGCACCTGGCAGGGCAACAAACAGTTGGCCCGGCTGAATGCTACGGCTGTCTTGGGTGGCTCCGCTAAACAACACATCAGCACCGAAACTAGGTGCTTCTAGCCAAGCAGCCAGTTGCGACAACTGAATACCTTGTGCAGCCTGCTTATGCATACAGCGCCTCCGGTTTCGAGAGTCCCAGTTGCGCAGCCACGAAATCACGATCGGAAAAATCCAACCGTTGCGGGCCGATCAATTGATAATCTTCATGGCCTTTGCCAGCCACTAGTAAAATATCCTCTGGTGCCAATGCGCTAATAGCGGCACTGATCGCCTCACCGCGATCGTGCACCCACTGCACTTTTTCCGGCTCAGCAAAACCTTCTCGGATGTCGGCAAAAATTTGCTCTGGATCTTCACAACGAGGGTTGTCGTCTGCCACCCACACCAAATCAGCTAGACGTTCGGCGGCTTGCGCCATCAGTTCGCGCTTGCCGCGATCCCGATCACCACCACAGCCAAACAGACACACCAATAGCCCATCCGTCGATTGACGCAACGCAATTAGGGCAGCTTCCAGCGCACCGGGCGTATGGGCATAATCCACCACCACACGGCGGCGCTGCTGAAACATTTCCAACCGCCCCGGCGGCGCTTTAATTGAGCGCAGGGCCTGCGCCACTTCGGGCAAGCTAACGCCCTGCGCCAACAGCACCGCAGCTACCGCGAGCAAGTTGTAGATATTAAAGTCACCCAGCAGATTGGTATTTACCGCAAAGCCTGAGTTCTGATAATGCAACGCAAAATTCAAGCCGCCATGTCGATTAATATCGGCTGCTGAGACGTCGCCATTGCCTAAGCCGTAGGTCAACACCCTCTTGCCTTGCGCTGCTAACTCTTCAGCCCATTCAGCGCCAATCGGGTCATCTGCATTCAACACCACAATGGCTGGCGCATAATCCGTAAACAATTTCTTCTTCGCGGCCGCGTAGTTTTCTTCACTGCCGTGATAGTCCAAATGGTCACGGGTCAAGTTAGTCAGCACCGCCACTTCATAACGCGTTGCGGCAACACGAGCTTGATCCAACGCGTGTGACGACACTTCCATCGCTACATGACTCACGCCATTTGCCTCAAAGGTCGCCAAATCTGATTGCAGTTCAATCGGAAACGGCGTGGTAAAACTGCCACGCTCTAACGCACCCAAACGGCCCTTACCTAGCGTACCGATCATGGCGCTTTCAAGACCTAACTGCTGCCAGGCTTGGTTAAGCAACCAAGCACAAGACGTTTTGCCATCGGTACCGGTAATCCCAGTGACAGACAAACGCTGGCTAGGCTCACCAAAGTAACGTGCAGCGATAGTGCCGAGCTGTTGTTCCAACTGAGGCAACGCGAGGGTGAATACGCCCTCAAATTGTGGCGATACCTGAGTGTTAGCGGTGGGCTGCCACAGAATTGCTACCGCACCCGCGGCCACTGCTTGCGCTGCGTAAGCTAAGCCATGCTGAGGGCCATAGCCAGCTGTCGCAATAAAAGCACCACCCGTAACAACGGTACGGCTATCAGTACTAATTCCAGCCAGCTCTAAATCAGGCACTAACTGATCCGTTAAGCCGTCTAGTAATAAAGACAACTGCATCAGCCCGCCCCTCCTGACTTTTGGATGGCCGCATTTAGCTGCCCTTCCAAACCCTCGGTCGCAGCATCAGGCGGCACTTCCAACATCCGTAAAGCATCACCCATTACTGCCGAGAATACGGGCGCCGCCACGGTGCCGCCGTAATAACTTTCACCGGCTGGGTCGTCGATCATGACAACCGCCGCAAAGCGTGGGTTAGACGCCGGAACCACACCGGCAAATAAAGCACGATAACTATCGGCAGTGTAGCCACCCTCGCGTGAGCTTTTACGCGCCGTGCCGGTTTTGCCTGCAACGCGATAACCTGGAATTGCGGCTAGCGGCGCGGTACCGGTTTTTTGGGTCACCGACTCCATCATCCGCAACGTGGCTTTTGCAGCCTCGGCTGACACCACACGCTCTTCTAGTGGCGCACTGTCATAACGCACAATAGTCGGTAGCCGACGCACCCCTTCTGCGCCTAACGCGGCATAGGCTTGGGCCAACTGCAGCGTTGTGGTTGAAATTCCATAACCAAACGCCATGGTGGCCTGCTCGATCGGTTGCCAATCATGAAAACTTGGCAAACGTCCCGATTCCTCATTAGGCAAGCCCGTAGAGATCAAAGAACCAAAACCAAAGCGCCCAAACACATCCCACAAGGCGGCACTTTCAAACCGCAGCGCCAAAGTACTAATGCCCACGTTAGAGGAGTACTTGATTACTTCGCCCAATTGCAGCACATCTCGCGGATGACCGTCACGTACCCAGTTACGCCCCACGCGCATCCGCCCGTTGTGGGTATCGATTCGCTCAGCGGCATGTGTTAAGCCGCTATCCAAAGCCGCCGCCATAACCAGCGGCTTCATAGTAGAACCCGGCTCATAAGTGTCGCTGATGACATGATTGCGAACCGCATTCCAGTCGAGCTTGCTGCGCACATGCGGGTTATATGACGGCAAACTTGCCATCGCCAAGACTTCGCCACTAGCGATATCCAACATCACAAAGTGGCCGCCGCTGGCGTTATTCTCTTCAACCGCACGCTTTAGTTCACGATAGGCCACATATTGCAGGCGACGATCCAAGGTGAGCTCAAATGGCGCTTCTACGTCGGATTCCCAGCTTGCTTTTTCCAGCTCCAATACGCGACCATCGCGGGCACGTTTACCCACCTCTTGGTAACGGCTACCGGCTAATGCATCGTTAAAACTACGCTCTAAACCTTCTTGGCCTTCGTCGTTCACATTGGTAAAACCAAGCAATGACGCGGTCACCTCACCCAGCGGGTAATAACGACGCCACGCTGGCTCAATACCCACCCCGGGAATTTTTAGCGATTTAATTTGCTCTGCTTGCTGCGGCAACAAGTGGCGCTGCAACACGAGAAACGGACGGCCTTCACCCGCTTCAAGGCGTCGCGCAATTTCTGACTGGCTACGCCCAATAACAGGAGCAACTGCCGCTGCCACGCGCTGAACATCAGCCCCTATTTCAGCTATCTGCCGTGGATTGGCATACAAGGTCGGGCGCGGCGCACTAACCGCCAGTGGCTCACCGTTGCGATCAACAATTTTGCGGCGCGGCTGATAATGTTGCTGACGATAGCGGTACTGCTTGTCGGCCCAATTGGCGTAACCATCGCTGGCAACCGCTTGTAAATGCGCGGCACCGATCACACCCAACCCGAGCCCGAACAGCAAACCGGCCAGCACCAGTCGCTCACGCCAAACCATACGTTGAGCGCCTGCCGCGACAGTCCGCGGTTTAACTTGTGCCGTGCGACGCTTAGCCATTAACGGTCGCCTCCCGGCACAGCTGCCGATGGAGCTGCCTTAAGCACCACTTCATGAACCGAAGATACCGGCACCATGCCCAGTAAAAGTCGTGCGTCACGATCGACCCGCGTTTGACCTGACCACCAAGCCAAGTCCAACTGTAGGCGCTCGCGCTGCGCAGCCAACAAGTCGCCTTGGGCGCGCAAATTGCGCAAGTCATTCACCAACACTCGACTTTGGTAACTGCTATTAATGACCAGCAAGGCAGAAGCCATCACAGCTAAACCGAGCGTTAATAACAAGAAGCGTGACATCGCAAGACTCATGCGCGCACCTCACTCGCAGCCGCAAGGCGCTCCGCCACTCTTAACACCGCACTGCGGGAGCGAATATTTTCTTCCGTTTCGGCCGCATCGGCCTTGCTGGCTTTACCACAGAGCTTCAAACTCGCTGCCAGCGGCTCAGAACGACCAAAGCCCGCTGGTTCAGAGCGGGCTTCGTCTCGCATAAAGCGCTTCACAATTCGGTCTTCAAGACTGTGAAAGCTGATCACGGCGAGCCGCCCGCCGCCACGCAATACCGTGACTGCTTGCTGGAGCCCTGACTCAAGATCTGCCAATTCCTTATTAATATGAATACGAATTGCCTGAAAGCTACGCGTTGCTGGGTGCTTGTTCTTTTCGCGCCGAGGCACCGCTTTGTCAATCAGCGTTGCCAACTGCAAAGTCGTTGTCAGCGGCGTTTTTTCACGCTGCTCAACAATGGCGCGTGCAATGCGGCCACGGAATCGTTCTTCCCCGTAGTTCCAGAGCACATCAGCGATTTCTTCTTGACGAGCTCGCGCCAACCAATCCGCAGCCGACTCACCGCGTGACGAGTCCATTCGCATATCAAGCGGGCCATCTCGCAGGAAACTGAAACCGCGCTCCGCTTCATCGAGCTGTGGCGAAGACACGCCCAGATCAAACAAAATGCCATCGACCTCGCCCACTTTGCCCCGGGACTCGATAGCATCGAGCAAGGTAGCAAAACTGTCATGAACGATTTCGAAGCGGATATCTGAGGCGAACTCTTTAGCCGCACAGCCGATCGCCTCTGGATCTTTATCAAAGGCTAGCAAGCGGCCATTCTCACCCAATCGATTCAAAATGGCGCGACTATGGCCGCCACGCCCAAAGGTGCCGTCCACATAAAAACCATCGGCTTTGATATCGAGCGCCTCAACAGAGGCTTCGAGCAACACGGAGTAATGCGCAGCCATTAGCGCTCCCCGCGTAATGCTTCAGAAGGTTGAGCTCCCCGTTCTTTCGCGACACGGCGTGCATCTTCGAAATACTGATCATAGATCGCCGCATCCCAAACCTGGATCTGGCGACCACGCCCCAACATCACCAGGTCATCCCCAATTTTTGCACGCTCGCGCAAGTCCTGCGGAATCAACATTCGCCACTGCTTATCCATCGAGACGTCAGCAGAGTGATCAACCGCCCGAAACTGAGTAATTTCAACGTGCTCATCAAACGCGCCGCGCGCCTCCAGATCCTCAGCAAAGGCGTCATGTTCTTCCGGCAACCACAACACTAAGCAGTCCAGCTTGTAGTGCAAGGCGCAAACCAATTCGCGCGACCAGTCTTCACCCAACGCACTCAGGTACGACTGACGATAACGGCTCGGCAGCGCGAGTCGCTTCTTGTCGTCTTGTTTGGCGCGATTAAAACCGCGCAACCTGAGAGCATTCATAAAAGATCCACTAGTAGGAATTTACTACTAATTTATTCCACTTATGGTTTAGCTTATTACCAATTGGAAAGATTTCAACCACTTTTGTTAATAAAAAAACCACTTCTTAGCCATATTTGGACATAAGAAGACGATGTTGAATTTAAAATCAACAACTTAGAATGTGGAATAAAGTGGTGGATATTTAGCTAAAAAGCCAAGATATAACGATATTGGGGTTTTTCTTAACAAATTGGCGCAGTTTTAATCGTACTCAACGCCAGCAACGCCAAGCAAAACCACACTAGTGGGAGCAAAGTGGAAGGCCTTTCAACAAACAGGGCTGTAGCTTCACGCCCTGCTCATGCCCATACCTAAATTAACCGCTAAGACGGAAACAGCGTTTCGTCAATAAAGTCGCAGAGCGCGTGAATTAAAACCAAATGTACCTCTTGGATTCGCGCGGTGACTTGGCTTGGCACTCGCAACTCAACATCAGCTGGCTGATAAAGCTTGGCCATCGCACCGCCATCCTTGCCTGTTAGAGCGATCACGGTCATACCTTTCTTATGAGCTTCATGGATTGCGGCCACCACGTTGGAAGAATTTCCGCTGGTACTCACCGCGAGCAAAATATCACCCGCATTACCTAACGCGAATACCTGCTTAGAAAAAACCTCGTCGTAACTAAAATCATTGGCAATAGAAGTGAGTGTCGAACTATCGGTCGTCAGCGCAACAGCCGCCAGCGGCGGACGATCACGCTCATAGCGATTCAACAACTCTGAGGAAAAGTGTTGCGCATCGCCAGCCGAGCCACCGTTACCACAGGTCAGAATTTTACCGCCCGCCTGCAAGCAAGCTACCATCTTCTTAGCAGCCACCTCAACCAGCGCCGGCATCACTGCCTGAGCGGCTTGCTTCGCCTCAATGCTGTCAGCAAAGTGTTTCTCGATTCGTTCCAACATCCAACGCTCCAGCGTATTGTATTGCTATAACTCTACAGCCTAGGCCAGCTCAAAGGCCGCAGGCAACCATTTCACTTCAGGCTTTGAAAGATCTCCCGCCAAGGCTATCACATCAAAACGCCATACCAACGAACCCCACTCTGGCCGCTGGCTGTATAACCACTGTGCCGCCAGCGACAATTTTTTGCGCTTACTCGCACTTACGCTGGCGAGTGCTGAATCCAAGCCAGTTGCCCGGTACTTAACCTCTACCAACACCAGCTCATTGCCCTGGCGCATCACCAAATCTAATTCACCAAACCGACAGCTCACGCGGGTCTCCAGCAAGCGCAAACCCTGCTTTTTCAACCAAGCAGCGGCGACCTGCTCAGCTCTAAGTCCTGCATCTTGTACCTTAGCCACCGGCTGCGTTAGGAGTCTCGCTCCGCGCTTAAGCTTGGAGTCGGTAACAATTTCGGCTTGCCTTTAACGAACTCAGCCCACAACAAGCGCCGATCAATCAGCCCTTGCTCACCGGGCGCCAAATAACCGGTACCCCCTGGATATACCCACGGAAAGGTACCGTCACGGTCAGCCAGCATCGGTAAGATTTTTAACGCATCAGCACCCAGCGCATAGAAACTGCCGTGGCGCTCATTACCACCCGCCTTAGCAATTATCTGCTTTAGTCGCCCATCCTGCTCGGAAGCAGCAATATGCCAAGGTATGGTGGCGAAACGCAGACCGTTCAGATCTAAATCCGCTGCCGTATTGATGCTGCCATCCCAAGCTTGAGAAGTCGCATAAACCGGCAACCGGCTAGCCCGATGAAACCTTAACTGAGGCCGCAGGGCACGCAATGCACGGGGAAAACCAGGCGCAAAAACCGCGTCCACATCTTCACGACGGCGCGGCTCAAACTCAATATTCCGCCCCAAGGCGCGGGTCATTTGCTGATGTCTACGTTCGCTGTCAGTCAGCAACAGTGCCTGCTGAATGGTATCGCCATAGTCAGACTGGGCAGGATTGTAGCGTTCCACACCAACCACTTTGCCGCCGGTACCAATAAACCGTTTTCGAAACGCCGCAATGACCCGGTCACCCCAAGCGCCCTCGGCTGCAATCACCAAGACTTGCCGGCGGCCCTCTTGACCAATACGGTCCGCCACCAAACGCGCCTCCTGCTCTGGCGATAGCGCCAGCGCCAACAACTCATCACTCTCCACACCGCCATCCGCCGAACTTTGATTTAGTGGCAACCAAAGAAAATCCGGATGCTGGCCATACTCGGCCAGCATGGCGTCGATCTTGTCCTTTCGTAGCGGCCCAATAACCGCTTTTTGGCTTGGCTCTGCTGCACCCTGCAATGCCACGAGCCAACTCTGAGGAGTACCAAATTCGGTATCAACAAATTGCAACTCAGGGGGCTGCTGACTGCCAAACTTGGCCATTTGCTGCCAAGCCGCAATCAAGCCATCTCGCAACGCAATTCCAGGCCCCGCAAAACGACCCGATAACGGCAGCAAAACCGTAATCTGTTGAGGATAGGTCAAGCGACGCGCATGCGCTTCGCGCAACGCCGGCAATAAGGCTACACGAGCGGAATGCAAACTATGCTCCGCCTCCCAGCTTGCTAGCGCGCCGTCAAAATCTTGCGGTGCCAACCATTCCCGCTGACCAATCAAGCCCAACCGCAACCAACCTGCAACTTCGCCATTGCGAGTGGTACGCAAAGCACTTTTCAATACATCCGAATCGGTTTTTACCAATTGCGGCCAAAGTACAAACTGCCAGCTTTGCAAGGCAGCAGAATCATTCGTAGGCATCAGCCTATTTAGCGCGCTGTAATCTTCAATCGCCGACACTAAGGCACCTTGCTCAGCAAAAGCCTGCCCGCGTGCTGCCAGAAATCGTTGTTTAAAAGGTAAATCAACGGGGTGAACTAATGGTAATGCGACGAGCGCCTCAGCTGGCCTGCCTTCAAGCAACAGTAGCTCGGCAGTAACCAACGCTAACTCTTCCGCATGGGCTGACTGCAGCAACTCACTGTCAATAGCGTCGTACACCGCACGGGCTCGCAGCACATCGGGAGTGCGCACCAGCCCAGCAACCGCCCGCAATCGGTATAAATCAGCGTTGCCATCCGATGCGCCGTTGGCTAATGCCAACCACTCGGCTGCCGCTTGCGACCAGTCACCACGTTGTTCTGCTGACTGAGCCTGAGCCACACTGCCCGACGCCACAGGCAAGGCTTGAGATTGTGTCCCACCCGTGGTGGCACAACCTGCCAACAAACTCAGCAACAAAAGCAGTGAAAGCTTTTTCATTTTCCAATCTCAGTAGCGTTTCGCCTTATGATACCTGCAAGACCCAGAAAAGACAGGCAGCATGAAGCAAAACGTCGGCACCCTCTATGTAGTCGCCACACCCATTGGTAATCTCGCGGATATTAGCCAGCGTGCTATCGATTGCTTAAAACAGTGCGACCTAATCGCTGCAGAAGACACGAGACATAGCCGCAAATTGCTCGATAACTACGGCATTGCCACGCCAATGACCGCCTTACACGAACATAACGAGGCAGCGGCAAGCGAAAAGCTAATCAGCCGACTCAGCCACGGCGAGAATATTGCGCTTATTTCTGACGCCGGAACGCCGTTAATTTCCGACCCAGGGCATCGACTTATTCCCCTTGCCATCGAAGCCGGCATCACCATTTCACCGCTACCCGGAGCCTGTGCTGCTACCGCCGCCTTGTCCGCAGCGGGCATAAGCCCTCTTCCTCACTGGTTTGAAGGCTTTTTACCCGCCAAAGCCAGCGAACGCAAAAAACGCTTAACCGAGCTGCAAACGCTGCCAGCCAGTTTGGTTTTTTACGAGGCACCACACCGTATTAGCAACAGCTTGGCCAATATGAGCGAGTGCTTAGGCGAACAACGCCCAGCTTGTGTCGCCCGAGAAATTTCCAAAAAATTTGAGACCTTTCATCGCGGCACACTGGCTGAGTTAGCACAGCACTTTGACGACAGCGATGATTGCCGCGGTGAGATGGTAGTCATTGTGGAAGGCAATCCAACACTCAGCAACTCATCGACCACCAATGGTGAGCAGCTGCTGACTAAGTTGCTGGAACATCTGCCAGTCAAAGTCGCAGCCAAAATCACCAGCGACGTGACCGGCGAACAGAAAAATGAACTCTATCAACTGGCGTTAAAGTTGAAGACTCGTTAATCCATCGCGCTACTAGACCGCCCGCGCTGTTATAATGCTCCCGAGTTAGCCAGATAATCGCTGCTTGCTTCAGCACGCAGAGGAAAGTCCGGGCTCCACAGGACAGGACGCCAGATAACGTCTGGGCGGCGCGAGCCGATGGAAAGTGCAACAGAGAGCTGAACCGCCGATGGACCAGCATGCTGGTTACAGGTAAGGGTGAAAAGGTGGGGTAAGAGCCCACCGCGTCGATGGCAACATTCGACGGCAGGGTAAACCCCGTCCGGAGCAAGACCAAATAGGAAAACATGATCCTTGATCGAGGCGCGGTCCGCGTTAGTTTTCGGGTAGGTTGCTAGAGGTGTTTGGTGACAAACATCGCAGATGAATGATTATCCACGACAGAACCCGGCTTACGGCTAACTCAACATACAACAAAGCCCGCTATTTAGCGGGCTTTCTTTTAGCTCTGATTGGCCCATTCGCCAGTTCGATCACTTCACCAAGCGTAACCCTATTTTCTCGCTTTTGGCTTTCTTGTTGGACGATGACGCCAAGGATTTTGAGCCTGACTTAGAGTCATCCAACTCGGCGGCCGGCGCCAGCAACGGGGCGTCGACTTCTTCCGCCATCTCCGCCTCACCCTCATCCGCGTCAAAGGCCATTCCCACACCATTCTCTCGTGCGTAGATTGCCAACACAGCAGATAAGGGCACCGAAATATTTTCAACTCGACCATTGAAGCGCGCATCAAAGCTAATAAGCTGGTTACCAAGCTGTAGCTTATCAACCGCCTGCACACCTACATTCAGCACTACCCGGTCGTTCTGCACCGCGTGCGCGGGCACCATCACACCATCAACCGCTGCATCAACCAGCAAATAAGGCGTTAAATCGTTATCAGCAATCCATTCGTAGAGCGCACGAACCATATAGGGTCGTTTTGACGTCAACATTACTTACCCCTACTCCCCTTAGTACCGTCAACCAAAGACATATTGGGTCTATTAAGCATAGACCGAGATGCCGTAAAAACCAGCCCTACTAGGACTGGCTTTCACGGCCCACCGGCGGCGCCCTTATAGACGCATCTCCAGCTCTTGCTCAGTTAAGCTATTGCGGAACGCCTCAAGCGCGAACACCCTCTTACAATAGGCACGCACCGCCTTGGCGTCATCACCCAACTCAATTCCCCATGATGGCAAACGCCATAAGATGGGCGCGATGGTGCAATCTACCAATGACAACTCATCGCTGAGGAAAAACGGCTTCACGCTGAAGATTTCGTTGGTGCGCACAATGCTCTCTGCCAATTCACGGCGAGCAGCGTTCATTGCCTTACCCGGTTTTGAGGTTAGCAATGGCAGCAAGCCATACCAGTCCTGCTCAATACGATGCAGCGCTAGACGGTAGGTAGCACGAGTCACCGGATCAACCGGCATCAATGGTGGGTGCGGAAAACGCTCATCCAGATATTCAGTTACAACGCGCGACTCGTACAACACTAGGTCACGATCAACTAGGGTCGGTACCGAGTTGTACGGATTTAGCTGCACCAAATCCTCGGGTAACTCTTCGCCTTCAATGCTGTTTACTTCAACATTAATTCCCTTCACCGCCAGAACCAAACGCACACGGTGGCTGTGTGCACACTCTGGACGTGAGTACAGCGTCATTGCTACATCAATTTCACTACGCTCACTGGCTTTACTACTGCGCTTCAATGTTTATGCCTCTACGTTCACGTCGGCTTGGCCGACAAACTAATCAACTAATTTTTTGCGGTTTTTAAACGCACAAACCCCAGGACAGTCCCGGGGTTTGTGCGCAACAGGTGTTTACGGCTTAGTGTACGTCTTTCCAGAACTCTCGCTTGAGGAAAATGCTCAAGATAAATAAGAGCAGAAGGTACGCTAACACTTTGAGACCAATCGCAATCCGCGTTTGCTTAATTGGCTCACCGACATAATGTAGGAAGTTAGTCAGATCCAACATGGCCGACTTAAACTCCTCTGGCGACAACTCACCTTCGGTCAGTTGTTCATAACCCACCAATTTGGTCACAGTTTCGCCATGATCTTCTACCTCTTTATAAACTGGTTTTTTCCAGCCTTCTAGTTTCCACATTACCCATGGCATTGAGGCATTCGGGAATACGCGGTTATTCACACCGGTTTCCTTGCTCTCATCGACATAAAAGGTGGTGAGGTAGCTATAGATGTAATCAATGCCTTTTTCACGTGCAATCAACGACAGATCGGGAGGCGTTTGGCCGAACCATTTCTGCGCTTCACGCTCAGGCATCGCGATGTCCATGGTTTCCGCTACTTTATTGGTAGTGAACATTAAGTTCTCTGCCACTAACGCATCATCCATACCCAAGTCATCCGCCATGCGGTTGTAACGTTGGAATTTTAAACCATGACAGCCCAAGCAGTAGTTCACATATAAACGTGCACCACGCTGCAATGAGTTTTTATTATTTGGATCAATATCGGCTTTATCCAGCTTAATATTGCCACCACCTGCAGCGATGGCTGGGCCCATTGCCGATAGTGACAATAGCAACGCACTAGTCGCAGTAATTAGTAGTTTTTTCATTATTGTGACTCCCAATCCTGCCTAGTGGTCCATGGTGACCCGTTCGGGCACCGGCTTGGTCTTATCCAACTTGCTATACCAAGGCATCAATAAGAAGAAGCCGAAGTAAATCACCGAACAAACCTGAGCAATCAGGGTGTTGGTCGCATTCGCTTCCTTAAAGCCCATAATGCCGAGGATGACAAAAGCCACCACAAATACAGCCAAAGCGATTTTGTAGATTGGGCCTTTATAGCGAATCGACTTCACTGGGCTGCGATCCAGCCACGGCAAGAAGGCAATAATCACCACCGATGCGCCCATGCCAATCACACCCCAGAATTTGGCATCAATACCAAATAGCGGATAGGTAATCGCACGCAGAATCGAGTAAAACGGGGTGAAGTACCAAACCGGCGCAATATGCGGCGGGGTCACCAGTGGATTAGCCGGTGTGAAGTTTGGTTTCTCGAGGAAGTAACCACCCATTTCTGGCGCGAAGAACAACACCGCACAGAAAATCATGGCAAAGCCAACCACACCCATAATATCTTTCACGGTGTAGTACGGATGGAACGGAATACCATCTTTAGGAATACCGTTCTCATCTTTGTTTTTCTTAATTTCTACGCCATCTGGGTTGTTAGAGCCCACCTCATGCAGCGCCATCAAGTGCGCAACCACAAGCCCGACTAACACCAACGGCACCGCAATCACATGCAAGGCAAAGAAGCGGTTTAGGGTGGCATCAGAGATCAGGTAATCACCACGAATCCACTGTACAAGGTCTGGACCGATGCCAGGGATCGCGCCGAATAGCGAAATAATCACCTGGGCGCCCCAGTAAGACATATTGCCCCAAGGCAATACATAGCCCATGAACGCTTCAGCCATCAGCGCGAGGAAGATCATCATGCCGAAGATCCACACTAACTCACGCGGTTTGCGATACGAACCGTATAACAGACCACGGAACATGTGCAGATACACCACTACAAAGAAAGCCGAAGCGCCAGTGGAGTGCATATAACGAATCAACCAACCCCACGGCACATCACGCATGATGTACTCAACCGAACCAAAGGCCTCAAGTGCCGATGGTTTGTAGTGCATGGTTAGGAAGATACCGGTCACCAATTGGTTAACCAGCACCAACATGGCTAAAGAGCCAAAGAAGTACCAAAAGTTAAAATTCTTAGGGGCGTAATATTCCGAAACATGGTCACGCCAGATTTTGGTCAACGGGAAGCGGTCATCAATCCAGCCTAATAGACCGGTAGTGCCGTGCGGGTTAGGTACGATCGCCATTACGCCACGCCTCCGTCTTCGCCAATAATTAGCTTGGTATCTGATAGATATTGATACGGCGGCACTTCCAAGTTAATGGGAGCCGGCACGCTCTTAAACACACGACCCGCCAAGTCAAAACGTGAACCGTGGCAAGGACAATAAAAACCACCATTCCAATCGGCGGTCACCTCTGGCTGATATACCGGCACACAACCCAAATGGGTACACAAACCAATTAACACCAAAAACTCGGGGTTAATTGAGCGGTGTTGGTTCTTGGCGTATTCAGGTTGCTGGGGTTTGTCAGAGCCGGGGTCGGCCACACGGGCATCGTCTTGGTCTAACGCCGCCAGCGTTTCGGGCGTGCGGCGCAATACCCATACCGGCTTACCGCGCCACTCAATGGTGATACGCTCGCCGGGTTGTAATTTGGACAAGTCAACTTCAACCGGTGCACCTGCAGCCTCTGCGCGGGCGCTAGGTTTCCATGAAGCTAGAAAAGGGACTGCCGCAGCCGCGGCGCCGATACCACCAATAACGGCAGTTGAGTTGGTCAGAAATCGACGTTTGTCGAGATCTACCGCACCGGTCTCACTCATGTTTGGCTACTCCTGAAGGGTCGAAACGCACGGTAGCTGGGCCAAACCAACAACCGAACCCACAAAAGCCTTGCTATACACTAGGCCTAACTAATTTTTATTGGATCGCATTATAGCCCGCTGTTTCAAAAAATGGCGAGCGCACTCTTGATATAAATCACCTTAGCTAACTTACAGCAATCCCAATGCGTTATCTAATTCAGTCAGAAAGGCTTGGTTTTCAGCTGCAGTTCCTACCGTAACGCGCAGACAATTCGCCAACTGAGGATGACTACCATCCAGCTTTTTAATCAATATGCCGGCCGCAACCAAACCTTGATGAATCGTTACCGCCTGCCCTTCCGGCGTTTTAAAGAGTAGAAAATTAGCCTGACTCGGCCATACCTGTAGTCCTTCAACCCGCTCCGCGCGCTGGTTCAGCTCAGCCAACAAGCTCTCGCGCTCGGCGCGCAAGCTGGCTGCTTGCTGGTCTAGAGGCTCAACATGCTCGAGCGCAAAGCTCGCACTGTATTGCGTCAGACTATTAATGTTGTAGGGCAAGCGAATTTTGTTGAGTTCATCCAACCAGGATTTCTGCCCCGCCAACATACCCAAACGCAAACCGGCCAAGCCCACCTTGCTTAAGGTACGCATCACCAATAACTGAGGATACTGTTGCAACCACGTTACTCGGCTATCCGCTGCAAAAGCGGTATAAGCTTCGTCAATCACCACCAATCCCGGCGCTGCCTCAACAATCGCCTGCATATCCTCAAGTGACCACAAGTTACCGGTAGGATTATTGGGATAAGCCAAAAAGATTAATGCAGGCTGATGCTGCTGGATCGCCGCTAACATGGCCGCACGATCTAATTCATAGTCAGCCGCCAAAGGCACTCCGACATAGTCGGCAGCGACAAAACGGGCAATCATGCGATACATCACAAAACCCGGTTCCGGCGCCAAAATACAAGGCTTAGCGTCGGCATTGCTGGGGTGTTGCACTGCCATCGCCAGCAGTTGAATTAACTCATCTGACCCGTTGCCGAGAATAATATCGAGCGACTCATGGTTGCTGAGCTGGTTTAAACCCATCCACTCACGCAGCTGGGCACGCAAACCATCGGCTGCAGGATCGGGATATCGATTGAGCGCCACCCCGCCTAGACCAGCCGCCCATTGTGCCGCCAATTCACCCGGCAGCTCGGCAGGCCAAGCGTACGGGTTCTCCATCGCATCCAATTTAATCGCATCGCCCGGGTTCGGCACGTGATAGGCCGATAACTCGCGAATCGTCGGTCGAATCAGATCCGCTACCGTTACGGGACCGTTGTTATTCGCCATCAGCGGTAAAGTCTCGCCGATACTCAGCAGAACGGGCATGCGCGGTTAACGACTCACCGCGCGCCAAGGTAGAGGCATGGCTAGCAATTTCTTTCGCGCCATCTGCATCGCAGTGAATCACCGTGCTGCGTTTTTGAAAGTCATACACGCCCAGCGGCGAAGAGAATCGCGCCGTGCGCATGGTCGGCAACACATGGTTAGGGCCGGCACAGTAATCGCCCAACACCTCGGCGGTGTGGTGCCCCATGAAGATGGCACCCGCATGCTTTATTTTAGTGAGCAGCGTTTCAGAATCAGCTACTGCCAGCTCCAAGTGCTCAGGCGCGATGTCGTTAGAGATCGCCGCGGCCTCGTCTAAATCGCGCACCTTAATTAAGGCGCCGCGATCCTGCAGCGAGCGCGCAATAATGTCTTTGCGCTCCATTTCTGGCAGCAGCTTTTCAATACTGCGCTGTACGGCTTCGATGTAATCCGCATCGGGGCAAAGCAAAATAGACTGCGCGAGTTCGTCATGCTCAGCCTGCGCAAACAAGTCCATTGCAGTCCAATCCGGATCGCCGGTTCCATCGGCAATCACCAACACTTCAGACGGCCCCGCAATCATATCGATGCCTACCGTGCCAAAGACTAAACGCTTAGCCGTAGCCACCCAGATATTTCCAGGGCCAACAATTTTATCTACTGCCGGCACCGATTCAGTGCCATAAGCCAAGGCTGCTACAGCCTGCGCTCCGCCCACCAAAAACACCCGACTCACCCCGGCTACTGCAGCGGCAGCCAACAGCAACTCGTTCGCTTCGCCGCCCGGCGCGGGCGACACCATAATGATGTCGTGCACTCCAGCCACATGCGCGGGAATCGCATTCATCAACACCGACGACGGATAAGCGGCCTTGCCACCGGGCACATAAATACCCACGCGATCTAGCGGCGTAACTTGCTGGCCCAGTTGATTGCCAAACTGATCTTGATACGACCAGCCGCTAATTTTTTGCTGCTCGGCATATTCGCGCACGCGTGCCGCGGCAAAGGTTAATGCCTCTCGCTGAGCGGCTGGAATCGCCTCTAATGCTTGCTGGCAGCGTTCGGCAGATATTTCTAGCTCGGCAATCGACTGCGCCGGAGACCGATCAAACCGCTGGGTATAGCCCAATAATGCAGCGTCGCCACGAGCACGAATATCATCAATCATGGCCTGCACGGCTGGCAGCACATCGGCACTGCTATCAGATTGCACCGAACGCAACGCTGCCAGCTGCTGATCAAACCCAGCCGCCGCAGAATCTAATACTGAAACCAATGCCATCATTTACGCCGCCTCAACCGCGGCAGCCAGCTGCTTCACTAAAGCACCAATTTGTTCATGCTTCATCTTCATCGCTGCTTGGTTCACCACCAAGCGCGAACTGATATCCATAATATCTTCTAGTGGTTGCAGACCATTGGCACGCAGGGTGTTACCCGTGTCGACCAAATCCACAATCACATCGGCCAAGCCGACCAAGGGTGCCAGTTCCATTGAGCCGTAAAGCTTAATAATGTCGACTTGTTGGCCTTTTTCGGCAAACCAGCGGCGCGCGATATTGACGTACTTAGTTGCCACCTTGGGTCGGTTTTGAGCCATGCAATCGGCGGACTTACCGGCGACTGCCAAGCGGCATTTGGCAATTTGCAGATCCAACAACTCATACAAATTATGAGCGCCGTTCTCTACCAGTACGTCTTTGCCGGAAACACCAAGATCGGCCGCGCCTTGCTGCACATAAACCGGCACATCCGTGGTACGAATCACCAATAAACGCACACCCGGCTGATTGGTTTCAAAGATTAATTTACGGCTGGTAAAAATATCTTCTACTGGCTCAATGCCGGCCTGCGCCAACAATGGCAAGGTGTCTTTGAGAATTCGCCCTTTTGATAAGGCGATAGTTAAATCTGTCATCTATTTAGTTCAATTCAGTCTTAAGCCACTCGGCGAATACGCGCGCCTAGCTGCCCTAATTTTTCTTCCACTCGCTCGTAACCGCGGTCAATGTGGTACACCCGGTCAATCAAGGTGTCGCCATCTGCCACCAACCCGGCTAGCACGATACTGGCCGAGGCCCGTAAGTCGGTTGCCATCACCGGCGCGGCTTTTAGGCGTGGTACACCCGTGATAATGGCGGTATTACCGTCCACCTCAATTTTGGCGCCCATGCGGTTCATTTCTTGCGCGTGCATGAAACGGTTTTCGAAGATGGTCTCAGTTACCCGTGACATTCCTGTGGCAACCGTATTCATGGCGACGAACTGCGCCTGCATATCGGTTGGAAAGCCCGGATGCGGTGCGGTTTTAATGTTGACCGGCTTAGGCCGCTGGCCCTGCATGTCGAGCTCAATCCAGTCGTCACCGACATCAATAATCGCACCGGTTTCACGCAACTTATCCAACACCACGCCCATATGTTGTGGGGCGGTGTCACGCACCACAACATGGCCGCCAGTAATGGCACCCGCTACCAGATAAGTACCAGTTTCAATCCGATCAGGCACCACACTCCAACCGCAATCGCCAGCCATCTTGTCGACACCCTCAATCGTGATAACTGACGTGCCCGCACCACTGACCTTGGCACCCATGGCATTCATAAAGTCAGCCAAGTCAACGATTTCGGGCTCACGCGCAGCGTTTTCAATCACGGTGGTGCCGTCTGCTAAGGCGGCTGCCATCATCAAGTTCTCGGTGCCGGTCACGGTGACTTTTTCCATACTCAAATGCGCGCCTTTTAGGCGGCTACATTTGGCGTGGATATAACCATCTTCCACCACAATGTCGGCACCCATTTTGCGCATACCGGCAATATGTAAATCCACTGGGCGCGCGCCAATGGCACAACCGCCCGGCAGCGACACATTGGCTTCGCCAAAGCGTGCCAGTAACGGACCCAACACCAAAATTGACGCACGCATGGTTTTGACTAAGTCATAAGGCGCATCTAAGCAGTTCGTGGTTGAGGCATCGACTTCCAGCGCCATGCCATCGTTCATGGTCACGCTAGCACCGAGATGCATCAGCAGCTGCACGGTGGTTTTTACGTCAACCAAATCGGGCACATTGGTAACAGTCACTGGCTTCTCAGCCAGCAAGGTAGCCGCCAAAATCGGCAAACAGGCGTTCTTTGCGCCGGATACCCGAACTTCACCTTTCAGCGGGCCGCCGCCACGTACTAATAGCTTGTCCATTATTGTTATGTCCTATTACGACGCGCGGTTAGGCCGCTCGTGTTTGCAATGCCAAGGCGTGAATTTCATTACCCATCAACTTGCCCAGAGTTTCATAAACCATGCGATGTTGTTGAATCATATTTTTGCCTTCAAATTGAGGGCACACCACGGTGGCCTCAAAGTGCTGGCCGTCGTCGCCTAGCACTTCAACGTGTGCGTCGGGCAAACCGGCCTGAATCAGGTTTTGAATTGTTGCAGCGTCCATCGCTCTTATTCCCTATTTGGCTAGCCGCGAAGGCGCCAGCCCTTATCTAACATCCACCAGGCTATTCCGGCCAAAACCACAACAAACCCCAACGAAAATGCCAAGCTTGTGGCTGCAGCAAAATCTGAAACGCCCATGATGCCATAGCGGAAGCCATCAATCATGTACAGCAAGGGGTTGAAAGCACTCACGGTTTGCCAATGCAACGGCAAACTTTGAATCGACCAAAATACACCCGACAAAAACGTCAGCGGCAGAATGACAAAATTCTGAAACGCTGACATATGATCAAACTTCTCGGCAATGATGGCAGCAATCAACCCCAGCAACCCCAACGCGGCACCGGTGGTTAACAAAAAGCTCAGCGCCCATAGTGGATTCAACACCTGCCAGCCGACTACCAAGCCCGCAATCGCCCACAAACCCAGCCCCACAGCAACGCCACGCACAATCGCCGCCAACACAAAAGCCAACAGCATTTCCAGCGCCGATAACGGCGCGATCAGCATAAAGGTCACACTGCCATTCATTTTGGCCTGCAACAGGCTAGATGAGCTATTGGCAAAAGCGTTTTGGATCACGGCCATCATCATCAATCCAGGCACCAAGAATTGTGCATAGCTATAGCCCGGCGCGGGTGAGTAACGGCCTTCTAACACCTGCACAAAAACCAGCAAATAAAGCAAGGTGGTGATCATGGGCGTCACTACCGTTTGGGTGGCAACCCGCGTGAAACGGCGCACCTCTTTCGCCAGCAGCGTGCTAAACCCGCCCCAGTTAAATGTACTTTGCTGCCAGCCCATTAGCGCGCCACCAAATTCAAAAATACATCCTCGAGGCTCGGCTCGCGGGTACGGATATCTTGTAACACCGCACCAGCCGCCCGCAGCGATTCCAGCAACTCAGCCACGGAGTCTTGCTGCCGGTTTAAGCGCCAGCACCACCAATCACCGTCACGACCGTTAAAGTTTTTCGCCAACTCTGGGTTCAAGGGTTCGGCCAAATTATTTGCCACCACCTGCACTTCACGCCAAGGGTGACTGCCAAGCAACTGCTCAGTGGTTTGCAGGGTCAACAACTGGCCTTTATCCAAGATTGCCACTCGGTCACAAAGGTTTTCGGCTTCTTCCAGATAGTGCGTGGTGAGCACGATCGTGTGGCCTTCTTGATGCAGCCGCTTGGCAAAACGCCACAGCAGCTGACGCAATTCGACATCAACCCCAGCGGTTGGCTCATCAAGCACCACCACGGGTGGTTTATGCATTAAGGCTTGAGCAATCAGCACGCGGCGCTTCATGCCGCCCGACAATCCCCGCATGCGGGTGTCCGCTTTATCACTCAAACCCAGCTCTTCTAATACTTCATCTTGCCAAGCGCGATTTTTGCTCAGCCCAAAATAGCCGGCCTGCAACTGCAGTACTTCGCGCACGGTAAAAAATGGATCAAATGCCAATTCCTGTGGCACCACACCCAAGTTCTTACGCGCTTGGCGCCACTCTTGTTGCACGTCTGCGCCATTCACTCGCGCTGAGCCTGCGCTAGGCTTTACCAAACCTGCCAAGATATTAATTAGGGTGGACTTGCCCGCTCCATTAGGGCCCAGCAAAGCGAAAAATTCACCCTGCTCAACCGCAAAATCCACCTTATCCAACGCAACCAAACCGTTGGAATAGGTTTTGCCAAGGCCGTTAATTTGTATAGCTGCTGACATGCGGAAAAGAACAATCCAATTGGATACGATTAGCGGGATCGATCAATGCGAACAAAAATAAAGCTCGAATGGGCGCGCATTATGCCGCAATGCACCATAAAATACCCGTTACGCTTGCCACTAACTTAGGCTACTTAGTCAGCCGCACATCAGCACACACATACGCTATGGAAACTTTACTCAATATTGCTGCCATCGTGATTGGCACTGCCCTTCTCGCCTGGGGCGCCGACCGCTTTATTGATGGCGCCGCTAGTATTGCCAAAACCTTGAATGTACCCAGCCTTTTGATTGGTTTGACGCTAGTCGCCATGGGCACCTCTGCACCCGAAATCTTGGTTTCCGCCGTGGCCGCTGTGCAGGGCAATACCGGTTTGGCCATTGGTAACGCCTTGGGTTCTAACATTACCAATATCGGTTTAGTGATTGGCCTAACGGCGATTGTGGTGCCGATTACCGTGCGCTCAAAAATTCTGCGCAATGAAATGCCGATTTTGGCGATTGTTAGCCTTTTAGCCGCCTATTTACTGTGGGATAAAATCCTCAGTCTCTACGACGCCTACATGCTGCTCGGCGGCTTGATTCTATTGCTGGCGTGGCTCGCCTGGACCGGCATTAAAGGCGAGGACAGCGAGCTAACCGACAGTGAAAGTGAAAACTTCAATCTCCCTGTTGGCAAAGCCACCGTGCTGTTTATTATCGGTATGATCTGCTTACTCGGAGGCTCCCAGTTACTGGTTTGGGGCGCTGTGAATATCGCGACCGAACTCGGGGTAAGTGACACCGTCATTGGCCTCACTATTGTGGCGTTCGGCACCAGCCTACCCGAGCTTGCCGCCTCACTGGGCGGCGCTCTCAAAAAAGAACACGACATTGCCATCGGCAACGTGGTCGGTTCCAACCTATTTAATCTACTCGCCGTGCTAGGTGTGGCCGGGGCGATTACACCTGCCGCAGTTGACGACAGCGTGATTAGCACAGACATTCCACTGATGCTGGTACTTACCGCTGCCCTCATCGTGATGAGCATTGGCATCAAACGGCAAGGTCGAATTAACCGATTTGAAGCCAGCCTGTTGCTTGTTGGTTGGCTAGGCTGGCAAGCTTGGACTTGGACAGGAGCAATGGCGTAAGCGCATGAAAAAGCAGGCACCCGAATTTATCGCCCTCGGCCAGGCCGTACTAGAAACCGAAAGCCAAGCCGTGGCCGCGCTCAGCGCCCGGCTCGATAAAAACTTTGTCGGCGCCTGCGAACTCATATTGCAATGCCAAGGCCGTGTAGTCGTCGTTGGCATGGGCAAGTCGGGCCATATCGGCAGCAAAATTGCCGCCACGTTAGCCAGCACTGGCACGCCTGCATTTTTTGTTCACCCCGCAGAAGCACAACACGGCGACATGGGAATGATCACGCCACAAGATGTGGTGATTACTCTCTCCAACTCTGGCGAAACCGATGAAGTAACCGCCCTATTGCCGCTGATTAAGCGCATGGGTGCACCACTGATTGCCATGACCGGACGCCCCGAATCCACCATGGGCAAAGCCGCCAATGTGGTACTGGATACCAGCGTCGAGAAAGAAGCCTGCCCGCTCAATCTTGCGCCAACCGCCAGCACCACCGCCACCTTAGCCATGGGTGACGCGCTAGCGGTGGCCGTGCTCGACGCGCGAGGCTTTACTGCTGAAGATTTTGCTCTATCGCATCCTGCAGGCGCCTTAGGCCGACGCCTACTGCTACACGTCGGCGACATCATGCACAGCGGTGACCAGCTACCTAAAGTTCATAGTGAAGCTACGCTGGCAGACGCGCTGGTAGAAATGACCCGCACCGGACTCGGCATGACCACGATTGTTGATGCCGATGGCAAATTGCTCGGCGTGTTCACCGATGGCGACCTACGCCGCTCGCTGGATAACAATTCACAGCCCAAGCAAACCCCTATCCAACAAATCATGACTGCTAACTGCCGCACCGCCAACGAACAGCAACTTGCGGCAGAAGCACTGCAAATTATGGATCAACACGCCATTAACGCCCTGCCGGTACTCAACGCGGCGGGAGAGCTGGTAGGCGCAATTAACATGCACGATTTACTGCGTGCGGGAGTGGTGTAAATGAGTGGCAAAACCCTTGCCGAGCTAGCCAGTGGTATCAAACTACTGATCTGTGATGTCGACGGCGTACTCACGGATGGACGCATCTATCTCATGCCCGACCCAAACAACCCAGAAGAAGCCGTGGAAATAAAAGTTTTTCATGCGCGTGACGGCCATGGCCTTAAATTGCTACAACAAGCCGGTATTGACGTCGCAATTATCTCCGGCCGCAAAGCGCCCATGGTCAACGCCCGGATGCGAGCACTGGGGGTAAAACATATTGTGCAGGGCTGCCCCGACAAGCTAGCCGCGTTGCAAGAGTTACTGCCACCCATGGGGATAAAACCCGAACAAGTGGCCTATATTGGCGACGACACCATCGACGTTGAAATCATGCAAGCGGTTGGATTCGCCGTCGCTGTCAAAGACGCCCACCCGGCAGTCATCCGCAGCGCCCAATGGACCACCCACAATAACGGTGGTCAAGGCGCTGTACGCGAACTATGCGACCTGCTGATCAAGCACAACTAATCCACTAGTCTTAGTTTGCCTAGCTTTCGACCATCATGAGCAATCCCGCACCACCCGTCTCAATCCGCCACTTGGTGCCGCTGACATTTTTAGCGCTTGCCACACTCTGGTACGCCAGCAAAGAGGACGCGCCAGCGCCACCCAAACCGGGTTTGGGGTTTGCTGCCGACGTTGACTACTACCTGAAAGGGGTCAGCACCCAGCATTACGGCCCCGACGGCCAACTGCAATATCAACTCAATGCCGAACTCGCTAAGCATTACCGCAGTAACGATGCCGTTAAACTGGATCAACCGCATATTCGGTATCGCCTGGAAAGTAACGAGCAAAAAACCAATTACTGGGACATCACCGCGCGCGACGGCTGGTTTTACAACGAAAAACCACCACGCATGGCTCGCTTAGCATTACAAAATGATGTGCAAATTATGCGCAACCAAGCTAGCGAGGCGCCCATCGTTACCCGCACCGAAGAAATGTGGTTTTTACCTCATACCGGTGAACTCCGTTCGCAATCGCCCGTCACAATCAAACAAGGCAGCCACCAAATTACCGCCAAACAACTCAACATCAATACCAAAACTGATGTCATTACTCTGCGCGGCAATGTACAAGGGGCTTACTTCCCAGCACCGGTGCGCTCGCAATCGCCCCGCCCTAACAGCTAAGAGTTAGTGAGCAGACGAAATGACCTCTTTCAAACAAGCCTTTTACACGATCACGCTGCTCGCCCTAAGTTATTCGACTGTATTCGCGGCCGCAGCTGACTTTGAAGCACCCATTGAAATTGAAGCGCAACAAGTTGAAGTCAACGGCCAAACCGGCACCAGCACCTATCAAGGCAATGTACGACTGCAGCGCGGCAGCATGATTATTGAGGCACACAGAATGGTGCTACGCCAAAATGGCGATCAGGTATCTGCGGAAATTGATGGCGGTAGCGCCAAACTCGCACGCTTTTCTCAGCTCACCGCCACTGGCGAAAGAATGGAGGCACAGGCCGAGCGCATTCGCTACTTTAGCGACCAAGATGCCATCGAATTTGATGGCCAAGCTGAAGTAAAACGTGCTGCAGATAAGGTCAGCAGCGATCATATCCGTTACGATTTACGCGCCGAACAAATTTTGGCAGGCGAATCCGAAGGCACTGGCCGTGTGCGGATCGTGATTCAGCCACCTGCCAACTCCGAGCAAAACTCGCAACAGGAACAACAATAACGATGGCTCGTCTGCTCGCCGACAACCTACAAAAACGCTATAAAGAGCGCTCTGTCGTTAAAGGCATTTCCCTGCATATTGATGCTGGCGAAACCGTTGGCTTACTCGGGCCCAATGGCGCTGGCAAAACCACCACCTTCTACATGATTGTTGGCTTGGTAAAACCCAATGGTGGGAGCATCAGCCTCGACGATCACAACATTACAAAACTGCCCATGCATGCGCGTGCGCGATTAGGCGTTGGCTATCTTCCGCAAGAAGCTTCCGTGTTTCGTAAACTCACCGTGGCCGACAACATCATGGCCATCCTCGAAACGCGCAAAGACCTCAATAGCCAACAGCGTGCCGACGCGCTCGACCAATTACTCGAAGAACTGCATATTCCGCATATTCGCGACAGCTTAGGGGTAAGTCTTTCAGGCGGTGAACGGCGTCGAGTCGAGATTGCCCGGGCCTTAGCGGCCAATCCACGCTTTATTTTGCTTGACGAACCCTTTGCCGGCGTTGATCCCATCTCAGTGATTGATATTCAAAAAATTGTCGAACATCTCACTAGCCGAGGTATTGGCGTACTCATTACTGACCACAGCGTGCGCGAAACTTTAGGGATTTGCGACCGTGCTTATATCGTCAGCAACGGCCAAGTCATTGCCCAAGGCAGCCCAGAAGAAGTGATGGCCGACGAGCAAGTAAAACGCGTTTATCTAGGCGATAACTTCCGCTTATAACCCCTTGCTACAGGCAAAATGCTGACCCCAGATGCACTTATATGGGGCAAAAGTTTTCCTACTAGAGCAAAATCTAATGCAAAATACGCGCCAACATCGGTTGACCACGTATTTTAGCTAGGTGAAACACAGTCTTAATCTCAAACTAGGCCAGCAGCTCACAATGACGCCTGCGCTGCAGCAAGCCATTCGCTTACTGCAACTGTCTAGTTTGGAAATCCGCCAGGAAGTCCAAGAAGCCTTAGATAGCAATCTAATGCTCGAAGAAGATGCCGACGACAGCATCAACGTTGAGACTCCGGCAGAGAAAACCACCGAAGCCGAAGAAACGGCGCTACCCGACAACATTAGCGAAGAAATGCCTGGCGATTACAGCTGGGAAGATGTTTACGATGGCCGTAGCAAACCCAAATCGGGGGCCGATGATCTGCCGCCAATGATCGACCGGCTAAGCGATACCAGCGCCGAAAGCCTGCAAGCCTATCTAATCTGGCAGCTCGAGTTATCGCGCTTATCGCCGCGCGACCAAGAGATCGCTGAGTTTATTGTCGATAGCATCGACGATGACGGTTATCTCCATCTCAGCAGTGAATCGCTGGCTGAAACACTCAATGAGCAATTGATTCTAGAAGGCCGCCACGAAGAACCCGAATTTGCGGTAGACGAGATCGATTGCGTACTTCACCGCGTGCAACAACTCGACCCACCCGGTATCGCCGCGCGAGACCCAGCCGAGTGTTTACAACTTCAGCTCCGTCAGACTGCTGGAGACGAGAACACTAAAGCTCTAGCCAATCGGATTGTAGAACGTCATCTCGAAGTACTAGCCAAGGGTGATCGCAGCGCGCTGCAAAAACTCACCAACAGCAGCCTAGAAGCGGTTGAAGACAGCATTCAGCTGATTCGCAGCCTCAGCGCCCGCCCCGGCGCCAACTGGGGCAACCAGCGCACCGAATACATTGTGCCCGACGTGTACGTCTTTAAAGACCAAGACCGCTGGCGCGTGCGGCTCAATAACGAATACAGCATCCCCTTGCGTATCAATAGTAGCTATGCCGAGCTCGCTGGCACCATCAAGGACGAAAAACAGTCCGAAATGCTGCGCAACCACCTGCAAGAAGCACGCTGGTTGATTAAAAGCCTAGAAAGCCGCAATGACACCCTCATCCGCGTTGCCAATGCCATCGTTGAAAAACAACAACCGTGGTTTGATCAGGGCGATATTGCCCTCACGCCGATGGTGCTGCGAGATATTGCCGATCAGCTCGATTTACATGAATCGACGATCTCTCGTGTCACCTCCAGCAAATACATGCACACCGCCAGCGGCATTGTACCCTTCAAACATTTCTTCTCCAGCCACGTTGGCACACAGGACGGCGGCGAAGCCTCCAGCATCGCCATTCAGGCCATGATTAAAGAGCTGGTAGCCACGGAACCGCATAACAAACCGCTTAGCGACACACGTATTGCAAATGCGCTAGCTTCGCGTAATATCAAGATAGCAAGACGCACTATTGCGAAGTACCGTGAAGCCCTCGGGATTCCGCCCTCGCATGAGCGAAAACGCTTAGATTAAAGCCGATTTAATCAGTCATAAAACATTGATATAAAAGGCTTAAGCAACCGCTGGTATACCAGCAGGAGGTAGCAGTAAACGTACACAGCAACCACGTTATTCAGCCTGAACAACGTAGTTGAGTGAAGCCATTGCCGCCTACCCAACATCACTTAGGCAGCCGTGGCACCCAGTGACATTTGCATTGGGCAAATGTCGAATGGCGACAGCGACGCCTGCCTGCCTTAATGTGAACAACTGAACGCTTTGTTAACGGTCACGCAACTAAGCCTCAGTACCGCATCAAGACATCCCGACGCCGTTGCCGCTACCAACGTAAAACCAGCTCTCACTGGAGGTAGCAACATTATGAATATTGATCTCACAGGTCACCACGTCGACGTCACATCCGCATTACGTGAATACGTAAACACCAAATTCGCGCGGGTCGAACGGCATTTCGACAACATCAGTAACGCCCATGTCGTACTTAGCGTAGAAAAGCTGGCGCAGAAAGCGGAAGCCACGCTCAATGCGCGCGGGGGACAAGTATTTGCCGAGGCGACTGATGAAAACATGTATGCCGCAATCGATGCGCTAACCGACAAACTGGACCGACTGGTGAAAAAACGTCGTGAGAAAACTACCGACCACCATAATCGAGAAGCGATGAAACACGAGGTACATGCTGCGGCGCTGCAATAGCCTAAGCATAAACTCGTATTGATCGACACTCACACAGGCCAGCTTAATTTCCTAAGCTGGCCTTTTTCTTGCTTAAGGCACAGCAACAAATCTGTTATTTAGCTGCCACCGACACGACATCTACGCAAAATATGCTGTGCTCGTGCGGCAATGCCGCTAAAATCCGTACCGAACTTAAGGAGTAAAACATGAACCTGTCTGCGGTTATTCCCGCCTCACGCGTTACCATCGTCGAATCAGCGGCCAGTAAAAAGGCTGCGCTTGAAATCATCAGCCACCAATTGGCCGACGGTAATGAGCAGCGCCAGAAAGCCATTTTTGACGCCCTAGTTAACCGCGAGCGCTTGGGCAGCACCGGCCTTGGCGAAGGCGTTGCCATTCCACATGGCCGCATCAATGGCATTACCGAGCCAGTCGGTTGCCTAGTCAAACTACAACAAGCGGTTGGTTTCGACGCCAGCGATGATCAAGATGTTGACCTTATTGCGGGCTTAGCGGTTCCGGCCGACTGCACTGAAGAACACCTGCAAGTACTCGCTGCCGTGGCTCGCGCCTTTAGTAATAACGAGTTTACTCAGGCAGCCCGACAAGCCAACAGTGCCGAAGCTCTCGCAGCAGCACTGGCTACGGCTGAATAGTTAGTACGCTTGGCATCACGCACCAATATTAAGCAGGCCCACAGCAAACGGTGCAAATAGCCGCTGCAAAAATCACTGTTAGCTTGCTCCATAATGAATTGGAGCAACGCCTTAATTTGCGTTGGCAAACTGGCGAGCGCGCCGCCAAACGACGTCGATTAAGCAGCAAAGGGGAAGCCGCCCCTTTGCCGCTGGTGGGTTATTTGAATGTAATTCATCCCAACCAAATACAAATTGTGGGCACTGCCGAGCTGGAATGGCTCAGCCAACAAAGCCAAGCCGAACAGCTACTGAGCATCAAACAGATTTTTCCTGGGCAAAGTGGCTGTCTAATTTTGGCCGATAGCCAAGGGCTCGAGCAAAACTTGATCGAGCTCTGTGATGAACACAAGATCCCGGTTCTCAATAGCCCATTACCGGCGCACGAATTAATCAGCAATATTGAAAGCTGGTTAAGTGGCAAGCTGGGTGAGCAGCAAACCCTGCACGGGGTAATGATGGAAGTGGCGGGCATGGGAGTGCTCATTACCGGACCCAGCGGCATTGGTAAAAGTGAACTCGCACTCGAACTGCTTAGCCGTGGTCACCGCCTAGTAGCGGACGACTGCCCCGTGTTTAAGCGTATTGCGCCTGACACGGTCGATGGCACTTGCCCTGCTCTAGTACAGGATTTACTCGAGGTTCGCGGCTTAGGCATTGTGGATATTCGAGCGATGTTTGGTAGCAGTGCAATTAAACGCAATAAGTATTTGCGTTTAATTGTCGACCTAGTACCCGTTAGCGAAGTAGATTCCGGCAAGATTGATCGTCTTCAAGGCATGCGCCGTGAACAAAACATCCTTGGCGTTAACGTGCCAGTGATCGCACTCCCGGTAACCGCCGGTCGTAACCTCGCGGTATTAATTGAAACCGCCGTACGTGATCATTTGTTACGCATTAACGGCTACGACGCCGGCCAATTACTCGAGCAGCGCCAAACCGAATTATTGGAACAGTCAGCCGCAGAAGCAGACGACCCAGATCACAGCGGCATAGAAAGGCTAATACCATGAAGCTCATCATTATTAGCGGTCAGTCTGGCTCGGGCAAAACGATCGCGTTACATATGCTGGAGGATCTGGGCTATCGCACCATCGACAACCTACCGGTTGAGCTCTACCAAGCTTTTATCGCGGGCGAACTAGAACGTAACAAAGACGAAAAAGGCATTGAGTGCCACATTGCGATTGGTGTCGACCCTCGGGCCACGCAAACTAATATATCCAGTCTAATTGCAGCGCTCGAGCATACCCGCCAACAGGTCGCTGATACGACACTGTTACACCTCAGCACGCAGCCAGACACGCTGCAAAAACGCTACAGCGAAACACGCCGCAGTCACCCCTTTGCCAATTCCAATTGCACCGTCGAAGAAGCGATTGAGGCGGAAGCTATTCAACTGGCGCCATTAGCGCAACAAGCCGACATCAAAATTGACACCACCGGTTGGTCTAGCCACGAGCTGCGCAATGTATTGCGTGAGCAGTTTGCACCCAACATCACAAGCAATGACGCTGAGCCGACCATTACGGTACAGTCATTTGGCTTCAAATACGGCAACCCCCGGTCCGCCGACTATGTATTCGATGTTCGCTGCCTACCCAACCCCTATTGGGAACCAGCGCTGCGCGACCTGACTGGCAGCGACCCAGAAATTCAACAATGGCTCAGCTCACAACCGGTAGTGACGGACATGCTAGCCAGTATTGACGGCTTTTTTCAGCAGTGGCTGTCTACCGTATTACACGCCGATCGCAGCTATGTCACGATTGCCATCGGTTGCACGGGTGGGCGCCATCGGTCGGTTTTTATTGCCGAACAGCTACAGCAACGCTTACTAAACAACTGGCCTAAAGTGCTATTGCGGCACAGAGAATTAGATAAGTAATATTTCTATGAATAACGTCAGCGTCTTATTGGTCACCCACAGCCGCGTCGGTCGCGCCTTACTCGAAACAGCCCAAAGCATGCTGCACGAGCTACCCTTTCGCGCCGCTTTGGTACCCGTGTCACAAAGCTGCGACCCCGACAAAGAATTTGAAGTGGGTAAAGACCTCTGTCGCCAACTCGACAATGGCGAAGGAGTGTTGATTTTGACCGACGCCTTCGGCTCTACCCCTAGCAACATTGCCAGTCGCATTGCTGCCGCCATGAGTGACATCGACGCCAACCCGATTACCACTCGGATCGTGGCCGGGGTCAACCTACCCATGGTGCTAAAAATAGCCAATTACCCCAACCTAGCGATTGACGAACTGGCGCAAAATGCAGTCGCCGGTGGTCAACGCGGGGTCATGCTGTGTAACTCACCCAGCCAATAGAACCCGCATAATCCGTTAATTCGAAAACAACATAAACGATCAGCAGCCCAACATGCAAAGCCAAGATATTCAGATTATTAACCGCCTCGGATTACACGCTCGTGCGGCCACCAAACTGGTACAAACTGCTAGCCAATTCAAAGCCGACGTGCACATTGTTAAAGACGGGCAACGCGTCAGTGGCAAAAGCATTCTTGGGGTCATGATGCTGGCTGCAGCCAAAGGCAGCCAAATCGCCATTGAAGCCAACGGTAGCGATGAAGAACAAGCCATTAACGCTTTAACCAGCTTAATTAACGAACGCTTTGGCGAGGACGAATAATGTCGCTCGCGCTCACAGGAACTGGCGTAGCTCGCGGCATTGTTATTGGCCGCGTACACCATTTTCATGCGGGCAGCACCGACGTTACTGAGCGCAAGCTCAGTGGCTCTGAAATTGACAAAGAAGTGACTCGCTTTCGCCGCGCCCGACAAGCCGCTACCGACGACCTACGCACCGTACGCGACAACATTCCGCCAGGCAGCCCGAGCGATATTAGTGCCTTTATCGAATCACATTTATTGATGATGCAAGATGCCACGCTGTCAGACGCAGTAGTGGCACTGATTGAAGAGCGCCAATGTAATGCCGAGTGGGCGCTGCGTTTGCAACGCGATGCCTTAGTCTCGGTATTTGAGCAGATGGACGACCCTTACCTGCGCACCCGCAAGGATGACGTTGACCATGTCGTGACCCGCATTCAACGCATCTTGCTTAATCAACCGCGTGAATTTGAGGCCAATACCGAAGGTGACCAACCCACCGTGGTTGTGGCCGATGACTTGGCGCCAGCCGATGTCATTACGCTACACAACAGCGGCCTCGCAGCTTTTGTAACTGAAGCCGGCAGCCCGCTATCGCACTCGGCGATTCTGGCACGCAGCTTAGGTATTCCCGCCATCGTGAGTGTGCGCGGCGCGCGACTATTGCAAGAAGGCGAAACCGTCATTATTGACGGTAAAAATGGTTTTATTGTCGGCGCTCCGGACGAGGTAGCCTTAGCGCAATATCACCAAGCACAAGCGGAAGACAAAGCCTGGCGTGCTCGGCTAGCCGAACTCAAACACCTGCCGGCTGAGACCCTAGATGGCACCCGCGTTCATTTGCGTGCCAACATTGAGTTGCCGGAAGATGTGAGCGCCTGTGACGAAAACGGCGCTGAGGGTATCGGCCTCTACCGTACTGAATTTTTGTACCTCAACCGCTCAACTGCTCCCAGCGAGCAGGAACAACTGGACGCTTATACCATCGTGATGCAGGCCCTACCCGGCCAACCCGTCACCATCCGCACCCTAGATTTAGGCGCAGACAAACAACTGGAAGGCGCCAGCCGCCAAACCGGGCCGGTCGCCAACAACCCTGCCCTGGGGCTTCGAGGCATTCGCCTTTGTTTGCGCGAAACAGAGCTATTCAAACCCCAGCTGCGCGCCCTCCTGCGCACCGCATCACACTATCCGTTACGCGTCATGCTGCCCATGGTTTCTAACCTGCAGGAGCTAGAACAAGCCAAAGCCCAGATCGCCGCCGTGCGTGAAGAACTCATTGCCGAAGGCCATCAGGTTAACGACCAACTGGAACTCGGCGCCATGATAGAGGTGCCCGCTGCCGCGCTGTGTGCCGACCAACTGGCAGCACATGTGGATTTCTTCTCCATCGGCACCAATGACCTGATTCAATACAGCCTCGCGATTGACCGTATCGATGACGAAGTCAACTATTTGTACGACCCACTCCATCCCGCCGTGTTAAGGCTCATCAACATGACCTTAGAAGCCGGCGCGCGCGCCAATATTCCGGTCGCCATGTGCGGTGAGATGGCAGGTGATCTACGCTTAATTCCACTGCTGCTCGGCATGGGACTACGCGAATTCAGTACCCACCCAACCAACTTGCTCGAGCTCAAACATCGCATTCGCCAATTCACGCTTAGCAATACTATCCCGTTGGCACAGTCAGCCCTCGCCTGCAGCGACGCCCAAGCCGTGGCAGCATTATTGGACGAGTGGCAGCAACAGCATCAGGCAGTTAGCGCCTAACCCCAGATAATCACAAGATAAACGCGCAATTCATTGTAATTGCAGTGCTTTTTCACGATTCCTAGCCGCCAGAGCAACACATCTCGCTAGACCTAATCGGCCCGCTTCGGTACACTCGGGCCATCATTTTCCAACGCTGAAAGGCATCCCATGAGCGACCCGTTGGTACAAGCCGACAATCAGGGCCATCAGCAGGTGCTGGACCAATTTTCGGCAGCGCTGGGTTCCGGCCGGATGCAATTAGCGCAACGCATGCTGCAAGGCTTACACCCGGCAGAAATTGCTCACCTGCTCGAATCACTGCCACGCGCGCAACGCAACATCATCTGGGAATTCACTGACCCTAACGATGATGGCGAAATTCTGCTCAATACCAATGAGGAAGTGCGCGCCAGTCTCATTAACCGGATGGACGAAGCTGAGCTCGTCGATGCACTCGACGGCATGCCGCTGGATGACTTGGCCGACATTCTCGAGGATTTACCTAACCGGCTGACCGACGTTGTGCTCGAATCCATGACGGCACAGCAACGTCACCTACTCGAGTCGGTTCGCTCATGGCCCGAGGACAGCGCGGGCGGACTGATGGACACCGATGCCATCACCGTACGCGCCGACGTCACGCTCGACGTGGTGCTGCGTTTTCTACGCATGCGTGGCGAACTGCCTAACCATACCGATGCACTTTACGTGCTTGACCGTTATGGCCATTATCGGGGCGCACTCTCGCTGCGCGACCTACTCACCGAAAGCCCTGACCAACTGGTGGCAGAAGTCTTAAATAGCGAAGTCAGCGCAATTCAGGCAGACACTGCCGCGACCACCGTGGCCTCGCTGTTCCAAGACCGCGACTTAGTGTCAGCACCGGTGGTAAACGAGAATAATGAATTAATCGGCCGCATCACCATCGATGATGTGGTCGATGTTATCCGCGACCAAGCCGAACACAACATGCTGAGCATGGCGGGCTTGGATGAAGACGAAGATTTATTCGCACCCGTGGTGAAATCAAGCTCGCGGCGGGCTATTTGGCTGGGCGTCAATCTACTTACGGCACTCATCGCATCTTGGGTGGTTGGATTATTCCAAGCCACCATTAATGACGTGGTAGCACTCGCGGTATTGATGCCGGTGGTTGCCAGCATGGGCGGGATTGCGGGCAGCCAAACCCTAACCTTGGTAATCCGTGCACAAGCCCTAGAACAAATATCACGCTCCAACTCAAGCACCTTGCTACGCAAGGAAATGTCAATTGGTGCATTGAATGGCTTTGCGTGGGCCATCATCATCGCGATCATTGCCTTCTTTTGGTTCGACAACCAAAAGCTCGGGCTGGTGATCGCCACGGCCGTGTTTGTGAATATGGTATTCGGCGTTTTGGCCGGCTTCAGCATCCCATTGATTCTGAAACGCCTATCCATCGACCCCGCCTTGGCTGGCAATGTGGTGCTAACCACCGTCACCGATGTGGTGGGTTTCTTTGCCTTCCTAGGCTTAGGCAGCTTGGTGCTGGTGGCCGTGCTATAGCCACGGCCAGCAACTAAACGCTAGTCGCCCGCCACCGTCATCTCGCCGATCAATGCAGCGCCGCAGGCAATATTAGTATTGGGCTCGGCGTCGGCTGACACCGCTCGTAACTGCAAGAACATTTCACGCAAGTTGCCCGCAATCGTAATGCCTTCGACGGGATACAACGCCACCCCGTTTTCTACCCAAAAGCCTGACGCACCGCGAGAATAATCGCCCGTTACCGGATTAACGCCTTGGCCCATTAGCTCAGTGACCCATAAGCCAGTACCCATATCCGCCAGCAATTCCGCTTGCGTGGCTGCATTCGTGGTTACCCGCACATTACGCGCGCCCCCCGCATTACCTGTCGTTGTCAGCCCCAGCTTACGTGCAGAGTAAACGCCCAATAAATATTGTTGCAGCTTGCCATCAGCCACCAGCGTTTGTTCGCGCGTTGCCACTGCATCGTTATCAAAAGGCGCACTGCGCGCGCCCTTAGGCTGCCAGGGGTGCTCGGAAATCGTTAACCACGCCGGGAAAATCTGTTCACCGACCGCGTCTAACAAGAAACTATTGCGCCGGTATTGGGATGCGCCACTAATAGCGCCCATCAAACTGCCAAATAGACCACGCGCCAAACGTCGGTCAAATAAGACTGGGAACTGGCCTGTTTTCACGCTGCGTGCCTGCAAGCGCGCTAGGCTACGCTCGGCCGCTAAACGGCCAATTGCTGCTGCGGCTTCCAACTCAGTGGCGTCACGGGCAGACGTCCAGGCGTAATCCCGCTGCATGGCGCCATCTTGCTCCGCCAATACAGCGCAGGACACACTGTGGCCTGTACCAAGCACATGGGACCGAAAACCATGCGAGTTACCCAACACCGTCAGCTCCACACCAGTACTCAGCGAAGCGCCGTCTGAATTCGTGATCCGAGCATCGGTTTCCAGTGCAGCGCGTTCGCAAGCAATAGTTTGCGCTATCGCCGACTCGGTACTCACGTCCCAAGGGTGGTATAGATCCAATTCCGGAAATTCCTGTGCCAGTTGCTCCGGCTCTGCAAGGCCGGCACAGGCATCCGCCTCGGTAAAGGCAGCCAACTGCAAGGCAGCATCAACGGTTTTCTGCAGCCCAGACTCACTTAAATCACTCGTGGTAGCCGAGCCCTTCTGCTGGCCCTTAGCCGTTGTTTTGTAAACCGTTACCGAGACCCCTTTGTCAGCCTGCATTTCAACGGTTTCAACTTCGCCCAAACGGGCCGTGACCGACATCCCACGATCTAAGGTCACTGCGGCGACCGCCTGATCGGCACCCTGCCGTTTGGCTAGCTCCAGCACGCGCTCAACCGCCTGCTGTAACTCTGGCAGGTTCTCGTCGGGATTCATCAAAGCAATGGTTTTTTCAGTCATAGAGTCAGGACGCGCGAACCACGTCGCACGCAATTGCAACAAAACGGGAGCCGCAGTTTACCGCAGCGGCTACTTAGACATCACGCCATTGTTCGGTAATGGGTACCAGAACCCGTAGCCGCTGGCCGGGTTTTAAATAACGACGCGGGTTAATATTGTTCCAATCGCAAAGCTCAGCCACCGACACTCCAAACTTACGCGCGATTCGGTCAAGTGAATCACCCGACCGTACGGCGTAGGTCACGCGGCGAATCGGCGCATCACTGCTGACAGAAGTTTTAGGCGCGGTCAGCCGCACAATCTGGCCCAAACTCAGCAATTCGCCCTTTTTCAAGCCATTCCATTTGGCGAGTTTGTCGACGCTAATTTTGTATTTACGCGACAAATCCCAAAGATTGTCACCGGCCACTACCGTATGCGTCGGACCAAGCGGCCTCAGCTTTGCGCCCTTGGGCATCCAAATCAGCAACTCTTGGCCTGGGTGTAATGCGTTCGCGCCTTCGAGATCATTCCAGCGCTGAATATCAGCAACTCGTACATTATGACGGCGCGCTATCACCCACAGCGAGTCACCCGATTTAACCTGATAGTGTTTACGAACCCGCTCCAAGGAACCATCACCCTGCGGGGCAATGCTCGGGTAACGTGCCAAGCTGGTTTGACCGACTGCCACCAGCAGTTGCTGGCCAACTTTAATAGTCGTGCCACGCAGCTGATTAATCTCTTTAATCAGCTGCGTGTTGGAACCATAACGATGAGCAATTTCACTGAGGCTCTCACCACTTTTTACCTTATGGCGTTTCCAGCTCACCCGCTCCGTCTCAGGCAGCTGCGCGAGAGCCTGCGAAAAGCGCTTTGCCGCATACTTCGGCATGAGCAAACGATGCGGGCCATTCGGCGGCGTAGCCCAGCGATTCAAGCCGGGGTTGTGCAAACGCAAACTGTCCGCACTCAACGCCGCTAACTGAGCCGCTTGAGCCAAATCAAGCTGACCACCGGTATCGACAACAGCGAAATCAATATTGTTGGGCATGGCCCGTAATTCCACCCCGTAGAGCGCGGGGTCACGAATAATTTCTGCCAAGGCCAATAGCTTGGGGACGTAAGCACGGGTCTCGCTCGGTAATTTTAGCGACCAAAAATCAGTGCCTAAACCGCGTTTTTTATTGCGCCGTATCGCCGCCGCCACATTGCCCTCACCAGCGTTATACGCTGCCAAGGCATGTAGCCAGTTGTCAAAACGACGATGCAAATAAGCCAGAAACTTCAGCGCTGCGGCCGTCGACTGCGGCACGTCGCGTCGGGCGTCATACCACCAGTTATTTTCCAGCCCTAAATGCTTGGCCGTATTGGGAATAAATTGCCATAAGCCCGAAGCGCGCCCATGCGAATAAGCCAAGGGATCGTAGGCACTTTCCACCGCAGGCAGTAACGCCAATTCACTTGGCATATCGTGCTTTTCAACTTCCTGCAATACATAACCTAACCACATAGCCGAACGGCGTTGCAGGCGGCCGATGTGGGCAGGGTGCTTTTGATACCACGCCAGCCAGTGCTTCACTTCCGGATGGGTGATACTCGGCGGCAACTCAAAGCCCATGCTGAGCCGATACCAGAGCTGTTGTGAGTGGTTATAAGTGGGAGACTCGCTGGTATCAACACTGGCATACCCACCCGCACTGACAACCTCCGCACAGAACACGAGCAAACCGCCGAATAATGCCTGCAAGCACCAAGTCGGTTTTGACTTGCGCCGTGCGCTGAGCAATCGCTGTTTGAAAGGCATAGTCACCACGATCAATCTGTCTCACTTCCCTGTTAGTTAGACTGCAACCATCGCCTAGCCATTGCAATCTAGACATGGGGTCACAAACTTAAGGCCAGTCCGCTTATGCGACTTCTTTAGAGCCTTACGAAATCCTTCGTCGGCGCATAGCTTAATCCGTAATAAGACGCAAAACAAACCTAAATAGCCGTTCAGTGAACTACGCTTTTTACTGTTACAGTGACGACTGTTGTGCCAGAATTTGAAGGGATAACTGTTCTCTATCGTTTGGTTTATTGACAGTAGGGTAATACCATCATGTCGGGCCTTAATCGCCAAAAATTAAGCAACCAAAACCCAGCAGCTTTGGCTGCCAACATGACGCCAGAACATGCTGCCCGCGCACTCGTTATCGAGCACCTACGCCCACAACTCACCGGCCGACACTGGTTACAGTTCAGCCAGGCTAACAACCCTCTGCTGAGGTCTAGCGGTAGCTTGTTGCTAGAAACCATCGACTGTGACTTAGCAGAAGCCGGGGATTCGGACCGCCGAATCACCACGCTAAGCCCGCATAGCATCGAAGGCATTATCTGCGACGACGTACTGCAACTGCACCCGCAGCCCGAGCGAGTGGCAAAAGAAATTCAAACCCTGATTCGTGCCGGCGGCTGGATAGTCATTTGCGGGCATCGCGCCAGCAAACACCGACTCACACCACTGCAAGTCACGCGCCTATTCAAACACAGTAGCATTAAACTCAAGCAGTGTTACAGCTACCGCAACCAGCCCTTGCGCTATCACTGGCAAACACGTCTCAGCCAACTGCAATTAAGCCTCACCACTCAGCTGAGCGAGCAGCTACCCACTTTACTGCCCGCGTTATGCGGGCATGCCAGCACCCAAGCAGGTTGGGTAATGTTATTTAAAGAACAAAGTTTGGCTACCACCCCACTAGCAAGACCTTTAAAATTGGGGCGCAACAAGCTCCAAATCAATAACGCAGTTTGCATACGCGGTAACCATTGGCGAGACCTCGACAAAGGCACATCTAGCCGTGATATTGCTGCTGTTTGTAATAAAGCTGCTTAATCTATTCACTGCACACTAATCAACATGACAACAGTAGAGATTTATACCGACGGCGGTTGCCGTGGCAACCCCGGCATTGGTGGCTGGGGTGCCGTACTGCAATCGGGTAAGCATAAAAAAACGCTCAAGGGGCACGCTCACAACACCACCAATAACCGAATGGAAATGACGGCGGCGATTGAAGCACTGAATAGTCTCAAGCGCTCTTGCAACGTTATTCTGCATACCGACTCGACCTATGTGCGTAATGGCATCACCCAATGGCTACCCAATTGGAAACGTAATAACTGGAAAACCGCAGCCAAGAAACCGGTCAAAAATGCCGACCTTTGGCAGGCCCTTGACGCTGCTAGCGAACGCCACCAAATTGACTGGCGTTGGGTTAAAGGGCACGCTGGTGTTCCCGGCAACGAATTGGCCGATCAGCTCGCAAACGAAGCGATGGACGAACTAAAAGCTAAAGCATGAAACAGCGCCAAATCTGTCTAGATACCGAAACCACTGGCTTAGAAACCAGCCTCGATCACCGCATTATTGAAATTGGCTGTGTAGAACTGATAAACCGTCGCCCCACCGGCAACAATTTTCACTACTACCTTAACCCCGATCGCGAAATTGACGCGGGCGCAATCGCGGTACACGGCATTACCAATGAACATTTGGCCACTCAACCACGTTTCCCAGATGTCGCCGAGGCTTTTCTTGAATACATCAAAGACGCCGAAGTCATCATCCACAATGCGCCGTTTGACGTGGGCTTCCTTAACCATGAACTTGGCAAACTAGCCAACGTCACCACGCTAGAACAACATTGCGAGGTGACCGACACCTTAGTGATGGCCCGCAAGATGCATCCCGGCCAGCGCAATAGTTTGGATGCACTCTGTAAACGCTACGACGTCAACAATAGCAATCGAACCCTGCACGGCGCGTTATTGGATGCCGGCATTCTGGCCGATGTTTACCTCGCCATGACAGGCGGGCAAATTACGCTAGGACTCGATCCCAACAAGAGCACTGACAAGGCCGATCAAGCCAACCTCATCTCCAGTTACACCCGCAAACCCGACGAGAAATTTGCTGTCATTGCCGCCAAAGCTGACGAGTTAAATGCCCACGATGAATGGTTAGCGCGACTGCGCGATAGTGCTGGCAGCGCTGTTTGGGATAAGCTCTAGACATACGCTGGTACAACACTTCACGTCCACCCAACAACCCCAACCAACTAGAACACAATGACCACCACTATTTGGCATAACCCACGCTGCTCAAAATCCCGACAAACCCTACAGCTGCTGCAAGAACACGGCATTAACGCCGAGGTGTTTGAATACCTAAAGGCTCAACCCAGTGAAGCTGAGATTCAACAAGTGCTGGACCAACTTGGCATGAACGCTAAACAACTATTGCGGGCCAAAGAAGACGAAGCCAAACAACAAAATTTAGCCGCTGCAGATGATGCAATGGTGCTGGCTGCGATGCACAACACGCCTAAGTTAATTGAGCGACCCATTGTGGTTCACAACGGCAAAGCAGCCCTTGGGCGCCCGCCAGAAAACGTCCTAACGCTATTTGGTCAGTAAATCATGACCCAAGTATTGGTGCTCTACTACAGCCGCCATGGCGCCACCGAAGCCATGGCGAGAGCCATCGCTACCGGCGTCGAGAAACAACAAGCGGAAGCCATACTCCGTACCGTGCCGGCGGTATCTAGCGTCGCTGACGCCCACACCACGCAAGCCATACCCGATAGTGGCCCACCCTTTGTGAGTGCGGACGACCTCAAGCATTGTGATGCACTCGCGCTAGGCTCGCCCACCCGTTTCGGCAACATGGCTGCACCCCTTAAATACTTTCTCGACAACACCACCAATAGTTGGATTAATGGTGACTTAAGTGGCAAACCCGCGGCTGTGTTTACCTCCACCGGCAGCCTGCACGGTGGCCAAGAAAGCACCTTACTCAGCATGATGCTGCCACTACTACACCACGGGATGCTGATTAGCGGCCTGCCTTATAGCAACCCAGAACTCATGCAAACCCACACCGGTGGCACGCCCTATGGCCCCAGCCACTTGGCGGGCAGCAACGCTGATTTGCCGCTAAGCAAAGAAGAAGAAACTCTGTGCGTCGCCATGGGCGAACGCCTCGCCCAACTTGCGCAACGTCTGACTCAATAAAACCCCAGCATGGCTTCCAATCATTCTCCCCAGCATGCGCTACGCCGCGCTTGGCGCCTCACCACCAGCAGCTATCTCTGCCTATTTGGCTTGTTATTGGTATGGCATTTACGCATTTTGCCGCTACCGGCGGAAGCCGCGATTTCCATGCTAGTACCGTTGGGCATTCCGCTACTGATCGCCGGGCCCGGTTTGTTTAAAGGCAAAACCTACACCTATCAATGGATGAGCTTAGTGGTTTGGGTTTGGTTTGCGCATGGCGCCATGGAAGCATGGACTCATAAAGAAGTCGCCGTACTGGCACTGATTGCCAGTCTAGAGTCGGTATTAGCGGTTAGCTTGTTTGTAGGTCTGGTACTGTTTCTGCGGGCGCAGAAAGCCCAGCAAGTACAGAGCGAACAAACGCCAAACTAGGTTTCTTCTGCAGCTGCATGCTCTGACTAGCGAGCAACTCAATCGCTTCGATTAAAGTACTGGCATCGCGGCCCTGATGCTGCAGGATCCACTGCAACGCATCATCCTCCAGCTGCATGCCCTTATGCATGGCCCGTTGCCGTAGAAAACTTCGCCGGTCGTCATCAGTCAGGGGTTGAACATGCCAACTTGGCCCCCAACCTAGGCGCGTACGCAAGTCAGGCAAACCAATATCCAAGCCTAGTGGCGAGGCATTTGCCGCCACCAAAATACGGCCACCGTTTAACCGGATGGCATAAAACAATTCATACAGTGCTTCTTGCCAGAGCCGTTGGGTCATCTCACTGGCACCGCCGCCATGAGCAATGGCATCAAGGTTGTCCAGTGCCAACAACTCAACTTGCTCAATGCCATCCAACACCGTCAGCGAACCACCCACATGCTGCTGCAGATCGATATAGACGGAGCGCACTCCCGCCGCATGAGCCGCGTGACAGGTGGCATGCAGTAAATGCGTTTTACCGCAAGCCGCGCCACCCCATAGATACAACATAGCCTCGCTGGGTTGATGCGAGAATAGCTGCAATTGATCTAGCAGCAACCGATTCACCCCAGGCACATAGTTGCTAAAGAGGCTTTGCTCTTGCAGATCGAGAGATAAAACGAGTTGCCGACTTACGCCGGCAGATGCGGTATTCATAAGGCGATCTATTCTGCCTGATCGCGAGGTTCAGCGGCACGTAAATACAGTTCGCTACTCAAATAGTGAGCAAACCCATGGCGCACTAACACAGCCAGCACTGCAGCTACTGGCAGCGCCAGCAAGACACCAAAAAAGCCAAACAACTGACCACCCGCCAAAACTGCAAAGATTACCGCTACCGGATGCAGGCCAATGCGATCACCCACTAACCAAGGCGTTAGCAGCATGCTTTCAATCGACTGGCCCACCATAAAGACCGCGCCTACCAAGGCCAAATCAACCACGCTACCACTTTGTAGCCACATGGTCGCACCTGCCGCCAAAATACCAACCACAGCACCCAAATAGGGCACAAAACTTACCAAACCGGCCAACAAGCCGATAAGCATTGGAAACTCCAATCCCACTAACCACAAGCCCAAGCTGTAGATAATCGACAGTCCGAACATGACCCACAGCTGGCCCAAAATAAAGCTGCCCAACACTTCATCCGCCTGCTGCGCCAAACTGACGACTGTCTGTTCGTGACGGCGCGGAATCATGTCACGAATTTTAGCGACGATGATGTCCCAGTCGCGTAGCAGATAGAAGGTCACAACCGGCACCAGCAACAAGTTGGCAGCCAACACCAACAACGTACCGCCAGAACGTCCAGCCGACCACAGCAAAGCCATCGCGGACTCACGCGACTGCTCCCAATAACTCGCCACCCATGCCTTAACCGTTGCGCTGTCAATTTGCGCGAACTCGGTACCCAGCAAACTATTAATCTGCGGCACCACACCGGCTTGTAGGCCACTCAGCATGCGCGGCAAACGCTCAATCAGAATATTGGCCTGCGTAATGAGCATGGGCACCACCACCAACGCAGCAATAACCGCCAACAAACTCAGCACCAAAAACACCACGGTCACCGCAACGGTGCGGCTTAATCCACGATCCTCCAAGCGATCGACTAACGGATCACCCAAATAAGCCCAGGCCGCGCCAATCACAAAGGGCAGCAAAATCGGCTCCAGATAGTCCAGCAACAGATAACCCACCACCAAGATAACCAGATGCGGCACGTACCGTACCCACCAGGTATCACTCAATTGATTTTGTTGTTTGGATAAACTCATGGGTTCAATGGTTTCAGGCGCTAGCGAAAATTTGGCGAAATCTACTGGGCTTAAGAGCGTTCGGAATCGTGGCTGGAATAATGATGGCGTTTTAGGCCAACCCGACGAGCCCGCTGGCTCCATGTCCAAGCATAATCAGCAAACGTTACCACGGTAGTAAATAGCACGAGACGCGTCATTAAAAACAACACATTGTCGGGTAGCGTCATGGGCCATGCCGCATCGACCACCACTAACAAGGCGAGGCCTATTTGTAAGAACGTATTAATTTTGCTGATACGACTCGGCTCAACCAACTCAATCCGTTCAAACCAATGGTTATAAATCAAGCCACCCAGCACTAAGTAGACATCTCGCAAGATCACTACAGCGACCAGCCAGGTCGGCAACAAGCCCTGCCACCAAAGACAGGCAAAGCTAACAACCAATAACAACTTATCGGCAAACGGATCTAGAGCCGCCCCAATCCGCGAACGCCAACCGCCCATTCGGGCCAGCCAGCCGTCTAAGCCATCGGAGATGCCCGCCACAAAAATCAACCCCAGCGCTGGGCGATATTCCTCTCGTAGCAGTAAAACCGCGATTGGCGGCACTAACGCAATCCGCGCCAAGGTGATGATATTGGGAAGTAGTGCGAAATATTGGCGCATAAATCTCTTAACCGTAATTCAGTCAACTAAGCTAGCGCGCCAAGCGATACCACAAATCGGCCGTAACCGGCTGCACCCCAGTCGTATCTTCCGTCGCAGTTAACGGCGCCACGGTAGGCAACAGCATGCGCCCAACACGCAAGGCCTGTTCAAATTTAGTCGCCTCGCCTTTCAAGGCTAATTCAAATACTGCCAGCATTTGGCCCTCGGTTTCGTTCAAGCCGACCAACTGCATCGAGCCCACTACCGCGCGACTTTGTAGATGTTTTTCCACCGCTTTTAGCTGCGCGAAGCTATTAATGCCCAACACATTCAATTTGAGCTTCGGCTGTTCTGCCTGGTTAGGCTCGACTGCACCACTATCGCTGGCTACCACCGCATAACGTTGTGCCAAGCTGCGTGCAGCCATCCATAAGCCTGCCTCGAGCCCCTCACTGAGCGTACCGAAACGCGCGACTTCCTGAGGCTCAGCATCTCGCTGCAACAACGACCACTGCACGTCCGTTTCGCGCTGCTGCAGAGGCAATTCGCCCGCCGCCAGCTTGAGTCTACCAACCAGCACGGCGTCGGCCCCATAACGCGACGCCACCTCCAACACGCGGTCGTAAAATCCCGCTCGAATTTCCACAAACGGCAAATCACGCTGATCCTGCAAATCCATTAATGGCAGGGCAATAGGCAAGCCGCTACGTTGCGCGGTGGCTTCCAGCTCTGCCAGCAAATCGGCCGCCAACAAGGAGCTAGGGGCACTGGCCAAGACCGAACGACGTCCCTCGCCTTCCCAAGCCAATACCGTTAACAATTCAGGGCGATCTCGGCCCCATTGCGGCAAGCCCAAGCGTTGAATCAACTGCTGTAGCGCACGCTCGTCGAACTCCACACGCAAACGCAACGACTGCGCGGAACCCTCTGCCGCGCCCGCTGCGCCTGCCGGTACTCGCTGATACAGAAATTGTTCTAGATAGGCCTCTGGGCGGTTTAACACCGCTTGCAATTGCGGCCAACGCGCCAACAACAAACGCGGGTCAGGCTCGCCCACCAAGCGGCCGACGACTTGTTGTAAAAGCGCCGGCATTGCCGCCTGTCGGGTAGCGGGTTCCTGATCTTCAACCACGGTGGTTGCAGCGTAAAGACCGTTGACTGGCACAGCCTGCACCGGCCATGGACCCAAACAAGCAATCGCAAGCGCGAGTAGCGTCAATTTATTCAGTTTGTATTTGATCAACTGCTTGCTCCTAAGCCTTGCATACTTGCCTGCCGCATTGGTATTTCTATCCTAATCCAGCGACAAACGAGAATCTTGCCCGCAACATTAAGCGGGCGCGTGTAAAATACCACGCTCAGCACTGCGGCTGCAGTGCCAAATACAGCTAATTTTCGTATCCACTACTTCCGTAATACGCTAAAACATGTCACAACAATCTAGTAACGGCCTCACCTACAAAGACGCTGGTGTTGATATCAATGCCGGTAATGAGCTGGTTGACCGCATCAAACCCGCAGTTAAACGCACTACGCGCCCCGAAGTTATGGGCGGCCTAGGTGGCTTTGGCGGCTTATTCGAAGTACCTCAGGGCTACCAAAAGCCGGTACTTGTATCCGGCACTGACGGCGTGGGCACCAAGCTACGACTTGCCATTGATACGGGCAAAGTCGATGGCGTGGGCATTGACCTCGTCGGCATGTGCGTAAACGACATTTTAGTCACGGGCGCCGAACCGCTTTATTTCCTCGACTACTACGCCACCGGCAAACTCGACGTTGATACCGCTGCGCGTGTAATCGCGGGTATTGCCAAAGGCTGCGAAGATAGCGGCTGTGCATTGATTGGCGGTGAAACCGCTGAAATGCCTGGTATGTACGAAGGCGACGACTTTGATCTCGCCGGTTTCTCAGTCGGTATTGTTGAAAAAGACGGCATTATCGACGGCAGCAAAGTGAAAGCCGGCAACGCCTTACTAGGCCTCGCCTCTTCTGGCCCACACTCCAATGGCTACTCATTAATTCGCAAGTTGCTAGAAGTCTCGGGCGCCGATCTTGAGCAAACAATGGGTGACACCACTCTCGGCGACGCCCTATTAGCGCCGACTCGGCTTTATGTGAAATCGCTACTACCATTCCTACGCGCCGGTAAAATCAATGCGATGGCACATATTACCGGCGGCGGTCTAACCGAAAACATTCCGCGCGTGCTACCCGCCAACTGCATTGCCGAAATCAACACCCAAAGCTGGGCGCTGCCACCGGTATTTGAATGGCTAAAAGCGCAAGGCAATATTGCTGACCAAGAAATGCTCAAAACCTTTAACTGCGGCATCGGCATGGTGCTCGTGGTAGAAGCCGAGCAAGCAGAAGCGCTAGCGCAAGAACTACGCGACGCAGGCGAAACGGTATTCGCACTGGGCCAGATTGTGGCCGGTGACGAAGCCCGCGTTGACTACATCTAAGCCAACATGAACAACAAACGGATCGTGGTGCTGATTTCCGGCAACGGCCGGAATTTACAAGCACTGATCGATGCCTGCGCTAACGGACAAATCGCTGGCGACATTGTTGGCGTTATTAGCAACAAAGCCGATGCCTATGGCTTAGAACGCGCCAAGTCTGCCGCGATTCCTAGCTGGGTTATTCCGCACCAAAACTTTGCCGATCGCCACAGCTTTGACAGCGCACTTCGGACGCAGATTGACCAGCTAAAGCCTGATCTAGTCGTACTGGCAGGCTTTATGCGCATTCTTACCGACGACTTTGTGCGCCATTACTTGGGCCGAATGCTCAACATCCACCCCTCGCTACTACCCAAATACCCTGGCCTCAACACCCACCAGCGCGCGCTCGACGCGGGCGACCAACAACATGGAGCTACGGTCCATTTTGTTACCCCGGAACTGGACGCGGGGCCTGCGGTCTTACAAGCGACACTAACGATTAACGCTAACGACACTGCGGCCAGTTTGGCGCAACGCGTAATGGAAGAAGTCGAGCTAAGCCTTTACCCCAGCGCCGTTGCCGATTACTGTGCTGATCGAGTAACCCTTTCGGCTCAGCCTCCTTATCAGGCCATACGCAGCAACCCGGTTCGCAGCGACTCAGGTTGCAGCAACTAGATCACGACGCCGCCTAAGACGAGACAACGATGAAAAAAACAATGACACAACACCCTTCTCTTTCTGCCCTAGCCACCACCGTACGTACCGGCCTAGGTTTCGCTGTTCTACTGGGCCTGAGCAGTGCTGCGCAGGCATTTAAAAGCCATAGCACCGAATACGAAGTGTTTTGGGGTGAGCGCAGCGTGGCAAGCCTAGCGGTAGAGGCCCGCGATGGCGACAAAGATGCGGAAATCGTGTCCAAACTGAATGCCCACGGCATCGCCGCCGCCTTAATGCCCGGCACCCGCACCCAAACGAGTAAGTTCGTAAAAACCGACCAAGGCCTGCAAGCACAAAGCCTGCTCGCCACTCGCACCAAACGCGTCAAGGTCGGCATGCGCGGCTCACGGGAAGAAGAAGTGGTGATGAATAGTGTTGAGTTTGACCACCAAGCAGGCACGGCCGTCGCTACTGAGGGCAAAGAAACCGCTACCTTAGAAGTACAGCCACATACATCTGACCGCCAAAGCTTGACGCTGCTGGTCGCAGATCGCTACAAAGCAGCAACCGCAGACGAGCGTAAAGCGGGTATCCCTTACCAATTTGTTAATGGCACTAGCCTCCGCACCTACACCTTCCGTGAGGTGGGCGAAGAAACCTTAGAAACTGAGGTAGGCAGCTTCACCGCGGTGAAGCTGGTGCACGGCGACCTAGAAGACAAACACACCATTGTCTGGCTCGCCAAAGAACTCGATTATTTCCCGATCGGCTTTGATAAAGCCCGCCCTCGCGCCAAGGGAGTATCGGTAATTACTCGACTATCGAAAACACCTGAATTTAACTAACACGCAATAACAAAACACCAAAAAGCCCGCTTTATGGCATTCATAAAGCGGGCTTTTTTATGTCTTCGACAGACCGTTCCGGGTCAGCTTTTCCGGCTCAGCTGTTCCAGGTAAGCTGTTTTAGGTGCGCGGCAAGGTAACCCCGGTTTGGCCTTGATACTTACCACCACGGTCTTTATACGACGTTTCACAAACCTCATCGGACTCATAAAACAACATCTGCGCCACACCTTCGTTGGCGTAGATTTTGGCTGGCAACGGCGTGGTATTCGAAAATTCCAGTGTTACATGACCTTCCCACTCCGGCTCCAGCGGAGTCACATTCACGATGATGCCACAGCGCGCATAAGTCGACTTACCCAAACAAACCGTTAGCACGCTCCGTGGTACACGGAAATATTCCACCGTACGCGCTAATGCAAACGAGTTAGGCGGGATAATGCAAACGTCACCTTTGAAATCAACAAAGCTATCGTCAGAGAATTCTTTCGGGTCAACAACGGCCGAGTTGATATTGGTGAAAATCTTAAATTCGTCAGCGCAGCGCACGTCGTAACCATAGCTACTGGTGCCGTAGCTAATAATTTTTTGACCATCAACCTGACGCACTTGGCCAGGCTCAAAGGGTTCAAGCATGCCCTCGTTCTCCGCCATCCGGCGAATCCACTTGTCGCTCTTAATACTCACATCGTCTCCTTCATGGAACCTGTAACGGCAACCTGCTGCGCAGCAAGCTTACTCACATTTCTACTTTAATGGCGCCAAACTTGGCACTGAAATCGGCTTTCTTCAGTGACAGCCTGGCTGCGACTTTTAACGCCAATTCGCGGTAAATCTCGGTAATCGGGCTATCCGGCTGCGCCACTACCGTCGGACAGCCACTATCGGCTTCAATCCGAATATTGATATCTAAGGGCAACGCCGCCAACAACTCAGCTTGTTGCTCGGTAGCCAATGTTAAGCCACCCCCTTCACCAAAGATATGTTCTTCATGGCCGCAGTTAGAACAAATATGGGTGCTCATGTTTTCCACCACACCCAATACGTTCACATTCACCTTTTCAAACATGCGCAGACCTTTGCGCGCGTCTAGCAAGGAAATATCTTGTGGCGTGGTCACCACAATCGCGCCAGCCACCGGGATCTTCTGGCTCAAGGTAAGCTGAATATCACCGGTACCTGGCGGCAGGTCAACGATTAGGTAATCAATGTCTTCCCATAGCGTTTCACCAAGCAACTGATTCAGTGCTTGGGTCACCATAGGGCCACGCCAAATCATTGGCTCGGCTTCGTCAATTAAGAACCCAATGGACATGACTTGGAGGCCACCATGGCCTTCTTTCGGGCGGATTTTTTTCTGATCCACCAACTCAGGCCGGCCACTAATCCCCATCATGCGCGGTTGGCTGGGGCCGTAAATATCGGCATCTAACAACCCCACATTGGCACCTTCGGCCTGTAGCGCCAGCGCCAGGTTGACCGCGGTGGTCGACTTGCCCACACCGCCTTTGCCCGAGGCCACCGCAATAATGTTTTTAATGCCTGGAATCGGGCTTAGGCCCGGCTGTACGGCATGGCTGCGAATGCGGCTCTCAACGTCGATACTCACGGTGAGACCAGACAGCGCATCTGGCACCTCGGCCAGTAGCCAGTCATGTAAACCATTGGCTAGCCGGTCGCCGTAGCCGCCCGTAATGGGCACACCAACCTGCAGTAAGATCTCCACGCGCTCATCAGTTTGCTCCACTGACTTCACCGCGCCGGCCTGCTCTAGGCTAACGCCGAGCAACGGATCCAGGTAACGTCCTACAACGGCTTTTAATTCACTCACTAACTTTTCTATCTGGGCAATACAAAATGGTGGCGTAAGTTATCAGTTTGAGGACATAAAGGGTAGTGAGACGCGCCTAGAGGCAACAACCAACCAGCCTTACATGGCATAATCCGCAGCCGTTCATTTACGCAAAATGGTTCATTTACCGCATGGCTCGCAAAATTCTCGTTACCAGCGCCCTTCCTTACGCCAACGGCCCAATCCACCTCGGCCATCTGGTTGAATACATCCAAACTGACATTTGGGCCCGCTTTCAAAAAATGCAGGGTAACGAATGCTGGTACGTCTGCGCCGATGACGCCCACGGCACTCCCATCATGTTGCGGGCTGATAAAGAAGGTATTAGTCCAGAAGACTTAATCGCCAAAACCAGCGCCGAGCATCAAGCCGACTTTGCTGACTTCAACATTGCGTTTGACCATTACCACAGCACCCACTCGGCCGAGAATCAGGCACTCGCCAGCGACATCTATCGCAAACTAGAAGCTAAAGACCATATTGCCAAACGCACTATTTCGCAGGCCTTTGACCCTGAAAAGCAGATGTTCCTGCCAGACCGATTTATTAAAGGTGACTGCCCTAAATGCGGCGCCGCCGATCAATACGGCGACAACTGCGAAGTTTGTGGCGCTACCTATAGTCCAACCGAGCTAAAAAATGCCGTGTCGGCAGTGTCTGGTGCTACCCCAATTGAAAAAGACTCCGAGCATTACTTCTTTAAGCTCGGCGACTTTGAAGCCTTTCTAAAAGACTGGACCACCTCTGGTCACGTGCATGAGTCGCTGGAAAACAAACTCGGCGAATGGTTTGAGGCTGGCCTACAAGACTGGGATATCAGCCGCGATGCGCCCTACTTTGGTTTCCAAATTCCGGGCGCCGACAATAAATACTTTTATGTGTGGCTAGACGCACCCGTAGGTTATATGGCCAGCTTTAAAGCGCTATGCGATAGCGACTTTGGCAAACAACAAGGCCTTAACTTCGACGACTACTGGGCTGAAGACTCAGACGCCGAGGTGGTCCACTTTATTGGTAAAGACATCGTCTACTTTCATGCGCTGTTCTGGCCAGCCATGCTGAAAGGCGCGGGCTTCCGCCCCCCAAGTAAAATTCTCGCCCACGGCTTCTTAACCCTTAACGGCGAGAAAATGAGCAAGTCTCGCGGCACCTTCATTAAAGCTCGTACTTGGCTGGATCACATGCCAGCCGAGCCACTGCGTTACTACTTCGCCGCCAAGCTTAATAATGGCGTGGGTGATCTCGACCTTAACCTCGACGACTTTGTGGCCCGCGTTAATTCAGACTTAGTCGGCAAATACGTCAATATCGCTAGCCGCTGCGCTAACTTTATTACCAAGAAGTTCGACGGCCAGCTAACCGACATTGACGAGCCACACCCGCTGGTGGCCGAATGCGCAGCCGCTGCACCGCAAATTGCCGAGCTCTATGAGCAACGCGACTTTGCCCGCGCGGTACGCGAAATCATGGCGTTGGCCGACAAGGCCAACCAGTACATTGCCGAACAAGCACCGTGGACCCTCGCCAAAGACGAAACCAAACTCGCCGAGGTGCAGGCCATTTGCTCTACCGGCGTACGCTTGTTCCACATTCTCAGTATTTACCTGAAACCACTACTGCCGGAATTGGCGAGTAAAGCCGAAGCCTTTCTGAATCTGCCACCACAACAATGGGCAGATGTTGGCCAAGCCCTAAGCGGTCACCACATCAGCAAATTCAAACCCTTGATGACCCGGGTGCAAGCCGAAGAAATTGAAAAAGTATTAGCCGCTGCAGCAGAAGATGCCAAAGCCTTTGCCGAGCCAGAGAACACCGTGACCGCAACCAACCCCATTGCTGACGAAATCGAATTTGATGATTTCGCCAAAATCGACCTACGCCTCGCCACCATCGTGAGCGCTGACCATGTTGAAGGCGCCGACAAATTACTGCGTTTGCAACTCGATCTCGGTGACGAAACAGGCGGCGTGCAAAAGCAAGTGTTCGCCGGCATTAAAAGTGCCTATAACCCGGAAGATTTGATTGGTAAAACCACGGTTGTAGTAGCCAACCTCAAACCGCGCAAAATGCGCTTTGGCATGTCAGAAGGCATGGTGCTAGCGGCCGGCCCCGGCGGCGAAGACTTGTGGGTGCTTGAGCCCGCAGCCAACAGCAAAGGCGGCCAAGCACAAGCAGGCAATCGCGTTAAATAAAACCTAACTGGGCTGCAGAAACTCGCCCAGTTTGCGAGTAAAGCGGCGTGGTGATTCAAACGGCAAGGCATGGCCGCAACCGTTAAATCGTACTACCTGAACAGGCCCACTGACTAACCGCGATAAACGCAACTGGCCTTCCGGCGGGTACATCCTCGACTCAGTGCCCACAAAGCTCCAAATCGGCAAACTGATGCTAGCAATCGCCTGACGAAAGTCGTATTGCTGTTGATGGTATGCCTGCATGCAATGCATATAGACGCGCCAGTTAGCCGTTGGTAAGAAATGCTTGGCCAGCCTCTCCCATCGCATTAGCTGGCTCGCACCACGCAACCAGAGCTTATGACCAGCAATGTCAAAGAAGCCTGCGAATGCTGCGCCAATCTGGCTGCGTAATTCGGTCGGTAGTTGCTCAAAGTCGATATGCCGTGGCTGCGCCTCTATCTGCGCAAGTAAATCGGCAAAACTCAACATGCGATTAGCATGCTCTACTCCAAAGAGTGGCCATTCCCAATCGTCTTTACGGGCCACGCAGGCGGCCTGATCAATTTGCAAATAGCGACTAATACGCGCCTCGCCATAGCGCGACAAATACGCCATCGAGGCGCAGGCCCCCATGGAATAACCGGCTAATTCACATTGCACAACTTGCAAGTGGTCGAGCAAATCGGCCAAATCATCGGCTAATTGCGACACGGCGCAAGACTGGCTAAACGATCGCTGATGCGAGCGACCAAAACCACGCTGACTGAGCAAAATAAAGCGGTGTTTTTTACGCAACGGCCAAACTAAAGGGAGCCACAAATCAGAGGCCATCCCAAAGCCGTGCAACATGACACAGATCGGGCCTTGGCCAATATCGTGGTAGTGCAGCTCAGCACCGTCGCGGGCATGGAAAACTGCCATCTTGCGGGCCTAACTACAACTGACGACCATAACTAGCGCCACTCGCGACGCGCTGCAAATAATCGCCGGAACAAATTCTCACCTTGCCTTCAACCGGCCAGGCGTACCAATACACCCAGGCCTCAACCAGTTCGCCATCGGCTCGCTCCACAGTCGCTAGGCTACGCTCGTATTCATAGGGCAGTGTATGGTCAGCACCAATGCCTTCAAAGGCGTCGAGCGCGGTCCACAAGCCAGCAGCGTCCTCTACGGCAAACAGCTCTCCTAACACCCACTGGTTATCGGTATTGGGCCGAATCACGCCGGGGTAGCCACCAATATCAAATAGCTGTGCCCGTAGCTTGGCGGCGCCCTCTCGAGAGGTGCACTGCTGCATCAGCGACGCCACCGGTGATTCAAACTCGCCACGTAATAGTCCGTAGGCAAACAAGTACTCCATCGCCACGACCTCGTTATTGAGCCACGAGGGGTTGGTAACCTGTTCCGCTCAGCGCGTACACTGGCTCACCACAGGCTACCGGGTCAAAGCCGGCTTTTTTCAGCTCTACCTTGCGGAATTTAAAGGTACCTGTCATTTCTTGCGCCTCGCGAAAACGCAGGTATTGGGGCACTGCATAGCTGGGTAACAGGTCATTTAAATGCGCCAAGAAACCCGCAAAATCGAATGCGTCGAGCGCACAGTTGGGCGTAATGGCCGCCATACCCGCACGGCCATCGGCACCGGGCACTTCCACCCCGTAAACCGCTGCGGTTTCAACTTGGGCCCATTTAGCAACAGCGCCCTCCACCTCGGTGGTCGCCACGTTTTCGCCTTTCCAACGGAAGGTGTCGCCCAAGCGGTCAACAAAGGCGATATGTTTATAACCTTGATCACGCACCAAATCACCGGTGTTGAAATAACAATCACCGTTCTTGAATACATTGCGCATTAACTTGGAGTCTGAGGCACCTTTGTCGGTATAACCGTCAAAGCTCATGCGCTCCGTGACCTCGGTAATCAACAAACCGGCTTCGCCGGGTTTCACTTTAATCATGTGGCCTTTTTTATCGCGCACCGGCTCGTCAGCATCAATGTCATATTCCACGACGGAAAATGAGAGCGGACAAAATCCCGCGGTACGTTCCAGATTAAAGGCGTTAGTGAAGGCCAAATTGCCCTCAGAGGCACCGTAAAACTCATTAATGTGATTGATGCCAAAGCGATCTCGGAACTCATCCCAAATTTCAGGACGCAAGCCATTACCCATACAAGCACGCACGAAATGGGTTTTGTCACTCGCCTTCTCAGGCTGAGCTAATAAGTAGCGGCACAATTCACCGATGTAGCAAAAGGTTGTGGCGTTGTGGTGACGAATATCATCCCAGAATCCGCTCGCACTAAATTTACGCGCCAACGCCAAGCTGGCACCCGCTCCTAGCGCGGAGCCCCAAGCCAGCGTTAACGCGTTGTTGTGATACAGCGGTAACGGGCAGTAAAACACATCTTCGGGCTGCATAAACATCGCAGCCTGTCCCATGCCATACATCGCGCGCATCCAACGCAAATGGCTCATGACCGATGCTTTCGGCAAGCCAGTAGTACCCGAGGTAAAAATGTAATAAGCCGGATTGTCCAGCGTGAGTTGCTGGGTGATCGCTAAGTTGTCGGTAGGCTGCTGACGTAGCTCATGGTCCAAGTCCACCATACCCTTAGGCGCCTTGTTGTCTGCTTCGTCACGTTGATACAAACAATCAGCAAGCGTGCCCTTGCCGAGCTTGGGCAATACTTCGGTTAGCGCAGCTACCAGCTCATCACCCACAATAATTTTCTTCGGCTTTACCAAGGTGAGGCTATGTATCAAAACATCGCCACGCTGGCTCGTATTAATCATGCTGGCAACAGCACCTAACTTCACAATACCGGCAACTGCCATCAAGACCTCGGGGCGGTTTTCCATCAAAATGGCAACGGCATCACCTTTACCTACCCCAACGCTGCGCAGATAATGCGCAATACGGTTGGCTGCTTGGTTAAATTCTTGGTAACTGTAGCGTTGCTCGAGATATTGAATGGCGACCGCGTGAGGTGTGGCATCAGCCTGCTGCTCTAGTACTGCGCCAATCGAACCCACCGTGGTTTTATTTAGCGTCAACGCTTTCAGGGTTGCCAGCCCTGCTTGCGGGGCTCGCGGAAGCATGGCCAACAAGCTCTTAGAAATATCAAACAAACTAACGGTATTGTTCGTCATGGACTCGCAACTCTTCTCAACAGTAGGGTAATTTTTCTTTAGTATATCCAGACTTGGACGCTACCCAAGTTAAGCCTTTAAAATAGCTTGGAACTCGGCGGCGACGGCGGCCAAAACAAGCGAAAAGAAATTCACCCAGTTAATTGGCAGCAGCAAGTCCAACGTAGCGAGCCACTATAGGCATACAGTTGTATACGTTGCAAGTTAGCTTAAAATATAAACACCCAGATAGCAGCCAGCAGGAACATGCCGGATGGCATACGCCGAAGGAAAACAAAAACTTATTGATGCGGCATTAAAATTGAGTGCCGAGAAGCGTAGCTTTGCCAATATTGGGTTGCGCGAACTGGCGCGCGAAGCCCAACTGAATCCCAATACGTTTTATCGCCATTTCGACTCACTCGAAGAGCTCGGCGTCTATATGATTGACGAGGTGGGCGCCACGCTACTCGACGCGCTCGCTCAGGTGCAAAGCCAAAAATTTGATCCCACCCGCGTTAATGAGCAAGCGCTAGACCTGTTTTTCGATTTCGTATTGCAATACCAAGATGCACTGACTGTCGCCGCCTGTGAGCGCTACAGCAGCTCGGTTGCCCTCCGGCAAGCGCTAGAAGAGCGGCTAGAAACCTTTGCCATTAACATTGCCAACAACGTCGCCAAGATGGGCGCGCTAGCAGTCTTGCCACGCGACAAAATCAACCAAGTGATGCGGCATATTACCCAGCATTGCTTTCGGGTCGCGGTTGACTACATCGAACAAGTTGATCAACGCGAGCAGATTCGCAATGACACTCGTGACTACATCATGATGTTGTTTCTTGGTGCTATTGCTTTAACTAAAAACAGTTAATTTTCATATAGCGCATAAAAAAACCCGCCTTAGCAAACTTGCCAAGGCGGGTTTTTAATAGCTATCAGATATAGCGACTATAACTGGCCGACAACAATCGCCAGCACTTGGTCGACAACAGTGATAACCACCTCATTGCCGAACAAGGCGTCGTCTACACCCAGATCACCCACCGCTACCACGACAGGTAACAGGCCACTCGCCACGGGGCTTAACACAGGATTCAATGAACCTGATGACGCCTCGTAAGCAACAGTGCCCAAGACAGGTGATAGGCCAGTGAGTAAGCCGTTAACCACGCCTAATACGATCGCAACAGGGTCACCGCTTTGCGCGCCGTTGATAAGCGGAGTCAGCACGATATCTAGCGGTGTGCTGGTAGGGCCAGAGCCTGATCCGCCACCGAGTAGCAAACCGGTAACCGTATTAAAGACCACGTCTAATGGTGTGCCCGTTGGGCCACTGCTTGCGCCATCGCCAGCGTCGCCGCCCGCATCGTCACCAGAACCCGCACCGAGCGCGTCATTGATTGGGCCAAAGACGGTATGGATGATTTGGTTTTCGACCGGATCCAACACAACCGAAGCGGCGTCATCTAGGCCCTGCTCCAATACAGGCGTTAGCAGCATGCCCAAACCGTCACCTAAAGCGCCGGTTAATTGGTCAATACCGCCTGCAATTTGGTCACTCACCATACCCTGCTGGCCAGTCGCCTCTTCAAGTGCCAACACCGGCACCACACCTAGCAATAGGTTGTTAAGCAGGTTGTTAAGCAAGTTCTCAGCCTGATCGGCCGACGCTTGACCTTGGTACGCAGTGACTTCAGTCACAGTCGCGTCCAAGTCGTTAATCGCGTCGTATAGCAGCGCGATTACACCACTGACTACGGGTGCATTCACCGCTTCTGCCGGCGCTTGTTGCAAAAAGGCTTCGTAACCAGAATTGAAGCCTGCTGTTAGCGCACTCACGAAGGCACCAATATCGGTTAGGTCAACATCTTCGGCAGGCTCGCCAGAATCACCACCAGAACCGCCTCCTGGAATAGCACCGTTAATGCCAGCTAGAATCAGGTCAAGCGGCGTGCCGGTTGTTGGCAGTGGACCTGAGCTACCACTGTCGCCGTCACCTGCATCACCACCTGCATCGCCGCCATCCTTACAACCCGGGCCACCAGCCAACGAGGTAAGTAAGGTTTGCACATTACCGGCAAAGCCGAGTAGCGACGCTTGAATATTGCCAGCAGCTGCCTCAAACGCAGCTGCAGGATCGCCCGACGCACTTTGTTCCGCCGCCAGAGCGATAGAATCAACCACGTCAATCAGGTTAATTACAACGGCTTCATCAACACAGCCTAATACTGGCTCGAGTGGTGTACCCGCCGCCGCACCTGCAAGTGGGGCAATGACCTGTTCAGACAGCGGATCTTGAACCGCATCCAACGGACCCTCAACACCCTCTTTACTGCTGCTGCCTGTAAGGCTGGACCCGCCGGCAGAGCCGCCGCTCGAGCCGCCACAAGCTGCCAAAAAACCGGTTACGAGCACCACCGGTGCTAGTTTTAGGAATCCCCTAGTGTTCATATCTTATGACCTCATATGGGTTTGAGCGAAATCGCGCAAACCGTATTTAATTACTGCCTGCCAAAAAAACTAATCCATGCTGAATTTGCGTTCGCAGGGAAACTTATCCTAATTGAATAACCCACTTAATCCAATTAAATTCGACAAGTGGCACTAAACGTTCGCTAACCGGTTGGTTAACAGATAAAACAATCGTCATAGCCTTTAGCAAAGGGCGCTTGCGCCGATTCTTAAAGCGAAGAAAAATAGTATTTTGGCGCTAAAAACTACCAGCCAATTACGACCGTTAAGTGGGTTGACCTTAGCGCCAGAAATACCCCGCCAATTGCGCATCGCAACAATTTGCGTACACTGCACAACGTTTCGTCCCTACACGACTGAGGAATCTTCAATGAAAGTAGATAAAGTACGCCGCGTTGCCATCGTTGGCGGTAACCGAATTCCATTTGCGCGGTCTAACACCGCGTACAGCAACTTCAGCAACCAACAAATGCTGACTGCGACTCTGCAAGGCCTTGTAGAGCGTTTTAACCTAAAAGGTGAACTACTCGGTGAGGTAGTGGGTGGTGCGGTCATGAAGCACGCCCGTGACTTCAACCTAATCCGTGAAACCGTGTTGGACTCAGGCCTACACAAAAACACCCCCGCTTACGACGTACAGCAAGCTTGCGGCACCGGCCTTGAAGCGGCCATCCTTGTGGCAAACAAAATCGCCCTAGGCCAAATCGACTCTGGCATTGCCTGTGGTGTAGATACCACTTCTGATGCCCCAATCGGCTTGAACGAAAATCAGCGTCAGCTGCTATTGCAACTAAACCGCTGCAAAACCCCACAAGAACAATTGAAAGTGGGCATGAAGCTGCTAAACCCTAAAAACTTCGTACCGGCTATTCCTAAGAATGGCGAGCCTCGTACCGGCATGAGCATGGGCGAGCACACCGAGGTGATGGCTAAAGAGTGGGGTCTAACCCGCGAAGAGCAAGACGAGCTAGCTGCGAAGTCACACAACAACCTAGCTGCCGCTTACGAGCGTGGTTTCTTTAACGACCTGATCACCCCATTTGGTGGCCTTGAGTGCGACAACAACATGCGCCCAGGTTCTACCCCAGAAGCGATGGCTAAACTGAAGCCTGCCTTCGACAAAGAAAACGGCACCCTAACTGCCGCTAACAGCTCTACCCTAACTGACGGTGCGTCAGCGGTATTGATGTGCTCTGAAGAGTGGGCCAAAGAGAAAGGCCTAGAAGTATTGGCTTACATGACCTTTGCTGACACAGCAGCGGTTGATTTCTACGACGAAGACGTAGAAGGCCTACTACTTGCGCCAGCTTACGCTATTCCTCGTATGCTTGATCGCGCTGGCTACAGCCTGCAAGACTTCGATTTCTACGAAATCCACGAAGCCTTCGCCGGCGTCGTGCTATCAACCCTAAAAGCTTGGGAAGATCCTAAGTTCTGCAAAGAGCGTTTAGGTCGTGACAAAGCACTGGGCAAAATTGACCGCAGCAAGTTGAACGTTAACGGTTCTTCTATCGCGACTGGCCATCCATTCGCCGCAACTGGTGGCCGTATTGTGGCTTCACTAGCAAAAATGTTGCACGAGAAAGGTTCAGGCAAAGGCTTGATCTCGATCTGTGCGGCCGGTGGCCAAGGCGTAGTAGCGATTCTAGAAGCTGCTTAAGTCTTAGCTCATCTAAGCTAAAGCAAAGGCCGCGTGATTACGCGGCCTTTTTTATTGGCCAACCAGCAGCGGCCTATTGATAACGAACGGCTACCACCGTCCAATACTTCTCGCCTTCTGGTGTACGCACTTGCACCTCATCATCTAAAGCCTTGCCCAATAACTGCTTGGCCATGGGTGAGTCCATACTGATGTACTGCTGCTCGGGATTAATTTCGTCGGGGCCAACAATGCGGAACTGTAAGCTCTCACCCGCTTCGTCTTCGAGCTCAACGTAAGCCCCAAAAAACACTTTATTGGTATCGCTTGGTTGCTGATTAACCGGCACCAAATCGGGAATCCGTTTTTGCAAAAACCGCACCCGTCGATCAATCCCCGCTAACTCACGTTTACGATATTGATACTCAGCGTTTTCTGATCGGTCGCCTTCCGCAGCGGCAGCCGACAAGGCCCGCACCACTTCAGGTCGGCGCTTGGTCCAAAGGAAGTCGAGTTCAGTTTTTAATGCCTGCAAGCCCGCCGCCGTAATATACGGCGAACTTTTAGCTTGCGGCGGGCGCCAGCGTCCCACGATTACGACAGGCTCAACTAACGGCGTTTGATAATGCCGTCTTGCAGCAGCTGTTCCATATGGTCGCAGATGGTCTCAGCCACCGGGCGGAACTCCATTTGCAGATCTTCACGTGTGTAGCTGTTATCAAACCGCAGTTTGTGGCCAACATTACGAGCGATATAGTCGCGGGTGATTGGCTGCATAATCGGACCTATCGCCCAAACCAAGGCCTTTGGCACCTGCATGCGTGGCAGTGGGTATTTATTGCCATATTTAGCACGAATGGCTCGGGCCAAGCCTAGTAGGCTTTTGGTTTCACTCACGCAGATGTGACGACCACTGGCCGAGGGTAAAAAACCTGCCTGCATATGCGCCTTCGCCACATCACGCACATCAACAATGCCAATTTCGAGATGGGGCACACCCATTTTCTGGGTGCCGTCGACCAGTTCCTTAATGGTGCTCAAACTGGTGGACTGGCTGGCTTGAGTGAGCGAGGGACCAAACACCAAGCCTGGATTAATACAAACCAAGTCCCAGCGATTTTGTTGCTCAACCGCTTCCCAAGCCACTTGTTCGGCTACGGTTTTTGAGTAGGAATACGGGTTATGACTTTCACTACTGCTGCTGTTCCAGTTGGCCTCGGTTAGCACACCGTTGGGGGCTTTAGCGCAATCACAATTATCACCAAAAATAGCCGCCACACTGGTGGTTAGCACCACGCGTTTTACAGTTGCCGTGCGCTCTACCGACTCCAGCACATTGAGGGTGCCGCGTTTCGCCGGCTCAATTAGCTGCGCTTGCGGGTCGGTAATATTCCACATCACAAACGGCGAAGCGGTATGAAATACCAGCTCGCAGCCCTGCATCGGGGCATCAAATACACCCTCTTCAAGCAGATCGGCTTTAAACAGTTTGAGTTCACCACTGGCGGCCGCCGCCAGCGCTTTTAAATGCCCGACTTTGTTTTCATCGTCCGGGTTACGCACGGTAGCGTGCACGGTTAAGCCTTTTTCCAACAGGTCTTTTACCAGCCAAGAGGCCACGTAACCGTTTGCGCCGGTGACTAATACCGGCTTACTTTGATCAATTTGCACGTCAGTTTGCATGCGCTAACTCCTTAAAGTTTTTTGATTACCGGGATACCGCTGGCTTATTCCAAGTCTTCGCAACTCCACTCGCCCGGCGTTTGTGCCAACACATCTTCCAACAATCCCGGCCGGTCTGTCATGACTGCATCGACACCCAAATTCAGTAGCCGAACCATTTCATCGCAGCTATTAATCGTCCAGACGTGAACAGCTACATTTTGGTTATGCGCGTCGTTCACAAAATCTTCGGTCACTACCTCAATGCCTAGTGAGGGCGGCACTTGAAACGCGTGATGGCCGAGCACCGGCGTCATCGGCAATGGGCCCTGACTGGTCAATACGTAAATCGCTGCTTGGCCGGTCGGCACTGAGGTCGACACGCAAGGTGCTTGCACCTTAAACAGCGCCGCTGGCACATCAATAAACGAGGCCACAATGACATCGTCAGTACGGCCGTAAGCCTTCAGCAAATCGGCCACTTTGGTTTCGTAGCTACCGGTGCTGTCGGGGTCGGGCTTAAGCTCGATATTGATTAGCGTATTGGGAAAAGCTTGCAGGATCTCTTCGAGGGTTGGAATGGTGAAATCGTTCGCTACATAACCTTTAGGCGGCGGGGTTTCGCCCGTAGCAACGCCGCGAAATAGATAATCTGATTCTTCGCCGTCGGTTACCGCGCCCCGACCTTCCACAAACCAATAAGCCGCATCCATCGCTTTTAGCTCGGCCACGCTATAACTTGAAACGCTACCACTTGAATTGGTGGTGCGGTCAACCGTTTCATCATGAATCACCACTAGCTCACCGTCGCCGGTTTCATACACATCCATCTCCAACACGTCAGCGCCGATTTCTACCGATTTCTTATAGGAGTAGAGCGTATTCTCTGGGTACTCGAGCGCGCCCCCTCGATGCGAATAGTTAATCAAGACACGCTCTTCGGCTAACCATGGGTTGTCGCCGCCAGGTAACTCGGGTGAGCAACTGCCATCATCATTTGCAATGGTGCCCTCGGCTGCCGCATCACCCAACACGGCCCCGCTGGGGTCACTCAGTTGCAAGCTAAACGTTTCGGCCGCCTCATCTACGGCATCCCCGATCAAGGTGATTGATACCGACTTCACCATTTCATTGGCAGCAAAACTCACTTCGCCATTGGCAGCCTCATAATCCTCGCCCGCCAGCGCGGTGCCGTCAGCAGTTTGCCAACTCACGGTAACCGGAATGTCGGAAGCTTGATTGAGGCGAATGTCGAACTGTAGCGCCGCCGAATCTTCGGGCGCCGCCTTATCATCCACTAAAATTGCAGTTTCACCGTTGTCGCCTGGCTGACTTCCAGAGTCTTCACCAGGGCCTGGTGACCCTGTGCCATCGTCGCGAACGCAAGCGACAAATAACAATGATAGAACCAGCGTGATGAACGGCTTCATAGGATCTTTCCTCCGGATTAACAACGCAGGCTATTCGGCGGCTTAGTCGCCACTGGCGCCTGATAGAACTACAGGCAAACCATAATACGCGACTAATGCGAAAAATTTATTGCGATTAGGCAACCCCGACTCGGCCCAGCGAGTTGGGCCGGCCCTCAAGCCAGTTGCTTAATATGTTTTTTGACTTGGTTGCGATAGGTTTGCTTATGAACGTAATACGCCATGCGGTCGAGCTCGATGTATTTCACGCCACCACTCATCGACGGAAACGGCTCGGCCTTTAACTTGGCGAACTTAGCGGCCTTTTTGGAGCCCTGCTGTGCGATAAATCGAGCCACCAGCTCAGCCTGCTCATAACGCCCTTCCCAGCCCAAACCAGCCGCTTCAACCATGCCCATCAAAAACAGATTGTTGTAACGCGGATGAAAGCAGTTCAAATACATATGGGGGGCGGCGCCCTTCCAGTTAAGCAATTGCTTATCAATAAACGGATAATGCAGTTTGTAACCCGTGGCTAACAAGACCAAGTCATACACCTCGGTGCTGCCGTCTTTAAACACCACTTGCTCGCCATCAAACTGCTCGATATCGGCTTTAATTCGGATATCGCCATGACCTAGGTGGTGCAAAATGAGTGAGTTAACGATGGGGTGCGATTCGTACAGCTTGTGGTCGGGCTCCGGAAAGCCGAAGCGCGTTGGGTCGCCAGTGAACTGCTTCAGCAATTTGCCATCAATTTTTTGCTTAAGCTTGAACGGCAAATTCAACTTGCCGCCGAGCGCATCGGCCGGCTTACCAAACACATACTTCGGTACAAAGTGATAACCGCGACGCACCGACATGTCGACGTGCTTAGCACGGTGAATGGCATCAACCGCAATATCGCAGCCTGAGTTACCCGCACCGATGACCAAAACCCGCTTGTCCGCGAATACATCGGCACTTTTGTATTCCGATGAATGCATCATTTGGCCACTAAATTGGCCACGAAAGGCCGGAATATTAGGCTCGTGCAAGGTGCCGTTAGCAATCAACACTCCGGCAAAATCCTCGGTGTGGGTCTTATCGTCTTGCTGATAGCGGATCCGCCAATAGGCACCATCATCTTTTGGCTCAACACTGATAACAGTGGCGCCAAACTGGTAATGGTCATGAATCCCGAATGTTTCGGCAAAGTCCCGAAAATACTCACGAAGATTACTGTGGTGCGGATAATCGGCAATGCGATCGCGCATCGGGAATTCTTTGAACTCGGTCATCCGTTTGCTGGAAATCAAATGCGCCGATTCGTACATGGTGGAGGTCGGACTATCGATGTCCCATAAGCCGCCCACATCAGAATGCGTTTCGAAGCCCACAAAAGGAATCTCAAAACGTTGTAAGTTTCGCGCAGCGGCTAAGCCTGCAGGCCCAGCGCCGATAATGGCCCAAGGGAGTTTCATCACAGACTCCAAATGCAAATTAGTATTTAATAATTACCAAGCGATAGCTGGGATCACCCACAATTTCACCCACCACCGCTGGAATCTGTTGCACGCCCTGGGCTGAAACCAATTGCGCGGATAAACGATGAAAATGCTCCAACAAACCACCTTCGGTCTCAAACTGCCTTGAAACCATTGGCCCATCGTCAAGGGACAACAAAATACTGGCGGGGGCTTCACCTTCGGCGGAAGCCACTTTTACGGGCACCAGAGAGTCCGTCAAAGGCTGATTATTCGCGTCATAAACCTCTACTCCATAGCGCCCCTTGTTTCGACACGCTAGGGCAAACCCACCTTCCTGAATAAAGTCTTCGCTATCGCTACCGGCCACCAGTTCACCAAAATCAAACCGCAAGTCTGAAGTATCGGTGAACTCACAATCACGACCTACCCACGGTGTTTCAAAGGGCAGACCCAACGGATCGACCGCAGCAGCGACGCTGTCTACCGACTCTGTCACGCCGGCAATCACTGCTTGCACCGGAGTGGTATCAACCGGTAACTGGCTGGACAAACTCGATAATGCCTCTGTTGCCGAGAACAAACCGACTTGGTCCATGATTGCGATGGGTTGAGGCGGCAGCGAAATATTCTCCAAGCCAACCAATTGCTCTTCCAGTCCTTCAGCCGCCGCCGACATTGAGGTCGCCAATGCCAATCCGGCAATTATTATTCTTCCCATGGTGTCACCGATAATTTGCCTCGAGCCGGATCGAAATAATAGTCCGGTACATCGATACTAATTTCTGCAATAGGAATAATCCATTTCTTGCCGGCTAATACAAGTTCGTTGTTGCCGATAATCGCGTTTTCAACATAGGCACCAATATCGAAATATGGCAGAGCCTTGCCATTCCAATAGATCTCTGTCGGCGCGCTAAGCCCTTTGATATGCAGCAAAAAGCCGGGGGGATTAATCGGCACCGCAATTTTGCCGCGAGCCCCAGGCAGCACACGCTCACCACTAGAAACCGGCTGAATGCTGTAGCCGGGTGGCAAACTGCCCCGCTCAACGATAACCGATTGCGGCCGATACCCTTGAGTAGGAACCACCCCCACACCCCTAAAATCAGACCGAGTCACATACTGTCCACGGCGCAATTGGACACCGGACAGACCTGTCTCGACCTGCATGTAACCGGCATTGTCGTTTAAATAGGGGGTAAAGTAAGGCCGCCACGCGGCGAGCGCTAAGCCACCACGCAGGCTGAGGCTATGTAAGTCGCGCGCAGCGGTGTCATCTAAACGGTAATCCAGCGCCAAATCATCAAAACGACTATACAAGCGCAATTCCCCAGTCTCTGTTCGCTGCCCAGTCTCAACATTTCTCACTTGGTCGTATGACAAGTTGAATGCCGAATTCGCAAATGGCAAACCGGCCGCAAGTTCAACATTACCGCCCTCATTGACACGATTACCAAAAGCGCCCGCACTGGCCCGATAATTCCTATTACGCGGTGCCCAGCTGATCCCAGCAAACCACAAGTCATCCTCTTGGATATTGTTGAACCGACGCGCACCGATAACTACGCCCCAACTGGCGCCAAGGCGAGCGGACAAACTCACACTGGTACTGACATCAACTTCTTTGGTACTGGCTTCAACCGACCGCTCATGGGTAATGCCGGTAGAAAATCGACCAAAACGCGCAGCAAGAAAGGCCCGCTGAAACTCGCCAGATTCTCCACCAACCACGCGTTCGTAACCTTTAGCGGTTTGACCATTAATGCCAAATTTAAGTCGTCGCCAGACTCTGCCTGGCGCACTCGTTAAGCCGTAACGAAACGCATAACCATTGCTTTTACCGCTTGACTGCGCGCCATAAAATTCAAACACCAATGGCCGAGTCGACCAAATCAAACCCACACTGCCCGCACTCGCTTCTCGCGTCGTTTCGGCATGCAATTTAAGGGTTAAATTATTGCGCAGGCCATAACCAAAATCCGCACTGCCTGCGAGATTTTCATATTCGTTCTCGGCTTGGCGCAGCAAACCGATGCTGTAGCTATAATCGACTTTACCCTTGCCAAGCTGGTTATAAGTACCCAGTAAGGTAGACCGCACCACCCGCTTGCGTCCCAAGGTATCTTCCAACACCAAGGTAACTTCAGAACCATGATTGCCTTGTACACCTTCTAAGGTGAACTCACCCGCCTGAACCTCTTGGCGGCGCTGGCGTTGGCCGTCAATGTAGAGATCAACCACGGTAGGCTGGGCATTAACAGCATTAAATGCATACACCGGGGTCGCTACCACATTGGGATCAATTCCAAAGTTACGCTGGCCCTGAATACCAATTAGCCTTGCAGCCGACCCCAACGCACCGGACCGGGCCACCACGTCACCCAACCGAATTTCCGACAAACCGCTTACATTAATATGACGCAGAAAGGTCTCGCCACGCGTTCTTCGTCCACCTTCTTCATAAAACTCGCTGTGGTACAGCGTGCCAAATGACCCCATTCCCAAGCCGAGCTGTAAATCTGCTGCTCCGCGCTTCTCTTTGCTCTCGCTGTCATAAGTACCCAATAACTCGTAATTTAGGAACAAACTGGGGCGTGATTGAAAGTCCAACAGATTAGCTGATTTTTTTAGGTCTAAAGCTTGCGGTAACAGTAGCTGTGGAAATACCGTGAGTGTAGCGGACGCGGTTCGGCCTTCCTCGCGCAGAAAACCCAGATCAGACACCGCAATACAGCTATTACAAAAGGCATCACTAAACCTCGGCAGCATTGACAGCACGTCGGGTTTGAGCAAGTTATCCGGGATATCTAGGGCTTCGATATACAGACCACCCAACTCCGACTCATACACAGCGAGGGTCTTGTACTCGATATCCGAGAAAGAAATTTCAAGCACGCGAAAATCTGCTGCATTCAATTTGCTCGCAACAAGCGCCAAAAAACCACAAAGTATCAAGCTAAAACGCACAGAAATTAGTCCCCATTGAGTCCGCCTGCGAAGTTTATCAATTCACCAAAATACAAACGCCACTAGATAACTCTGCAGCGAACCGCTAATCGCCAATAAACTACCGTTCATCCAAAAAAAGCTAAGCAAGTTATCTTTTTCTCTAGCAAGGCTAACCAAAATAGCTAAGAATGATCGGCCTTACTTGTCAATGGATTGGCAAGCAAGACCAACAATTTACTTGGAGTGAAACCTCATGAATAAGAATTACCTACGCGCAGCTGGTTTAGCCGCACTGGTTAGCAGCGGTGCTGTACACGCCCTTGCTGTTGAACAAGGCTCTGGCACCAGTGCTCTTAGCTTTACTGGCACTGTTTCTACAGTACATGCTTGCGACATTAGCGCATCAGGCATGACCTTTAACTTCCCTGGTGACGGCTCGCGTACTGCGACTGACTCTGTTAACGGTGTTACCGTTGATTGCGCCAACGGCGCAAACGGTACCGGTGGTTTCTACACCGTAGCCTTTTCGCTAAGCGGCGACATGACGAGCGGCTTTGACAAAGATGTTGACGTCACCTTTGACGACGGCACCACTTCAAGCGTGATTACCCTATCTGCTGATGACGGCACAACCGACCAAGACATCGACACTGCGTTCACCGTCGCTGATGGTGGTTCTGCTTCCTATACATTCACCGCGACCATGGCTGCTGACGGCAACAACGGCGCAATGAGCACCGGCCAAGGCGCAACTCTGTACATCGCGTTTGATAACGAAGGCGACTTCAGTGACCTACCGGACCTAACGGTAACACCAGAAGAGCCAGAGCCAGAACGTTCAGGCCTACTTGACGCAAACTCTGACGGCAGCGTAGGCACCGAAGATGCGACAGATCTGCTAGCTGCTTTAGGCGGCGAAGATCCGACAACAGATGTACCTGCATACTTGTCTAACGCAGCTGACTACAACAGCAGCGGTTCGCCTGATCAAGACGACCTGACCGACTTCGTTGGTGATTTCACTAATGACCCACAAGCCGCATTGGTAGGTTCTGGCGATGGTGGCGATGGCGGCACACCAAGCGGAATTCCTACTGAAGTAGGAGGCCAATCTGTGCCACCTCTAGCTGCGCTAGATGGAACTAATGACTTCCCGACCGATGACTTCAATAACCCAGGTGGTAACGAAGACGGTGAAGTGAACCAAGACGATCTTCCGACTGGTCCCTAGCACCCAAGCTTTTAATTAAGCATGACAGCAAACAGGCCCGCATTGCGGGCCTGTTTTTTTTATACTGGCAATAAAGGTTTAAACACAATATCGGTTGTCACCATGCGTTTCTTCACTGCTCTCACCTTATTATTGATTAGTACCTTAAGCGTCGCAGGCAACTCACTTAAGCCTGATCGGGCATTTCTGGCCGCCGACAAACGCGAGGCCACGTTTACCTTTACTAACAATAGCAATCAACCGATTGATGTAACCGCCGAACTGATCCCTTGGTACCCGCAGGGTGACAAACCAGCAGAAAGCGCTGCCGCTGCTCCCCAGCGAGATATTCTGGTCTATCCGCCCGTCACCCGCCTTGGCCCCAATCAATCGCAGGTGTTTCGCTTAATTGTGCGTAACCCTCAGCTGGCCACGCCTCGTTACTATCGTTTTAATACCGCGTGGCGGCCGGCTCAGCAACTCGGCGATGGGCAGCATCACATTGCCATTAACCCAGCTTTTAGCATGCCCGTATTCTTTTTGGCTGCTGGTGCGACGATAGATCTAACCATGAAAAAACTGGGCCAACACGACGGCCAACTGGTCTATTTAGTCAGCAATCAGGGTGATAAACCGGCTCGCGTCAAAGCGTATCGATGGCATCGCAACAGTGCGAAAACCCACTTACCATTCTATGTTTGGCCAGGGCAGTCGCGGCAGGTACCGGTCAAACCCGCACCCGCCGGCCTAGCCACTCCGCGTTTGGAGTTCGAAGTCGAAGGCTACGGCTTTGTTAAGGAATAACGCTAGAAAAAGCGCCGTGGCAGATTCAACGCCTGAATAATCCGCGTCGAGATTTCCTCAATACTCATGGCGGTGGTGTTGATATAGGGCAACATTTCACCTCGGAACACACGCTCTACTTGGCGCACCTCGTATTGGCACTGCTTCATTGACGAGTAGCTGGAATCTGGGCGTCGCTCTTGGCGAATATTGTGTAATTGCTGGGCATCGATAGTTAAGCCATGGATTTTGCGCCGCCATGGCTCGAGTGCTTTAGGCAGGCCCATCGCGTCTAAATCCGCATCGGTGATGGGATAGTTAGCAGCAAAAATGCCGTACTGCTGGGCTAAATAAAGGCAGGTGGGCGTTTTGCCACTGCGGCTTACGCCAATCAAAATCACATCTGCACGATCGTAATCTTTTAGCGTTGCGCCATCGTCGTTGTCTAAGGCGAAGTGCATGGCGTCAATCCGCGCCTTGTAAGCAGCGGTACTCGTCACAGAGTGGGCTTTGCCCATGGTATGGCTCGCGCTTACGCCCAACTCGCGCTGCAACGGGTCAATAAACTGCCCGATCAAGTCAATATGCAAGGCGTTGCACTGCGCGATCTCACCCCGCAATTTATCATCGACCAAGGTACTGAACACGATGCCCTTTTGGCCGGTAGTTTGCCAAAGCTCATCAATTTGCTGGCGTGCTCGCTGCGCTTTATCAATCGAATTAATAAACGGCAACGTGACCAAGTCGAAATGCACATTCTCAAATTGAGTCATTAACGAATGCGCCAAGGTGTCGGCAGTAATACCGGTCTGGTCAGAAACAATAAAAGCGGTGCGGCGAGTTGGCATAGAGGCTTATTTATCAGGCTTTGGCGGCGTAATCACCGGCGTCAAACGGACCGACTGCAACACAGTCAGGAAATATTCAGAATGAAAAGGTACAATACGCGCCACTTTTTGTCTGCCTCTGATTTGATCCGGACTCATTCAGAGGCTTCTCCTCATCGATAGGGCAGGAAAAACGTTGAGCGATTACGTTATCTGGTTTGACCAACTAGGCATGGACGATGTTGAGCGTGTAGGCGGTAAAAACGCCTCGCTTGGCGAAATGATTTCTAACCTGGCAAATGCTGGGGTGTCAGTCCCCGGTGGCTTTGCCACTACTGCTGATGCCTACCGTGACTTCTTAGCGCATGAAGGCTTAGCCGACCGCATCAACGCGGAGCTAGACCAGCTCGACGTTGACGACGTTAACGCGCTAGCCGAGAGCGGCGCAAAAATCCGCCAATGGATTGTGGACACCCCGTTCCCTGAAAAGCTAGAGAACGATGTACGTGACGCGTGGGCCAAACTCTCCGACGATCTCGACATCTCCGTCGCGGTTCGTTCATCCGCCACCGCCGAAGATTTACCCGACGCGTCATTTGCGGGCCAGCAAGAAACCTTCTTGAACATCCGCGGCCTCGACAACGTCATGATCGCGATCAAAGAAGTATTCGCTTCTTTATTCAACGACCGTGCCATTTCTTACCGCGAACACCAAGGCTTTGAGCACAGCTTGGTTGCCCTTTCTGCGGGCATCCAGCGCATGGTGCGCTCTGACCTCGCGTCTTCTGGCGTACTGTTCACACTAGACACCGAGTCTGGCTTCCGCGACGTCGTATTTGTGACCTCAAGCGTTGGCTTGGGCGAGATGGTCGTACAAGGCGCGGTTAACCCCGACGAATTCTACGTACACAAACCCACCCTAGAAGCTGGCCGCCCTGCGCTACTCCGCCGCACCTTGGGCAGTAAAATGCTGAAAATGGTATTCAGTGACGACGCCAGCGCAGGCAACTCGGTTACCACCATCGACGTACCGGAAGACGAGCGTAACCGTTTCTCTGTCACCGACGACGAAGTACAAGAACTCGCCAAACAAGCCCTGATTATTGAAAAGCACTACGGTCGTCCAATGGACATCGAGTGGGCTAAAGACGGCATGGACGGCAAGCTGTACATCGTACAAGCCCGCCCAGAAACCGTACAAAGCCAAGCCAGCGGCCAAGTGTTGGAGCGCTACAACCTAGCCGAGCACAACGCCAAAATGATTGCGGCGGGCCGTGCGATTGGCCAGAAAATTGGTTCAGGCAAAGTTCGCGTATTGAACAACTTGGACGAAATGGACAAGGTTCAAAAAGGCGACGTACTGGTTACTGACATGACCGACCCTGATTGGGAGCCGATCATGAAACGCGCCAGCGCTATCGTAACCAACCGTGGTGGCCGTACTTGTCACGCCGCGATTATTGCCCGTGAGCTTGGCATTCCTGCAGTAGTGGGTTGTGGCGACGCCACCGACACCATTGCCGACGGTGTAGAAGTGACCGTATCTTGCGCCGAAGGCGACACCGGTATGATTTACGAAGGCATTATCGACTTCGAAGTTCAGAACATTCAGCTGGACAACATGCCTGAGATTCCGGTGAAAATTATGATGAACGTGGGCAACCCTGATCGTGCCTTCGACTTCGCTAGCCTGCCGCATAAAGGCGTAGGCTTGGCGCGTTTGGAATTCATCATTAACCGCATGATCGGCGTACACCCGAAAGCCCTGATTGAATTTGATCAACAAGCCCCTGCCCTGCAGGCGCAGATCAAAGAAGCCATGGCCGGTTACGATGACCCGGTTGAGTTCTACATCGAGCGTATCCGCGAAGGCGTGAGCACCATTGCGGCGGCTTACTACCCTGAGCCAGTTATCGTGCGTATGTCTGACTTTAAGTCGAACGAATACCACAACCTCATTGGTGGCCCGAACTACGAGCCAAACGAAGAAAATCCAATGATTGGTTACCGTGGCACCAGCCGCTACATCAGTGACTTCTTCCAAGAGTGCTGGGAGCTAGAGTGCAAAGCCCTGAAACGCGTACGCGACGAGATGGGACTCACCAACGTACAAATCATGGTGCCATTCGTACGCACCCTAGGTGGCGCTGAGAAAGTAGTGGACCTGCTGGCTAAGAATGGCCTCAAGCGTGGCGAGAACGACCTGAAAGTGATGATGATGTGCGAGCTACCATCTAACGCCATCTTAGCCGAAGAGTTCTTAGAGTACTTCGACGGCTTCTCCATCGGTTCTAACGATCTAACCCAGCTAACCCTTGGTCTAGACCGCGACTCTGGTCTGATCGCTCACCTCTTCGACGAGCGTGACCCTGCGGTTAAGAAAATGCTGCACATGGCGATCCAAGCCGCCAAGAAACAAGGCAAATACGTGGGTATCTGTGGCCAAGGCCCATCAGACCACCCCGACCTTGCCAAGTGGTTGTTGGATGAGGGCATTGAATCAATGTCACTCAACCCAGATACCGTGGTTGAAACTTGGATGTACCTGGCGGGCCAGAAGGTCTAATTCAGACTTTCACTGCCACACAAAAAGCCCCGCATTGCGGGGCTTTTTTATGTGCTATTCATTAATTTTGTTGGGGTTTCGGCCTTAGTCAGATCAATTTGCTTACGGCGCTTTCACACGCAGGCCGAGTCTATTTTTGAAGCATCAAAAATAGACGAAAAAATGCTTTGCCCACCGTGCGGCCGCTGCGCGGTCCCTTGCGCTACTCGCAAAATCGGGCGCCTGCGGAACTCGCTACGCTCAAACAGCCGCAGGCTTAACCCCGATTTTACTGCGTTGCTCAGCCGCACAAAGGGCGCGGTTAGGAAACTAAACAAGTAGGGCCGAAACCCTCACTCACGCCCCCACTAACTCGCCTTCTTAAACTGCTTCTTATCGCGGTAATAAGCTAACGACTCGCGAATGTTGTACTTAGGTTCCCAACCAAAGGTCTTAGTGAACTTAGTACCATCAATCACCACGGGGTACTTCATATACGGCACTAGGTAACGTGGGAATGCGCGTAAGCCAACCTTAGGTGATAAGTCGGCAATTAGGTTGGTTAGCCCCGGCGGAATCGATGGCACCGGCAAGGTGGCGCAGCCAGCCATTTTCAGCGCGTCTTGATAACCAGCCCAATCTTCTGGCGCTACGTTGTAAATACCGGGTTTGTTGCCCTTAAACGCCAGCACCACCGCGTCGGCCATATCCTCAACCTGCACAAACTGCATCATCGGATTAAAACCAACCAAGTACGGCGTAGTACTGCGCGAGAGCTGTAACGAGAGGCCATTTTGGGTATGTGGGCCTACGATATTGGCCGGGCGCAGAATCGTTACATGCAGCTCTGGGTACTGGAACATATAGATATGCGCCAAGTTCTCCAGCTCCACCATGTCAACCAAGTTGCGGTCGAGCACCGAGGCTTTCAGCGGCGCTTCTTCGTCCAATAATGCTGGGTTATAAGCGCTGGCGCCATACACAAAGTAGGTCGACAAAATCAGCACTTGTTCAACGCCGTATTTGCGCGACAAGTCGAGCAACTTGCGCGTGCCCATCACATTGGCGTTGTAGCGGCGGTTGGCCAGCCGATCTTGAGTGGTGGTAATGCGCCCAAGATGCAATACGGCTTTGATTTTGTGGTTACGAAACACATCTTCAAAACCACGTTTGGTGATATCCACGCGGTAGGAAGTCACGCGCTCGCGATTATCCAGCTCGAGCGCATCACGGAAATAACAAGCCACCACACTGTGGCCAGCGTCACGCAGTTGATCAATAACGTGTTTTGCCAAGGTGCCCGCAGCACCTGTCACCATAATTTCCATTAGAAAATCGACTCCCGTTCTTTCAGACCCTTGGCAATTAATTTCGCAATCTCGGCTTTTACCTGCTCAACCCGTTCGGTGACTTCTTCTTCACTCGCATCATCGTTCGGGAACGAAATGGCTTCGCCATAATTCAGATACATTCTGGCGGGTAACGGAAACGGCGGCGCCACCGGAATGTAAGGCACACCCAGCATTTTCGCCACCGGCTTGAGGTTCGCAATGGCCGGCATCGTTTCTTCCGATCCCACCACACCTACCGGAATAATCGGCGCACCATATTGCATTGCCATACGCACAAAACCATTACCAAACCGTTTTAGCTGGTAGGCGTCTTTGTACATTTTGCCTGAGCCCCGAACGCCTTCTGGGAATACGATTACGACTTCATCGCGATCCAGCATTTTCTCGCAATTAACGGGATCGCCAATCACTGCGCCCACCGAATTCAACCAGTTACCCAGCAATGGCACCGTCGGAAAAAAGCGCTCGACCATGGCACGGGCGAATCGCGGGTTGTTATCGCGCATGGCAATCGACATACCAATCATCACGCCATCCATGGGCAATTGACCCGCGTGATTCGCAATCACCAGCGCACGGCCTTGGGCCGGCACGTTATCAATGCCGCTGGTTTGCACGCGGAAATATTTCTCGTAAACCCAGCGAAAGGTTGCCATGCTGGCTTTCGCGGTTTCGATATTGAAGCCCCACGGGTCATAACCCGCGTCGCCGACTGGCTTGACCACTTTGTCAAAGCGTTTCTTAATATCTGCAGGAACCAAGGTGTCCAACAGTTTGGCTTGTAAGCCCATTTCTCAATCTCCCATTGTTGTCCACAGACAACGTTCTCAGCCCAATATGCTACAGCAATTAGAAAACCTCAGATGAGCTTCTGACGCGCGCCTTACGCCCACCTTGAACTAGGAGTGGTGTAGCCATTCTATTATCGGCTATCTGGGCGTCGTTTTTGTGACAAGCTGAACCGCCTGCTGCGATGTCGTAGCGAACTCGGTTCAATATCCGGCCAAAGTGCATTTAATGGCTTTGACTTGCCTTTGCCAATCACCACCCGCGCATGACTGCGGTTGAGCTGACGCGGTTCCCGCACCCCGCAAGAATGGGCAATCACACCCACCTCTTTCTCCAGATTGCGCGCATAATCGGCCACTCGCACCGCTTTACTCTTGGGTTCCAGTCCTTTCTGCAGGCGCGGATTATGGGTGGTAATGCCGGTTGGGCAGGTGTTTTTATTGCACTGCAATGCTTGAATACAACCCAAGGCAAACATAAAGCCACGCCCAGTCACGGTAAAGTCCGCGCCCACACACAGCGCCCAAGCCACATCGGCTGGCGTAATCAATTTGCCCGAAGCAATGACCCGAATCCGCTTACGCAAGCCATAAGCATTTAACTTGTCGACCAAAATCGGCAGGCTTTCACGCAACGGCAGCCCGACGTCATCCATCAGCGGCATCGGCGCCGCTCCAGTGCCACCATCACAAGAATCCACCGTAATAAAGTCTGGCGCTGACGCCTTGCCGCGTTTATTAATTTCAGTGAATAGCTCGTCAAGAAACTCCTCACCACCCAATACGGCTTTAAATCCCACCGGCTTACCCGTCACCTTGCGGATTCGCCCAATACTATCGAGTAGCTCCCCAACATTGCGAATATCGGGATGACGATTGGGGCTGATAGAATCTTTTCCTTCAGGGATGCCACGCATTTCCGCCACATCCGCCGAGACTTTCTCGCCAGGTAAAATACCGCCTTTACCCGGTTTGGCACCTTGACTGAGCTTGATCTCAAACATCCTTACCTGTTTATAGTGAGCGACCTCCGCCAGCTTTTTGTCGCTAAGCTTGCCTTGCTCGTCTCGCACACCATATTTAGCGGTGCCGATTTGCACTACTACATCACAACCGGCTTTCAGGTGATATGGCGTTAACCCACCTTCGCCAGTGTTGAGCCACATACCGGCTTTACGCGCACCGTTGGCCAGCGCCTGAACCGCGGGTTTAGATAACGCGCCATAACTCATACCGGAGATGTGCACGATATTGCGGGTTCGAAATGGCTTAATACAGCCGGGGCCCACCACGATATCGTCGGCTTCTACGCCGTCTTCAGAGAGCGTTGGAAACGCCGTCGGCGAGAAAATCACCGAGCCTTCCACTCGTAAATCTCGGGTAGAACCAAACGGCACGGTGTTATCAAGATTCTTAGCGGCACGATAGGCCCAAGAACGCTGCGCACGGTTAAACGGCAGCTCCTCTCGATCCATGGCAAAAAAGTATTGGCGAAAGAACTCGCCCATATGCTCGAAGAAATAACGAAACCGACCAACTACTGGATAGTTACGGCGAATCGCTTGAGTGGTTTGCATGCTGTCAATCACATACAAAATGCCGATGATGACGACCGCTAAACCTAAGCCTGCCACCAGTAGTAATGCCAAGCCCTCGAGAATGGCATTACCCACCATGCCCAGAAAGGCCAACACTTCCGCGCTCTTTTCCATGGTCTCTCCCCCATCACGCTGTACCGCTTATGGTTAGCGGCTTTCTGCATTCAGTTTGTGCGGGAGCCAAGCGTTGTGCAAGTTTGCCCAAGCGGCGGAAAGTTTTAATGCGCGGGGTACCCGGTAATATCGCGGATTTTTTTGTACAGCGGTTGCAGCTGCTGATACATCTTTTGGTAAACCTCGCGATAGAGCTGGTCGTACAGCTGTACCGCGTGCGGTTGCGGCTCGAACACCTCGCCAAGCCGAGTCATTTCAGCCACCGCGGTATCAAAATCCGCATGCAGGCCCAAACCCACCGCTACCGCAATGGCCGCGCCCAGTCCGGAGGTTTCATAGGTATGAGGCCGACAAGCCGGCAAGTTAAAAATATCGGCTGTAAGCTGCATCGCGGCGTCCGACTGCGAACCCCCACCGGAGACCCGCAAGCTATCGATTTTGACCTTACGCGCGCGTTCTAGCTGCTCACGCCCATCCCGCAGACCGTAAGCTAAGCCTTCCAAAATAGCGCGATAAACATGGCCACGAGTATGGGCATCACCAAAGCCAATAATGGCACCTTTCGCTTCGGGGCCGGGATCACGGACACCCGGATTCCAATACGGTTGTAGCATCAATCCCAAGGAACCTGGCGGCACGTCTTTGACCAAGTTGTCGAACAAATCCTCGGGCGCGCAGCCGGTTTCTTCGGCTTCCACCTGCTCTTTAAAGCCGAACTGCTCTTTAAACCAACTCACCATCCAATAGCCGCGAAAGATCTGTACTTCGGAGTTATAAACATCGGGCATCGCGGCCGGAAACGGAGGAATAAAAGGAATGCGCTCAAAATATTTCTTTGAGGCGATATTAATTGTGGCGGTAGTGCCGAAACTTAAACAGGCAATATTGGGACTGATACCGCCAGAACCCAGCACCTCGCAAGCTTTATCAGCGGCACAGGCAATCAAGGGTAAGCCTTCCGGAATACCGGTGGCTGCCGCCGCGTCGGCACTAATACGGCCCATTTCTTGGCCTGGCGGCACCAAGTCGGGCAACCACTCGCGCTTAATATCCAGCCCTTTCCACTTCAGGTCGCGCTTACCCGCCCACTGCATTTTTTTGTAATCAAACGGGATATAGCCTACTTGGCTACCCACCGAATCAACATATTGACCACAGAGCTTGTGCGTAATAAAACCGGACAGAAAAAGGTACTTATAAGTACGACTGGCGACTTCTGGTTGGTTCTGGGCCACCCAATTGGCTTCAGCTTCTGCCATCAAGTGATAAAAAGTGTCGTCGACGCGTAGCAGCTTCAACACACCACGCAACAGCGGATTGAGGCGCTTCTTGTCGACTTGCGCCTTACGTTGATCCATCCATACCATGGCCGGCCGTAGCGGCTTGCCGTCGGCATCGACATTGATCATGGTGGCACGCTGAGTGGTTAAACCCACCCCGCGAATCGCAGCTTTTGGTACTTGGGTTTTAGCCCATAGTTTTTGGCAAGCATTGGCGACACCTTGCCAGTAATACTCTGGGTCGTTTTCAGCCCAACCCGGATGCTCAGAATGATAGGGCGTGAGCACTTCTTGCGATTTGTCGAGCAAATTACCCTGTAAATCAAATAACAAGGCGCGCACACTTTGAGTGCCATTATCAATGGTAAGAATTACATCCTGCTGCATTGTTCGCTCTTTTATGCGTTCGCGGCATTGCTCAGAGCGGTTTGAACCGCCGGCAAGCCGTAATACTTATTGTAATGCTCGCGATAGTCAGCCAAGGCTTGCTGCCACTGCACTTGATTCCAGCCTAACTCGGCCTGACAAATGCTTTCAATCTGGGGCCAGAGTGCCTCCGCGGCATTAGGCAACAACATGCCGAGCCGAGTCCGCCGCAAAAGCAAGTCTGCCAAGGTCTCTACCATTTCTGCGCGCGCCGCCCAGCGCACTTCGGCCATACAGGTTTCAGTACCCGGAATCACCTCGAGCTCGCCAGCTTGCGCGCAACGCACCACATCACGTGCCAGATTGCCGTAGCGGCCACTTAAGCGACGCCACAGGGGTGCACTCAGCGCCGGATGGTCTGGCTGCGTAAAATCCACCGGCGCCACAATCGGTTGGTCACTTTTAAACTTAGGAAATTGCTCGCGCTGCTGGCGAGGCAAGGTCCGACGCGCCTTTTTCAGCGCATCAATAGCGGTAAGCCGGAAGGTTGTGAGTTTGCCACCGGTAACCGTAATCAAGCCATTTTCGGACCAGACTTCGTGATGCCGAGAGGCCTCCGCAGAGTCTGCAGAACCGTCATCAACAATGGGGCGCACACCCGAGTAACTACAAATAATATCTTTACGTTTTAGCGCGACACCGGGGAACACGCGCGACGCGCCAGATAAGATGTCATCCAATTCGTCGGCGCTCATCGCCGCATCTTGGCTCAGGTCACCCTCATGGTCTAAATCGGTGGTGCCGATCACGGTCACCCCTTCCCACGGGTAAGCAAACATGGGGCGATTATGATGGGTGGGATCCATATAGCTGACCACGTTTTTTAACGGCAAGCGCGCATGCGGCACAATAATATGGGAGCCTCGAACCGGTCGAATACTTTTGTCACCGCCCACTTGTTGGCGTAATGCATCGACCTGAACCCCGGTGGCATTGATCACTGCCTTGGCGTTAATTTCTAAACGCTGATCCAGTATTTGGTCATAAATGACCGCACCCACCACCTGTTGCTCGCGCTTAATCAGTCGCTCTACGCCGCAACGGTTGAGCGCGTAACCACCATCCTGAGCAGCTTCTTGCACCATGCGAAACACTAAACGCGTATCGTCGGTTGACGCGTCTTGGTACATATAGCCTTTATCAAGCTTACTCAGGGTAAGTTCCGGCACCCGCGCATTGGCTTGCTGTGGACTCAGGTATTGGCGGGTGCGCTTGCCGGCTACCAAGTCGTACAACCAGAGACCAATCTTCATTTCCCATGCTTTCGGCTTTTCACCAAAATAGCGGCCAAACATAAACTGCTCAGCATTCACTAAGCCGGGCGCTTCTTGCGCCAGCCGCTCGCGCTCTTTAACGGAATCACGCGTCAAGCCAAAATGGTATTGCGACAAGTAACGCAGCCCACCATGCACCATTTTAGAAGAGCGACTGGAGGTGCCTGCAGCAAAATCCACCCGCTCAACCAACAGTACCCGCAGCCCAGCGCGCGCGGCCTCGCGCAAAATACCGGTGCCGGTAATTCCGCCACCAATAACCAGTACGTCGACCTCCGGTTTAGCCTGTAACTGTGACCAGCTACGAGCACGCCAGCCTTTAGTCCATAACGCGGCCATTAATCCACCAAAATTTCTGGGTTCATAACTTCGTCAGGGTCAAAGCTGTTAACCAGAGCACGAATGCCCTGCAAGCCCAGTTCACCGCCTTTTTCGGCAGCCAACCATGGTTTGTGATCACGCCCTACGCCATGTTGATGCGACATCGTACCGCCGTATTCGACAATGCAATCTGAAACCACCTTTTTAAAGGCCTGCCAGCGTGCCAAGGTTTCTTCGGGGCTATCGGCCAAGCTGAAAATGCAACTGGTATAAACCGTGCTGCCCTGCCGGTATACATGCGAAAGATGCGCAAACACTAAGGCTTTTTCACCAAACTGAGCGAACACCTGCTCGGCGCGGTTTTGTACATCGCGCATATAGGGTTCGACTTTGTTCCAGTCAAGCGCAGTCTCGAAGGTGTCGATGCCATAGCCCGCGTCCCACATACCATTACGAATATAAGCGCCCTTAAAGCGCTTCTCCGCCCAGGCCTTGCCAAACACCGTGCCGGTATTCACGCCACCATGGCGTTTTAGTACTGCCATGACCTCGCGCTTCACGCGCATGCAGCGGGCTTTCTCACCTGTTAGGCCAAACAACATGTAGCACATGCCATCTTTGATACCGCGCAAGGCCAAATAGCGTTTTAGCCATTTAATCTCGCCGGGGCGACCTGCTAAGGCTAAGTGACTAACGGTTTCATTTTCATTCGAAAGGCGCAGCAAGGAAACGTCTAAACGTTGCTGCGCTACCTCACGCACCGCAGCCTCGCCTTGCTGCCAGGTGGGGAAAAATACGCCGTAAAACGCCTCAAAGGCGGGCGCTTTTTGAACCCGAGCTTTGACCTCGGTAATCACACCAACGCGACCTTCGGTGCCTAGAAACATCTCGCGCGGGTCGGTACCTGCTCCGGTCGCTGGAATGGTCGGAATTTCCCAACTGCCAGTCGGCGTTTCCACCCGGCCACCGGCAAACAGCTGCTCAATCCGGCCATAACGATAGGACTGCTGCCCGGAAGAACGTGTCGCCGCCCAACCGCCAATCGTTGAGTATTCCCAGCTTTGCGGCAGATGGCCGAGCACATAACCTCGGTCTTTTAATTGCTGCTCAATCAGCGGCCCTGGCGCACCGCCTTGGATGGTCGCCAACATCGACATTTCATCCAACGCCAATAGTTGGTTCATACGCGACATGTCTAACGACAACACGGGTTTGCCTTTCGCTTCAGGTGTGAGATGGCCTACCACGCTGGTACCACCGCCCCAAGGAATAACGGCCACACCTTGTTGCTTGGCCCAATCCAATAATTCACGCACTTGCTCATTACTTTCCGGGTAGGCCACCCCATCGGGAAAAGAATCGATTTGCCCATGCCGCTTGGCAATCCAATCAGGGAAGCTTTCACCACGGCTATGACGCAAGCGCTGCTCAGCATCAGTTGTCACCAAGGCATGTGCCGGCAGTCGGCTGGCTGGCACCGCGGCCAACACGGTGTCCATTGCAACGTCATTCGGTACGGTGGCTGGCCCAATACGCTCAGCGAACAGCTCTGCGGCATGTGCTGATAGTGGTACATCAATATCTTGTTCACCCCAACCATTCCAACGGCGGCTGCGAATATCTGGCGTATTCATTGTGTTTTCCTCAATCTTTTTATGGCCACTGCTATTACCACGCGACTAGCTGTTCTTGTGGACAAAGCTATCCAACGTAGTTGGGCACTGTCCCTGCAGTCTAATCCAGTTTTCCCGTGGTAGTTTTGACAATTTGCGACAAAAAAAGCCCCTGAAATCATTCAGGGGCTTTGGGCTTTACTCGCTTTTTACTTTGGCAGGCAAACTGCCAGCTGAGACTTAGGCTGCGTCAGGCTGCGTTTCTGGCGCTGCAGCTTGGAACGCCGCCAAGGTCATACAAGTGCGATAAATTCGGCGGATATTAGGGAATGGAGTTAAATCAGTACCGGCGGCCATGGCGCGATGCACCGAAGCCACCAGAACAATATCAGCGATTGTTGGGCTGTCACCATGACAATAAGTGCCAGTACCTTCTGTTTCGGTCAGGGCGCGCTCAAGCGCGATATAACCTTCCAAGGCCCAGTGGTGAAACCATTCCGTGCGTTTTTCAAATGACGCATCAAGATGATCACGCAAATAATGAAATACGCGGTAGCAGTTCAGTGGATGCACATCACTGGCAATAATCTGTGCCAATTTACGCACGCGTGCGCGACCAGCAATATCACCCAGTGGCGGCAACAACGGACGCTCTGGGTACTTTTCTTCTAAGTACTCGATGATCGCCATCGATTGGGTCAGCATCACATCCGCTTTATCGTCCAATAACGCGGGCACCATGCCCTGCGGATTCATCTTCAAATAATCGGGGGTGTGCAGGTAGTCATCATCCATTTTTAGGCAAATGGACTCGTACTGAATACCTTTGTAATTCAGTGCAATGCGTACCCGATGGGTCGCGGAACTATGCGAATAGGTAAATAGTTTCATTGCGTGATTTTCAACTCATGAAAGACCGTATCAGTCCAAATTGCGGGCTTGGCCGGGCGACTTCCTCGCTTGAGGTCCGATCACCAGCGAGACATTTTGCCACAGCCAGCCCAGAAATACCCTGCCCCAAGGAAAACCCAAGGAAAAACCTAGGGCAAAGCCTAGGTAGAACCTGAAAATTAACCATCAAGAATTAACCATAACGGCCTTGCAGCACCCACTGTCGCAACTCGCGCCGCAGTACTTTGCCCACCGCAGAGGTCGGTAGCTCCTGCACCAATTCAATCCGCGACGGCACTTTGTAGCTTGTTAACAGCTGGCGACACCAAGCTAAGACCGAATCGGCCTCTAAGTCGCTGGTACGCGGCACGACAAACGCCCAAACCGCTTCACCGGTTTGCGCATCGGGCACGCCAATCACGCCGACATCCAGTACGTCAGGGTGTTTACTAATCTCGGCTTCGATTTCATTCGGGAACACATTAAAGCCACTGACGATGACCACATCTTTAATGCGATCAACGATATACAGATAACCGTCTTGGTCCATTTTTGCGACGTCGCCGGTACGCAACCAGCCATCGGCAAGCACTTGCTTGGTGGCGTCGGGCTGCTGCCAATAGCCGCGCATGACTTGTGGCCCATGAACTAGCAGTTCACCTTGCTCTCCGGGCGGCACGCTACGGCCCTTTTCATCCACAATATCAATCTCGGTATCCGGCACGGGTACGCCGACTGAACCCCGTTTAATAGTAAAGCCGGGCGGGTTAACCGCCACCACGGGGCTAGCTTCGGTCAGGCCGTAACCCTGTAACGGCTCCACCCCAACGACTTTGATCCAAGTGCGTGCCACCGTGTCGTGTAGTGCGGCACCGCCTGCTAACGCAATCTGCATATTGTTGGGCGGGTTAGTAATAAACCAATCCTCATCCAACAACTTCACGAATAAGGTATTCACGCCGGCCATGGCGTCGAATTCAAATTGCTCAAAGGCGCTACGCAAGTTGGTCACGGGCCGCGGGCTTGGCACCAGCACGTTATTAGCACCGAGCTGCAAGCCCGACAACAAGGTAATAAATGAGAAGCTGTGATACAGCGGCAAGGCATGCAGAAAGCAACGCAGCTCAGTATCCGGCTGGGCATCGAGCATCGCCAAGGCCTGACGGATATTGGTAAGCAAATTACCGTGGGTCAGTTCAGCGCCTTTACTGACTCCTGTGGTGCCACCGGTGTACTGCAAACAGGCCAAGTCGGAGGTGTTTAACTCAGCACGGAAGGGCTTTTTGCGCATTGTTTTGGCGCCGCGCTGCAGAGCATCCATTAGGCTCCAAGCATTAAGCCCTTTCACTTTGCTTGGGCCCGTTAGCCGCGCCACGGTATTCACCACCAAGCGATCACGAAGCGGCAGAAAATCACCCGCACCGACACTCACCACGGCCGTTACATCGGTACCACCGGTGCCATGTTTAGCAGTTTGCAAAAACTGATCGAACACGACTAACAGACGAGCGCCGCTGTCGACTAACTGATGACGCAGTTCACCTTCGGTATACAGCGGATTCACGTTGACTAACACGCAACCGGCTTTTAACACACCCAGCATGACGACGGGGTACGCCAGTGTGTTCGGCAACATCACCGCAACACGGTCCCCTTTTTGCAGGCCTAAACTGTGCGCCAGATAAGCGGCAAAACGATCAGCATATTGATTCAACTGACCGTAACTTAAACCACCGGTTACCCCATTCGGCAAACAGAGAGTAATGGCCTGCTCATATTGATGCTGCTCGGCGGCGTTTTCGAGAAAACTGGCCAAGTCATCAGCGTTGGCCTCGGTGAGGTTTGCTACTACGCCATGAGGATAGCTTTTCAGCCACATATCGGGCACATAGCTATACGTCTGCGTCTTCGGTTTCTTTGCAGCCATTCATTTATCCGTTTCGTAAATATAACGTCGGGCAGTCATGACGCATGCTCAACTTGGGCAGGAGCATCGCGGCAACATTGTGACGTTTGTTATGCTGCGTTAATCCTACCGAACATTAAAAAAAAGGAATAGGCCGCAATGCTTGATCAGCACCCCACCAGTCACTGGATTGACGCCCGCGGACTGAAACTCCATGTACGTAGCTGGGGCTCAAGCGATGCCCCGCCGTTACTATTGCTCCATGGTTGGATGGATTGTGCCGACTCTTGGCAATTTGTGATCGAGTCCTTACAAAAAAATTGGTATGTGATCGCGCCCGACCAACGCGGTTTTGGTCTCAGCGAACAACAGGCCAGTGGCTACTGGTTCCCAGATTACCTCGCTGATTTAGAACAGGTTTTGCTCGAGCTGGTGGGTGACCAGCCGGTCAACCTAGTCGGTCATAGCTTGGGCGGCAATGTCTGTAGCCTCTACGCAGGGGTAAGGCCAGAACGCGTCCGCCGCTTGGTTAGCGTTGAGGGGTTTGGACTACCCTTTATTGAGTCCGACAGCGCACCTGAGCGCTATGCCAAATGGCTAGACCAATTGCAGTCACCACCCACGCTAAAATCCTATGAAGATTTTTCTGGCTTAGAGCGACGCTTACAGCGGAACGACACCTTTTTGTCAGCCGAGCGCGCACAAAGACTGGCTCGGGCCTGGGGCGAGGAACGCAATGGCAAGGTGGTTATCCGCGGCGATGCCAACCACAAACTCACCTATCCTGTGCTCTATCGCCTAGAAGAAGCGATGGCTTGTTGGCGCAATATCACTGCCCCCACCTTATGGGTGGCAGGCAAACAATCCATTTGGGTCAAGATGTTTGAATCGGACAGTTTTGCCGAACGCAAAGGGTGTTTCCAAACGTTAGCCGAAGAGTGGCTAGATCAGGCTGGTCATATGGTCCATCACGACCAACCGGAGGCGTTAGCCGCCCTAATTGAACAGCACTGTGAGTAGAGTGAGTAACGCTACGTGATTAAATTAGCCCAACTGAGCGATTTGCACCTACTGGCCGAACCCAGCGCAGTACGCTGGGACTTACGGCCGCAACAATTATTTGATGAGGTACTCGCACTGGCACTCCAGCAACAACCCGACGCGTTGCTGTTAACGGGCGATTTGGTGCACGACGAAAGCCACGCCGGTTACCGACGCCTAGCGCAACAGCTAGCGGCCACTCAGTTGCCGGTTTTAGCCATTCCTGGCAATCACGATGACCCTGCTCTGATTCGCCAGCACTTTGGCGAAGCCGAATTAAGCCTCAATGGCGTGACCGTGATCGGACTGGATACGCATATCCACGGCAGCGACTGCGGCTTTCTAGGCTCCGACCAAATCGCACGGCTGGCCAAATTATTAGCCGCCAGTACGCAACCCTGTTTAGTGGTGCTACACCACCCGCCAGTAACAGTAGGCAGCCGTTGGATTGACGAACTCGGCCTCGCAGACGCAGATGACTTGGCGCGTTGCCTTGAAGCCCACACAGACAATGTCATCGCCTTACTGAGTGGTCATGTCCACCAAGACTTTACCGGCGTGTTTGCGGGCAAGCCAATCCTCAGCTGCCCCTCAACTAACCGTCAATTTGCGCCCGGAGCTAGTGAATTTGCGACTGAGCCTGTTGCACCGGGTTTTCGTCTCTGCGAAATAAAAAACGGCACCCTATCGAGTGCCGTTTTGCGTTTGTCCTAAGCGCCCAATAGTTTCCTGCTGGGCGCTCCGCTTATTCCAAACTGCCGCTATACAGTGGCAACTTCAAATCGGCGGTCACGTTGACCACAGGCAAGGTCACATCACGCGAGAAGCTGGTCACAAACTGGCCATGATGACCCATCGCCAGCAGCGCCAATTTATCACCTGCTACTAACGCGTCTGCCACACCCACCATTTCTACTTGGTTGTGTTGGCCAATACCGCGCACCGGCGTTAGTTGATCATCAATAATCTGCCAGCCGCCATCAACCTGCTTCGCCAGTGCCAATAAGACAATCGCATCACAACCCACGCGTAAGGTTGGCACGGTGCCGACATCACATGCGGTGGCACGCATACCAGTTGGGCCTTCTAGCGTAACGTCTACCATCGGCACACCCGCCAGTACGGCAGTATCCGAAGTGACCGTGCCGAGTTCCATCACGGTGACGGCTGGAGCCGACACCGGCAGGCTATCGCGGCCAGGAATCTGATTAAACACCAGCATATCGGCCACATCCAAGCCCCAAGCGGCTACCGCTGCCGCACCATGCGGCATATTGCTGGCAGTGAGGCCGGTAAAGTCTAGATACTGGCCTTGTAAACCGCCTTTACCATCGGGTCCAGCGAAGTCAGACTCTGGAATCAGCACCGACTGATCACCAGCATTGTCTAGGCTGACGCAAATCGAGTCACCACCATCAAAACTGGTATCAAGTGCTGCTAGCGCATCGGTTTGGTTCAACAACAACGCTTTAAACCAAGTCAGGTCACTTAACTCGGCTGCGGGGCAAACGCCAGAACCGCCGGGCTGTTGGAAAATACCCGTACCCTGATCAAAGCCGCTCAGCAGGTGACCGGTTTGCATGGTCGTTAAACGTACATCGGCTTTATCACCCGCTAATTCGCTATAACAAAGGAAGTTCCACCAAGCATCATTAAAATCAAATAGGGTGTCGCGGAAGCCTTGATTGATCAGCACGTCCACTGGTTTCAAACCACCTTCCGGCAATTGCATGCGCGGGCCATCTTCGCCTTGAATCAAACCGGCTAGTACAGGGTTGATGTCTGCAACCGGCTCGAGGGCGTTATATGGCATTTGTGGGCGTCCAGCCAAACCACACCAGTACGATGGGCTGTGATAGTTAAACCACTCTAGCGCGGCGCGTGGGAATTCATTCGTCAGCGCTCCTTGAGCCAAGGTTTCTTTGATAAAGAAATCCATGCCACGGCTGGTAATAATGTTGTCTTGGTTTTCTAAACCCGGTTGGTAAGAACCCGCTTCACCGCCGGCTGACAGCAGCAAATCCCAGCCGGACTTAATGGTATCGCCTGGGTTTAGGGAGTAACGCAAATCGTGCCATGTCACCACTGGGCTAAGCGAATCTAACCGCTGCTTCGGATCGGTGTTTTGTAGTAAGAACTGATAACCACCCCCGTAGCTACCACCAATAGCGCCCACTAACAGGTTAGGGTTATCGAGGTTATTACTGTCGGCTTGGATAACCGGATCACAGATGGCGGCATCACCGTCGCCATAACGGGCTTCACGGCAGGCTTCGTCATCACGATAAGACAGATAGCTAAGGTTTTCCTCCAGCCAATCCATCATTTCAATCAGGCTTTTGCCCTCGGCATTCGGATCCATTACCCGTACTGTGCCTGAGCTATCACCAAAGCCCCGTTGGTCAATTGACACGACGGTAAAGCCAGCTTCTAAGAAGTCGGTGTAGGCGTCACGGTTAGTATTACGGCTACCGCCGAATCCGTGACCTTGCAAAATAACGGGCGAACCCTTGGCGCAGTCAATATGCTCTGGTGCCGGACTATGCACCTCAAAACTTACCCGCTCGCCGTCGTGCTGCGCGGTAAAGGTGACTTGGTAGCTCAGCTTATTTTCATCAACAAAACCCGACGCTGCATTACAACCCACGTTGCTAGAACGCTCATTGGTATTGTCTGCTGGACTACCTGAGCCTGAACTACAGGCCACTAAAGTTAATAACGCCGCGCTACCTGCAAGCGTCGCTAGATTACGTGTTGCCACCATTTCTCTCTCCAAGCAGCCGCCACTCCATGTAACGGCATGGTTTATCTAAATAACTTACCCAATCGATCTAATCGACTTTGTTTGAGGTGGCACAATTTAATTGAATTTAATTAGTTTTGATAGCGAAATTGGATTATTAGCTGACTAACGCTAACCATAAACAGACAAGCGGTTAATTAATCGACAAAACGAGACTAGCGGCAGGACGCACCCAGCAAACTAGCGCCCACCTTTCACAGCAAAGTACTGATAAATCGCGACTAATTCCTCCGGCGCAAAACCCACGATAACTAAATCCTGTGCTGGCACCACCAACTCAGAACTCGGGCGCGCCAAGCCGCGCTCGGTGTTAACCACGCTCGCACCAATGGTTTTATGCCAAATAACCTTTCCCAAGAAAGAGCTACTGCCATCATCCTGGCGTTCATCGGCACTCTGTGGAATCAGCAGTTTATAGACTTGCTGGCTATCACCTCGGTGGGCTGCGACGCCTTCAGCAAAACGGGTAATTAAGCCGCCCTGTACAATCCCCCACACACCTTGATCGTCGGCCTCAACCACGCGATGGGCGTAGTAGAGTTGATTGGGTTCACGCGTAATGCCATAACGGTCAAGCAGCTCCGCGATACTGCTATTTTCGCCTGCCCAGCTCAATTTACTTTGCGCGGTTAGCAGTAGCGGGCCCGAGGTTTGACTTACCTCAGCTCGTTCGGCTGCTCCCGCTGCGGAGCTGCCGGCCTGGCTTAGATCGGCCAAATAGCCTTGTGCCTCTTTCTCCAACTCAAGCGCTCGAGCCTCGTCGGTTACTACGGTTTGGTAATCAGGAGTGTCCGGTGACGCCAAGTCAACAAAGCCTGATTCGTCTGGCTGGCTGGCCACCGTGTCTTGCCCACGCCACTTCGCCCAATATTCTGGACCCCAAATCAAACCACCGATAATGGCGGCGACGAGCACACTGGCTGAAATGGCATAACGCATATTTAGGCTCCTGCTGCAGTTAGCAACTTTTGATGAATGCCCCCAAATCCCCCATTACTCATAACCAAGACATGGTCGCCTGCGCGCCAACGCTGGGCGACCTCAGCCACCAAACCCTCTACATCTGCAGCGGTATGGAGCCGATCCCCTAAATTGCTCATTGCCTCGCTGATCGACCAATTCAGCTCCGGCGGATCCAACACAAACACTTCGTCAGCGGCCGCTAGGCTTTCGCCCAGACCTGCGCTATGCGCACCGGCCCGTAGCGAGTTGCTGCGCGGTTCAAATACCGCCAATACGCGTTGCTTGCCCACTTTATTTCTCAAGCCGGCCAGCGTTGTCGTAATGGCTGTTGGATGGTGAGCAAAGTCATCATAGACCTTGATCTGATTCGCTTCGCCCCGCAACTCCATACGCCGCTTCACGCCCTTAAACTCGGCCAGTGCCGTGACGCTATCAGCCGGGCGCACACCCACATGACGGGCCGCAGCAATCGCAGCCAAGGCATTTGCCACATTATGCTCACCGATGCATTCCCAACCGACATCGCCCTGATGCTCACCTTGGAAATAGACGGCAAATTCACTGCCATCCGCATTGATTAGCTTGCTGCTCCAATCCTGCTCGCCCTGAGTGCTAAAGCGCTGAATGGGTGTCCACGCGCCTTGTTCTAAAGTGTCGTCCAGATTGGTTTCATTCGCATTACTAATAATTAAGCCGTTTGCCGGCACCGTCCGAATGACATGGTGGAACTGGCGCTGAATTGCGGCCAAATCATCAAAAATATCGGCGTGATCAAACTCTAGGTTGTTGAGCACTAGGGTGCGTGGACGGTAATGAACAAACTTGGAACGTTTGTCGAAAAACGCGGTGTCGTATTCGTCCGCTTCAATCACAAAAAAATCGCTGCCGCCCAAGCGCGCCGAGACATCAAAATTACCCGGCACACCACCAATTAAAAATCCTGGCGACATCCCGGCCCACTCGAGAATCCAAGCCAACATGCTGCTGGTGGTGGTTTTGCCATGCGTACCCGCTACCGCAAGTACCCATTTGTGTTGCAATACGTTCTCACTGAGCCACTGTGGCCCCGAGGTGTATTTGAGGTTTTCGTCTAGCACCGCTTCGGTGACCGGATTACCGCGACTCATCGCGTTACCGACCACTTGCACATCGGCCTCGCGCCGAATATTTTCCGCGCGATAACCCTCGCTCAAGGTGATACCCAACTGCTCTAGCTGGGTGCTCATGGGTGGGTACACATTGGCGTCAACGCCGCTCACGGTATGGCCAGCTTCACGCGCAATGGCCGCGATTCCGCCCATAAACGTGCCGCAAATTCCCAAAATATGAATATGTTGTTTCGTCATGCGAGTAGGATACTGCGCTAACTTGCTTGAATGAAAGGCTATTTATGCCCTCCGCAACAGAAACTGACCAACAATTTTCCATGGTAACGAATGGTGCCGAGCTAAACGCATTATGCGAACGCCTCGCGCAACACAGATGGTTAACCATCGACACCGAGTTTTTACGCAACGACACCTACCGCCCGATTCTCTGTTTGGTGCAAATCGCTAGCGCCGATGAAGCCGCTATTGTCGACCCCATGGTAATCGAGGATTTAGCGCCGCTATGGGATCTGCTGATGCGCCCCGATATCACCAAGGTATTTCATGCGGGCGGGCAAGATCTAGAAATCGTCTTTAATGCCATCGGCAAGCTGCCAGAGAACTTGTTTGATACCCAAATTGCGGCGGCTGTTTGCGGCTTTGCCCATCAAGCCGGCTACGGCACCTTGGTAAAAGACATCCTAAACGTAGACTTACCTAAGGCCTTTGCGCGCACCGACTGGTCGCGCCGCCCCTTGTCCGACGACGAGTTGGAATACGCCATTGGTGACGTCACCTATCTGCGTGACATCTACCACTGGCTCACAGAAAAACTCGCCAGCACAGGCCGCAGCAACTGGCTGGAGAAGGAATTCACAGCGCTCAGTGATCCCGCACGCTACCAAGTCAAACCGAGCGACGCTTGGAAAAAAGTAAAAGGCTTGCAACGTCTAAAACCCGCGCAGCGCGCCATTGGACGAGAGTTAGCTGCTTGGCGCGAACAGTTAGCCCAGCAGCAGAATCGGCCACGCGGTCGCATTATCAAGGATGATCAAATTTTAGATTTGGCCAAACGCAAACCAACCGACATCGCCACCTTAGGTCGCATGCAAGGCTTCCATCCGGGGCTAATTAAAAAGCATGGGGAGGCGTTATTAAGCTGCATCAGGCAGGCTGAGATAACCGAGCTGGATCGGCTAGAACATAAAAAACCTGCCAGCCTAAGCCCCGGCAAACAATTACTAGCCGACACCCTGTTCGCGATTATGCGTCAGCAAGCGCTAAGCCAAGGCATTAGCCCTGAAACCATCGGCAACAAAAGCGCTATTGAGAACCTACTGGCTGATAAAACAGGCCCACTTAGCAGCGGTTGGCGCTATGAAGCCATTGGCAAAACACTGGAAGGCGTAGCGAATGGTGAACGCAAGCTTGCGGTAGTGGATGGTGAACTCACTATTGAATAGCTCAACCACCCGCGGCTGAACGCAGACATAAAAAAACCGAGGTCTTTGCCTCGGTTTTTTCTTTGGGCCGGATACCCAGCGCTTAGAGCAATTACCCCAAGACGTTGGTTAAACGCTCAAACACTTCATCCAAACTACCCATACCGTAAACCTCGGTCAACAAACCCTTGGCTTCGTAGTAACCGGCAACAGGAGCGGTTTGGTCGGCGTAAACTTTCATTCGATTGCGCACGGTTTCTTCGTTGTCATCGGCACGACCTTCAATTTTGGCGCGCTCCAGAATGCGACGAACCACTTCGTCTTCATCCACGGTCAATTTAATTGCATGCGTGATGGCTTGGCCTGCTGCATCTAGCATTTCAGTCAAGGTGTCACACTGCGACAAATTGCGCGGAAAACCATCAAGAATATAACCGTTGGCGGTGTCGTCTTGCGCAAGGCGCTCATTCAACAAACCCAACACAATATCGTCGGTTACCAGCTCGCCGGCATCCATTGCTGCTTTGGCTTGCACGCCTAACGGGCTACCTGCTTTAACCGCAGCACGCAGTAGGTCGCCGGTAGAAATTTGAGGAATACCGTAGCGCTCTACTAGTTTTTTGGCTTGGGTGCCTTTGCCGGACCCTGGCGGTCCTAACAATACAATTCGCATCATGCCCTCACTGATTGATTGGCAATATTATTTCAGGGGAATACCGCTTCACGCGCGGCGCAGCGCGCAACTTAACCTGCCAAGCAGCCTCAGTCAATTTGCTTAAGGTAGACAGCTGGCTTCGCTAAGCCCCGCTAACGGCCTCGCTTGACGTATAATGCCGCGTTTTTAGACTTGGCCAGAATCAAATAGTATGACCATTCGCAACGCTTTTTATGCGCAATCCGGCGGCGTAACTGCCGTGATTAACGCTTCTGCCTGCGGCGTAATCGAGACCGCCCGCAAATACCCCAACAAGATTGGCACCGTTTATGCCGGCCTGAACGGCATTATTGGCGCCCTGCAAGAAGAACTGATCGACACCTCGTTGGAATCCGACGAAAAAATCGCCGCGTTGCGCCACACCCCATCGGGTGCATTTGGCTCTTGCCGCTACAAACTGAAGTCGCTAGAAGAAAATCGCGCCCAATACGAGCGCCTGATTGAAGTATTCAAAGCCCACAATATTGGTTACTTCTTCTATAACGGCGGCGGCGACTCGGCTGACACCTGCTTAAAAGTGTCTCAGCTATCCGAAAAAATGGGTTACCAGCTACAAGCCATCCACGTGCCTAAAACTGTAGATAACGACCTGCCTTCTACGGATGTCTGCCCCGGCTTTGGTTCAGTAGCGAAATACGTTGCTGTTTCTATCCGCGAAGCCAGCTTTGACGTCGCCAGCATGTGCAAAACCTCAACCAAGGTTTTCATTATGGAAGTGATGGGGCGCCACGCGGGTTGGATTGCCGCTGCTGGCGGTTTGGCTACCGAGCGCGAAGGCGAAGCGCCGCACATCATCTTGTTCCCAGAGATCGAATTCGACAAAGCGGCGTTTTTAGCCAAAGTAAAAGACAGCGTTGAAAAATACGGCTATTGCTCAATCGTGGTATCAGAAGGTGTTCGCAATGCAGACGGCGAATTCTTGGCCGACGCCGGTTCGGTTGACGCTTTTGGCCACAAACAACTGGGCGGCGTTGCCCCGACTATCGCGCAGATGGTTAACCAAGAACTGGGTTACAAATATCACTGGGCCGTAGCGGATTACCTACAACGCGCAGCGCGTCACATCGCCTCTGGCACCGACGTCAACCAAGCCTACGCGGTAGGTGAGGCAGCGGTTAAGTTCGCGCTAGAAGGCCGCAACGCGGTCATGCCCGCTATTATTCGTGAAAGCGCGGATCCATACGAATGGAGCATTGGCTCGGCACAATTAGCCGATGTGGCAAACGTTGAGCGCATGATGCCTCGCGATTTCATTACTGAAGACGGCTTCCACATCACCGAAGCAGCGCGCGAATATCTATCACCCCTGATTCAGGGCGAAGACCATCCTCCATACGTGAACGGCCTGCCCAAATACGTCACCCTAGGCAACAAACTGGTCGCCAAGAAGTGTCCAGAATTTACGGTTTAATACCCCACTTTCCCCAATTATTTGTTAAGGAGTAACACATGGGTTACGAAGCAATTGGACCGGGCAAAAATGCCCCAGATGAAGTAGAAGTCATCATTGAAATCCCTGCTGGCGGCGCGCCAGTTAAATACGAAGTAGACAAAGAGAGCAACTGCCTCTACGTCGACCGTTTTATGAACGTAGCAATGCACTACCCTGCTAACTACGGCTTCGTAAACCAAACCCTTTACGACGACGGCGATCCTGTTGACGTATTGGTACTAACTCCTTACCCAGTAGTAGCTGGCTCAGTCATCAAGTGCCGCCCAGTGGCCTACTTGAACACCGAAGACGAAGGCGGCCTAGACGCTAAAATTCTTTGCGTACCCACTGACAAAGTTAGCACTGGCTACTACAAAGACATGCAAGACCTTGCCGACGTGCCTGAGCGTTTGAAAAACGAAATCAGCCACTTCTTCGAGCGTTACAAAGACAACGAAGAAGGCAAATGGGTAAAAGTAACTGGCTGGCACGGTGCTGCTGAAGCCAAAGTTGAGATCCAACGCGCGATTGATGCTTACAACAAGTAATCGTTATTGATTGCTTGGGAGTTGTTTTAACTCCTACCCAAAAAGCCCTGCCGGTTGGCGGGGCTTTTTTGCACTATTCAAGCTTTAGAAAATAAATCCAATAGTTAAAACTGCGATGTCCGATGACTTTATCCAAAGCATAAAGCTCGTCAAACAATGGGTTCGAATGCAAATAAGTTCCTATTTGCGTACGTGACCGAAACTCTGATTGTTTTTTTGACGTAAGCATTATTACTTTGGGCTGTTGCTCCAAAACATACGCTGCAAATTTCCGCCTATCTTTGGCAATCGGTTCGGACACATACGCAAGACTATTTAAGCAATATAGATCTAATACGTTAGCCTCTAAGCGGTAAGGAATGATTCCACAATCGCCCACCGCAACCCAGTCTTGTTCATCGGTGCGCGATGCAACGTAGTCTGCGACAAGAGCTCTAGCTTCCATTCTCTGCTTATAGTTGCCTGCTTCACGTGATATCCCAAGATTCAGTTCCAAACCAACAACTCCCCATGTAATCGCAACACTAAACATCACCACAACAACGGGTAAAATTGGGCGCCAAGCGCTAAAGATTACGAAAACTTGGCGGAAACCATACGCGGTCAAAATCAACAACAATAGATAGGCCGTCATCAAGTGTCTGTTGTAATGTCCAATAATCGGATCAATTCCAAAACTCGCCACACACATCGCTGCAATAAACAGCAGCAACACGGCTTGTTTGCTTCCGAACTTCCGCAACCCAATCAAAACGAAAGGCAGTGTCCAAAAAGCCAAATCCGCAAAGTCTGCCAATAAGGTCCAAGGGTTGCCATGGTAGTCGAGCTTGCAGTACAGCGTATTGGGGAACAACTTGCCGAAATATTGCCAGTGCCATGTCGCATAAATAACGTATGGAACTAAAAACCCCAGCCCCAAACCCCATAGGGCCTTGTCTTTAAATAAGTGTTTGGCTGCAGATATTCGCCACAAAACCGCGCGGTGCGGCCACAGCAAAACTACCGCCATACAGATACCTATCAAGGGTCCCTCAGGACGTACCAGGGCAGCTACAAACACCGTCACTCCTGATAAAACCATGCAGGCTAACCCAGTCACCTCCCGACTCATCCGCCCTTCTTTCCTCTCCTCAGACCCAACAAAGAAGAACCACAAGGCAATCAAAACGGCCAACATATAAGCGGGTGTCTCTAAACCCGAAGTAGCCCAAAAAACAAACCCCTTATAAGCGACAAGTAGCAATGGAACTAGCACGGCCAACAAGGGTTCAACAAATAGGCGTGCTAACCGATACGACATCACCAACACGGCTAGTGACAAGCCAATATTGAACCATTTAATCGGCGCGACGGCCGTTCCCAAGAGTTTCTCAAATACGGCGCCCAAAACCACGTACAGAAAATTCGAATATCCTTCGACTGGGGCTATATCCATTTGATTCCAGACTATCCCTGATCCTGACGCCAAATTTTTGGAGTATCTCAGCGTGATATATGCATCGTCAGTAAAAAACGGATACGCGGCCACGTGATAAAGAACAAACAACACACCCGCGGCTAGCACGCAAACCCACAACGCAGCTTTATCAGAATCAAAAAAATTCACACCCAAACCCCTTATTGATAAGCCACCAACACCTTAAACCCATCCCTCTGCTCCAGCACTTCCCACCGTTTAAAGCTGGCTTCTAGCCATTGCTCATAGGGTAGGTGCCGATTCGCGACCAGCAGCATGCGGCCACCGGATTTTAGGTAACGCTTACCTTCGGTTATCAAGCGCTGTGCGGGTTGGTAATTGGTATCAATACCGGTGTGAAATGGCGGATTGCTGATGATCCACTCGTAGTTGCCACCGATGCTGCGAGGCAGTTCACTGAAAACGTCTGAAGCCACCGTGTTGATATTCGCCACACCATTTTTCTGTGCCGCCAATTGGGTAGCCTTTAAGGCGATCGCACTGCTATCAACCGCGGTCACTGCGTCAGCGCCACGCTGGCTGGCCGCTAGGCTAATCACGCCGCCACCACAGCCCATATCAAGCACTTGGCCATAAACCTTTGGCATATGCTCTAGCAATAGCTGGGTACCTTTATCAACCGCACCTTTATTGAATAGGCCCGGCAAGCTGGCCAGCTGCCAGTCTTGGAATATATGCCAAGCAGGCTCCTCGAAAATGACGGGCTCTGGCGACTGTCGCAGCTCAGCACATCGCAGCAAACCACAACGTTTGGCGTTACCTACTTTAGTAACTTGGCCAAAGTACTCAGCCAATGGCTTGCTGGCAGACTTGATACCGCCATTATTCTCGCCCACCACCCATAACTCAGTATTGGTCGCGAACTGGCTGGTCAAGGTAGCCAGCAATTGTGCAAACCTGGGTTTTGCTTTGGGCAAAAACAACAACACCCGCGCCACCGACGCGTCCAAGCTAGGCAGCAGGCCAAATTCGCAGCCGGCATTCGCTTGGGCAATAAACCACTCGTCGGCGAAATACTGGGCACTGGCATCTAACAGGCCAGCCTGCGCCCAATCCACGGGTGGATTCACTACCAACCAAGGGCCAGACGGCAAGTCGCACTTTTGCAGCAACTGCAAGGTTGGCGTCATGGCATGAGCTCGTCGAAGTCGTGAATGGCCAATTCAAAATTAGGCGTATTGGGCTTACGTTTGCTGTCGGGGTGCAGCATTTGCACCACATGAGCAATGCCATAGTCCTGCGCCGAACGCAGCACCGGAATGCTGTCGTCGAAAAAGATGGTGCGACTCGGGTCAAACGGAAACTGTTCTTGCATGGCATGCCAAAAGGCCTGCTTTTCTTTGGCGTGACCAAACTGATGCGATGTCAGCAAGTGATCAAACCACTTGGCCAAGCCGGTTTCCGCCATTTTTAAATCCAACACATTGCCGTGCGCATTGGTGGTCAGCCAAATGGCTTTGCCCTGCTGTTTTAACCAGAGCAAAAACTCTTCTACTGCCGGTCGAATATTAATGAGGTGATTGATATCGGCTTTGAGCGCAATCACGTCAAGATCGAGTTGCTCGCTCCAAAAGTCAGTGCAATACCACTGCAGGCTACCGTAATGCTGCACAAATTTGGGGTGCAAAATGGCCTTGGCTTCGTCCAGCGAAACCCCTTCTCGCTCACCCCACACGAGCGGGATGTACTCTTGCCAAAAATGGTTGTCGTAATGCAAATCAAGCAAGGTGCCGTCCATATCAAACAGCACCGTATCAATCTGCGACCAAGGAATAGAATTTGTCATCTCAACACGATAGCATTGCCAGCCTATTGCATATTGTATAAGCCCTAACCTCACTTCTGAGCACTTAATGAGCATTGAAAACCCCGTTTTAAGCGACCTACTGAATCCTTTGGTTGACATCTGCGTCGGCGCCGGCGAGAAAATCCTCGAGATTTACAACAGCGATGACTTTGTGAACGCCACCGATGTACAAACCAAAGGTGACGACAGCCCGCTCACCAAGGCGGATTTAGCGGCTCACCACCACATCGTTAATGCCCTAGCGGAATTAACCCCGAATCTGCCCGTACTGTCAGAAGAGTCAGCCGATATCACTTGGGAAACGCGCCAAAGCTGGGATCGTTACTGGTTAGTTGATCCACTCGACGGCACCAAAGAGTTCATTAAGCGCAACGGCGAATTCACCGTTAACGTCGCCCTAATTGAAGGGCATGAAGCCATTATGGGCGTGGTGCACGTACCCGCTAAAAGTGAAACCTATTACGCCGCTCGCGATGTAGGCGCTTACAAACGTGACAGCGAGGGCACGAATCACTTTATTCAAGTGCGTAAGCCCGCCAATAAGAAGCCAGTAGTGGTCGGCAGTCGTTCACACCAATCAGAAGCCATGCAGCAATACCTCGAGGTACTTGGCGAGCATGAAATGACGCCGATGGGCAGCTCGCTCAAACTGTGCTTGGTTGCCGAAGGTTTAGCTGACCTCTACCCACGCCTCGGTCTCACCAGCGAGTGGGATACCGCCGCAGCCCAAGCCGTGGTCGAAATTGCTGGCGGCGAGGTGGTTACCGCCGATCGCAAGCCGCTGCTCTACAACACCAAAGAAAACCTATTAAACCCGTGGTTTATGGTGTTTGGCGACTCTACCCACGACTGGTGCAAAGGCATCCCAGAACAAGATTAGCGCTGGCCACTTGCACAAAAAAGCCGCTAGTTTTAGCGGCTTTTTTATTGGCAATCGCAATGGGCGCTAGGCCTCGGCCGAATCCGGTGATGAATCCGACTTAACGGTTTTGGGCATAAACAAAGTGAGCAGCGCCGGCACGATCAATAGCGTTAGTACCGCAGACAACGACAAACCACCTACCACGACCGAGCCTAAACCTCGATAAAGTTCAGAGCCCGCACCTGGGAACAGCACCAACGGCAACATGCCGAATACCGAGGTTAAGGTAGACATAAAGATCGGCCGAATCCGATTACGGGTAGCTTCAATCACCGCATCGCGCGAGCTCATGGCATCCTCTCGCACATGATGCAGCGTTTGGTGCACGAGCAAGATGGCGTTATTCACCACAATGCCAATCAAAATCACAAACCCCAACATCGTCAACATATCCAGCTTTTGGCCGAACATCACGCCAACAATACCCAGCCCCAAAATGCCGCCTGCCGCAGCCAGTGGCACCGAGAATAGAATCACAAAGGGATATACAAAACTCTCGAACAGAACAGCCATTACCAAGTAAACGATGACTAGCGCCACCAATAGCTGCACCACCATCGCATTCCAGGTTTCGGTTAGCTGATCAGCAGTGCCCGACAAGCGCAATTTAACGCCGGGCGGTAAACCCTGTTCTTTCAGCGGCTGAATAATTTGGCTTTCCACCATTTCCATTGCGGCTTCAAGCGGTAAGCTCTCAGCCGGCACAATTTCTAAGGTAACGGTACGTTCACGCTCCAAACGGCGGATTTTGCTGGGGCCACTGGTTAACTCAATATCTGCCAGTGCCGATACTGGCAAAATTGTGCCATCAGCGGTTACCACCGGTAGGTAACCAATCTCTTGTGTACTTTCTACGCCCTCACCCAAGCCCCGCAGCGTCAGATCGATACGCTTGCCGTCAACATTAATCTCCGCCACTCGCAAGCCATCGTTAAAGGTATCAACACTCATCCCCAGCGCGAGATTACTCAGCCCGTTGTCAGCCAGCGCCACCGCGTTCGGCGTTAGGCGCACTTCGGGTTCGCCAATACTTAAACCCGGATCGGGCCGCATTTGGTGCCCTTGCTCACGTGGGAATTGGGTACCTACTAGGCCAGCGGCTTGCAAGGCCACACCATAAATCGCTTCTAAATTAGCCCCAGAAATATCGAGATTAATAGCCCGTGTACCGCCAATGCCGCGCCCAAAGATCGAAGGCTGCATCATCAAACCAAAGGTGCCCGGCTCCATAAACAATGGCATTTGCAGCACTGGCAACAGTTCTTTGGTACGCGTGGCATCTACACTGGAAGCGCCCACAAAGGCTTGCGAGTTAAACGACACGAAGAAGAAGTTGTCGATTTTGGGTGGCTGACCGGGCTCCGATTCCGGCCCAGTTTTATCTGCCCATAAATGGCTAACCGCATTCTCTAGACCCTGACCCACCTCAGTGGTGCTGTCGAGGTTATAACCCGGCGGCGGCAACACAAAACCGAAGATAAGGTTACGGTTACCTTCCGGCAAATATTCCAATTTGGGCAAGTACTTCACCGTCACCAATGACGCCAACACGGTCACCACCACAACCACTAACGCGGCCACGGTGCGACCAGACGATATTTTCTCCGCCAAGCTCACAAAAAAGCGCGAAAAACCGCCCGCCAGACCATCGACTACGGGAATGGGGCGTTGCTTGTATTTGTCGGTCATATCGCCCGAGAGAAAGCGCTTAGACATTGCAGGAATGAGCGTAATCGCCACAAATAACGACAGCGTCACCGCTACCGAAATCGCAACGGCAATATCGCGGAACAACTGGCCGACTTCTAATTCCATTACCAGCAATGGCACAAACACCATCACAGTAGTGAGGGCCGAAACAAACACCGCACCCCATACTTCCGACGCGCCACGATAGGCCGCTTCAATGGTTGGCACGCCCTGTTGACGCAGCCGGTAAATATTCTCAAGCACCACGATGGCGGCATCCACCACCATACCTACCGCAAAGGCGATACCGGCCAACGAGACCACGTTAAGCGAACGGCCCATCGCCGCCATGGCCACAAAGGAGCCTACTACCGACACCGGAATCGCTATCGAAATTACAAAGGTGGCGCCAAACGAACGCAGGAATAGCATCAGCATTAACGCCGCTAGCAAACCACCCACGTAAATGTTTTGCTGCACCAGGGTAATGGCCGAGTCGATATAGATGGTTTCATCGTAAACCTGGCGTAAATAAAGCTGATTGTCAGCCAGCGGGCCGGTATTGAGTTCTTCCAACACGCCGCGCAGCTGGGCCATGGTTTCAATCACGTTAGCGCCGGTGGCACGCACCGCGTTAAAGGCCAAGGCTGGCTCACCCAGATGCCGAATCCGCGCGGTGGGTTCTTGGTAATTAAATTCCACCTGCGCCACGTCGGCGACCAGCACTCTGCTGGTACGCCCAGTCACTGGGTCTTGGCGACTGCGCAGTACCACCTCATTCACAGCCTTAGGGGTAACCAGTTCACCTTCAGCCCGCACCACATAACGACGTTTGCCTTCTTCGACATCACCCGCCGAGAGCGAAACATTGGCAGCTTGTAAACGCGACACCATCTCGCCAATGGTCAATTGGTAAGCAGCCAGCTTTTGCGGATCAACTACCACCCGCATTTCGCGCTCACTACCACCGTAAATATTCACTAAGCTCACGCCCTCAACGCGTTCTACCGCGGGGCGTATATAGTCTTCGGCAAAATCACCAAACTCGTGAATAGGACGGGTATTGCCCTCTTGGCGCTTGACTACAATCCACGCAATCGGGCTGTCTTCGGCACCAGCAGTTTGAATAATGGGTTCGTCAGCTTCTTCTGGATAGCCCGAAACGCGATCGAGCCGGTTAGCCACCAGCAACAAGGCACGATCCATATTGGTGCCGACGGCAAACTCTAATGTGATTTCGCCTTGATGATGATTCGACAGGCTAATCATCTCGGTTAGGCCTTCGGCGCCTTTGAGCGCGTCTTCCTGCCGACTCACAATCTCCCGTTCAATTTCGGCAGGCGCCGCACCGGGCCAAGTAGTCGCCACGGTGAGTACCGGACGGCGCACATCGGGCGCCAGCTGCACCGGGATGGTTTTCAACGCCAGCAGACCAAACATCAACACCATTAATACTGCAGAAATAACAGCAATAGGACGATGAATCGCTACCTTAATTAAATTCATTCAATTAACTCTTGTTCCGCTGGGGCATTATCGCGCCACCTTGCGTTCTGATTCTTGACAACTAACCGACCACGCCGACCCTATTGTTTAGGCCGTGGCTGCACTTTTTGGCCAGGCTGCAAACGCTCGTTACCCCGTGTCACCACCACGTCGCCTTCTTGCAAGCCGTCTAGCACTTGCAGGCGCTCCCCACTCGACGCACCGAGTTGGACTGGGGTAAAGGTCGCCACGCCTTCTAGCACCTTATAAACAAAACTCATGGACCCATTACGGACCACCGCATCTTTATGCACCGTAAGGGCATCAGCCGAGCCGATCGGCACCGCCACATTAACCGCTTGATTGACGGTTAGCGGCGGACGCTGATCAGGCTTTAGGGCCAAGCTAAAGCGCGCCAACTGAGTACGTGACAAGGCTTGTTCAGCGGGCAAAACCGCGCGTAGCCGCAGCGCCAACGGCTGCCCATTCACGCTCGCCGTAACCTCGCCACCATTCTGAATATATTGCAGGTATTGCGCTGGCACATCGGCTTCGACCTCAATTGCGTCGGTGCTAACCAAGTCAACCACCGGAGCACCCAAGGCCACCCACTCACCAGCCGCCACATGGCGCGCAGTGATCACGCCGTCATACGGCGCTTGAACTTGGGTCCAATCCAAATCTTGTTGCGCTCTGGCCAACTGTACCTTGGCGTAATTGAGCGCGGCCTTAGCCTCGGCCACATTGGCGTCAGCTGATTTAGACTCAGCGACGCGTTGATCATATAAGGATTGATTAAAGGCTGAACTGCCGCGCAACTGTTCCAAGCGCCGCAAATCACTGGCGGCCAGCTGTTTGCGAGCTATCGCGCTACTAACTTTGGCATCCCACTGTTTAATGTCGGCCTGCATCAGCGCCACCATCGAGCGCTGCCGATTATTATGCAACTCAAGCAGCACTTGGTCGGCTTTAACCACATCGCCAACCTGCACATTCACTTGTTTAACGGCTGCTGCAGTACGCGCCGCCACATTACCTGACTGCAGCGCCACCACCCGCCCAATAACGTTCACGGTTTCCGTGCTAGCTGCTACAGTAACGCGATCCACATCAACCGGTGCTGGATAGTCATTCGCCCAGCCGGCGGAACAGACAAAAAATAGCATTGACATTAGCGCCAGCAACCGCGCTGGCCGATTAACCAATGACATTACACACCCCATATCAGTAAATTTGTGCCCATCATAACAGTGCCTATGTGACGGTTAACCTTCAGTCTAACCAAGCAAGCGCTAGATTCGTGATAATTAACGGTTGTCTTCGGCCACGGAACTGCTAAACCTTTCCTAGCCACGACAAAACGATTTATAGACCAAAGGGAGCCTTCCATGTTTGGTGCATTATTAAACTTTATTAACAAAAACAACCTGTTACCTGCGATCTCCGACACCGAGCGCGAAGCGCTAGAAGCCGGTACCGTATGGGTTGACGGTGAGCTTTTCTCAGGCAACCCTAACTGGGACAAAATCGCCAACGAAGCCTACAACCAAATGTCGCCTGAAGAGCAGGCGTACTACGACGGCCCAGTTGAAGAACTATGCCGTATGTGTAACGACTACGAAATCTCTACTACTCGCGAAGTTCCACAAGAAATTTGGGATTTCATGGGTAAAAATGGTTTCTTCGGCTTTAACATTCCAGCCGAATTTGGCGGCAACAAACTATCTGCTGTAGCCAAATCAACCATCATGATCAAGGTAACCAGCGCTAACCTATACGTAGGTACTTGCGTGGTTATCCCTAACTCACTAGGCCCTGGTGAGCTACTAACCGAATACGGTACCCCTGAGCAGAAACAACGCTACTTGCCTAAATTGGCTAGCGGCGAAATGTTCCCTTGCTTTGGTTTGACCGAGCCTACAGCGGGTTCTGACGCGGCTTCTATTAAAGCCGAAGCAGTAGTATTCGCTGGCGAAGGCGGTCGCCCAATGTTGCGCATGAACTTCCGTAAGCGTTACATCACCTGTGCCCCTGTTGCCAACATGATGTCGATTGCTTGCCAAGTACATGACCCCGAGAACCTATTGGGCAAAGGCGAATTCCCTGGCATTACCTGCGTACTGCTAGAAAAAGGCCAGAAAGGCCTTTACATTGGCGATCACCACGACCCAATGGGCGTGACCTTCCCGAACGGCCCGATTGTTGGTCGTGACATCGAAGTACCTGCTGATGACATCATCGGTGGTATCGATTGGGCTGGCCGCGGCTGGTACCAGTTGATGCAAACCCTAGCGGGTGGCCGTGCGGTATCACTACCTGCAACCGGTCTTGGTATGGCGAAAGGCGCTGCTGCATCAACCGGCGCTTGGTCGATGACTCGCGAACAATTCAACATGGCTATCGGCAAGATGGACGGTGTTGAAGAGTACATCGCGAAAATCGCCGGTGTGACTTACGCGCTAGACGCGGGTCGTGTTTTCTCTTGCTCGGCGCTAGATTCTGGCGAACGCCCTCCAGTGATTTCTGCTTTGATGAAAGCGTACTCAACTGAAGAAGGCCGCGAGCTTATTAAGCACGGCATGGATATCTTTGCCGGTTCAGGCGTAATGGCTGGCCCGAACAACATCCTGCAACGCGCTTATATTTCTGCGCCAATTGGCATCACCGTAGAAGGTGCCAACATCATGACCCGTACGCTAATTGTTTACGGCCAAGGTGTTGTACGTTGCCACCCTTACTCATACAAGATGGTAGAAACCGTACAAGCTAACGACGTGAAAGGCTTCCGCCGCGCGTTAATGGGCTGGGTGGGCCACATGGTTAAGACCGATCTACGCGTATTCTTCCGTTACTTCACCCGTGGTTTGACTGCTTCTACTCCGAAAGGCGTAGATCCAAAAACCAAGAAGTACTACCGCAAGCTTAGCTGGGCTTCTGCTCGCTTTGCCTTCCTGACCGAAGTAGCGCTATTCCTTGTTGGCGCCAACCTTAAGCGTCGCGGCAAGCTAACTGGTGTTTACTCTGACGCCCTAGCGTGGATGTACTTCGCGATGTCTTCACTACGTCGTTTTGAAGGTGAAGGCCGTATTGAAGAAGACCGTCCAGTTATGGAATACGCGGTTAACTACTCGCTAAACCAAGTACAAACTGCGATTGGCAAAATCTACGACAACATCAATGTAATGAACTGGTGGTTCCGTGGCATTGGTAAATTGCTGTTCAAACTAAACCCAATGATCGCGCCAATGCGCTTTGAGAACGACGCAGCAGTAGCCGCGCAAATTCAAGCTCGCACTGGCACTTGGGAGCGTCTGTCTCACGGCATGTACTTGCCTAACGACGAAAACGCACCGGGTACTGGCCGCCTAATGGCTGCGGTATACGCAATCGAAGCAGCACAACCTGCAGAAGCTAAAGTGAAAGCTGCGGTTAAAGCTAAGCAAGTTGCTAAAAACCCAGACACCATGGTCCAAGAAGCTTTGGATAAAGGCGTTATTACGCAAGAAGAATTTGATCTACTGGCTACCGCCAAAGAGAAGCGCCTAGCCGCTTACGAAGTAGACGTATTCTCTAAAGAAGCTTACAAAACCCGTGGCATGCCTTACGACACCCCACTGGGTGGCGCTAAGGAAGCTTTGTTTGGCGATGACACCGAGTTGAAAAAAGTCGGTTAATCTCAGCCACAGCTCGCGCCTTGCCAAGCCTTAACCACTTGGCATCGCACCAATAAAAAAGCCCCGCTCTGCGGGGCTTTTTTGTGCACACGTAAACCACAAGCCTGCTAGCAACTAGATTCAAAACAAACACCTAAGACGTCCGCACTAAATGGCCTTACCTCTGTCAAAGCCAGCCAAATAGCGTCAAATATCCACTCCTACAGCGCCATTGATAGACACCGCTTACCCGAATACTTAGGCATACCAAACAGCTTGTGAATTCAATAAACCGCAAAATATGGCGACACCTGACAAAGCGCCAACAATCCGGTTACATCGCCTTAATCGTCACCCTCGTGGCCATCGGCTGCTTACTGCCTACCGAGCTGCCCTTACAACGCTGGCTTGCGGCCTACTGCGCAGCACTCGCCATGTGCTCCATGATGCTAACGTTTCTGCTAGCCAGCCGTATGCACTGGCTGGAAAATATTTTTGGTGGCCTGGACAATATGTACTATGTACATCGCTGGGCCGGCCTAGTGACCGTGGTTGCGATATTTGGTCACTGGATGCTGGTGCCACAGCTGTCAGGTGGCAGCCGCTCCGACTGGAGCATTACCGAGATTGGCAGCGATACGGGCGAGTGGGCAACTTGGCTGCTATTAGGCCTCGTAGCAATCAGCTTTTCTGGCTTTATCCCCTACCGCTACTGGCAGTGGACTCATCGTTTGATGGGCTTAGTCTTAATTATTTCAATACTGCATTTTCTGTTCGCGGCCAAACCCTTTGGGTTGTTTTCACCCACCGGCATAGCGATGATTATGGTAGCTGTCATCGCACTGTGGGCATGGGTTTACTACAGCTTTGGGCTTAGCCGTAATAAAAAGTTTTTAGCACGCATCAGCCGCAGCCAAACCAAGGGCAATGTATTAGAACTTGAAGCCAACGCCGTCAATGCGCAACCTGATTGGCAAGCGGGTCAGTTTGCTTTCATTCGTGTTTTAAATAACCCTCGAATTCCAGCAGAAGCCCACCCCTTTACCATTTCGTCAGCTCCCACTAGCCGCAGTGAAAAGCAAACACCACGCTTTTCAATTGCCACACTGGGCGACTACACCCGTCTATTACAACAGCATATTCAACCCAAAGACTTGGTTGAATTGGAAATGCCATATGGCCATTTCATTTTTAACCGTCACGCCAAGCGGCAAGTGTGGGTTGGTGCCGGCATTGGCATTACCCCGTTTTTAGCGTGGTTACAGGCAGCGGATACCGACCTGAGTGCGGTAGAGCTGAACTTCTATTACTGCGTAAAAACACCCGCAGACGCCATCTATCACGAAGAAATTCTGGCCGCAGTAGCTAAATACCCACAGATCAACTACCAGAGAATATGCTCCACTATGCGACGCCTCAGTGCCGAACAAATTTACCAAGACTGTCGAACCGATTTAGCCAATGTTGAAATGTATTTTTGCGGCGCGCAAATAATGCGCGAAAACATTCACGCAACACTGTTCGACTACGGCCTGCCAAATCAACAGTTCCACTTTGAACACTTTGATTTCCGCGGCGCCAAATAATGGCCAATCAAACTGATGCCGCCCTCAAGGCAGCACCAGTAACTTAGGTTCAGGCTGCTATTAATGCCCAGGCGCAGCCGACACCCCGGGCTGAAAGCGAAAGATTTGATACGGCGCATGCCGACGAATATGAGCTGGCCCACGCCCAATTACGTGGTGCAGAGAGCTACAGGTAAAATACAGCCATCCATCCGGCCCAAACGACATGCCATCTGGCCACCGAATGGTTGGGCTCATCAGCAACGTCTCAAGCTCACCGCCCCCTGCCTTCAGCCGATGAATAGCCGAGTGGCCAGGGTCTGTCAGATAAACATTACCGACATCATCACTCGTAATGCCATCAGACTCCGACTTGCTCGCCCAACGTTCCACCTTATCCGCCAAGGCCTCAGCCGACAGCGCGGGATTAATTAAATCCTCCACCTTGGCGCGGTACATCGCCGTTGCCGTAACGGCAGCGAAATACAGCCATTGGTTATCACGACTCAAAGCAATGGAATCTACGCCCGGGCGAATCGCAAAAATCCCGAAAACCTCCATCTCGCGACCCTGCACTTCAGGGATATATTTCTCGGCCACCACCGACACATGGTTTTCTAATAACCTGCGCGCCTGTTGTTGCTGCACGTCATACACGAGTAAGGCCGGTTTTTTACCAAAAATACTGGCGTCGGCAATAAAGATATAACGGCCGTCATTACTAACCTGAAAGTCATTGAGATGCGACAACATCGGTGCCTCGGCGGAAGAAAAGTCATACTGATGCACCACCTCGCCACTCGCTAAATCGAACGCCAATAAGCGCGGTTGACCGGTGCCGTGATGGGCGTTATCTAACGCCCATAAACGGCCTTGCCGATCAATCCGGATCGACAGGACATTTTGGAACGCCAGCGGCTCGCCTTCACCCGTCTGAAATGCTTCCGAAGGCCAGGGAACCGCCTCGCCGTCCACCCATTCAGCCACACTTATTTCAGGTCGCGCCTCGGGGTGAAAGGTAAAGAACACTCGGCCCGTGCTAGACACCGCAATATTACCGGGCGGCATCGGCAGCTCAGCCACCACCTCCATGGCTGCCACGTCCATCACAGGCCGATAGTCGGCTGATGGAAAAGGCTCGCCGCCGCCATAGCGCCACTTCACCATCGCCGGAATCAGCAACAACACCAAAATCGTCACTAGTAGCGCTTTACGCATACCGTCTCTCCCCATATTTATTAGAAGTTTTTTCCCATAACGCTGAAGTTACGGCTCAGCGCGGTTAAAATTACGCTAATTTCTTATCTTTGCCCAGCAGCCCCCAATCGGCTGCTCTGCACATACCTAGCGAACACCGAAGCTGTGAAAGACCAATTGATTGCTGCCCTAGAGGCCGCACTAACCAAACTTGAGATTCCATTGCCCGCAAAAGGCATCGTGATCGAACGCACCCGCGACGCCACCCATGGCGATCTCGCCACCAATGTTGCATTGGTCAGTGCCAAAGCGGCCGGGAAGAACCCACGCCAGATTGCGACCGACTTAATTGCCGCATTAGATAGCGTCGCTGGCGTCGACAAAATGGAAATTGCCGGTCCGGGCTTTATTAACTTTTTCCTGAGCAGCGATGCCGCCACCCAGGTGGTGAAAGACGTACTAGCGCAGCAGCAGCAATTTGGCCAAAACCAGAACTTTGCTGGCCAACGCGTACAAATTGAATACGTCTCGGCCAATCCAACCGGTCCGTTACATGTGGGCCATGGTCGTGGCGCGGCTTACGGTGCGTCGCTAGCCAATGTGCTCGAAGCGAACGGCTACGATGTGCATCGCGAATACTATGTGAATGACGCTGGCCGCCAAATGAATATCTTGGCTGCCAGTGTGTGGCTACGCTATTTGGAAGCCTGTGGCGAAGCGATTACCTTTCCTGTCAACGGCTACAAGGGCGAATACATCAAGGATTACGCTGCTGAGCTGAAAGCGGAACACGGTGACGCGTTCCGCCACCCAGCAGCTACGGTAATGGCCGACTTACCCGCCGACTTTAATCCGGCCGATGAGTCTGGCGACAAAGAAGCCCATATCGATGCCTTAATTGAGCGCGCGCAACAACTACTGGGCAAAGAAGGCTATGAAATTGCCTTCGCCAAAGGCCTAAACGGCATTCTGGGCGACATACGCCAAGACCTGTCTGAGTTTGGCGTGGACTACCAAGAATGGTTTTCAGAACGCAGCCTAAACGACAGCGGCGCGGTTGAAAAAGCCATCAACGTACTCAAAGAAAACGACTACATTTACGAAAAAGACGGCGCTCAGTGGTTTAAGTCAGAATCACTCGGCGACGAAAAAGACCGCTGCGTGATTCGCGACAACGGCATTGGCACTTACTTCGCCTCGGACATTGCTTACCACCTCAATAAATGTGAGCGCGGTTTTGATCGCATCATCGATATTTGGGGTGCTGACCACCACGGCTATATCGCCCGTGTAAAAGCCGCCATGCAAGCACTGGGTCAGCCAGTAGAAAAGCTAGATGTGCGCCTCGTGCAATTTGCCGTGTTATATCGCGGCAAAGAAAAAGTGCAAATGTCGACGCGCTCCGGTCAGTTTGTAACCCTACGTGAACTGCGCGAAGAAGTCGGCAACGACGCTGCCCGCTTCTTCTACGTATTACGCTCGTCCGATCAACACTTGGACTTCGACCTTGACCTCGCGAAGTCACAGAGCAATGACAACCCGGTGTATTACATCCAATACGCCCATGCCCGCGTTAGCCAGATTTTTGCCAACAAGATGGCCGAGAAGGGTTATCAACATAACGTGGAAAACGGCTTAACCAACCTAGGGCTACTGACTGAGCCACAAGAAGCCGCTGTGATTGATCGCCTCGCGCACTACCCCGACATTATTGCTGCCGCAGGCCGCAACTGTGCACCACACAGCATTGCGCATTACCTGCGCGACCTCGCTGCAGACTTCCACAGCTGGTACAACGCGCAAGCCTTTGTGATCGACGAAGCTGACTTACGTGACGCCCGCCTTTGCCTAGCACTGGCGGTACAGCAAACGATTGCCAACGCGCTTAAACTACTGGGTGTATCCGCACCCGATAGAATGTAAGTATGCCTCCTCGTTCCAAAACCACAGCACGCAAACGCCCAGCACCCAAGCGCGGTGCCACCGGCAAAGCCGCAGGTAAACGTGGCGGCAAACCGGCCACGAATGCAGGTCGAGGTAATCTACTGCTGGGGTTTATTGCTGGCGTAATGGTAGGTGGCTTAGCCATGGCGCTATGGTATGAAACCAGTAAACCCGAATTTCATGCTGACAGCAGCAGCCAAGAGACCGCTAGCACCGCTACCGAGAAGCCACCCGCGACCGCCAAAACCGCACCACCTAAAGCCGGAGATGAGTTCTATCATCAGCTCCCTTCTGCAGAAGTCGAAACCTTTAGTGAGCAAAAAACCGAAGAGAAACTGCAGCCCTATGTGCTGCAAAGTGGCGCTTTTCGCACTCGCAGCGAAGCCGACGAAATGGAAGCGCGCATTATTCTGGAAACCGGTCTAGATGCTTGGATTGACGAACGCATCAGCAGCAGCGGCACCGTCTGGTATCGAGTGCGCCTAGGCCCATTCGAAGGCAAACGCGCCACCGACAAGATCAAACGCCAACTATGGGAACGTGCCCGCATTGAAGCGGTACGCTATCAATATAACCCAGCACCCTAGCGAGCTAATGGGCTAGCTAGCTTGCGCCAGTACCGGAACGGATTAACGCATCCGCTCGACAAAACGTTTAAAGCCAGCTGGCTTAAATAACGACTCTTTTAGCTTTACCCCAAACTCGGGCTGATCTTCTTCGTTAGTCATGCCCACAATCACGTAACGGCGTGACTGCAAATCATAGTGCGCCTCTACCGATGGCAACATGGCAGGCACCTCGTAATAGTTCATCGCGTGCAGCTCGGCATAGCGCCAAAACTCCAGCCGATCGTCATAAATATCCTGCGCCATTACGGTCCACGAGTCTTCATCTAAATAGAACACTCGGCGCTTATAAATATGTTTAATGTCGCTTCTGGAATTCGCTTCCACCACCCACACACGATGTTTCTCGTAGCGTGTTAACTCTGGGTTCGGGTGCGCTTGCTGAACAATTTGATCGTATTTCACCTGCTCGGACGACAGCCGGTAAGCGTTATACGGCACGTAAAGTTCTTTCTTGCCGACTAATTTCCAGTTGTAACGGTCCAACGGGCCATTAAACATGGTGATCTGGTCGTGCGTGACTAAGCCATCATGAATGGTGCCGTCGTAACCCACATTAGCGATTTTTTTCACCCGGGTGCCTGGGGTGTAAATCCAGACATCGGTTTCTTCAGTGGTGCGATCCAACGGCACATGGACCAAATAGCCCTCACCGGCATCACGACCACTTAAGCTTTTGCCAATCACCTTCACAAAACGATTTTTCAAGTCATCGGCATCGTATTCTTGGTTATGAAAATAGAACAGCAATTGAGTGACGTTCTTCTTAATGCTGTAATCACCATTGGCCTGCACCACCGCTGCATTCGAGTACAACTTCACGGTATCGCGTGTGATAAAGCGCAGGTTGTGATTCCACATCACTTCCTGGCCATGGGTTGGCATCGGAAATGGGAACCCAACCGACGTGCCCTCTACCCCATTGCCGCCATTGGCCAGTTTGGCGCGCTCGGCATTCTTTTTGGTGGCTTCGTAAATGTACTCAGGATAAGACGCAGCGCGGCGGCTTTGATAAACCGGCATTTTGAAACTATCAGGGTAGGTCTCAAATAACTTCTTCTGGCCTTCACTGAGGTTAGCTTCGTATTGCTTGTAGTTGGCGGCGGTGATGGTAAATAGCACCGCGTCGTCAGCAAACGGATCAATATGGTCGCCGCCCGCTTGATAACCAGCCGGCGGCTCCTTAATACCACCGTCCCAAGCAGGAATACTGCCATCAGCATTGGCGGCACGTTCAGCCCCCAATGGAGTTAAGTGATCCGGGAAATCGCCCGCCCACGCTACCGAGGCCAGCGCAGCCGAACAGATCGCTAGGCAGCAGCGAGCAGCCAGCGGCAATAGCCATTCAACAACTGGGGTTGCGTAACGGTGCATCTGTGCTCCTCGTTATTTGTGCACTTAATATAGACCTGCTTATTCGATACAGGTTCAGCCACCCACATTGGGTAGCTTACTGACAGTCTAGCAGTTTAGTTCTGTGGCCAAGTTAGCCACTCGGCTTTTAACCTCATCACGCACTGCTGCAAACTGCTGCCGAATTTCTGCTTCAGTTCCCGTCGCTTTGGCGGGATCAGGTAGGGGCCAATGGATACGTTTTTTGCCTGCGGGCAAAACCGGACAGTTTTCATCGGCATGCCCGCATACGGTAACGAAAACATCGGTTTGTTCGATCATTTGATCGGTCAGCATCGTAGATTCTTGTTGGGCAATATCCACCCCATCGGCTGCCATAATTTCAATGGCTTTGGGGTTTTTACCATGCGCTTCAATGCCCGCTGATAGTACCTGCCAATCGGCGCCCAGCATCTGTTTAGCGTAACCCTCACACATTTGGCTGCGACAAGAATTACCCGTACATAAAAACAAAATCGTTGGCATAGGAATATCTACTTAATTGGGTTAACCATCTTCTAATAAACGTCGCAGATCGATCACGGCGGCATTGGCGCGTGAAATATAGCTCGCCATCACCAAAGAATGGTTCGCAAACACACCGAAGCCGGAGCCGTTCAAAATGATCGGACTCCACAAAGTGGTTTGGGTCGCCTCGAGTTCACGAATAATTTGACGCAGACTCACTAGCGCATTCTTCTTAATCAGCACATCACGAAAGTCGTACTCGGCGGCGCGTAAAAATTGAATCAACGCCCAAGCAGTTCCGCGGGATTGGTAGAAAACATCATCAATCTCCCACCATGAAGTTTTAACCAACACGTCGCCTGCAGTGGGCGTCGCCTGTTGCGCTGCGGGGTCGCCCGCTAAGTCGGTGTTGACTCGAACCCGACCAATACTGGCTGAAAGCCGTTGCGACATACCCCCTAGACGCTTCTCTACCACCGATAGCCAGGCTGCCATATTGTCAGCCCGGGCATAAAACTGGGCGTTGCCCTGCTCAATATCCAATAAGCTTTGGCGGTATTTCACGAGCTCTTTAACCGCCTTACGGTATTCACTCTCCGTCGCGGGGAAGATCCAAGAGTCATTGCTAAAGCTCAGCAGGGGCTCTGCTTCAGCCAAGGCAGGGTTTTCTAACGACTGGGACTGTGACCGGCTAAAATCATTGCGCATTGCTCGCGCCAAATCACGGGCTTGTACTAACACCCCAAATTCCCAATTCGGCATGTTGTCGAGCAAGACTGACGGAGGCGTAATGTCATTACTCAGGTAACCACCCGGCTTATCTAACAGGGCATTAACCACCTCAATCAGCGCCGAGGTAGTCGTGGCGCCGACAATGCCTTGGTTTTGCTCAGCGCGGTTAGCAACAGGCAGCTCGGGCTCCTGCGACCAATACCAGCCAAATAAGCCATTCAGTACTAAAAACACCCCTAGCGACAGCAAAACCAGACGCGATCGCCCGCTCTTTTCACTTTTCACGCTATACGGATCCTTGCGAAACTTAGCTTTTACCCAGTTCAAGCCATCAATTAGTTTGTCGGTCGCACTCGCCACGCCATTGCCCCTATGGTTTTTCTCTTACTCTCGTAGTCTAACGCCTACCGGCTAGACGCGCTAAATCGACGCCACGCAAGCCATAACAATGGCAACATAAACAGCCATAAATAATGATTGCGTATCATCATATAAGGCGTGAGGCCAACTCGTGGCTGTAGCTCCGCCACCGCCGTGGCCGCCTCAAAGCGCGGCAGTTGCTGTACCACTTTGCCAGCCGGATTAATAAAGGCCGAATAACCCGTAGGCGTAGAACGCACCAACCAACGCTGTAACTCTATCGCTCGCATACGAGCAATTTGCTCGTGCTGGGCAGCAGCAATAGAACGCCCAAACCAAGCATCATTACTCACACTCACTAACAGCCCAGCATCGGTGGCTAGCGCGGCGATCTCGTCACCAAATACGTCCTCAAAACAAATCGCTACTGCCACTTGGTGCTGCCCCACTTGGAACGGCCGATAATTATCAGGATCGGTATAGAGGTCGCTATACGGCAGCTCCAGATCTTTTAACCAGCCGCGTACAAAGTCTGGCACCGGAAAGAACTCGGCAAAGGGCACCAAGTGCAATTTGTCGTAATAACGCGGCGCCAATCCATCGGCCAGTTGGCTATTGAGCTGCACTACGGAATTAGCGTATTGCTCACGCTCATCATCCCAACGCATAACGCCCGCCAATAGATCGTTACCTTCCTCGGCGAAGCGCCGCTGCAGCGGCTTGAACAAACCGGTATAAAAAGTCCGGTAGGCGCCCGGCACCGCCACTTCGGGCCAAATAACCAAGTCAGCCTCAGAAATAACCTGCTCTGTTAAACGATAATAGCTGCGCGCGGTGGGCCAACGATTCGCTTCCACCCATTTATCCGCTTGCTCAACGTTGGCTTGCACCAAACCTACCTTAAGTGGCGCTCCACTAGCTTGGGTCCAGCTCGGCTGCTGCCCTGCCCAACCGAGGCCCCAGCAAGCCAGTACAGCAGCAAGCAACGGCTTAAGCTGCCGTTCCCGCCAAGCAAGTGGCAAAGCGGCCATCAACAATATCGGCACGATTAAACCAAAAACGCCCAGATAGGGAGCCAGTCCACTCAGCCAAGTATCGGTATGGCTATAACCCAATGACAACCAGGTAAAACCATTAAATACCTGATTGCGAAGCAACTCGGCTAATGGCCAAGCACTGACATAAGCCAACAACCACGGCCAAAATCGATTACCGCCCAAATAGGCAGCTAACGCCGCTACGCCAGCACCGTATAACGACAAATACGACGCCAGCAAAACCACCAGCAACAAAGCCAATAATTGGGGAGCGCCACTATAAATATGGGTGGAAATATAAACCCAATGAATCCCGCCTAAGAAACCAGCGGTTCCAAACACCGTGCCGAGTAGAAATGCTTGCTTCGGACTGCGGCCAAACTGTAACCACATCAACAGCGCCAGCGACAGCGGCAACAAAACCCAATACGAGAAAGGCGCAAACGCCAGCGGGGTAATCGCCCCGGCCAAGGCAGCCAGACTATAAGGGCTTTTAAAAATGGCAGGCATCGGCAGGTTGTTGCACCGTTGAACGGAAGCGTTTACTCGTTAGTCTTCACTGAGTTTGCCAGCAGGCGGAGCGACAGCTACCTGATGAACTCGCCGCCCGTCGGCTTTCAGCACCTCGAAACGGAAGCCATCTATTTCAGCCACCTCACCCCGTTTGGGCAAGTAACCAAAATGTTGCAGCAATAAGCCGCCTAGGGTTTCCCGATCGGGAATGGCGTCAAATTGACTCTTAAAGTGACTATCAAATTCTGCCAAGTCGGTCAGGGCATTGACGGTAAATCGACCGTTATAGTGCTGAACGATATTGGGGGTTTCTTCATCATCGTGCTCGTCGTCGATGTTACCGACAATTTGCTCCAACACGTCCTCAATGGTCACAAGACCAGAAATACCACCGTACTCATCCACCACGAGCGCCAAATGGGTACGCGCCGCACGAAACTCCGACAGCAACACATTTAAGCGCTTACTCTCGGGCACCAGTTTCACGCCACGGCATACTTCCCGCAGACTAATATTTTGACCGGGGTTCTCCACCACATAGCGCAATAAATCTTTGGCTAGCAGAATACCCACCGCTTCTTCACGGTCTTCCGTCATGACGGGGAAGCGAGAGTGACCCGATTCCAATACCACGCGCAGCAGTTCGTCCATGCTGTCGTCGCGGTCTACCACCACCATTTGGGCGCGCGGAACCATAATGTCGCGTACACGGATGTCAGCCACACTGAGTACGCCATCGAGCATCGTATGGAGTTCGCCATCAATTACGGTGTCGGCATGCGCCACACGAGCAATATCAGCAAGATGAGTGGTGGCTTGCGGTTTAGGAATAAACCAAGGCATGACTTTTAGCAGCAAACGTTGCCACCAAGCCAAATGCGAGTAAACGTCGAGATTAATTTTATTGTTAAAAGGTGTTATCGACGAGGTCGACGGAGGTTTATCAGTATCCATCAGGATCTTTTGGTAACTCAATTGCTGACTAAATTAGTCTATTTCGTAGGGATTAGCAAAGCCCAAACTGCCTAAAATTTCGACCTCCAAGGCCTCCATTTCTTGGGCGTCAGCATCCTCAATATGATCGTAACCCTGCAAGTGCAACATGCCGTGCACCAACATATGTGCCCAATGCGCAGCCAAGGGCTTACCCTGCTCGCTCGCTTCTTGCGCAACTACCGCGGCGCTAATGATGATATCGCCTAATTCCACATCATCTAATTCCGCCGCTAACTCGGCGGGTATTTCAGCCGGAAAACTGAGGACATTGGTGGGGTAATCTTTGTCGCGGTAGTCACGATTTAGGCTTTGCATTTCATCGTTTTCAACGATGCGTATGGTGACATCGCCAGCTGCGCCTTCTAGGCGTGCCGCCTCTGCCCACGCCAGCAATTGCGACTCCGCGACCGGTGCCAGCTCTGCTTGTTGAACCACGATCTCGCTCATTGGGTTTGTCGCCGCCCGCTAGCGCTTATCAAACACATTGTCGGCATCGGCATTTTCATAAGCCTCAACAATGCGCTGCACTAATGGATGGCGTACCACGTCGCGACCAATAAAGTGGGTAAAGCTCACACCTTCTACGTCACGCAAAACATGCGAAATGTCTTTTAAACCCGAGCGCTGATGATGCGGCAAATCAATTTGGGTCAAGTCGCCGGTAATCACCGCGCGCGAGCCAAAACCAATCCGCGTTAAGAACATTTTCATCTGCTCAACACTGGTGTTTTGGGCTTCATCCAAAATGATGAACGCTTCATTCAAAGTACGGCCGCGCATAAAGGCTAACGGCGCCACCTCAATCACGTTCTTTTCGATCAGGCGTTCAACCTTTTCAAAACCCAACATTTCAAATAGCGCGTCATATAACGGACGCAGATAAGGGTCGACTTTGTCGGTTAAATCACCGGGCAAGAAACCCAGCTTTTCGCCCGCTTCTACCGCGGGGCGCACCAACAAAATACGGCGTACTTCGCCACGTTCTAGCGCATCTACCGCGCAAGCTACCGCCAAATAGGTTTTACCGGTGCCCGCAGGACCGATACCAAAGCTAATGTCGTGACTTTGAATATCGGCAATATAGTGCTGCTGGTTGGCACCTCGTGCCCGAATCACGCCACGGCGGTTTTTTACTTTCACTTCAGGCGCGTCTTTTGCGTCCAGCATTTGAGACACAGAGGATTCTTGCAGCATTAAATGAATATGGCCAGGCGTAAGGGTTTCTTTACCCGCTTGCTCATACAGTTCAACCAGCAAGGCTTCAGCTGAAGCCAACACCACCTCGGGGCCGTGAATAGAAAACTGATGACCGCGATTGGTGATTTGCACCCCCAAGCGACGTTCAAGGTGCTGTAAATGCTGGTTAAAAGGGCCACATAAATTGGCCAACTGCTCGTTATTAGCGGGCTCGAGCGTAATCTGAATTTGTGATGCCACCGGATTACCCACTAAGCGACCGCACTGTCGTCGGTAACAACCCGGCCACGCAATGCATTGGTGGTGGCTTCGGTGATGTATACGTCGACAAACTCGCCCAGCAAACGAACTGGCGCATCAAAATGCACCCAGCGCAGGTTCTCGGTACGGCCAGTTAGCTGGTTAGCGTTTTGGCGCGATACTTTTTCCACCAACACACGCTGCACAGTGCCTACCATGGCCTCGCTGTACTCTGCTTGGAACTCACGGATGCGTGATTGCAACCGACTTAAGCGCTCACTTTTAACGTCTGCGGGGATGCGATCTGCCAACATATCGGCCGGCGTACCCGGGCGCGGGCTAAAGATGAAGCTGAAAGATTGATCAAAGCGCACTTGCTCGATCAAATCCATGGTAGCTTCAAAGTCGGCATCGGTTTCAGTGGGATAGGCCACGATAAAGTCAGACGAGATACCAATATTGGGCCGCACTTCACGCAACTTGGCGATGCGGTCTAAATAGTATTGGCGGTTATGGCCACGCTTCATGGCGGCTAATACGGCATCGGAACCGGCTTGTACCGGCAAATGCACAAAATCGGCCAGCTCAGGCACTTCGGCAAATGCTTGGATGAGGCTGTCACTGAATTCGACCGGATGCGAGGTGGTGAAGCGAATCCGGTCAATGCCATCAATCGCCGCCACGTAGTGAATCAGCAAGGCCAAATCAGCTTCGTCGCCGTCATCGGTTTCGCCACGATAAGCATTCACGTTCTGGCCCAGTAAATTGATTTCGCGCACACCCTTGGCGGCCAACTGCGCGCACTCGGTTAGTACATCAGCGAACGGGCGGCTAACTTCTTCACCACGGGTATAAGGCACCACGCAGAAAGTGCAGTACTTACTGCAGCCTTCCATAATCGAGACAAAAGCAGTTGGGCCTTCAGCGCGGGGCTCTGGCAAGCGGTCAAACTTTTCGATTTCAGGAAACGAGATATCGATGGCCGGCTTACGCTCTTTGGTCACACTGTCGTATAACTCTGGCAAGCGATGCAGGGTTTGCGGGCCAAACACCATATCTACATAAGGCGCACGATCACGAATAGCCGCGCCTTCTTGGCTGGCCACACAGCCGCCCACGCCTAATACCAAGTCAGGATTTTTGGCTTTTAACTTTTTCCAACGACCCAGCTGCGAAAAGACTTTCTCCTGCGCTTTCTCACGAATAGAGCAGGTATTGAGCAAAATTACGTCGGCCTCTTCGGCGCTTTCAGCACGCTCAAAGCCGCGCTCCTTACCCAGCACATCGGCCATTTTGGACGAGTCGTACTCGTTCATTTGGCAGCCCCAGGTTTGGACAAATACTTTTTTAGTTGCGGTATCGCTCACAGGTCACTAAGTCGGCAGATAAAAACGGGCGCGGATTGTAGCATTTTTAGACAATTGCGAGGCAGTGTCTGCCTCGCAGCAACGCCCTATTGGGCAGCAGCTTTAGCCGCGCAAAATAGCCAATAATTCAGCCGTTTTCGCCTCACATAAGGCTTTATCGCCGCGCGCTTCAACATTTAAACGCACCAGCGGCTCGGTGTTGGATTTACGCAAATTAAAGCGCCAATCGGCAAAGTTGATGCCGATGCCATCCATTAAATCAATGCTCTCGCAATCGGGCTCGTACTTAGCGCGGATTTCAGCAATTTTACCGCCGGGGTCTTCAATCCGACTGTTGATCTCACCACTAATCGGGTATGCCGCCTCGCGCTCACCAATCAGCTGCGACAAGGACTTGCCGGTTTTTGACATCAGCTCGGCAATAAACAACCAAGGTAAATTGCCGTTATCGCAATAAGCAAAACTGCGGAAGTAATGGTGAGCGCTCATCTCGCCACCGTAAATGGCGTCTTCCTCACGCATCACGTCTTTCATAAAGGCGTGGCCAGATTTGGACTGCACTGGTTTGCCGCCAGCGTTGCTAACGGTTTCCACCGTGGCCCAAGTTAAGCGCGGGTCGTACACAATCGCGGCACCCTGCTCTCGCTCTAGTAGGGTTTCGGCAATTAGGCTGATTAAAAAGTAACTTTCAATAAAGTTGCCGTTCTCGTCGAACAAAAAGCAGCGGTCAAAATCACCGTCCCAAGCCACACCAAAATCAGCGCCGCTATCGCGTACCGCCTTGGCGGTTAATTCACGGTTTTCGATCAACAGCGGGTTCGGTACACCATTAGGGAACGTGCCATCAGGTTCATGCTGCAGGCTTACGAGTTCAAACGGCAGCGACGGCGCAATCGCGTCCACCACCAAACCGGCGCAGCCATTACCCGCATTAGTCACCACTTTGAACGGTTTTAGAGTAGGCACATCCACTTGGCCCAACAAGAACTCAGCGTATTCAGGGCGTAAGTCTTTTTCGGTAACGTTGCCAGTACGGGTAGGCGTTTCAAATTCACCTGCTACCGCAATGGCACCAATATCCATTAGCCCCGTGTCGGCACTGATAGGGCGTGCCTCGGCGCGTACCATCTTCATGCCGTTGTAATCGGCTGGATTGTGGCTGGCGGTAACCATAATGCCGCCGCCTAAACCCTGACTAAACGTGGCGTGATACACCTCTTCGGTGCCCACTACGCCAATATCCAACACATCTGCGCCCTGCTCGGTTAAACCACGAATCAGCTCGGCGCAAATTTCGGGTCCAGACAAACGCATATCACGACCCACCGCTACCGATGTAGCACCGGTAAATTGCACAAAGGCACGACCGATTTTGTAGGCCAACTCTGGGTTTAACTCACCCGGCACTTTGCCGCGCACATCGTAGGCTTTAAAACAGCTAGGAATAGTGGTCATAACGTGGGTTCTTATTTGATCTGAAATGAGAAAGCAGCTTAAGGCTTGGATTTTACAAGCCCATTAAGACAAAAGCCCGCTAAAAAGCGGGCCTTTGGTATTCCATTACCGCTACCTAGAACGGAATATCGTCATCAATCATGCCGGCGTCACCGCCTTGCGATTGACCACCCCAACCGCCTTGTTGGCCGCCTTGCTGTTGGCCACCAGTGGGTTGTGGATTCCAACCACCTTGTTGTTGGGCCTGACCACCTTGCGCTGGTGCACCACCGCCCATTGGGGCTGAACCACCACGGCCACCCAACATTTGCATGTTTTCCATTACTACCTTAGTGGTGTAGCGGGTATTGCCTTGCTGGTCTTGCCATTTGTCGGTTTTCAGACGGCCTTCGATATAAACCTGCGAACCTTTACGCAGATACTCGCCGCAAATTTCAGCCTGACGACCAAAGGCGGTAATACGGTGCCATTCGGTTTCTTCTTGCTGTTGTCCGCTATCGCGGTTTTTCCAAGCGCGGGTAGTCGCCACGCTAAATTCGCTGACAGAGCTGCCGCTTGGAAGGTGTTTGTTTTCTGGGTCTGAGCCCAAGTTACCCACCAAGATAACTTTGTTAACTCCACGTGCCATTTAATTCATTTCCTCTAGTTCTGCTGCAGGCTTATCGCCAACTCTGATTGCTAGCTCTGATCGCCAGCTGTTTTATTCGCCCACAAGCGCATCATCATATACCAAGCTACGGCCATGCAGGCCCCAACCATAAATACTCGGGTAGAACCCCACTGTGCATTCACCCATCCAGCCCAAACGCCACCGGCAAATGCACCAAAAAACTGACTGGTCGCGAACACGCCCATCGCCGCACCGCGCCACTCACTACCTGCCAAGGTTGAAACCTGCGCAGGCATGGCGGCTTCTAAAAAGTTAAAGCCCGCAAAAAACAATAAGAAGCCCAACATCAACATCGGCAATTCAACTGCCTGACTCGCCAAGGCCATGCCTGCCGCCACTACAGCCACGGCGATGGGCATATACGCGGCTAGATGATCTCGACCACCACTTTTCATCACCACCGGTAGCACCAAGGCTAATGAACCCACCACTAAACCTAGCCATACCATCCAGTGTTGCGATAGCGGTAACGCAAACTGGTCACGCAGCAAGGCGGGTGTCACCACAAATACACTGGTGACCAAGGCATGCAGCAAGAACACCGAAAAATCCAAACGTAATAGCGGCGTGGTCATTACCGCACTGAATTGGTAGTTACTGGTTTTAGTTACCGGTGCGCGCGGCACCCGCAACAGCAGCAGCATCGCAACCACACCGGCAACGGCCGATCCCAAAAAGACACCTTGGCCGCCCAGTACACCCGCCAGCAAGGGACCAACAAAAATCGATAAGGTAAATGCCACCCCCACGCTGACGCCCAATACTGCCATGGCTTTGGTGCGCTGGGTTTCGCGGGTTAGGTCTGCCACCAGAGCGGAGCCAGCAGCAGCGATTGCGCCACCACCCTGCAGTACCCGCCCGGCCAGTAACCAGTAAATATTGCTGGCCTGCCAAGCGAGCAAAGACCCGGCGATAAAAATCGCCAAGCCCAACCAAATCACTTGATGGCGGCCAACGCGATCCGACAGCACGCCAAAAGGAATCTGCAGCGCGGCTTGGGTTAGGCCATAAATACCCACCGCCAAGCCCACCAACAAAGGGGTCTGGCCTTCCATGACACCGGCCACCAAAGCGATCACCGGCAGCAACATAAACAAGCCCAACATCCGCAGCATCAGCACCAAGGCCAAGCTAAATACGGCGCGTTTTTCTAGGGCAGAAAAACCGCTACCGGCGGCATCAGTGGTTTGAGTCGATGAATTGGCGACGCTTTGGGCAGGCTCAGACACGCGGGAACCGTTCGTTACTTAGTATTAGTGTATGCATGGCGACTGGGTTGCGATTGCCATGCATCTGCAGGCGGCAAAACCAGTCGATATTGCGCAGCTTAAATAGCCAGCGCGCGGTATAGTATCAGGTTTGCTTAGTTACCCAGAAGCCAATGTCACAATCTCGTTTAGACACCATTCGTGTACGCGGTGCCCGCACCCACAACCTGAAAAATATCGACGTTGATCTACCCCGCGATCAACTCATTGTTATTACGGGATTATCTGGCTCTGGTAAGTCATCTTTAGCCTTCGACACCATCTATGCCGACGGCCAGCGGCGCTACGTTGAATCGCTCTCAGCCTATGCGCGCCAGTTCCTGTCGTTGATGGAAAAACCCGATGTGGACTCGATTGAGGGCCTAAGCCCCGCAATTTCAATTGAGCAAAAATCCACCAGCCACAATCCCCGCTCAACAGTGGGTACCGTTACCGAGATTTACGACTACCTGCGCCTGCTATTCGCCCGCGTTGGCACACCAAAATGCCCCGACCACGATACCGTGCTCGAAGCCCAAACCGTGAGCCAAATGGTGGACCGCGTACTCGAACTACCAGTGGAAAGCCGATTGATGCTACTGGCGCCGGTGGTACAAGAACGTAAAGGCGAACACCTTAAGCTGCTAGACGAAATGCGTGCCCAAGGTTTTGTACGCGCCCGCATTAATGGCGAAATGGTTGAGCTAGATGACGCGCCTGAACTGGAGCTGCGCAAAAAGCACACCATTGAAATCGTGGTCGACCGCTTCAAGGTACGCGACGACATTAAACAACGCTTATCTGAAAGCTTTGAAACCGCGCTGCGGCTAACCGGCGGTATCGCCACTATTGCACCCATGAACCGCGGTGACGAAACCCAGGCAGGCGTGCCCGAGGCGATTACTTTTTCGGCCAATATGGCCTGCCATCATTGTGGTTACAGCCTGCCGGAATTAGAGCCGCGTTTATTCTCGTTTAACAACCCAACTGGCGCCTGCCCCAGTTGCGACGGCCTCGGCGTACAACAGTTTTTTGACCCCGACAAAGTAGTGAAGGCGCCCACCCTCAGCTTGGCTGGCGGCGCCATTAACGGCTGGGATCGACGCAACCCTTGGTCGTTTAGCATGGTGCGCGGCGTGGCCGAAGCCTACGGTTTTGACGTCGAAACACCCTGGAAAGAGCTAGCCGAAGAACATCAGCAAGTCATGCTGTACGGCAGTGGTGAGCGCAAAATCAACATTACCTATTACAACGAACGCGGCGAAGAATCCAAGCGCTCCAAGGTATTTGAAGGCATCTTGAATCACATGCAGCGTCGCTACCGCGAAACCGACTCTGCACCAGTACGCGAAGACCTAGCTCGCTATTTAAATTCACGCCCCTGCCAAAGCTGTAACGGCGACCGACTAAACCGCGCCGCACGCCATGTTTATGTGGGCGAACAAAACCTGCCTGCCTTGTGTCGCTTGTCAGTGCGCAAAGCCCATGACCATTTTTCCAACTTGCAGCTCAGCGGCCACCGCGCCGAAATTGCTGGTCGCATTCTGAAAGAGATTAACGACCGCCTACGCTTTCTAAATGATGTAGGCTTGGATTACCTCAGCCTAGAACGCAGCGCCGACACCCTATCGGGCGGCGAAGCCCAGCGGATTCGTCTTGCCAGCCAAATTGGCGCCGGCTTGGTCGGTGTGATGTATGTGTTGGACGAACCCAGCATTGGCCTACACCAACGTGACAACGAACGCCTACTGGGCACGCTCACGCGCTTACGCGACATGGGCAACACCGTGATTGTGGTGGAGCACGACGAAGACGCCATTCGCGCCGCTGACTATGTACTCGATATCGGCCCCGGTGCAGGCGAACACGGCGGCCAAGTGGTGGCCTGCGGCACACCTAAAGAAGTCGAAGCCGACACCCATTCCATTACCGCCGATTATCTGTCCGGTCGTAAGCGCATTGCCGTGGCCGACAGCCGCGAGGCGCGTACGCCGGATCAATTTATTCGGATTGAGGGCGCTAGCGGCAATAACCTAAAAGACGTCGATATCGACATTCCGGTTGGTGTTATCACCTGCGTGACCGGCGTATCTGGCTCAGGCAAGTCCACCCTAATTAACGACACACTGTATGCCCACGCCGCGGCCGAACTAAACCGCGCCAGCACCACGCCAGCGCCATCAAAATCCATCACGGGCCTCGACCATTGCGACAAAGTGATCGATATTGACCAAAGCCCCATTGGCCGCACGCCGCGCTCTAACCCGGCCACTTATACCGGCATCTTTACACCGATTCGTGAACTATTCGCCGGCGTGCCCGAAGCCCGCTCACGCGGTTACAAAGCCGGCCGGTTCAGCTTTAACGTCAAAGGCGGCCGCTGCGAAGCCTGCCAAGGCGACGGCCTGATTAAAGTAGAAATGCACTTCTTGCCCGATGTATATGTGCCTTGCGATAGCTGCCACGGCAAGCGCTACAACCGCGAAACCTTAGAGATTCGCTACAAAGGCAAAACCATTGATGAAGTGTTGAACATGACCGTAGAAGAAGCGCTCGATTTCTTCAGCGCGGTGCCTGTGATTCAACGCCGCGTGCAAACCCTATTTGATGTGGGCCTGAGCTATATCCGCTTGGGCCAAAGTGCCACCACCCTATCGGGCGGTGAAGCCCAGCGCGTCAAACTCGCCAAAGAACTCAGCAAACGGGACACCGGCCGTACGCTGTACATTCTGGACGAGCCGACCACCGGCCTACACTTTGCGGATATCCAACAACTACTCGACGTGATTGAGCGCCTGCGCGAACACGGCAATACCATCGTCATCATCGAACACAACCTCGACGTGATTAAAACCGCCGACTGGATTATCGACCTCGGCCCTGAAGGCGGTGACGGCGGCGGCACCATTGTATGCACCGGCACACCAGAACAGGTGGCAAACCATCCCGCGTCTCACACTGGCCGCTTCCTCCAGCCGCTTTTACGCTAACCAGTAGGTACCGCCAGCGCCGACATCAGCGGCTCATACTCACGCAAAGGGGCCAATGCTGGGTCGGTCTGCAGGTCTTCCCGGTAAGCTTCTTGCGCCGCTACCGCTTTCATAAAATATTGGCTTGCCTCTTCCAGCTGCCCGGCACAAGCGTGCGCACACGAGAGTTGGTAAAACGCTTGCTCATTCTCTGGATCAATTTTTAGCGCTGCTTGCCCAAGGCTAATTGCCCATTGGATTTCGTTTAACTCTAACGCCGCATCTGCTTTGTAAATCAGTGCCTCACAATCATCAGGCGCCAAATCTAGAATTTGGTCGTAGATCACCATTTTGTGGGCGGGGTTATTTTCTTGTCGCGCTCTTAACCAGAGCGCATGACGCTCCTGAGTGCGCTCAATTTCCTCTCGATTCGCTTCAATTACCGCCGACTTCTTCTTTAACTGCTGTTCTAATTGCTGCAGCCGAGTTTCATATTTTTCAACAATTCCCTCTACCGCCTGACCAGCTTCACTGTGCACTTTGGCTTTGATATCGCGTAGTGAATTCCAACCCACAAGCACCAGCAATGAGCTGACGCCAGCAATCAAATAAAAGAAATAAGTTACCGTCTCGTAAGAATAAGACACGGCTTTATCAACCGCGGTAATCTCGCGGTCGGTAATCTGCTCAGTAACCTCAATACGGTGATCATTGAGCTGCTGCCGCAACGCTTTCAGCTCGTCCAGCACATAACGCTCAACGAAGGGGTTGTACAGTGGCTGCTCAAGCGCATCGACCTCAGCGTCGCTATGGTGCTGGCGCGGCGCTTGAGCTTGGGCTTGGGCTTGGGCTTGGGCTTGGGCTTCCAGCATCCCAAGTGACAGCGCTAACAACAACCCCAGAACTGGCAAAGCATTACGCTGCACAGATAGCGATCCCATGTTCGTGTGGCTCAATTAAGCTTTGATGCAGGGCACGCACCGCCGCTTCGTAGTCAGCTTGGTTGACCACGAATTGCATATCAACTTGGCGCATTGACTGGTGCATACCCAGCACACTAATACCTGCATCAGCCAGTGAACCAACCGCCTGCGCTAACATGCCAGCCACTTCCATATCACTACCGATAGCGGCCACCAGAGCGACAGGCTGATGTGATACCTCTGCCTCCTCAAAGCGCTGCTCGAGTGACCGCATAATTCTTTTCACCTTTTTTAGGCTTGCGCTCACGTAGTGCACTATGGTGTTGGCGTTAACACATCGCGTCACGCTTTCTACTCGTTGCTCACGCATTACTTGCAGAAATTCCTGATCGTATTGATGATTATTTGCCACCATGTCTTGGTCAAATATTTGAATGGCATGCAAATCTTGATGGCCAGCAATAATTTCCACGCAGGGTTGCTCACTCACATAATCTCGGGTGATCAACGTGCCTTTATGATTTGGCTCGAATGTATTCTTTACTCGTAGCGGAATGTTGGCACGCCGAAGACCGATTGCTGCCCGAGGGTGAATCGCTTCCATACCTAAATTGGCCAGCTGATCCGCTACGTCGTAATTAGTTCGCCCAATCGGCACCACTTTGGTTTCACCCACCATGCGAGGGTCTGCGCTACTCAGGTGGTATTCCTTATGAATCACCGCCTCCGCAGCGCCTGTTACCACCGCAATGCGGCTGAACGTCATTTCGCTATAACCGCGGTCAAACGTTTGCATTAAACCGTTATCGCAATGCGCATAGCCGGTCACAATCGGCAACGTATTACTAAGATCAACACCCTCCAACGCACGACGAATCCTATCGTCTAGCTCTGGAGCTTCACCACCTTGCCAACCGCTTAGATCAACAAACTCCGCATTGATACCTTCTTGGCGCAGCAGCGCGGCGGTGTTCCAAGCGCTATGCGCCTCACCCAAGCTCGCCAACATTTCTCGTACTGTTCGTAACTGATTCTCAACCGCAAAATGGCCATGTTGGCAGACCCGATGCAGGTCATCGAGTACGCGATAGGCATCGTCGACTCGGTTCCGAATAAAATCGTCTGCTTGGGAGCGATTGGCGGCCACCCCAAACAACTCAGCATTTTTTGCCAACATGGCTTGTTTGGTTTCATCTAATGCGGTGCGCCAGGCAGTATCGTCACTACTTTCAGCAAAAAAGCCAAACACGCCAGGCCGGCCGTTCTTTTTGTGTTCTAGCAACCGGTCCGTAAACCCGCCATAGGCAGACACTACGAAAATTCGCTGATAAAGCTCAATTTCATTTAAAGCCTCGCGGGGCTGCCCGCGCAATACGATGTTTGTTAGTACCGCAGCGTAATCACTCATCGACGTGCCGCCGATTTTCTCGACGGTATGGCCTTGGTTGGAACGTATCGTTGTTATCGACATAGCGCTCAGCCCTAAGCGTTGACGACGCGCGCGTCTAACGGATACACACCGTTTCGGTCATGCACTTCGTCACCCACTAACGGAGGGTTAAACACGCAAGCCATTACCATATCCTCGTCGCCCGCCCGAAGTAGGTGCTCGTCATGTTTATCCAACACATAAAGCACGCCGGGACGGATGTCATACACTTTGCCGTCAGCACAAGTTTCGACTTCGCCATGACCCGAAAGACAGTAGACTGACTCTAGGTGATTGCGATAGTGGATCGGCGTCTCGGTACCCGCAAAAATGCGAGTGATGTGAAATGAAAATCCCATACGATCATCTTTCAACACCATCCTGACACTCTCCCAGTTGTCACTGGTAATGCGGCGCTCACTGTTAAAACACTCTTCGAAACTTCTTACTATCATTCGATCTTTCCCATTGGTTGCTTAGGTCGCGTTTACTTGCGGTTAAGAAGCAGCCGCAAGCGGCGTCTGCTGTAGCACCTCGGCGACAGAGGCCTCAATGATGTCGAGGCCCTCAGCCAGAATTTCATTACTGGTAGTTAACGGCGCAAGACATTTCACTACTTGGTCCTTGCTACCTGCTGTTTCCACCACCAAACCTTTTTCAAACGCCAACTTGGTCACACTCTGGGCATGCGCCGGATTAGCGAACGCGAGCCCGCGCATCATGCCCCGACCTTTAGGCTGCGCCACGGTATGGCCATACCGATCGGCCATCCGTTTAAAGCGTTCGCCCACATAGTCGCCTTTAGCCTTTACTGCACGGCTAAATTCATCATCTCGCCAATAGTGATTAATAGCCGCAGTGGCGGTTGCAAAGGCGTGATTGTTACCCCTAAATGTGCCGTTATGCTCACCCGGCTCCCACACGTCAAACTCGGGCTTAATGAGCACAACTGCAAACGGCAACCCATAACCACTCAGTGACTTGGACAGCGTCACGATGTCTGGGTTAATGCCCGCCTCTTCAAAGCTGAAGAAGCTCCCCGTACGGCCGCAACCAGCCTGAATGTCATCAACGATCAGCAAAATATCGTACTTGCGACACAAACGTTCCAAACCGCGGAGCCAGTTAGCGTCTGCAGCGTTTAGTCCCCCTTCCCCTTGCACGGTTTCTACCAACATAGCGGCTGGCAAATCAACGCCACTAGAAGGGTCGCCGATCAACTTGTCTATCATTTTAATGGTGTCGATATCACGGCCGTGATAACCACAAAATGGCACCCTTTGAACATCCGACAAGGAAACCGCGGCGCCGCCACGATGATGTTCGTTACCTGTAGCGGCCACCGCACCGAGCGTGCAGCCGTGAAAGCCATTAGTAAAAGCAAGAATATTGCTGCGATCCTTAACTTTACGCGCCACCTTCAATGCGGCTTCTACCGCGTTAGTCCCCGTCGGCCCAGTAAACTGAAACACATACTCCAACCCTCGCGGACGCAATATATGCTGTTGCATCGACTGCAAAAATTCAGCTTTGGCTCGGGTATGCATATCCAGGCCATGGGTAATACCATCGGTCGCGATGTAATCCAGCAAAGCATTTTTCAGAATTGGATTGTTGTGGCCATAGTTGAGAGTGCCGGCGCCACCCAAAAAGTCGATGTAACGCTTGCCCTGCTCAGTAAAGAGCTCGGAACCCCGTGCCCGGTCAAACACCACCGGAAATGAACGTGCGTAACTTTGCACTTCAGATTCTAGGTTCTTAAAAACTTCCATGATTTACCTCAGTAAATATTTGCTATCCAAAAATAAAGCGCCTAAACGAGAATCAAAGCGACTGATTACCAAGCTGTGGCGTAATGCGCACCAGTTTTTCTGTAGCGTGTCGCCCTGCGAAATGCTGTTTACTGTCAAACAAGCTACCGGCGTCCACTAGAGTCGCTCCACGCTCCTTAGCAAGACGTTCAAACAGCCTCCAAGATGCAGTATTCGTTGCAGTAATACTGGTTTCTAACGCCGCTGGATTTAGTTTGTCCACTAACCACTCCAACATTGCAACTCCGAGATTTTGGCCTCGTGCTTGAGGCGCTACCATCACTTGCCAGATGAATAGCTCTTGCTCACGCTGCGGAATCCAGTAACCCGACACAAAGCCCACGATATTGTTATCCAGCTCCGCAGCTACCGAGGTGCCGGCAAAATGGGTGCATTGCAGCAGATTGCAATAACAAGAGTTGGGGTCGAGCGGTGGTGATTGAGTCACCAGCTCATTCACGGCTACGCCGTCACTAATCGTCGGAGATCTAAGTCGCATTTATTCGCATTGAAATAGTTTGTATACGAACTATAATACTTAGACTACTAAATATTTCAACACGAATATGAAATTTAATTCGAACTCGACAGACGAAACGCCAGCGCCTGACTGGGGATACCCTGATAAGATAGACCTATCAGCCCTTAACAAGCCCGTTCTTATGGATAGAGCCGACGAAGTCTTAGTCGCATTGCGACGCGTCATGCGCGCAACCGATTTGCATTCAAAGCAATTAGTAAAACAAGTGGGACTGACCGCTCCGCAGCTACTAATCATGCAATTGCTGCATCGCCATGGCTCAATGCCATCAGGCGAACTAGCCCAACGGGTAAGCCTGAGCCAGGCTACAGTCACTTCAATCCTCGACCGCCTGGCCGCAAAAGGCCTGGTCAGCAGAGAACGCAGCGAGGAAGACCGACGCAAAGTCTTTATTCTGCTCACCGAATCAGGGGCAGCAAAGATTGCAGACGCCCCCACTCCTCTTCAAGAACACTTTGTGAAGCAATTTGGCGACTTGAAAGATTGGGAACAGGCTCAAATTATTAGCGCATTACAACGGATCGCGCACATGATGGACGCCCACCATATCGATGCAGCACCAGTGTTAGATTCTGGCGACATTCACCCACCGGCACCCTCCCAATAGCCTCCCAATAGCCACAAAGTGACCCTGCTGCCCGGACCGGCTGGCCGTCCCACAGCTTATATGGCGCCAACGGTTGAACTGATTCAGAACCGAGCTAGGCTAATGGATACGCACCCCTAGCAAAGATAACGCTTGCGACACACCATAAGAACACGGAAAAACCATCATGAGCAGCGACTCAGAAGTTAAGCAGCCCACATCCCCCCATGCCGTTGAATTATTGATCTCGCCGCGAGATACCGATCTCGGTGAGTTTTCCGTCCGGCGCCTGCTGCCAACCGTGGGCTGCAAGCGCGTTGGCCCCTGGGTGTTTTTTGATCATATGGGCCCTGCCGAATTTGCTGCAGGCGAAGGCGTTAATGTACGACCACATCCGCATATTAATCTCGCCACCGTCACCTACTTATTTGATGGCGAAATTCTGCATCGAGACTCGCTAGGCACTGAGTTTGCCATCCACCCCGGTGACATTAATTTAATGGTGGCTGGCAGCGGCATCGTGCATTCAGAACGCGAACGGCCAGAAGTGAATCAGCAGCCACACAGCCTACATGGGCTACAACTATGGCTCGCACTCCCCGTTGAGCAAGAGGAAATCGCCCCCGCGTTTTACCATTACGCTGCCAGTGAGATTCCCGAACTGGCGGTTGGCACCGCGAACGTACGCGTCATGATGGGCAGCGCCTATGGCCAAACCTCTCCGGTGCTCACCTTTGCGGAAACGCTCTATCTTGAAGCCCAATTGCCCGCTAACGGCGAGTTGGACCTTCCCAATGCTGAACAACGCGCACTGTATGTACTCAGCGGCGAAGTCGAGCTAAATGGGCAAGCTATTGCGCAGCATCAAATGGCCATCCTAACCACCGACACCGACGCCAAGGTGGTCGCCAAGCAAACAAGCCGCATCGCGCTGATTGGCGGCGAAGATATTGGGCCGCGTTTTATTGATTGGAACTTTGTCTCCAGCCGCAAAGAGCGGATCGAGCAAGCCCGCCAAGACTGGCGCGAACAGCGCTTCGATAAAGTCCCTAATGATGAAGTAGAGTTTATTCCGCTGCCGGACTAAGGCCCGACTAAGCCTCATCCCCTAACCACTGCTGATAAAACGCCGGCATATCGCTGGCGGCGCTATCGGTAAATTCAGCTGGGCGTTTTTCTAAGAACGAGGCCACGCCCTCTTTACCGGCACCAATACTAGTGTGATACATCGCCAGCGAATCTAATTGATGCGCCACCATAGGGTGAGGTTGCGCGCTATTGCGATACATCATTTGGCGAATCAAGGCGACAGACACCTGCGACTTCTGCTGCGTCATACGCTTGGCGAGGGCGCGAGCTTCATCGACTAAGGTTTCCGGTGAATGCACCGCAGAAACAAAACCCGCTTGCTTGGCAGTATCGGCGTCAAAAATCTCGCCACTGCAGCCCCACTCCAGAGCTTTCGCCATGCCCACAATGCGCGGCAAGAACCAAGTAGAACAGGCCTCGGTCACAATACCCAGCTTAGAAAATACAAATCCCATCTTGGCCTTTTCGCTAGCCAGGCGCACATCCATCGCGCAGGTCATGGAGATACCCACACCCACCGCCGCACCATTAATGGCGCCAATCACTGGCTTCTTACAACGAAAAATCGCCAAAGCCACGGTACCGCCCGTATCACGTAAACCGTCTTTACCCTCGGGTTCATCCATATCGGCTAGTTGCGGTGACGGCAGCGTTTCATCCAGGCCAAACACGTTGCCTTCCACCGACAAATCCATACCCGCACAAAATGCGCGCCCTTCTCCGGTTACCACTACCGCGTCTACTGCATCATCATCACTAGCGCGATCAAATGCCGCCACCAACTCATTCGCCATCTCAACCGTAAACGCATTGAGATGCTCGGGACGATTAATGGTTAGCGTGAGAATGTTATCTGCTACTTCATAGCGCAGGGTTTGGTAAGTCATGATGTCTCCGAATGGAATATTTATTGATTGCTTGTACTGTACTCAAATCCACAGTCCAAAAGCGTTGACTGCGGAAACAAAACAGTCCGTATAAATTCGCCAGACATTCCAGCCACGCTTCAAACAAAAAAGCCCCAAGCTAACGCTTGAGGCTTTTCGAAATGCGGGGTGCAATAGCGGCGCGAGTACAAGGCGGAGTCGAAGGCGCATACAACGAGTATGCAACTGAGGCTCCAACGCGGTAATCGCGTCGCTAGTACGGCACGATTACATCATGCCGCCCATGCCTCCCATACCACCCATGCCGCCCATATCTGGCATTGCAGGTGCATCGTCTTTAGGTAACTCAGAGATCATGGCTTCGGTCGTTAGCATCAAAGCAGATACTGAGGCCGCGTTTTGCAGTGCAGAACGGGTTACCTTAGCTGGGTCAAGAATACCCATTTCGATCATATCGCCGTACTCACCGGCAGCTGCGTTGAAGCCGTAAGTGCCTTCGCCGCCTGCTACGTTGTTAAGCACTACTGAGGCTTCGCCACCCGCGTTGCTAACGATTTGGCGTAGTGGCTCTTCAACCGCACGCATTAGGATAGCGATACCAGTGTTTTGGTCGTCGTTGCTGCCTTCTACGGAAGCTTGGGCTTTGGCACGTACCAGCGCCACGCCACCACCAGCTACAATGCCTTCTTCAACCGCCGCGCGGGTGGCGTGCAGTGCATCTTCAACACGGGCTTTCTTCTCTTTCATTTCTACTTCGGTAGCAGCGCCTACTTTAATGACGGCAACACCGCCGGCTAGCTTGGCGACACGCTCTTGTAGCTTCTCGCGGTCGTAGTCTGAAGACACTTCTTCAATTTGAGCGCGGATGTGAGCTACACGATCTTCAATAGCAGCTTCGTTGCCAGCGCCATCAATGATGGTGGTGTTTTCTTTGCTGATTTGTACGGTCTTAGCAGAGCCTAGGTCTTCTAGCGTGGCTTTCTCTAGGCTTAGGCCAACTTCTTCAGCAATCACGGTGCCGCCAGTTAGGATAGCGATGTCTTCTAGGATCGCTTTACGACGATCACCAAAGCCAGGCGCTTTAACAGCCGCTACTTTTACGATGCCGCGCATGTTGTTTACAACCAAGGTCGCTAGGGCTTCGCCTTCTACGTCTTCAGCAATAATCAGCAGACTACGGCCGGCTTTCGCTACACCTTCTAGCAGGGGTAGCAAGTCGCGGATGTTGCTGATTTTCTTATCGAACAACAGGATGAATGGGTTTTCTAGCTCAACGGTCTGAGTTTCAGCTTTATTGATGAAGTATGGCGATAAGTAGCCGCGGTCAAACTGCATACCTTCTACTACGTCTAGCTCATTCTGTAAGCCAGAACCATCTTCAACGGTGATAACGCCTTCTTTGCCCACTTTCGCCATGGCTTCGGCAATGATGTCGCCGACTTCTTGGTCAGAGTTAGCTGAGATAGAGCCTACTTGAGCAATCGCTTTGCTGTCTTCGCATGGCTTAGCTTGGCTGTGAATCTGCTCAACTAAAGCTGCGGCAGCTTTGTCGATGCCCCGCTTAAGGTCCATTGGGTTAGCACCAGCGGCCACGGCTTTTAGGCCTTCACGCAAGATGGCTTGAGCCAATACGGTCGCGGTAGTAGTACCGTCACCCGCAGTGTCTGAAGTTTTGCTAGAAACTTCTTTTACCAACTGCGCGCCCATGTTTTCTAGCGCGTCTTCTAACTCAATCGCTTTAGCGACCGATACACCATCTTTGGTTACGGTAGGTGCACCGAAAGAGCTTTCGATTACAACGTTACGACCCTTAGGGCCCAACGTTACTTTTACTGCATTTGCTAGGGTGTTTACGCCCGCAAACATACGCGCGCGAGCGTCATCACCAAAACGTACGTCTTTTGCACTCATGGTTTATGTCCTTCTTATCTAGTTAGCGAGCTGCTTAAGCAACTACCGCAAGAATGTCGTCTTCAGCCAGCACGGTTAGCTCTTCGCCGTTGTGCTTAATTTTGTTGCCGCCGTACTCTTTAAAGTAAACGGTTTCACCAACCTTAACGGCTACTGGGCGGGTTTCACCATTGTCTAGCGCCTTACCAGGGCCCACGGCAACAACTTCACCCATGGCTGGTTTTTCAGTCGCTGAACCCGGCAATACGATGCCCGCAGCGGTGGTGGTTTCTTCTTCTACGCGCTTAATTACAACGCGATCCTGTAAAGGACGAATGCTCATGGAAAGATCTCCTGAATCCATGCCATTGAAACAACGAGTGCTAAAATCAAATTAGCACTCTCCTAAATCGAGTGCTAATGGTAGGGGCGACTTTATTAACTTCAAGTGCCAAAATGGATAATTACGAGATTTTTGGCGTTTTTTACCCATTTTTAGCTAAACCAGGGGAAAGAGATGGCAACCCAGACCTTGTTATTGGCATTTTGTAACTGCCCCGACGAAGCCACGGCCCAAGACATTGCCTATTGGCTGGTAGAAGCTAGGCTCGCGAGCTGTGTGAATATTTTGCCCAGCGTGCAGTCGGTTTACCGCTGGCAAGGTAAACTGGAAACCGACGCTGAACACACCTTATTAATAAAAACCGACAGCAATAATCTCACCTTGATTAAAGCCGAGTTACCGAAACGGCACCCCTATGAACTCCCAGAGTTAATAGCAGTCTGTATTGATGACGGCTCGCCCGCTTATTTACGCTGGTTAGAACAAGGTTTAGCCAAAAATTAACGCCATACACTCACTGCCGATAAGCCCCAGATTGATTTGCCCACTATGTTGAAATTGCTCCAACTGTTACGTTGCTTTCGCGACCCCTCAATGGGCTTGTTATTGGCTTACGCCTGTTTCAGCTTGCCCGCGCAAGCCGCACTGTTCGACAAGGAGCAGCCTGATTTACTACCAGCAGACCAAGCCTTCGCGCTCACAGCAGAAATCAATGAGCGCGGTAACATCCACGCCAACTGGTTTATTGCCGAAGGCTATTACCTTTATAAGCACCAGTTTAAATTCACCGCCTTAACTGAGGGCGTGCAATTAGGCATCCCGCTTATTCCCGACGGGGAAGCGAAAACCGATGCGGCGTTTGGTGAGGTAGAGGTGTTCTATCACGGCATTGATATCGAAGTGCCGGTGCTGAAAGCCCCTGCAGGCGAATTTGAAGTGGAGATTCGGAACCAAGGCTGCGCCGACATCGGGCTCTGCTATCCACCGCAGAAAAAAGTGCTGAGTTTTACCAGCGCTAGCGAGAGCCTTGCGCCAACAGCCAATAGCAGCGCAGACACACAAGCCAATCAAACCACTAACGGCAATTCCGCAGACAACAGCAACCAGCTAGCGCAGCTACTAAACCAGTCCCCCGCGTGGGCCATCTTAGTCTTTGCCGGCCTCGGCATTTTGCTCAGTTTCAACCCCTGCTCTTATCCCATGTTCCCGATCTTGTCGCGCATTATCGTGGGACAAGGCAGCAACATTACCCGTGGCAAAGCCGTGCGCCTGTCGCTGGCCTATGTCATCCCTATGGCCGTCATGTACGCCGTTGCCGGTGCCATCATCGCCATGGCCGGGCAGAACTTATTTGCCGCCTTCCAAAGCCCGCTATGGCTGGGGGCCGTGGTCATTATTTTGTTGCTGCTATCGCTGTCTATGTTTGGATTCTATGAACTGCAATTACCTGCCAGCGTGCAAACTCAGCTTAATAGCATCAGCGAACGCCAACGCAGTGGCAGCTACCTTGGCGCCGCGTTTATGGGTGCGATCTCCGCACTCGTGGTCGGCGCCTGCGTGCTGCCGCCGCTAACCGCTGCCCTGCTATTTATTAGCCAAAGTGGCAATGTCGCACTTGGTGCCGCCGCTATGTTTGTCTTTGGTTTAGGCATGGGTATACCGCTGGTCGCACTCGGCTTTTCAGCCGGCTGGTTACTACCTAAAGCCGGTGCGTGGATGGAGCGCATCAAACAATTTTTCGGCTTACTACTGGTCGCGGCGGCCATCTATATTGCCTCACGCCTATTAGCTGAACATATTACGTTGGGCTTATGGGGCGTGCTGTTGATGGGCACCGGCCTGTGGTTAGGTGCGCTGCGCGGCGGCCAAAAAGGCAAAGCCTTACTCGCTCAGTTAGTGGGCATTGTGTGTTTACTATGGGGCAGCGCAGCCGTGTTTGGCGCGCTGCAAGGCAACACCGAGTTAAGCCAGCCTTTGGGCCAGCAAGGCAATGGCAGCCAGCAGACAACCCAGTCATTACAATGGCAGCAGGCCAAAACGGCTGAGCAGTTACAACACCTGATCAACGCCCACCGCTTTACCATGGTCGACACCTACGCCGATTGGTGCATTCCCTGCAAAGTGATGGAAAAACACGTATTTGCTAATGCTGAAGTACAACAGGCATTGCGCCCATACACCACGGTCAAACTGGATGTGACTAAAGACGATGCCGAAGACAAAGCGCTAAAAGCCGCTTTTAACATTATTAATCCACCCACCGTGATGTTCTTTGCGGACGGCAAAGAAATTCCGGGCAGCCGCATTACCGGCGAGATTAACCGCGAGCAGTTTCTGCAGCATCTGCAAGCTATCAACCTTGCACAATTCCAATAACCAAACCCACCCGACGCAACTTATCCACATGAAATCTTCTATCGCTTTAGCCACCGCAGCGATTGCGGCCGCCATCTTTGGGGCACTGAGTTACCAATGGCTGGCTGACTCTAACGCCTCGCCCGAGGCAGTCACCCACCTGCCCAGCTTTAGCCTTAATGACATGCATGGCGAGCTACGCCAATCGAGCGAATGGGAAGGTAAAACCCGCCTCGTTAACTTCTGGGCCACTTGGTGTCCACCCTGCCGCAAAGAAATACCGCTACTGATGCAAGCGCAAGATGATTATGCGGCCCGCGGTCTACAGGTGATTGGCATTGCCCTTGAGCAGGCCGACACCGTACTGGCTTACGCCGAGGAAATGGGTTTGAACTACCCAAGCCTAGTAGGCAGTACGGCAGTCATTGAACTCGGCAACCAACTGGGTAACCGCGTCGGCGCCTTGCCGTACAGCGTGCTAGTTGACCCTAATGGCAAGATCATCGAAACCCATATGGGAGAACTCAGCGCTGAACAACTCGCTAGTTGGTTGGCGATTTTAGCCGCGACAGAGTAAACGACAAATGCCTCCATCCTGTGGACAACTGTTCTTATTTTGTAACTAATTAAATTAAACGCTGCATTAAACGAAAAGTCTGCCTATAATCCTTTCATCACTTACTCGTTAAGCGAGTTAGCTCGTTTTAAGTAATATTTAGCGGAATATAGGCAAAGATGGCTACCAAAATTCTGGCAATTCACGGCCCCAACTTAAATTTACTCGGCACACGCGAGCCAGAGCATTACGGGGCGAGTACATTAGCTGATATTAATCAATCACTTAGCGAGCAAGCCAGTGCCGCTGGTGCTGACTTCAGCCACGTTCAAAGCAATGCTGAACACGATCTCGTCGATGCCATTCACCAAGCGGCTAACGACAAGGTTGATTTCATCATCATTAACCCTGCGGCATTCACCCACACTAGCGTTGCACTGCGCGATGCTTTGCTGGGTACGGCTATTCCTTATATCGAAGTGCATTTATCCAATGTGCATTCTCGCGAAGCCTTCCGCCAGCATTCCTATTTTTCTGACAAAGCGGTTGGCGTTATTTGCGGGCTTGGCGCGCAGGGCTACAACTTTGCCCTTCAAGCTGCGCTTAACCACTAAGGCCGGCAAGCAGACCGAAACAACACACCCATTTTTTAATCCACGAACCCACGCAAGAGAGCACGGACATGGCCATGGATTTACGCAAGATTAAAACCCTGATTGATTTACTCGAAGCCTCAGACCTCGTTGAAATTGAGGTGAAAGAAGGCGACGACGCAGTGCGCATTAGCCGCGCCACCGAAGCCACCTCTATCGCAGCACCCGTAGCGGTGACTGCGGCCGCACCTGCCGCCGCCCCCACACCCGTAGCAGAACCAACCGAAGCTGCCCCCGCAGCACCCGCCGTCACCGGCAGTAAAATCACCTCACCGATGGTTGGCACCTTTTATATCGCTCCTAGCCCCGAAGCCCCTCCATTTGTCGAGGTTGGCCAACAAGTTCAGCGTGGCGATACCATCTGCATTATCGAAGCGATGAAAATGTTCAACCAAATTGAGGCTGAAAAGTCGGGCACCATCAAAGCGATCTTGGTTGAAAGCGGCCAGCCGGTTGAGTATGGCCAAGACCTATTCGTTATTGAGGAATAGAGCGTGCAAAAGCTAGTTATCGCAAATCGCGGCGAGATCGCTCTACGCATTTTGCGGGCCTGCCGCGAAATGGGCATTAAAACGGTAGCCGTCTACTCCGCCGCCGACCGTGATTTAAAACATGTACTGCTAGCCGATGAGTCGGTTTGTATTGGACCGGCCGCATCGAAAGATAGCTACTTAAATATGCCGGCCATTATTAGCGCCGCCGAAGTCGCGGGCGCCGATGCGATCCACCCTGGTTACGGTTTTCTGAGCGAGAATGCCGACTTTGCTGAACGCGTAGAAAAAAGTGGCTTCACCTTTGTGGGCCCTCGGGCCGAAACCATTCGCATGATGGGCGATAAAGTTGAAGCCATCCGCGCCATGCAAGCCGCGGGTGTACCTTGCGTACCCGGCTCGGGCGGCCCGCTGGATGACGACGCGGCCAAGAATATTAAGATCGCCGAAAAAATCGGCTACCCGGTCATTATTAAAGCCTCGGGCGGCGGCGGTGGCCGCGGCATGCGCGTGGTGCGTTCGGAAGGTGAGTTAATCTCATCCATTGAAACCACCAAATCAGAAGCCGGCGCAGCTTTTGGCAATCCCGAAGTTTATATGGAGAAGTTTTTAGAAACGCCTCGCCATGTAGAAATTCAGGTAATGGCCGATGAGCACGGCAACGCCGTTCACTTGGGTGAGCGTGACTGTTCCATGCAACGCCGCCACCAGAAAGTAATTGAAGAAGCCCCCGCTCCCGGCATTACCGAACAACAACGGGCCGAGATTGGCGAAGTCTGCGTAGCGGCTTGCAAACGTATTAACTACCGCGGCGCGGGTACCTTTGAGTTTTTATATCAAGACGGTCGTTTCTACTTCATTGAGATGAACACCCGGATTCAGGTAGAACACCCCGTCACGGAAATGATTACCGGGGTCGATTTGGTCAACGCACAACTGCGTGTTGCTAGCGGCGAACGTCTGCCTTGGAAACAAGAAGACATCAAAATCCGCGGCCATGCGATTGAGTGCCGGATTAATGCCGAACACCCACGCACCTTTTTACCCAGCCCCGGCAAAGTTACCCGCTTTCATGTGCCAGGTGGCCCTGGGGTGCGCATCGACAGCCATGTGTATCGTGATTACGTTGTGCCGCCCTATTACGACGCCATGATCGGCAAACTAATCTGCCATGGTGATACCCGTGACGCGGCTCTCGCTCGCATGCGCACCGCGCTGGATGAAGTGGTACTTGAGGGCATTCAAAGCAACATCCCTCTACATCGGGAAATTCTGCTGGATCGTGGCTTCAGCAATGGCGGTGTCACCATCCATTACCTTGAGCAAGAGCTGCTAAGCAAACTATAAAATGGCATCAGACCACAATTCGGGCCTGAGCCCTAGCTGGGTTCAGCTTGTTTTTACCATCACGCCGGAGCAAGCACCGCTGGCGGAACAGTTGCTTGACGCCCTCGGCGCAGCCAGCATCACCTTCACGGATGCGGCCGACCAGCCCATTTTTGAACCCGACCTAAACACCACACCTTTGTGGTCGCAAAGTCGTTGCATCGGTCTATTCGATAGCCAACATGACATAGCAGCTATTAGTCAGCGTTTGCAGCAGATTTTAAAACTGCCAGCCAATGCGCTACAGATCGAAGTACTGGAAGACCGCGACTGGGAACGCGCTTGGCTTGATGATTTCAAGCCAATGTTATTTGGTAAGCAGCTCTGCATTTGTCCCACGGCCTTTGAACCCCTGCCAGATCGTATCAACATCATGCTTGACCCAGGTCTCGCCTTTGGCACAGGCACCCACCCCACCACTCGGCTTTGCCTCGAGTGGTTAGATACCCATGCTCACCGAGTCAAAGACCAACAAGTATTAGATTACGGCTGTGGTAGTGGCATTCTTGCCATTGCCGCAGGATTGCTCGGGGCTGCCCAGTTAGATGGCGTCGACATCGATCCGCAAGCGCTTACCGCTACCCAGGCCAACGCCGAGCGGAATCAGGTAGCGGGCCAAATCCGCAGTTACCTACCCGAGCAATTTAAGCCACAACATCAGTACGACCTACTGCTGGCGAACATCTTGGCCAATCCATTAATTAGCTTAGCCCCCATGTTGTGCCAGCACCTAAAACCCGGCGGGGCGATTGTGCTATCAGGTATTTTGCTGGAACAGGCCAACGAGGTTGCTGCCGCTTATGCCGGATTTATCGAGCTAAACCCTGCACAAACACATGACGGCTGGGTTTGCTTAAGCGGCACGCGCCGCGCCTAAACTCATGCGCCAAACCGGCCTACGTCGTGGTGGACTTTTCTTTACCGCTATTTTGGTGGTTAGCATGGCTTGGTTGGGGCGTCACAGCCTTTTGACGCAACCCAGTATCTTTCAGGCTAGCAAAGCCATCACTGGCTTTTTCCGGCTACCCACACCGGCCGCGCAACGCCCCGAACTGCTACACATTGTTAGCCATAGTCGATTCGGCGCCGACAACGGCAACCAACCGCTTATTCTGGGCCAAATTTACAATCCACAACCGGTTGCTCTCGCACGACCTACCATTAACGTTATTGTGGTCGACAAAGACAATCACGCGATTGGCCAACACCGCTTCAGCGCCCAGCAATGGCAATCAACTGGCCATCTCATCGACAGCCAAAGCTTGATCGAATTCCAACTTGAACTACCCGCCATCAACATCCCAAGCTGGGGTTATCGACTGCAACTCAGTGATTAATTAACAGCCTTTCAAGCCAATCGAGACGGCGCCATCTAATTCCATTGCGCAATTTTTATACAAACCCAGCGGGCCGCATCACCTTGTAAAAAAAATTGTATTTTTTTTACACACTATTTGCCCCCCGATATTTCAATCGCTTGCGTAGTTCTCGACAAGTTTTCCACAGGCTATACACCCATCCCAGTGGATAACTGACTTTATTCCCAAAGCCCAAAACACTAAACTGCGCGGCCGTTTCAAGCCTGCCTACTATTCACGTGACCCTCAATAAAATAAATATTGGTCGCTGGGAAATCACCACGCCGTTGGTGTTGTCACCTATGGCAGGCATTACCGACAAACCCTTCCGTTTATTGTGCCGCCAATACGGCGCCGGTTTAGCTGTGGCCGAAATGACCTCAGCGAACCCCGCGCTGCGCAGCACCGAGAAATCACGCCTTCGGCTAGACCTAGAAGGCGAACCCGAGCCTCGGGTCATCCAAATTGCAGGCAGCGACCCGGCCTGGATGGCCGACGCGGCCAAATTTAATGTCGACAACGGCGCCCAGATCATCGACATCAACATGGGCTGCCCAGCGAAAAAGGTCTGCAACAAGGCAGCCGGATCAGCATTGTTAGCAGACCCCACACTGGTCGCCAAAATTTTAGATAGTGTGGTAACCGCGGTTGACGTACCGGTTACGCTTAAATTCCGTACCGGCGTTAGCCGCGATCAACGTAACGCGCTTGAAATTGCCCACATTGCGCAAGCAGCAGGTATTCAAAGCTTAGCCTTGCACGGCCGAACCCGCGCCGACGCTTACAAAGGTAATGCGGAATACCAAACCATTAAAGCGGTAGTGGATGCAGTCGACATTCCCGTTTTTGCCAATGGTGACATTACCAGCCCAGAAAAAGCGCGTGACGTGCTTGAGCAAACCGGCGCCAGTGGGCTGTATATTGGCCGCGCAGCACAAGGCGCCCCATGGATTTTTCAGCAAATTGCTCACTACCTAACTCATGGCAAACATCTGGCTTGTCCAAGCGCCGACGTGCAAGCCGACATTGTGCTGAATCACCTTGCAGCGCTTTATGAATTTTATGGTGAAGCCAAAGGCTTACGAATCGCTCGAAAACACCTTGGCTGGTATACCGAACACCATGCCAACGCCAAGCAATTCCGCCAAACTGCTTTCGCCGCAACCGATGCCCACCAGCAGTGGCAACTCACAAAAGACTGGTATGCATCACTGACCTCGCAGCCACAGGCTGTAACCAACAACAAGCCCAGCCCTTGTAGCTTGGCCGCATAATAAAATCGGACTTTCCTCAGCAATGACTCAGACCTTACATAACGGCAAACCCCTCAGCACCCACGTTGCTGACAGCCTTGATACCTACTTCAACACCTTAGAAAACACCGACCCCATTGAGCTCTACAACTTGGTGCTACAAGAAGTAGAAAAGCCACTATTGGAAAAGGTGATGCAACAAGCGCGTGGCAATCAATCCAAAGCGTCGACTTGGTTGGGCATTAGCCGCAGCACCTTACGCAAAAAACTAGCTGAACATCAGCTTGCCTAAGAGCAACGAAACCATCCTGTAAAGCAAATCGCGGCTTGCTTACCGCAACCCAGATTTGCTTGCACCATCACGAATTATTTTGATCAAAGAGATAGAGAATGCCATCGCTTTCTGACGAACTGGCCAACGCCTACAGCGCTCCCAACCAGTTACCCCTACGCCCTGTGCGTCGTGCCTTAATTTCCGTATCGGATAAATCCGGCATCACCGAATTTGCTCAAGCACTCCACGACCGTGGCGTTGCCCTGCTATCAACCGGTGGCACCGCCAAGCTCATCGCCGATGCCGGCCTACCGGTGACCGAGGTATCGGAACACACGGGTTTTCCAGAAATGATGGACGGCCGCGTTAAAACCTTGCACCCCAAAATTCACGGTGGCCTGCTAGGTCGTCGTGACATGGACGAAGCCGTAATGGCCGAGCATGGCATTGACCCGATCGATATGCTGGTAGTTAACCTCTACCCCTTCCAGCAAACCGTGGCAGACCCCAATTGCCCGCTTCCACTAGCGATTGAAAATATCGATATCGGCGGCCCAGCCATGTTGCGTGCTGCCGCTAAAAACAACGATGGCGCTGCGGTTGTTACCGATCCTAGCGACTATCAAGACCTGTTGGCTGAAATGGACGCCAACAACAACCAACTGAGCGGCGCAACACGCTTTAAGTTGGCCGCCAAAACCTATGCGCTCACCGCCGCCTACGATGGCGCGATTGCGAACTACATGGGCCGCATTGCCGACGATGGCGAAAAGCGTGACTGGCCAGACACTTTCAACACCCAATTTGCGCTAGAAGAAAGCCTACGCTACGGCGAAAACCCGCACCAAAAAGCCGCGTTCTTTAAAGAAACCGGCGCGACCGAGCCCGCCATTGGCACCGCAAAACAGTTACAAGGCAAGGCACTCAGCTATAACAACCTAGCCGACGCGGATGCTGCCTTGGAATGCGTGAAAGCCTTCCCCGAAGCCCCTGCCTGCGTGATTGTTAAGCATGCCAACCCTTGCGGCGTTGCACTAGGCGAGAACTTGCTGCAAGCCTATGACCTGGCCTTCCAAACTGACCCAACCTCGGCATTTGGCGGCATTATTGCTTTCAACCAAGCACTGGATGCCGAAACCGCCAAAGCGATTATTGATCGCCAGTTTGTAGAAGTGATCATCGCGCCAAGCGTAAACGCCGATGCTGCTGAGGTATTGGCGAGCAAGGCCAATGTGCGAGTGCTTGAGACCGGCCAATGGGATCAAGCGGTACCGGGTTATGACTTCAAACGCATTAATGGCGGTCTGCTAGTACAAGACCGTGATCTGGGTGTGGTCAGCGATGACGACCTTAAAGTGGTAACTAAGCGTGCCCCAACCGACGACGAAATGCGTGACCTAAAATTTGTCTGGCGCGTGGCTAAGTTTGTGAAATCCAACGCGATTGTGTACGCCAAAGGCCAGCAAACTATCGGCGTTGGCGCTGGCCAAATGAGCCGCGTGTACAGCGCCAAAATCGCTGGAATTAAAGCAGGCGACGAAGGCCTAGAAGTGCCAGGTTCTGTACTGGCATCGGATGCTTTCTTCCCGTTCCGTGACGGTGTCGATGCGGCAGCGGCCGCCGGCATTACTGCGATGATTCAGCCAGGTGGCTCGATTCGCGATGATGAAGTGATTGCAGCAGCGGATGAGGCCAACATTGCGATGGTGTTCACCGGTATGCGTCATTTCCGCCACTAATTATTGAAGCGCGCTTCCTCAGTCGCGCGCTGGCGGCGTTTCCGCCTAATTTGCGAATGCTCATGTACAACCCAGTACACTGCGCTTCACAAATCAGGCGTAGCCTTGCCAGCCCACGACTGAGAAACCGCTCGGTTTAATCTTCCGATCAAATACAACGGCAAGATTTTTAGGACTTAACTAAATGAAAGTATTAGTAGTAGGCGGCGGTGGCCGCGAACATGCATTAGCTTGGAAAGCGGCGCAATCGCCAAAGGTAGAACAGGTCTTTGTTGCACCCGGCAATGCGGGCACTGAACTCGAACCCAAGTTAAAGAATGTGCCGGTATCGGCTGAAGATATTCCCGCACTATTGGAAGTAGCACGTGAGCAAGCTATCGACCTAACCATTATTGGTCCAGAGGCACCGCTCGTTGCTGGCGTAGTTGATGCATTTCAGGCGGCGGGTTTGCGTTGCTTTGGCCCGAGCCAAGGCGCGGCTCAGCTTGAAGGTTCAAAAGCCTTTACTAAAGATTTCTTGGCTCGCCATAACATCCCAACGGCTGCTTACGGCAACTTCACTCAAGTCGACGAAGCCGTGGCTTACATCAAACAGCAAGGCGCACCCATCGTGGTGAAAGCCGATGGTCTTGCCGCCGGTAAAGGTGTGATTTTGGCGCAGACCGAAGCCGAAGCCATTGCCGCGGTAGAAGACATGCTGGCGGGCAATGCCTTTGGTGATGCTGGGCACCGTGTGGTGATTGAAGAGTTTTTGGTCGGCGAAGAAGCCAGTTTTATCGTCATGGTCGACGGCAAGAACATTCTGCCATTGGCCACTTCACAAGATCATAAAGCCGCCTTAAATGGCGACACCGGCCCCAATACTGGCGGTATGGGCGCTTACTCGCCCGCTCCAGTCGTCACACAAGCCGTGCACGATCGCACCATGCGTGAAGTGATCGAACCTACCGTGCAAGGCATGGCCGCCGAGGGCAACGACTACACCGGCTTTTTATACGCCGGTTTAATGGTGGCAGAAGACGGCAGCATCAAAGTGTTGGAATACAACTGCCGCTTTGGTGACCCAGAAACCCAACCGATTATGTCGCGCCTACAGTCTGACCTAACCGAACTATGCGACGCCGCCATCGACGGCAAGTTGGATAGCGTGACGGCAGAATGGGACCCACGTTGCGCCATTGGTGTAGTGATGGCCGCCGGTGGTTACCCTGGCGATTACAACAAAGGCGATGTGATTAGCGGCTTAGACCAGGTGGAAGGCGCTAAGGTATTCCATGCCGGCACTAAAATGGTTGATGGCGAAGTCACCACCAATGGCGGCCGTGTACTTTGCGTGACGGCATTAGGTGAGAACGTGACCACCGCACAAGCCAATGCCTACGCCGCGCTAAAACAAATCGATTGGAAAGATTGCTACTTCCGCACCGATATTGGCCACCGTGCCATTGCCCGCGAGCAGCAATAGCAGCTCTCATATTTTCGGCAATAAAAAAGGCCCGCTATAGCGGGCCTTTTTTATGCTCGAAGCCAGTAAGAACTAGCGACGAGGACGATCTTCACGAGGGCGTGCTTCGTTTACACGAAGAGCACGGCCGTCCATGTCTTGACCGTTTAGCGCGTCAATCGCAGTCTGAGCTTCAGACGCGTTAGGCATTTCAACAAAGCCAAAACCACGTGAACGACCGGTTTCACGATCAGTCATCACGTTAGCGCGGCTAACCTCACCGTGGGCAGCAAAAGCTGAACGCAGTGCATCAGAATCGGTGCCCCAAGAAAGGTTACCTACATAAATATTCATCAAAAAATCTCTCAACTCGGGTTCTTAAATCAAAAAAGCCATCGATCACCAAACCCAAAGTTCGCGACAGCGAGCCGAACAACGACTCAAACAACATCCCGCACTATACGCAGTGCACAACAGAATAGCTATTAACTTACAAACGCCGTATTACACTAGCGTTTCATTGAGCTAAAGAACTCTTCATTGGTCTTGGTGACTTTCAAGCGATCAAACACAAACTCAACCGCCGCCAACTCATCCATTGGATGCAGAATCTTACGTAGAATCCAAGTTTTCTGTAGTTCAGCCTCTGGCACCATCAGCTCTTCACGACGTGTACCCGAGCGATTGATATTCATGGCTGGGAATACACGCTTCTCAGCAATACGGCGATCGAGGTGAATTTCAGAGTTACCGGTACCCTTAAACTCTTCGTAGATCACCTCGTCCATCTTGGAACCGGTTTCTACCAGCGCGGTAGCCACAATCGTTAAGCTACCACCCTCTTCAATATTACGGGCCGCACCGAAGAATCGCTTCGGCTTATGCAAGCCATTGGCATCCACACCACCTGTTAGCACTTTGCCTGAGCTAGGCGCGACGGTGTTATAGGCACGAGCGAGACGGGTAATGGAATCCAGTAAAATCACCACGTCTTTCTTGTGTTCAACCAAGCGTTTGGCTTTTTCAATCACCATTTCTGCGACTTGCACATGACGCGTTGCAGGCTCATCAAAGGTAGACGAAACCACTTCACCTTTAACCATGCGTTGCATTTCGGTCACTTCTTCCGGACGCTCATCGATCAGCAACACGATCAAGTAAACTTCCGGGTGATTGATGGCGATGCTTTGCGCAATGCTCTGCATCATCATGGTTTTACCCGCCTTAGGTGGCGATACAATCAAACCACGCTGGCCTTTACCAATCGGCGCCACCATATCGATCAAACGACCGGTGATATCCTCAGTACTGCCGTTACCCACTTCCATTCCCATGCGCTCTTTGGCATGCAGCGGCGTTAGGTTTTCAAACAATACTTTCTGCTTGGCCGCATGCGGCTCGTCGAAGTTAATACTGTCGACCTTAAGCATGGCGAAGTAACGCTCACCGTCTTTCGGTGGGCGAATTTTGCCGCTAATGGTGTCACCCGTGCGCAAACCCAAACGACGAATTTGACTCGGAGAAACGTAAACATCATCTGGACCGGCTAGGTACGAACCATCCGGCGAGCGCAGAAAGCCAAAACCGTCGGAAAGGATTTCAAGCACGCCATCGCCGTAAATCTCTTCGCCTTCCTTCGCCTTCTTCTTCAAGATACTGAAGATGACTTCTTGCTTACGGCTACGGTTTAAGTTTTCGATGCCCAATTCAAGGGCGAGATCCATCACTTCTTTGGCGGATTTACGTTTGAGTTCAGTCAGATTCATAGTCAATTATTGGATTTGGCTAGGTAACGGGACCGTCACCTGGGATTGCCGATTGGAATTCCACCGCCCACCTGCGTGGGCGGTGCAGAATAAGTCGCTAGATTTCGCTATCGATGAAGGCCGTTAGCTGGCTCTTAGAAACCGCGCCGGTTTGTGCAGCGGCTTTCTCGCCACCTTTAAACAGGATAAGGGTTGGAATACCGCGGATACCAAACTTAGCGGTGGTATCTGGATTTTCATCAACATTCAACTTGGCAATTTTTACTTTGCCATCGTAATCGCCAGCGATATCTTCCAAGATCGGCGCAATCATTTTGCAAGGACCACACCACTCTGCCCAAAAATCAACCAATACTGGCTCAGCAGATTGCAGGACTTCAGCTTCAAAATTACTGTCTGTTACAGCGACGATTGCACTCACGGGATAAACCTCTTTACTTGTCGTACATCATATTAGTCGCCCGTTATCTAAACGGACCACCGTTTTCCCAAGCCAAGACCGAATAACGGTTTAAAGCAATGGCTTGAAAATAAAATAAGGGGAAATAGGACCTGATCAGCCGGCCTAGGCTCGCAGCACCTTACCCAAGTGCCGCTTTGTTGTTTCTATGGTTGGCATTACAGCGCAAAGTTTGGGGCAATGCAAGCATTGCTCTGGTTTTTTTGGCTAATTGTTACGCAACCACTTTACGCGGTCAGCTACCATCTATCGGCGGTCTATTGAGCCGCCTCAGCACGCGCTTTAATAAAGTCGAGCGCCTGTTCAATTCGAGCCAACGTCCGCTCTTTACCAAGCAACGCCAAGGTGATGTCAATTGACGGCGATTGGCCAGAGCCACTGACGGCAACCCGCAACGGCATCCCTACCTTACCCATGCCAAGTTCCAAACTTTCGGCAGTGTCATGCACCGCTTGCTGTAGTGCAGCCGGTTGCCAATCATCGATCGCTGCCAGCTTGGCGGCTACCTGACGCAACGGCTGCTCGGCTGCCAACTTCAAGTGCTTTTTGGCCGCTGCCGGGTTGAACTCATCAAAGTCTTGATAAAACATGCGGCATGACTCAGCCAACACAACCAAGGTGTTGGCACGCTCGCGTAGTTCGGCTAGTACATTTTCCAGTGCTGGCCCCTGCTGGGTATCAATACCCAGCTTGTCCAGATGCCACTGCAAGGCCGCTAACAGGCGTGGCATTGGCACCGATTTAATGTATTGCTGGTTAAGCCAAAGCAACTTTTCGGTATTGAAAGTAGAAGGCGCGCGATTCACATTTTCCAGTCGAAACAGAGCAATCATTTCGTCTAGGCTAAATACTTCCTGATCACCATGCGACCAACCCAAACGAACCAGATAGTTCAATACCGCTTCTGGTAAGAAGCCATCATCACGATACTGCATCACGCCTACAGCGCCATGACGCTTCGACAGGCGCGCACCGTCCTCTCCCAAAATCATCGGCACATGGGCAAACACGGGCGGCGTAGCTCCCAAGGCATGATAGATATTGATTTGTCGTGGTGTGTTGTTGATGTGGTCATCACCACGCACCACATGGGTCATACCCATATCTATGTCATCTACTACAACGGTGAGGTTATAAGTGGGTGTGCCATCACCACGGGCGATAATAAGGTCATCCAGCTCCGAGTTGGAGATAGTAATGTCGCCACGAATAGCATCGCTCCAGCTAACCTCGCCCTGCTGCGGGTTACGAAACCGAATCACTGGCTCGATGCCTGGTTCTGGCTCGCTACGCTCACGACAACGGCCGTCGTAACGCGGCTTTTCTTTATTAGCCCGTTGCTGTTCACGCAAGACATCCAACTCTTCCTTACTGCAGTAGCAGTAATAGGCCTTGCCCTCATCAAATAGCTGCTGAATCACTTCCTTATAGCGATCAAACCGCTGTGTTTGAAAGTAAGGCCCTTCATCATGCTGTAACCCCAGCCATGCCATACCCTCAAAAATCGCTTGTACCGATTCCTCTGTTGAACGCTCACGGTCGGTATCTTCAATTCGTAGTACAAACTTGCCCTGCTGCTGGCGCGCAAACAGCCAAGAGTACAGCGCCGTACGAGCACCACCAATGTGCAAGTAACCGGTCGGGCTAGGAGCAAAACGCGTAACAACCGTCATAAGAAATCGTCATTCAGTCAAAGATTGGGCGCGCATTCTATCAAGGATAAGCCACCACACGTCATTTCGTGCTTTACATTATTTCTCTGACGGTGAATGATTACGCTCTTGAAGTATCGTTCAACAACCCCTGCTCATTGCGGCCAATTTCCGTGCCACAGCGGGCTGGGAAACAACTCATTACATTCCGGTGCAATTGAACAATCCCTATACGGCTCATAGCGGCCTGAAATATTTATCTGCCGTAGCCCTTGTATCGCTGGTACTGACGGCGCTGCCTGTTGCCGCAGCGACCGAAGGCGAAAAACAAGAACGCCAACTACAACGTCGAGAGCTGTTACGCGAGCTGGATCGTGACACCCAGATTATTAAAGAACGCACGCTTGATTTAGAGCATGCGCTCTACCTGCTGGAAACTGACCAGCAAATGCACCCGCTATCGGAAACGCGCCTGTTTTTTAAAGTGCCTACCCGAAACTTCTACCGAGTCCAACGGCTACAACTGGTGCTCGATAACAAACCCCTAGTCGACATCAACTACTTAGAAGTTGAAGCCGCTGCTCTCTATAACGGCGGAGCCAACCGAGTTTTTCATGGCAACATTGCCCCCGGCGAACACCAACTCAAGGCCTATGTATCCGGTCAGTTTGAACAAGATGGCAAAACGCTGCCCTACGAGATGAACGCCAACTTCAGCTTGGAAAAAGCGCGCGGCCTGACGCATTTGTTGATTGATATCGACGACTCCCAGGTCACTTGGGAGCCTCAATTACGCATGCAGGTATGGCAATAATGAAGGCGATTACTATTCTTGCCAGCGCGCTACTTGCCTGCTCAGTAAGTGGGTCTGTCAGTGCCAAGCCCAAACTACCAAAAGGCATCGCCGGGCTTTATCTAGCCGAAGCCCAATACCTAAACCAAACCCAACGTCAGCTATTAGCCTCAACGCGTCTGCAAGAAGCACTGGATCGCGACATTGTTACCCAACCTGCTGACCGCGAACGACTAAAAGCCGGTACTGCGGATGCCCAGCTAAGCTGGAGCATGCACTATCTACCCAATGCTATTTACCAAAAGCTAGTAGACCGCAAAGCGCCTATAAAAATTGATGATCAACGGTGGCTCGACCTTGCCACCTTGCAATACCGTCGTGGCCATTGGGGACTGACTGGCGCGGTAGAGCACAGTTTATCTCGCATCAAGAAACGCCCGCGCCGCTCAATTCGTGGCGAACGCACCCTGCTGCAGGCACAACTGTTGTTTGAACAACAACGCTATACCCAAGCAACCCGCCTGCTATCACGTTACCGCGGCGATTTCGATAAACAGCCCTATGCTGACTACAACCACGGCATTGCGTTGCTGAAAATGAACGAGGGTGAAAAAGGTGCCGCACTACTCGACAAAGTCGGCAACTTACGCACCAGCGACGACACCTTGCTGGCATTACGCGACCTAGCCAATTACACCCTCGGCAACTGGTTTTTAAATAACGATCAAGCCGGCACCGCGATCCCCATTTTGAAAAAAGTGCGTGGCGAAGGCCCCTACTCCAACAAAGCCCTACTCGCGCTCGGCTGGGCGTATCTCAGCAGCACCGGCAAGCTACAACGGGTTGACCAACTGTATTCACAACGCTGCCTCGCGACCGCGCTGGGGACTGCCGGCGCCATGGTAAACACCACCGGCAAAGCGATTGAGCGTGAATGCGCGCCCGGTCGTACGCTGCGTATTGAAAATTACGGGAGCAAGGTAGAAGAGCGACTGCAACGCGCCATGACCGCTTGGCAAGTGGTACAAGAACGCAATCCGTTGTTCCCTGGGGTGCAAGAAACGTTGATGGCACTGCCATACGCACTCGACCAAATGGGCTACGCACACCTCGCGAAAGAGCAGTATCAAAAAGCTCTGAAAGCCCTCCAATATGAAGCTGACCGTATTAATCAGGCACTTGATGTGATCCACAGTGGTCAGTTACTGGCAGCCACACTCCCGAGTTACCAGCCTGAGATTGACGACAGCATCTGGAGCATGGAAACACTTAATATTAGTAATAAACTGGACCCACGCCTGCTATACCAACTTTACGCCGAGCACGATTTTTACGAGGCTCTGGTCAACTACCGGCAGTTAAGGCGCTTACAAACCCACCTGGCGGCGCGCGTCCAACAGCTCAAAACTGTCGACAAAAGCCAGCCAAGTTCGTTAGCAAAACGCGTTCGTAGCTCACTCAAGCTACAAGCAAGTGATGCCGAAGCGCTCAACCAAGCCACTGGCAATCGCGATGCCGATAGACTACGCAAGCAACTATTGTCTCGCTTCAACGCCGGCAGCCTCAGCACACAGCTGAGCCAGCGTGAGGACACCACCAGCGCTAACCGCTCCAAAATGTCAGTTTGGATGACCCATCAACGCACCAGCGCAACCAGTCTAGGCGATCGTGCGCGCACGTTACTGCCCAAAACCGAAACCCTCTACAAACAAGTGGGGCACCTTGCCGCCAAACACGCTGGCTACCTTGCAATGCAAAGCAAGTTGGAGCTCACTGCTCAACTAGAACGCGTGAATATTTACATGGCGCAGGCGCGCTTGTCGCTTGGGCGACTGCATGATCGCAAAGCCGACCAAATCAAAGAAAGTATCGAACCTCGTACCCCAGACGATATTAAGAACTTTGACTTCAACCCACTACTTAAGCCTAAGTCTGTCGAGTAATGGCCAAATCCGTGACCCGAAAACCAACCCACATTCGTGGCAATTATCCGCTACTGCGCAACTCGGCTAGCGCCGTTATCGTTGCCAGTTTGCTCGCAGGCTGTGGCGCCAGCTTTCGCGACGACAACCCGTCAATCGGCAAGTTAGTACGTCGCAACCTCGACATCGACAAACTAAAACTTGAACAAAGCCCTCCCCCACCGGAAAGCGAAAGCAGTGATGTAGTTGAAGACCACCAAAAAGAAGCGATTGAAAACTATCGTGCCTACATTGCTTTACTGCCCGAAGGCCCCGCTAAACAGCAAGCAATGCGTCGCTTGGCCGATTTACTGGTCACGCAGGGCCCACAAACCATCAATGTTGCGACGAGCGATACAGCAGATCTGGGCCCGAGCGATGGCGTAGACGGCACCGATGGTCCAACCGGGCTTTATCAAAAATTAATCAACAATGAAGACAGCGAACAGCAGCGTGATGTACTTCGTTATCAATTGGCTCGTGCCTATTTAAACGAAGGCAAACCCGGCGAAGCGGTAGAAGCGCTGCGCCAGCTGGTGCAAGAACACCCTGACAGCAAACTCGTTGGCGAAGCCAATTTACGCCGCGGCGAATTACAATTTATTCGTAAAGAATACGAAGACGCACGACAAGCCTACGAAGCGGTTCTCGCTGATGAGGATGCAACCTCATTTCACGAGCAATCGCTCTACAAGCTCGGCTGGAGCTTATACAAGCTAGAACGCTATGAGGATGCGATCGATAAGCTTCACGAACTGCTCGACCCACGCATCCCTAAGACCAGCCTGAGCATTGCCGACACCCAATTTGATCCGCATCTATCCGAGCTTCCGCGAGCCAAACGTGAACTCATTCAAGACGCGCTACGTGTCACCTCGCTCAGCTTCGCTTGGCTCGAAGCTAGCAAAAGCATTGATCAATACCTCGCTTCACAGCCGAAACGCCATTACGAGAGCTTGTTATATGCCCGCCTAGGAGAGTTGTACCTCTCTAGCGAACGCTATCGCGACGCGGCGCGCACTTGGCAGCGTTTTGTTGAGAACAATATTGACCATCCCCACGCACCACTATTTTCGTCACATGTAATTGATGCTTGGGAAGGCGCTGGCTTCTTACAACCCGTACTCGAAGCAAAAGCCGATTACGCGCAAAAATACGCTCCACAAGGACCGTTTTGGGGAGAGCCTCAAGTCGGAACAGAAAGTGGTGAGTGGGTCATTCAGGCCGAACGCGCGGCGCCGCATGTCATCAGCCAAGTGCGTACCTATACTCAAGAGCTGGCCAAACACTACCACGCCGTTTCACAAAAACCCGGCGGTGGTGCTGACGACTACGTTGATGACCCCGTCAGCGAAGCGTCCAAATGGTATGAGCACTTCCTGAGCCAGTTCCCCGCTCATAACGACACGCCGACGCTAGGATTCCTATACGCCGAACTATTGTTTGAAAACCAGCGCTGGGAAGAGGCAGCTTTGCAATATACGCAAAGTGCTTACGAGCATCACCGACACGAAAAATCAGCCGACGCAGCTTACGGCGCCGTGCTGGCATGGCGTAAGCACAAAGAACGCTTAAAAGCAGCCAACAACAACAAGTTTGATGACGCTAGCATTGCCGCGTCTGAGCAGATGATTACCAGCAGCCTCAAACTCGCCGACAACTACCCCGATCATCCTGAGGTAGCGCCAGCACTGGTGGCTGCTACCGAGGATCTTTATGTACTCGGCGAGCTACCACGCACCGTTACCGTTGCCGCTCGCGTTATCAACTTCCAGCCTGCGCCGAAGCCACAGCTGGTCTTCACCGCATGGCTGATGACGGCACAGGCAGAATACGACCAAAGCCACTACGAGGCAGCAGAGAATGCTTGGGTAAAAACCCTAGCGTTAAGCCAGCAGCTTGAGCCTAATAATAAGCAGAAGCACGCCAACTATATCGAGCAGCTAGCCGCTACCATCTACCACCAAGCAGAGGCCCATTTACGAGCCGAGCAACCACAAGCCGCAGTTGACGACTTTTTACGTGTGGTGACGGTCACGCCAACCGCTAGCATTGTGAGTACTGCCCACTTCGATGCTGCTAATACGCTGATGCAAATGGAAAGCTGGGAAGCTGCAGTTGCTGAACTCAATACCATTCGCCAACGTTATCCTGAAAGCGAACGCCAACCTCAAGTTGACCGTCAACTCGCCACGGCCTACTTGGCATTAAAACAACCCGGCAATGCGGCACAGGAATTCCAACGTATTGGTCTTCGCGCCAGCGAAACAGCCGAAACTCGCCGTGAAGCACTATGGCGTTCAGCCGAACTTTACGACGAGGCCACATGGGCCACGCAAAGCACTGCGGCTTGGGAGCGTTACCTCAACGCCTTCCCGCAACCTTTTAGTGCCGCCATTGATGCCCGCCAACGCTTGATTGAACTCGCACTCGCTGCCGGTAACGGTGCTGCCGCACTTAAATGGCAGCAATCTCTGCTGGCCAGCGACCAAAGCGCCGGACAACAATCCAACTCGCGCAGCCGTTACCTCGCCTCGCGCGCTGCTCGCGAAATCGCCGCGCTGGCATCAGCACAATATGAAAAGCTTGATATTTCTCAGCCCTTCAAAGCTAGCCTGAAGCAGAAAAAAGCGGCCATGAAAAATGCCATCGACGCTTGGCAACTAGTGCGTAGCTACCAGTTTGCCGATCAAGCCTCCGAAGCAGGTTATCGCTTGGCTGAAATTCAAGCCAACCTAGCAGAATCACTCATTTACTCGGAAAAACCCAAGGGTCTTTCCGAGCTTGCCCGAGAGGAATATCAGCTACTCCTAGAAGAGCAAGCCGAGCCCTTTGAAGCGTCAGCCATTAAGGCGCATGAAGGAGTGACGCGCTTATTAATTGATCAAGACATTCTCGACACTTGGGTTCGTCGCAGCGCGGCGCGTCTGGCCAGACTCTACCCAGCGCGCTGGAAACAAGTAGAACGCGGCGTCAAACATGTGGAGGCGGACCATGCGGAAAACAACTAAGCCTTTGATACTGCTGTTACTCAGCGTCGTGTTGGCGACCGGCTGCGCCACCAGTCCGAAAAGCCCTCTAGATGATGAGGCTGGGCTCAGCCAATGGCAAAAAGCCAATAAGCGACTCAAGCGCGGCAACTACGCTAAAGCGCTGGTCATGCTGGACGAAATTATTGTCACTCAGCCCAACTTTGCCGCGGCCCATATTAATCGTGCCATCGCCCTTGCAGGCTTAGGCCAGGACCCCGCCGCCCTCCAAGCGCTGGAAACCGGATTACGACTTAAACCCCAAAATCCACGCACGGTGGCGGCTGCTTATAACCAAGCAGGCATGCTATATCGGCGCAGCCAACAGCTTGAGGCAGCCCGTAAAACCTATGAAAAGGCCCTGCGGGCCGACGAAACCTTTGATCTGCCATTATTCAATTTAGCGCTTTTGTACGAACAAGCGCTTAACCAGCCCGAACTCGCACTGGCGTATTACCAGCGCTACCAAGCACTACAAGATACGCCAGACCCAGCGGTACAAGTCTGGGCCAAAATGTTAGAAAAAGAATTGGCTGCCAATCCAGCCGATGAGGAAACGGCTCAATGAAACTAGCCAAACCTATTAGTACCTTGTTCGCTATCGCCAGCGTAAGCTTCGCGCTAGCCCTCACATCCAGCTTTACTGCTCAGGCAGAGGTAAAACTCGATCGTAGTTTAGCGATTGAAGGCGAAAGTGAAGACTCGCCACGCGAGCTCTATATTATCCCTTGGCAAGATAGCCGCCCGGAGAATACCGAGACCGAAGCGACACGCTTACTATTTGACGACTTAAAACCGATTGACCCGGAAGTTTTTCGACGTCAAATTCAGTATTATATGGCTCCATTACAGGAGCAGTAGGCAGCCTAACTGGTCATTAGCCGCTTACTTGAAAGCCAACCTTTTCGATTAATTTTTTTAGATTTAAGCATAGGAGCCTGTCATGGAATTTCTCCAGACGGTGATTAAGTTCTTCCAAAGCGGCGGTTACTTCATGTACCCGATTCTTATCATGCTGGCGCTTGGCATCAGCATTGCGATCGAGCGTTATATTTCGCTAAGCCGCTCTCGCAGCCAAAACAACCGTACTTGGGTTCGTATTACTCCCGCATTGCAAGCGGGCAACTACCAGGCCGCGCTTAAAGAAGCCGAAGACGACCAAACCGCAGTCGGCCGCGTACTCAACGCTGGCCTCACTCGCCTCAAGAGCAGCAGCAATCGAAACGACGTTGAAATGGCAATGGAAGAAACCTTAATGGAAAGTATTCCCCAGCTAGAAAAACGCACCCACTACCTGGCCACCTTGGCAAACGTAGCCACACTCATGGGTCTACTCGGTACCATTATTGGCTTGATTCAAGCCTTTACCGCCATTGCTAATGTGAACCCAGCGGAAAAAGCCGACTTACTGTCTGCTTCCATTTCGGTGGCGATGAATACCACGGCTTTCGGTCTTATGGCGGCGATCCCGCTACTGCTGATTCACGCAGTACTGCAAACCAAAACCACCGAGCTGGTAGACAGCCTAGAAATGGTGGTAGTGAAGTTCCTGAACGCGCTCGATACAGGCAAGGACAACGGTTAAATAACCGTCTTAAGCCCCCATTCGTGAACGCTAACCACTTTTCAGGAGCAACGCTGCTGTGATTCGTCACCGCCACCGGCGCCACAAAGAAACGCCCGAACTTAACATCACCGCCTTTATGAACCTGATGGTCATTTTGGTGCCGTTTCTGTTAATTACGGCCGTGTTTACTCGTCTCACGATTATTGAACTCAATCTCCCTAGCGGCAACCCGAGTGAAAACCAAGAAACGCCGACGCTACAGCTCGAGGTAACTATCCTGCCTAACCGTTTGCTCGTCGGCGATCGCGAAGGCGGCTTAATTCAGGAGCTGGCCAATGTGCAGCTCAACGAAACCGAACTCGGCACGAGTATTGACGATTATCAATGGGAAGCACTATCCGAGCTGCTCGCGAAAGTTAAAGCTCGCAGCCTTGAAACCAAGAACGTGACTCTCCGTATTCATCCATCAATTCACTACGATGTAGCGGTACGACTCATGGATACCGTGCGCAGCAAAGTCATCGTCCGTAACGGCCAGCCAATACATGCTGAATTATTTCCCAACATTGCTATCGGCAATGTGAGCGAGGGAGAGCAGTAATGGCCTTATTGATGTCACGTCGCGCCCGACGCATGGACCAACACCATAAGCGCGGCAATAAGAATGCAGCGCTTAGCCTCGTGTCATTGATGGATATTTTCACCATCTTGGTGTTTTTCCTCTTAGTTAATGCCTCGGAAGTGGAAGTACTACCCTCACCCAAAAACATTCAACTACCTGAATCCGTCTCGGAGCAACGACCAGAAGAAACCGTGGTGGTGATGCTGGCAACTGATCACATCTTAGTGAACGGGCAGCAAGTGATTGATAGCGCACAGCTGAAACAATCAGGCTGGAGCGATGCCTTAAAAGCACACCTTACCGCCACCTTGGCAGCAATTCCTGACCGCGTCGTTGAAGACCCCGAAGCCGAAGCCCTGCCGCCAGCAATCACTGTGATGGGCGATAAGAAAGTGCCGTTCTCGCGGGTTCGTGAAGTGATGAAGATTTGCGGTGCAGCAGGTTTTGGCAGTGTTTCACTCGCCGTTGAAAAACTGGAGTCGGTCATGGAGACCTCAGCCAATAACGAGGATGCGAGTTAATGGCTGGCCAACTACAACCGTCGAGCAGCGGCTACATTCTATTCAGCAACAATGCGCAAGCCGACCGCCTCTTTCGCCGGGTTCTACTCTATGTATCGCTAGCCCTGCTCGCAATCTTAGTGCTACTGCCGTTAATCAAGCTTCCCGAAAGCGACATTATGGGCACCAGCCCACTGCCTAGTCGCTACGTCGAGCTGCTACTCGAGGCGGCGCCAGAAGAGCTAGATGAAGGCGAGGTGGCTGAGCCCGAGCCTGAAGAGGCGGAAGAAGAACCCGCGCCAGAAGATGCCGCTCCGGAAGAAGAAACGCCCGCCGAAGCGCCAGAGCCAGTTGAAATCGAGCCCGACATCATCGACGAGCCCGAAGCAGAGCCTCAAGTAAGCCCCGATGAGCGCGCAACGGCCCGCGAACAAGCGCAGCAAAGCGGCATCATGACGCTAACCGATGAATTGGCGGATCTGCGTGATTTAAGTGAATTAGCCGAGCCGAGCAGTAGCGAGCTGCTTGAGGCCGGTAGTAGCGACGCTCTTGCCAGTGCAAGCGCACCGAGCGATACCATTACCAGCAGCGCCGTGAACGCGGGCAGCAGCGGCATTAGCGGCACACGTAGCCGTGAAGTCACCAGCACTAATTTAGCTAGCCGCAGCACCACACGCGTTAAAGACCCGATTACCGGTTTGGCACCGCGCACGCAATCGGTTCAAGGCAACAACCCCAAAGCCAAAGCCCAGGGCCGCAGCGACGAAGAGATTATTTTGGTGTTTTCTCGCCACCAAGGCAGCTTCTATCGCCATTACAATCGCGCGCGGCGCGCCGATGATGAATTGCAAGGTAAAGTGGTACTCAAGTTCACGATTGCGCCGAATGGCAGCATTACCGAATTAGAAATTGTTTCTTCCGAGTTGGACCACGAAGAGCTAGAAGCTAAAATTTTGACCAAGGTCAGAACTCTCAACTTTGGCGCCAAAGACGTACCACCTATTACCAAAGACTTTGTGCTGCACTTCTACCCGACCTAGTACCGAGCTAACCAACGCAACCAAAAAAGCCCACTCAAGCGTGGGCTTTTTTATTGCACCAGCACCCCTCGTAGGCCCCTAGGCCGGCGAATAATTGGCCTGGATATAGTCTTCTACAATTTGGTGAAACTCTTCAGCAATGTGATCCCCTTTCAAGGTCACATGCTTCTCGCCATCGACATAAACTGGCGCAACCGGCTTCTCACCTGTGCCCGGTAAACTAATACCGATATTAGCCATTTTGCTCTCGCCGGGGCCATTTACCACACAGCCCATCACTGCCACGGTCATATCCTCAACCCCAGGGTAAGCACGACGCCAGTTTGGCATCTGCCGACGAATATGAGCTTGAATATCTTGTGCCAATTCTTGGAAGAAGGTGCTGGTCGTACGGCCACAGCCTGGGCAGGCGGTCACCAGCGGCGAAAACGCGCGAAAGCCCATGGTTTGCAACAACTCCTGCGCCACCACCACTTCTTTACTACGCTCTCCACCGGGTTCAGGGGTTAACGAGATACGAATCGTATCGCCAATCCCCTGTTGCAACAGCACACCCAAGGCAGCGCTCGATGCCACGATCCCCTTACTGCCCATGCCCGCTTCCGTTAAGCCAACATGCAAAGCGTAGTTGCTGCGCGAGGCAAGTTCTTCGTACACCGCGATCACTTCCTGCACATCACTCATTTTCACCGAGATAATGATTTTGTCTTGTGGCAATCCCAATTGCTGGGCTGCAGCAGCACTATCGAGCGCGGAACGCACCATGGTTTCGCGAAAAATTTGCTGCGCTGTTAACGGGCTACCCTTGGCAGCATTCTCATCCATCAACTGGGTGAGTAGCGCCGCATCAATACTGCCGGCATTCACCCCAATCCGAACCGGCTTGTTATAACGGCAAGCCACCTCGATCATGGTAGCGAACTGAGCATCACGTTTACTGCCCTTGCCAACATTGCCGGGGTTAATCCGCAATTTCGCCAAGGCTTCAGCACAAGCAGGCACTTCGGTCAGCAACTTATGGCCATTAAAATGGAAATCACCGACCAAGGGCACTTCACAGCCGAGTGCTGCTAAGCGGTCGCGCAAATGTGGCACCTGCTCGGCCGCAGCGAGGTTATTAACCGTAATGCGGACTAATTCTGAGCCAGCCTGCCATAACTCGTAAACCTGCTTTACGGTGGCTTCTAAATCCGCGGTATCCGTGTTCGTCATGGACTGCACCACCACCGGGGCTTGTCCACCAATAATGACACCACCCACCGATACGGGAACCGTCTGGCGACGCGCTTGACGAGAAAAATGTGCTGACATGGATTCGGAGCTGCTAAAAGAAAGCGGCATTATATCGGTTGCTAGCGCAATGCGCCGCCTCTAACGCGGCGACCTGAAGAACTGCGCAACCGTCTATTGGTCTTTTTTGTTGGGGAAGAAACGGGCCGGGGCGGCAAACAAATCGCGCAACATGCGCGGCCGCAAGGTAGCAGCCTTCAACACGGCGCCATAGAGCAAACTGGCACCACCATGACGAACTTTCAATGCCGCCTCAACGAAGGGCATTTCCAAGTCTTCTACTAGGGTAACTTGGCCATAGTCTTCACCGAAGTCTACAACCACTGTTACTTCAACATTAACGTCTTCGCGATTTGCCATGTTTGCAATCTAACATGCTTAGTGCGAAATACAACTATTACCCCTGCCCACACGCACCGGCCATTAACACAGGCCATCAGCCTAGCCTCGTTCTATAATAGGGTCACAAAACGACTACAACACCCATGAATACTATGATGACTATTGTTCTTACCGCCCTGCTATCCAGCATCATTACCCTCACCATCCTCTTTTTAGTGGCTAAATTTTTGGTCATCCCTAAAGTGACCCAGTGGATTGAAGAGACCCTACTGCCAGAGTTCCGAGCCCAAGTAAAAAATGGCGCCATCGACTCCGGTGAAACCTTATTGCCGCAATTCCGCGTCAATGTACGCGAAGGTTTTAATGATGCGATCCGCGCCCAAATGGCCGGCCAAATATTTGAAGATGCCGCCAAGAATGTGACAAAAAAGATGGAAGCCGGTTTGGGCAGTCTATTCGGTCGAAAGACTGACTAAGATGAGCTTAGCGACCCGCCGTTAGGGTTCCGAAACCGGCCATGACAGCGGCCTCAAAGATCAGCGATAAACACAACAAACGGAAATATTTACTGATTTAAAAAAATCAGCAAATATTCCAGCACAAAGGCTTGACACATCGGAGCCAAGCCGTAAAATGCGCGCCTCCCTTGCAGGGGCTATAGCTCAGCTGGGAGAGCGCTACAATGGCATTGTAGAGGTCGGCGGTTCGATCCCGCCTAGCTCCACCAGATTACCAACTCCTAGGCATATGTTGGTTTTACTCGGTGTCCCGTTCGTCTAGAGGCCTAGGACTCCAGGTTTTCATCCTGGCAACAGGGGTTCGACTCCCCTACGGGACGCCACTCTTTAAAAAGGCTTACTTCGGTAAGCCTTTTTTATTGCCTAAAAATTATTGGCAACCACACTCCGCTGCCAACTATTCCTAGTGAAAACTAAAAAGCCGATGCACGAGCATCGGCTTTTATTGGCGGCTGTCGTATCCACTAACAGCTACGACATTCCAGTTTATTGATGCGCTGACGCACCGCATCGGGAATATCCGCTCGGCAATTGTTCCGATAATCAAAGCTAACGATTTTACCCGTACCTTCCGCCGCCACACGCTGAGCACTTTCGCTCCATACGATGTATTCCATCGTTAAATCGGAATCCCGCATTTCACTAACCCGAGACCCTAGCTTGAGCTGGTCAGGGTAAGTAACCGGCATCTTAAATTTACATTCCGTATGCGCCAAAATTGGGCCAATGCCCGTTTTCTCAATTTCTTGCAAATATTGGATGCGGTCAAAGTACGCAATCCGAACATCTTCAAAATAACGAAAATAAACCACGTTATTTACATGATTAAAGGCGTCCATCTGGCCCCAGGCCACCGGCATATCAATCACAATGGGGTATGGCTCTAGTGCAGCTATTGTCATCTTGTATCTCAAGTAGTGGCGTCCCAGAGAGGATTCATACTTTATTCTCTATTACCATAATTATTTGTTTTATATAGCATATATGATTGTTTAAAAACGGAAATATACACTTTATGTATCCAAAAATGTAACTACAGCAAAAAATTACTTGATAGGATCTCAGACAGTTTTCCCATAGTAGAGCAATCCCAAGCATAGCTCACAACAACACCTACGACAGTCTCTGAGCCACATCAACACAAAATATCTATCTAAGGTGTTAAGCAACAAAGCCAACCATCAAAACCCCGCCCTGTTGAAATCTCAAAATATCAGAGGAGAGGGCAGCACTTTTGCTTGGCTATCCGCCTTAATCACAACACTAGAAAAAACTGCCTCAGACACCCCGTGAGTGCCTATTTCTGATTTTGGCTTCGGCGCAGGTCCAAAACAACCAAGTTGGAAATATCGGGCAATGACATTCTAAATTCACCCTCAAACCAACTGAGCAACTCTTGCTCGTCATTTTGGAGCAATGACTTCACGTAAGGAGGTAAAGTTTTGTGAATTCCAGTCTCGTCATTCTCTGAGCCAACCCCAAGGCTCTTTAACAAATGGTTTCGTATCGCATCTATTGGGTCAATTCTTGAGTCGAAGCACCTTGACAAGGCCAAACAATGCAAGGGGTATGACAGTGGAGCAACGTCCTTAAGTCCCACCCTTTGTTTCGCGGGAGTGATGAATTGTCTATTTATCGCCTCTGCTGATGCTAATGAAACAGCGCTTAGAAGTGTATCGTCCCTTTTGCGGTCAATACATTGAACAAAGCCAGTCGGGGCATAAAACGCATATAAGGGCAAGGCATTCACTGCCGCTGCATCACCCAATAACTTATCTATTTGCATTCCATAATTATTGGAATACGCAATCGATGGGTAATTGTCGTGAGTTAATTTTAACTTCTTCGCCTGAATGCGTAATCGTAGAGAGTATTGGTCGCCTACAATCCACCATTCCCAATCAGCACCAGTAGTTCGCGCTTCTTCGTGCTTAGTAAATTTATAATATTTGAAAGCAAATAAGTTTTGAGAAAGGCTATATAACAACCAATCAGTTATGGACTCTTCTCCAACAGCAGGCTGCTTTGCAATCCAGTTCGCAACCTCAACACAGACTTCCTGCACTTTAAAGCAAGTTGAATAAGGCACTATTCTGCTCGACGTTATCATTATTGGATGCTCCACCCTTAACTACATTAGGGATTGCTATTAAAAATATGGTCATGAGTCACATGCTTTGGCAACTGATAGGCCACTAAGCCACTAGACCCTCCAAATGATTAAGATAACGACCCACAGGAGTGGTTATGAGGGCCCGAAAAACGTATTCGGAAAAGTTTCTCCGTGCGGAGCTTCTGAAGCACAATGAACGCACTAGAAACTAAAGAATTGGTAAGGCCTAGGGTTCCTAGACACTTTCCTGCTTTAAAAAATACTGTTGATCGATTACGTTTGGCGCAACGCGATCATTATAAGTATGACGCCTTTTAGGGTTATAAAACATCTCGATGTACTCGAACATGGCGTGCCTTGCCTCTTCGCGGCTACGGTAACGTGTTCGGCGTACTTTTTCCTTCTTCAAGTTGCTAAAGAAGCTTTCAGCAACCGCATTGTCCCAGCAGTTACCTCGACGACTCATGCTCGCTTCCATATTGAAGCTTTTGAGTAACTTTTTGCAGCTACGACTGTTGTACTGAGAACCCTGGTCTGAATGCAACATTACTTTGTTGACTGGTTTTCGGCGCCAGTAAGCCATTGTCAGCGCGTCGAGTACGATGTCTTCGGTAATCCTCGAAGACATCGACCAACCCACAATGTTGCGAGCGTATAAGTCCATCACAACAGCCAAGAACAAAAAGCCTTCGTGGGTATGGATGTAAGTAATATCGCTTACCCACCATTGGTTCGGTGCTGATACTTCAAACTGCCTATCTAGTTTATTTTGAGTTGTCACAGACACGTTGCCCCCGTAATAACCTTTAGGCTGTTTGTAGCCACGCTGGGCTCGCAGCCCAGCCTGACGCATTAAACGGAGCACTCGGTCACGACCACATCGGTTACCCGCTTCAAGCAAGTCTTTATGGATGTTGCGATAACCGCTATGGCCGCCACTCTCAAGCCAATGTTGCTTGATGTGTGTGGTGAGTTGCCGATCAGCTTTAGCTCGCTTGCTCAATGGCGACTTAAGCCAAGCGTAGTAACCACTCGGGTGAACATCCAGCGTGCTGCAAAGTAATCTCACCGGATAGATCTGGTGACGAGTTTTTATAAATCGGTATCGCTCTTTGACTCGCTGGCAAAGAACACCGCGGCTTCCTTTAGGATGTTCCTTTCTTGCTGAAGCCGCTTTAGCTCACGCTTAAGCCGCGCGTTCTCGGCCTGCAAATCATTGTCTTGCTGGCGCTGCTTGGCAGGTTTGCTCAGCCGCTTGATCCAGTCATAAAGGCTCTTGTTAGAGACCCCAAGTCGTTGCGACACTTCTAAAACGGAGTAGCCGTGCACGACTACCTGGTTGACTGCTTCCTGTTTAAACTCGGCAGAGTAACGAATCCCTTTGCCCATTTTTACCTCTCATAGTTAGATACATTATTTACTATGAAAAGTGTCGCGAAAACCTAGGCCTTACCAGTGCTTGCTTGTTAGGTTCTGCTTTCTAAGTGGTTGGGTTATGAGGTCTTGTTGATTGTTAAACCACTGGGAGCAGCTATGGAGGACGTCAAATTCAATGTTGGCTTTCGGAGCTCCCACAATGATTCTTGGCGTTAACAATGAATTGTGAGGGAGAAAGTCGCCAAAGCTATGGTATAGCGCAAGATTTAGGGTGTTCTGCACATAACGCTGATCGAATGTGAGGTAATGTAGGCCTGCAGCGCTGTACTGTAGCCTTTCCCCGAACATGTATTGAGTGAGGGGCATGTCGTACGTCGACCGGAATACTGCTTGGATAACTGTGCCGCGTAATCGAGACTCAGTGAATTGGTTAAGCCCAGGTATTTGCCGTAACTGCTTTCTGATCTTCTTTTTGGCCTTAAGTACGGCATTGTTGAACTCGCGTGTTGGTTTGCTGTTTTGTAAGCTGGTCCAGGCGTTGTCGTCGGAGCTCGACGCGGGCAGTTTGGCCTGTAGTGCTAAATCGGTAGCCGTTTCCTTGTCTAGGGCGGGCACCGGTAGGCGTTTTTCAATAACGTGTTGTGACACCCAATGATAAGTGGTCCCGTTTTTCGTTATGTCTTTGAGAACGCCAAAATCAACATTTTCTTGCTTAGTAATAACGGCGTAGATTTGGTCGAAAGGGTGCCCGGTTATGGCCACTAATTTCCAGATTAGGATGGCTATTTTTTCTGCCCCCTTGATTGAGGAGAGGCTGAGTATGCTTTCAATTGCAATTTTTGCTGCGGGCGGGGCTAGGGATTCGTCGCTTCGACCAGCGTAGGCCCTATTTAATCGAAGCCAATGTCCATGTTGCGCAAGTGTTAGTAGCGCTTCTGGTGGGCATTTTTTATCCCCCAATAAAAGAGTTGTGTCGACTTCGGCTGGTTCGTTTTCGCTCTTTTCGTCTACATAACTGTCAACGGTGCAAAATCGGTTTTTAGTCGTTTTCTTCCTTAAGGCCTTGGCTACGCTTCTGTTAGTGTCGACGTCTATATTTTGAGCTTGTGTGGTGGTGCCTAAGACAAAGTCGCGCCAAAGAGTGAGTGCGCTGACGTACTCTTCTATTCGTTTTTGATCGCTATTTGTAGGCTCGAAATTGTTGTCGGGCTTTTCGAGTTTATGAATGCATTCATCCAGCGACCTGACGGATGGCTCGCTAGGGGTGTTGTTAGCGATTAATCGAGCGGTTTCAGGCGTTGCTTTAGAAAAGCGTCTGCAAAAGCTAGAGAGCTGACTGATCTCGGAATTAGATAGTTTCTTTAGGTCTAGGTGGTGCAGTAACAGTAGTGTTTGGGGTGTCTTTAAGGCCTTGGCAACGTGAACAGCCAAATACGGACGAATAATGTGGGTCGCTAGGCTGGTGTATATCGGTGATTCATTCGCATATTTGTTAAGGGGATGGGTATCCTCGCGGTTGCTCGCCACCAATGTTGCGCGCTTGGTGGCTAATTTGGCTGATGACCTGAGTTTTTTAAGTTGGCTTGGGGTAATAAATGGAGTTAAATCACTTTCCAGCTCCCCTAGGGTTTTTGCAACAGCGTCACCATTGGGGAGGTTGCCTGCCTTAAGGCTGAAGTCGAGGCATTTTTGAAGATCTGCCACTGTATCGGGGCCCCCGCACACACCAAAAGGTCATTAACGTCTGAAAAGGTTACATTATTTTGTGCGAATTTTTCACTTATGCTTCCATTTGGTTATAAACAAGTAACCTTTACGGATGTTATTATGCGCTCAATAACACCTTATTTAATAACAATTTTCCGTATTTCGGGGTGGCTTTTGTTAGATTTGCGTGATTTAAAGAAAAGTGGATACTTTTGGCTACGAACCAGGCGGGAGGTTCGAATCCTTCCAGGCGCGCCATTATTAAGTCTCTGACTTAGAAAGAAAAACCTCGCTTTTTAGCGAGGTTTTTTTATGTCTAATGGGTGTCGAATGGTATGTTCTTGCCGCCCAAAGCTAGCCAAGAATTGGTTTTCTTTGGTTTGTTCCTTGGTTATGTTGTCTGGTTAAAATAAGACAATAACTATAACAACAAGGAGATAGGTATGAATCCACAGGAGCATGCCGGCTGGCGTTGGGGCCCATTTACAACGCGGGTGCCGTTTGTGCACACAAAGTTGCATTGGCCAGAGTTTCTACAAGGTATTTTTGTTGCAGCGGCAACGGGAATGGCCTTGGTGCCTTTGATGGTGTCGCAGTTCGGCTTAACGTTTGAGCAGGCGATTGCTGCAGCCCTTATCCATAATCTCTTAATTACCTCTGCGGCCGTAGTTTTTGGCGAGCCTTATGCGCCGGGCTGGATCACGCCTGCATTGCCGCTGGTATTAACGTTCGTGTTAAGTGGCTTCGCTGAGCCAGAGGCGCGTTGGCACGCCATGATGGCGCTGTCGATAGACTTTGCCTTGATTTGCTTTGTGCTGGGGATTACTGGCATGGGGAAACGTTTCATGGTTTGGCTGCCCGATGTCTTGAAGGCTGGGATTATTCTGGGGGCGGCCATTGCGGCTTTGAAGCGTGTATTTGTTGATGACGCTGAGCGCTTTTTACTACAGCAGCCAATCGCCACCACGGTGGCCTGCGTGATTTGCTTGGTGATTACGTTTTCGGTGCCGATGCAAAGGCTAAAGGCGCAATATAAATTGTTGGCGTTGTTGGGTGCGCTCGGGTTGCTCCCTGGCTTTCTTGCAGCGGCTGCGATCGGGCCTTTGGTGGGTGAGGTGAGTTATGACATCCAATGGGGTGTTTTGAACCCGCCGTTTGCTGAGCTTTGGGCGCAGGTATCACCCTTTATGATCGGATGGCCAAGTGCCGAACTGCTGCTGCAGTGTTTGCCGCTTGCAGTGGTTGCGTATGTCATTGTGTTTGGCGATTTGGTCACCGGAAACGAGGTATTGAGTGAAGCAATACCGGATCGTCCAGATGAAAAAGTCGACATTAACCCAACGCGTTCGCATTTGTCGTTGGCCATACGTAATGGCCTGATGGCAATTTTTGCGCCGTTTTTCCCTACCCAAGGGAGTTTATGGACCGGTGTGCATGTCATTGTGGTGCAGCGCTGGCGGCAAGGGCGGGCTGCCATGGATAGCCTGCACAGTGGAATCGCATCTTATTACTTGATGGCTATTCCGTTTATTTATCTACTTATGCCGCTATTGACTGGGTTGAAACCGCTGATGGGTATTGCCTTGTCGCTAACCCTGATTTTAACCGGGTTCGCTTGTGCTTATGTCGCGATGGCTATTCCAAAAGAGCCGGCGGAGCGTGGCACGGTGCTGTTGGTAGGAATGGCGCTCGCATTGTTCTCGCCTTGGATAGGTTTGTTGGTTGGGATTGCGGCCACTATTTTGCTGGTCGGATGGAAACGCCCGGAGCTACGGGAATAGACTAACGCTCTTAATCGCCGTCACTGGCTCGGCTTGCCAGTGGCGGTGCTAACTGTATAAAATTAATCTTATTGACCGTTTGTTTACCATAGGGGTGTGGGTGGCAATATCGGTTGGGGGGATGCTGGCCCGCATTTTCATTGCGGCCGGCGAGTGTCGCCATCTCGTTTTTTACTTTTTTAATTGAGGCATGCAGTGTCGCCACGGTGGTGTGGCGTCAGGGAGGGGGTTTGGATTTTAATCAAGTACGTTATTTCTTAGCGTTGGCGAGTACGCTAAATTTTACGCGGGCAGCTGAGCAGTGCTATGTGTCGCAGCCAGCGCTAACGCAGTCGATAAAGCGGTTGGAAAGTGAACTGGGCGGGGAGTTAATTGACCGCCGTGGGCGCGAGATGCGGCTCACCAAGCTAGGCACTTCGCTGTACCGGCACTTTGAGGATATTGACCGCATGCGTCTGTTGGTTCGCAGTACCGCGAAGGCGGTTGCGAGCGGCGAGGTGGCCGAATTAAATATCGGCGTGATGTGCACCGTTGGGCCTCGCTTGTTGGTGCCGTTGTTGGATCAATTTCGGCGCCGTTACCCAAGGGTTTCGCTACTACTGCACGATGTGACTCCCGATAAGGTAGATGAATTGCTCACGACGGGGACCTTGGATGCGGCCGTGTGTGCGGGTGGGCTCGTTGCCGACGAAGGGTTAGTTCATTATTCGCTGTATGAAGAGGAATTTGTTGCCTTGTTGCCACAGAGACATGCCTTGGCTAATAAGGGCAGCGCGTCATTGGAGGAGATGGTTGCTGAGCCTTATTTGGATCGGCTTTACTGCGACTTTCGCCATAGCTATCTAGATTTTTGTGAGCGCAAGGGGTTGCAGCCCACGGTGGTGTTGCGCAGTCAGCGAGAAGACTGGTTGCAAAGTATGGTGAGTCAGGGCGCTGGAGTTACTGTGGTGCCGCTGTATTCTGTAGTGGAGCCGGCGCTTGAGGTTCGCCCGCTTGATGTCGCCGATGCTAAGCGGGAAGTTAAGTTGGCAGTGCTTGACCGGCAGCCGCAACGAGGTGTACTGCAGTTGTTGATTGACGAAATTGCTGGGTTTGATTGGTCGGCTGTGCCACCAACCTCAGGTTAATCGCAATGTGGCGGTTCTGGCATACCGTATTAGCAGTTTTTATGTTGGGCATGTTGAGCAGTGGCTGGTTAATGGTCTCGCTGGATGATCGCATGTCACTGAAATGGTCACTGTTTGAATTGCATGAGTCAGTCGGCTTGCTAGTGCCGTTATTGCTATGGTGGCGGCTTGCCTTGGCGCGGTACTTGAGTGACGGGTTGCAGAAGTCGAGGTGCTTGGCTTTGTTGGCCAGGTTGAACGCCGGTTTGCTACTTGCGTTGGTATTGCTTATGCCTATTTCAGGATATCTACAGGCAGCTCCTTATGGCGTTGAATTTTTTGGCTGGCAACTCCCAGCACCAGAGCAGCAGTTTTACCTAGCAGGCATCGGCTTGTTGACACATATGTGGTTAGCCACGTTGGCGATTTATTTATTGGCCCTGCATCTTGCAGGGGCTTTGGCTCACCTCCTGGGCCGTCCATAAGCACGGCTTATCACAACCTATCAAATCGATATTGGGCATACCCATGTCGTCCTATTAGGCTTGCGGCTCAGTAATCATCAGTGATGAGGATCTAGCCATCAGCAAGCGAAACGTACAAGCCACCGAGGCGCGGCTCGCCGAACTCAACGAGTTGCAATATGAGGTAACCCAGAATGGCGCAACTGAGCGCCCATTTGATAATGAGTTCTGGGACAGCAAAGAGCCGGGCTTGTACGTCGATATTGTCAGTGGCGAACCCTTGTTTGCATCGGTCCATAAGTTTGACTCGGGTACGGGGTGGCCGAGTTTTACGCAGCCTGTACGGACCGATCAAATCAATGAAATCACTGATCTTAGCCACGGTATGTCGCGCACTGAAGTGCGGTCGCTAGAGGCTAACTCCCATTTGGGACATGTATTTCCTGATGGTCCCGGGGTAAACGGTTTGCGCTATTGCATTAATTCGGCGGCATTGCGTTTCGTACCGTTAGGAGCGCTAGAGCAAGAGGGTTACGCCGAGTTTCTAAGTTTGTTTAACCATAGTGAGTAAAGCGGAGATTAATCATGCGTTTGACTAAATTGATTGTGAGTGGCGTTGCGACAGCAGCCACGGTATTGCCTTTATTAGTGTCGACTTCGGCTCACGCTGAGGCTCATTTCAAAATGAAGAATGGTGAGTTGCAGCGCCCCACGGGTTATCGTGAGTGGGTATACGTTGGCACGCCGGTAACGCCTAATGATATGAACAATGGCAAAGCGGCCTTTCCAGAGCACCACAATGTTTACATCGACCCAACCAGTTGGAAAGAGTGGAAACGGTCGGGTACCTTTCCTGAAAACACCATCTTGATTAAAGAGTTGGTGTCAGTAGGTGGCAAACAAGCCGTGAGTGGAAATGGCTACTTTCAAGGCGAGTTCATAGGCTTAGAAGCAACCATCAAAAGTGAAAAACTCTTTCCGAACGAGCCAGGTAACTGGGCTTACTTCAGCTTTTCAACGCCTGATCACAAGTCTTTGAAAGAGACAGCAAAGGCGTTTCCAGCGGCGTCATGCAACGCTTGTCATGAGAACTCGGCGGCTGACGATTTTGTCTTTACCCAATATTACCCTGTGCTGCGTGCTGGCAAAGCTACCGGCAAAGATGCAGTTGGTGGCGTTAAATCATCGCTGGGTAAATAGCAGTCATGCGCGCCTTAGCAGTCGTATTGTTCGCGCTGGTATGTGTCACTCCCTCTTGGGCGGAAGAGAGCTTTTCGCCCTGGGTTAGCGCTAACGGTGAAATCCGTTTGCCAGAGGACTTTCGAGCCAACATGGTTCATCTGGGTTCTTGGTTTGTACCGGCAGGTGATGCCAGCGGTTTTCATGATGTCTACACGGAAAAGTCCTCGGTCGAGGCTTATCGAAAAACGGGTAAGTTTCCTGATGGCGCGACGTTAGTTAAGGAGCTACGGCCAAACGCTGTAGGCGACTACACGACGGGGGCCGGTGTAAGTTTTGCCACCAAAGGGGGTAAGCAGTGGTTTGTAATGGTTAAAGACGCCAAAGGGCGTTTTGAAACTGATCCACGTTGGGGTGATGGCTGGGGTTGGGCATTGTTCAAGCCAGATAACCCGAGCAAAAACGTGGCCAAGGATTACAAAGCAGATTGTTTAGGGTGTCATGTTCCGGCGCGTGGTACAGATTGGGTCTACACGGAGGCCTATCCAACTCTGCCTAAGCCTTAGGGTTTAGCGGAGGGGCTTAAGGTCAGTGGCTGTCGCTGACCAACATTGAGCCTTCCCCCCAACTATTAGGCCGACCGCGAGGTCGGCCTTTTTTTTGCCCCCAATTTAGGCAGCACCGGAACTGATAAGACGAATATCCACGACGACCAACGTTTTTCTAAAGGCGGGTGAATAAGGCTTAGCAACTGGCTATACCTTTGTTACAGTGTTCCGCATAGTTGTGGAGATACCAATAATGAATAAAATCGCGACGCCCTTGGTGTTATGCGGGCTGTGTGTGCTTTTTGTTGCGCCTAGCTATGCTGCCAAGGTGGCTGATATTCTGACAGCCGGTGAAGCATGGTTAGTTGTTCAGCGAGATAGTCAGACCAAAGTCGACGCTTTAGCCGAAGAAAGTCAAGATTTGGCCCAGGAGTACCGCACGGTGCTGCGTGAGATAGAAGGTTTAAAAGCCTACAATCGCCAAATTAGTCGGCAAATTGAACTGCAAGAAGATGAGTTAGACACACTCGCTGCATCAATTAGCCAAGCGACCTCTGTTGACCGCCAAATCTTACCGCTACTACTCAGAATGCTGGGCTCACTAGAACAGTTCATAGACTTAGACATGCCGTTCTTGCCCGCTGAGCGAGCCGAGCGTATTGCTTTTATTAAAGAGGCGATAGATCGGGTAGATGTCACTGTGCCGGAAAAATTCCGCCAAGTCTTAGATGCCTACAAGGTTGAGCTGCAGTTTGGCCGCTCGATTGAGGCCTATACCGACATCATTAATTTGAATGGCGCTGATTTAGAGGTCGATGTGTTACGGCTAGGTCGCATTGGCCTTTACTACCAAACGCTCGATGGCAAAGAAACTGGCATGTGGAATAGCCAAGCTAGGGCTTGGGAAGCCTTGGGTAGTGAATATCGAACCTCGGTTCGCCAAGCGGTAAAAGTGGCGCGGAAATTAACGGCGCCGGGTTTGCTCTCATTGCCGGTGCCAACACCGACTGACGTTGAGGGGGCGCTGTAATGAGCTGGCTAACGATCAAAACGGCTGCTGCGGCAACCCTATTAGCGCTCAGCAGCATAAGTTTTGCAGAAACAGCACCCCAGCAAAACCAAGCCGACAGCCTTGATGACCTATTAGAAATGGTGAAGCAGGGCACTTTGGAAGACCAGCAAGAATTGCAAGTTCGTGAGGCTGAATTCCAACGTAAACGTGATGAGCAGGCGCGTCTGCTAAAAGCTGCGCGCCAAGAGTTAAAGCGCGAAGAGGATCGTTCTATTCAGTTAGAGCGGACGTTTGACGACAACAAAAAGCAGATTCGTGACAATCAACAGGTTCTGCAAAACAAGTTGGGCTCATTAAAAGAGCTATTTGGTATTTTTCAGCAAACCGCTGGTGACCTGCAGGCGGAATTTTTTAGCTCTGCCACTTCTATTCAATATCCCGGTCGCGGTGAGTTTTTAGAAGATTTTGCTAAAAAAATGAGCAAAGCCTCTGAGATTTCTACCATCGAAGAAGTCGAACGGCTTTGGTTTGAGCTGCAACGGGAAATGACCGAGTCCGGCAAAATTATTCGTTTCTCAGCGCCAGTGTTGGGCGCTGATGGCCGTGAAAGTCAGCGTGAGGTCATTCGCGTGGGTGGCTTCGGCATGATTAGTAACGACCCTGATCCGGCCTATCTTGCTTGGCGCGCTGAAATTCAGAAACTGGCCGAGCTCAAACGCCAGCCAACCGGTGGCGTATTGAGCGATGTGGAAGATTACGCTGAATCGGATGCTGCGCATGCCCGTTTGGCCGTGGACCCAACCGGCGGTGCTTTATTGAGTCGCCTGGTCGATAGCCCCACGTTAGGCGAGCGTGTGGCCCAAGGTGGTTTAGTCGGTTACATCATTCTCGCCGTAGGTGCGTTCGCGCTGGTGTTGGCGCTGTTCAAGATTGTGACGATTAACCTGACCTCAATGCAGGTGGCAGCGCAGAAACGCGATATTAGTAATCCGCGCTCAGATAACCCACTGGGGCGTGTGTTGCAGGTATATAACGCCAGCAAGAGCTTAGATATTGAGAGCCTAGAAATGCGTTTGGCTGAGGCCATTTTGGATGAAATGCCGCGCATCAATCGTTTTGTGGTGATTATCAAAATCATTTCAGTGGTGGCACCGTTAATGGGCTTGCTTGGTACGGTGACCGGCATGATTAACACCTTCCAGGCGATTACCTTGTTCGGCACTGGCGATCCGAAAACGATGGCGGGCGGTATTTCGCAGGCCTTGGTGACTACCGTGCTCGGCTTAGTGGTGGCGATTCCGGCCGTAGTGCTACACACCATTGTGGCCTCTCGCGCCAAAGCGATTGGCCATACCCTAGAGCATCAAGCTGCCGGCTTAATTGCCGAACAGATGGAAGCTAAGGCGAACGAGCAATAGCACTCGCGCAGTAGTCGTCATGAATGAGCTGGTCTTTCAACTAGGCGAAATCGGCTACAAGGTCCAAACCTTTTTGGACTCTGGCGGCGGCGTGCTGCTCATTATTGCCGCCGTCATTCTGCTGATGTGGAGCTTGTTAATCGAGCGCGCGCTGTACTTTACTCGGCGTTTTCCACAGCAAGCCCAGCAAGTTCACCATGGTTGGAACCAGCGTGCTGAACGTAAAAGTTGGCAGGCACATCAAATCCGCGAGGCCTTAATTGCTGGCCTACGCATGAATGCAAGAGCCGGCCTCGACACCATTAAAACCCTAGTGGCTATCTGCCCAATGCTGGGACTGCTAGGCACGGTAACTGGCATGATCGAAGTGTTTGATGTGATGGCCGGCAGTGGCATGGGCAACCCCCGTTTAATGGCAGCAGGTGTATCTAAAGCCACCATTCCCACCATGGCTGGCATGGTGGGCGCGCTTTCTGGTGTATTTGCTGTGGCATGGCTAGAGCGCACGGTGAATCAACGGGTGGAAAAACTCAGCGACCACCTCACCATCGAAATTACTCAAGAAGAGGCCGTGGCATGAGGCGTATAGCCGGGTTTGAAAAAGAACCAGATGATGAGTCAGGCATCGATCTTACGCCGATGCTCGATGTGGTGTTCATCATGTTGATCTTTTTCATCGTCACTGCATCATTTATTAAAGAAGCCGGTTTGGAGGTGAATAGCCCCGACCAAAGCCAGGCGCAGAAACAAGAAAAGCAAAACATTATTGTGCGGATTGGGCCGAAGGGTGATATCTGGATTAACCGTCGACGTATTGATGTACGTAATGTGCAGGCCAATATTGCGCGTTTACACGCCGAAGACCCGCAAGGTGCAGTGGTGATTCAAGCCGACCAAGCCTCCACTAACGACAAGCTCGTTGCCGTGATGGACGCAGCCCGTGCTGCTGGCGTGTTTAATGTGTCGATTGCGGCCCAGCCTTAGGTGATTTGATGTCGTCCTCGTCGCGAATTGTCGCCACTACCCAAGCACCGAGCAACGTAGACCTGTTGCGTCGTGCTGCGGTGGCGGTGATGGCGGCGGCAGCCGTGACGTTTGCGCTGTATTGGCTGATGGCCGAGTTAGTGGCGACTGGGCGTGAGGCGCTAAATGAGGCACCAGCTGGCAAACTGGTCGATTTTGTTCGGGTCAAACAAGAGCAAAACCTTGAGCTCGATAAACCTAAGCCCAAAAAACCGCCTAAACCCGAAACACCGCCACCCGACTTGACGCCACCGCGGGCCGATAACCAAACCCTGCAGGCCAATACCGTTGATATTGGTCGCATGAGTGTGGACGCCGATGTGGCGATTGATTCCGGCTTCGGCTTGTCGGCCAGTGATGGTGAATATTTGCCGATTGTGAAAGTGGCGCCCATTTATCCTCGCAAAGCCGCGGCTCGGGGTATCGAAGGTTATGTGGTGCTGAGTTTTACCGTGAACGAAACCGGCGCGGTGGTTGATCCTGTGGTCATCGAGTCAGTGCCTTCTGGCGTGTTTGATCGTTCCGCTATCCGGGCGGCTCTCAAGTTTAAGTACAAGCCGCGGGTAGAAGACGGTAAGCCGGTGGCAGTGCCCAACGTTGAGCACTTAATTACTTTTCAGTTAGAGAAGTAAGCGGTTCTCAGTAGCAGATGGTCACCAAGGTCACAGCAATACGAATCCTAGGCAGCTCGCTAATAGTGCTGGCGTTGTTATTGTTGCCACTGCCTGCTACTGAGCTGATGGCAGCCGAAAAACAAACGACCTCAAAACGCGCGACTAAACCTAGCCAGGTGCTCGGCCACAAAGTGTTTAAGCAGTTGGAAGAAGCGCAAGCCGCTAACGATGCTAAAGACTATGCGACCGCATTGGGTTTGCTAAACGAGTTGATGGCTAAGCCCAAGCGCCTGAATAGCTTTGAAAAAGCCACGATCTACAACTTTTACGCGGTTATTTACTACCAGCAGGATAAGCTCGACAAGGCTAAAGAAGCCTATAAGGCGGTGCTTAAACAGCCCAATATTCCAGAAGGTCTGCGCAACAACACGATGTTTAGCTTGGCGCAGTTGTTGTTCATTACCGAGGACTATCAGAACTCCATACGGGTGCTGCAAAAGTGGTACAGCTTGGTCGAAAACGTGAAGCCAGAGGCCTATATGTTAGAAGCGCAAGCGTATTACCAGTTAGCTGATTATGCGGCGGCCGAAAAACCGATTCTGAAAGCCTTGGCGAAAGCCAAGAGCCGTAAACAAAAACCAAAAGAAAACTGGTTAGCCTTGCTGCGCGCGGTGTACTACGAGCTCAATAACTATGAGCGTGCCGCCAAAGTGTTAGAGGTGTTGGTGCGGCTTTATCCACAAAAAGTTTATTGGACCCAGCTGTCAGGTATGTATGGCCTCTTGGGTCGCCAGCAAGATCAATTAGCCACTATGCATGCGGCTTATCAAGCAGGTTATCTCGACCGCGAAAGTGAGCTAGTCAATATGGCGCGTTTGTATTTAGCCGAGCAAGCGCCTTATGGGGCGATGCAAGTGATGAAGCGCGGATTAGAGGAGGGTGTAATTGAAGATAGTGTGCAGAACCTGCAGCTCTATGCCCAAGCGCTGAGTATTGGGCAAGAGTATGAAGCGCAGTTGCCGGTATTAAAGCGTGCGGCCGAAAAAAGCGGAGAAGCGAAACACTATGTTTATCTAGGTCAGGCGCATAATGCGCTCGGTAACTGGCAGTTGGCCGCTCAGGCCTATGAACAGGCCATCGACATTGGTGGGCTAGAGCGCGAAGGTAGCGTGTTGTTGCAGCTAGGCATGGCTCGCTATAACGCAAAACAGTATACGTCCGCGCGGAAGGCCTTTGTGGCCGCGCTTGCGTTCCCCAACAGTGAGCAACAAGCCAGCAACTGGATCAAGTTTGTTGATGGCGAAATTAAACGCGAAAAGGCCTTAGCAAATCTTTAATTAGGCCATTGTGTTAAGCCGGTTTTGGGTTAGCATGAGCCTATGTCCTCTGTTCTTATTATTGGTGCTGGTTTAGCCGGTCTAACGTCTGCGCGCGTGTTGCAAGAACGCGGCTACGAGGTGATGGTGTTGGATCAGCATGCAGCCGCGGCCGAAGGCACCAGTTTCGCTAACGCCGGCATGCTGACACCGTCAATGGCTGACCCATGGAATGCTCCAGGCTTATTGCATCATTTGCTGGGTTCGCTGGGGCATGAAGAGTCTAGTTTTTTGCTGCGTTTAGGTGCGCTGCCAAGCACTTTGGGTTGGGCCGCTCGTTTTTTGGCGTTCAGTCATCGTGGCCACTATCTGGCGGCGTGCCGGGCTAACTTTGCCTTGGCGCAGCTTAGCCTGCAGCAATTAGATAGCTGGCAGCGTGAGTTGGGCTTGCAGTTCGACCAACTCGGCAACGGCACTATGAAGTTATTTGCTAACGCTGGCGAGGCCGATGTGGCGCTCGCAGTAGCAGAAGAGTTGTCGCCATTGGGGCTAAAAGTAAGACGCCTGTCGGCGGCGGAAGCGGTAGCCCATGAACCGGTGCTGGCTGCGACTGAGGGTCGAATTGCTGAGGCCTTGTTATATCCTGATGACGGTTCGGGTAATGCCCGCCAGTTCTGTATTCAGCTTGCCGAGCGTATTCAGGCCGATGGTGGTGTTATTCACTATCAGCAGGCTGTTAAGCGTTGGGCTTGGCGGCGGGGGCTGCTGGTAGGCGTTGAAACGCAAGGTCAGCGTTTTGAGGCTGATTACGTCGTGTTGGCTGCGGGTTGCGATAGCACCGCATTGCTTAAACCGTTGGGGCTAGATCTGATGGTGAAGCCGGTAAAGGGTTATTCCATTACCTTAACCGCTGATAGCGCCACGCAAATTCCTGCATTACCGCTGATTGATGAGGCGCTGCATTGTGCGATGACCCCGCTGGGGCGGCAGCTTCGCGTGGCGGGTACGGCGGAGATTGCCGGCTACGACTTGGCTAAGCGCCCAGCTCGGATCGAAAGCTTAAAGCACATGGTGCAAACCCTGTTACCGCAATCCGCCCCGCAGTTGTTGCAGGGTGATTTGCAGCCGTGGGCTGGTTTACGGCCGATGAGTGCCGACGGCATGCCTTATATTGGTCGGCCTCATTCGGCCAAGCCGCTATCGCGTTTGTATCTGAATACTGGGCATGGCCATTTGGGTTGGACCCATACTGCGGGTTCGGCACTATTGCTGGCCGACGCCATTGCTGGTGTTGTGTCATCACGAACCGAGGGCTTCGACGCGCAACCCTTCAGCGCCCGTCGTGTGCTGCGACGGGGTTAAGCTACAGTACCGGTACGGTTCTTACCGAGTGGTAGCAGGCCAAGGTGGCCAGTAGCAATACTGCTGCGCCAGCGTTGTGGGCAGTGGCGATAGCGAGCGGGAATTGCAGCTCAATCATAAAGATCCCAATACCGAGCTGCAGGGCCAGGGCCAAGATCAGCATCACACCTAGCGACTTCAGATTTTGGTCGCGCTCACCGGAAATTAGGCGGAAAGCCACCAACAGCAGGACCGCGGTTGTCACAATGGCGCCGATTCGATGGGTGTAATGAATCGCGGTACGAGCGGCGTTGTCGAGTACGCCGAATTCATAGTTCACGCCCAAACCACGCCACAGTACAAAGGCCTCAGAAAAGTCCATATTGGCGGGTAGCCACTGGCCTTGGCAGGTGGGGAAGTCAGCACAGGCGGTGGCGGCATAGTTGGTGCTGGTCCAGGCGCCCAGAATTATTTGAGTAATGACGACCAGCAGTGCGATCGAGGTATAGCGACGCAGGTGCCAAGCGTTGGAAATTGAGCTTGGGGCAAAGTAATTGCCCTGTCGCATTAATACCCACCACAGCAGGCTTAGCACGGTGAGGCCGCCGATCAAGTGGGCCGTCACCACCAAGGGTTTCAGCAGCAGGGTCACGGTCCACATACCCAGCAGGCCTTGGAAAATCACCGCAAACACTAAGAAGGTAGGCACTAATACCGGCTGGTCCGGGTGTTCACGTTTTCGCCACCAAGCAATGGCGCACATCACCAGAATAATGAAACCCAAGCTGCTAGCCGCGTAGCGATGAATCATTTCTTTCCAGGCTTTGCCGACTTCTACTGGGCGTTCTGGATAGGCTTGGTTGGCTGCTGAGATTTCTTGTTGAGTTTGCGGTACGTCTATCAGGCCATAACAACCGGGCCAGTCGGGGCAGCCCAAACCGGCGTCTGACAAGCGTACGAAAGCACCGAGCACAACTACCACTAAGGTGAGTGCAAATGCGAGTTTGCCTAAGCGATGAAAAGCGTTTTTAGTGTCGCCTGAATACATAGTGGGGATTAACCTGCGCGAGAAACTTTAAGGAGGCGTTTAAGGTCGGCTTTTATGGAATACGCCGAGGCTTCGCCGGAGTAATACATCATTAGGTTGCCAAATGGATCAACTAGGTAAATTTGGCCAAGCTGCTCAAACTCGCTACCAAATAAATCGTTGAGTGCATTGTTGATGCGTTGAGTTTGATTGAGGTCGGCAACCATCAAACCCTGATGGTCTTTATCTAGCACCGCCTGTGTTGCGGCCGATAGCGGGCCGCGGTTAAGCAGTAAGCCTTGCACACGGTCCATGCGTTGCGGGCCAAGCGCCATCCGCACCTGCCGCAAACGGTAAATACGATCTTGGCATTGGCTGTCGCAGTCTTGGTTGGCGACATAAATCAAAGTCCAAATGCGGCGCAATGGGTCTTCTGCCGCAAAGCCGGCTAATTCAATCGAGTCGTCCAGCGAAATGGGGCGCGGCGGTTCAATCAACGTGCCTTTGTTGGTAGTGCCGCTGGGCTGAAATTGATCCGTATTAGCAGACCAGATCCACGCTACGGCAAGCGGTATGGCAAAGATGCCAATAATGATCAGTAGCGTAATGCGGCCTTTGTTCTGGCTGGGAGTGCTTTGCTTAGTCATGCTGACGAAATAGTCGTATCAGGAGTATTAGGCTAATTACAGCCACCGCGGTTGCCATAGCAAACCACTGGAAGGCGTAACCCAGATGTTTTTCCGGCGGCACACTTTGGACTTGCCATTGGCGTAAATAGCCATCTGCTTGGTCGGCATCAAGCCAAAGGGTAAAGGGAAGTAATGGCTGATTGACCAGTGTTTCCCACTCCGCTTGGGTTGGATAGTTTACCACTACTGGGCGGGCCTCTGGCGGGCTGACCACGGCTAGGCCGAGGCGCATGCCGGCGCGGCGGTAAGGCGCAATAATGCCGCTAATGGTTTGCTTTGTGGCGGGCTCGGTTGGCTGTTGTTGTTTGCTGATCCAGCCGCGATTAATTAATAGTTGTTGGCCACTGTTTAACTGGAAGCGACTGAATACTTGATACCCCGGTTGGCCTTGATGGGTTTGGTTGTCGAGCAAAAAGCTCCCATCTGGGAGGTAGTGGCCGGAGAGCGTGAGGCGCGACCAACGTGTTTGCGTGGGCTCGGTTAGGGCTTGCTCAAGTGAAACAGTCTGTTGCCCAGCCATGCTAACTTGGCGTTTTTGCTCGGCACGTTCCAGCTGCCAAAATCCTAGGCGCAGGCACAGTGCTAATAGGCTGGCCATTACTAAACCGATAAAGAGGCGGGATCGGGTCAAGGTCTAACTTCAGTAGTAAACTAAAACGCTATTGTAATGCGAGGAGCGCGGTGTGATTGAATGGAATGTGGCAAAAGTAGTGGTAGTGGTGTTGCTAGCGGCGGCCGTTCTTTCACTCGGCTTAGGTTTGGGACACCTGATGAAAAGCCGCGATGGCGATCAGGACAAGCGCCAAGTCTACCGCTCTTTGGTTAAGCGGGTGGCGTTCTCCGTCGCCGCCATGGTGTTTATTTTGATCGCCGGCTTTTCCGGTTGGCTAAATCAATAAAGCCGAGCTAATAAAAAAGGCGCCGTAGGTAAACTAGGGCGCCTTTCTTGGTTTGGGTTTTTGTCTTACAGGATATAGACAAAGATAAATAAGCCGAGCCAGACCACGTCAACAAAGTGCCAGTACCAGGCCACGCCTTCAAAGCCGAAGTGTTCGTCTTTTGAGAAGTGACCTTTGGCGGTACGGATGGTGATCACAATCAGCATGATGGTGCCGAGGGTCACGTGCATGCCGTGGAAGCCAGTCAACATAAAGAAGGTTGAGCCGTAAATGCCGCTTTCTAGCGTTAGGTTCATTTCGGTGTAAGCGTGCGCGTACTCCGCGGCTTGTAGGTATAGGAACCAAATACCGAGTGCCGAAGTAATGCCTAACCAGATCGCGGCGCGGCCGTTTTTGCCGTGCAATAGGCGGTGGTGCGCAACTTCTAGCGTGACGCCTGAGGTTAGCAGGATTAGCGTGTTAACCAGCGGCAGGCTGTGGTTAAACCAGTTTACAAAGCCATGTGCCATGTCGCCCCAAGGCGCCATTGAGGTGAATACGCCGCCCCATTCGCCTGGGCCGTTGGTTGGCCAGTGTGCTTCCCAGCCTTGCCATAGCATCAGGTTGGTGGCGAGGTTGTTGCCTTCGCCGCCCAAGAAGGGAATGGAGATAGCGCGGGCATACCACAGTGCGCCAAAGAAGGCGGCAAAGAACATGACCTCGGAGAAGATAAACCAGCCCATGCTCCAACGGAATGAGAGGTCCATGCGCTTGTTATACAAGCCGCCCATGCTTTCGTTAGCCACTTGGCGAATCCAGCCAAAGAACATGTACAGCAGAATGGCGATGCCCACATACATAATGGGTAGGCCGAGGCTGTTTTCGTTCATGCTCATCGAGGCGCCAACGGTGGTGCCCAACATGCCAACGATAGCGACGGCGGGCCACAGGCTGCCTTCGTGAGGGACGTAGTAGATGTCCTGATTGTGTTCTGCGGAATGCGCCATGGCGGTTTCCTCTTGGCTAGTATTTATTCTTCGGCTGGCGACTTAAAAAAAGCGTACGACAGCGTAATGGTATCTATATCTGCGGGTAATGCGGGATCAACCAAAAAGGTGACTGGCATTGCTCGCGTCTCTCCTGCTTCAAAGTATTGCTCGTTAAAACAAAAACATTCCGTTTTACGGAAATACTTTGATGCCTCACTTGGCGACACCCCGGGTATGGCTTGGCCAATACGCGGTTTGGTGGCGCGGTTTGTGGCATAAAACTCAACCGTGGTCATTTCGCCAGGGTGGAGGCTTATGTTTTGGTCTGGTCCCCAAAACTTCCAAGGAAGATTGGTGCCCACACTAGTCACAAACTCAATTTTTACGGTGCGGCTTACGTCCGGTTCGTAGTGACTCACATTGGCCACGGTGGTGGTGGCTGAATTGCGGCCGTTATAGCCGGTAATTTCACAAACCAAGTTGTAGAGCGGCACTAAGGCATAACCAAAGGCAAACATTCCCAATACGGCACCCAGTAAACGCAGGGTCGCATTACGGTTTTTCTTTAGCTGCCCATTTTGGGGCGCTTGGGGCTGATTTACGGTCGTCTGCGATGAAGTCATGCGGCTGTCGTCAGCATCAAGTCCTTAGTGTTTGGGCTTGCCTATTGCGGGAGATCCTAATGCAGGGCAGTAAGACCTCCGACGATAGGCTGGTTGGCGAACCAACCAGCGCACCGGTTTGTTATAGCCGCTTAGTGGGTTGGGTGCGGCTTGTAGTCGGTTAAGTCAGGTTGTTGTTCAAAGGTGTGGTACGGCAGTGGTGAAGGTAGCATTTCCCACTCCACGCCTTTGGCACCTTCCCATACTTGATCGCTAGCTTTTTCCCATTTGCCGCGGCAAGTGGTGATCAAGTTGTAAAGGAAAATGAACTGACAAATAAAGAACATGAAGGCGCCCACTGAGCTCATCATGTTGAATTCGGCAAATTGCAGGCTGTAGTCCGGGATACGGCGAGGCATGCCGGCTAGGCCTAAGAAGTGTTGTGGGAAGAACAACACATTAATAAAGATGGTTGATAGCCAGAAGTGCCATTTACCCAATGTTTCGTTGTACATGGTGCCGGTCCACTTAGGTAGCCAGTAGTAAACCGCTGCGAATAGGCTAAAGACCGCACCAGGTACTAGTACGTAGTGGAAGTGGGCTACCACGAAGTAAGAGTCGTGGTACTGGAAGTCCACCGGTGTCATCGCCAGCATCAGGCCAGAGAAGCCGCCAATGGTAAATAGGATCACAAAGCCAATTGAGAACAGCATGGGTGTTTCAAAGGTCATGCTGCCGCGCCACATAGTGGCAACCCAGTTAAATACCTTCACGCCAGTCGGTACCGAAATCAGCATGGTGGCGAACATAAAGAACAATTCAGCCGCTACCGGCATGCCCACGGTAAACATATGGTGAGCCCATACGATGAACGAGAGGAAGGCAATCGCTGCAGTCGCATAAACCATTGAGCTGTAGCCAAATAAGGTTTTGCGAGCAAAGGTAGGGATGATCTGCGACACGATGCCGAAGGCAGGCAAGATCATGATGTATACCTCGGGGTGACCGAAGAACCAGAAAATATGCTGGAACATAACGGGGTCACCACCGCCAGCGGCGGCGAAGAAGGTGGTTCCGAAGTACTTATCGGTCAGCAGCATGGTCACGGCGCCAGCCAATACTGGCATTACCGCAATCAGCAGGAAGGCAGTGATTAACCAAGTCCAAGCGAACAATGGCATTTTCATTAGGTCCATGCCCGGTGCGCGTAGGTTCAAGATGGTAACCACAACGTTAATTGCGCCGGTGATCGACGAAATACCCATCAAGTGAATCGAGAACACGAGGAATGGCATGGCGTCGCCAGTTTGCATCGATAGCGGTGGGTACAGTGTCCAACCGCCAGCGGGTGCGCCGCCGTCCATAAAGAGTGTGCTAAACAACATGGTGAATGCGACTGGCAGAATCCAGAAGCCCATGTTGTTAATGCGAGGTAGCGCCATATCAGGCGCGCCTAGCTGAATCGGAATCAGGTAGTTTGATAGACCGGTGAAAGCGGGCATAACGCCGCCGAAGATCATAAACAGCGCGTGCATGGTGGTCATGCTGTTGAAGAACTGTGGGTCTACAAACTGCATGCCGGGCTGGAATAGCTCAGCACGAATAACCAACGACATGAGGCCGCCAACGATAAACATGGCGAGCGCGAACATTAGGTACAGCGCGCCTAGGTCTTTGTGGTTGGTGGTTTTTAACCAACGCATGAACCCTGGCTCAGGACCGTGGTGATGATCGTGTGCTTCTGCGTGACTCATCTTGTGTAACTCCTGCTGGAACGCTTATTGGGCAAGGGCCACGTGAGTGGCGCTGCTCAGGCTGGCCTGTTGAGCTTTCTGCTCAGATAGCCATTGTTGGTATTCTTCTGGGGTTTTTACGATCACGACAATGGGCATAAAGCCGTGGTCGCGGCCGCATAGTTCGGCGCATTGGCCTCGATATACGCCAGGCTTATCAACTTTTACCCAAGTTTCGTTGATGTAGCCGGGGATGGCGTCTTTCTTAACCGCAAAGTCTGGTACCCACCAAGCGTGGATCACGTCAGCGGCGGTTAGGAGTAGGCGGATTTTGGTGTCGCTGGGGATTACCAGCGCGTTGTCGACGTCGAGTAGGTAGTTTTCTACTTGGGTCAAGTCAACATCGGCACCGGTTTGACGGGCGTAATTGCTTTCTTGGGTTAGCGTGCTGTAGTAACTAACGCCTTCGCCGACATGCTCGTATTGCCATTTCCACTGATAGCCAGTGATTTTGATCGACATCTCAGCGCCACGGGTATTTTCCATTTTCACCAAGGTCTTGGCGGCGGGTAGCGCAAGGGCAATTAGGATGACGAATGGGATGATAGTCCAAACAATTTCAACAGCGGTGCTGTGATGGAAGTTTGCTGCTTTAGCGCCCTTCGATTTGCGGTGTGCAAATACCGAATAGATCATGGCGCCAAACACCACTACGCCGATCGCGCAGCAGACATAAAAGACCAACATGTGAAGGTCATAAACTTCTTTGCTTAGTTCGGTAACGCCTTGTGGCATGTTCAAACCGTATTCGGCAAAGGCATTTTGGCTAACTGCGCCTAAACTTGCTGCGATGGCGAGCCTACTCATCAGCGTCCCGATAGGGGACATAACAGCTGAGGACATGTGGTGCTCCTGGCTATCTATTTTTTTATCTACGAGACCGGTTCACAAACGCGAGGCGATCTTGCTCCCACGGCCGACATATTTATCAACCCAAATGTACAGGTATTTTAGGGGGCGGGGTAGCTGGCGACAACTTGTTTTAGTATTAAGCAGTTAACAAGGCTTCTAAATTGAGCTGCTTAGGCACTATGGGTGACTGGGATTGGTGCTCGAATTCGGCAATCATTGGGATGCCTAATTGCTCACCTAATACCGCTTGCAAGGTGTCTACGTTTTCCTTTAATACCGGCATATTGGGGTCGATTTGGTTGCCTATCCAGCCGCTAATTTTGATGCCTTGGCTGAGGATGCTTTCAGCCGATAGTGTGGCATGGTTAATACAGCCTAGCTTAAGTCCAACTACCAAGATTACTGGCACGCCGAGTAACTGAGGTAAATCAGAAATTGCGCAATTTTTAGTCAGCGGTACGCGCCAGCCGCCGGCGCCTTCCACTAGGATGTGGTCGTAGCTTTGTTTTAGCGTTTGAAAGCCCTGCAGAATTTGCGCTGGATCAATGCTTGCGCCGACCTGTTCCGCTGCGATATGGGGGGCAATGGCGGCGGGAAACGCGTAGGGATTGACTGCAGCGTAGCTGGGCGTAGGCGAGCTGAATTTTTGCAGCATTAAGGCGTCGTCGTTTTGCCATTCGTTCCCGCTTTGTTCGCAACCGGCGGCTACAGGCTTGTAGCCTGCCACACTGCCATACGCGGAAAGCGCTTTGAGTAGTGCAGTGGTCACTGCGGTTTTGCCGCAATCAGTATCGGTGCCGGTAATGAAAAATGCGCTCATGGTTTCTCCTTAGGCAGTTTTTTGCGCCTTAAATAGCCAAGCTTCCCAGTCGAGTGGAATGCCGCAGGGCTGGCGTTGTTGCTCGAGTGCTTGGCGCAGCTTAAGGATGGCTTGCTTGCCGACCAAGCCCGCGTTGCGTTGACGATGGGTATTGGTTGCCCCGAGGCCACGTAAATGATCGCGGATCTGGTTGAGGTCATCAAAATGGGCGGTGGTGGTGAAACGTTGCTGCCAGCTAAGTGCGAATCCTGCAGCCTCCAGTGCGGCTTGAGTAGACTCAATGGTGGGCATCTCAATCACATGAGGCTTGTCGTCAACGGCGCGCCAGGCCTGGCGTAATTGCTGGAGTGATCGATTACTAAATAGGCTGCCGAGTACGTAACCACCAGGTTTTAGCGTTTGGGCTATCTGTTGCATGGCGGCGGCGAGATCGTCGGCCCATTGCAACATACAGTTGCTCCAAACCAAGTCGGCTTGTAGATCTAGTTGCCCTAACTCGAGTACGTTGGCTTGGTGAGTGGTGAGCTGATTGCCACAACGTTGGCGGGTGGCTTGGAGCATGCCTTCAGCAATATCAACAGCATGTAGCTGTGTGGTTTGGGAAAGCAACCACTGGCTGTCATAACCGGTGCCGCAACCGAGATCGATAACCTGGCTGCTGGCGCCCAATGCAGGTAATTGCTGACGCAGTAGCTGCCCAATTTGGCGTTGAATCTCAGCATGCTGGTCATAGCTCGCGGCGGCACCACCAAAGTTGTTGGCAACCTGCTGAAAGTTTAGTGTGGCTCCTACAGCGCGGCTAGCCATGAGTCGAGCTTTTGGTTGAATACATCTGGGTGCGAAAGGTAGGGCGCGTGGCCTGCGCCTTTTATGTTGAACCATTCGCCGCGTGGCATTTGTTCGGCCATAAAGGCGCTGGCTTCAGGTGGCGTTAGCCGGTCGTGTTCGCCGGATATGCACAGCGCGGGAACATAAATGCGCTCAACATGAAAACGGAAGTCACTCGCCGCCAAAATATTGAGTCCAGCTTGCAGTGCCTTGGCACTGGGTGTGCCGCGCTCGAAGGCGCGGGCTTTTAGGGTTGACCACTTCACCGTGGGGCGACTGCCGCTCAGTAGTGTGAGTTTCATAAAGTCGCTCACAACGGTTTCAAAGTCATCCTCCAGACCTGCGCTGAGCGCGTCAAAAGCATCGTGTTTGGCGGCATGGGGCCAGTCGGGCGCGCGGAGGAAGCGCGGCGTGCTCGCAACTAGTACCAGTGCTTTAACGCCCTGCGGATAGTTGAGCGCAAAATGTTGCGCGACCAAACCGCCCAGCGACCAGCCGATCACAATGCTTTGTGCTGGGATGTGTTGGCTCAGTTGCTGGCTCAGTTGCGTTAATGTCCAGCATTGCTCTGCGCTATTGCCGTGGCCCGGTAGGTCGATGTTTAGGCAATAGTAATCCTGTTCTAAATGCGCGACTAATTCCGGCCAAAAGCCACCGTGTAAGCCCCAGCCGTGCAGCAGCACGAGTGGTGGGTTGGTGGGGTTGCCAGAGGTTTCAATATGAATAGTCATGTGGATGCGGAGTCTTTCAGTACGGTGGTTAGAGCGTCTATTAGTTGTTCGATATCGCTGGCTTCATGGTCTGCGCTGAGGGTGATACGCAGCCGCTCGCTGCCATTCGCCACCGTAGGGCTACGGATGGCACTCACGAGAAAGCCTTTTGCCAGTAGTGCTTGCGAGGCGGCGAGTACTTGCTCGTTGCCAGGGATGAGTAGTGGTTGGATGGCGGTATCCGACGGCATTAATGCGAAGCCGCGTTGTTGGGCGGCTCGTTTAAACAGCGCGATGTTCTGTTGCAGCTTTGGTCGCAGAACGGTGTCGTTGCGAATCAGTGAGAGCGCTGCGGCGCTGGCCGTTGCCAGTGCAGGAGGCATAGCGGTGGTGTAGATATAACTGCGCGCTTTGTTGAGGCAGAGTTCTATAAGGTCTTTGCTGCCGAGCAGCATGGCGCCAAACACACCGGCAGCTTTGCCTAGCGTGATTAATTGTAGTGGCACGTCGTGGCTGCTAAGTCCGGTGGCGGCAACACAGCCGCGTCCCTGGGGGCCGAGTACGCCAAAGCCATGCGCGTCGTCAATCAATAACAGGCTGCCAGTTTGGCGCGCAGTCTTGGCTAAGTCTACTAATGGCGCAAGGTCGCCATCCATACTAAAAACGCCGTCGCTGGCGATCAGTTTGGGCTGTTGTTGTGCAGCTTTGGCCATGAGTGAGGCGGTGTCGGCATGCCGGTAGCGGCTGAGTTTGGCGCCAGCGAGTTTGCAGCCATCCAGTAGGCTGGCGTGATTTAGACGATCTTGCAGCACTACATCATGGCGCCCGCACAGAGCGGTAATAACGCCAAGGTTGGCCATATAGCCGGTGGAAAATAAGAGCGCAGATTCATAACCCATGAACTCGGCAAAGGCGGTTTCGAGTTCGGCGTGAGGGCGGTTGTGCCCACTGATTAGGTGCGCGGCACCAGCGCCAACGCCCCATTGGTCGGCGCTGTCTTTTAATGCCTTAACAACGGCTGGGTGCTGCGATAGGCCAAGGTAGTCATTGCTACAAAATAGCGTGACTGCTTTGCCGTTAAGCGTGACTTGGTGGCCCTGGCGAGCGGTCAGGTTGTGATTGCTACGGTACAGGCCGGCAGCCTTAAGCTGCGCCAGTTGAGCGTTGGCGGTGGCGACAACCGACATCGGCTTAAGCGGTGGCGGCGTGGTCGCAGTTGGTTTGCTGGTGCGCTGCGTTATTTTCGATTGGCTCTGGTTGGATGCCGAGCTTGCTAAATAACGTCATGTCTTTTTCTGTGTCTGGGTTAGCAGTGGTGAGTAGCTTTTCGCCATAGAAAATAGAGTTGGCGCCGGCGGCAAAACAGAGTGCTTGTAACTCATCCGTCATCTCTTCGCGGCCAGCCGACAGGCGCACGTGCGAGGCGGGCATCAAAATGCGGGCAACCGCGATACAGCGCACAAACTCAATGGGGTCAAAGTCGGCCTCGCCCTCAAGTGGGGTACCTTCTACCCTTACCAGCATATTGATCGGCACACTTTCTGGCGGCTGGGGGAGGTTGGCGAGTTCTTGCAGCAGACCCACGCGATCCTCGCGATTTTCGCCCATGCCTAAGATGCCGCCGCTGCAAATTTTCATACCGCTAGCGCGCACTGCTGTAAGGGTATCAAGTCGGTCTTGATAGCTGCGGGTGCTAATGATTTTTTTGTAGTATTCCGGCGAGCTATCGAGGTTGTGGTTGTAGTAATCCAACCCTGCTTTCGCCAAAGCTTGCGCCTGTGCGTCGGACAACATGCCTAAGGTCATGCAGCTTTCCAAACCCATTGATTTAACCCCTTCAATCATGGCTGCAAGCTTAGGGATGTCACGATCTTTCGGGCTGCGCCAAGCGGCACCCATGCAGAAGCGCGTACTGCCGGCCTGTTTGGCTTTGGCCGCTTTATTCAGTACCTCTTGTACTTCGAGCAAGTCTTCTTTTTTCAAGCCAGTATCAAAACGAGTGCTTTGTGGGCAGTAGGCGCAGTCTTCTGGGCAGGCGCCAGTTTTGATACTTAACAGCGTGCTAACCTGCACTTGATTGGGATCAAAGTGTTGCCGGTGAACGGTCTGGGCCTGAAACAGCAAGTCGCTAAAGGGTAGCTCGTAAAGAGCGGCGATTTGTTTACGACTCCAACGAGGAGTGGCTGGCTGAGCGGGGTAGGTGGTGGCTTGCATGGTGAGCCTCAGGCTGAGGTGTAGGGGTTAATAATGAATAGTACGCAGCATTACTGGCGCCGGTTTGCGGCTATTGTAAACCGTTTTCATTTTGTGGGTTTACAATTTGCTCGGCTGATTTCGCGACGGCGTGGGTTGGGTGTGGGCTTGGATTTTCTGCCACGACGTTGTTATTTGTGTGAGGCGGTCTTTCGGGGCGAGACTAATGTCTGTCCGCGTTGCGTGGCTCAGTTTATGCCGTTGCCGTTAGTGTGTGAGCGCTGCGCGGAGCCATTGCCGGGCGGGGAGTCGCTGAAGTGTTTTGCTTGCCAGCAGCATGGCCCCGACTTTGAGCGGGTAGTGGTTGGCTGGGTCTGGGCAAAGCCGTTAAGCGACCTGATAAAGCGGTTTAAGTTTAATGGCGACTTGTTGTTGGGGCGCAATCTGGCGACGTTATGGTCGCGACAAATTCGACAGGAGTTGGCGGCGTTGACGCCGACCCCAGATTGCATTATTCCAGTGCCTTTGCATCGGAAACGGTTACGGCAACGGGGGTTTAATCAGGCTTATATTCTGGCGCAAGCGCTCAGTGAGCACACGGGCTGGCCGATACTGTTGGCGGCAAGGCGAGTGCTTGCCACGCCCGCGCAGTCGGGTTTAACGCGGCGTGAGCGCCAGCAAAATTTACGGGCTGCCTTTGCGGTGGAGAGTTCGGTCAGTGGTCGCCATGCGCTGATCGTGGATGATGTGATGACTACGGGCAGTACTGCCCAGGCGCTAGCGCATCAGTTGCTGGCGGCGGGGGCGAAATCGGTACAGGTGGCGGTAGTGGCGAAGGTGTTGAAATAAAAAAAAGGCGCCGCGGTTACCCGAGGCGCCTTTTTGTTGCCAATCACTAAAGTTTAGAATTCTTTAGCGTTAGCAATCAGATCGTTAGCAACGTCTTGTGCATCACCGTAAAGCATACGGCTGTTGTCCAAGAAGAATAGCTTGTTCTGAATACCCGAGAAGCCAGCACCTTGGCCACGCTTAACGATAACCACGTTTTTGGCTTCGTCTACGTTAAGCACGGGCATGCCGTAAATCGGGCTGTTTGGATCGTCTTTAGCAACGGGGTTTACTACGTCGTTGGCGCCAATCACCATAGCAACATCGGCAGTAGCAAATTCGTTGTTGATTTCATCCAAGTCGTAAATGATGTCGTAAGGCACGCCAGCTTCCGCCAGCAATACGTTCATGTGACCTGGCATACGACCGGCAACGGGGTGAATCGCGAACTTAACGGTTACGTTCTTCTCGCGTAGTACTTGTACCAGTTCCCAGATCTTGTGCTGTGCTTGCGCAACCGCCATACCGTAGCCCGGTACGATGATTACTTTTTCAGCGTAAGCCATTTGGATGGCAGCATCAGCCACATCAATAGACTTCATTTCGCCGTCGTATTCAGCCGCTTCGCCGCCGCCTGCTTCACCGAAGTTAGAGAACAGTACGTTAGAGACTGAGCGGTTCATGGCGTCGGCCATTAGCGCGGTTAGCAATGACCCCGCAGAACCTACGATGGTACCGGCGATAATCATCGCTGGGTTGCCGAGTACGAAACCTTCGAACGCTACCGCAAGACCGGTAAAGGCGTTGTAAAGCGAGATCACTACCGGCATATCGGCGCCGCCGATGGGTAGGGTCATCATCACGCCGAAGATCAGCGCTAACACGAAGAACGCAGTTACTACGGTGGCATCGCCGTGAGCGAATGCAATGTAGCCACCTAGCGCCAAGGTAGTTAGGAACATCAAGCCGTTAACTAGCTGTAGGCCTTTGAAGCGCAGCACGCCTTTAATACGACCGTCGAGCTTGGCCCAAGCGATTAGCGAGCCAGAGAACGATACGGTACCGATGATGCCACCCAAAACCGCTAGCACCATGATCACTTGTGCATGGTCGCCGCCTTTGTACAGCTCGATAGCTGAAATGGCGCCAGCAGCACCGCCGCCCATACCGTTGTAGAGCGCGATCATTTGTGGCATGTCGGTCATGGCAACTTTCTTGCCGGTCGTCCAAGCCAGCACGGTACCCACCGCTGTACCCACAATAATTAGGATGAGGTTGGTGGTGTTGTCGATAACGCCCGGGTAAGCAAAGGTGGCCAAGGTGGCCACGATCATGCCCGCGCCGGCCCATTTAATGCCGGAAGCCGCGGTTTTCGGGTGGGCCATACGCTTGAGGCCCATGATGAATAAGAAGATCGCAGCGAAGTAGCTAACGTCTACCAATAATTTAATGATATCCATGGTTTCCTCGCCTTAGTCTTTGCTGGACTTAAACATGTCGAGCATGCGGTCAGTCACAACGTAACCACCAGCGGCATTGCCTGCGCCTAGCGCAACGCCAATAACACCGATGATTTGTCCTAGTAGGCTGTCGGCGTGGCCCAAGGCCACCATCGCGCCTACTAATACGATGCCGTGAACAAAGTTCGAACCAGACATCAGCGGGGTGTGAAGAATTGCCGGTACTTTGGCAATGACTTCGTAGCCGGTGAAGCCGGCTAGCATGAAGATATAAAGTGCAACCATTCCTTCGATCATGGTTTAGCCCTCAATTAGTGCTTTGGTGGGAGCGTGCTTCACTTCACCTTCGTGGGTGAGGCAGCATCCAGCGATGATTTCGTCTTCCCAATCGAGATTCACTTCGCCGTCGGCAACCATGATATCGAGTAGGTTTTCTAAGTTCTTCGAGTACATTTCTGAAGCGTGCTCGGCCATGGAAGAGGCCAAGTTGGTAGGACCGCAGATGGTGACGTTGTTATAAACCACGTCTTTGCCTGCTTCAGTTAGCTCGGTGTTGCCACCGGTCTCGGCCGCGATATCAACAATCACCGCACCTGGCTTCATGTTGTCGATCATATCTTTGAAGATGATCTTCGGTGCTGGGCGACCTGGGATCGCAGCGGTGGTGACTAGCAGATCACATTTCGCGACGTGCTGAGCCAGTACTTCACGCTGCTGAGCAATTTCGTCTGCGGTCAGTTCGCGGGCGTAACCGCCTTCGCCATCGGCGTAAACGCCTACGTCAACGAACTTAGCACCTAAAGATTCAACTTGCTCGGCAGTGGCTTTACGTACGTCGTAACCTTCCACAATCGCGCCTAGGCGACGGGCAGTACCAATCGCTTGTAGGCCGGCAACACCGGCACCAATAATCAGTGCGGTGGCTGGGCGGATAGTGCCCGCAGCGGTGGTTAACATCGGCAAGAAGCGGCCAATTTTGCTGGCGCCAATTAGCACGGCTTTATAGCCGGCTACGTTAGCCTGAGAAGATAGCGCATCCATGTACTGTGCACGCGAGGTGCGAGGGATGTATTCCATGCCAAAGGCAGTCGCGTTTTTCGCCGCCAGTGCTTTGGTTTCATCTAAGCGGTTGTGCGCTTGCATGAAGGAAATAACGATGTTGCCGTCTTTTAGTTTGGCAATTTCGTCAGCCGACGGAGGTGCCACCTTGAGGACGATGTCTGCCGCAAACACTTCATCCGTGCTCGCTAGCTTTACGTTCTCGTGGGCGTCGGTGTAAGCCGAGTCGGGCATCGCAATGCCTTCGCCCGCACCGTTTTCAATTAATACATTGACGCCTTTGCTAGCAAGTTTGCCAGCAATAGAAGGCACAAGCGCAACACGCTTTTCGCCGTCTAGCGTCTCTTTTGGTACCGCAATGGTAATCGGCATGGTGATCTCCACGTCGACAGTAATAAACATCCAAGAGCGCTAGCTGCAGCGTTGTTACTGGAGCTAAAACGCCCTCGGCACTAAAAAGTTAAGGGGCGCGATTGTGCAATCTCTATCCAAACCGCGCAAGTATTATGTTGACAATGCGGTTCCGGCGTTCACGCCAAGGCCGCAAAACCGATGGTAATTAGGTGGCGTTTAATCCGTAGCTAGCGCCTAACTTGTTGGTAGGTGTTGGGCACTTCGAAGCGAGAAGCCTTAATTTTCTTTTGGTCAATGCTGTCCAAGCGATTGAAGTTTTTAGTTTTTGGATCGTTGGTAAACACGGGCAGGCCGCCGAGTTCTTGCGGGCTGACGCCGGCATTGGCTTCGCTGGTGCCAAAGCTGCGACTGATTTCGGCCAGCATGTTTAGCATGGCAGCAATGTTTTGGTAATCCTTGGCTGCAATACCTAATGACTTTTGGTTTGCGCTGCATATTTGCTGGCTCAGTTCATCGTTAATGAACACCTGATGTTCGTTGCATTGAATATTGGCAACTTTGTTGGAGCCTTCAGCTTTGACTTTGCGCTTTGCATTCTCACTCTGTCGCATTTGTTCCAGTATGGGTTTTAACTGCGCTTGCTGCGCGGCCGGTAGCTTGTCAAAGTTGGCCTTTAATTGTTCGCGCGCTTTGTCGAGTTCGCTAGCGGTTTGTTTTATTTGGTCTGGTGTGATGACCTGGAAACTCTTGGCTTGAGAGTTCACCACTGTCAGTTCTTCGTTGCTGGCGTTAAACAGCATGAAAACGCCAGCGGCGGCGGCTTGTTGCACCCGTACCCATTGTCCACTGGTTTGGATTTGCCCGGTTTGGTTGGCTTGGTCAACAAAATTCAGCGTTGCATCAGCTCGCACCGTTGGGCTCGCAAGGGATGCGAGTAGCGTTAGCGCGGCTGTAAGCAGTGGAGCGGACAATTTGAAATACATCTGAGCTATACCTTTATATGTTGCCAATTGGCGCGGTGCCATAACGTAGCAAAAATTCCTGCTTGGATGGCGCGGTATACAAACTGGGCAACCCAAACTGCAATTAACCCGCCACCAAGGTAGGGGCCGACCAGCCAAGCGATAGGAAGGAAAAATAACCATTGGCTAATAATGGATACTTTCATCACGGTCCGAGCAGCGCCTACACCCAGTAGCGCATTCATTAGGATCAGACCGATGCCGTCAAATGCCATAAACCAGCCCACCATTTTTAGTGGCAATGATGCCGTCGCAATAGTGGCGGGGTCGTTGATAAACACGCTCAACAGCGGTGAGGTTGCTAGCCACATTGGCGAGCCGAGTAATAGTAAGAATACGAACCCCACCAATGAAACATCCCAGCCCCATTGTTTGGCGCCCTCAGGGTCGCCAGCCCCGAGTGTTTGACCTGCCAGTGAGGCGGCAGCCAAGCCAAGGCCGATCGCCGGTAGAATGCAGACCAGCATAATGTTGACTAACACATTGGCGGCGGCCAGCTCACGTGTGCCCACCTGACCAATAATCCAATACATGGCGGTGAGGCCAGCAGCAAAAAAGAAGGTTTGAATGGACGACGGCAAAGCAAGTCGCAACATGCTGGTAAATTGTTCGCGGTTTGGGATGCCATGCAAAAAGCCTGCAGGTCTAGCATGGCGCATACCTAAATAGAAGTAATAAGCGGTGCCAAATACGAGCGATAGGCTAGTGCCAATGCCCGCGCCCGTTGCCCCGAGCTCTGGGAAGCCGAAGTTGCCAAAGATTAAGGCATAGTTAAAGAAGATATTCAGCGTATGCATCATGAGCAGAGTGCGCATGTAGTAACCAGACTGGTTGACCCCATTCCAATAGCCGCGAAATGAAAAATTCATGCCGACAAAGACCATGCCGGCTAGGCGGGCTTGCCAATAAGGCACCCCCACTTCAATCACTGCTGGATCGTTATTGAGTAGCGGGAAGAGCCAGGGGGCGGCAAAAATTAAAATGACACTCAGTGGCACGCCGATGCTGAAAGCTAGGATTAAACCACCATTGAGGCCAATTGCGGTTTCGTCAAAGCGTTTTTCGCCATAACGTCGGGCGGCAATCGCCTGTACGCCGGAGGCAAGGCCAGTAATAAAGGCGATTGCCATAAAATTGGCAAAGCCTCCCAGCCCAACAGCCGCTAGCGATGCGTCACCCAGTTGTCCCACAAAAGCGGTGTCGACCAAATTCAATATGTTTTGGCTGGTCATGCCGCCAATAATTGGCAGAGCAAGAATCAGCACTCGGTTAAGACGCGCTTTATTAATCATAAAATAGAGTGCTAATAGGACTTTGTTTTATCGTGGCATTGTGCTCATAATACATTGTGGTTTTATAAGTCGTGTTGTATAACCAATAGGACAAAGAAAAACTTGAGGGGATAGATCTATTAGGGTTGACCCCAATGTAGCTCTGGGATGACTTTGATAAAAGGAAATAAATGATGCTTGCGAACATTAAACGTACGGCTAAAGTAGCGGTCACTGGAGTGATTGCGGGGGCAGCGATTGCTGCAAGTGGCGCGGCTTCTGCGGCGAACTACCAGTTAACAGAAGAGCAAAAGAAAGCCATTGTGGCGTTGCTCACCGCGCCTAAGGCGGCACCGGGTATTGGTATTGGTGTACCAACCGGTTTTGGTGCTCAAGGCGGCCAAGTTTTCGCTTCGATTGGCGGTACTACGACTGAGAAAACAGCCACTCAGAAAGATGGCCTAGACGGTGCGGCTACCGTTGGAATGGGCTTTGGTGATTCTAATGAGTTCGTTGCCTTGGAAGTGCAAGCCAACATTATTAGCTTGACCAACAACGCGCCAGACTCAGATTTTGGTGAAGAAGGCTCAGTAACCGTTAAATTGAGCCGTAACATCGGCCGCACCTCTGCGATTTCGGTCGGCGCTGAAGATATTGCTCACTGGGGTGATTCTTTAGACGGTACCAAAGCCAGTGGTTACGTTGCTTTCACTACCTTTAAGGCGCTATCTGACAACCTACAGAACCCACTGACCTTTAGTTTCACTATTGGTGCAGGTACGCAGCGTTTCCAAGAAGTGAAGAATAACGTACGTGATAATGACGCTGGCTTGTTCGGCTCAGTTGCGTTGGCGGTACACCGCCAAGTGAGCCTGATTGCTGAGCACAACGGTAATTACGCTAACGCGGGTGTTTCAATCGTGCCATTGCGTAGCCACCCTCTAGTGCTAACGCTGAGCGCGGTTAACGTAAACGAAGTTTCTGCGGCTAACGGCGGTAACGCAACTGGCGATACCGAGTTTGGTGGCAGCCTAGGTTATAGCTGGCAGTTCTAAAGCCAGCTAAATAGTAAGAGGAATTCTGAGATGAAAAAGTTATTAACAGTTTGTGCATTGAGCGCAACTATGATGTTTGGTGCAGCGCATGCTGCGGGCAAAAAGGCAACTGCGGTAACTCAGTTCCAAGCTGTCGGTTCTGTCATTACTGCTGCATTGGCAAGCGCTAACGGTAACGCTAGCAGCCAAGGTACTGGTGTGACCGTGACAGGTCAGTCTAGCGCTGGTGTTCAGATTTTGATCACAGCTACCCAAGGTAGCACAGGTAATGCGGTTAGCGTTCCTGCGGTTGCGGTTATCAGCAATGGCAAGGTAACTGTGACTTTCTCTGACGGTTCTAGCCTCAGCTTTGACGTATAGTCAGCAGCTATTTACCGCTATAAAGGCAGTGCATGGCACTGCCTTTTTTTATGCAAAAATTTTATTTGTTAGTGACGGTTAGTGATGTCAGATTTTCCTCAAACATTGGCGGGTCGAGTGGTCGCGGTGCCCGAAAGCCGCTCGCTGGATGTATTTACTCAGTTGCTCGAGCGTCGAGGCGCCGAGGTAGTGCAGTGCCCACTGGTGGGAATTCATAACACGCCGGATGTGGCGCCCGTGATGCAATGGTTGCAGGCGCTGATTGACGGTGAGCTTGATGACCTCATTATTATGACGGGAGAAGGTCTACGTCGTTTGCAAAGTATTATTGCCGAGCAACAACCTGAGCTACAGCCGGAATTTGTTAAGGCCTTGGCCGCTTGCCGCAAATTAACTCGGGGCCCCAAGCCGAATAGCGAGTTACGAAAACTGGGTTTGGAGGGCGATATTGCCGCGGTGGCGCCGACCACACCGGGCATTATTGAAACCCTGCGTGATGTCGACTTGGCTGGTCGAACTGTCGGCTTGCAGCTTTACGGTACGTATGAAAACCCACCGTTAGTGGAGTTTTTGCAATCCAAGGGTGCGACAGTCAAATCCGTGGCGCCCTATGTGTATGCCGACGACAGCGAAGAGCAGCAAGTTGTTGATTTGATTAGCCGATTGCTCGCCAGAGAAGTTGATTGCATTGCCTTTACCAGCGGCACCCAAGTGGATCGTTTGTGGAAGGTGGCGAACAAACAAAACCAAACTGATGCCTTGGTGGCGGCATTGGCTGATACCGTAGTGACCGCGGTTGGCCCGGTGGTGAAAGAGGTGTTGGAAAGCAAAGGCATTAAGGTCGACTTAATGCCAGAAAGCAGTTTCTTTTTGAAGCCCTTGGTTAACTTGCTCGGCAGACAACTTGGGCCAAAGCCCGCCGAGTAAATGGCTAGCCAAGCCAGCCGCTAACTGGCTTGGCAGCTCTTTAGAATGGCTTCTAACTCGGGCACACAAGAACCACAGTTGGTGCCTGCTTTTAAACAGCCGCCGATATCGGCAACGGTTTTAAGCCCTTGCTCGTTAATTTCGCGGCTTATCACGTTTTTGCCCACGCCAAAGCAAGAGCAAACAATCGGGCCGACATCGGCGGATGGATCAGGCGCCTCGCCCAGCAGAAGGGCTTGGCGGTCTTGATCATCGATCGCGTCTTTCGCAAATACGCTAGCTAGCCAAGAACGCGCCGGCAAATCTGGCGTTGGCGAAATAAACACGCAAGCTTCGATGCGTTCTTCCACAATCCATGCCGCGCGATACACGCCTGCCGCGTTATCGCGGTAGTCTATCCAATCGGCGTCATCTAAGGCGATGCTAATGCCGAGCTCTTCCGAGCTGGCCGCCGCCTCGGGCATGCCAAGGCCAAAGCCAGCACGGGCCCAAGCTTCGATATCTTCCATCGGAGACTTACCGGCTAATTCAAAGCGCCAGAACTCGGCGCCTTTGACTTTTACCCAGGCATCAATGCCGCGGTCATCCAGTGGTAGTGGCTGGCGAGCGAGTACAAAGCCATACCATTGCATGCCGGCGGGTTTGAGTTGTACCGGCGTATGCTTAAATTCAGGTTCGCCAGATACCGGGTCAACCGCAGGGTTGACCAAACTGCCTACGCCACCGTTGGCGGAAAACTCGTCACTCCAATGGATCGGCATAAAGATTTCGCCAGCGCGCATGGCGTCGGTAATGCGTGCGCGGCCCGCGGCGGAACCCCACTGGCTGTTGAGTTCTACAAATTCATCTTCAGTGATGTTTCTTGCAGCGGCATCAGTCGGGCTAATTTGAATAAACGGTTCGGGCAAGTGGCTCGACAGCTTGGGCGATTTGCCGGTGCGGGTCATAGTGTGCCAATGGTCACGGATTCGGCCCGAATTTAGAACCAATGGGTATTCCGCAGTAACCGCGTTCGCTGGCGCTTGGTTTTTTACCGCCACAAATTGCGCTTTGCCTGATGGAGTATAAAACTGGCCGTCGCCCAACATCCGCGCGGTGCTCTCCACGCCATCGCGGCGTGGCCATTGGAATGGCTGTAGCTGGTCGTAGTCCTCTGCGCTGATGCCAACTAAATCACTAATATCGAAATCGCGCTGGCCGTCGTTGCGATAACCCGACAATGCAGCGTGTTCATTAAAGATTTCGGAGTGGTGTTGGTAAGGGAAACCACTGCCATAACCCATACGTTTGGCGACTTCAGAAATAATCCACCAATCGGGTTTGGCGTCGCCAGCCTTGCGTAAGAAAGCACGTTGGCGGGAAATGCGGCGTTCTGAATTGGTTACCGTGCCGTCTTTTTCGCCCCAGCCTGCGGCGGGTAGTAGTACGTCGGCGTAACGGGTGGTGTCGGTGTTTTCAATGCAGTCTGACACCACCACAAATTCGCATTTTTCCAGCGCGGCGTTGACTAAGTCTGCATTCGGCAGGCTAACGGCCGGGTTGGTCGCCATAATCCAAACCGCTTTGATGTAACCATCATTGATGGCATCAAACATCTCTACCGCTTTAAAGCCAGGCTGTTTGGCGATCTGTGGGCTGTTCCAGAATTCTTGTACCAACTTAGGGTGTTGCGGGTTGTCGAAACCCATATGCGCCGCCAGCATATTGGCCAAGCCGCCGACCTCACGGCCGCCCATCGCATTGGGTTGGCCGGTGATTGAGAAGGGCGATGCACCCGGCTTACCCACGCGGCCAGTGGCCAGGTGGCAGTTGATAATGCTGTTAACTTTATCGGTGCCTTGGGTGGACTGATTCACACCTTGCGAAAATACGGTGACGGTTTTCGGATTATTAGCAAACAGCTCGTACAGCTCGCGTAGGTCTTCAACGCTTACATCGCAGGCGGTTGCCACGGCGTTAATGTCAGCCGCCTCGGCCGAAGCGGCCTCCAGTGTGGCATCAAAGCCTTCGGTGAACTGGTCAATATAACTTTGATCCAATTTGCCTTGTTGCTGCAGATAGGCCAATAGGCCGTTGAATAACAGCACATCGGTGCCAGGCTTGAGCGGAATATGCAGATCAGACTGTTCGGCGGTGGGAGTGCGGCGTGGATCTAGCGTGACAATCTTTTTATTAGGGTTGGTTTTTCTTGAGCGAATAATGCGCTGAAACACAATGGGGTGACACCAAGCGGTGTTGGAACCGACCAATAGCACTAAATCGGCTTCCTCAAGATCCTCGTAGCAACCCGGCACAATGTCGTTACCAAACGCGCGTTTGTGGCCAGCTACCGCCGACGACATACAAAGCCGTGAGTTGGTATCAATATTGGCGCCGCCGATATACCCCTTCATCAGCTTATTGGCTACGTAATAGTCTTCGGTGAGTAGCTGGCCGGAGACATAAAACGCCACCCGATCGGGGCCGTACATATCCACCGCACGCTTAAAGCCTTTGGCGACGACTTCTAATGCCGATTCCCAATCAACGGTTTTGTCGCCCACGCGCGGCTGCAGCAGGCGGCCTTCCAAATCGGTAGTTTCGCCGAGTGCTGAGCCTTTAGAGCAAAGTAGGCCAAAGTTAGAGCCGTGTTCTTTGTCACCCGTTACATCAACGGCATAGCCGCCGGCTGGCGTGGCTTTTACGCCACAGCCCACGCCACAGTAAGGGCAGGTAGTGTTAATGCTGCGAGTCGCTGCGTCAGTCATTCGGATCGTCCTGTGGGGTCCGGTCGCGGCAGCGCGACCAGGCCGGGTCATTTATGCGGCTGCTGGAATCGAGTCGAGCAGCGGTTCGGCATAGGCTTTGCCAAACATCAGTTTGTGGCGCGCGGCGCTAATGTCCACGCCATTTTGAATCAGCTCAAAATACCAAGCGCCATCGGCTGCGTCACCGTACATTACGGCACCAATCAGCTTGTTGTCTTTGATAATAAGGCGCTTATAGGTTTGCTGTTTCGGGTCACGATACACCAAAGATTCGGTGCCTTCGCCGCCGTCAAACTGGCCGGCTGAAAACAGGTTGATGCCACTAACTTTTAAGCTGGTTGAAACCACGGTACCAGCGTAGGCGCCAACGCCATGGCTGGCTAAGTGGTTAGCGCAAACCCGCGCTTGATCCCATAGCGGTGCAACCAAGCCGTAGCAATTGCCGCGGTGTTGAGCACATTCGCCTACGGCATAGATCTTGGGGTCGTAGGTTTGCATGGTGTCGTTAACCACAATGCCGCGCTCGCAATGTAAGCCAATGCTTTGTGCCAACTCGATATTGGGGCGAACGCCTGCCGCCATTACCACTAAGGAAGCGGGAATTTTGCGACCGTCAGCAAACTGCAGCGCCTCAACCCGTTTTTTGCCGAGTAGGGCGTGGGTTTGTACGCCCATTTCAAACTCAACGCCTTTTTCTTCCAGCGATTGCTTGAGTAAGTGCGCCGATAGCTCGTCGAGTTGACGCTCCATCAGATTTTCGAAGATATGGACGACGGTTACGGTCATGCCGCGTTTTTGTAGTCCATGCGCGGCCTCAAGCCCGAGCAAGCCGCCGCCAATCACCACGGCATGCTGATGTTCTTCCGCTGCTGCCACCATGGTGTCTACATCATAGGCGTCACGGAATGACACCACACCGGGCAGCTCTTTACCTGGCACAGGCAAGATAAATGGGTTGGAGCCGGTGGCAATTAATAGTCGGTCGTAGGGTATTTCGAGCCCAGACTGGCTCACCACCACGCGGCGGCCACGTTGCACATCCACCACCGGATCGCCGGTATAAAGGGTGATGTTATTGGCGGCATACCACTCCGGCGTGTTCAGCATGATTTCATCAATCGTTTTTTCGCCGGCTAATACGGGCGAGAGCATGATGCGGTTGTAGTTGCCATGCGGTTCGGCGCCAAACACGGTGATCTCATAAAGATCGGGCGCGACGTCTAATAGCTCTTCGACCACGCGCATGCCGGCCATGCCGTTGCCAATCACAACCAGCCGTTGTTTTTGCGCCGTTTGCGTTTTGTTGCTCATTACTAAGCTCGTTGAACTAGTCGTGCTTAACGTAGATAACGCCGTCAACTACGTCGGTTTCCCACGCCTTGATTTGGACGTTCTCGTCTTCCAAACATTGGCCAGTGGTTAGGCTAAAGTGTTGCTTGTATACCGGTGAGGCAATGCAAAGCTCGCCTTTTAGGTCGCCAACAATACCGCGCGACAGCACATAGGCATCCGAAAACGGGTCGTAGTTGTCAACTGCGTACACCTTGTCACCAAGGCGGAATACCGCTACTTGCAGTCCTTCCACCAGCGCGCAAACGCCGCCGTGGTCAGGAATAAAGTCGAGCGCACAGATTTGGGTATAGGCTTCTTTTACTTGGGCCACTGCATTCATGATTACGCCTCCACGGTGTCGGCGGTTAGTTCGCCGACGTTAGTTTGTTTCGCAGCTTCTGCTTTGGTTGCCGGGCGGATTTGACCGCGCTCGTTGACCCATTTGATATGGCTGTCGGTTTTGTCTGAGTTCACAAAGTGTTGGAAGTGCTTGCGACGCTCTGGGTCTTCCACGGTGGTTTTCCACTCACACTGGAAGGTGTCCACAATCAGTTCCATTTGTGCTTCTAGCTCCGCGGCAATGCCGAGCGAGTCTTCTAGCACCACTTGCTTCACGTAATCCAAACCGCCTTCTAGGTTGTCTAACCAAACGCTAGTGCGCTGTAGGCGGTCGGCGGTGCGGATGTAAAACATTAAGTAGCGGTCGATGTATTTGATCAGGGTTTCATCATCCAGATCAGACGCCAGCAGGTCAGCGTGGCGTGGTTTCATGCCGCCGTTACCAGATACGTAGAGGTTCCAGCCGTTTTCGGTAGCGATCACGCCCACGTCTTTACTTTGCGCCTCGGCGCATTCGCGGGTACAGCCAGATACCGCAAACTTCAATTTGTGTGGTGAGCGTAGGCCTTTGTAGCGTTCCTCGATGAAGATCGCCATGCCAACCGAGTCTTGCACGCCGTAACGGCACCAGGTTGAGCCCACACAAGATTTAACTGTGCGTACTGACTTGCCGTAAGCCTGGCCGGTTTCAAAGCCCGCCGCGATCAGCTCTTGCCAAATTAGCGGTAGCTCATGGAGCTGAGCGCCGAATAGGTCGATGCGCTGACCACCGGTGATTTTGGTGTACAAATTGTATTTTTTCGCTACCTCACCCAATACGATCAGCTTGTCTGGGGTGATTTCGCCGCCAGGCACACGCGGCACTACCGAGTAGGTACCGTTCTTTTGCATGTTGGCGAGGGCGCGATCGTTGGTGTCTTGCAGTACTGAGTGCTGTGGTTTTAGCACGTATTCGTTCCAAGTCGAGGCGAGGATGCTGCCCACGGTTGGCTTACAGATATCACAACCATGACCGGTGCCGTGTTGCTCAAGCATTTCGGTAAAGGTCTTGATCTTGCCCACGCGAACTAAGTGTTCTAGCTCTTGGCGGGTGTGGGCAAAGTGCTCACAGATCGACTTGTCGACTTCGATGCCTTGTTTTTCTAGCTCGTTGTCGAGAACTTGTTTGGTCAGTACGGCACAACCACCGCAGGCAGTAGCGGCTTTGGTGCAATCTTTTAGTTGCCCCAAATCGGTGCAGCCATCAGCAATAGCCGCGCATAGGTCGCCTTTGCTGACATTGTTACAGCTACAAATTTGCGCGGTATCGGGTAGGGCATCAACGCCCAACCCGGCGGCTGCTTCGCCGTCAACGCTAGGCAAGATAAGGGCTTCCGGCGATTCCGGTAAGTCCATATCGTTCAGTTTCATTTGCAGTAGGTTGCCGTAGGCCTCGCCGTCGCCAACCAGAACCGCGCCCAATACGCGTTTCTTGTCCGCATCCACTACGAGCTTTTTGTAGGTTTGGGCGGTTTCATCCACAAAGGTGTAAGCCTGCGCGCCTTCGGTGCGGCAATGTGCGTCACCGATAGAGCAAACGTCGACACCTAGTAGTTTGAGTTTGGTGCTCATATCGGCACCAGCAAAACTGGATTTAAGGCTGCCGGTAATGTGATCAACTGCGGCTTGCGCCATGGCGTAACCCGGAGCCACTAAACCGTAGATCATGCCTTGGTAAAGCGCACATTCGCCAATCGCGTAGATGTTGGGGTCGGAGGTGAGGCAGTTGTCGTTAATCACGATGCCGCCGCGCTCGCCCAGTTCTAGCTCAAGTTCGCGGGCTAGCTCGTCTTGTGGGCGAATACCCGCCGAGAACACGATCATGTCGGTCTCAAGACTGCTACCGTCGGCAAATTCCATGCGGTGAGTGCAGTTGTCGCCGTCCACAATTTGTTGGGTGTTTTTAGCGGTGTGAACCTGTACGCCCAACTCCTCAATCTTGCGGCGCAGCATGTCTGAACCGCCTTGGTCCAGCTGCACGCCCATTAGGCCAGGTGCGAATTCCACTACATGGGCTTCTAGGCCAAGGTTTTTTAATGCATTCGCAGCTTCTAGCCCAAGTAGGCCGCCGCCTACCACTACGCCAACTTTGCCGCGCTTGCTGCATTCCATCATTTGGTCGAGGTCGTCGATGGTGCGGTAAACAAAGACGTCTTCGCGGTCTTTGCCGGGTACTGGCGGTACAAACGGATAAGAACCGGTGGCGAGTACCAATTTGTCGTAAGCGACAACGGTGCCTTGGCTGCCAGTCACGGTTTTCGCTGCGCGGTCAATGCCGGTAGCTTTTTCGTTCAGCAGTACCTTAATGCCGTTGTCTTCGTAGAAGCCGGGTGTCACCAAAGATAGATCGTCGGCCGATTTGCCGCCGAAGTATTCTGATAGGTGGACGCGGTCATAAGCCAGTAGTGGCTCTTCGCAGAAGGTGATGATTTCGTAATCACCCAGGCCATCTGCTTTGGCAGCTTGTAGCTGCTCAATAAATTTGTGGCCGACCATACCGTTGCCGATTACAACAACGGTCTGTTTTTCTTGTTTGGCAGAGATTGGAGTATCTGGCTCCAGAATCTTGGCATTTTTCATCGCTAAGCCCTCACTAGGCAGTCTCGATATCCGGTGAGACGCCTTTCCTACGTGTTATAGGGGCGTAAGCAAAAGCGGTGCCAACTTTTGTTGCAGTGCGCAAAAACTAGCGTTTTGGCGGGCTATAAACCGTGAGAAAGCTACCGGCGATGAGGCTAAGCAGGGTGGCTGCAACCAGCAAATAAAGGCCGTATTGCACCGTTGCATCAATAATGAGCCCCAATTTGGCGGCTACTACCACGAGTGCAACGATAAACACATCAAGCATCGACCATTTGCCGAGTAGAGCCAGCCGGTTTAGCCAGCGGGCTTGTTGTGTCTTGGGTAAGGCTAGGGCCCAAATTGAAAGTAGGTTTTTGCCAATGGGGAAAACCACCGAAAACAGCAAAATAATACTGCCTAGTAGCCATTCGCCATGCTGAAACAACTCTTGAATGGCCGATGCCAAGCTAGTATTGGCGCTAAAGAACCAAAACTGGCGCAGTTGCAGTAGGGGGCTAAAAATACCCCAGATCAGTAAGCCAAGACTGAGCAGCAATAGGCTTTGTAGCCAGATTCGCTGCGTTACGGGGCGCATGGTAGCAGGGGCATGTTAAGGGCCGCGTGGTATTAGCAGGCATTGCACCAAGCAACGATGTCGCCTGCAGCTAGGTCTTGCCCGGCATGGACTCGAATTAGGGCATTGGCTTCATTCATATTGGTGAGCATATGTGAAGCCTGATGCTGTAGGCGGTGCAAGCTGAGCTGGCCGTTGTCGGTCACTTTTTGGTGCATGCGCACCCAGCGATCGCGTCGGCTATCAGCCCGCACCGGATCGGCTAGTACCGCTGCATGCCAATGTGGGCCGGGCTTGGGTAGGTCCGCTAGTCTGTCCAATATGCGCTTGCCGTAAAGGTTGAGGTTGACGGCAACGGCCGCGGGGTTGCCGGGTAAGCCCAAAATATACTGGGAATTGAGCTCGGCAAATAGCAGTGGCATGCCGGGTTTCTGGGCGACCTTATGGAATACCGTGGTGGCGCCTAAGGCATCGCAACTGCTGGGAATATAGTCGTAATCGCCCACTGAGACGCCGCCAGTGGTTATCAGCAAGTCGCATTCAGCCAACGCTTGTTGCATGGCACGCTGCACGGTATTGGCATCATCCTGTACCCAGCTGACTGCTACATCCTCGATGCCTTGGGCCTTGAAGAAGTTGAGACAAGTGGCGCCATTGGCGTCGTACACTTGGCCGGGTTGTAGGGTTTGGCCGGGTGGCACCACCTCGTTACCGGTAATCAGAATGCGCACACGAGGTGCTTGCGCAACGGTAACGCGGTCAATGCCGCTATTGCTGAGCGAGCCGATCAGGCCCGGAGTCAGCAAGCTGCCAGCCTTGGCTAATAAGGCACCTTTTTGTACTTCTTCGCCTTGTTGGCGCATGTCTGCGCCGCGATCTACTGTTTCAGTTAGGCTCAGTTGGCCATGGTTAATGGCTGCATACTCTTGCCGGATAACGGTATCCGCGCCGGTGGGTACAAAACCGCCGGTAAAAATCCGCACCGCTGTGCCAGATTGGTGCACGGGTGTAGACGACATAGCACCGGCAGGGATTTCGCCCTCGACTGGTAATGGGCCCTGCGCCAAGTCGTCATACGCCACGGCATATCCATCGACTGCTGATTGTGGAAATGGCGGTAAATCGATCAAGCTGTGTTGGTCACTGCTGAGGCAGTGGTTCAGTGCTGACAAAATCGGCGTATCCACGCTTGTCAACGGTTTAACGTGTTGGTCTACCCGTTTAAAGGCATCATCAATCGGCAACATGCTTTAGACCACGCGGTGATTACTAACCAGCTTTAATAGGCCGCCGCGCAGGGCATGGAAACTTTCTTCCACCCCAGCGCTTGAGCCGGGCAGGGTGACAATCACGGTATTGCCGCTCAAGCCGCCAATGCCGCGCGACATTAAGGCATAAGGCGTGCGTTTTTGGCCATGTTGGCGCGCGGTTTCCATTAGGCCTGGTAGTGTTTTGGTTAACAGGGACTCGACGGCTTCAACGGTCAGGTCGGTTGGCTCGGTGCCGGTGCCGCCGACCGTGAAAATCAGCTCAATGTCTTTTTGTAACCAAGCTTGCAGACGTTGGTTGGTGTCTTGTAGCTCGCCCGCGCATTGCTCAAATTCAACCACGTTGAAGTCGTATTTTTGTAGCAAGTCGCGTAAATGTTCGGCGGCTTTATTGGGCTTTTTGCCGCTGGCCACATCGGGGTGGGTGGCCAAGATACCAACGCTGACAGCCGGATTAAGTTGGCGTAGGTAATGCGATTTGCCGCCAGTTTTTTTCAGCAAATGAATCTCGCCAATATGCATTTGGTCTTGATCGGTATGCGGCTTGAGCATGTCCCAGATGCATAACAGGGTGGCAGAAACGGCGGTTAGCGCCTCCATCTCTACCCCTGTGCTATTGATTACCGTGGCGCTAGCCTCGGCGCGTACATAACCGTCCTGAAAGTCATAGGTTACGTCGGCCGCGCGGCTCATCACTGGATGGCAAAACGGCAATATCTGCGGCGTGTTTTTCACGGCTTGAATGCCCGCCATGCGAGCCACTTCGAGCGCATCACCTTTTTCGGTTTTACGGTCTTTTAATAGCTGCAAAGCCTCGGCCGGGGCGTATAGCTTGCCGGTGGCGATCGCGGTTCTTAACGACTCGGGCTTGTGGGTAATATCTTTCATATCTGGCTAGCTTAGCTGTCTTTTAGCGGCGTGCCTTCACGGAATACGGAAGTGCCGTCACTGTAATGTTCTTCTTTCCAAATCGGCACCCGCGATTTGGTGGTGTCGATCGCATATTTGGCGGCTTCAAAAGCCTCGCCTCGATGGGCGCTGCGTACCACGCAATGGATCGCTACATCGCCAATGGCCAACTCTCCAATACGGTGCACGATGCGGCACTGGCTAACACCAAATTTGTCTTTAACTTCTTGCTCGATCTCGGCAATGGCTTTTTTGGCAATGGGCTCGTAGGCGGTGTAGCTCAGTCGCTCAACTGATTTGTTGTCGTGATGATTGCGAATCGTGCCGCTGAATACGACCAAGGCACCGGCAGAGTCGTCTTCAGTTTCGGCTAATAGGCTGTCGAGGTCTAAGGTTTGATCAGTCAGGGTTGTCATTAACCGCCACCTACGGGAGGAAGTAACACCAGCTCGTCGCCAGCTTGGAGTTGATAGGAGCGTGGCACGATGGCATCGCCAATAGCACAGGCACAGCGGCCCAGCTCGTCGGCTGCGGCTGGCCATTGCCGGCCAAAGTCAGCCAATGCGGTTTCAACTTGGCTGTCAGCCGGCCAGTCGATTTCAACCAAGGCGCTGCCGGTTTTGCTTTGCATAATGCCGAGGCAGTGAATTTTAAGCATGGAAGTAGACATAAAGTTTTAGCCACCCATTGCATGCATGGTGATAGGGCGTTCTACATAACCGGGGTGGTCAATATAACCGCGGTGTTTGGTTTTTACATCGCCACGGATCGCGGCTAGTAGCTCGCTGTCGGGATGTCCGCCGCGCAATAGAGGCAGCAGAGAGGTGCCAGTTTGTGCAAACAGGCAGGCAAATACTTCGCCTTTGGCGGTGATGCGGATGCGGTCGCAGCTGCCGCAGAAGGCATGGCTAATAGTTGGGATAATGCCGAAAACTTGGTCTGGCTGGTTGCAGTTGCTTGAGCTGAGCTGGTAGCGGGTGGCTGGCTCATGGCCTTTGGGTAGTTGCGATACTTGGTATCGGCTACGAACCACTTGCAGAATTTCTGACTCGGTGACCACCTTGCTTTCGTCCCACTGCTGGCCTGAATCCAGTGGCATAAATTCAATAAATCGCAATTCGATTTGTTGCTCAGCGGCCCATGCCAGCATCGGTAAGATCTGATCTTGGTTTTGGCCTTGCATTAGAACGGCATTCACTTTAACCGGTAGCCCGGCGGCCTTGGCAGCGTCGATACCATCCAACACGGGTTGCAGTTGCGATTTGGTGAGTCGTTGAAAGAGTGCCGGCTCGATGGCATCCAAGCTGATGTTGATATCGTCTAAGCCGGCTGCCTTTAGTGGCGCCGCAAACTCATTAAGGCGAGCGGCGTTACTGGTCATCGAAAGCTTTTCTAGCCCCTGATTCTTTAGAGTGGCAATGGCTTGGGTAATTTCCACCACGTCCTTACGTAGTAGCGGTTCGCCACCGGTGAGTCGAATATGGGTAATGCCTAGTTCGGTTACGGCAAGCGTGGCGAGCTTAATAATTTCCTCTTGGCGCAAGATCTTGTCGCGCGGCAGCCATTTGGGGGTTTCTGGCATGCAGTATTGGCAGCGAAACTGGCAGCGGTCTGTCAGCGACAAGCGGAGCTTGCGCTTAGTACGGCCGTGGTTGTCGGTAAGTTGCTGCATAAGAGGTTAGGGTTGAGTCAGTTGCTCGAGTTGTTCAACGGTGTTGGCGTTCCAATAGTCGGCCGGCCAGTCGCTAAAGTCGACGGCAATAGTATTTACGCTTTCCAACAAGGCGTATATGGCAGTTTGGCCGTGGTGCAGTTGGCGGCTAATGTGGCCCAGTACGCTTTTGTTGACCAATAGCACGGCATTTTGCTGGCGTTGGCCATCGTGAACTACGGCGATTTCATGCGTTGGTGCGTTTGCTGGGTCGTTAAGCAAGGATTGCGCCAATCTGGCAGCTAAGTCTGGCGGCAAACGTGGGCAGTCGCAGGGAACAATCAGCAAATAGTCGCTGGTGGTTTGTTCTAACAAAGCTGCTATACCCATCAAAGGGCCGGCAAAAGGAGTTTGATCAAGCAGGTGCTGATCCGTCACCACGGCGCCATAACACTGGTATTGCTCAAGGTTACGATTAGCGCTGACATACACGGGCGCGGTAGGTAGTTGTTCGTTCAGGGCGGCAAGACTGTATTCAATCAGCGGGCGCCCGTTGACCATCAATAAGCCTTTGTCTGCGCCATTTACCCGCCGGCCTTCGCCGCCAGCCAGTATGCCAATGCTGCAGTTGTCCAAGATTGCGTTCATATTGCTAATTACGTGTTGGCAAGTGGGTGCGGGCTAGCTAGCGATGATCTAATGATGTTTGGTTAATGTTGGAAGGTTCTGGCACAGTAACGGCATAACCACTGCCAATACCATTGGGTCGCCATAGTGTAAGTGATCGCGGCTGGTCTGTTGCTACCAGCCTGAGCTCACACGGCTTTTTTAGTTTAGTCGTTAGTTGGCCAGCTTGCCGCTAGCGAGCTGTGATCATGGTGCGTGCAGAGGATACATAAGGAGACAATAGATGCCGCTACAAGTGTCGGCCCCCACCAATGACGCGCTTGGGCGTCTAGATGCTACCGCCTGTGCGCAGTTAATTGCGCGTGGCGAAATCAGTGCTGAAGAAGCCGCGCGAGCCGCAATTGAGCGGCTGCAAGCCGTTGATCCTGCGCTTAACGCCTTGGTTGAAGATCGATATGAGCAGGCCTTGCAGGCCGCGGCGGCGCACCGGCCTGGTGAGACGGCTGCGATGTTTTCCGGTGTGCCTTCGTTTATCAAAGACAATACCGACTTGCGCGGCATGCCGACACGGCATGGCTCGCGAGCCACCTCGGCACGCCCGAAGCAAAAAGACGGCGAATTTGCGCAGCAGTTTTTAGCCACCGGCTTAATCCCGCTAGGGAAATCCAGCCTGCCCGAGTTTGGCTTTACCGCGACCACCGAATCCGCTTTTCGCGAACCAACGCGCAACCCCTGGAATACCGAACATTCCTGCGGCGGCTCTTCGGGCGGTTCGGCTGCCTTAGTGGCAGCCGGAGTAGTGCCGATTGCGCATGCCAATGATGGCGGCGGTTCGATTCGTATTCCTGCTGCCTGTTGTGGGGTGGTAGGGCTAAAGCCTTCGCGCGACCGGCTCCGCAACGCTGCGATGGTAGAGCAGTTGCCGTTGAATATTGTGGCCGACGGTGTGGTTAGCCGTACCGTGCGTGACACCGCAGCGTTTTATGCCGCAGCGGAACAGCATTACGCTAATCCCAAGTTGCCAGCCCTCGGCATGGTAGAAGGGCCGAGTACACAACGTCGTCGGATTGCAGTCTGTGTGGAGCGTCAGGGTGGGGGTGATTGTGACCCTGAAGTAGTGGCGGCGGTCGAACAGGTGGCTAAAACCTGCGAAGACTTAGGCCATCAGGTGGAGTGGATTAGCTCGCCGGTCAGCGAGCAGATGGGCGAGGACTTTTTTCTGTATTGGGCCATGCTGGCTGCATCGATGAACTATCTAGGCAAGTTCACCGTTGATAAGCAGTTTGATCGCTCGATGCTAGAGCCACTAACTATCAATCTCAGTAGTCATTTCATGCGTAACTGCTGGCGTTTCCCGGCAGCTTTAAAGCGCTTGAAGGGTTACCACCGTGTCTATGCCGAACGCTTTGCCAATGTGGATTTGATTCTGACGCCAACCTTAGCCACGCCACCGCCGCGCCTTGGCCACCTCGCCTTGGATTTGGATATCAACACCACCTGGGATCGCTTGCAGCAGTATGCGGCTTTTACGCCGGTACAAAATGTGACTGGTGCTCCAGCTATTAGCCTGCCGTTAGGTCAAAGCCAAGCGGGCTTACCCATTGGGGTGCAATTTGCCTCAGATATTGGGCAAGAGCGCCTGCTGCTAGAGATCGCCTACGAACTCGAAGCCGCGACTCCTTGGTCATATTAATTGGTTATATCAAAGAGAGAACATGAATTTGATTCGCCCCATTTCTAAGCAGGCCGCCATTTATCCATGGTTGCAGTGGCTAGCGTTTCCGTTGTTTTTTATGACGCCGCTTTTGCTGGCACATCAACTGATGGAGGCAGGGTTCCATTTTGCCATCGTGACCTACGGCACCATTGTGGGCTTGTGGTTGAGTTTTTTTGTGTTCGAGCGTCTTATGCCGTATCGGCCTGAATGGAATCAGCCGGCTGGCGATGTGCGTAATGATGTAATTAGTGCCAGTATCGCCTATGGCTTAATTCCTCGACTACTTGGCCCGCTATATACCGCGGCCTTGGCAGGTGCGGCGGCGTGGTTAGCGAGTTTGGCTGGCGGCAGCTTATGGCCGCATGATTGGCCCATGTGGGCGCAACTGGTTCTATTGTTATTGGCAGGTGACGCGGGGCGCTACTGGGGCCATCGTCTGGCGCATGAAATTCCCGCACTATGGCGTTTCCACGCGGTACATCATTCGGCCACCCGGCTCTGGTTCTTTAATGGCATGCGTCAGCACCCCGTCGACAAAGTTTGGTTTATGGCCAGTGAGTTGTTATTCCCGATTTTGCTGGGCGCTAGCGGCGAAGTGTTGAGTTTGTATCTGATTGCTACCGCGGTGTGTGGTTATTTCCAGCACACCAATATGGATGTGAAACTCGGTCCGTTTTATTACGTGTTTAACGTGGTGGAGTTGCACCGCTGGCATCACTCAAAAGACATCGCGGAATCTGACAACAACTACGGCAACAATTTAATTATTTATGATCGGCTGTTTGGCACCTGCTATCACCCAGAGGCTAAGGGGGATAAGCGTCAGGTGGGCGATATTGGTCTCATTAATCCCGCGTACCCACAGACTTATTGGCAACAGTTGTTGGCACCGTTCCGCCGTGGTCGCTTGGATAAAGAGCAGCCGTCAAGCTAAGTTTTTGGGTTTCGAGGCTGCTAGCAAAGCCTCAAAAAAACACTAACAAGCCCACTAAAAGGCACTATTGGCCGCAAATTGTCGCGCAAGGTCAATTTGCTGTCATTTATTGACAATCCGCGTTGTCAGATGTGCTGCATAATGCTCCCACTAAATATGAGGAGTCATGCCAATGACCACAACAAATAAACCTGAAACTTTTACCGCGGTGATTATCGGCACCGGCTTTGGTGGCCAAACAGCGGCCATGAAACTGAAAAAAATGGGCATCGATGATTATGTGATGCTCGAACGTCGTGACTTTATGGGTGGTACTTGGTGTCAAAACACCTACCCCGGCGCGGCGGTGGATGTGCAATCGCCGCTGTATTCAATTGAAGCCGAGCCATACCGTTGGACTCAAATGTTCGCCGAGCAGGCTGAGCTTGAGAAATACACTAACTACGTTATCGACAAAAACGGCCTGCGCCAGAAAGCTCGACTGAATACCAACGTAGAGGGCGTGGAGTGGCAAGAGGCTGAACAACAATGGCAGGTGAATACCAATAATGGTACTTACCGCGCACAGTTTTTGATTAATGCTTCAGGCCCGCTCAGTACCCCTGTTATTCCTGACTTCCCAGGGCGTGATGACTTTGAAGGCAAGTCTTTTCACACCAATGGTTGGGATTGGGATTATGACTACAAAGGTAAACGTGTCGCTGTGATTGGTAGCGGCGCAAGTGCCGCACAAGCCATTCCAGCGATTGCTGACGACGTGGCTGAGCTACATGTTTTCCAACGTACCCCGCATTGGGTACTGCCGCGCCCTGATCGCAAGTTCTTCAAGTTCGAGCGTTTCTTACTAGGCTTTAAACCGCTGTATAAGTTATTGCGCCGCACGATTTACTGGTCATTAGAAACGCGGGTAATTGGCTTTAAATATTCTAAAGCCATGCTGAACCTAGTGGCACAGCGCAAAGCAGAGCGCTTTATCAAAAAGGCGATTAAGGATCCTGCCCTGCAGGCGGCGGTGAAACCGGATTACACCATTGGTTGTAAGCGGATTATTTTGTCCAGCACCTTGTACCCAGCAATGGATCAAGACCATGTACAAGTGCATACCAAGGATGACGGTATCGCTGAAATTAATGCCAATGGCATTAAGACCACCAAGGGCCAGCAATGTGATGTTGACCTGATCGTTTACGCCACCGGCTACCAAGCAACCGATGGGGTGATTTCTTATCCGGTAGTAGGCAAGGGCGGACGTACGATCGCTGACCAATGGGCCGAGTTTCCGCGGGCCTATTTGGGCACCTCGATTCCCGGCTTTCCGAATTTGTTCATTATGACCGGCCCCAATACCGGCATTGGTCATACCTCAGCTATTTTTGTGATTGAGGCGCAGCTGGAATACATCGCCCGAGCCATTGCCAAAGTGCGCCAAACCGGCAAACAGGCGATTGAAGTGAAACCCGATGCGGAAGCCAAATATACCCAGATGATTCACTCCGAGATGGAGCGTACCGTGTGGAAGCAGGGCGGCTGCACCAGTTGGTATCAAAGCAAGAGTGGCCATGTCATTGCCATGTTCCCGGGCTTTAGTTTTACCTTCCGCCAAATTGCCAAGGCCTTTAAGCCCGAGCATCACGAATTCGTTTAGAGGCGACAGTCATGAAAAATTTTGCAAACAAAGTTGTCGTGGTGACGGGTGCCGGCTCTGGCATGGGGCGTGCCTATGCGCTCGAATTTGCCAAGCTGGGAGCCAAGCTCGCGCTCAACGACTACAACGCAGAAAGCTTAGCCGAAACCGTAGAGTTGCTTAACCATCAGGGCGCTAAGGTTTATATGGAGGCGTTTGACGTATCCGACGCGGTAGCGATGGACCGATTTGCAGCGAATGTTAAAAACGAACTGGGCCCCGCTCATGTGGTGATCAATAACGCCGGTATTGAGGGCGCTCAGAAACCGGGCTGGGTGATTAGCAATGCGGAACACGAGCGCATTATGGGCATCAATTTTTACGGTGTGGTCAACGGTACCCGAGCCTTTATGCCCCAGTTGCTGGCGAATGACGAGGCCGCGTTAGTCAACGTTTCTAGTGTGTTTGGTTTGATCGGCACACCGAACAGTGGCGATTATTGCGCCAGCAAATTTGCGGTGCGTGGTTTTACCGAGTCGCTAATGGTGGAGTTGCAAGAAAGCCATGTGAATGCGTTTTGCGTGCACCCAGGCGGTATTGCGACCAATATTGTGCGCAGTGAAGAAGGCCAAGATTTTAAAGATCGATACCTCACCACCAAGCCGGAAGCCATTGTGAAATACGTCATCAAGAGTCTTGGCCGTGAACGCGTTCGCATTGTTTATGGACAAAGCTCGTTTCGCATTTGGTTTGCGTCTCGGTTTGTGCCGCTGCGTTGGCTGATTCGAATTCTTTGGCGCGAGATGAAGTCGATTACCGACCTCACGCACTATCCACAAAAAAATAAATAAGAGGCCGTTATGAAGAAAATTATTATTGCCGCAGTCATTGCTGTTGCGGGCTACTTTGCATGGACCTCGCCGACCGCAGGCGAGTGGATTTATCAAACAGCGACTGACGTAGAAGCCAAGCTCTATGGCCTAGAGCAACGTGGTGTGGATATTGGCGAGCTGGAAATGCAGACCTATGTCGGCGGAAACCCCAATGGCCAAGCTATTGTGATGATTCACGGCTACAGCGCCGACAAAGACGTTTGGCCGCGTTTTGCCAAGCATTTTTTGGATGATTATTACGTGATTATTCCGGATCTCGCGGGGCACGGTGATACCGGCTTTGATCCAAGTTGGGATTACAGCGGTCCGGCGCAGGCTCGTCGCGTGGCGAAGTTAATGGATGCGCTGGAAGTTGAGCAGGCACATATTGTTGGTAACTCAATGGGTGGGTTTATTACTGGTTGGTTTGCTCGTTTGTTCCCCGCACGCAGCCTCTCGGCAACTCCAATGGACCCAGGCGGCGTGGACTCACCAATTCCTAGTGACATGGGCAAAATGTTGGCAGAAGGTAAGAATCCGTTTTTGATTCAGACCACCGAAGACTTCCAGCGTTTTTATCCGATGACAATGGCAAAGCCACCCTTCTTGCCGCCGTCAGTATTGGCAGCCATGGCTGAGCAATATATTGCGCGCAAGCCAGAGTTGGATGCGATCTTCCCTTATATTCACGGCCGCGACGGTTTGCTTGATGAGCTGGCGCAGATTCCGGTGCCGGTGATGGTGATGTGGGGCGATCAAGATCGTTTGCTGCACGTCAGCGCGGGCCAAGTTTGGGTAGATGGGCTACCGAATGGCCGCTTAAAAATCTTTGAAGGTATTGGTCATATGCCAATGGTGGAAATTCCCGCTGACAGTGCCGCTGTTTATCGTGAGTTTCTTAATTCGCTTTAACGGCGCGAGTTAACTCAGCTAAGAGAGAGCGCAATGAAAAGTTTTAAAGACAAAGTTGCCATCGTCACCGGTGGTGGCGGTAGCGGCATCGGTAATGCGTTGGTCAACGAGTTTGCCAAGGCAGGTGCCAAGGTAGCGTTTTGTGATATTGCTAACCTTGAGGTAACCGAGCAGCAATTGGCGCAGTATGGCGTTGATTGGTATAGCGAAACCGTTGATATGGGCAATAAAGCCGCGATCAACCAGTTCGTCGACAACGTGGTCGCCAAATTTGGCCAGATTGATGTGCTGGTCAACAACGCCGGTATTGCCCTCGGTGATCGCGCCTTTGATGAGGTCAACGAGGCCGACTTCGAGAAGATTACCAATATCAACTATTGGGGCGTAGTACACACCACCATGCGTTGTTACCCGCATATGCAAAAACAAGCGGAAGCAGCGGTGGCCAATATATCTAGTTCACAGGGTATTTTGGCAGCGCCATTTTTGGTTCCGTATTGCACCACTAAATTTGCGGTGCGCGGCTTTACCGATGCATTGCGAGCCGAGCATAAAGTGCGCGGCCGCAATAATATTACTTTCCACACCGTGCACCCCGGTGCAGTGGCGACCAACATAACCCTAAACGCGGATTATCAGGGCAGTAGCAGCCAGAAGTTTCATGAACAGCTTCAGGCAGGCACCAAACCGCAGAGAGCCGCGCAGCTGATTCTAAAAGGCATCCAGAAAAACACTGGGCGTATCTTTATTAGCGACGGCAAAGTGCAGGATGTCGTGGCTCGGTTGTTCCCGAATGGTTATGTGAACCTGGTGAAGCTAGCATTGAAGTTGAAAAAGGTAGAGATTCGTTAACTTCTAGAGACTCCGCCTAGAGTTCTGCCTAGAGACGCCAGCGTTACCGAATAGGCCCCGTGTTGCCGGGGCCTTTTTTATCTCTGGGCCGAGGGCAAAAAAAACCTCCGCATCCAAGGTGGGAAGCAGAGGTTTTAAGGGGGGGAGAAACGAACAACTTAGGCGGAAAAAACCGCCGTAAAACGCGAGTTCGACTCGCGTTGCTGTGTTCTGACTCTATTGTTACCTTGACTGAAATTTCTGTATTGATCTTAGCCGCCGCCATTGACGTTAGACGCCATTCTTGACACATTTCCTGTCATGGAAGGAAACCCACACGCCAACCCAAAATTCTATGTAGTGCTCAGCTATTTGCGGCCCTTGTTCGACTATGTGACCAATCAAGGCAAGCCGATAGATAGCATGCTGGCGCTGTTGGGATTGACCGAGGTTGAGCTAAAAAATGGTGATCGACGGGTTTCCGATGAAAACGTCGATAGTCTATTCGCTGAAGCCGAGCGCCTGTGTGATGACCCCAATGTTGGCTTGCATATCGGTCAAACCATGCGCGCGAGCCATTTAGGCATTTTGGGCATGATGGTGATGACCTGTGCAACGGCGCGTGAAGCCTTTGATTTGGTGCTGCGTTATCAAAACTTAATTGGCAACGGTGGCGACGTCGCAATTGAGCAGCAAGGCGACGAAATCGAATTTAGTTATTTCCCGGTCAACGGGCGCGAACCCTATGGTCGTCACAATACGGAGTTCTGCTTTGCCGGTTGGAATGCGCAAGCAACATTGCTGGCGGGCGCGCAATTTAAGCCAACGCGAATGACACTACCTTATCCGCGCCCAGACAATATTGATGACCATCGGGCTGTGTTTGGTTGCGAGTTCGCTTTTGATGCGCCCAAGGCCTGCGCCTACTTTCCTGCAAGCTATCTTGATGTGCCGTTGTTTGCGGCCGAACCGCAGCTCAAGTCGGTCTTAGAAGTACAGGCCCGGCAACGTCTACGTGAGTGGCAGGGCGAGCAGGTAGATGGTTCGCCGTTGGTTGCTAAAACCAAACAAGCGATAGCCGAGGCCATCGCGTTTGGCGTACCGTCAGTTGACGATATTGCAGAGGCAATGAATGTTTCCTCTCGCACTTTGCAACGCCAGCTTGAGTCACTTGGCAGCAGTTACAAAGAGCTGCTGGACTCGGTGCGCGCGGATCTGGCCAGCAAATATATGGGGCGGCAGGAGCTTTCAATCTTGGACGTGGCTTTTATGCTCGGCTTCTCCGAACAAAGCAGTTTTCAACGTGCCTTCAAGCGCTGGTTTGGTGCCACTCCGGGCGCTTACCGGCGAGAGCTAAAGCAGCAAGATAGTTAGTGGCTGGCTTGCTTGGCGAGCCATTGGGCCGCCGCTTGCCCAGCAACGCGGCCACTGGCGAAGCAGGCGGTTAGCAAATAACCACCGGTCGGGGCTTCCCAGTCCAGCATTTCCCCAGCGCAAAATAGCCCCGGTTGTTGTTTCAGCATTAATGATGCGTCGAACTGCGTCCAGTTAACGCCACCGGCCGTGCTAATAGCCTCATCTAGAGGCCGGTAGCGGGTTAAGGTTTGCGGCAAGTGCTTTAGTAATTGCGGCAGCTGCTTAAGGTCCCGCGCCTGTTCCTTGCTAGTCAATTGATTAAAAAAGGCTTGTTTATTGCGGTCTAGTTTGAGTCCGCGTTTTAAGAACGAGCTAAGCGAGTCTTTCGGGCGTTTTTTGCTAATCGCCGCTTGAATTTGCTGCGGGCTGCGATCGGGTAATAAGTCCCAATACACCTCGCATTGTCCGCTTAGGTCAATTCGGTCGCGAATCGGCGCTGACAGTGCGTAAACCAAGCCGCCTTCAATACCGTACCGGCTGATGGTGGCATCGCCGCGCTGGGACCATTGCTGACCATGTTGATCCTTTACCTGTAGGCCGGCTGACTTGAGTGGTTGGCCTTGGAATTCGGCTTGGAAATCTTGGCGCCAGTCGGCTTCAAAACCACAGTTGCTGGGGCGAAAAGGTAGGCATTCAATGTGCCGCTGCTGGAACGGTTGTTGCCAGTGGCCGTCGGAGCCAAGCTTGCGCCAGCTGCCGCCCCCAAGGGCAAAAACGGTAACTTGGCTGCAGCAGTGGAGTTTGCCTTCCGGCGTATCGAACTCGAGCAAGCCCTCCGCGTTCCAACCACGCCAATAATGCCGCGTGTGAATACGGCAGCCTTGCTGGCGTAGCCGCCGCAGCCAAGCGCGCAATAACGGTGCGGCTTTCATCGCGGTAGGGAAGACTCGGCCCGAGCTGCCAACAAAGGTATCAATGCCTAGCTCTGCAGCCCATTCTCTCAGTGCTGCGGCGTCAAACTGATCTAACCAAGTCGCCACGGTATCGCGCTGCGCGCCAAATCGATTGATAAAGTCTGACTTGTCTTCGGCGTGGGTAAGGTTGAGACCGCCAATCCCGGCGCGCAAGAACTTCCTGCCGACCGATGGCATCGCCTCATAAACATCAACCTCATAACCCGCTTGGCATAGCTGTTCGGCCGCCATTAGCCCGGCCGGGCCAGCGCCTATAACGCTGGCCTGAGCATTGGTCTGAGCACTGGCTTGGTTGTGGGTAGTTGCACGGGTCATGAAATGATTACGGCATAAAAGCGGCTAGGCGAGCTAATGGATGGTTAGCCCATGGTCGATTAGCCCATGGTCGGTTAGCAAGGGATGCGGCGATCATACATAAAAAAGCCCAGCTAGTTACCTAGCTGGGCAGTAGAAGGAGCAAGCGTGCTTGCCCCGACGTAGGAGCTTTTGCTTTATGCGGTTTGTGTAGCTACTGCTGGGGTCACTTCCGCGTCGTTGTCACGTTGAGCTAAGGCATCGGCTAAAGCCTCGTCTTGTTCTTTAATATCCTCTGGGGTGAAGCGCACTGCCAGTACCAGTACCGACACGCAGGCCACGGCAACGCCGAGGTAGAACAAGCCTTGTTGATAGGTGATGGATTCCGATTTGAATAGGAATCCAGCCGCTACCGCGCCCACGTTACCGCCAGCGCCCACAATGCCGGCTACTGCGCCGAGGGCTTTTTTGTTAACGAAAGGCACGATGCCGTAGGTGGCGCCTTCGGTCATCTGTACACAGAGCGAAAACAGCAACATGCTGCTAACCGCTAGGATTAAGATGCTTTGCTGTGAGAACAGCATTAAGGCAAGGCCTTCGCATAACACAATCACAAATAGGAAGTAGATGCGGCCTTGGAAGCCCACATTGCGCGCCATGAAGTCGGATACATAACCGCCTAAGGTGCGGGCAAATAAATTCATCAAGCCAAACAAGCCAGCGATAATGCCTGCGGTCTTGAGGCTTAGGTCGAACTGGTCGAAATAGTAAATGGCAGCAATGTTGTTCAAGGTGAGCTCGACGCCAAAACAAGCGGCATATACCACAAAGAGCAACCAAACTCGGTAGTCACTAGCAGCAGCCTTAAAGCTAACCCAGGCACTGCTGTCTTTTTTGTCGGCGGATAATTTGCCTTGAGCGCGTAGGTCTTTGAAATCACCGTCTGGTGCGTCGGTGGTAAAGAACCAATAGCCAGCAGCGGTAATCAGCATTAATACGCCAGGAATAATCATCGCTAGACGCCAGCTAATGGCTTCGCTAAAGCCGAGTGCCAAGATGCCAGCGAAGATGAGCGGCATCACCATTTGAGTTACGCCACCGCCGAGGTTACCCCAGCCAGCTGTGGTGGCATTCGCAGTGCCCACCACGTTCGGGGCGAACATCATCGAGGTGTGGTACTGAGTAATAACAAATGAAGCACCAATTGCACCAATGGCTAGACGGCCCAGTAGAAAGGTTTCGTAGCTATCAGCAAAGCCGATTGACATGACCGGGATTGAACCGAGTACCAGTAGGCCGGTGTAGGTTCGGCGTGGGCCTAGTTTGTCTGTTAGCGGGCCGATTAGCAGTCGAACCAATACGGTAATGCCGACTGAGGCGATAATTGTGTTACCGATTTGCGCTTTGGTTAGCAGCAAGTCTTCACGTACCACGGCCATGAGTGGCGCGATGCCAAACCAGCCGAAGAAACATAGGAAGAATGCAAACCAGGTCATGTGGAAGGTGCGCATTTGCACCGTAGAAAAATCAAATAGCTTGATTCGTGTTGCTTTGTTTTGTAATTCCATCACTGCCCCCTGTTGGGAAAAATATTGCGTTGCAGCATGGAATGCAGGACTCGTGCCAAGTTTTGGTTTTTTATGGGCTATGGATGCCGAATAAATAATTAAGCCATTGAAATTTATAGTTAATTATTTGTTGTTGGGGCGGCTTTGGGGATAAAAAAGGCGCCGTTTGGCGCCTTTTTTTGCCGAATTTAGGGGTGTTAGCTGTGCTGAATGCGATCCGTTAGCTCTGCGAGGCGGCGGGCCTGGGTTTGATTCAGGTTACGGTAGATAATCGCAGCAATCCGAGGGTGACGCTTTCTGAGTGTTTCCAAATCGTCGGTGTTGAACTTCAATACGCGCGCGCGGGTCATGGCATCCACATTCGCCGTACGGCGCTTGTTAAAGAAGCCGACTTCTCCCATTACCGCACCACGGCGCAGGGTGTTGAGGCTAATGCGGTCGCCTTTGTCGTTGGTTACCCAGACTTCCAAGGTGCCATCAATAACCACATAAATATTTTTAGCGGCGCGCCCCTTCTCGATAATCCGGCTGCCGGCTGGGTGGTCATGGATATTGGTCATCAAGGCAAAGCGACGCGCTTGGCGGAGGTTGAGCCCTTCCAGCAGCGGAATGGAGCGCTGCGGGTCGTGCCCCAAATCGAGTCGTAATACGTCCCACAAGGTGACGATCTTCAAGCGTGAGGCCATCGCGGGGGTAAAGGTCAGGTCGGTAATCCAAGCCATTGCTAAGGTACCCGCCGCTAATGCACCAAATTCGACCTGATTCTGTAGCTGTGAGTCGGTCATTACCAGAAAGCCCAAAATTAAGGCTAAAGAAGTAAAGGTAACGGGTCGAATAATGCCGTTTAGGGTGGCGAAGGTGGCTTTTTGCTCACTGGCGGCAGTTTTAGCTTCGGCGTTAAAACGCACGAGATAATGGATAGTGTCGTCAACCGCAATACCAAGCACGATGCAGGCAATCAGGCTGGTGGTGGGGTTGAGCGTAATGCCCGTTAATCCTAATGCACCAAAATAAATCGCAATAGGGATGACATTCGGTATTAACGCCATCAAGCCAACTAGGCGCGAAGTAAAGAGCAGGGTCAGGATGGCCCAGATCACCAAGAGTGCGAGCATAAATGAAATCAGCTGGCCACCGGCAATGTCTTCTACCGTGTGGGTGGCAAGCACTGATGCGCCAGTGGCGCGGCCAACCATGGGCGGCGGCAAGCGTTTTAAGCGAGTATTAACGCGCTCTAATAAGTTGCTGATGCTGGCCGAGTCTTCCACTAAGGCCCGCACTGTGATCTTAATGGTGTGATATTCGGTGTCTACAAAACTGCGGAGTTCGTCACCGCCGCCAAATAAGAACAGCTGTTTAATGGTGCGAGCATCGTTGGGAATATTGAGGCTATCCGAGTCGCCAGCGTTGAGGTTTTGGTTGATGAGCAACAAGCGGTCAACCAGCGAGTGAGTGTCCGCCACTTCGGGCTGCTCTTCGAGCCAGTTTTGTAATAACAGAATGTCTTGCAGCACTTCCGGCTGTACGAAGGTGTCTTTGACATAACCTTCGATCACAATCGAAAACGGATTGGCACCACCCAAGGTGTTATTGATGAACTCGTAATCGGTGCGAACTTTGGAGTCTGGCGGGAAGTCGGCCACATAGCTACTGCCAACTTGGATGCGAGTGGCGCCAAATAAAGCGACTGCTAATGTTGCGAAACCCAAGGTCAAAATGAGTGGTCGTAGCTTGAGGTTGTAATGCGCTAAAAAGTCGGCCAAGCCGGCAAAGGCCTTGGTACCAGTGGGCATGCCGATCGACTTGGTGCGGCCGCATACCGTTAGCGTGGCCGGCAGAAATGTCAGTGCGAGTAATACCGTTAGGCTGACCCCAAAGGTGGCAAATAAGGCGAACTCTTTAACCGCCGCCAGTGGGTTGACGAATAACGCCATAAAGCCAGCTGCGGTGGTGAGGCCGGTGATAAACAAGGGCAGCGAAATGTGCTGTAACACCCAATCCAAGCGTTGTGACGCGGGCACGCTGCCGGGTGCCATATGGCGAAAGCTCTCGTAGTACTCACTAATAACGTGCATACAGTACGCTAGCCCTAGGGTAATAATGACCGGTGGAATAATCACCGTGACCATATTGAGGGGGATTTGGAGCAACACCATTAGCGCCATGGTCCATAACAGCCCAGTCAAGATGGTTATCAGCGGCAATGCCATTGCCCGGACCGTGCGAAACGCTAACAGTAGTAGCGTCGCCAAAATTAACAAGATTAGTGGCAAGGCTTTGGTGAGCTCGTCGAATAGCGCCTCAGCGGTATCGTGTTTAACCACCAAACCGCCCGTAACCCAGCTTTCAAAGCGGGGTGACAACGCCTCCAGTTCCGCCCGTATTTGGGGCACGAGTTGGCTATTGAGTAGCTCGCTATCGCTGATGTCGCGCAACGAAACTAACACCGAGCCGACGCTACCGTCTTCGGTAATTAAGCTATTGCGATAGATCGGGTCTTGGATAACGGCTTGTAGCGCTTCGGGGCTGTAATTAGCTTCGGCCAGTTGTTCCGCAATGCTGCCAAAGTAAATCACGCCTTCGGTAATCTGTACGGCAGGCGCCGTGGCAATGGAAACGGTGCTGCTGACGCCCTCTAGTTCCGCCAGTTTTAAGGTTAAGGCGGTTATCGCTGCAAGGCTTTCGGCCTCAAGAATTTGTTCACTGTCACGCGCGCGCAGTGCAATCACCACGGCATCGTCACTGCCAAAAATTTTTCGTGATGAATGGTAAAACGCGAGATCAGGGTCATCCTTTGGCAGTAACCGTTCCAGCGATGGGTCTACGGTTAACCTCACTTCGCCGCTGCGAGGATCCACCAGTACTAAGGTGGCTGCAGCTGAAATCAGTACTACCAGCGCTATGCACCACCAAGCTTGCTGGGTGGCGAATTTGACCAGCGCGTTGGCAGCGCGCTGTGGAACCTGGTCTGGCGTAAGCTCGCTCACTAATTACCGTACTTTGTGAAAGTTATTCGCACTGAAGGTGCGGGCCGAAATTTTTTCATCATGACGAATCCGCGTGATCTCGACTTCGGTCCGAGTTTGATGCCGGTGATCCACCATCGTGACGCGTCGACCAACCCAAAGCCCATTGACCTGCGTGAGGCTATTGGGATCCATAGTGAGGGTTTTGCTGGGTTCTTGGCCGTGCTTCTCGTACAAATCGGAGTGCAATGGTACGCAGGTTTTTTGGTCAATCAGGTTTACGACTTCACGGTAGCTTGAGTTTGGGTCGGCTGGGCGCATGGTGACATTCCATACCGGCAAGTTGTCTTCGCCGTAAGTGGTTTGGCCGTTCAGCGACAACTTCCCGCTGGTCACAATCGTTTGCAGATAGCTGATGTCTTCGTAGCTAAAGTCGGTGCCCCACAATTTGCCTTTTGATGAGTTGCCGCTAATCCGGTGAACTTTTTTGATGGCTGGGATGAAAGAGTAGATATATAGCTCTTTGCCATCGTTAATCGCTAGGTAGGCTGCGCCTTCAATGTCCACGGGCGAATCAATTCGCCCCATGATGCGGGTGTCATCGGGCTTTTTGTGTCGCCACCATAGGCGTGCGCTAATGGCCTGTTCGCTGCCGGCCCGATCAATACTCCGCATTCGGACGGATTGTTCGCTGGTGGCTTGCGGCAAGTTGCCAAACATGCAACTTTCGATTTGTTCAACGGTAGTGTCAGTCACCGGTTGCAGCGCTGGTTCGGTCTCGCCGAAAGCGTTGACTGGAAGTAGCAAGATGGCTGCCCAGATCGCCACCAAATTGTATTTCGATCTCATCGCCTAACCCCTAGGTGTGTAGCTGGTTGTGGTGTACTGCTTGCACCACTTTATGTAATGGACTCATTCTGGCCCTTGTAGTGCCATACCGCAATGGTTAGCGGTGGCCAAATAGTCGGCGCTGAGGCCTGTGCCGGGTCAAGCAAAGGCGTGAAAGCCTTACACCACCCTGATTTGTAGCTCTGGGTGGTGGCTTTTTAAGCGCTCGGCATGACCTTGAGCGCCAAATTGCACGAACATCTGATGGGCTAGGCTCAAGGTTTTGTTGGCTGCAGCGTGTTCGTTTTTGCGCCATAGCAGCCGCGCTTTTTCTTCCAGCATAAACGGCTCAAACATTTGAGCACCGGTTTGGCTAATTAAGGTGGTGATCGCGTTTAGCTGGTGTTCCACCAAGGCGGGGCTGTCTTTGCTTAACTTGCGCAGTATGCTCAACATGGTTAATCGAGCTTGGCATTCTGCCAGTCGAGCATGTCGTTTTTGTGAATGCTCAATTGCTTCAGTGCCCACCTCGAACGCCCGTTGATATTGGCCGTCACCTAATAAAGCGCGTGCATAAACCGCAGTTTGAGCGCCACGGAATTGGTATGCCGCGGTGCCGGATTCGGTGAGCGGTAGCGCCGCCTCGCAGGCCTCGATTGCCTTGCTCCAGTTGCCGGATAGGCAATTGGCGGTGGCGACGGCGCGTTGCGCGTTGGCGGTAAAGAATTCGCTATGGGTATCGAGCGCGTGTTGTAGGGCCGACTTGGCCTCTTGCAGCGCCTGCTCAGAGTTGCCACTAAGATTGCACCATTCAACCAAGTTGGCATGTAGCCAACTCACCGGATTGCCTTGCGCGGCGGCTATTTTAATTGCCGCCTCAATATCGTTGCGGGCTTCGTCAAGCTGGCCGATGTAACTCAGCATGAGCGCACGGAAACCACGCGAATAATAATTGTCGGTTGAGACCGGGCTTGCTACCCAGGCCTCGCGGCCACCTTCGGTGAGCAGTGTTAGGCCTTCCTTTACCCGGCCTGCGCCAAAGTACGCGAGTAAAATAGAGGTGCGGAAACGGTGTTCAATATCTTCGCCGCCTTTGGCGGCGCGACTGAGCAATAAGGCCTCGGTCGCGTTGGTAACGCCATCGTCGGCGTCCGCGTCCCGCATCTGTGCCATGGCGTAGCTCACTTGTAGTTCACCGAGCGCAGCTTGGTCGCCACTGGCTGATACCAAGTTTTTCGCTTCCTTCCAGGCTTTTTCCACGGTGTCGATGGGCACTTGATAGAAGGTGCCAACGCGTAAGATGCCGGCGCGTGCGGTGATCCGGCCATGCATTACGGCCTCTGACTCGGGTGCTTGGTCTAGTGCGGCGACGGCATGGTGGTAGCGACGCAAGGCTTCGCCCATATCACGCCCAGCCATCCAGGTGGCCGCTGCGGGCAACCAATGCGCAGCCTTATCCCAGTTTTTGGCACGCTCATAGTGGTGTGCCAGTTGTACCGACACTTCTTGTAAAGCGGCTTGGTCGCGGGCATTGGCTTCTAGTAGCTCAGCGAGTTGTGAGTGGGTTTGTTGGCGACGAGTTTTAAGCTGGCTGTGATAGGCGACTTCTTGGATTAACGGATGCCTGAACTGCCAGTGGCAGGGGATTTGCTGGTCGCAATCTTGGTCCACAATATTGGGCTCTATGAACCCCAGTGTTTTGAGTTGTTCGAGCTGTTCAAGCAGTGCGGTCGTGTCGGTGTCGTCGTTCTCTCTAGCCAATAGTGCGTGTAGCGCTTCGGTTGGGAACTGTTTGCCGATTACGGCAGCGGTCAGTAAGGCCTGTTTTTGGGGCTCGCTGAGGCGATCTATCCGCGCGCCAATCAGGGCATGAATGGTGTCGGGGATTTTGACGTCTTCGACGGGCTTCGTTAGATGCATCGAACCGGCATCGCCAATCAAGGTGCCGGCCTCGATAAAGGCTTGTACCGCTTCCTCAACAAAGTAAGGGTTGCCGGCTGCTCGATCGGCAAGGCGCTGGCGTAACGGCGCCAAATCTGCGTCGCAACCCATCAAGCGTTCTGCCAGCTCCAGCATCGCTGGCTGGTCGAGTGGGCGCAGATCGAGGTCGATATCAACGCCGCTTAACCAAGCGGGTGGCTGATGGGGTCGGTAGTTATAAATAATCGATACGGGGTGCTCACAAACTTCAGACAACATGCGTTCAAAGAATGCGAGGCTGCCCGCGTCAGCCCAATGTAAGTCATCGACGATAATCAGGCTGCGGCGATTGGGGGCGGCGGCATTGAAACGGTCGTAGAGGTCAAACAGCAGGCGCAGCCGTTGTTCAGGTGGTACGTTAAGCGGGGCCTGATTGGGGTCGGCAATTTCTAAGAACTCAAACATGAGTTGCAGCGTGCTGGCTTCGCCCAGGTTCAGTAGAGTGAGCGCGCCCGCCACTTTTTGTCGAGCGACTTGGTCGTCTTCATTGTCGGCAACCCCAAAGTAAGCGCGTAGCAATTCTCGAATGGGTTTGAAGGGTTCGGCATCCGCATAAGGCACGCAGGCACAGGTATAGACTTCGATGCCTTGGCTGCGAGCCTCTTCGGCAACCTCATGGCAAAGGCGGCTTTTGCCGATGCCGGCATCGCCTTGTACTTTGGCAATAAGACCGCGCGGCGTTTGCGCTTTGTAATTGAGTACAGCAGCTAACTGTTCCAGTTCTTTTTGGCGGCCAATAAACGGTGATAAGCCGCGCTCGCGGCTAAGGTCTAGGCGCGATCGCAGCCGACCCTCGGCTTCCAGTTCGTATAGCCCAATTGGTTCAGCCACGCCTTTGACTTGGCTGCTGCCTAAATCATTCAGTCGAAAGTAGCCGTCGACTAAACGGGCTGTATGACGGGTCATTAGTACTGACCCCGGCGCCGCTAGACTCTCCATGCGGGCTGCTAAGCCAACCGTGTGGCCTTGTGCGGTGTAGTCCATTCGGAGGTCGTCGCCAATTGAGCCGACCACCACTTCGCCGGAGTTTAGTCCAATTCTGACCGACACATTTAAGCCGTCGGCAAGTCGCAGCCGACGGCCAAAGTCGTTGAGCCGGCTGCGTAGCGCTAGGCCTGCACGACAGGCGCGAATAGCGTGATCTTCATGCGCGATGGGTGCGCCGAATAACGCCATGATGCCATCGCCGGTGTACTGATTGATGGTGCCTTCAACGCGGTGGATTTCCTCGCCCAGAATGGCAAAAAACTCGTCTAGGATTTCGTGCCAGCGTTCAGCGTCAACTTGCTCAGCCAAGTCCATCGAGCCTTGCAGGTCGGCAAACATTACTGTCACCTGTTTGCGTTCGCCTTCGAGCGCGCTGCGGTTGCTCAAAATTTGTTCGGCCAAATGTTTAGGCGTGTATTGCCGAACGCTGCGTTCAACCTTGGGGGCGGGTTTGGTGTTGTCGTTGGCGGCGGTCCCGAGGCCTTCACCGCATTGGTTGCAAAAGCGGGCGTTGGGCTCGTTTTCTGCCCCGCAGTGGCTGCAAATTGCCGTTAGCGGCGTGCCGCATTGATTGCAAAAGCGTGCGCCGTCGGCGTTGTGGTGGTGGCAGTTAAGACATTCCATGAATTTACCTCTGCTGCAGCATAGCAAAGGCTGAGTCGGGTGGTTAGTTGCGTCGCTGCGGATGTCTGATGCGTCGCTTATTAAGTGGTGTGCAGCGGTGGCGGTGTTTTATTTGGTAATTGTAAACAAATCGGATTATGCGCAACTTGCTCGGCGCTATGTTGATTTTTAGTAAACGTTTAAAAAAATTTTTGTTAACAATAAGTATCTTTAGGCGAGTTTTATTAAGTTGCTTATTTATATAGAGATATTGTGGTTCTGTTTCGGATTTTTGTGATTATTTTGCGATTTAATTAGGTACAAAAACACTAATTATTGCTATATGAATTCGATTTCATATTGAATTAGTAAAAGCGCAGTACTATGTTGCAAACTGGTTTTATACCAACGAACCGGCGGGCGCGGTGCCTAGCTTGGTGGATAACGACAACGCTCCAACAGTCAATAACCAGAGGATTTGGTTGATCACTGTCGGCAGCAAGGGGACATATCAATAATGAAAATGCAATTCAAACGCGTGATGCCCGCGATGGCATTGGTGGTTTCTGCTGGTTTTCTAGGCGCTTGTTCGTCTGGTGGCGGCAGCAACAATGCCACCGGTAGCACCACAGTAAAAACCCAAGACTGTGCCGGCGGTGCGGCCTGCGGCCTGCTAGATCCCGTTCAGGAGGCTATCGATGATGTGCTAGGTGGCCAGATTGCAGGTACTTTGCCTGCTCCATTAGGGCCTGTGGTGGGTTGCGCTAGCGATACTGTAAACAATGTTATCGATGTGCCAGACGCGTTACTAACCGCGTTGCAACAAGGCGTGACCACGCAAGATCCAGCGGTGGTGCTTGAGGCGGTACAAGATATGGGTACCTCTTTAGGTAATGTTGCCTTCAATCTGCAAGGTTTATTGATGTCGTTGACCGGCGCGGTAGATCAGTGTGACGTCAGTGGTGGTGATCTAGGTCTACCGATTCCTGGCCTAGGCGGTTCAGGTGGGTTGCCGGGCCTGGGTGCGTTACCGATTCCGGGTGTTGGTGGTACCGACGGTATTCCTGGCCTAGGCGCCTTACCCATTCCTGGCTTAGATAGCTTGCCAATCCCAGGTTTGGGTGGTGACGGTGGTGCGGAAGGCCCAACCGGAACCCCATTAGATTTATTGTTGGCGCCTCTGGCTGACGGCTTGCAGACGCTGCTTGATACCCTTGGCGGTGCTGCTGCCGACACGCCGGCGTCCGCAGCGATTGATCCCATTATTGCTGGTTTGGAAGCGCTGGTCGGCGTGCTAAATGGCGATCTGCCGATTGGTACTGACTTTGGTGGCTTCGCGAAAGATGGCGGCAGTAATCCGTTTGGCGATGCGCTAGCCCAGTTGCAAGAGCAGCTCTCCGGCCTTGCTGACGGTGGTTTGCCAGGCGGCGTACCTGGTTTGCCAGGTGGCGGTGCCGATGATCTTGACCTGAAACCCGTGACTGATATCGTGGCCCAAGTGACCAATGCCTTGGGCTTGGCGATCGCACAAGGCCGCGAGCAGCTTGAAGGTGCTGCGGGTAGTGAAGTGCCCGTGATTGGTGGTTTGTTACTGTCGGTAGAAACTGCTTTGGCTGATACCAACGCGGTGTTGGCTGCGGCTGGTGAATACGACGGCGTAGCCGTGAATGGCGCGGTTGAGGCCTTATTAGAAAACACCTTGGGTAACGTGCTGACCGAAGTATTGCCGCTACGCATGATTGGCGAGCAAGTCGGTCAAGACCTTGCAGGCCCTATTAAAGCGGGCATTAATCAGGGCGTGACCGCCTTAAGTTCTGGCACCATTTTGTTGCTCGGTCCGCTGTTCGATACCGCATTAGATGATGCGCTAGCGCCTGCGTTAGACCCCATCGAAGCTGTGATTGCGCAAATTTTGGCGGCGGTCCCTGTGCCCGGTGGCGCGGCAGCACCTGATTTAGGTAGCTTGCTAAGTGGCGGTTTAACCCAGTTAACCAACACACTGAGCTCGCTGGTTCCTGCAGGTGGTTTCCCTGGCCTACCTGGTGGTGGCGGTTCGCCACTTGACCTGCTGTTGGGTGGCCTAGGTGGCCTCTCTGGTTTGCCCGGCGCTGGTGACCTACCTGGCGTGAGTAGTGCGGGTGTAGATGGCATTACTGGCACTCCGCTGGACCTCTTGCTTGGCACCCTAGTTGATAATGATCCAACCGGTTTGTTGAGTGGTTTGTTAGAAACCGTGCTCGGCGGCATCTTAGGTGCGTTGGGTGGTTTAGGTGGCCTAGGTGGTGGCCTAGGCGGCTAAAGCCTAGCTTCTGGTTCTTCATCTGAACGCAAAAAGGCCCAGCATTTGCTGGGCCTTTTTGCTTTCTGCAGGGGATCAACGCTGCCAGCATTAGGTTCTTGTATAATTGCGCGCTTTCGGCCCGTTGTTTGACCCGCGTTTCGGGTTGGCGCAGCGCGCCGGTGCCTCAGTCCAACTCCTCACTAACTCGTCGCCTATGTCCGTTTTTACTACTGTTTCTGAAGATCAGCTGAAGAATTTCCTGTCGCGTTATGACCAAGGCGAACTGGTGTCCTATGAGGGAATCAGCGAGGGGATAGAGAACACCAATTATTTTGTGACCACCACCGGTGGCCGGTTTGTACTCACGGTATTTGAGTACTTCACGGCTTATGAAGTGCCGTGGTTCCTTGATCTAATGCACCATTTGGTCACGCATGGCGTGCCGGGTGCGGCGCCGGTGTTTGATAAGTTTGATTGCTTCCAGTCGGAGCTGTGCGGCAAGCCGGCCGCCTTAGTGCAGCGCCTAGAAGGCAAACCTTGCATGACCCCTAATCAGGCTCAGTGTGAATCTATCGGGCGGGCCCTGGCGCAGGTGCATGTGGCGGCTTCTAGTTATTCTGAGCCGCGGCAAAATACGCGTGGGCTGGAGTGGATGGAAAGCATGGCAGCAAAAGTGTTGCCGCATCTATCCGCCGACGACAACATCTTGTTGGCCAACGAGTTGAAATTTCAATCCACTGCGGGCCGTGAGCAGTTGCCCAGTGGTGTGACCCATGCGGATTTATTCCGCGATAACGCCTTGTTTGTTGGCGATCAGCTTAACGGCATTATTGACTACTACTTCGCCTGCACTGACGCTTTTATGTATGACTTGGCGGTGGTGTTAAATGACTGGTGCCGCAACGACGAAGATCACTCGCTAGACCTCGAATTAGCGCGCGCCGTTACCCGCGCTTATGCTGCACGCCGTGATATTAACGAGCAAGAATTGGCCGCTTTACCAGCCATGCTGCGAGCGGGCGCGTTGCGGTTCTGGTTGTCGCGTTTAAACGACAAACATTTCCCGCGCGAAGGCGAGATGACGTATATCAAAGAGCCCAATGTGTTCCGCGATTTACTGGTTCACCATATCGAGCAACCTTTTAGCTTGTAGTCATGCGCCAACTGATTGCTCTGATAAATGGCTTTAATGCCGCGGTTGGCCGTGGTTCGGCTTGGCTGGCATTAGCCATTGTGCTGCTCGAGTTTGTGGTGGTGGCCTTGCGTTATGTGTTTGATATTGGCTCTATTGCGCTGCAAGAAGGCGTTATTTATCTGCATGCCACCTTGTTTATGGCGTCGGCCGCTTGGGTGCTGCAAAACGATGGCCATGTACGGGTCGATATTTTCTACCGGGCCATGACGCCTCAGCGCAAAGCCTTGGTGAATGGATTGGGCGCGCTCTTTTTATTGTTACCCACCAGTTTGTTTTTATTGTGGATTAGCTGGGACTACGTGCTGCAAAGCTGGCAAATACTCGAAGGCTCGAAAGAAACCGGCGGCCTCAATGCCGTGTTCTTGTTGAAAAGTTTGATGCCCTTGGCCGCTACGCTATTAAGTTTGCAGGCCTTGGCGCAGTTGGGCCAATCATGGTTGCAGTGGCAGGGAGAGCAGGATGCCTGAGCTCGCTACATTAATGCCGCTGCTGATGTTCCTATTTATCTGCGGCGTATTGCTGCTGGGTTATCCGGTGGCTTTCTCGCTGGGCGGCGGCGCCTTGTTGTTTGCCGCCATCGGCACCGTCACCGGTAGCTTCGATTCGGTTTTTCTCGAAGCCCTGCCAAACCGTCTTTACGGGGTAATGACCAATCAAACCTTGTTGGCTGTGCCACTGTTTGTCTTTATGGGCGTAATGCTCGAGCGTTCCAAAATTGCTGAGCTGCAGCTAGATACCATGGCGTCTTTGTTTGGTGGCCTGCGTGGTGGCTTAGGCATATCGGTTATTTTGGTCGGCATGTTGCTGGCTGCCAGCACCGGTATTGTTGGCGCTACCGTGGTAACCATGGGACTGATCTCACTGCCGACCATGTTGAAGCGTGGTTATTCGCCGCAGCTGGCTAGCGGCATCATCTGCGCTAGCGGCACGCTGGGCCAGATTATTCCGCCCTCGATTGTGCTGGTGCTACTGGGTGATGTGTTGTCATCGGCTTACCAGCAGGCGCAGTTGGATATGGGTATTTGGTCGCCAGAAACGGTGAGTGTGGGCGATCTCTTTATGGGTGCGCTTATTCCCGGTTTGTTATTGGTACTGGCTTATCTGGTTTATCTATTGGTAGTGGCTTGGTTAAAACCGGATGCCGCGCCCGCGGTGCCAGCCGATGAGCGAGACCAACAACAGGGCCTTGAGCTGCTCAAGCATTTAGCCGCAGCGTTACTGCCGCCCTTGTTGCTGGTGGGTGTGGTGTTGGGTTCGATTTTGGCCGGTTATGCCACGCCTACCGAGGCGGCAGCGGTGGGTGCGGTTGGCGCCACGCTCATGGCCTTGCTCAAGCGAGAGCTTGATTGGGCGCGGCTGTGGATGGTGGTGCGGGATACCGCGCAAGTCACCAGCATGGTGTTTATGATTTTGCTCGGCGCGGCCCTGTTCTCGTTGGTATTCCGTGGTTTTGGTGGCGACGAGCTGGTGCAAGAGTTCCTGCAGGATATGCCCGGCGGCGTGGCCGGTGCCGTGATCTTGGTGATGCTGGTGATGTTCTTGTTGGGCTTTGTGCTCGACTTTATTGAAATCACCTTTGTGGTGGTGCCGATTGTGGGGCCGATATTGCTCGCCATGGGCTTAGATCCAGTCTGGCTAGGCATCATGATCGCAATCAATTTGCAGACTAGCTTTTTAACCCCGCCATTCGGTTTTGCCTTGTTCTATTTGCGCGGGGTTGCGCCGGCCTCGGTTAGTACCGCGCAAATTTACCGCGGCGTATTGCCCTTTGTGCTGATTCAGCTCGGCATGTTGGGACTGCTGGCCGCTTGGCCTGAGCTAGCGACCTGGTTGCCTGATAAACTCTACGCAAATTAATCAGTTTCGTTAGTCACTCCCAGAGTAGCTGGTTTAGCTGCCTGGAAGTGCCAGCCAAAGGGTCAGGTTTTGCAGCGGTCATTTTCCAAACTTTCTAGTAAAGGCAAATTTGACGTCCTCATCATCGGTGGCGGTATCACCGGCGCGTGGGCGGCTTATGATGCGGCTCGTCGTGGTCTGCATGTGGCCTTGGTGGAAAAAACCGATTGGGCCGCCGGTACATCGTCGGCTAGCTCGAAAATGATTCACGGTGGCTTGCGCTATCTGGCTACCTATGAATTCAGCTTGGTCAGGCACTCACTGCAAGAGCGCGCCTTGCTCGCAAAGCTAGCGCCGCACCTGATTCAGCCGATTCGTTTTGCCTTGCCGATTTACAAAACCGACAACGTCACGCGGTTGCAAATGAAAGCGGGGCTCACGCTTTACGATTGGTTCGCCACGCGCAAGTCGCCCGCGCCGCAGCACGAATACCTTAGCAAAAAGCAATACGCCAAGCGTTACCCCTATATTCGACAAGAAGGCCTCGTGGGTGGCTTTACCTATGGTGACTGCCAAGAAGACGATGCCCGCATGACGGTAGAGATTGTGTGGGGCGCTGACTTTATGGGCGCCACCTGCGTTAACTATGCCGCCGCTAAAGATTTGCTGCGAGAGGGCGAGAAAGTGGTTGGCGCCACCATTCGCGACGAGCTAACAGGCGAGGAAACCAATGTTTACGCCCGTACTGTGGTGAATGCGGCGGGGCCGTGGTGTGAGTCGCTATTGCCGTCAGGTGGTAAATCTCGGCTAACCCGCTTGGTGAAAGGCGTGCATTTGTTAATGCCAAGCTTGCCGCTGCAAGACCATGGTTATGCTGATGGCGCCTTAATTACTAATCCCGATGATGGGCGGGTGGTGTTTCTCATTCCCTGGTACGGCTACACTATCCTTGGTACTACCGACAGCGACTACGATGGCGCGCCCGATGCGTTAGACGTAAGCGAAGACGAAGAAAATTACCTGCTCGATATCGCTAACAAAGCGCTGGCCCAAGTGCCGGGTGCGCAGCATTGGCAGCGCAGTGATATTCGCGGCAGCTACGCAGGCGTTCGCACCCTAGAAAATGCCGAAGGTAAATCCGCCAGCAAGGTCAGCCGCGAATGGGCGCTAACCGAGCCCTTGCCCAATATGTTGATGCCAATTGGCGGTAAATACACCACCGCACGCCAAGACTCGGCATTGATTGTTGACCGTGTAGTGAAAAAGCTGGGCGTTGAAGCCTTGCCTTGCACCACCGGTAAACGCCCGTTCCCGTGGGCGCCTTTAGGTGGTTATAAAACCTGGGAAGCGCAGGCAATTAATGACCTCACTAAAGCCGGCGTGGAAGCCAGTATTGCTAAAACTGTCGCTAAACGGCAGGGCAACCAACTGCCGGTGTTGTTGGAGCTCATTGCCAACGATGCTAGCTTGGCCGAGCGTGTTGATCCGGCCGTGCCTTTTATTAAGGCTGAAGCCAAAAAAGCGCGTTTGTATGAGATGGCCATAACCGACGAAGATGTGTATCGCCGTCGCATGCCGCTAACGTTGTTGGCTGGTCTGCCCGCGTCTTAATCGCAGCGTTTTAACAAATATAGGTCGTTTTGGTGATATGCACCAAAAGGCGTATGCTTTTGCCACTAAAACGTGTGGGAGGAGAGCACGATGGCGGCAGAATTACAGCCCAGCGATATCAGCCGAGCCAATCCGGCAGTTGGCCTGCAACAAACCCTAAATAAGCAGAAAAAAGCTTTACGCCAGAACGGTATTCCTGACTATAAACAGCGCGTTGCCGCGCTCAAGGTCCTGAAAAAGCTGCTGCTCAAACACCAAGATGAGTGGATTAAAGCGGTTTCTGCCGACTTTGGTAACCGCTCGGCACATGAAACCGTGCTGGCGGAAATATTTGTGGTGGCCAGCGAGATTGATGACGCAATTCGCCACCTGCGCAGCTGGATGAAACCCCGGGTTGAGCGGGCGGCGTGGCAATACGCGCCAGCAGTCACCAAAATTTTGTATCAGCCTAAGGGGGTGATTGGCGTTATTGGGGCGTGGAACTATCCCATTCAGCTTAATCTAGGCCCCGCGGTGGGCGCGATTGCCGCAGGCAATCACGTCATGATTAAGCCCTCAGAGCTGGCACCGAAAACCGCCGAGCTAATGGCGGATTTGATTTCGCATGCTTATCCCACCAGTTACTTTACGGTCTGTACTGGCGATGTGGATGTGTCGGCGGCGTTCTCCTCACTACCGTTTGATCACATCTGCTTCACCGGCTCGTCGCGGGTCGGCAAAATCATTATGCGTAATGCGGCGGAGCATTTAACGCCAGTCACCTTAGAGCTGGGTGGCAAAAGCCCCGCTATTGTGGCCGAAGATGCGGTGCCCAAATTGGCGGCAGCACGAATTGCGCGCGGTAAGTTTTTGAACGCCGGTCAAACTTGCGTAGCACCGGATTACGTGTTGGTGCACGAGTCTATGCGCGATCAGCTAGTGGCGGATATTCGCGACAAGGTGGATCAGGCCTACGGTGATGTAGCGAACAGCGATGACTACACCCATATTGTTTGTGAGCCGCACTATCAGCGCCATAAAGACTTGGTGGCAGATGCTGAAGCCAAGGGCGGCAAAATCGTTCCCGCGACGACCAAAACGATTGAGCCAGATGACGCCAAGCAAATGTTCCCGCCTACCTTGGTGTTGAACCCGACCGACGATATGCGCCTCATGCAGGAAGAAATCTTTGGTCCGATTTTGCCGATCAAAACCTATCGAACCATTGATGAAGCCATCGACTACATTAACGACAACGACAAGCCGCTAGCGCTGTATTACTTTGGCGAAAGTAAAAAAGGCCAAAACCACGTGCTTGAAAATACCTTATCGGGTGGCGTCACCATTAACGACACCCTCTACCACTTGCCGCAGCCTAATTTGCCGTTTGGTGGTGTCGGTACCTCGGGTATGGGCCACTATCACGGCCACTTTGGTTTCTTGGAATTCTCCAAGCAAAAGCCGGTATTTATCCAATCTCGCGCCACCTTGCTCGATCTGCTCAGCCCGCCTTATGGCCGTATTATGAATCTGACCCTACGCATTCTGGTGGGTTGGAAACGTGACGTTGCCAAGGTGAAAGTGGCCAATGCGCCGAAGATTGTGAAAGAGAAACGTAGTGGTCAATAGGGCTTTCGCCCTTCTATGCGGCCGAGCAACGGAGCAAAACCGAGGTTAAGCTAGCGACTGTTTGAGCGTAGCGAGTTTCGCTGGCGCTCGGTTTTGTGAGTAGCGCAGGGAACCGCGAAGCGGCCGCATAGTGGGTTGGCTTTTTTTGGTTCCTTTTTGCAGCCATAGGCAAAAAGGAACTCGGCCTGCGGGTAAGGGTGTAGAAACCTAGGCGAGTTTTTTAGGCCGAAACCATCACCAGCCAGCTCAGGCTTGATCCCTATTTCGCTCCGTTGCTCAGCTGCGCAGAAGGGGCCTCGGGGAAGAAAGAAAGGAACAAGGGAAGCGCTTAGAGGGTAAAGGTAGCAATCACCGGCGCATGGTCGGATGGCTGTTTGAAACGCCGTTCGCGTTTATCAATGCGGCATTCGCTGCAGTTGTCGGCCAAGCTTTTTGAGGCGAACACGTAGTCGATACGAAGGCCTTTGTTTTTCCAAAACGCGCCGCCACGGTAATCCCACCAGCTAAAACTGCCGGGTTCGTTATCGAAGAGGCGGAAGCAGTCCGTCACGCCTTGGGCTTTTAAGCCTTCTAACCACTCGCGTTCGATGCTGGAACAGTGAATTTCGTCGCGCCATGCCTCAGGGTCGTGCACGTCGGCGTCGTCGGTGGTGATGTTGAAATCACCCATCATCACCAGTTTGTCATGCTCGGCTAATTGTTGGCCCAGGTAGTCATGCAGGGCCGCAATCCAGCCACGCTTATATTCAAACTTGGGCGAATCTAGGGCTTGGCCGTTGGGTACGTAAAGGTTGATAACGCGCACACCATTCACCGTGCATGCCAGCACGCGGCGTTGTTCGTCTTCAAAATTAGGAAAATCGGTGACCACATCGGCAATCTCGGTTTTCGCCAATACCGCCACCCCGTTATAGGTTTTTTGGCCAGCAAATACGACTTTGTAACCCGCAGCTTCGAGCTCGGCTGCCGGGAACACGTCGTCCGTCATTTTGGTTTCTTGTAAACCGAGTACATCGGGCTGGTTTTCTTCTAACCAACGCAGCACATGATGCAGGCGAACTTTAAGCGAGTTGACGTTCCAGGTAGCGATCGAAAAGACGTTTTCAGACATGATAAATGCGGGTGCTCGGTAACCAGTAAGACAGGCGGGGATGGTAACTCAGCTGGCGGCGTTTTGGCGCATCAGTTTTGAGGCGAGTTGATGTAACCATTGGTTGCCGGGGTCGGCGTCGTAGTTGCGGTGCCAATACAGGTGCAATTCAATGGGCTCCATGGTTAAGGGCGGAGGCAGGATTCGGGTTTTATCGGGGTTGTGCATTTGCTCAGCAAAACCCCTTGGCAAGGTGACTAATAAACCTGAGTCAGCCGCTACTGCGCAAGCCGCGTGGTAGTGCTGGCAACGCAAGCCAACATCGCGTTGGTGACCTAGTTTCTGCATCGCAAAGTCGACAATGGTGGGGCCGCTAGGGCGTGCTGATACCGCCACATGTTTTGATTGCAGATAGCGCTTGAGGGTGGGAGTTTGTGCATAGGGGTGTTGGTGAGCCGCTACCACGCAGAACTGGTCATGTACGGTAGGGGTGTAGCAAATCTCTGCGCCCACGGGTACGGGCACATCGAGGGCAAAGTCTAGGCGGCCGCGGGCTAGGTCGCGTGCCATATTGGCGCGATCGAGTTTGACGCTCGACAGTGTGACTTGCGGCGCTTGTTGATTCACCGCGTTGAATAGCTGCACCAATAACAAAGACTCCATGGCATCGCGGGCGCCGATGACAAAATGTCGCTGCGAGGTGGCAGGGTCGAAAACCGCGGCAGGGTTGGTTAGGTTCTCGAGTGCAGCTAAATTCTGCTGTAGCTGCGGCGCAATGCGTTGCGCCAAAGGCGTGGGTCGCATGGTGCGGCCGTCGCGCTGAAATAGCGGGTCGTTAAATTGCTCGCGTAGTTTCCGCAGGCTATGGCTGACTGCTGGTTGCGTCAGAAATAATTGCTCGGCCGCGCGGCTCAGGTTCTGTTCCCGATAAATGGCGGCAAATACCTTAAGTAGATTCAAATCCATCAGAAGAATAATACGCCTAAGTATTAGTATTGCTAATACCAAATAATTAAAAATAATCATTTCATTCATGATTTAAGAATGCGTACATTGGCTTTCCACCAAAATTATTAGCCGGAGACAAGTCGATGGACTTCCAACATTCCGCCCAAACCCAAGACTACCTAAAACGTATTCGTGCTTTTATGAAAGAGCACATCGAGCCGGTTGAACATCAGGCGTATCTCGATATGTTGGCGAAGAAAAATGCTGGCGACTGGAAGCAATGGGAAGTCCCCGCGTATGTCGATGAACTCAAGGCCAAAGCCAAGGCCGAGGGTTTGTGGAACCTGTTTTTGCCCGACAGCAACTTAGCCGCGGGTTTGAACAACGTGGAATACGCGCCGCTGGCAGAGGAAATGGGCAAGAGCTTTATTGCGCCGGTGGTGTTTAACTGTAATGCGCCTGATACCGGCAATATGGAAGTGCTGTGGAAATACGGCAGCGATGAACAAAAGCAGCAGTGGTTAGAGCCGCTGATGGCGGGCGAAATTCGCTCAGCCTTTTGCATGACAGAGCCGGATGTAGCCTCGTCCGATGCCACCAATATGCAGGCCACAGCCGTGGTGGATGGCGATGAAATCGTACTGAATGGCAAAAAATGGTACGCCACCGGTATTGGTCATCCCGACTGCAAAATCTTGATCGTGATGGCGCAAACCGACGCCGAAGCGGATCGTCACCACCGCCACAGCATGGTGCTAGTGCCAATGGATACCGCTGGCGTTGAGCTAAAGCGCATGCTGCCGGTGTTCGGCGAGTATGACGAGCCGTTTGGCCATGGTGAGGTGCACTTTAATAATGCGCGCGTGCCCGTTAGCAACTTTATTGTCGGGCCCGGTAAAGGTTTTGAAATTGCCCAAGGTCGGCTTGGGCCCGGCCGTATTCACCATTGCATGCGTTGCCTTGGCGCAGCGGAGCAAGCACTCAAGTTAATGATTGAACGCGGCATGCAGCGCGTGGCCTTCGGTAAACCCGTGATCCACCTAGGTGGCAACCGTGAAAAAATTGCCGACTTCCGTATGGCTATTGAACAAGCGCGGTTACTCACCTTGGCGGCTGCTTGGAAGATTGATCAAGTCGGTGGCTTAGCGGCGTTAACCGAAGTATCAGCAATTAAAGTGGTGGTGCCTAACGTGCTGCAGCAAGTCATTGATGAGGCCATTCAAATGCATGGCGCCGCTGGTTTAAGCCATGACACTCCGTTGGCGGCGATGTATGCCTACGCGCGCACGCTACGGATTGCCGATGGTCCTGATGCGGTTCACCGTGGCATGGTGGCGCGGTTAGAACTGGCCAAGTATCGTCATTTGGCGCAAAAGAAGTCTACATAGCCCAGCCCAAGAATAGTCAAGGAATAGCATGACAAAACGAATATTTATTACCGGCGGCGCCTCTGGCCTTGGCCGCGCCATGGCAGAGCGTTGGGCCAAAGCCGGATGGCGGGTTTGCATTGGCGACATCCACGCCGAGCGTGGTGCGGAAACCGTAGCCGCGATTAATGCCCTAGGCGGCGAAGGCCGGTTTGAGTGGGTCGATGTCACCTCCGAAGCGAGCTTGCAGGCCGTGGCCGACAAATTGATGGCGGACTGGGGTGGCGTTGATGTGGTGGCGAATAACGCAGGCATTGCTACCGGTGGCGCGATTGAGACGCATAGCTTGGATGACTGGCAAGCCGTGCTGAATATTAATGTGCTGGGTGTGGCGCGCGGCTGCAAAATTTTCACCCCCATCTTTAAGCAACAGGGCAGTGGTTATTTTATTAATACCGCTTCTCTGGCGGGATTGATTCACCCGCCCATGATGGCGAGTTATAACGCCAGTAAAGCCGCCACCGTAGCGCTTTCAGAAACGCTAAGAATTGAGTTGGCAGCCGACAATATTGGTGTCACCGTGCTGTGCCCGAGTTTCTTTCAAACCAATCTGACAGAGTCTTTGCGCAGTGAAGACCCCAATATTGGTTTAATGATGAATAAGCTATTTAAACGCGCCAGCTTTACCGCTGATGATGTGGCTGAGGCGGCCTGGCGGGCGATGGAAAAAGGCGAGTTTCACGTCATTGTGGACAAGCCCAGCCAGTTAATTTTTCGTTTGAAGCGTTTTCTGCCGTTTAAGCGTTACGCCAATTTAATGATAAGCCGCACCAGTAAGATGCGGAGGTAGCATGAGCAGCAATGTAATTGATGTGGGCGGCGCAGTTCGCCATGGTGAAGAACTAGATATTGCCGCGGTTGATCGTTGGTTAAAACAGCAAGTGCCGGCCATTCAAGGCCAGCCGGAAGTGACTCAATACTCTGGCGGCGCATCTAACTGGACTTATCGCTTGGCGTACGACAGCCATGATCTCATTCTGCGTCGAGGGCCAGCCGGCACTAAAGCGAAAGGCGCCCACGACATGGGGCGTGAATACAAAGTGCAGTCGGCACTTAAGCCCGTGTTTACTTATCTGCCTGACATGCTCGCGTTCTGCGATGACGAGTCAGTGATCGGTGCTGAATTCTATGTGATGACAAGGCTTGAGGGCATCATCCCGCGTGCCAATATGCCGCGCGGGTTGGAGTTAACCGAAGCCACTACGCGTGAGCTTTGCAAAAGCGTGGTGGATAAATTCGTCGAGCTGCACCAAGTCGACTACCAAGCGGCGGGTTTAGAAAGCATGGGCAAAGGCGAGGGTTATTGTCGTCGCCAAATTGATGGCTGGAGCGCGCGCTACCAAAAAGCCAAAACTTGGAATGTGCCTAACTTTAAGAAAGTGATGGGTTGGTTGGATAAAAACTGCCCGGCCGACATTGCGACCTGTGTGATCCATAACGACTATCGATTCGACAACGTGGTGCTTAATCCAGATAACCCAACCGAAGTGATTGGGGTGTTGGACTGGGAGATGGCTACGCTAGGCGACCCGCTAATGGACTTGGGCAATACCTTGGCCTACTGGGTACAAGCCGATGATGATTTTCTAATCCGCGGCATGCGCCGACAGCCCACTCATTTGCCGGGTATGTTGACGCGTCAGCAAGTGGTGGATTACTACCTAGAAAAATCCGGTCTACAGCCAGAGAATTGGACCTTCTACGAAGTCTATGGCTTATTCCGCTTAGCGGTGATATTGCAGCAAATTTATTACCGCTATCACCATAAGCAGACCGATAATCCCGCCTTTAAAAATTTCTGGATTTTGGTCCACTACCTCAATCACCGTTGTAAAAAACTGATTAAGCAGGCCGGTTAATGGGCGCTATTTATTTAATTCGACATGGCCAAGCCTCGTTTGGCAAAGCCGACTATGACCAGCTATCTGGCTTGGGTTTGCAACAGCCACCGGTATTGGGCCGTTCGCTGAAGCAGCGCGTGCCGCAGCTCGACATGGTGCAAATGGGCAGCATGAAACGTCATCGCCAAACCGCCGAGGGTTGCTTGGCGGCGATGGGGCAAAGCCAAGAATTGATCGTGAACCCGGATTGGAATGAATACGACCATGAGCAGGTGATCGAACGCTACAAACCGGCCTATAAAAATAAGCTGCTAATGAAAGCGGACTTGGCGAAAACGCTCAATCCACGCCGCGAGTTCCAAAAGATGTTCGCCGCCGCCATTCAACGTTGGATTAGCGGCGACTATGACGACGAGTACACTGAAAGTTGGCCGCAGTTTAAACACAGAGTGACCAATGCCTTGGAGCTGTTGCGACAGCAAATGGGGCCTTCGAAAACCGCCTTTGTATTTACCAGTGGCGGGCCAATTTCGGCGGTGGCACAGCAGTTACTCAACATTACCGATGAAGATATCTTTAGCCTGAATTGGACCTTGGCCAACTGCGGTATCACTAAGGTGATTTACAGCGACCGTGGCATGTATCTGTCGTCATTAAATGAACACAGCGCGTTCGAAGGCGCGCATCAAAATATGATTACTTATCGCTAGTGAGCGGTGCAGAGGAAAGAGAACAATGAGTAAAAATACCTTAATCACTGGCGCCAGCTCTGGCTTGGGTGCAGGCATTGCCAAAGAGTTGGCAGCCAAGGGCAATAACCTCGCTTTATGCGCTCGCCGTACCGACCGGCTGGAAGCGTTGCGAGAGGAGTTACTTGCCATCAATAGTAATATCACGGTGTTGGTGAAAGCTCTGGATGTCACTCAGTTTGATGACGTATTTACCGTTACCCAAGCATTTGACGCTGAACTCAAAGCAGCAACAGGGCGTGGTGTAGAACGCTTTATTGCCAATGCCGGCGTGGGCGCCGAAGGTGAAACCGTAGGCAAAGGCAAGTTCGCCCAAAATAAACGCATTATCGATATCAACTTCACTGCGGTATTGGCGCAGGCCGAAGCCGCGATGGAGATTTTCCGTGCAGCAGGTAAAGGCCATTTGGTGATTGTGTCGAGTATGAGCGCCATGCGCGGCCAACGCGGCATGTTGGCCACTTATGCGGCCACCAAAGCGGCAGTGGCACATTTGGCGGAAGGTATTCGAGCTGACTGCTTCCGCAAGCCAGGCATTAAAGTCACTACGCTATATCCGGGTTACATCAAAACCGAGCTCACTGGCGACAACGACAAACTGCCCTTTATTATCTCTGCCGACAAAGGCTGTAAATTACTGGCCAAAGAAATTGAGGCCGAGGTGGATGAAGCTTGTGTGCCAGCTTGGCCATGGAAGCCGGTCGGTTTCTTAATGCGCAATCTGCCACTGAAGCAGGTGGCCAAGCTCAACTAGCATTAGCGGGAGAGGGTATGTCTGAGCCAATTGGGGTATTTGAACGTCAGCGCCAAATTATTGCGGCAGACTGCGATGCGCTCGGACATGTGAACAACGCGGTTTGGGTGCGCTTCTTGGCGGACTTAGCCGAAGCCCACGCCGAAGTGCTGGGTATTGATCACGCCGGTATGGCAGCACTCGGCGGCGCTTGGGTGGCTCGCACTCACACCGTGCACTATTACGGCGAAGCTTGGCCGGGCGACACCATCAACGAACAAACCTGGGTGTCGAGCCTAAAAGGCCCGCGTTGCCTGCGGCATTATCGCTTTACCAACGAGGCCGGTGAGTTGCTGTTTCGTGGCGATACCGAGTGGATTTTTGTTGATGTCGATGAACACCGCCCGCGCCGTTTAACTCAGGCAGTGATTGATAAGTTTACCCAGGTGGCTGGGGATTCTAGTTCTGGGCCAGAGGTTGGGTGAGATTGAGGTAAAGGTTTTCTGCTGGGGCTGGGTTTCGCCCTAGCGGGCGAGTTACTTTTCTTGCGCGGACAAGAAAAGTAACCAAAAGAAGTCCGCCCCACTAAGCCGGCCTTCGGCTCCCCTGCGCTACTCACAAAACCGGGCGCCTGCAGAACTCGCTACGCTCAAACAGCTGCAGGCTTAACCCCGGTTTTGCTCCGTTGCTCGGCGGCTTAGAAGGGGAAAACAAGACCTTGTATCCTGCTTCACCGAATCAGAGAGAAACCTTTATCAGGGCCCCTTTGCACAGCTGAGCATCGCAGGTTATTGCGGATTGAGGGAGCGACTGTTTGAGCGTAGCGAGTTTCGCGACCGCCGCAATAGGCGAGAAGCGCAAGGAACCGCGCAGCGGCTGCGCGGTGGGGTTGGCGTTTTTGGTTACTTTTGTCGCCAAAGACAAAAGTAACTCGCCCGCTAGGGCGAAACCCTTAGCCCACCAAAAAACTATCTAGTCGTCATAAGCCGACCGATTGTCATTAGTGCGAATCAAGCCCTTAACGCTGCGGTAAATAAACCACAACGCCGTTAGAAACAGCACCACAAAACCAATCCCAATGGCAGTGAGTGCACCGCCGACCAGCGACCAGAGAAAGGTAAACCAGAAGCTACGAATGGCGTAAGTGTAGTTTTCATACCCTTCGTGACTGGTGGCATCGCTGCGTTTGATATGGGCGATTGCGACCCCAATCCATGCCGTGATCGTGCCGGTCACAATGGTGGCCAGAAACAGCACCCACACCACGGTAAGGTTGCGGCGTTCATTTTCCGGAATGCCGTTGCCCGCCGGCAGGCGTACATCAGTTACCGCCATGTTTACTCCTTAAGCACCATAGGTTTTATCGAGATAGGCCATGATAGCTTCGCTTTCGGCCATTTCAATTGCTTGGTTCGGGTCAATCAAATAGGGCGAGGCAATATGGCCATGCGCCTGCTGCATCCGGTCTCGCTTGCCATCTTTGCGTGGCGCATATTCCTTGCCCAGTAGCCAGCTACGGTCAGCAGGGCCGTAATCCAATAAGCGCTCTTTGCCGAGGTTGATCAGTTTGTAAGGAATTTCGAGTTCACTGAGGCGCTCCCGCACCGGTCGCGCGAACGGGCTGGATTCAAACGAGTACAGTGTCAGCGGGGTGCCAGGCTGGCGGTTCGGCTTAACCACGAGCCCTTTCCGGCCCCGCAGCATGGAGGTTGCCATGCTGCCTTTCAACAACATGCGGATGGCTTTAGGGCTCCAGCGGCTGGGTACGTTGCCAAGATAGGTATTGAAGAGGTAAGCGACGATATCGGCCGATTCGTACATGACAGTTTTGGTGTTGGAATCGACCAGTAACGGATAGAGCTGTTTGCCGCCGCGACGCTCTGCTTCCTTGCGCCAAATGGTGCCGCCTTCAGGGCAGGGGCGAATATTCACATCCAAATTGAGTTCACATAGTGCCATGCGGACTAGGCGGCAGTAGGGGCAGTTTTCAATGTCGTACAGGGTAATCGGCTTTTCCGGTTGCGGTTTGCGCTGGCGGTGGCGGGCGTCGGTACCGTACCAAGCGCTAGCACTGGAGGCCGCGGCAGAGCCTAGAACGTTGAGAGTATGTTTGGCAGAAGACATGACTTACGAGAACCCCTTTTATTCAATCGCGTAGCTAAAGCGCAGCATTGTAGAGTGCCGCGCCGATGCCCGTCATTGATTTGGCGGGCTAGGTGCTGTTGTCGGTGCTGTCGTATCGTTGCCTGAGGTTTGCAGGCTGGCCGTTTGGGGGTGCTGGCGTTAGCGCTTGAGCTTATGTAAGCCGAATTTCTTGCTCAATAATGCATCCAATCGATCGGTGGGCACCCAGCGCTTTAAGGCCGGTAACAAGGTGCTTTTAGCACCCGCGCGGATAATGGGGGCGGGGTTATCGGTCAATTTTAGGACGATTTCTTCGGCAAACTGGCGCGCGTCGGTTGCGCCTTCTTGCTGGGCTTTGGCGCGACCGATGATGTCGTCGCGTAGTGACCAATACAAGTTGCTAGGCGTTAGCCAGCGATCGACTTCGGCGCTGGCATTGTCTCCCAATGCTGAGGTGACGCCGCCAGGTTGGATGGTAATCACTTTAATGCCTAATGGCGCTAGCTCCATTCGTAGTGCGTCGCTTAGCGCGTGCAGTGCGGCTTTGCTCGCACAGTAAGCGCCGGCAAACGGGGTGGTGAGAATGCCAGACACACTGCCGATGTTGACCACCATTGGCTCCTTACTTTGCTCTAATAGCGGCAGACAGGCTTGCAGCAAGGCAATGGGTGCAACGGTGTTGGTTTCTAGTTGTTGGCGCAAGGTGTCTAAGGGCAATCCCGCCACTGGCCCCATATTGGCGACGCCGGCGTTGTTTACCAGCACATCGAGCTTGCCGTGTTCTGCTGTCAGCTGTTGCGCAAGTGCGCTGATGCTGTCGGCGTTATTCACATCTAAAGTGGCATGTTGGCAACGCAGGCCACTTAAGGCGTCCGCTTGACGCGCGGTAGCGATTACTTTGTCGCCGTTGTCGACAAAGGCCTGCGCCAAGGCGCGGCCAATGCCGGTGGAGCAGCCGGTGATAAGAACGATGCGACTCATGCGGTTTTCCCATTCATTAGCCATTTGCCCGCGAGGCCTAGCAGGGTGATGCCGCCGATAGCCAGTAGGCCGTATTTCATGCTGGCGCAGACGGACTGCCAAAATACCGCATGGTCGGTGACTTGGGTAAAGTCGAGCGCATAGGGCGCGATAAAACTGTTCTCAGCTAGATCAAATAACGCGGCAAACATTGGCAGGTAGATGATGGCGTTGAGCCAGTGGCTGGCCTCGGTTTTTTTCATCAACCACGCCAAGGTGGTGCTCATCCAGAGCCCATAAGCGATGGGGTAGAGGAAGTCGTAGCGGTAATGCATGCCAAAACCCTCGCGGGCGGCGGGGCTCATGGCTTCAACCAGCGACACAAACTGGGTTTGGCTAAAGCTAAATTGCAGCGCCAAAATGTTGTAGCCCTCTAGCGAGGGGGCCATCAGTAGGGTTAAGACGATGGTGCTAGCGGCGCCAGCAACCCATGCGCGCATCAGCAAAGGCGTGTTGCGCATGAATTCTGCCAAGCTAATTGCGGGGCTCATGGTTAGGCTCCAAAAATGTGGCGTAGATGGGCGTTGAGCATAGTGCCTTTGGGGTCTAGCTCTCGGCGAATGTCTTGGAACTCCTGCCAGCGCGGGTAGCGGCTCGCCAAAGTGGCGCTGTCGAGATTGTGCATCTTGCCCCAATGTGGGCGGCCGCCGATCTCTTGGTATAGCGGTTCAATGCTGGCGAAGTAGGGTAGTGGGTCGTCTTCAAAGTAGCGGTGAATCGCGATACTGGCCGAGTGGTGCTGGTAGAACGGCGAGAGCATGGCGTCATCGCCAATCCCGTTGACCACTCGAATTTCACAGGGGAAATAGACTTCGTGGTGTTGCTGCTCAATCCGGTCACGTACTTTTTTCATGGTCGGGATCAGGTGTTCGCGATCCATGTGGTATTCCATCTCGTTAAAGCGTACCGCCCGCTCGGATGGGAATACCTTGTACCAAACGTCAACGGTTTCTTCCGCCGGTAAGTCTTTGGCTGCCATGTTCATTAGCCAGCGGCGCAGGCCGGGCCACCAACCCAGGTAGTCACGCAGTTGGCGTAGTTGCTCTACCGAGTCGTTGTCGGTTTCAATTCGCGGTGGGCTAACCGGGTCATCGGTGGGGTTGATGGTGATCGCCATGCCCATGTCGCTGAACGGAATGTAGTAGAACTCAAAGCTGTGATTGTTAGCGGCCAACTCGTCAAACTGATCAAAAATATCGTCTAGCGGCATAATCCAGCTACGTCGCTTCAGCCGTGTGGCGGGTAGGTTTTTCAAGGTGTAATCGGTGACTACACCCAGCGCACCCAAGCTAACGCGGGCGGCATCAAATATCTCGGCGTTGTCGTCTTTGCTGCAGCGTATAAGGTCGCCAGTTGGGGTGACTAATGTGAGAGCCGATACGTAGCTGTGCAGGGCGCCGAGTTTTTCCCCCGTGCCATGGGTGCCTGTATTCATGGCGCCAGCGAGGGTTTGCTCGTCGATGTCGGGCATATTGCCCAGCATTTGGCCGAGCGCATTGAGTGGCTCGCCGACTTGGCTAATTTTGGTGCCGGCACCGAATGTGGCGGTCATGTCGTCCGCATCATGGCCTTTCAGGCCATTGAAGTGGCGTAGCGACAAAATGGTGCCATCGGTTGGCACCAGTGGCGTGAACGAGTGTCCCGCACCCACTGGGCGAATGGTTTGGCTGGCGTTTTTTAGTAGTTCGGCCAGCTCGTCTTCATTTTTAGGCGAGGCACGGCCGGCAGGTTCGGCCTTTTGAAAACCAGACCAGTTTTGCCAAGGAATGCGGCGACGACCACGAGAACCTTCGCTAGGGGCCGGTTTATTGGCTAGCGCTTCTGGGCTGCCGGTGCCGAAAATAAGCGCTGATAGGCTAAGGCCCGCGCTACGCTGAATAAAGTGACGACGATCCATAATGTCTCCTGACGTGCTGCTGGCCTCTGCTTGGTTGCGGCCGTTGCTGGTCTAGTTATCGTTTATTGACTGGTATGTGTTTGGTTCCTCAGGCTGCTAGCATCTGTGTCAGCTGTCAATTCCGGCTGTTGAGTCGGTTAACTAACTGGAGCAAGGAGCTTGTGATGAACCGATTGTTATTTATTGGGCTTGCTTTACTCGGTCTATTACCGGCCTGCGGTGAGCAGCAGCAACTGGATTCGGCTACCGCGCTACCTGCAGGTTTCGAGCCTTGTACCGAGCCGCGGCCGGAAGTCTGTACCCTGCATTACCAGCCGGTGTGCGGCTATTTTCCAGCGGCCTCCGCTAAAACCTATTCCAACGCTTGCTCAGCTTGTGCCGACACCGCGGTATTGGGTTGGAAGGCTGAGGCCTGCGCTGAGCAAGCTAGTTAACTTACCCTGCTCGCTGCCCTAGTTCGCTACATTGGTTACCTTACTAGGCGACGGCGTTATTCCGCCGTTGCCATAAAGGTAATTAGCGCCTCAAACTCGGTTTCGTCGCAGTCCATGCAACTGCCCAATGGCGGCATGCCGCGATAACCGTTAATGGTGTTTTCGAACAGTGTATCCATGCCTTTCGCGAGGCGTGGTTCCCAATCTTCGGCGCTGCCGGTTTGCGGCGCGCCAGTGGCGGGGCGAGTGTGACAAGCCATGCAGCTTTGTTGATACAAGCTAGCGAGCGTGGGGTCGCTAGGTAGCGTGGTGTTGCTAACGGCTTGGCTAGCGGCGGGCTGATTGTCTGAACCGCAGGCCGCGAGAGTGAGGGCCGCGCTAGTTAATGCAATTAAAAATGCTGAACGGAACATGGGGTCTCCTTAGCGTGCTGTTGTGACCCATTCGGGAATCGGTCAACTGGGGTTTTGCTGTTATCTTTATTGGCTGAGAAGTGTACCGCAAGTGAAATCAAATTCACTGCTAAACTGCGCCGATTAGATTTTCTCTGGGCGACTAGATTTGAAGCGATTGACTCTCTTGCTGGCTGCGTTCGCTGCGCTGGGCTTGTTAGTGCTCGGTGTGTTGCGGCTGCAATTCAGTGCCGACATCTTTGGTCTGCTACCTAAAGAACTGCCCGTTATTAATGCGCTGGCAACTTACCAAAAAGGCTTTAAGCGCGAGCAAGAGCTGTTATTAACGCTAGAAGCGAAGTCTGCATTTGACGCGGAATCGGCTGCCGGCGAGTTAGCAGCAGCGCTGTTGGATGAGGGCGTGGCCGCACAAGTCATTTGGCAGAACCCAGCCGAGCAAGACAATGACGTGTTGTCGGAATTGCTGGCCTTGCAGTGGCTGAATGTTGCCCCCGCCAAAATGCAGGCCCTAGCTGCCCGCTTTGAAACGGATCAAATTGAAGCTGCGTTGCAGACGGCCTTACTGGCCTCTTATGAGGCCGATGACCCGTTTGAAGCCGCCATCGAGTTATCTGACCCATTCGGCGTTGCCAAGATATCAGCCGATAGTTCACTGGAAAGTAACACCAGCTTGGTGGCATCGCCGAACGGCAAATTTAGAGTGCTGTATTTAACGCCGCCGGCAACACAGGGCTCAGCAGAACAAGGCCAGTTAGGCCAAGGTTCAGAAGGCCAAGACTTAGCAGCTTGGGCGTTGCAGGTAAAAACTTGGGTGGCTGCATGGCAGCAAGACTACCCCGATCTACAGATTGGTTTTGCCGGCACCCCAGTCTTCAACCAAGAATTTAGCGACAGCTTGGTGCGTGATATGCAGGCCGCCGTACTTGGTACGCTGGTGTTGGTCGGTTTGTTGTTTTTCTGGGCGCATCGGCGTTTGTTGCCACTGCTGTGGTTGGTGACGCTGCTAGGCGTGGTGTTGGCAACCACGGTGGTGATTGGTGGCCAGCTATTTGGCACCTTAAACGTTATTAGTTTGGGTTATGCGGCAGTGCTAATGGGGCTGGCGGCAGATTATGGCCTGCTGTTGTACCAAGCGCATCGTAGTAGTCATCAAGCAGCTGCGAAAACCATCAAACAAGTCGCGCCCAGTATCTTGTGGGCAGGTCTTACAACCTCGGTGGCCTTCTTAATGGTTGGGCGCGGTAGCTTGCCGGGCATGACTCAACTGGGTGTGCTGGTCGCCGTGGGGATCGTGGTGGCGGCCTTGGTGATGATCGGTTTATACCTTTGGCCATTGCAGCAAACAGCCTCAGCAGCAACTCAGCCTGCACGGGTTATCACGGCCCGATCCGCTTGGATGTCCAGTGCGGCTATGTTGCTGTTAGCCGTGGGCGTGTTGGCTTGGCGCTTGCCAGCGATTGATACCGACCCAGACACCTTAGGGCCGGGCCAGGTGCAAGCCAGCCAAGTCCAAGATGAGATTGAACTGCAGCTAGAGCGCGAAAGCGAAGCGTTATTTGTGCTGTTCTCGGCCGACCATCCGGCTGCGGTGCAGCGGGCGATGCAAGCGACTGACCAAGTTTTGACCAGCGCCTTAAACAAGGGCTGGTTAGCCTCTTACTCCTTGCCCAACTGGTGGCCTAACGCGGTAGCACAAGCTGAAAATAAGCCGCGCATGCTAGAGATTGCAGGCCGCTGGCCAGACATTGTGGCCGAGGCCGAAGCGATGGGTTATCCGGTCGACTTTATGACCGTCACGGAAAATGCCTTGGCGCAATTTTCGGCAGTGGCTAGCCGCGATGGCATTGGCTTGCCTGCGCTGGCAGGGTCGGCCTGGTTATTCGGCCAGACTGCCGCGATTAATACCTCGCCGCAGGACGAATTGCCCGGTTATTTTGCGGTTGGTCAGCTCAGCATGAGTGAGGCGAGCAGTAAGCAGCAGCGCGCGGATTTGTTAGCGGCCATTAACGACGTTCCACATGCCCAGTTGTCGGGTTGGCCATTGGCAAGTGCGGGCTTATTGGATGCCATGCAGGGCGACTTATTTGCCGTCGCCTTACCCATGTTAGTGGTGTTGCTGGTGGTGCTGTTTTTAGCCTATCGCGGGGTGGGCGAAATTCTGTTTAGTTTGATGTCTATTGCGCTCACCTTATTGGCCCTGATGGCGGTTATGGTGCTGATGGGGTGGCAATGGAATCTGATGAATATTCTGGCGCTGCCATTGCTGGTAGGCGTCACGGTGGATTACAGCATTCATACCCAGCTGGCATTGCAGCGTTTTAACGGTGACTTGGCGCAGGTTTACCAACATGTTGGACGCGCGATTGCCTTAGCAGGAGCCACCACGGCCATTGGCTTTGGCTCCTTGGCGTGGGCGAATAATGAGGGTTTAGCTAGTCTGGGTCAGGTGGCGAGCACAGGCGTTGTACTTGCCTGCGCTATTTCAGTATTGTTACAGCCTCATTGGTGGCGCGCCTTACATCGGCGGACAACCGCTCAACACTAGAGCGCCGAAGAGCGCATCTAAGGTGCCACCGGAGGTAGACCATAGTGCGTTATTAGCTCACACAGAGGGGCGGGCGCGCTATTGATTGAGACATCTATGCGCGCCGGATTAACTTTATTAGCATTCGTAAATAATTTGCCCCGATTGGTCTTGGGCGTTGGCCTGTTGCTTGGGGCTGCGGCCGTGCTAGCGGAACCGGAAGCACAGCCGGCATCTGCTAACGATGAGTTTGATTTTCTGTTTGAAGAAAGCGCGGCGGAGTCGGCCGTCGACAATAACGAACAGGATGAGCGCGCCGACTTTTTGCCCGCGGTTGAGTCTGCTGGGGAAGATGACGCTGGCGCCGCCAAGCAACCCGAAGCAGCCGCTACCGCAGCGGTTGCGCCTAACGCTAAGGCTCGACGTAAAATTGAAGAGGTCATCGTGACCTCGCAGAAGACCGAACAAACCCTGCAAGAAGTGCCCGCCTCAGTCAGTGCGTTGGATGGTGACTTTATTCGCGAGAGCGGTGCTTTTGATATCAATAAAATTCAAAACTATGCACCCAATACTGAAATCCGCTTAAGCCCAATTGGTGGTTCTTTCCGCATTCGTGGCTTGGGGTCTCAATCAACCAATGCTGCTACCGAGCCTTCGGTAGGGACGGTGGTGGATGGTGTGTTTTATGGCCGTTCGCATTTTCTCTATGCCTTGTTTAACGACATTGAGCGGGTAGAAATTCTGCGTGGGCCGCAGGGTAGCTTGTTTGGCAAAAACACTACCGCAGGCGTGTTGAACGTGACGACTCGAAAACCCGACAACGAGGCCGGTGGCAATATTGATTACCTCTATGGCAGTTACGGTGAGCGCTCGATTCGGCCGGCGATTGACTTGCCGATTACCGACAATCTGGGCCTGCGCTACAGCAGCGTTTATCAAGAAAACCCGGGCGTCCAATTCAATACCCTGCTGAACCGTTACGAGCGCAACGTTGAGCAAGAAACCCATAAGTTACGAGCCGTGTGGGAAGCCACCGATCTGATGACTTTTGACTGGATTGCGTTCCGTTCTCGGCAGGGACTAAACAACAACAATTTTCAGTTTCATCAGTTGACGCCGCAGATGTTAGAGCTGCAGCAAGATTATGACCCACTGGTTGAAGCCAACTCCCATAACGACACCTTGTCATCCAATGTGCCTGCGCGTGGTGAGGTAAAAGTTGAAAGCCTACAAATGAATATTGAGTGGGACTTGCCGGGCTTATGGGATCTTTACGACACCTCTATTACCTCAATCACTTCTTGGGCTCGCCATATTACCTATCGTCGTGATATTGATGCCGACTTTGGCCCAACGCCAGTGATCAAAGATTCCTTGTTATTGCCCAGTCCTTACGAACAAATGCAACAAGAACTGCGCTTTAGTGGGGTCGCCAGCAGCATGTTTGGCTGGGGTGGTGAGGTCAATTTTGTGACTGGTTTGTTCTTGTTTGATTCGCAACTCGGCACCTCTGACAAGTTCGAATTAGAAGAGGCGAATGCTACTGCTCGGTTCTTTATCGCCGCCAATGGTGGCCCGCCAACTAGCAATCCGTTACCGAGTTTAGGCGGTTTGTCGATTGATGATGTGCAAGCGCTACTGGTCAACGAAGTAGGCAACAATATTCCGCTGTCGGCGGAAGTGACACTGGAAGAAAAAGCCCAGTCAGTCGCACTATTCGGCCAATTTGAACACAAACTGAGCGATACGTTGGGTTGGTTGTTTGGTTTTCGTTATGGCCGTGATCGCAAAGACGGATTTTTTACCAGTAAGAGTGACAGCATTTTAATTAAGCAGATTGCTGGCCAAGAAGATCACGAAACCACTGTCATCCGAAACGAAAAAGACCTGTCACCCAAACTTGGTTTTACTTGGCAGCCGAGTGACGAGGCCGGTGCTTATGGCACTTGGTCGCGTGGTTTCAAAGGTGGCGGTTTTAATGGTTTGCCACTGAATGCGAATAACTTGGAATATGAGCCGGAGCGTGCCACGAGTATTGAACTTGGCTACAAGGGGAAGTTACTAGACGGCGCAATGAACCTGAATTTTGCGATCTTTAATACCGACTTTGAGAACCTGCAACTGTCTACCTTTGGTGGCGAAGATAACAGCGCCACCTTTATTATTTTGAATGCCGGTGAGGCGCGTTCACAGGGCGCAGAAATGGATCTGATGTGGTTGCCGCCGATTCCCGGTTCGGCCGTGGTCTTTAACATTGGTTACGCCGACGCGTACTTTACCTCCTACCCAGAAGCGCCAGCGATTGCCGGCACAGCTGATGACCCCGATACCGATGATCGGGACGAATCGAAAACCCAAGACTTAAAAGGCAAGCCGCTGCCCAAGGCGTCGAAATGGTCAATCGGGCTTTCGCCATCCTTTACCTTGGCCATGCCATTTACCGACAACTACATGAATATCGGGGTTGATGTGCAATATCGTTCCGAGGCGTTTTTGGATGTTGATCTAGATCCGGTTACTCGCCAGGGTGCGATCACTGAAGTGAATGCGCGCATCACCTTTGCTGGTCCAGAGCAGCGGGCGTTTTTTACCATTGCCGGCCAAAACCTCACCGATCAACGCATTTTGGATGAGGTCTTAGATCAGCCTTTAGCTGCGCGTAACTATGCGGCTATTCGACGCGACAATGGTCGTTTCTACAGCGCGAATTTGCGTTATGAATTCTAGGTTTAGCGCTGGGGCTGGCTGGCCGCAGAGTCAAGGTTTGGTCAGTATTCTGTACTAAACTCAAACTAGGCAAGCATGGCGAAGGAGGCTCGGCATGACCACCGAAATAGCATTACAACAAGCGGCTGTATCAGCGGCCGACAAAGCGGCGATTAAAGCCATTAAAAGCGGTATCCGCCAAGCAGGGCGTGATGTGCGTGAGCAATATCCTTGGTTGCGATTTCAGAACAGTATTGGTCTCGGCATCATGCTGTTTTCTCTACTGGGCATGCTGGCCAGTGGTTATGGTTATGTGGCGGGTTGGTGGCCGGCCTGGGTCACGCTGATTGTCACCGCCATTTTTGCCAGCTTTATTCATGAGCTAGAGCACGACCTGATTCACGAGCAGTATTTTCAGAAGCAACCGTGGGTGCAACACATTATGTATGCACTCGGTTGGATTGCCCGGCCCAGCACCATTAACCCCTGGATACGCAAACGTATTCATCTTCTGCATCATAAAATTTCTGGCACCAATGGTGATCTCGAAGAACGCGGCATTACTAACGGTTACCGTTGGGGCCTAGTGCGTTTTATCTGCTTGTTTGATGGCATGGCTGCGGTGTTTATTCGCACCCTACGCAATATTCCCAACGGCAAAAAAATGAGTTTTTCGCTGCTTGGCGGTTTGGTGAGCTATTTTCCCATGGGCTTTATTCACTGGGGCTTGTGGTGGGCGTTTTTGGCCTACCAAATCAGTGTGCTGGTGGGTGCGCCGTTGGCCTACTCGCCGGAGTTTCTGGCGACGCTGAATTTATTAATGGTGGTTTGGGTTGGCCCCAATCTGATTCGCAGTTTTAGCCTGCATTTTGTTAGCAGCAACATGCATTACTTTGGGGATATCGAGAAGGGTAACTTTTTGAAGCAAACCCAAGTGTGGACAGCCTGGTGGATGTGGCCACTGCAATTGTTCTGCTTTAATTTCGGCAGTACCCATGCCATTCACCATTTTATTGTTGGCGAGCCGTTTTACGTGCGCCAACTCACGGCTCGTCGGGCGCATCAAGTGATGCGGGAGAACGGCGTACGCTTTAATGATTACCAAAGTTTTCGCCGGGCTAACCGTTGGGCGATGACCTAGATTACGAGTGCAATAATGAAGAAGATCGAATCCGGCGCTGATTACATTGAGAGCTTGCGAGGCCGTGGTTTAGACATTTGGTTGTTTGGCGAAAAGGTAGCCGAACCGGTTGACCACCCTATGATTCGGCCGTCGATTAATGCACTCGCCAAAACCTATGACCTAGCGGTAGAGCAACCCGAGTTGGCCTCGGTGGTGTCTCCGTTCACTGGCGAGCGGGTTAGCCGCTTTCTTAATATCTGCACTTCAGCGCCCGACTTGGTTAAGCAGAACAAAATGCAACGTAAGTTGGGCCAGCTCACGGGTACCTGCTTTCAGCGTTGCGTGGGCATGGATGCGTTTAATGCGCTGTATTCCACCACCTTTGATATGGATCAGCAGGCGGGTACGGATTACCACCAACGATTCAAAGCCTTTTTAACGGAAATGCACCAAGGCAACTTGGTGGTGGGCGGCGCGATGACCGATGTAAAAGGTGATCGCAGCAAAGCGCCCCATCAGCAAGATGATCCTGATCTGTTTGTGCATGTCACCAAGCGTACCGACGCCGGTGTTTACATCAGTGGGGCCAAGGCGCATCAGACCGGCTGCATTAATTCCCACTGGCTAGTAGTAATGCCCACCATGCGCTTGGGCAAAGGCGATGAAGACTACGCCATTGTGGGCGGGGTGCCGGTTGATGCCGAGGGTATTACTTATATTTACGGACGCCAAAGTTGCGATGAACGCAGCATGGAAGGTGGCGATATCGATCCCGGTAATGTCACCTATGGCGGCCAAGAGGCCATGGTGATTTTTAAAGACGTGTTTATTCCTAACGAACGCATCTTTATGGATGGCGAAGTGGATGTGGCGGCTACCTTGGTGCAGCGTTTTACTAGCTATCACCGCCGCAGTTACGTTTGTAAAACCGGCGTGGGTGACGTATTGATTGGTGCGGCCGCCCAAGTGGCGGAAATGAATGGCGCCGAAAATGCCAGCCATGTGAAAGACAAACTGGTGGAAATGACGCATCTTAACGAGACCATTTACGGCACCGGCATTGCTGCCAGCTATCAGGGTTTCGCGACGCCATCAGGCGCCTATTTGCCGGATGACATGTTAGCCAATGTCTGCAAACACCATGTCACCAAATTGCCTTATGACATGGCCCGCGTGGCGCAAGATTTGGCCGGTGGTTTGGTGGTGACTATGCCATCAGAAAAAGATCTCAATCACCCAGAAATTGGTGCGCTGATTAAAAAGTACCTGCGCGGTAAATCTAACTTCAGCACCGAACAACGCATGCGCATTTTGCGTTTGATCGAGAATATGACCTTAGGCCGCAATGCCGTGGGTTATCTCACTGAATCAATGCACGGCGCCGGTAGCCCACAGGCACAGCGGATTGAAATTGGTCGAGCCATGCAAATGGAATACAAAAAACGCTTGGCGCGGGTGATTGCCAACGCCGAGCTAGACGCCGACCGCGAGCAAGTCGCGGCCGAGTTGTCGGGTTACTTCGAGCGGGTGTTTGCGCTGCCAGAGTAGTGGCGGCGCGCCAGCCTAAACCTCGTGGATAAAACGCTCGCGCTCAAAGCGAAATTGATCGTGGTATAGGCCGTTGTCGGCACAGCGGCCAGCAGCAATCACCATCACCACAAATTCGCCGCGCTTGAGTTTGCATAGCTTGCGAATGCGCGCTTCGTCAAAGCCTTCCATCGCGCAGGTGTCGTAACCGTGCGCACTAAAGGCCAGCATCATATTCTCACAGGCCAACGCGACCGATTTGGCGGCCCAAGTTTGCAGGTCTTGCTCGTTATTGGGCCAGCGCGCGATGGGCTGTGCCAGGCCGACGATGTCGCGCACCGTCTTCTTAGCCATGCCAGCAATGCCAAACGGATCAATCGGCGCGGCGCCGTAGTGTAAGAAGGTCAGTTTGTCGTAATAGGTTTTCACGATGTTGGGCGGGTTACCGCCCGGCCAGTAATCCATCATCATTTTGGTGTGTTTGGTCCAGTTGCGCGTGCTGCCAGTGCACACAATTAACTCGGCCGCGGTTTTGGCTGCCGACTGACCCATGCAGTAGTCCGCCATTTTCTTTTTCGCAGCGGGGCTGGTTACGCGGTAGAAGTTCCACATCTGCAGGTTCGAGCTATTGGGTGCCAGCAGCGCCATATCAAGACAGTCGTTTACGACCTCGTCAGGAATCGTTTCGTCGGTAAATTTGCGTACTGAGCGACGGCTTTGCACCACTTTCTTAAATTGACTTGCGGTGGTGGCGGTGATGTTCGGACGTTTCTTCATGGTTCTGGTCTTTGTTTATGTTGCAGTGCAGCTTTACCAAGCTAAAAAGATTATGCAAGCTGAGAAAAATAATAATTAATACAGTTAGGTTAACCTTGGTTTGCTGAGGTTTGCCACAGAAACTGTGATCCCCAATGAGGTGCCAGCGAGAGCACTAGGCGGGCAGGAGTCGAAAATGAAGCAGCTAAAACTACTCGGTTTGGTGTGTGGTGGCGCGTTCAGTTTCAATGCGAACGCATTGAGTTTTGAATGGGGCGAGCTCGAAGGCAGTCTCTATAACAAGTTCTCGGTTGGCGCTACCTGGCGTATGGAAGAGATCGACTATGAGTTGGTTGGCAAGGTGAATGTGCCCGGCCAAGAAGCCCTATGTGATGCTGACCCAGCCCAAGGTCGGCCCACCGGTGGTTGCACCTGGAATCAGAATGACTTGCGTAACGCACGTGGTAGTTATTTTTTGAATGGCGATAATGGCAACCGCAGTTTCGAGCAATACGATGTAGTAGCTGCCGCGGCTAAGTTGCGTACCAACTTTGACCTCGAGTGGGGTAACTTTTCACTCAGTGCGCAAACCTTCGTGGTGTGGGATCCCATTAACCAAGACGCCCCCATTATTAATACCAATAACTTTTCTAATGGTGGTTTTCAGCCCGCTGAACGAGCGCGCTCGCAAGAGTCGGAAGACGAGCTGGGTTTTGAAGTAGCAGTAGAGCTGCTCAATGTGAATTGGGTAGGTGATCTTGGTGACCAGGAAATTTCGGTCAGCATTGGTTCGCAACGCCTGGCTTGGGGCGAGTCGTTAACGATTGTGCCGCACAGTTTGAACAGTATTAATGCCCCCGATTTGGTGCGGCTCAATACTCCGGGCTTTGAAGTGGAAGAGCTTTTTGATCCGGTTGAGTTGATCAACATTGGCGTTGGCTTGACTGAGAATCTAAGCGCCAGCTTGGTGTACCAATATAAATGGCGCCCCGTAAGGGTTTCGCCGGCCGGTAGTTTCTTTAGCAACGTAGATATTGCTGGCGCCAATGCCGAGCACCTCATTTTGGGGTTGGGCAACAACCGTGAGAGCCCGCATAACTTAGGTGATTTGCCATTGGGCGCTAGTGTCGATCCCAGCGAATACGGTCGCGGTTGTCTGGCTGACCCAACGGATCCTAACGGCCCCAATAACCCCGGTGCACACCGCGGTGATTTGAATGATCCTTTCGAGAATCCGGGCTCGTTTATCGGTGGTCGTGCGGTCTGCCACGTTAACGACTTGGAGCCGCCGGACGACGGGCAGTTTGGTATTAACTTCGGTTATTACGCCGAATGGCTGAACGACACCCAATTTGGTTTTTACTACATGCGCTATCACAGCCGTTTCCCTTATCTAGCGTTATACGGTACCCAAGACCCACCGCAAAGCGCGACCACGGTACCGCCACTACCAGGATTGCCGTTGGATGAGGGCTTACGTATTACCGGTGCGTTAAAAGTGGCCGACACCATGCGTTACACCTTGGCCTACCCAGAGGATATCGATCTCTACGGCATTAGCTTTAACACCGTAGTTGGCGATGTCTCGGTATCCGGCGAACTTGCCTACCGGCCCAAGATGCCGCTGTTGGTTTCTGGGGTAGACCTCAATTTCATGGGCTTGGCAAATGCCTTTGATAGCCTGCGCTGTGTTGCCGCGCCAAGCTATATCGAAGAGTTTCGTAACGGCCCGCGCGGCGAAAACTGTGACTCCGCGCCGCCTGAACCGGGCCAGTTAATTGAGGGCTGGGAAGAGCATGAAGTGCTGCAAGGCGTGCTCGGCTTTATTAATGCCGAGTCGAGTAATCCGTTTAAAGCTGACCGTTGGTTGCAGCTGTTGGAAATTGGTTTTACGCACATCATGGATATGCCGGACTTTGAGGATTACCAATTGCACGCCACGGGCTTGCAAACGCATGCCAGTGCAGGCCGTGATGAAGTCGATGCCGACGGTAACAACGCGCGCGATGTTGAAGCCGGCGGCACCAATGTGGGTGTCGACATTGATGTAATCGCGATGCAAAACCCGGTTCGTCAGCGTGATGGCTTCGCCACCGAGTTTAGTTGGGGCTACCGTCTGATTAACATTTTGGAATACAAAAATTTATTCTGGGGTGTAAATACCCAAGCCGTATTCCTTTGGTTTCATGACGTCAGTGGTACCTCGCCAGCGCCCGGAGGTAACTTCTTAGAAGGCAAAAAACGCGCCACGGTACTAGGCCGCTTTGATTACGGCGATTGGGGTGCGTCGGCTGGTTACACCTGGCAATTTGGCGGGGGTGTGTACAACGATATTAGCGACCGCGACACCTTTAGCATGAGCTTTAGTTACCGCTTTTAGCCTGGGTGTCGGCGGTTTCCTTACCGGTCGCTTTATTCGCTTGGGTTAAGTCGCTACAGTGTGGCGCTTAATTCACCTTTGGGAAGCGTCATGAGCTTGCGAGCTTGGTTAATTCGCAATACAGCGATTCGGTTTATGGGTTGGGGCATGAGCTATAAGCGGGGTCTAGCCAAGCAGCGTCGTTTTATCGATTCGCTCGGGCTGCTGATGCCGATGCCACGATCAGCCAAGAAGACCGACATCACTTGCCATGGGGTTCCCTGCGAGCTAATTCAGGCAAAAGGCGTCGCGGATGATGCGCCTATCCTGATTTATTTCCACGGCGGCGGGTATTGTGTGGGTTCGCCGGTCACCTATCGTGACTTCGCTGCACAAATCAGTCGTGCTCTGAAGCTGCGCGTGTTGCTGCCAGATTATCGGCTTGCACCCGAACACCCCTATCCAGCCCCAATGGATGATTGCTTTGCGGCTTGGCAGTGGGTTTTGGAGCAAGGTCAGGCGCCCAATAAAACCCTGATTGCTGGTGATTCTGCGGGCGGTGGACTGGTGGCTGCAACGTTGCAACGGATCAAGATGCGAGGTGAAACCATGCCGGCTAAGGCTTGGCTCATCTCTCCGCTGGTGGATCATCATATGCAGGGCGAAACCTATGTGACCCACCAAAAGCGTGACAAAGAATTATCACCCGGCACCTTAGGGATCTGGCGTGACAGTTTTATCGCCGCGGATCAGGTGGCTAAGTTCCCTGACCTGAACACTTGCGCCGAAGATATCAGTGGGTGGCCACCCATTTGTATTCAGGTTGGCACCGAAGAGGTGCTGCTAGACGATAGCCGAATGCTCAAAGCTAACGCAGAAAAGCATCATGTACACTGCGATTACAGTGAATGGCAGGGCATGTGGCATGTGTTTCAGCCTTATACCAAGTTCGCGCCCGAGGCGCGTCAGGCATTTGATCAAGCCATGGCCTTTTTGAAACCCTGAGCAGACTCGCTGAAATAATAAAAAATAAGGGAGAGAGCAATGGAAACACTTGGACTGATCGACACCATGACCTTTCTGGAACTGCGTGATGTGCTCTGGAAAGCCGATCAAACAGCGCGGGGTTATATCGAAAGCTCGCCACAGTGGGTCCAATACTGGATTCTCTGGATGACCGCGGTGCTGGCACCGAGTTTTTTGATTGCGTTGTTTAAGCGCGAAGCGCGCTGGATTGCGTTGGCGGTGTTTTACTCTACTGTCGCCGCCCCATGGGTGATTGCCTTGGCCGGCCCTTCAAAGCTGTGGGGCATTACTCACCTGATGTTTTGGCCGATGGCGTTGGCGGTGATTATCCCCAAGCTGGCTCGCGAGCCCGTGCAGGGTTGGTATAACCGCTACCTGGCGGTAGTGGCTGTGACCATGCTCGTGTCGTTGGTATTTGATGCTTGGGATGTTTATCAATTTGTGGTCGCCCGCTAGCTGCCATGCGTTAGCCAGCATGGTGATCTTGTGCCAATCGTCGATGGCTTGCACAGCCCCGGCACTTTTCTGGGTGTTGTGAGTCCTAGGCCTGTTGTTTAACTGGATACGCCCATGGCCCGCTCTCGTCTTGTTCTGATATCTGTACTGGCGGCGTTGATCGCCGCTTTTTTTGCCTTTGATCTTGGGCAGTATTTGTCGCTGGACTACTTTAAGTCGCAGCAGCAAGCCTTCTCTGACTATTACCAAGCGCAACCTGGCACTGCCTTGGGCATTTTCTTCTTGGTGTACGTTGCCGTGACGGCGTTGTCGCTGCCCGGCGCTGCCTTGATGACGCTGCTTGCAGGCGCGTTGTTCGGCGTGTTGACCGGCACAGTGCTGGTTTCCTTTGCCTCGACTATCGGTGCCACTTTAGCGTTTCTTGCTGCGCGATTTTTGTTACGCGATAGCGTGCAACAAAAATTTGGCAATCGCTTAAAAGCGATTAACGAAGGCATAGAAAAAGACGGCGCATTTTATTTGTTCACGCTACGACTGGTGCCGGCGTTTCCGTTTTTTATGGTCAATATGCTGATGGGTTTAACCCCCATCAAGCTGCCCACGTATTTTGTAGTGAGCCAGATAGGCATGTTGGCTGGCACGGTGGTATTTGTGAATGCAGGCACTCAATTGGCTGAGCTGGATTCATTAAGCGGCATTATTTCGCCGGCAATCTTAGGTTCCTTCGCTTTGCTCGGCTTGTTTCCGCTGTTGGCGAAAAAACTGGTTGATGTGATTAAAGCGCGAAAAATCTATCGAGCGTATAAAAAGCCAAGGCAGTTTGATCGCAACTTAATCGTGATCGGTGCTGGGGCTGCCGGTTTGGTTACCAGCTATATCGCGGCAGCGGTGAAGGCTAAAGTGACCTTGATCGAAAAAAATGCCATGGGCGGTGACTGTTTAAACACCGGTTGTGTGCCCTCAAAAGCTCTCATTCGTTCAGCCAAAGCGGTGTATCAGGCGCAGCATGCTGAGCGGTATGGCTTGCATGCTATGCAACCGAGTTTTGAGTTCAGTGCGGTGATGGACCGCGTGCATGACGTCATTAAGCAAATCGAACCGCACGATTCGGTAGAACGCTATACCGATTTGGGCGTGGACTGCATCCAAGGTGAAGCCACTCTGGTGTCGCCATGGGAAGTGCGAGTTAAAAAGTCCGATGGCACAGAGCAGCAGCTGACGGCGCGCAATATTGTTATCGCCACCGGCGCGCGGCCTTTTGTGCCACCGATTCAAGGTTTGGATCAGGTCGATTACCTTACCTCCGATAACGTCTGGCAGTTACGTGAACTGCCGAAGCGTTTGGTGGTGCTGGGTGGTGGGCCAATTGGCTGTGAATTAACCCAGACCTTCAATCGTTTGGGTAGCCAAGTCACACAGGTCGAAATGTTGCCGAGCTTGATGCTGCGGGAAGATGACGAGGTGTCGCAGCTAGTGATGGAGAAATTCCGCGCCGAAGGTGTGGACGTGCGGGTCAATACCAAAGCGGTTTCGGTGCGAGTGGAGGCCGAGCGGCAATGGTTGGTCTGTGACTGTAATGGTCAAACGGAAGAAATAGAGTTCGACCATATCTTGGTGGCGGTGGGGCGTCAGGCCCGGCTAGAAGGGTTTGGTTTGGAACAGCTAGGCGTAGAAGTTGATCGCACCGTGGTGGTGGACGACTTCCTCCGTACCAACTTCCCGAACATTTTTGCCTGCGGTGACGTGGCCGGGCCTTATCAATTTACTCACACTGCGGCCCACCAAGCTTGGTATGCGGCGGTGAACGCATTGTTTGGTCAGTTTAAAAAGTTCCGCGCCGACTATTCGGTAATTCCTTGGGCCACCTTTACCGATCCGGAAGTCGCACGGGTTGGCTTGAATGAAAAAGATGCCAAGGCACAGGGCGTTGCGTATGAAGTCACAACCTACGGCATCGATGATCTTGATCGCGCGATTGCCGACAGTACCGCACAGGGCATGGTGAAAGTGCTCACCGTGCCGGGCAAAGATAAGATTCTTGGTGCGACCATCGTGGGCGAACACGCTGGAGATTTGCTGGCGGAATATGTGCTGGCGATGCGCCATGGTTTAGGGCTAAACAAAATTCTCGGCACTATCCATAGCTATCCCACCATGGCCGAAGCCAATAAATATGCCGCCGGCGAATGGAAAAAAGCGCATGCACCTGAAGGGGTGCTCAAGCTATTAGCGAAATATCACGCCTGGCGTCGCGGCTAGCGTTCTACGCGGGTGCCTTAGCTTGCTCTCGGTAGCTGCCGGGCGTTAAGCCGGTCCAGCGTTTGAAGGCTTTGCTGAAGTTGCTTTGATCGCTAAAGCCAAGCCGAAAGGTAATCTCTACCAGCGAGCGGTCACTATGGCGCAGCCAGTTCTGCGCCATGTCACGCTGTACGGATTCGCGTAGCTGGGTGTAGCTCTGGTTGGCTTCGTTGAGTTGGCGTTGCAGTGAGCGAGCCGATAGATTCAGTTTGGCCGCAATCAACTCAATGCTGGGTAGGCCGCTGGCAAGGCTGTCCAGAATGAGTTGGCGAGTTTTGCCCACAATGTCATTTTCTAACTCGGCTAAGTAGCGCTGCACCACGTCGTCATTGGCTGCAGCCAGCGCCGAATTGGCCAGCGGCAGGGGCCGGTCGGCTTGTTCGCGTCCAACCACCAAAGCCCAGCGGGCTTGCCCAAAACAAACCTCGCAAGCAAAGAATTGCCGGTAGGTCTCGTGGTCTGCTGGTGCTGGATTTTTTAGCTCAATTCTGATCGCATTGGCGTTGGGGTCTTGTAGCATCATCCGAGTGAACTGCACGGTGGTAGCAATAAACGCTTCCATGGCATGCCGAGTAACTTGGCTGGTGGGTACAAACTCAATCACGAGTTCTTCGCCCTGAGGTCGGCTAATCACATGCGCGGCGGTGCTAACAATATGCGAGAAACGCTCCAATCGTTGCAGCGCGTCGGCCAGAGTGGCGCTCGCAAATAGCGCAAGCCCTAATCCGTGCAGCGTGCCGGGTTGCACAAACTGAGGCACTTTCAGCGGGAAAGCCGGATCGCCGCTGGCCTGAGTTGCCAGCTCCCATAAAGTCGACATGCCGCTGACCGGAAAGCGGGCGTTGGGGTCGTTCAGTTTGCTGACATCAAGGCCCGCTTCGGCAAACAAGCGGTCGGCATCAATCTGCTGGGCATTGAGTGCAGCGCGCACGGCAATTGCCCAAGTCACTATGGTAGTAGCCTCGTTCATGGGTTTATTATTCTCATTAGTTGCCATAAAACCATAATCTGGCGCGAAATCACCATACCTAAGCGTTGGGGCTTCGTACTATGCGCGTCAATAGGCAGCAATAACTTAGGAGATTCCAATGAAAAAGATCGTCGCACTAAGCAGCATCACGTTACTGGTAGCCTGCGGTAGCAATCAATTGCCTACTGAGCAGGGGGCCGATGAGTACGGCTTTACCGCGCCTACGGAGCATACTTTAAAGGCTAATCAGGCCGTCGCCGAGCGGTTGCCGCTAGACGATCAAACCGACTATCAAGACGCCGCGCGCGGTTTGATCGCCACGCCAGATAGTTTGATCGTAAAAAATGCTGCCGGTGAGAACGTTTGGAATCACGACGCCTTTGCCTTTGTAGCAGGGGCCGAAGCGCCTGCGTCGGTAAACCCAAGTTTATGGCGCCAAGCGCAGTTAAATCATCAGGCGGGTTTGTACAAAGTCACCGACGGCATTTACCAGTTGCGCGCATTTGATTTAGCCAACTTGTCGATTATTGAAGGCGACAAAGGCTGGATTTTGGTCGACCCGCTCACCAGCAAAGAAACGGCGAAAGCGGCGATTGATTTTGCCCGTCAGCACCTCGGTGAAAAACCGATTACCGCCATCATCTTTACCCATAGTCATATCGACCACTTTGGTGGTGTCGATGGGGTAATGGAATATGCCGCCGACGATGTGCGTTTAATTGCTCCAGTGGGCTTTATGGAAGAAGCCACCAGCGAAAACGTGATGGCCGGCGTGCCTATGCAGCGGCGTGCGGGTTATATGTATGGTCGTTATTTGCCACGTAGCCCGCGTGGCCATGTGGACACCGGCTTGGGTAAAGAGCCGCCATTTGTGGGCAGCATTGGCATCAAAGAGCCGACCGATATCGTGACCGAAACCGGCCAAACTATGACGGTGGATGGCGTGGAGATTGTGTTTCAAAACGCACCAGGTTCTGAAGCGCCAGCGGAGCTAACGCTGTACTTGCCCGAGAGTAAAACCTTCTGCGGTGGCGAAGTGGTGTCACGCAATATGCATAACCTCTACACCCTGCGCGGCGCCAAAGTGCGTGATGCCTTGAAGTGGGCTGCGTATATCGACGAAGCATTGGAATTGTTTGGCGATGCTGAAGTGTATTTTGGCACCCACCACTGGCCGTTATGGGGCAACCAGAATATTCGTGAATTTATGATCGCGCAGCGTGATATGTACAAATATCTGCACGATCAAACCATGCGCATGGCGAGCTGGGGCGCGACCCCCAACGAAATTGCCAATGCCATCGAAATGCCCTCGAGTTTGCAAGCGCGCTTCGCCAGCCGAGGTTATTACGGTACGCCTCAGCATAACGCCAAGGCGGTTTATCAAGGTTACTTTGGCTGGTATGACGGCAATCCTGCCAACCTGCACCCGTTGCCAGAAACCGAGGCCGGTGAGAAGTTTGTGGACTATATGGGCGGCGCTGATGCGATTCTGGAAAAAGCCCAACAAGATTTCGCCGATGGTGAATACCGTTGGGTAGCGCAGGTGTTGAACAAGCTCGTGTTTGCCGAGCCCAACAATGACGCTGCCAAAGCGCTGTTGGCGAAAACGTACGATCAGCTGGGTTATCAGGCGGAATCAGGCCCATGGCGTGATGTGTACCTGTCGGCAGCTTATGAGTTGCGCCACGGTGCGCCAGAAGAAGGCCTGAATATGAGCAATGCCTTGGAACTGATGCGCGAAATTCCGCGCGAGAAGTTCTTTGAGTCGATGGCTGCCCGTCTAGACCCCACTAAGGTTGATGGCAAAGATACCAAAGTGGTATTCAACTTCAGCGACCTCGGAGAAAGTTACACCCTCTGGTTAAGCAACAACGTACTGCACCATAAAGCCGGGCGTGATGATGATGCCGATGCGACTATCTCCTTAACCCATGAGCTATTTTTGCAAATGGCACTGGGCAATGCGGGCTTAAAAGACACCCTGTTTGGCGACGATCTTCAGTTAACCGGCAGTCGCCTCAAACTGTTGGGATTGCTGTCTGCCGTTGAGAAGCCGGATGGTAAGTTTGCCATTGTGACGCCGGAGTAGGCTGCTGCTTCGCCCCTGTTTGCAGATGTGTGGCAGGGGTGGGGTTTCGCTCTGGCGGGCGAGTTCATTTTCTTTGCTTCGCCAAAGAAAACGAACCAAAAGAAAGGCGACCCAACTATGCGGCCCCTGCGGGGTGCCTTGTGCTTCTCGGGTATTTCGGCGGTCGCGAAACTCGCTGCGCTCAAACAGTCGCTCCCTGTACCCGAAATCCCCTGCGATGCTCAGCCGCATAGAAAGGGCTGAAGAGGTTTGTCGCCACGCGGTTTGAACAGAGCGCTATTTCCCCCTTCTAAGCCGCCGAGCAACGGAGCAAAACCGGGATTGAGCCTGCAGTTGTTTGAGCGTAGCGAGTTCTGCAGGCGCCCGGTTTTGTGAGTAGCGCAGGGGAGCCGAAGGCCGGCTTAGTGGGGCGGACTTCTTTTGGTTACTTTTCTTGTCCGCGCAAGAAAAGTAACTCGCCCTTCAGGGCGAAACCCGAATTCAACATTAATATCTAAACGGGGCTGAAAATTGATTAACGCCCCAAAACAACCTAGCTACATACAGTCGGTTTCTTATCCGCCCATGGGTGCGCTTGTTCCAGCTGACCGGCCAAGCGGAATAGCGTGGCTTCATCGCCGAACTTGGCGGTAAACAAGCTGCCAATGGGTAGGCCCGCATCATTCCAATGTAACGGCAAACTCATTGAAGGCTGGCCGGTCGCGTTAGCTACTGGGGTTTGTGACATAAAGTCGTAGACCCGTTCGGCAGCTTGGATCACCAATTTAGGATTGGTGCCGAGTTTAGCAATGGGTAAGCGGTTCAGCGCTTCGACTGACACCCGGTCCATGCCTTGCGGGCTTAGGTCACCCGGTTTGGGCGGCGGTGTGCCGCAACTCGATGTCAAAAACACATCGTAGTTATTCATAAAGCGGCCCATGGTGCGGCCCACTTGTTGAATGTGGAACAACGCGGCCGAAAAGTCCGCGGAGGTGTAGGCCTCGCCGAGGCGTTTCAGTGCCCAGGTGCGGGGTTCGAAATCTTTGCGTCGCGCTTTGCGATTCATCATGGCTTCGCCTTGGCGGATTAAGGCGCTGGTGTCGGCTGCAACTAACACGGCAAAGGCACGGATAAAGGCCTCGCGATCAATCACTGGCGTAGCTTCTTCCACATGATGTCCCAGTGCTGCGAGTTTTTTCGCAGTTTCTTCAACCGCTTGTTTGCAGTCAGGGTGCAATTCGCGGCCAATCATTGGGTGGGTTGAATAGGCAATCCGCAGTTTGCCGGGGTCACGGTTCACTTCTTCGAGATAGGGCCGTTCGGGTGCCGGTGCGATATTCGGTGGCCCGGCGTCTTGGCCGTGGGTGGCGTCGAGCATGGCGGCGCTGTCGCGTACGGAACGGGTTAATACATGCTCTACCGCCATGCCGTACCAGAGATCGCCTAATGGACCCGTGGGGGTGCGCCCTCTGGTGGGTTTAAGGCCAACCAGTCCGCAGCAGGAGGATGGCGTGCGAATTGAGCCGCCGCCGTCACCGCCGCTAGCCATGGGTACGATTCGCGCCGCTACCGCAGCAGCAGAACCACCGCTGGAGCCCGATGGGCTGTGCTCAAGGTTCCATGGGTTAAGGGTTGAGCCAAAGGTTTCGGGGTCGGTAATGGGGGTCACACCAAATTCGGGTGTGTTGGTCTTACCGAACGTCACCACGCCGCTGCGCTTGAAGCGCTTCGCCAATTCACTGTCGGCGGTGGCGATATAGTCTTGGAAAAAGCGGCTGCCGTTGCGTTGCGGGATGCCTTTATAGCTAACGATGAGGTCTTTAATCAGAAAGGGAACGCCAGTGAAGGGGCCTTCCGGCAGGCCGTCAGCGATGGTTTGGCGCGCAAAGTCGTGCATCGGTTCAATAATGGCATTGATTTGCGGATTAACGTCGGCAGCGCGCGCCATGGCTTCGCTAAGTAGGTCGCTGGCCGTTACCTGGCCGCTGCGGACTAATTCGGCTAGCCCTAGTCCGTCGTAGTCTCCATATTCAGTAAAGCGTGTCATGGCTGCACCTGTTATTCTATTTATTAGGCCTACTCTATAACGATTTTGAGCGAACGTGCAGTGACAAATCATTCCAGTATTCAAATCCGGGATTACTACGTTCCCCTAGGGCTGTTGTTGTTGGCTAAATTGCTGTTGGCGGCGTTTTTTCCGTTGACCGGCGATGAAGCGTATTTCATGCAATGGGCGGACCAATTAGAGCCGGGTTATTACGATCATCCGCCGCTAATCGGCTGGGTGTTGTGGGGTATTGGCCACCTGTCAGATTCGGTCTTTACCTACCGCATGTTTGCGTTTTTTGTGGGCGTGGCAACCGCATTGGTGCTGTTCCATGTGGCGCGCCCATTAGGCAAAGACGCAGCCTTTTTGGCAATGGCACTCTATGTCGCATCGCCAATGCATATGCTGCAGTTCTTGGTGACCAATGACTCCGCCTTGTTGTTGTGTAGTGGCCTTACCGTGCTGTGTTTTCAGCGCGCGTTACGCTATGGCCGAAGCAATTGGAAATGGCCGATCTTGGGCGGTATCGCTTTGGGGTTGGCGGTACTGAGTAAGTACTTCGTTTTATTCCTCTATTTAAGTTTACTGATCGTGGCGTTTTTACGGCGCCGCGATGGTGGTATCCGTCATCTATTTGTGATGTCGCTGGTGGCAGTGCCGTTTGGCTTGCAGCACTTGCATTACAACCTGAATAACTGCTGGAACAATATCGCGTTTAATTTGCTGGCTCGCGGTGACAGCAGTGATCAAATCCACTGGGATTTTGTGGGCAACTATCTGGGCATGTTGGTTTATGTGCTGATGCCATGGATGCTGTATTACTTGATCCGCCAGCGCCGCCGCTGGTGGCGCCGAGAATTAATGTTGCCTATCGCGGTGGGTTTGGTACCGCTTTGGTTGTTCTTAGTGGTGTCGCTCAAGCGTGAAGTGGGTGTGCATTGGTTGCTCGCTTTCGCGCCATTTGCCTATAGCCTAGTGACCGCGTTAACCGAAACGGCACAACGTCGTATTCTCAAGCTTAGTATTGGCTTTGCTGGCTTACATGGCCTGCTGTTATTGGCGGTATCGGCCATTCCTGCTTCGGTCTTGGCCGAGCATGAAAAACACGGTGATTACGCCATGTTTATTCAGCAGGAGAAGCTCTGTGCAGAGCTGGCGCCGTGGAAAGATGAAACCATGTTCGCGGGTGGATACACCATGTCGGCAATGGTGTCGCAGCTATGTGAGCGTGAAGTTAATTCGTTATTTAGCCGCTCAAAATACGGGCGCTTAGTTGATTCGCGTGTTGATTTGCGGGCGCTGGATCAACAAAATTTCATCTTCATTGACAAAGGCAAACTCGATCCGGCGCAGTTCCAACCTTACTTCCGGCAAATAGAAATCATCGAAATTGATATCGGTGGGGCTCTGTTGTCGGTTGTTAAGGGTGACGGTTTTGACTTTAAAAATTATCGCGAAAGTCATTTGCGTGCGATTTACGAAACGTATTATCAGCGCCCTGATTGGATGCCTCCCGCTGCCTGTCCGTTTACCGAGCGTTATTTCCCGCCAGAGGCTTAAGCTTCGCCCAACAGTTGGCGTAACTTGCCGTTTAGCCTTAACCGTGCGGTCTAGCAGGGCTTTGGTGTAACATCGCACGATGGGAAGGTTGTTTGTGGTCGCCCCGCTGTGGCCACAATACGCATCTACAACTCGGCAGTGCTGCGGTACTGAAACTAATAATAATCGCGGTTAAAATGGACTTTAACGCAGTATAGAGAAGGGTTTATGCAGTTTTTTAACAGGCTGTTTTTTCTATTAGCCAAATTGCTGTTAACGCCGACTTTGCGTTATCTGGTGTCGCCGCGTATTGCGCCCGCCGATGTGACTAAGGGGCTCAATTTAGACCCTAATAAACCCGTTGTTTATATTCTGCCAACCAGTAGTTGGGCTGACCGCCTATTGGTTGACAAGCTCTGCGCTGAAAAGCAACTGCCTCGCATAATTAATACCGACAAACGCCTACCGGGCGCGGGTGAGGCGGTGGCGTTATACCTGCCCGCTTTGGATGCCACCCGTCGCGAGTCTAAACGTACGCGCGTGAAGTCAAACCGTGGTTTGGCGGCGCTGTTGGGCGAAGCCATGCAAGAGCAGAATAGCGATATGCAGTTGGTGCCCGTGTCGATCCTTTGGGGTCGTGATCCTGGCAAAGAAACCTCGCTGTTTAAGCTGATTTTTTCTGATACCCGTGAGCCCGGCCGTATTCGTAAGTTCTTCATCGTATTGGCACAAGGTAGCCAATGTTTTGTGAACTTTGGCTTGCCGGTTAGCTTTCGTGATTTTGCCCAGCATGAATCGAATAGCGGTGATCTAACGCGCGCCACTCGTAAGTTGGTGCGGGTATTTCGTATTCACTTTGCGCGGCAACGTTCGGCAGCATTAGGCCCAACCTTATACACCCGCAGCCAGATGCTGAAAGACGTGGTTAAGTACCCAATGGTACGTAATGCCATTGCGCGGCGAGCGAAGGAAGAAGGCCAAACCGAAGAAAGCGCGCGCGCTGAAGCGTATAAATATGCCGATGAGATCGCAGCCAACTATTCCAACAATACCGTGCGGGTGCTGGACCTGCTGCTACGTTGGGTTTGGCGCAAAATCTTTAGCGGCGTGAAGGTTTTTCACTCCGACCGAGTGCGTGCGGTAGCGCCGCATTACGGGGTGATCTATATGCCTTCGCATCGTAGTCATCTCGACTACTTGCTGATCTCGCAAATGCTGTACGACCAAAGTTTGATGCCACCGCATATTGCGGCGGGCATTAATCTTAATTTCTGGCCGGTGGGCGGCATTCTTCGTAAGGGTGGTGCGTTTTACCTGCGTCGTAGCTTTGGCGGTAACAAGCTTTACACCGCAGTATTCCGCACCTACGTCGAAATTTTGATGCGCCGTGGCCACTCCTTGGAGTTTTTCCCCGAAGGCGGGCGAAGTCGTACCGGCCGGTTGCTAACGCCTAAAACGGGCATGTTGGCGATGGCGCTGCATAGCTATGTGCGACACCCAGATAAACCGTTGATGGTGGTGCCGGTTTATGTCGGTTACGACAAGGTGCCGGAAGGCGGTACTTATGTAAAAGAGCTGCGCGGCGCGTCGAAAAAGAAAGAATCTGCCGGGCAGCTGTTACAAGCGCGGCGGATCTTTAAGAGCTCATACGGCAGCCCGTATATTTCCTTTGGCGATCCGATTGTGATTGACAAATTTCTTGACCAACAAGCACCGGATTGGCGCGAGCATGCAGGCCAAGAAGAGCGGCCTGACTGGTTGCCACATGTGGTGGATGCATTGGCTGACGAGAACATGCGTCGTATCAATGCCGCTGCGGTGGTGAACCCAGTCAGCCTGGTGTCTTTGGCGTTGCTGGCCAGCCCGGAAAAGGCGTTGGCAGAACATGACTTGATTCATCAAGTGGAGTCGTTTGCCGAATTACTAAAACGCGTACCTTACTCGGGTGATGTAGTGGTGCCGGTGGCCGACGGTAAACAAGCGCTGGATGAAGCTGCGCATGTGTCCGGTTTGCTGCGTATTGATCATCCTTGGGGCGAGGTGATTACGGTGCAGGGTAAAGAAGCTACCTTGCTAACCTATTACCGAAATACTGTGCAGCACTTGCTAGCGCTGCCATCGTTATTGGCGCGTTTTCTGCGTCATAGTGACGCTATTGAAGAGCGCGAGCTGATCAATCGTTGCATGGGGTGGTACCCCTTCTTGCAGCGCGAACTATTTTTGCGTCAAACCAATATTGAGGCACATGAGCAGTTGCCCAAGCTAATTGATGCTTTGGTTGATATGGGCTTGTTGCAACGTGAAGGCACCTTGTTGCGCCGTCCTGATGTGCGTTCTGCTCAATACGCGACGTTAATTGGCCTGAGTCGCGTGATGCGTGAAACCTTAGAGCGTTATTGCATGATTTCACTGTTGCTATCAGAGCATGTGGGTGAATCCATTGCGCGTAAAGATTTTGAAGCTGAATGTACGCTAATGGCTGAGCGAATGGGTATTCTCAGTGGCCGCATGGCGCCTGAGTATTTTGACAAAGGCTTATTCAAAAACTTCATCGACACCCTGCTGTCAGAAGGGTTAGCGGTTTGCGAGCGCGATGGTCCAGTGAATAAATTGCGCGTAACCGAAAAGGTTTGCAGCCTATCTTCTGAGGCAGTTGAGCTATTAGGTCCAACCGTACAGCAAACCGTGCTGCAGTTAATTAGCCGGCCCAAGCTTGAAAGCAAAACACCGGCGGACGCAACACCGCCTGAGTCGCCAGCATCGGCAGATAAGTCGGTGGTGATTTCGTCAGAAGACGAGTGAGCCTTGGCGCCAACCGACAGCTCCAAAACTAGCCAACTGCTGCCGCTACAGAGCATCGGCGTAATGCATACGCCGTTTGCTCAGAAGTTCGGCATCCCTCGCCAACCTGGATTAGTGGCGGCGGAAGGGCGGCTGGAATTCCTCTCGCCATTCAATGATCAAGCCGCGCTTGAAGGTATCGAGCGTGCGACGCATCTATGGGTGGTGTGGCAGTTCCATGCCTGCCCGGAAACGGCGCAAGACCAGTGGCAAAAAACCGTAAGGCCGCCCCGTTTGGGCGGTAATCAACGCCTCGGCGTGTTTGCTACGCGTTCGGGGTTTCGGCCTAATCGCTTAGGGCTGTCGGTCTGCGAATTACTGGGCGTGAATGCCGATGGCAGTTTGCAGTTGCGCGGCGTCGACATGTTGGACGGTACGCCAGTGGTCGATATCAAACCCTACGTGCCTTATGCCGACAGCTTGCCGCAAGCAGCGATAGATTGGGCTGTTGAGGCGCCCGAGTTGTTGGCAGTGCAGTGGGCTTGTGAGGTGGATGCTGTGCTGGTGAACGCCAAGACGAAGGCGTTAATTGAATCGGTCTTGGCGCAAGACCCGCGCCCCGCCTATCAGCAAGATAAGCGGGATTACGGCATGACCTTAGCGGGCCTCAATGTGCGCTTTGAAGTGCACGGCGGCACCGTGACGGTTACCGCGTTGAGTGCGCTGTCTTAAGCGACTGCCAACCCCTTTTCGTCGATAATTTTTAAGAACACGTCCGGCTCTGGGCGCACTCGGTAGTTATCGGTCATATCGGCAAATACCACGTTGCCCTCGGCATCCAGAATAATCACGGTTGGGTAGGGTGCGTCATTGTCGTATCCGAGCATGCCCAGCGGTACGCCATTTTTGTGCAAAATCTCTAGGGTGTTGGCGACACGGTTGTCGCGGTCAACTAAGAAGTGGAATGGCACGTCAAATTTCTTTGCTAGGCCTTCGGTATTGCTATGGCTCTGTGGCGAGATCATCGCTACCTGTACGCCGCGGCGATCCAGTTCTTTGTAGAGATCCGCAATTTCTTTAATTTGCGCCATGCACAGTGGGCACCAATTGCCACGGTAGAACAATAACAGTGCGGGTTTGCCAGCCAAGTCTGCATTGGTCATGGTGCTGTTGTTAGGGCCCTCTAACTCAATCGCAGGTAGGGGCTGGCCGACTACAACACTGTTGTTGCTAGGGCGGCCAAGGCTGGAATACCAGTAGATGTAAAGCAGCGTGCCAATAACGGCAACCCAGCCAATAATCAGGGTGGTGACTTGTTGGGCAGACATGGCCGTTACCGCCAATGCCGCCCACATCGGTGCCTGTACCCACGGTAAATGTTTGCTCGTGCGGGCTACGTTGCCGAGGAAGAACAGTGAAACCAGCACCGCGCCCGGCAGTGCGGTTAAGGCGAGGGCGGTCCAAGGCAAAATGCTGCCAGTGGCGAAAACTTGATAAATCCCCCAGCCACTGATGACAAACATAGTGGTGAAATAGAGGGATACATACCAGCGTTTGATAATGTTCATGGTGTCTCGTTAACTACTTGGAGCAGGTTATTAATCGTGCTTATGGTGTTGCCGTTGCCTGAGCTGATGAATGCCTGAGGCTGCCAGTAGCAGCGGCGGGTTCAGCTTTTGGAGCGCTAGTCTACCGTCAAGTTCCTCGCTGCGGCGGTGTATTTTTGTGGCCAGGTGCTAGAGCTTAGCTGCTAACGCTACTGCGCCCCGCCTTCAACTAAGTGCGCGCTCTGTTCAGCTAAACCGATACCCACTTCGGCAAAGTAGTTAAAGACTTCATCCACACCGGCTTTAAGCAAGGTGGCCTTTTGGTCTTCATATTTCGCAATGGCGGCGGTTTTGCCTTGGTAGCCGAGCTGCTGGAGTAGTTTGACGGCCTCCAAGGTGTCTAAGTGGTTTGGCATAGAGAACACAATCAGCTCGATCGGTTGCAGGTTGAGTGACGCCCAAAAATCCGCATCTTCGGCATCGCCCGCGATCACTTCGCGGCCTGCCTTGCGTTGCTTTTCTACGCGCTTGGCATCCACATCAACACCGCAAACCTGCTTTTTCCAATGCTCGCTAAAACTGTCGAAGGCACCGGTGCCAACCCGGCCCATGCCGATTACCAGTACGTTGGCACTGCCAAGGTCGACCAAGCTGCTCTTACCCGAGCTTCCACCTGAGCCTTCGCTACGCTCAAAACGGTTAATCAGGTCGTGCCAGCGTAGGAACAGCCGATGGGCATAGGCGTTAATGACAGCCGAGAATACAAACGACAGTGAAACGGCTAGCGCCATAATCACCAGCCATTCTTTCGCTAGCAGGCCACTGCTTACGCTGAAGGCACACACAATCAGCCCAAACTCACTGTAGTTAGCTAGGCTGAGTGAGCTCAGGAATGCGGTACGACTAGGGAGTCGTAGCGCTGTGAGCCAGACAAAGAACAAGCCGGCTTTAATAGGCAGGGCAATGGCCATGATTAAAGCAACGCCAAACATGTCGGCGGTGGGTAGCGCGATGAAGCCGATCGACAAGAAAAAGCCAATCAAGAAAATATCTTTAAAACTGAGTAGCGATTTCGAGAGCTCCACCGCTTTGCCATGGCCGCTTAACAAAATGCCCGCGACTAGTGCGCCTAAGTGAGCTTTGAGGCCGAGTAGATCAAACAGCTCGCCAAACGAGAGCGCCAAAAAGAATCCGGCGAGTGGCAGCATTTCACCGTGTCCACTGCGATCCAGCAGCTTGTTTAACACCGGCCGCAGTAGTGGCAGCGCGAGTAAAGCGATGGCCCAGATGGAGGGCATTTGGCCGTCGGCAAAGGTTACAAAGGCAACGGCGGCGATGTCTTGGATAATTAAAATACCAATAGCCACCTGCCCGTGGCGGGCGCGTAGCTCACCGCGATCTTCCAAGATTTTGATGGTGCAAACGGTGCTGCTAAAACTGACAGCAAGGCCGATTAATGCCGCCGTCTGCCAGTCTAAGCCGGTGAAATAGGCCAAGCCCCAAAAGCCTAGAAACAAGCTATTAGCGATGGTGAGCCCAACCACCAGCGAAATGTGTCCTAAGGCACCGGCCCATATCTCGGTTTGTAACAAACTGCCTACATTGAGTTTGAGACCAATCGTGAAAAGCAGCAGCGTCACACCGAGGTCAGATAGCGTTTGTAAACCCGCTTCAGGTTGTACGCCAAGCGCATGCAGGCCAAAGCCTGCCACCAGATAACCAATCAGGGGTGGCAGACTAATTTGCTTAACTAAGAAGCCGCAGCCAAAGGCGACGGCGATCCAAATGTAATCCATAACTTAATGTAAGTTATCGCATGGCTGATTTGAAGCGCTTGCGCTAGGTCAAGCGGGGTTCAGTCGGCGTACTAGGATTTAGGAAACCACGGAAAAAAGCGGTTGGTGGTTTGTTGGTACTGTTTATAGGCGGGCCGTTTTTGTGCCGAGTAGTATTCAGCGGGTACAGCGCCGGTTAAATAAACCAGCGTGGTGTACAACATGCCCGACGCCGCTACAGCGCCAATGCCCAGCGACAGCCAAACCAGAGTGGTTTCGCTATTGGCGAGTGCTAACCAAGAGGGCACAGTCGCAATGACTAGGCCAGTCCACACCAGCCACTCGGCGAAGTAATTAGGGTGGCGGCTGTAACGCCATAGGCCGATATTGCAAACGCCACCTTTATTGTCGGGGTTGGCAATAAAGCGTAGTTTTTGCGCGTCTGCGGTCGACTCAAAAATATAAGCCACAACCCATAACGCAATACCGGCGATTTCCCAGCTGGCGATAGTGCTATTGGGGTTAATGGCAAGCAAAAAGCCGGGCAGGGCCAGCGCCGACATATTGGCAAAACCCTGCGCCATAATTTCAGCCAAGGCATGAAATTTAGGATGCTTGGTGCCGGTTTTCTCCAACATCATGTGCCGGTATTGGTAACGGGGGAATTCGGTTTTAAAAATTACGCCGCTGGTTTTGGCCATGGTGAGTGCGCCAATACCCATGCGTAAACCAATCATTAAGTAAATGCCGCCTACAATACCGCGGCGCACTAGGTCGCCGTCGCCTAACAGCAAAACATGCACGCCAATTAATGCCACGCCAAACGGCCAAGCGATATCGACATACGACATGCGGCCCGTGCGTAAGTAAGGAATACAAGCCACCACCACAAACAGCACTAGCTGCGCAATGGCGTTGCTAATAAGCAGGGTAGATAGGGTGGCATTACTGGTGCCTAGAGCGATGCCAAGTAATGCAATAAAAAAAGCGCATAGTAGGGTGCCAAAGTTCATGTCTCTGTCCTTATTGTTATGGCACTAACTTAGCATGCCTAAACAGCGGCTAATAGGACGTCAGTATCCGTGCGATTTTTGGCGCCGCAGCCAATGGGCTTGGGTACTATGATTAAGGTTAAAAGTAGGAACCAAGCCTTGGGGGTGAGGTCTTACTAATCCTATTGTGGAGTGGCTTATGAAATCACCAAACCAACGTATTACCAGAGCCGGCTTGCTGATTGCAGCGGTCGGTTTATTAGCGGCCTGCGCCACCGCAACGCCGTATCGAGCGGCCGAGCATGAACGTGATTACGGCTATCAAGAACAAAAGCTTGAACAAGACCGTTACCGCCTGAGTTTTGCTGGTAATTCTTCCACCAGTCGCCAAACGGTTGAAAACTACCTGCTGTATCGCGCCGCCGAGTTAACCCTCGAGCAGGGCAAAGACTATTTCATCGTGATTAAAAGCGACACGGAAAAAAACACCGAGCAGCATTCCACGGTAGTTGGAGCGCCGTCGTTTCACTTTGGCTATGGCCATCATCGCGGTTACGGGCATCACCATAGTTACGGCGTCGGTTTTAATGTTATCAACACCAACTACAGCGACTATCAGGCGTTTGGCGTGATCGTGCTCAAGTCTGGCAGCAAACCGGCCGATAACTACGACGCATACGATGCGCGCCAAGTACTGGAAAACTTGGGTGTCTCCGTTGTGGGTAGTCAGCTGAAAACACTGTCGTCCGAGAAAAAATAGTCACCCCAACGGGAACCGTGACGCATAGCCCCTGTCTCTAGCGCTGGCGCGCCGTTGGCGCAGTCCACACGGCTACAGGGGTAAAGATGAATACACAGCGTTTAGATTTTACGGGTTTCAATGGCGCCAAATTGGCGGCTAGGCTAGATCTTCCTACCGGCAAACCGGCAGCGTATGCCTTGTTTGCTCATTGTTTCACTTGCTCAAAAGATATTCCGGCAGCGCGTCGAATCGCCCAGCGTTTAGCCTCACTGGGCATCGCCGTTCTGCGCTTCGACTTTACCGGACTGGGGCATTCAGAAGGCGAGTTTGCCAATACCAACTTCAGTTCTAATGTTGAAGACTTGGTGCAAGCCGCTGCCTATTTGCGCGAACACTACCAAGCGCCACAACTGCTAATCGGCCACTCGCTGGGCGGGGCCGCAGTGCTCGCCGCCGCTAGTCAGGTGCCAGAAGCGAAGGCCGTTGTCACGATTGGCGCGCCAGCAGATCCGGCCCATGTGGCACATAACTTTGGTGCCAAGTTGGATGAAATTAAAGCCGCTGGCGAAGCCGAGGTTAATCTGGGTGGGCGTCCGTTCATTGTGAAACAGCAGTTTCTGGATGACATTGCGGAATCCACCTTGAGCAGCAAAGTGGCAGAGCTGAAAAAAGCTTTGCTGGTATTGCATGCGCCGCTAGACAACATTGTTGAGCTAGACAATGCCGCGACTATTTTCCAGCGCGCCAAACATCCCAAAAGCTTTATTACGCTGGACGATGCTGACCACCTGCTAAGCCGTGTTGAAGATGCCGAATATGCCGCCGAGCTGATTGCGACTTGGGTGCAACGTTATGTGGATGTCTCGGCGCTTCCCAAGGCTATGGCGGCGCCAGAAGGTGTGGTGCGGGTCAGTGAGGTTAATGAAGCTAGCTTCTTGCAAGACATCAGCGCCGCAGGGCACTACCTGCTGGCGGATGAACCCAAAGATTATGGCGGCGACTTCTTAGGCCCAACGCCTTATCAGTTAGTGAGTGCAGGTCTAGGCGCATGCACCTCAATGACGCTTCGTATTTACGCGCGTCGGAATAAAATGCCACTAACTCATGTGCAAGTGGATATTAGCCACAACAAAGTGCATGCCGAGGAGTGCGAAGCCTGCGAACAAACCACAGGCAAAGTGGATCAATGGACCCGCACAATCACCTTAAGCGGCGACCTCAGCGAAGAACAACGCCAACGGCTATTAGAGATTGCCGACCGTTGCCCCGTGCACAAATCGCTAGAGGGCAAGGCGGATATTGTGAGTCGGTTGGCTGATTAACCAAGCTGGGCGATGCTCTAGTGCGCTATCAGACGGCTAGTCGCCCAACCTGTTTCCGTAACTGATGCTTCTTGGGGCTTCATCGGCTAAGCTTTTGGCTCTTGTACAAATAGCGTATAGGGGTATTGCTATGATGGGGGTTAGGGCTCTAATTGGGGTGGCGTTTTTAGCCTGTTGTTCCGTTGCCGAAGCAGATGTTTTTCGCTGTAAATACAATGGTCAAATTTATTATCAGGACAAGCCTTGTGCGTCACAGGCTAAGCCAGCCACTAAGGGGCAAACGGCATTTGATGGTTGGGTGTATGGAACCCATATCAGTGAAATGAAAAGAACGGCACGTAGGCGAGGGTTGGGCATGGCCCCAGGCACTATGGTGTTTAGTTCAGGCTCCTACAATGAATCAACCATCAACCATCAACCATCAACCATCAACCATCAACCATCAACCATCAACCATCAACCGCCAGCCGAACGCTCGCCAATATAGCTACATGAGTGACTTCATGGGTAAGCGCGTTAGGGTCACATTGTATTTCACCAAAACCACCCAGCTGCTGTACAAAATAAGCAATAGCATTCAGGTGGCGGGGCTCAAGCCAGAAGAGCGAAAGTATTTCTATGAAACGCTTTTTGCAAAGCTGTCACAGAAATACGGAAAGGCCCAGGATGTAGCAACAGACAGTGTGAAAAAGGCCGGCGAGGGCAACCCATTTTCTAAGCTTATTGCCGGCAGCATGGCTAGCATTATTGGCGGCTCCTTAAAAGCTTGGGGAATCAATACCGGAAACGTTGTAACGCTCTCGTATAAAAAGCGTTATGAGTTCATGTCGTCTTACCAGCTGACTTATATCAGCAAGCGTTTAGCGGCTACAAACGACAGCGAAACCACCAGCGAAATTCAACAGCGAAATCGCAGCGCAGCAAATAGAGATGCAGACAGGCTTTAAAGCTAAATAGTCGGCGGTGTAATGTGGGACGCTAGTGGTAGTCGACTTCGCGTTGGTGGCGAAAGGCCAGGATAGTCACATATTTGTCGTTTTCGATTTCGAATAACGCCATGTACCCAGAATGCCCAAATGAAATCAGCAGCTCTCTTAGAAATGGATTGTTTTCTTCTACCTTACGGCAGGCAAAAGGCATTTCTTTAAGTAGCTTGTAAGCATTTTCTATCGCCGCTCGCGCCCGTAGGGCGGAGTCGTAGTCATTCGCTGCTAGAAACGACAAAAGACGCTCAAGGTCGCTTTGCGCAGCCTCAGATATTCGAAGGGTATAAGCCACTATTGGGGCTTGTGTTTTTCTAAGATGGCATCGAGCGCGGCCAAGGATTCTGCCGCTGTTAAGTACTTGCCGGTTTTCTTGGAATTCTCGCGTGAAGCCATGCCGCGAGCGATAAACTCTTGCTGCGCTTTTCGATGATGGATTTCGCTTCTAAGCGATTCCTCTACAAAGTTGCTCAGCGTTTCACCGTCTTTCAACACGCTTTCAACATCGGCGCGTAGGTCTGGCGTGACTCGTAGAGGTGGAATGGTGGCTGATTTCATAATGCGATAAATGTATTACATTTGAAATACAAGCTTAGCTACCAGTACTTTGTTCTGCAACTTTGTGGGATTAATTCAACCTGATCCCATTAATTGTGTTCTGAGCCTTAGCGGTTTCGGTGGGAACTGAATAATAGAGTGGGTATATTCTCTTCGGTAAATGTAGCCCCTTTTTCCTCCAAAGATTTTCGGTACGACTGGTAGTTTATTGAGATCATTTGGAAGCCTTGATCTATGGAATTAAGCGTGTGCTTCATTGAAGCCAGTCTCATTAATGCGTTCATATGATACGCCACTAGTCCATTAGACACTCGAGTTCTTCATTTCATACTGTCTAGGTGACAGCATGCCATTTGTACCATGGCGTCGTTTTGGGTTGTAGAACAACTCGATGTAATCAAAAACCTCGCGG